>Ga0183095_10079_pt2 | contig 523120 bp, 465 predicted proteins | sample BioMet4_FD_130346 | JGI IMG/M metagenome (GOLD analysis project Ga0183095, IMG submission 130346) | Microbial communities from bioreactor (seeded with sewage sludge) at LBNL, California, USA - Biofuel metagenome 4 (v2) (version 3) | ecosystem: Engineered > Bioreactor > Anaerobic > Unclassified ...
CGCCTTGGCAAGGCGATGCTCTACCCCTGAGCCACTTCCGCAGAATATTTGGTGGAGGAGAATGGTTTCGAACCATTGTAGGCGTAGCCAACGGATTTACAGTCCGCCCCCTTTAACCACTCGGGCATCCCTCGAAAATTTCAATTCATTTCAATCTGAAACATGGAGTATATTAAGTTGTTGCGCAGGAACCAATTACCTGATCCCAACTTTCATTTTTATGGAGCTGGCGGGGGGAATCGAACCCTCAACCTGCTGATTACAAATCAGCTGCTCTACCGTTGAGCCACGCCAGCATATTTTTAAAAAATTGGCGACCAAGAACGGGCTCGAACCGTCGACCTCCAGCGTGACAGGCTGGCATTCTAACCAACTGAACTACTTGGCCGTATGCTTGCTGATTTTGTGATCTGCTGCGTTGTTCTGATCTCGTCCTCGCTTACGTACATAAGTACGTGTCGCTCGTTCCTCGACCAGTACGCCTTGCATTTCGCTAAATCCGCTGCGCATTGATGATGCTGATTTTGTGATCTGCTGCGTTGTTCTGATCTCGTCCTCGCTTACGTACATAAGTACGTGGCGCTCGTTCCTCAACCAGTACGCCTTGCATTTCGCAAGATCTGCTGTGCATCATTGATGCTGATTTTGTGAACCACCGTCCACTCCTCGAACTTAGTCACTTGTGACGGATGCATAAACTGATAAGATGGTGGGCGTTATAGGGCTCGAACCTATGACCCTCTGCTTGTAAGGCAGATGCTCTCCCAGCTGAGCTAAACGCCCATGTTCATCAGTTGTCTGCGTTCCTGACACATTTAATAACTATACAGTAAATCGGTTTGTTTGTCAACACATTTTTTCATTTCGCCGGAAAGAAAATCATTTCCGTTTACCGTCAGTTTGCTCGCCCCTGTTACCGCTGAAAGAAGCGTGCTAAAGTATATTAACACAAATTTCCCGCGTATGCAAGTACTGTTTTTTGACTGCTGTCTCAGAGGATGCCGGCGCCCTTTATGAACGCGGGCGCTGGACCAGTTTCGCCGCTTCAGATGTCAGTACCGCCTCGCCATTGGTGATGCCGGCGATGACTGATTTGCACCATTCAGCATCTTGTGGCTCGCAGATCATTGAAAAATCAACATTCTCCGTATATCCGACGTCTGCCATATCCGCCCGGCCTCCAAAGTCATGATTCTGGACGCGATTAAACAGTTTGTAATCGATTTTGAAAGTCAATGCGGCCATTTCCTCGACGTCGCAGGGTTTTGCCGCCAGAACGCCGATTTTGGCGCTTGAAGTGTATGCTCTGACCAGTCCTCCGGTGCCCAGTTTGATGCCGCCAAAATAACGGGTGACCACTACGACCACATTTGTCATGCCTTCCTGAACCAGCATCTGGACGATGGGCGCTCCTGAAGTTCCCTGCGGTTCGCCGTCATCGCTGCCCCACTGTATCTGGAATTTATCACCGATCACCATGGCCGGCACATTATGGGTGGCGTCACGATATTCTCTGCGAATCCGTTCTATGAATGCATCAGCCTCCTCTTTTGTCGAGGCCGGCGCTGCATGGGCGATGAATCTGGATTTCTCTATTGTCTGTTCCGCGCTGCCTTCGCATGCCACGGTACTGTAAAGTTTCAAATCTTACCTCTCATAGTTTTTCAGCCGCTGGTAGTCCGCCTGGCTGAGCTCAACGGTGAATTCAGTGCCTTCTTCTTTATAATCCATGGACAAAACGACCGCTTTCTCGCACAGGTATGACGAAAGATCGCCCCTGTCGTACGGTATCAGCAGTGTCGCTTTTACGATCGATCCGAATATCCTGTCGCTTATCAGCTGCAGCAGCTCGTCCATGTTCATGCCCGTTTTGGCTGATATGAAAACGTTGTCCTCGCCTCTGGCAGGCACCTGCATCTCAGCCGCTATGTCCATTTTGTTGAACACCATGACTTTTTCCTTGCCGCTTGCTCCTATCTCCGCCAGTACCTTGTCGGTGACCTGGATCTGGAACTCGTTCTCAGCAAAGGAAGCATCCACCACGTGAAGCAGAAGGTCAGCGTAATTGACCTCCTCAAGAGTGGCCTTGAAGGCCTCAACAAGACCGTGCGGCAGTCTGCTGACAAAACCGACGGTATCCACCAGTATGAACTCATGGTTAGAATCAAGCTTGATGCTGCGCTGCTGAGTATCCAGAGTGGCAAAGAGCATGTCCTTCTCACGTACCGATTTTTCTGTCTTGTCGGTCATCTCCAGTATTTTGTTCATCAGGGCAGATTTGCCGGAATTGGTATATCCCACCAGTGCGACTACAGGGATCTCTGATTTTTCGCGTCTTGAACGCTGGACGGCTCTGGTATTCTTCAGCTTGCGAAGCTCTTCCTTGATGTCGTCCATGCGGCGCTCGATGTGGCGCCTGTCGGTCTCCAGCTTTTTCTCTCCGGGGCCTCTGGTGCCGATGCCGCCGCCCAGTCTTGACAGGGATTTTCCGAAGCCAATAAGCCTTGGCATCCTGTACTGCAGCTGAGCCAGCTCGACCTGAAGCTTTCCCTCTGCCGAGTCCGCCCGCGAAGCAAAGATGTCCAGGATCAGTATGGTCCTGTCTATGACTCTGACGCCGATGGCGTCTTCCAGGTTTCTTAGCTGCATTCCGGTCAGTTCATCGTTGAAGATGACCATATCAGCTTCCATGTTCTGCACCAGCTCCGCCAGTTCTATGACTTTGCCGCTCCCAATCAAAGTAGCGGTGTTCGGCTTATCCAGCGCCTGCACCGCTTCTCCCAGCACTTCAACATTGTCGGCCTCCGCCAGTCCGCGAAGCTCGGCCATTGAATGTGATATATCGACGGAGAGCTGCAGACCGACAAGTATCGCTCTGTAGTTCTCCGAATCCATTACCCTGTTATCTTCTGAAAATCTAAGCATTATATATCTATTTTCTCGATCTCGTCACGCAGGAACTCGTTTGTGATCTTGATCCTGGTTCCCTTCATGCCAAGTGATCTTGACTCGATGACACCGGCACTCTCCAGCTTTCTCAGCGCGTTGACGATGACTGAACGGGTGATGCCCGACTTGTCCGCGATCTTGCTTGCGACCAGAAGTCCCTCGTCGCCTTCAAGCTCGGCGAATATCTTGGTCACAGCGTCAAGCTCGGAATATGAAAGAGTCTCGAAAGCCATGCTTACCGCGTTCTTCTCTCTGCTGTCCGCTTCCTCTTCCAGGGTGATGCCCCGAGCGACTTCAAGTCCTATCACAGTTGCACCGTATTCACAGATTGCCACATCCTCATCGTCATAAGCTCTGTCCGGACGGGCGAGCAGCAGTGTCGCAACACGCTTGCCTCCGAAGATTATAGGAACTATGACATGATATTTGCTTGCCAGCTGATAGTCCGGACCATAATATTCCTTGATGCTGTCATAAATTAAATTCTCTTTGGTTTCAGTGATCTCCAGGAACTTGTCGTTGTACTTATCAGGAAGCATGTATTTTCCTTCCTTCTCGGTTACAAGTGGTGCCTCTTCACCTTCCTTGTACTGTGCAGCCAGAACTTTTCCCCTTTTGTTCATGATATAAACATTGGAATCAAGCATCTCGCCGATGATCTCACAAAGCTCGTCAAATGAAACGTAGCCTGTAGCACTTTCTGACAATGTCCAGTTTAACTTTCTTATTCTCGATAAAAGTTTTTCGCTCATATTTTTCTCCTGTTTTACTAACTATAAAATATACCTATCCATGTCGTCTTTTCTTATCGTATCTTCAAATTTGCCCTTGACGAATTCCTTGTCGATGACGATCTTGCCGTCCTCGTCGGTCTCAGGGATCTCGTATGAGATGTCCTCCAGCAGCTTCTCCAGGATCGTATAGAGCCTTCTGGCTCCGATATTCTCCGTCTGCTCATTCATGAGGAATGCCATCTCTGCGATCTCGTCGATGGAATCGTCAGTGAATTCAAGGTTGATCCCCTCAGTCTGCAGCAGGGCCTGCTGCTGCTTGGTAATAGCATTTTCAGGCACTGTCAGTATCTTGATGAAGGCATCCTTGTCAAGGTTTTTCAGTTCCACTCTGATAGGGAAACGTCCCTGCAGCTCAGGTATCAGGTCTGTCGGCTTGGACGTATGGAACGCGCCGGCGCCGATGAACAGAATATGATCTGTCTTGAGCGGACCGTATTTGGTATTCACAACGCTTCCTTCAACGATAGGCAGTATATCTCTCTGCACTCCCTCTCTGGAAACGTCTGCTCCTGAGTAATAACTGTTGCTCGAAGCGATCTTGTCGATCTCATCGATGAATATGATGCCGTTTTGTTCGGCATTCTCAAGAGCCTCGTCGGTCACCTGATCCATATCCAGAAGGTTCTGCGCCTCCTGCTCTCTGAGGATCTTCCTGGCCTCCTTGACTCTTACTCTCTTTTTCTTGGTCTTCTGCGGCATCATGTCGCCAAAAATGTTGCCGATGGCGATGCTCATGCCCTCGTTGCTCATGTCCAGCTGATTTCCCTTAGGAACGTCAGCCACCTCGATCTCGATGAACTGCTCCTCCAGGAGTCCTTCCTCAAGCTGCTGCTTGACCTGTTCTCTGGCCATCTCGATATCTGAAGGATCAGGAGCGTTCTCCTTTTCCTTGTTTTCCTCATAAAGCTGCTTCTGGCTCGGGTAGCCGCCGCTGTTCATGATGAAGTCGAACGGATTTGACGGTTTCTTGGAGTTGTCCTTTTTCTTGGCTCCCGGTATGATGGCCTCTATGATCTTCTCTTCCGCGATCTTGTCAGCTATATCATACTTTTCCTCCAGCTTTGAAGCCTTGGTGATCCTGATGGATGCCTCGGCCAGATCCCTGATCATGGAATCCACGTCTCTGCCGACGTAGCCTACCTCGGTGAATTTTGTAGCCTCCACCTTAACAAAAGGTGCCTTCATGAGTTTGGCCAGACGTCTTGCGATCTCAGTTTTACCGCAGCCGGTAGGTCCCATCATCAGAATGTTCTTCGGAGTTATCTCCTCCCTCATTTCCTCTGACAGAAGGCTTCTTCTATATCTGTTTCTTAGAGCGATCGCCACCGATTTCTTGGCCTCGTCCTGACCGATTATATATTTGTCAAGCTCCGCGACTATCTCTTTAGGCGTCATGCTCTGAATTTTCGTCTCCATTTGAATCTCCCCCTTTATTACAGCTTTTCAACTGTGATATTGTCATTGGTGTAAACGCATATCGATGATGCGATCTTCAGTGACTCATGTACGATTTCCGAAGCAGTCATGTCTGTATGGTTGAACAAAGCGTTGGCTGCTGAATATGCATAGTTTCCGCCGGAACCTATGGCCACAAAGTCCTGATCCGGAGCGATTATCTCGCCATTTCCGGAAATGACCAGCATCTCGTCCTTATCAACAACGATCATGAGTGCTTCCAGGCTTCTCATCCCCTTGTCTGAACGCCACATCTGAGCCAGATCCACTGCGGCTCTCTTCAGATTTCCGCCGTGCTCTTCCAGTTTCTTCTCAAATTTTTCTGTAAGAGAAAAGGCATCTGCCACTGATCCTGCAAAACCGGTCAGCACCTTGTCCCCAAATATCTTCTTAACTTTTTTCGCACCGTTCTTCATGATAGCGGTTTCGCCCATGGTGACCTGTCCGTCACCGCCGATAGCCACATCATCCGGTCCTCTTCTTACTGCGCAAATAGTTGTCGCATGAAATTCTACCATTCCTGTACCTCCATTATTAATCACTATTCCTTGTACCCGCACTCCGGATTAGAACATGCGAGTTCAGTTGTCTTGGTTTTCTTTTCCATAAGCAGGCTGCCGCATTCAGGGCACTGCCTGTTCACAGGTTTGTACCAGAAAGACTGGTCACACGCAGGATAACCGCTGCAGCCATAGAATATCTTGCCCCTGCGGCTGCGCTTCTCAAGTATATCCTTACCACATTTTGGACACTTCACACCTATGGTCTTGACGATCGGCTTGGTATTCTTACATTCAGGATAACCGCTGCATGCGATGAAATCCCCGAATCGCCCCGATTTTATAACCATTGGTTTGCCGCAGATCTCGCACAGCTCGCCTGTCGGCTTGTCCTCGACTACCACCTTCTCGATAGCTTCATCCGCTACCTCAAGTTCTTTCTTAAATGGTCCGTAGAAGTCTCTGATTACCTTCTTCCATTCCAGACCTCTGGCTTCAACATCATCAAGTCTGTCTTCCATGCCGGCCGTAAAGTTGACATCGACGATCTCCTTGAAATATTCTTCCATAAGTCCGGTGACCAGAAATCCCAGCTCTGTAGGCGCCAGTGATTTCTTTTCACGCTTGACATATTTACGTTCTGACAGGGTTGCAACTATGGGAGCATACGTACTCGGTCTTCCGATATCCAGCTCCTCAAGCTCTTTTACGAGACTTGCCTCAGTGAATCTGGAAGGCGGCTGAGTGAAGTTTTGTTCACCGCCCAGAGACTTGAGCTTCAGCGCTTCGCCCTCTTCCAGCTCCGGCAGGATGTTATCCTTGTCATCATCGCCAATATTCTTGTACACCTTCTGATAGCCGTCGAATACCAGCTTGGAACCCGATGCCTTGAATATGTACTTTCCGTTTTCTATATCTACCTGCATGCCGTCGAATTTGGCCGGGGCCATCTGGCTGGCCATGAATCTGCACCAGATCAGTCTGTACAGCCTGTACTGGTCATTGGACAGTGAGTCCCTGACGTCATCCGGGGTGATATCAATGTTACTTGGTCTTATGGCCTCATGGGCATCCTGAATGTCTTTTTTCTTATTTGAGAAGACATTGTTTCCCAGATACTCTTTGCCATAATTTTCTGTAATAAAATCAGCCGCAGCTGCTTTGGCTTCAGCCGAAATCCTGACCGAATCAGTTCTCAGATATGTTATGAGACCTATGGTGCCCTTCTTGTGGACTTCAACGCCCTCATAAAGCTGCTGCGCCACCATCATGGTCTTCCTGGTATTGAAGTTCAGCTTGTTGGAAGCCTCCTGCTGAAGGCTGCTCGTGGTGAACGGCGCAAAGGATTTCTTTATCCTGGATTTATAGGCAACAGATTTTACGGTGTATGACCCCTGCTCCAGTTCCTTCAATATACTGTCATTTTCTTCTTTGTTGCTGATGGTCAGCTTCTTGCCGCTCTTTGTCGCCAGCTTGGCTGAGAAGGTCTTCCCCTTGACAAAGCTGGCTGTGATCACCCAGTATTCCTTGGGAACAAAGGCGTTGATCTCGTTTTCTCTGTCGCAGATTATCTTCAGTGCAGCTGACTGCACGCGGCCTGCCGAGAGACCCTTCTTCACCTTGCGCCACAAAAGCGGGCTTATCTGATATCCTACAAGTCTGTCCAGCACGCGCCTGGCCTGCTGCGCATCCACAAGACTCAGATCTATCTTTCGCGGATGCTTTATAGCTTCCTTGATGGTGTTCTTGGTTATTTCATTGAATTCTATCCTGCACGGCTGCTGCGGATCTATTCCCAGCAGATATGCCAGGTGCCATGAGATGGCCTCCCCCTCGCGGTCCGGGTCAGTCGCCAGATATATCTTGGAAGCCTTCTTGGCTTCCTTCTTAAGTTCCTTTATTAAATCCCCTTTTCCCCTGATTGCTATATACTGTGGCTCAAAATCATTATCCACGTCTATTCCAAGCTTGCTTTTCGGCAGATCTCTTACGTGTCCCACCGACGCTACCACTTTATAGTTTGATCCCAGGTATCTTCCAATGGTCTTTGCCTTGGAAGGTGACTCAACAATTACCAGTGTTTTCTTTGTATTTGCCATTACGCCTCCTGTGAAAATTGATTGACTTGTTAAATGCATGGTCTGTACTTAACTCATTCGATAAACAGAGGCTATTATACCACAATATCGCCTTTCGTCAAACACTTCTTAAGCTTATTTTTCCATATTTTCTGATAACTGTCAATACGTTATCTTGTCAATAAACACTTTTCCCATGGAGGTCGCCACTATGCCCTTCATCTCCATGACCGTTATAATTCCGCCTGTTCGAGCCGGTGAAAGACATGTCTCAGCGCATATATCGTCGTACGATATTTCTCCATGTTTTTTTACAAGATCATAGATGGCGCGCTCGTCTTCTCCCATATCATAATATATTTCATCGTCGACAGCTGGTACGATTCCGATATCTGTGAGTATATCGTCTATCAGGATCAGCGGAGTCACGCCCTCCCTTATCAGCTTGTTGGAACCGAAGCTGGAACCGCTGGTGATATTTCCCGGAACCGCGTATACATTCCTGCTCTGCTCCGCCGCGAACTCGGCCGTGATCAGTGATCCGCTCCTGGCTGCCGCCTCTACGATGACCGTGCTTTCGGAAATTCCGCTGATTATGCGATTTCTCTGTGGAAATGTATAGGGCGCAGGTTTTGTTCCCAGAGGATACTCGCTGATAACCAGCCCCTTTTCTATTATTCTTTTCATCAGGCCGCGATTTTCCACAGGAAAACACATGTCGACGCCGCAGCCAAAGACGGCGATGGTGTTTCCGCCCGCCTCAAGAGCCCCTTCATGGGCAGCTGAATCTATGCCTCTGGCCATCCCGCTTACAACAGTCACTCCTGCCCGCGCCAGCCTCTTACCAATGCTCTTTGCCACAGTAACGCCATACCGTGTGCACTTGCGGCTTCCTACCACAGCCACGCACCGGCTGTCCAGAAGTTCAGAGCGTCCCCTGCAGTAAAGCTGCTCAGGCGCCTGTCTTATCTCTTTGAGCAGGTATGGAAACCTCTTATCCTCTTTCATTATCTTCTCTATCATTCCGCCGCCCCCTGTTCTCTGTACTGCAGCGCTTCCGCAACATGCTGCACGCCAACGGTATCACATCCGTCAAGATCCGCTATCGTTCTTGACATCTTTTTCACCTTGAGCAGCGTTCTCGGATTAAGTTTCAGCGTGCCATAAGCCTGCTCAAGCAGTCTTCTGCTTTCAATGTCGAGTTCAACCAGCGCATCTGTAGTATGATCATTCATCTGGCTGTTCAGTTCCAGACCCGTACCTGCCAGTCTGATTTTCTGCCTTCTCCTGGCTCCGCTTACTCTTTCACGCATTTCCGCGGACGATGTCACCGTGCCCCCGGTCAATTCCCGGTAACGCACCGGTATCAGCTTCAGATGCATATCTATCCTGTCCATTATCGGTCCGGATATCCGTGATCTGTACATTTCCACATCCCTGGCCGTACATCTGCACTCATGGTCAGGATCACCGTAATACCCGCATTTGCATGGATTGGTCGCTGCCACCATGAGAAAATCGGCCGGATAGACATACGTGTCACCCAGCCTCGTTATGCATATCCTTTTCTCCTCAAGAGGCTGACGCAGAGTATCGATGAGATTCCTGTCAAATTCGCCGAATTCATCCAGAAACAAAACCCCTCCGCTGGCCAGAGTTATCTCCCCCGGTCTCGGATACGCACCGCCTCCTATCAGCCCCGCAGCGGTTATCTTATGATGAGGCCTTCTGAACGGTCTTTCCGAAATGAATGGCCGGTCCTCATCCAGCAGTCCGGCGACGGAGTATATAATAGAAGCTTCCAGTATCTCTTCATAAGTCATATCGGGCATGATCGTTGGTATCCTCTCCGCAAGCATGGTCTTCCCCGTCGACGGGCTCCCGGTCATCACCATTCCGTGTCCCCCTGCAACAGCAACCGTTATCGCCCGTTTAGCATACTCCTGCCCCTTGACATCCGCAAAATCCGGTCCCGAGCTTTCATTAACGGCACCGCACGACATTTCTGCAACAGCTTCCATGCTGTCTATCCTTTTCTTAAGATTGAAGTGGGTTATTATTTCCGTCAAAGTCGATGCCGGATATATTTCCACTCCTCGTACCAGTGCCGCCTCCTCCCTGTTTTCAAAAGGCACAACGAATTTTTGCACGCCGTTTTTCGCCATGGCGTTGACCATGGGCAGGACCCCTGTGACTTTGTTCACCGAGCCATCCAGCGAAAGCTCTCCCATAAAGCAGTATTCATCAATATCTGCCCCCAGTATCTGCCTGGATCCCAGCAATATTCCCATCGCCATGGGCAGATCCAGATGACTGCCCCGCTTCCTGATATCCGCCGGCGCCATGTTGATCGTCAGCCTGCCCGAAGGGAACTGACACCCTGAATTCAATATCGCCGTCCTGATTCTCTCCTTTGCTTCCTTTATAGTGGTGTCCACCAGACCTACGACATTCATGGCCGGCATCCCTCTGCCCAGGTCAGTCTCTACTGTTACCTGCACGGCCTCGATTCCCCTGATCGTAGCCGTATTGATTTTTGACAGCATCTTTTATCCCCCTTTAAAACGCATCTTCTATCTGGTTCACCAGCAGCTCAAATACTCTGAACCTTATATCCAGCTCCTCCATTCCCCTGCACATAACATAATACCTGGCCGCGCCGCGGATCCTCATCCGCTTACGCTGATTCACCGCCTCTGCCGGTCTTCCCATGTCAAGCGACGACCTGGCCTTGACTTCTACAAAATCAAGCTCATTGCCCCTGCGGCAGATGATGTCCACTTCCCCCAGGCGACATCTGAATTTCCTCTCCAGTATGGTGAACCCCTCTGAATACAACATCGCTGCCGCAAACTCCTCTCCCAGATCCCCCATCAGCTTTCTGTCCTTCATAGCTTCTCCCCTTATTACCATATATTTACATTTATTATATGAATAATCTACTATTTTTACCATATTATGTCAATAGGCTCGGCGCGAAAACCCTGACTTTTTTTCCTTTACATCACTAATGAGTGCGATTGTCCTAATTTCTGCGATATTTGACCGATGCACCATAAAAACCACAAAACCAGAATGGTATAGTCGCAAACGCCATGGCCAATGTCAGGCCTGACGTGCAAAAATGGACACTTATTTGTGGTGCATGCCCTGATATCACATCAATTTACTACAATTCATCAAACGACTTTTGTGGTGCATTGACCATGTAGAAGAAAATTACCATAATAAGTCCTTCCATCCAATGGCAAGCCATGAACATAATCAAGTTCCTCCGATTCCGAGCGCAGCGTTCCCACACCAGCGAAGCATTCGCCCCAGGCCGGGCAGCATTCGCAGGCGCAGCATCAGCCAAAGCCGAAATGAGCATGAAGAACAGCTAAATCACGTGCACTGTCTGAAGTCGAAAATTCGATAAAAAGCTGGCGCTCAGATTTATCTGAAAGCGTCAGCTGATTTTTATCGATAGCAGGTCTCGCAGAGAGCTGCCTAAGTTTTCGACAAGTTTGCACGTGATTCTGTTCTTCGCGAATGAGGCGCGTTGGCTGACTGCGGGCGAGGACAGCTGCGCGGCCTGGGGTGGATGCGAAGCTGACTGCGGGCGAGGACAGCTGCGCGGCCTGGGGTGGATGCGAAGCTGACTGCGGGCGAGGACAGCTGCGCGGCCTGGGGATGCGAATCGCCCTCAAATCAGTACGAACTTCTCAATGGCCTTGGCCACGCCGTCTTCGTTGTTGGTATCGGTGACGTAATCGGCCTGGTCTTTCATGTGGTCGCTGGCATTGCCCATGACAACGCCTATGCGCGCGAGTTCGATCATGCGGCTGTCGTTGGGGCTGTCGCCGCAGGCCATGAGGTGATCCCTGGTGATACCGAGCCGGTCCATGAGAAATTTCAGGGCGTCGGCTTTGCTGGTCGTCGGTCCGCCCATCTCAAAGTTGTGCGAAAAGGAAGACGTCAGTGTCATGTCATCGATGGCCGCAAGGACAGGCCACATTTTGTTTTTGTCCTCGTCGAACTCGAAGTTCAGGCTGATATTTTCTATGCGGTCTTTGTTGTCCAGCATGAAACCCAGGATGTCAGGGATGGGATGTCTGGTGGTCAGTACGTAATTGGCGTCGCGAAAGGTGGAACCATGGTCGCGGATAGCGTAGAACTCGTCGGCGTCTGCGTAGGCGTATCCGTCGACAAAGGTCTCTACGGAGATGCCGCTGCCGCGCAATATGCCTACCACCTGCTCCACCACCTCCGGTTTCATGTAGTTTTCGTAGATGCGGTTCATGGTGGCCAGTTCTGTGATCTGGGCGCCATTGGAATTTATCACATATTCCAGCCCTTCTATTTCAAAAAGCACCTTTGGCAGCGCTGAAAATACGCGGCCTGTGGAGATCACGATGTGGACGCCTTTGTCCATGGAGGCCTTGAATGCCGCCATGGTCCGCGGCGAGAGCTGGTGATCGCTGTGAAGCGTGGTGCCGTCAAGATCGAGTGCTATCATCTTAATTTCTTTATCTTTCATGTCCGTCCCTCAATGCTAAAAATTCAGTGTTGTATCTTCTTACGGTTTTCATGTTGCAGCCGTCCTCGTGACCCGGGTAGATGAAAATGTCGTTTTCCCATTTGTCTACCACATCGCAGATGGACCGCTTCATGTCCGATTCGCTTCCGCCGGCCAGATCGCTCCTGCCGAGATCCGTGTCGAACAAAGTATCACCGGTGAAGCACACCCTGCTCTTCTCGGACAAAAGGCAGATGCTGCCCTTTGTGTGGCCGGGGGTGCTGATGGTCTTAAGTGTTTCTCCTTCGAGATCAAAGACAAAGCCGTCCTCGATCTCACGGTCCACATGACCGCGGTAGACGCATGCATCGGCTGCATGCATGAATACCGGACATCCGAAGGTGTCATGCAGTGCATCGGCTGCACCCGCGTGATCGCTGTGCAGGTGTGTCAGTATTATCCCGGCAGGCGCCAGTTTCTTTTTGTTCACAAAATCAACGTAGCGCCTGGGCGTATAACCCGGGTCTATTATGTAGCAGCTGCCTCCTTCGTTCTGATAAATGACATAGCCGTTAGCCAGGAGTGAACCGCCTATGAATCGTTCAATTTTCATTTAATTACCTCTTCTTTGCTTCTTATTTATATTATTATACCAAAAGCCCTTGCAAAATAGAAGAATCTGCACTAAAATAGTTGATACTGCTTACTATAAATAATAATAGAAGGAAGAAGAAAATAAAATGAATGTAGCAATTATTGGCGCCGGAAAGCTTGGCTTTAAAGTAGCTGAAGCACTGATCGGCGGTGATTATTCGATTACTATTATTGACAAAAACGATGCTGTTCTCCAGAAATTGTCACAGCAGCTCGACGTTATGACTATAAACGATGACGCGCGTCAGATAAGCGTGCTGAAGAGTATAGGCATAAGCAGTTTTGAGTATTTGCTGGCTGCGACGGATGATGATGAGACCAACATCGTTATTGCGTCTTTTGCAAAAAAACTGGGGTGTAAACATGTCATCGCCAGGGTCAGAGAGCCTGAACACATGAATCAGTTCGATTTCATCAAGGATTCAATGGGCATCGACTCAATCGTCAACCCTGACATGGCCATTACAGTCGAAATATATAAGTACCTTGCCGAGAAATACACTCTGAGCAACGGTATCTTCACAAGCGGCAAGGTCGCGCTCACAGAATTTCCGACCAGGAGATTTCCGGCGCTGGTCGGTCTAACCATACCTGATGTACGCGAGGTACTTCCTGATATGCTTATCGCAGCCCTTTCCCGTGACGGAAAGGTCATCATTCCTCATGGTGAGGATGAAATAATGGACGGCGACTTCCTGTATGTACTGGGAGAAAAGAGCCGCATACTTGAATTGAACAAAAAGACCCATGAGAAAGGTAAATACACCAACCTTCACAAGGTTATGATCATAGGCGGCGGAAAAACTGGATATTACCTGGCTTCCAAGCTGTCAGAGTTCGGAGCTGCAGTAAAACTGGTGGAAAAGGACATGAACAGATGCCGTTATCTTTCAACGCACCTTAATAACGTCATGGTCCTCCACTCCGACGGAACCGATATTTCCCTTCTGGAAGAGGAAAACCTGGATGAAATGGGGGCTTTTGTCACTGCTACGGGATATGACGAGGAGAATCTGCTTCTTGCTCTGACCGCAAAACAGCACGGCATCGCCGATGTGATATCCAAGGTCAGCCACGAAAACTACAAGGAACTGATCAAAAAAATGGGTGTCAACATGGTTCTTAATCCGCTGGATATAACCGCCAGCAATATTTTAAGATATATACAGGGATCCAAGCGAATAATCTCCTCTGTCCTGATACAGGGACAGGCCGAAATCATGGAGATCATCGCCAACTCCCGCATGAATATGATAGGTGTACCTATCCGTGAACTCAACCTGCCTGATGATGTGCTGATCGCGGCCATCCACCGCGGCAGAGATGTCATAATTCCAGACGGCGAAACCAGGATTCTGCTCAACGACAGAGTAATAATACTCAGCCTGCTGTCAGGTCTTGGCGATATAGAGAAATTACTCAAGGCCAAGAACAGCTAAATCCGTGTATACTGTCATGTATACTGTATGGCTTTTTAGGAGATTGCAATGTCAGTAAATATGAAAAATGTAATACGTATGATGGGCATTCTGCTTTTTGTGATTGGTCTCTGTATTATACCATCCCTGATAGTGGCCATTATCTATCAGGAAACTGTTTCTATAATCAGTTTCCTTGTTACTATGGTCATTTGTCTCGGAGGCGGACTCAGCATCATGATAATGTTCCCCCCTTCTCTGATCCGTATAAAGGCCAGAGACGGGTTTCTTATCGTATCACTGTGCTGGCTCCTTGCATCGTTCATCAGTGCCATACCGCTCTGCGTATCTGGCGCTATTCCTGACTTTATTGATGCTTTCTTTGAGACCTGTTCCGGTTATTCCACAACAGGCTCAACAATTTTGAAAGATGTCGAAGCTCTGCCGAAATCCATGCTTTTCTGGCGTTCGTTCACCCACTGGCTGGGCGGAATGGGCATCATCGTATTTGCCACAGCTCTTCTTCCTTCCATAGGTATAGAGGGCATGATGATCGCCAGCGCAGAGACTCCGGGTCCTACCCTGGACAAGCTCACACCGAAATTTTCAGATACAGCGAGAAATCTGTATCTTCTTTATATGCTTTTTACAGCGATCGAAACGCTGCTGCTTGTGCTTGGAGGCATGAGTCTCTACGACTCACTGCTGCACACCTTCGGTACAGTAGGTACAGGAGGTTTTTCAGATTATAACAACAGCGTGGCCCACTTCAACAGTCCATATCTTCAGTGGGTGATCATCGTCTTCATGACCATGTGCGGAACGAACTTCAACCTGTATTTCATTTTGTTCAGACGCGGTCCAGTGGCCATGTTTAAGGATCCGGAGCTTCGTCTCTACCTGTTTATCATGATCACCAGCACGTTGCTGATCACAGTCGATCTTCTGGGTGTAGGCGGATATGACGATCCTTTCAAGAGCCTGACTGATTCAGCTTTCCAGGTGTCCTCCATCATGACTACTACCGGATATGCCACGGCCAACTATGACCTGTGGCCGACCTTTGCCAAAATGCTGATCTTTATGGTCATGCTGACCGGCGCATGTTCGTCGTCGACCGGCGGCGGTCCAAAGATAATCAGGATCCTGGTATGTCTTAAACTGATAAGGCGCGGAGTTGCACTGAAAATACATCCTACCAGAATTTTTACAGTAAAACTCAACGGTCGGGAGGTTTCCCAGGAAACTGCGACCAATATAGCAAATTTTATGTTCTTTTACATTTTCACGGTATTCGCCGGAGGACTTATCATTTCACTCAACGGTTTTGATCTGATAACCACCTTCTCAGCGGTAATAACGTGCCTTGGAAATGTTGGCCCTGGTTTCAACCTGGTGGGTCCAGTCATGAACTTCAGCATTTTTTCGCATTTTTCCAAGTTCATCCTGTCCATGCTGATGATCGCCGGAAGACTGGAACTTTTCACGTTCTTCATGCTTTTATCGCCACATTACTGGAACCCGGATAAAGCGTAACCGATTTGGATCGAGGTAGATAAATGACATTTAATCATCGACTTATTTTCAAAACTGTATCTGTGATCCTGCTGTTTGAAGGGCTGGCCATGCTGCTTCCCTTCGGTTTTGCGTGCTATTTTCACGAGACCTCTTCGGCCACCTCTTTTTTCTGCACCATGATCGTCTGTATTGCCTTTGGCGAAACCATGCGTCGCACTATAAAGAAGACCGACAAGAAAGTGAAGACCCGTGAAGGATATTTTGTCGTCATAGTAAGCTGGCTTGTCGTCATACTGGTTGGCAGTATACCGTATCTCCTGGCAAATCAGGGATACAACTTCTTTGAGTCCTGGTTCGAATCCTGCGCCGGCTGGACCACAACGGGCGCCACTGCCGTAGGGCTTGAATCCATGCCTAAGTCACTGGTCCTCTGGAAGACCATCGAAAGCTGGCTGGGCGGCATGGGAATCATCGTACTGACCATCTCCATCTTCCCCCGTCTCGGCATAGGCGGACAAAAAATGGCTGCAGCAGAGGTTCCGGGACCTGAGCTGGAGAAGCTTACCGCAAGATTCGGAGACACCGCAAAGGTGTCTTACAGAATTTATCTCGGTCTCACCGTGATAGAATTGCTGCTGCTGCTTCCAACTGACATGGGACCGTATTACGCGCTGATCAATACCCTTTCCACTATCAGTACCGCCGGTATCGTGGATCTTTCCGGCACCCAGGCAGCTTTTGTCATCACACCGTACATTAAAGCCGTACTTGCTGCGTCGTCTCTGGCAGGCTCAATGAGCTTCATAGCCTATTTCTTCCTGTTCATTGGCAAATGGCGCATAGCGGTGAGAAACTACGAAACACGCGTATATCTGATCATAATAGGAGCTGCCGCACTGATAATTTCATTTTCACTCTATGGCAGCGGTGCTTACGGTTCTTACCTGTCATCACTTGGAAACGGTCTGGTTCAGGTCATATCCTTTGCATCGACCTCCGGATTCATCATCGCGGACATCGGCAGCTGGCCTACGCTCTGCAAGGTAGTACTTCTGTGTATCGTCATCATCGGCGGCTGCGGTTTCTCCACCAGCGGCAGTATCAAAGTCATACGCGCCATCGTAGGATTCAAGATAATCATGCGCGGCATATATAAAAGGATACATCCGCAATCGGTAAAACCTATCATGGTGCAGGGCAAACCGATCTCGGCCCAGAACGCGTCATCGATCACAGTGTTCATACTGCTGTACTTTGCCATCTTCATCTTTTCAGCTCTGGTTATTTCTCTTGAGAACCAGGACATGGAGACCACACTTTCCACTGTCGTTGCGGCATTTACCAACAACGGGACCGGATTTGGCAAAATGACTACAAGCTACTTCGGTATTTATTCGTGGTTTGGCCAGTTCTACATATCATTGCTTATGCTGGCCGGAAGACTGGAAATGTACGCGGTAATAGTGCTCTTCTCACGCTCATTCTGGAACTCAGACAGGGCAAGATCATAAGTGTTCTGTAGTGGATAATTATTAATTTATAAACAAAATACCGGCTGTATGATCAACTCATATCAACCGGTATTATTTTTCGTTCTGTTAAAATCACTGTCGTTATCAATTCTGCCTCCCAAGCAGAACCAGACTTCCTATAATGCCTGCAACAAGCAGTCCGAACGCAATAGCTGGTGTCATAAACATATCTCATCCCTCCATTATCATGATTTGATCATTGGTCATGCTTTTTTATCACATGACTCAGAAACCCCTTCTGTATCTACAGAATACTACTAATAAAAATGAATATCAATATGCACAAAGGTGATTTAAGAATTATTAAGAAATGGCGCTGCCTGTTCCCAAATAGAACAGGGAGCGGATCGCTCCGCTCCCTGAGGTAATTACTGAGGTTTATTCAGTTTTTTTACTCTTCTGACTGTCCTCTGCGACGCATGAATGCTGCCGCACCCAGTCCTGAAGTTGCCAGTCCCAGAATGATCAGCTGAAGCGCCAGATCTGACGTGTCACCGGTCTTCGGTCCTGCATTGTTATTGGATGGTGTCACTGTAGTTCCGCCGTTAGTGTTGTTGTTAGTCGGCGTTACCGTGGTTCCACCATTCCCACCATTTCCACCGTTATCTGCCGGCGGAGGTGTCAGGTTCTGAACTGTATTGGTTATAACAAATGTTCCCGCATTTCCGTCCAGATTCATTCCACCTGCTATGGTCGTCTGATAATTTGCAACTGTTTCTTCTACAACTGTATATTTTATAGCCTGGTCTCCGCTGTTCTTAGGGATTCCCTTCCATGTGTAAGTCCAGTTGTTATCCGCTGACAGAACCTGTGTATCAACTACTGTAGCCCCGTTCATCAGATGTACTGTAATGCTTGTTGGTCTCAGGTTAGCTGCGTTTCCATTGTCATCCCAAACCTTGGTAGCTGTGATCCCCACCGTCGGAGGTGCAACGTATACATTGCTGAACTCAGCTGTTTCCATTGTCTGTCCGTCCATAACCTGATTGCCCATCTTATTATAGGAAACCTTAGCTGTAAGCTGTCCCTGTCCATCATCTGTAACTACTACGGTTGCAATGTACCTGCTGCTGTCATATGTTACTCTGTCTATGACCTGTCCGCCGTTTTCCTCACTGATCACGAACTTATAAGTTCCTGCCTTTGAGAAAGTCATCGAATCAAATGTTACATCGCCATTAGCTGCATTCTTTGCTGTCAGATCAACGTTTCCGCTGTCGCCGGTCACTGATGTAGCCATTACCGCTTCTTTGAATGAAGTGGCATGGAATGTAAATTCTCCTGCTGCAAGGTCACGTCCTGCCAATGTCTTATGAGCTTTCAAAGCAACCTCTACAGGTGATGCAGTGTACTCGTTTGTGAATGTTACATCTGTGTATTTCGGCTCACCTGCTACCAGCTTGCCGTCCCTGTCGGTCACGACTACTGTTGCCTTGGCTGTGTGTGTATCATACTTCATATGAGAGTCCGTTCCTGCTGTCTCCTTCACCTCATATGTATATGTTCCTGTCTTGCTGTACTTGATGTCGCTGAATGTGATGTTTCCATCCTTATCATTTGTTGTATTGTATGTCGTTCCATTGTTGTCTTTCATAACGAAGTTAAAAGCACCATCTGTAAGTTCTTTACCAGTATTGCTGTTAAGTACCTTGGTGAATGTCAGACTGATCGGTTCACTGTCGGTCGCCTTATACTCATTGCTGAATTGTGCTTCTGTGTATGTCGGTGCTCCTGCTACCAGCTTTCCGTCCTTATCTGTCACGACTACTGTTGCCTTGGCTGTATGGGTGTCATATGTCATATTGGCATCTGTACCTGCTGTCTCTGTAACATCATACGTATATGTGCCAGCCTTGCTGTACTTGATGCCGCTGAATGTGATCTTTCCATCCTTGTCATTCTTGGCATTGTATGTCGTTCCCTTGTTGTCTTTCATTACGAAGCTGAATTCATCTGCTGCCAGTACCTTATCAGTATTGCTGCTGAGTACCTTGGTGAATGTCAGACTGATCGGTTCACTGTCGGTCGCCTTATACTCATTGCTGAATTGTGCTTCTGTGTATGTCGGTGCTCCTGCTACCAGCTTTCCGTCCTTGTCTGTCACGACTACTGTTGCCTTGGCTGTGTGTGTATCATACTTCATATGAGAGTCCGTACCTGCTGTCTCCTTCACTTCATATGTATATGTGCCTGCCTTGCTGTACTTGATGCCGCTGAATGTGATCTTTCCATCCTTGTCATTCTTGGCATTGTATGTCGTTCCCTTGTTGTCTTTCATTACGAAGCTGAATTCATCTGCCGCAAGTACCTTATCAGTATTGCTGCTGAGCACCTTGGTGAATGTCAGACTGATCGGTTCACTGTCAGTGGCTGTGTATTTGTTTGTAAATGTCTTAGCAGTATATGTCGGTTCTCCTGCTACCAGCTTACCATTCACATCTGTCACTACTACCGTTGCCTTGGCTGTATGGGTGTCATATGTAATTTGAGAATCTGTACCTGCTGTTTCCTTCACTTCATATGTGTATGTGCCAGCCTTGCTGTACTTGATTCCACTGAACTTGATGTTTCCAGCAATGTCATTTTTGGCATTGTATACGGTTCCGTTGTTGTCTTTCATAACGAAACTGTATTCATCTGCTGCAAGAACTCTGCCCGTATTGCTGTTCAATACCTTGTTGAAATTCAAGCTAATCTCGCTGCTGTCATCTGACTTATACTCATTGGTGAATATAGCATCAGTGTATGTCGGTGCCCCTGCTACCAGTTTGCCGTTCACATCTGTTACTACCACCGTTGCCTTGGCTGTATGGGTGTCATATGTCATATGAGCTTCTGAGCCTGCTGTTTCCTTGACTTCATATGTATATGTTCCTGCTGAACTGTACTTGATTCCACTGAATGTGATCTTTCCATCCTTGTCATTCTTGGCATTGTATGTTGTTCCATTGTTGTCTTTCATGACAAAGCTGAATTCATCTGCTGCCAGTTTTCTGTCAGTATTGCTCTTCAGCACTTTGTTGAATGTTAAAGTCCCTGAATCACTGTCTGATGCAGTATATGTATTGGTGAATGTCTCATCTGTATATGTCGGCGCGCCTGCTACCAGTTTTCCATTTACATCTGTTACTACCACCGTTGCCTTGGCTGTATGGGTATCATATGTCATATGAGCTTCCGAACCTGTTGTTTCCTTGACTTCATATGTATATGTTCCTGCTGCGCTGTACTTGATTCCACTGAATGTGATGTCTCCATCCTTGTCATTCTTGGCATTGTATGTCGTTCCTTTGTTGTCTTTCATGACAAAGCTGAATTCATCTGCCGCCAGTTTTCTGCCAGTATTGCTCTTCAGTTCTTTGTGGAATGTTAAAGTTCCTGAATCACTTTCTGTTGCAGTATATGTGTTGGTGAATGTCCCATCTGTATATGTCGGCTCACCTGCTACCAGTTTGCCGTTTACATCTGTTACTACCACCGTTGCCTTGGCTGTATGGTTATCATATGTTATATGAGTATCCGAACCTGCTGTCTCTTTGACATCATATGTATATGTACCCGGTTTACTATATGTAATGTTGCTGAATGTGATCTTTCCGTCAGCTGCATTTTTCGCATTATACGTGTTGCCGTCATTGTCCGTCATCACGAAGCTGAAAGCGTCTTTTGCAAGGGCTTTACCGGTGTTGCTATTCAACACCTTGGTGAATGTCAGACTGATAGGATCGCTATTGTCAGGTTTATATACATTATTGAATGTATTATCGATCTGACCATTTACAGTATACATTATCGGCATTGCCTCTACCAGCTGGCCTTTGTTATTATCCTGTACAACGATCTTAGCTATCATTGAGCTTCCATCATAATGCATGCCATTGACAGTCTGTCCGCCATTATTTTCTGTGATCAGATAATAGTAGGTTCCTGCCGCGTTAAATGTCATATCAGCAAATTTAACTTTTCCATTTGCATCATTTGTTGCAGATATTGATTTAGCTCCATAAACCGGAGTCCCCAGTTCATTACATTTTACTGCAGTGAATGAGAAGGCATTCGCGCTCAATGTCTTACCTGTCAACACTTTTTTGACCTGAAGATTTGTTGTCAGCGGTGAAGCTGAATAGTTGTTTGTAAACACTACGCTATTGCCATTATCTGGATATGCAGGAGTTGCCTTGAGATTTCCTTTCCCGTCATCTGTAACTTTTACGGTTACGGTGTAGGTACTTGTATCCACGCTGACTCCATTGCCATTTGCACTGGTTTCTTTTACTGTATATGTATGATTTCCAGCCGCTGTATAATTGATTGCACTGAAGTTTATTGAACCGTTGCTGTCATTAGTTCCCGCAGCGACCTTATTGCCATTTTCATAAACAGCAAAATCGAATTTATCATCAGCCGATAGTGCACGCCCATTTAAAACTTTCGTTCCCTTCAGGTTTATGCTGCCGCTTGCACTGTATGTGTTGTTGAATTCAGTGTCAGTAGGATATGTTGCCGTTGCAACCAGCTTTCCTTCTGTCCTGCTGTCTTTGACCTCAACCTTAACAAGTATGCTCATATTATCATACTTGATGCCGTCTATTGTCTTGCCGCCATTGACCTCAGTTATCTTATAATAATGAGTACCTACACTTCCATAGCTGATTGAATCAAATAGTATTTTTCCATCCTTGTCATTAGTTGCAGTATAAGTCTTTGCATTTTCCAAAGCTTTGCCATCCGCATCAGTCTCAACAGCGTTGAAATTGAACTGCCCTGCCTGCAAAGTCTTGTCACCGCCTGTCAGCGATTTGGTTGCACTGAGTGCTATGCTGCCGCTTGCCGGCTTATATACATAGTACAGGTCAATAATATTATCGTTGCTGTTATCTACTATAGCAAGCGAATCTCCGTTTCTTGCATCGTTCGTTCCATATTTTGTCTTTGATGCTTCATACATATAACCAGCTTTGTTTCCATGAGAAATCATCTGATTAGAAGCCTCGATATTTGAGCATCCTGTTATTGCCGCTGCAATGGTCGTCTTTGCAGTATCCTCTGTATAATCCTTACCATTGTCGCTATAGTGATAATGAACAGTATAGTGAGTGATCGGAAGCGATGGATCTGTGAAGTCCAGTGTCTGCTTGTTATTGTTGCCATCTATATATGTCAGTTGGGCACCGTTATTCGTCAATACCTGTGAAAGGTCTCTGCCTTCTGCAGTATTGAGATCACCCTTGAGCTCATCGATGTTTAATTTTACATAATATGTGAGTGTATATGTGCCATCAAGATTTCCATCTGTAAGATTCCATGTAAAGGTGTCATTAGTGGAATTATACGTTGCACTGTGTTTTTTATTATCCGTTGCGGTCACAGTGATCGGATAATTGGCGTCATTAGTAATGGCCTTGAATTTGAATTCCTTGCCGGCCACTGTGCTCGATCCCATTGGATCAGTAACTACTGCACCATTTCCTACTGCCACGTTCTCTATGCTTCCTTGGATCTGATCGAATACACTCTGCAGATTTGATCCTGCTGCAAAATAATTGCTGTCGCTGCTTGCAACGGATTTCATAACGCTGATAGCGTCCGAACTGTCTGAAATGTCGAAGCCTATTGAGAACAAAGTGTTCCCTGCTGCTTTTGCATTATACGCTTCAGAAACAGTTCCATATCCGTTGTTGGTTATCTCATTGCTATACGAGTAAATCGTGTCACCAACATTAAGATCAAGCCGATCTGAAGTTCCGTGTCCATAATAATAGTAGTACCCTCTATCTATACCTATATTATAATACTCATTTCCTATCTTATAATAATACTTAGTAGCATCAATATTTTTATTATACTTCAAAGCAGTGTAGCCGTTGCCAATCAGGTTGTAACTAGCATCACCCAAGTCATAACTGCCTCCACTGCCTATCCGATCAGTGCTGAAAGAAGTTATCCTGTAAGGCCATTTAGTTCCGTTATAATTATAGCCGGTTTCATTTGCAGCTGATACTGCTGCAGTACCCTTGTAACTGTATGTAGGCTCTCCGTCACTCAGTACAACTATAAATTTGTTATCCGCACTGACGCCGCTCATCAGACTTTCTGCACGCTGGATTCCTGCCTGGGTATTGGTTCCGCCTCCAGCTCTAATATTGTTTATTGCAGTCTTTAATGTGCTCGCGCTATTCGTATAATTTGAATCAGTAGTAACTGAGCCTGCAAACGATACCACTGCTATCTGTACGTCAGCATTTTTTAATCCCAGTACCTTATCAACGAAATTGCCTGCTGCAGATTTCAGCGAGGATATCTTAGCTGTATTCGTACCGGCTATCTTCTCTGCCATACTGCCTGATCTGTCCAGTACAAGCACGATCTTAGTCGTCTTTTTATGTACTATCACCTGTGATTTACTGTTTACCGTCAACTGAACCTTGGCTATGCCCTGATCTTTTGCAGCTTTACTTTCCACCCAGTTCGCTGTCTTGCTTACACTCAGCGAACTGTCGGTACCCGCTGCAAATATCGCGGCTACATCACCAAAGGTATACAGTCCGACGATAGCCACTGCCAGAAGCAGTGTCAGGGCTTTCTTCGTCCGTCTCCCCATAGTTCTCATAATAATAACTCCTTTCAAATACCATAATTCTCACAAAAAACACCATACCCTGTAAGTTACTGCAGTATACGGCGAAAAGGTCATCAAACGTGAACCATGAAATGAAATAAAATAAAATAAATTGAATTTCATCGGTTCAAATCGCTCATACATACACACATACACTGTCATAACACTCATTCAGTAAACATATTATACAATAGTCAGATTAATTTACGGTTAGTGTAAAGACAGATAATTACCATATTCTGTTCAAAAGTGACATTCTATCCAATCCTTTTCCATTAAAATCACATTTTAGGCAATAAATATTTGATGCATATTATGCAATTAATTGATATAATGTATTAATGCTAAGGAGGACTATGATGATTCCATTATCTACGAGAATGCGGCCGGACAGTCTGGATGATTTTGTCGGTCAGACACATTTCATGTACAGAGGCTCACTATTCTATAATTCAATAAAGAACAAAACATTTGATTCGGCGATCTTTTTCGGACCGTCCGGTACGGGCAAAACCACCCTGGCCAGGATGATAGCGAGAGAAATGGATGGTGATTTTACAGAGATCAATGCCTCCACCACCGGCACCAGGGAACTGAAGGAGCTTATCGAAAATGCCAGGGTGAAATTCTTTGGTCTTGAAAAAAAGACTACATATGTATATATAGATGAATTCCACCGCTGGAATAAACTGCAGCAGGACTCTCTGCTCAAGGCCCTGGAAGACGGCGTCATCAAATTCATCGGCAGTACAACGGAAAATCCTTATTTTTCAGTTAACAATGCCGTCATCAGCCGGGTAAGAAATATCTATGAATTCAAAAAACTTTCGAATGATGACATCAAGACTCTGCTTAAAAGAGCCCTCGAAAGCCGCGACAGAGGCTTTGGAAATCTGGAGATCAAATATGACGAAAAAGCACTGGATGTGCTGGCGGACCTGTCCAACGGCGACGGGCGTGTGGCTTTAGACACTCTCGGTTTCATCATCGACAATCTGGATACCGGCAAGACGCTTACAGAGGAGCTGGTCGGCGAAGCCATGCAGCGAAAGGTCGGCTTTTACGACAAAGGAGACGACAGGTACAACCTTTTGTCCGCCCTGCAGAAATCCATACGCGGCAGCGATCCGGATGCGGCTATCCACTATTTTGCAAGGCTTGTGGACGGCGGCGCGGATATCCAGATGCTGGGCAGGCGGCTCATGGTCATAGCTTCCGAGGATATCGGCATGGCCTACCCTTCCGCCATTTCCGTCGTCACCTCGTGTGTGCAGGCGGCCCTCATGGTGGGTTATCCTGAGGCGGTGATCAACCTGAGCCAGGCGGTGATACTGCTGGCATCAGCTCCTAAATCCAACGCTTCCTTTGCTGCTTATGAAAAGGCACTGTCGGATATACACAACAAAAAAATCGATGATATTCCCGATCACATTAAAGACGCCCACTACAGCGGCGCGGAAAAGCTGGGATTCGGTCAGGGTTATAAATACCCCCATGCCTACGGAGGCTATGTTGCCCAGCAGTATCTGCCGGACAACCTTTATAACGCGGGCGTGAAATATTATGAGCCTACAGAGAACGGCTCCGAGGCCTCATTTAAGAAATTCCTGGAAAGTCTGGAGGAAAAATATGGCAGAAATAATAAGGGCTGAGCACAGCGGCTTCTGCTTCGGTGTACGGCAGGCCATCGACAAGACCATCGAACAGATAGAGCTGGAAGGTCCTGACCGCAGGATATTCACCTGCGGCCAGCTGATACACAATGCAACGGTCACCAATGAACTTGCGGAAAAAGGCGTTGGCATCATCACCGAACCCGAGGAGGCCATGGCCGGAGATACCGTCATCGTGCGTTCCCACGGCGAAACCGAGGATTTCTTTGTTCGGGCTGAGCAGCAAGGATTGAATCTGGTGGACGCCACCTGTCCCTTTGTTACAAAAATACACAAACTCGTAAAAGATGCATGGAGCAGCGGCAGAAACGTCATAATCATCGGCGACAGAGACCACCCCGAGGTAAAGGGCATCAACGGATGGTGCGGCAACGCGGCATTCATCGCCGGCAGCGGCAGAGATGCCGAAGACTTCACCGGCAGCGAAGCTTTTGTCGTATGTCAGACCACTTTAAACGAGCGCGTGCTCACCGAGGTCACGGAGGTCCTCCGGAACAAAGGAGTAGCCGCGGATATCGTCAACACCATCTGCAATGCTACCAAAGAACGTCAGATGGCGGCGGATGAGCTCTCAAAAAAGGTGGACGCCATGGTCGTCATCGGGGGGAGAAACTCTTCCAACACCCGAAAATTATATGAAATATGCAAAAAAAACTGCGATAATTCATATTTTGTTGAAAATATTGTAGATTTACCGTTGAAAGAATTGCAAAAATGTAATAGAATAGGAGTTGCGGCAGGTGCCTCGACACCTGAACGCGTTATTAAGGAGGTTATTGCTAACATGAGTGAAAATATCACCAACGAAATCAATTCAATGGCAGACTACATGGACGAGATCGATGCATCTTTGAGACTCCCTCACACTGGAGAGATCGTTACCGGTAAAGTTGACCAGGTAAACGACAACGAAGTCATCGTAAACATGGGCTGCAAAAAAGACGGAATCCTTACAGCTAATGAAGTATCGCTGGAGGAAGGTCAGAAACTGACAGACTTATTCAAAGTGGGCGATGAAGTCCAGGCTAAGGTTCTCAAGACCGACGACAGCGATGGAGGAATCCTGCTGTCCAAGAAGAGACTGGAAGTAAACGAGCACTGGAATGAAATCAATGAGGCTCTCGAGAATAAGACTAATATCGAAGTAAAGGTTGTCAAGGCTGTCAAAGGCGGAGTTATCGCGGCATACAAAGAAGTATCCGGATTTATTCCACTGTCTCAACTTTCAAACAAATATATTGAAAATGCAGACGAATTTATTGGCGAAGTTTTGTCAGTCAAGGTTACGAGAGTTGACCAGAGAAGAAACAGAGCTGTTTTCTCACACAAGGCTGTTCTTTCAGAAGAGAGACAGAAACAGCTGGATGAGATCTGGGCTACTCTGCAGATCGATGACATCGTTGAAGGTACTGTAATGAGATTTACAGACTACGGCGCATTCATCGACCTTGGAGGAATCGACGGACTGCTTCACATTTCGGAGATTTCATGGGGCAAGCTTAAGCACCCTGCTGAGGTTCTGGAGATCGGTCAGACTGTTAAGGTCAAGATCCTTTCAATGAACCGCGAGAAGGGCAAGATTTCTCTTGGTCTTAAGCAGACAGTTCCAGAGCCATGGGCTGTTATCAACGAGAAGTATCACGTTGATCAGATCGTAAAGGGAAAAGTCGTACAGCTTAAAGAGTACGGCGCTTTCGTAGAGCTTGAGCCTGGTCTTGACGGACTGGTTCACATTTCTGAAGTTGCCAACAAACGCGTCAACAACATTGGCGATGAGCTGACTGTTGGACAGGAAGTAAGCGCGAAGATCCTGGACATCGATACTGAGAGAAAGAGAATCAGTCTTTCGATCAAGGATGCCGGCGGCGACGAGGAGGCTGTAGAAGAGGCTCCTGCTGAAGAAGCAGCAGTTGAAGAACCTGCGGTCGAGGAATTCCCTGCTGAAGAGCCTGTAGCTGAAGAAGCTGCAAAGGATGAAGAATAATCATCGATATTGAACAAAATTCTGGCAAGCGGCGAGGTCGTTTGCCAGTTTTTTTCACTGAAAGAAGACTATGAAGAAACAAAATGAAAACAATTTAATAACAGGTGTGCTTGAGAAGACACGCACAGGCATCGGTTTTGTTCGTCAGGAAGAAGGAGGCGATATTTTCATCGACCGCGACAACATGAAAGACGCCATGCACGGAGACACTGTCCAGGTAGACCTACTGCCCGAACACCTCTGGGGAAAAAGCCGCGAGGGACTTGTGGATCACGTTCTCATCCACGCCAACACCGAAGTCGTAGGCGTATATGAGAGGCGTAAAAAGTTCGGCTTTGTTGTAGCGGACAACAAAAGAAACACCGACGATCTTTTTATAAAGAAGTCTGATTCGAAAAACGCCCGCAATGGCGACCGCGTCGTAGCCGTCATTACCAAATATCCAAGTAAAAGTTCCAACGCTGAGGGTAAAATCACTGAAATCATCGCCAGACACGGAGAGGTCGGCGGCGAAATCAAAGCCCTGATACGCGCGAACGGTCTCCATGAGACTTTCCCGAGCCGCGCAGAGGCTGAAGCGGCCTTCAAATCCAAGGAGCTGATCTCTGAGGAAGAGATCGCCCGCCGCAGAGACCTGCGCAATGATACCATCATCACTATCGATGGAGCTGAATCCAAGGATCTTGATGATGCGGTTTCCATCCGGAAACTGGACAACAGCAACTTTCTTCTCGGAGTACATATCGCTGATGTCACCCACTATGTGGAATCCGGCGATGCTCTTGACAAGGAGGCCTTCAAACGCGGCAACAGCGTATATCTGCTCACCCGCGTAGTCCCTATGCTGCCAAAAAGTCTTTCCAACGGTATCTGCAGCCTATTCGAAGGCGTCGACAGACTCACGGTCAGCTGCGACATGGAAATATCCCCCGACGGCACCATCGTCAATCACGACATCTACGAGAGCGTGATCAATTCCAGCGGCCGCATGGTCTATGATGATGTATCGGACATGCTTGAAAACGGAGACGCTGAACTCATCGAAAGATATCATGACATCTACCCTTCCCTGCAGACGATGGATGAGCTGGCGCAGATACTAAGAGCGCGGCGCAAGGAAAAAGGCAGCCTGGATTTTGACTTCGATGAAGCCGAGATAACTCTTGGCAAAGATGAGATACCAGTCTACATAGGCGTTGAAGACAGACGCTGCGCCAACAGGATGATAGAAGAATTCATGCTGGCAGCAAACAAAACCATCGCCGAGCATTTCTTCTGGATGGAGTATCCCTTTGTTTACCGCGTCCACGAAAAACCCGATCCTGAGAGGATCATCGAACTGCGTGCCTTTCTGGCCGGTTTCGGCATCAGCCTGCCCGGAAACCCGGAAAACATCCACCCCAGCATTCTCAACAAGATCCTGGACGATGTCAAAGGCAAACCATATGAGAACATCGTGAGCACCGTCATCATCCGCTCCATGAAGAAGGCCTATTACAGCACAAGCTGCGATGGTCACTTCGGTTTGTCCTTCAAGTATTACTGTCATTTCACATCGCCTATCCGCAGATATCCGGATCTGATGATCCACCGCATCATCAAGGCTTCTATAACGGGCCGGGCAAACTCCGCCCTGCTGAAGAAGTACCATGCCGATGCGGAAAAGGCCGCGGAGAATTCTTCTCTGACTGAACGCAAGGCTCAGGAAATGGAACGCGATGTGGAGAAAATGAAAAAGGCTCAGTACATGCTTGACCATCTGGGTGAAATTCACGACGGCGTCATCAGCGGCGTGACCAGCTTCGGCATCTATGTCCAGCTGCCTGATACAGTTGAAGGCATGGTACGCCTTGACAGTCTCAGCGATGATTTCTACATTTACGATGAGGGCAAATACCGGGTGATCGGAGAACGTCACCATAAGATATACTCTCTGGGCGATGCAGTTACCATTAAAGTGCGCGGTGCCAGCCCGGAAGACAAGCAAATTGATTTCACTTTTATAAACAAATAAATTAAAGTGCTGGACAAAACAGAATAAATAGAATATACTATGAGTGTATTAATTAATAAGTCTCGAATTCCTTTTATGAATATCGAACCCAATTACATTAATATAATATTCATAGGAGGAAAAAGCTAAAATGGAAGACAAGACACTGATCTGCCAGGATTGCGGTAAAGAATTCATCTTCACTGTTGGTGAACAGGAATTCTACAAAGAAAAAGGCTTCGAAAATGAGCCTAAGAGATGCAAAGAATGCAGAGACAAGAAAAAGAACGCTAGAAGAAACTTCAACAAATAAGTTTATTCAGCAAATCTACCGCTTACGGAAACGTAAGCGGTTTTTTTCTTGCATTATTTCATTATGGTGCTACAATTGAACTGTAAACAAAATAACCATGAAGAGTGCGCGAGAGACAAGCTCGTTGACCGCACAGCAACCTGCCATGAGCAGCGGAATACCGCCTGCAATAATGGTAAGGTGCTAAAGCTTGAACGATGGGACATATGGATCTTACCGGTGCCCACCGTGACGATGGGCATTTTTTTAATGCACTCTTTTTGGTTTTTCAGATGAACCGAAAGGAGTTTTATTATGATACTGCATATACCACATGCAAAGACCGCCATACCCGATGATGAACGCGGCGAATTCATTATTCCTGATCTGGATGAGGAACTGTACCGTATGACCGACTGGGGCGCCGACAGACTATTCACCGTCGGTGAGAGGATCGAATTCCAGTACAGCCGGCTCTTATGCGACGTGGAACGTTTTGCCAGCGGTGATGACATGGAAAAGCTCGGCATGGGCGTCTGTTACACTCATGCTTCAGACGGCCGCAGGATGCGTTACGTCACTGACGCCCGCAGAGCAGCACTGATGAAGCGCTACTATTACCCTCATCATCTTAGACTGGAGAAAGCCGTTGAACGTGAGATCTCTTCTCATGGCCGCTCTATGATAATCGACTGCCACTCTTTTCCTGCGGCTCCCCTTCCCTATGAAAATGACCAACTGAGACCAGACTTCTGCATAGGATTTGATCCCAGATGTTCACTCGCAGGCGCCATTATAGCTACAGGCTTCAGAAAAATGGGGTATTCCGTCGGCATCAACAGACCCTTTGCAGGAGCTCTGATGCCAACCAGATACCTGAATGATCCGCGTGTAACCTCAGTCATGATAGAGGTCAACCGCGGTATGATCGACGCCCCGTCTACTGAAGCAGATATCAGTGAATTACTGACATCCCTGCGGCAATGACCATTGTATCCCAACCTAACTGATGATCTGTCCGCGGTCACTCAAAGTCCCGCTGCACAGCATAGCTTCCCTTCTCAGGTCTTCGAACCTGTGCCTGATCACTTCGAGGCTGGATCTCCCGCGGCTGATAAAGCCGCGGGCTTTTTTCATATATCCCTGCTGATCCTCCGGCAGCAGGGCTGTTATTACGTCATGCATTTCAAGAATGTCAGCATAGCGTTCCTCCTCCCTGCCAATGTCTTTTGGTCTGAAAATCAGCTTCACCGCACCGTCTTCCTGATCCCACCACAGATCATCGGCATTTACAGTATAGTTCTCCGGAAAAATGCAACGACGCTGTGCCTGTACCATTCCCTCCATAAGCGAGATCATTATGTCCAGCGCTCTGTCGCTGTCCATGCCTGCCAGTTCCGACAGCGGCACTGATCCATCGGTCCTGTACTGACCAATAACTTCTTTATCGCTTATAATAAAGGCCACCGGCAGAAACAACTGACACAGTCCCATGTTCAGCACATATGTCATAAACCCTTCCATGTCTTCTGCATCATATTTTATCTCAATACATTCACTCATCATTTACCTCCACATTTGCTGCAGGGCACATAACCCTTTTTTACAGCCTGTTCCTTCTCGATTTCAATATAGTACTTGTTTATCGACGTGCACCCGCCCATGTGATATGCTTCACCATCCTTCAGAAAACAGAATACCGGCGTACCGATGGCCGCTCTGGATGCTCCGCACAGCGGACATGGATGATAGCTGCGCCTGAGCTCTTGAGACAGAAAAGCCAGCTGGCAGTTTGTCCTGACATATGTGCAGTTTTTGCCGTGGTAACAAACTCCCCAGCCAGGAAAAATGTACACAGGCTCTGACGGCTTATCCTCTTCAAACTCAGCTTTTGTTTCCGGTCGATCTTTATAGTAGGTTCCGGTAAAGGCACGGGCCGTCAGTTTTCCTTTGAATCTGACTGTACTGAAAAGCCCCAGCGGATTTTTCTCGCTGAAGGCGGCTGAAAATTTTACCGTGATCAGATCATCGATGCCGTTTCTGCTGTACAGATACCTGTAACCCGTTATGTTAAAAGCTGTCAGTCTGTCATTTTCACTGCGCGTCCTCAGTTTCAAAGCAATCGGATATGCTGCCGCGTTCTTTCTGAAAGCAGTTTTTGCTGTCTCAAAGTGCATCTCGTCCGCAGCTTCAAACGTCAGGTTTTCACACTGGGCTATGACGGGTATCAGACTGATCAGCATCAGCACAGCTATAATGAACAAAGGTACCACTATGGCAGCTTCTACTATATAACTCCCCTTTTTATTCAGGCTGGTATTCTTTTTCCACTTCATGATCATCACCGTTTACACTGAACACAGCTTTCAGCCCCGCGCTGTAGTCACGCAGCTCAAAGTCTTCATAATAACAGTACTTCATGTTGATCTGCATCAGATCCATCATACGCAGCACCTTTACCTCTTCATCCATGGCATATGCGAGAAACCCCAGATAATCTTCATATGTATCACCGCTGCGATTGTGGGTATCGACATAAGCCGCCTTCTTTTTCAGATCCTTTTCATCACCCTTTTTCGGGCTGCGGCCTACTATTGACTGCAGATCTATGGCCCATGAATCAGCATCCTTCATAACGGGTACCCTGCCTCCGTTTATGAGCAGCAGGTAATCATTACGACTTTCCGCCAGAGCCCATGCGGCCTGTATCAGCTTCTGCGTCACCGGCGCAGCAGGTCCAGGCGTCATCAGTTCCGCGGCAGCCAGCGTCTCTCCGCTCAGCTTTGGATCCCTGATTATGAAAGCCAGATTCATCACCTCCCTGACGCCAATCAGCTTTAGCATTGTAAGTCTCTCATTGGTACTGTCGTCGGGCCGCCCGTTGATCACATATTCAATCTCGTTGTGAAAAAAAGTCCTGCCCAGTCCCCGGCTGTCCATCCGATCCTTATAGTATGAGAACAGATAACTGTTTTCAAAATACCTGTCGGTGCCTTTTTTAACCGCGTCCTTTACTGAAGCTGACGACTTTAACAAATAGGCCGCTCCGGATATGGTGACACTCCTCTTTGAACCTGCTGACGGCAGGTGTCTTAGTATTGCTCTGTTCCTGATGGTGCCGTAATCCGCACCCTCGGCAGGCACTATCCCGTCATCTGGTTCAAGCAGCTTCTCAGCCGCTGCCAGTCTGCCCAGCGTCACTATCTGTTTCTTCATCATATCTGTATTGGCGAGACTGTACTCATAGAGACTGCATCGGCATCCGCCGTAATCCACGTATTTTTTGTCCGTGAATGATTCCCTTGCATAGTGATCCAGCTTGCCCGCAACTTCCCCTTCCATTCCGTAAAACCCGAATATGCCGTACCTGTTCTGCAGATTCAAATCATATTCTCCCAGTATGGAATTCACCCACACCAGTCCCAGTTCTCCCACGGCGCTTTTCAGAGCCGTTTCCTTAGACACGGCGACAAAAGTCAGTATCATGGATACGAGGGTGACAAACAGCAGCATTACAAGCACAGTCACTGAACCGCGTTTCTTATTCAGCTTTTCCATCAACAGCCTCGCCCAGTCTTATGGCTTCTGCCTCATTTATCAGATAGCATCTGCCCTTTACCTTCTTATTCAGTATCATTGTCACTACGCCCCCTGTTCCGCGGCTCACATATTCCTCCGAGGTCCCAACTTTCATGACGGAACGGCTGTTGAGAGCCTTTTCAACCAGCTGCTGATGGACCGTCATCTGAGTATTGAGGCATGCAAAGAAGAATATCATCAGCATGATCATACTCAGTATGGAAAGTATTATCACGGGAAGCACTATGGTGGCTTCCACTATCTCTTCTCCCCTTTTGTCCATCACGGCATCACCCGTTGAGACCCCTGAACGTATCATTGACAAACTCTGTAATCTCCGTCTTGAAAATCAGACCCAGCGCCACGGCGAGTCCTATCATTATAGCTACCTGTACGAGTTCCATACCTCTTTTATTTCTCAGCATCTTCATTGTTTTATCCCCCTTTTACCTGTAATATTGCCGGCGCCGCCGTTATTAGTATCAGCACCACCAGCAGCACTGCCAGCGGTACTGTGAGCCTGGTCTCAGCCAGCCGCCCCTTCTCCTCAGCCATCTTCTTCCGCCTGTTCCAGAGTATTTCGCTTTCCGATTCCAGCTTACCGGCAAAATCAGTGCCTCTCACCTGATTATCTGTTATTATGCCTGCCATTCTGGAGAACTCTCTGACTCCAGCCCGGGCAGCAAAATCATTCAGGCTCAGGACCAGACTCCTGCCGGTTTCAGCTGATCTTTTTCTGATCTCTACTATGGACTCCCTGAAATAATCCCCATCGGTTCCGCGTTTCTCATATCCATCAGCTATCCTTATAAAGGCATCGTTGAATATCAGCCCGCTTCTGACCAGCATAAGCAGCTGACCATTGAATGACGGCAGTGCCCGCCTCACACTGTCCTCACGGTTCAGTACTGCTGCCCGGTCACGCCTCCTGCTGTTCCAGTAGAGCATGATGACTGCCATAAGCGCCGCCACCAGTATCGGCATCGGATCACCGGCTGTGTTCCTGCTCCATTCGAGCGAAGTCCCATCGCCAAGCGCTGCCGGCAGCATGACCTTCCTGCCTTTGGAAGTTTCAGCCTCATAGATCATATCCGACAGCTGCTCCTCCAGAGTCTCTCCCTTATCATCCGCGGGACCGGCGTCTGCGGTCTCCCCCTGCAGCGTCATTATGATATCCCTGCTGATCACACCATTTTCGCCTTTTATCTCCACCCGGAGCGGATAAGAAGCCGTACGGCTACTGTCATCACGATATAAACCGACGATGCTGCCGTCACTGTCAGAGATGTACTTTTTACCCTCAGGCAGTCCCTTAACTGTCTGCACCGCTATCAGCGCCAATGCGGCGATGACCACAACGGCTATGTTTTTCCTGTTTTTTCTATCTGCCGCGAATACTCTGAAGGCCTCAGCCCAGGCCGGCAGTCTGCAGTCAAATCTCAATGTCCGTTATCCTTTCTATCATCAGATAGGCGCCGAAGGTGGCTGCAAGGGCCATGGTCATCAGTGACCTTCCTGCCAGAGTCTCATACATCACTTCCAGATATTCCGGCGATGCCGCTCTGAGAAACAAAATAATGACTACAGGCATTGCCGTAATTATCCTGCCCTCGTACTTTTTCTGAGCTGCCATGGTCCTTATTTCATTTTCAATGATCATCTTCTCTCCGATGATCTCGGCACTTTTGTTCAATGCCCCCGCCAGGTCTCCTCCGGTTTCCCTGCAGGCGCGATATACCTGAACAAAGATATCCACATCCTCCATTGCCGCCCGCCGGGCGAAGTCCTCGAGTGCTTTGATATCGGTGATTCCCCTCTCTCTGATATCTCTCAGCATCCGTTCCAGTTCCACGATGATGCAGTCCTGCTCCTGATATATTCCTCTCAGTTCCTTTCTGGCTTCTGCCAGTGCCTCCTCCATATGCCTTCCCACTGCAAAGGAAGCAGACAGACAGTTCAGAAGATCCTTGAACTGCAGACTGAGCTGTTTTCTCCTGCGTCTGAGCAGCAGTCTGCTGTAATATCCGGCACCCGGCCTGTAAAACGGAATAACCATGACCACCGGTATCATGCTGCCGTAAAACAACAGCCCGATGGCAAGCGCGGCAGCCGTCAGTACCAGCAGCAGCCTCTCACGTTCAACTTTGTTCAATTCATAACTTTCATATGATGTATCCGACATCCTGTCTCCTCAATCTCAGCTTGTTCCTGTTGACAAGCTGATTTCCCGTATGTACCAGATGCATTTCATCATCCAGTCTGAACAGAGGATTAAGATTATATTCTCCGTCCCTGTAATCCAGCAGTTCCTGTATCTCCATGACCACCCGCCTGCCATTCTCAAGTTTTCCCAGGTGTACCATGATGTCGATTCCTTCCACTATCTGCGCTCTGATGGCATCGATGGGTATATTTACCGACATCAGATACATGGCTTCCAGGCGTCTGAGCATACCTCTGACCGAATTGCCGTGGCCGGTGGAAAAGCTTCCGTCGTGCCCGGTGTTCAGCGCCTGCAGCATCTCCGCCACCTCCGGGCCTCTTACTTCGCCTACGATTATCCGGTCCGGCCGCATCCTGAGGCTGGTCCTTATGAGCATTTCCATGGTGATCTGTCCCTTGCCCATGGAATTGGCATTGTGACATTCCATCTGTACCAGATTGTCTATTTTAAGTGGCTGAAGTTCCCTGGAATCCTCGATGATTATGACCCGGTCTCCATGTGGTATGAATTCTGTCAGCGCGTTCAGAAAGGTCGTTTTGCCCGACGAAGTTCCGCCGCTTATGAATATGTTGTAGCCGCTGACCACCAGCTTGGACAGATAAACCATGCATGGCTCCGTCAGGGTACCGTTTCTGACCATCTGCCGCAGATTGATCACCTCACTGCGGAATTTTCTTATGGTGAGTACCGGCCCTCCGGCCGCCACATTTTTATGTACGGCGTTGACCCTGGAACCGTCCGGCAGCCTGGCATCCAGGATAGGTGAAAGTTCATTGATTTCACGGTGAACGCCAGAGGCGATATTCCTTATTAATTCTTCCAGTTCCTCCACCGTTTCAAAGCAGTCATCGACCTGACCGATGCCGTCATCGTTTTCATAGTAAATATGATCCTTGCCATTGACCATTATCTCGTTAATGGAATCGTCCTCTGTAAGATCCTCCAGAAGACCCAGCCTGCCCCGCGCCCTGGTGTAGATGATATGAGCCAGCTGCTCCGCTTCATCCAGTGAAATATCCAGTTCGTCGCTGAATATGATGTCTTCGATCAGACTTCTGAATTCTTCCTCACAGACATCATCACCGGAGCACGCCAGCCTCTCCCTTACCCTCCGTATACCTTCTTCAGCCATCTTTCTCAGTTCCATATCCATTGCAGATCCCCCTTATACCTTTTGCTACCTGCGCTATCTCCAGACCATAATTTCCACTCAGATCTATCCTGACGTATCCACCCATCCTTACAAAAGCGGCATCTTCCCTGCTTACGGCATAGGATCCCCCCTCCGACGCGTCCTCATCCGTGTCATCAGCAAAATTCATGACCCTGAGCACGTTTTCTGCTCCGGCTCGCGCGATCAGCATTTCCTCCAGCTCATTCATGTATTTTATGTGACCGCGTCTCTTTTCCCCGGACACCACCACTACGCAGTCAGCACAGCCCAGTACGGCCAGATTCTCCCGCGACCAGTAATTTCCCGCGTCTACGAACAAGTAGTCATATGATCCCGTCCTGTTCACCTCTGCCAGAAGCCTGTTGAACATCTCCCCCGTAAGCTCCATCGCGTATTTATTGACGGCATGGGTAACAAATACTGATATCCCCTCTGCTTCCTGAACAAAAGAGCCCATGGGGAAATCATATTCCTTCTTCAGATGGTACAGCAGTTTCACTATGCCCGCGCCCTCCTGTTCCGCAATGTACTTCCTGGAATCATCAAATGGGCAGATGTTCAAATACAGGCACCGGCTTCCATATATGGTATTCAGCATCCGTGCCGCAGCCAGAGCTGTGGATGTTGTCCCGGAACCTCCGCAGGCCTGAGCGAACACCACCAGCCGAAAACTGCTGTTTCCTCTGAATTCAGCGATCCGCCCCGTCATCACATAATACAGATAAATCATACGGTCTACAAATACTCTGCAGTCCTCATATATGAATATCTCGTCATCATCAGGAGTTTCCGACAGTACTATAACCGGCGCGCATAAGGATCTCCTTCTTCTGCTGTCTGTGAGATAAAGACCGCATTCGGTCACAGTCTTGTCGATAACCGTAAAATTCATGTTGCGCGATTCCCTTGAAAGCCCTCTGGCCAGAGCGGCCGCATAAGTCTTATCCTTAAGTATCAGTCCCACATTCAGGTGTTCCATTTTAATCCCCTCCTAACATCTTGAGATTACCATTTTTACCATATTATGTCAACCATAATTTACCATTTGCATTAATTTCAGTCATTTCCCTTTGTTCATGTTGACAAAGCCATGGTATGCGGTATACAATAGCCTTAAGTTAATCTTCAGGGCAGGGTGAAATTCCCTACCGGCGGTAAAGCCCGCGAGCCGTAAGGCATGATTCGGTGAGATTCCGAGGCCGACAGTAAAGTCTGGATGAAAGAAGATGAAACAGCGTTTTGCGTGTTTTTCATATGCTCTGGAATTTATTCCAGAGTTTTTTTTTATGAAAGCGCCATATATGCATGATTTGACTTATGCCCTGGAGCCATTGCGGCTGCAGGGTTTTTGTATTTAAGGAGATGATACTTTGAACAAAAAAGACGCGACTTATATGGAAATGGCCATTGAACTGGCCCGTGGGGGCACAGGCTATGTCAACCCCAACCCTCTTGTCGGCGCCGTCATCGTCAGGGATGACCGGATCATAGGCGCCGGATTTCACAGGGAATACGGCCATCCCCACGCTGAGCGCAACGCCCTGGCCGCCTGCACCGAGGATCCTGAAGGCTCGACCATCTACGTGACTCTTGAGCCCTGCTGCCATTACGGCAAGAACCCGCCCTGCACCGACGCCATCATCGAAGCAGGAATTTCCAGGGTCGTCATCGGTTCACGGGATCCCAACCCGCTGGTGGCAGGCAAAGGCGTCATCCTCCTTCGCCGGGCCGGCATAGACGTGGTCGAGGATTTCATGAAGGCAGAATGCGACGAGCTGAACGACATTTTCTTTTACTATATAACAAAAAACAGGCCCATGGTCACTCTCAAGTATGCCATGACAATGGACGGCAAAATAGCGACATCCTCCGGAAAATCGAGATGGATCTCCTGCGAGGCCTCCCGGCAGCACACTCATCGGGAACGAGCCCGCAACATGGCCATCATGGTCGGCGTCGGAACCGTCATAGCTGACGATCCGCTGCTGACTGCAAGGTACGGAAATGCTCCGGATCCAATACGCATAATCTGCGACTCCGGCCTGCGTACGCCTTTGTCTGCACAGGTGATCACCACTGCGGGCGAGCAGTCCTTCAGAAGTCCCAGGACCATCATCGCCACCTGCGTTAAGGATAAAGACAGACTTCTGCCATATGAAAAGGCCGGTGCTGAAATCATCACCGTCGAGCCTGATGAAACCGGAAAAGTCGACCTTTGTTCACTGATGGAAATACTGGGACAGCGAAAGATCGACAGCATACTTATGGAGGGCGGCAGCGAGCTGAGCTGGTCGGCTCTGAATTCCGGCATAGTCAGCCGGGTGCAGACGTATATCTCACCCAAGATCTTAGGCGGAGCCGGTGCCAGATCTCCTGTGGGCGGTATCGGCGTCGACTCGCCTGACCAGGCTTTCATGCTGAAGAACAAAAAGATAACGGAAATAGATGAAGACTATCTGATAGAAAGCGAGGTGATCAGGTGTTCACAGGAATAATAGAGGAAGTTGGCTCGGTAAGAGCCATACGCCGCGGCAGCAGCGAGGCCAAAATCGTCGTCGCCTGCAGCAAAGTGCTGGGACGTACGGGGTCACTCGGCGGCGGGCACCTTCGTGGCCCTGAGACAGCCATCGGCGACAGCATCGCCGTCAACGGGGTCTGCCTTACCGTTACTGCCATGGACGGCGGCACCTTCACAGCTGATGTGATGCCGGAGACCTTCTCGCGGTCGGCCCTGTCTGAGCTGCGGCCGGGAAGTCCGGTCGATCTGGAACGGGCAATGGCGGCGGACGGACGCTTCGGCGGACATTTTGTCAGCGGACACATAGACGGGACCGGACGCATAGAAAAGCTGGCGCGGGACGGCAACGCGGTCTGGTTCACCATCGCCGCGGAGGATTCGCTGATGCGCTACATCGTGACCAAAGGTTCCATCGCCATCGACGGCATCAGCCTGACCGTGGCGGAAACCGGCGCCGGTTTTTTCAAAGTCTCGATCATCCCCCACACCCTGGCGGAAACGGCTTTGTCCGGGAAGACCGCCGGCAGCAAGGTGAATCTCGAGACTGATATCATAGGCAAATATGTTGAAAAACTTTTAGGAGGAACAAAATGACAACTACAGGATTCAAATTCAATACCATCGAAGAGGCCATGGAGGATCTGCGTCAGGGAAAGCTGATCCTCTGCACGGATGATCCGGATCGTGAAAATGAAGGCGACTTCATCTGTGCCGGCCAGTTCGCCACCACGGAGAACATCAATTTCATGGCGGTCCACGGCAAGGGACTGATCTGCATGCCGGTGGGCTCGGAGATCTGCCAGCGGCTTCATCTGCCCCAGATGGTGGATGACAATACAGACAACCACGAGACAGCTTTTACCGTCTCTGTGGACCATATAAGCACCACCACAGGCATCTCCGCTGAGGAGCGCGGGCTGACAGCCAGGATGTGCGCTGATCCGTCCAGCAGGCCTGATGATTTCCGCCGTCCGGGCCACATGTTCCCGCTGCTGGCCAAAAACGCAGGGGTGCTGACGAGAAGCGGCCACACCGAGGCGACCATCGACCTGATGCGCCTCGCCGGACTTTCGCCATGCGGCATCTGCTGCGAGATCATGGACGACGACGGCACCATGATGCGCACGCCCAGGCTTACAAAGCTTGCCGAAAAATTCGGCATCAAATTCATCACCATCAAGGATCTGCAGGACTACAGAAAGAAGCACGACGATCTGGTGGAGCGTGTCGCGACCACCAGGCTGCCGACCAAATACGGCGATTTCAACGCCATCGGATTCGTCAACAGACTGAACGGCGAGCACCACGTAGCTCTGGTCAAGGGAGATATCGGAGACGGACAGAACATCCTCTGCCGTGTCCATTCTGAATGCCTCACCGGCGACGCCTTCGGCTCCACCAAATGCGACTGCGGACAGCAGCTGGCCTCCGCCATGCAGCAGATAGAAGCGGAGGGACGCGGCATACTGCTCTACATGCGCCAGGAGGGCCGCGGCATAGGCCTCATCAATAAGCTGAAAGCCTACGAGCTTCAGGACAAGGGCATGGATACCCTGGAAGCCAATCTGGCACTGGGATTTCCCGGCGACCTCAGGGAATACTACATCGGCGCGCAGATCCTCCGCGATCTTGGGGTCCACACCATGCGCCTTCTGACCAACAATCCGGAGAAGGTCTATCAGCTTGAGGAATACGGCATGGAGATCATCGACCGCGTCCCTATCCAGATGAAGGCCACCACCCACGACCTCTTCTATCTGAAGACAAAACAGAAGAAAATGGGCCATATACTTGATTATTAATTGAACAAAAGGAGAAAATAAATTATGAAAATCTTAGAAGGAAAACTAGTATCACGTGAAATCAAGGTAGCCATCGTCTGCGCCAGGTTCAACGACTTCATCGTTTCCAGGCTGCTTGACGGAGCTCTCGACGGTCTGCGCCGCCACGAGATCATGGAAGACAACATTACCGTAGCCTGGTGTCCGGGAGCTTTCGAGATCCCTCTGACCGCGCAGAAGCTGGCAGTAAGCGGCGACTATGACGCCGTCATCTGCCTGGGCGCAGTCATCAGAGGCAGCACCTCCCACTACGACTACGTATGCGCCGAGGTATCCAAGGGCATCGCCAATGTCGGTCTGTCCAGCGGCATTCCTGTAATGTTCGGCGTGCTGACCACCGACAACATCGAACAGGCCATCGAGCGTGCCGGAACCAAGGCCGGCAACAAAGGCTACGACTGCGCTCTTGGCGCCATCGAGATGGTCAACCTGTGCCGACAGATCTGATCACAGAATTTTTTCCACCAGAAAAGGAGTCCACAACACAAGACTCCTTTTCTGTTTATGTCCCCCGGATATCTTCCGGTCAACATACCTTTATTTACACCTGATGCTCTTTGTTTTACTCCATTTTCCAAAGTAACTGGTACTTCCGCTGGTCGTATATGCGCGTACCTTGACGTAATACCTGGTTCCCTTCTTCAACTTTGTCACATTTTTAAACAAAGTGGTGCTTTTTGTTACCGTATACTTCTTCAGTCCCCTGGTGAACCTGCTGTTTTGGGCTATATAGACCTGATAGCCTGTGCAGCTCACCTTCTTCCACTTTATGGTAATTGTCTTCAGCTTTGTAGTCGGGGTCTTGATGGTCACCTTTGACGGTGCCTTGACTGCTGAGGCCGGCTCGGGTGCCGTCGGCGTTGTCACTGCAGGCGTCTCAGGTGCAACCGGTGCTGTGATCTTCACATAGACCGTATTGCTTTCCACTGATGCTCCATTATATAAGATAAACGGCGTGATTCCAATTTCATAATCCCCTCCTGGTTCCACATCAATGGTGTCGTTAGCATAATCCGTCCCAATATAATTCTGAAAAAACTTACCATCTTTATAGCATTCGATATAGTATCCTGCTGCTTTTTCAGCCTTGTCCCATGAAAGCACGATCTTGTCTGTGCCTAACATTACAGCTTTTGGATTTCCGGTTTCACCGGGACGTGTCATCACAGCTTTTTCTGACCCGGCACCGGTGACTGTATCCTGAATTCCGGCGACCTTACCAGTGTATACGGTACCTTTCTTAATACTTATTTTGGCAGGTAACCAGGTACCTGTAACGTTTCCATCAAATATCTTACCGGTCTCATCAGATAATTCAACATGGTATTCATCGACGCCGCTGATGCTGTACCAATGTAACATTAACATTCCCAGATCATAATCCACATCTATTGCAAAATTATCCGGGGCAGGCATGCTGCTTAAGAAGTTGAAACGCATCGGCACTGTCGCCACGATTTTATCGGCAGGTACGCAGTCCGCATATCGTACATCAGATAATTTCAGACTGCCGTTCACATCAATATCAGCGCTGCCTGTGTACGTTATATCTGCCATATTTGCCAGCTCATGAGCGGTATTGTCTCCTTTATCATATGTAGATACCTTATAGCCATCTGTAGTATTCTCATATGTAGGAGATGTCTTGCTTAATGTACTGCCGTTCACTGTCCATTGTGCTGAAACACTGTTGTTGAAATTACTGAAATTACTGCTCAGGTCATATTTTAGGGAGGCGCCTTTATATACGTAAATATCATTGCCGGCAGCGCCTACTGTCCTGTAAACCGCTATGCTGTAATTGCCTGTATCTGCTTCAGCAAGGATCTTATCTGACATAACCGGTGAACCCGTCGATCCTCCATCAGCACGGACGTAGGTGGTACTTTCGCTGTCAGTAATCAGGTTGTTCTTATTTCTCATAGCGAAGAATTTGATAGTGTTACCCGGACCATACCCTTTAAACAGCGCCTTACTGACATTGACAGTGGTCATATTGTTTGTTTCCTCAGCGATGGCACGGTTATACTGCCCGAAAGATCCATATTGCATGTCGAATACGCCGTCTTCGATATTGACATTACCGCCGCTGCCTTTAAGATCGATGATCGTATCACCACCGGCCGTGCCGGCATAGAATTCTCCGTCCATTATTTCCAATTTGCCTGAACTGCTCATGACTATACCGTTCTGATATTCTTTATCCACCGAGAGACGACCCCCCGCAACACTTGAATCGATAGATAGCCCTATCCCGGTCACTTCGATGATGTTCGACTTATTTGTGGCGGTTCCTGCTACACTTGAAGACAGGGTGTACCCATTAAGATCTATACCTGTATAATTTGTTGCCATTTGCAGAGTGCCGCTTATTTCTATATTCTGGCTGAGCTTTGCTATATTGCCGCTTTTATTCAATGCTGTCTGCAGGGTTCCGTAATCTGACACATCTACCACATTAAAGGATCTTTTGCCACTAACCCCCTGACTGCTTTGGGCCTCCGCCACGGGCGCAAAAGTTAACGGCGCCATGGCTATGGTCACAGTGACCGCGACCACGAGTATCATGATCTTTCTTAAAATCATTCTTCTGTTCATGTCCTCGATCTCCTTTCCCTTTGCTATTTACACCTGATGCTCTTCGCTTTACTCCATTTTCCAAAGTAACTGGCACTTCCGCTGGTCGTATATGCGCGTACCTTGACGTAATACTTGCTTCCCTTCTTCAGCTTCGTCACCTTTTTAAACAAAGTAGTACTTTTTGTTACCGTATACTTCTTCAGTCCCCTGGTGAACCTGCTGTTTTGGGCTATATAGACCTGATAGCCTGTGCACTTTACCTTCTTCCACTTTACTGTGATGCTCTTTTTCTTGGTTGTAGGTGTCTTGATGGTCACCTTTGACGGTGCCTTGACTGCTGCAGTCACAGGCGTTGCCGGCTCCACAGCAGTAGATGCGGTCAGTGTCGCTGCAGTCGCTGCCGGATAGTCGATACCGTTATATGTGATGACCGGTGTCAGGGTAAAAGTATATGAAGTTCCCGGTGAAAGGCCTGTCACGTCATAACTGCCTACATGACCGACATCAACTGAAGTCGATCCATATTTTAAAATATATTTTGTCACATATGGCTCATAGTCCCACATCAGCCTGATGCTGTTAACTGTATTAGATGTCATCGTAAAGCCAGCCGCCGCATCCGGTGTGGACGACGTGGTAATGGTACCACTGCTCGAAGCACTGAGCAGAGTTTCGCCAGCTGCGCCCTTTGCGAATCCCTGATATCTGGTATCCGAAACGGTGCATTCATATCTCTTGCTGACCTTCGATGTCCCTGTATTATAGAAGGCAATGTAGTCCTGGAGTTCAGCGCTTCCCGGCATAGTTATCTTATAATCTGATGTGGTGATACCCGATGACGTAAGAGTAGTTCCGTCGAATTCCCATGTATATTTCACAGCATTGTTGCCGTTGTTCACCTTTGCCAGCATTGCATAATTGTCATTGACCCATACGGTCCTGCTGGGAAGCGGATCTACCGATATCGGTTTATATACGGCAATTGAGTACTGCTTACTTGTAGACGATGTGTCTCCGTACTTATACATCGCATTCTCTTCCGTTGATACTGCAGGGCTATAAGTCTCTCCTAACTTTGTATAGAGCGTACTGCCGCTGCCTGTCTGGATAACATCCTTCCTCGACACATCGACATCGAACATGGCGCCTGTAACATTGCTAAAGTTCCTGAACAGGGCTTTATTAACAATTATCTTTCCAGTCGTACCAGATCCATGTTGTCTGATCGCCATATTATAGTTTGTACCCGATGTGTTATCCAAAATAAATTCACCATCGTTGATGGTCACATCTATATTGCTTTCATCTACATATAACAGAGAGTCATACCAGGCATTAGTATTACCTGTTTCCGTAAACAGCCCGTCATTGATCACCACATGGGTATCATCTCCGGTCACGTAGATCCCGTACATATTCGCGCTGGCACTGGCCGCAGGGGACATGGTCAGCTTAGGTCCGTCAAAAACAAGTGTTCCTCCGGAAATGTCGATCCCTTTTCCTCCGGAACCCATGACATTGATTTCTCCTGCCTGATCTGCCGGTACATTCATACCTTCTGCACCACCTTTGGTCGTAATAGTCAGATTTCCGCCGGTCTGCTCTATTATAGGCTGAGCCTGCTGAGTAGTAGACGCACTGTATTGCATTTTGCTGCCCGCACCCATGATTATCTTAACGCTTCCGCCGGAAACTGTGATAGGCTTATCTACAGTTATGGTTTGATTATCAGGTATTACAGCCACATCTCCATTATTTACAGCGTTCTGCAAAGACGTGCCGCTATAGACATCGGTATAATTGCCCGTCGCGTGGGCCGGCTCCATAAGTCCTATGGGCGCCATGGCTATGGTCACCGCCACAGCGACGGCAAGCACCAGCATCTTTCTTTTCAACATTCTAACTCTCATATTATGCCTCCTAAAATATATTCAAACGCACATTCATCACAACTTTACTTTAGCATAATAAAGTTTCTCATAATACACCCTTATGTCCATAATTTGGACCGGATAACTGGACAAACGGCCAGACTTTTGCCGTCTGAGCAGAATTTCGATGAAATAGTAAATCATATCTGCTATAATGTCCTTATCCGGGAGGGGGTGATGTAAATGAAAAAGCCATATTATCTGATCATGCTTATTGCCATGCTCTTCATGCGGCCTGTAATCTCCAATACACGCATCATCTACCCCCTGCTGCTCATTGTAATAGTCATCTGGGGAGTATCCATGTATATCCGCCTGATACAGCAGAATATGAAGAACTGCGTTTCGGCCATCGTCATCACCTGTCTGCTCTGGATCATAATCAGGATATTCAAATACGCATCCACCGGTTTTGCCCTGCGCATGCTCTGGTATATGTACTATCTGCCGCTTCTGGCACTGCCTGTGGAATTCATGCTCCTGGGGTATGTCATCTGTACCGGTGAACAAAAAAAACGCCTGCCATGGTGGTGGCTTGCGCTGACAGCTTTGAACACTGTCCTCTTTGTTCTGGTTATGACTAACGATTTCCACAATCTGACCTTTGTTATCGACCTGTCACGGCCTGACTGGGATGCAGTCTATACCCACGGCCCGGTATATGATCTGATATTTGTAGTGTTCACCTTCGAGTTCATCATTACATACGTTCTGATCTCAAAGGATCGGCTCAGGAAGGAGCCTCTCCCAACGATCACGCCTTTTGCCGCGATCATAGGCCTCGGCATTGCATACACTCTGATCTACAATATCACAGACCTTAGGATCTACATGCCTGAAATGACCATCTTTTTCGTGATAATGGTCTGCGTGTTCTGGGAAAATGTGCTCATTACCGGACTCATACCGTCCAATTCCGGCTACTGGAATTTCTTCAGGAACTCCACAGCCGATATCTCCATCCTGGACGCTGACAGGAAACCTGTATATTCCACCCGTGGCGCATCTCCCCTGCCGGCAGATCTCTTTGCTGATCCTCCGGCCTCATACAGTGTCATCCCAATTACCGCCGGATTTGCTGTCCTTCACAAAGATTATGCGCGGCTGGAATCTAAGCGCCTCAATCTGGAATCCATGCGCCGAGCTCTCGACGCAAGGAACAAAATACTTGAACGGGAAACTGAAATCACAGACATCATGTACTCCCTGTCGGAAAAGAAGAAGCTTTACGGTCAGGTGGACACCGCCATAGGAACAAAGCTGGACGAGATAACTGCCATTGCCGAGGGTCTCCGCAACGATGACCCCGACAAGACCAAGAAGCTGTCACGGCTCAAGCTGCTCATAGGCTACTGCAAGCGCAAGAGCAACATGCTGCTGTCAACCGATGAAAAAGGCTGCATCCCCTGTGATATCCTTAAGCTGGCAATGAACGAACTTGCCAAAGATACCGGCTCCATCGGCATCACCGGACAGATCTTCATTAACTGCAGCGCTCCTGTTTCCTATGACGTGGTATCATCTATCCTTGACGGTACAGACCGTCTCTTCAATGAAATACTAAAGTATGGCTCATGCAGCTACTTTATACAGCTTTCTGAATACGCAGGCGGTTTCAGACTGTCGGTCATAGCAGATGACTTCAGTTTTGATCCTGCTCTGATTCCTGTTGCAGACATTGATCAGTACCATATAGTTCTGGAAGACCAGCGGCTGCTGGTGCACCACAGATTCGGAGGTGATCATCATGCTGGCGATTGAAGTGATCATATCCCTGATAATGCTGCTGGGCCTGATATTTCAGACAGGCAATCTGGCGGCCATATGCATGAACATCCTTACCCGCCCAAGGCTGGACATTATTATCACCGATGTAGTCTTTTTCATCATACTGTGCTGGTTCAATTTCCAGGATATATTAAGTCCGTCGGTGCTGGTTTCCGGGTCATCTGCCCTGATGATCGTAAGGAATGCTTTCGCCACAGCCATTTCCCTGCACGCCGTAACAACAGGCTGCATCAGGATGAGGCGGAACAGATATTCCATAAATCCATATTCCGTTAAGGAGGCTATCGATACCATGGATGCGGGGATAGCGTTTTTTGACAATGGCTATAAGCTCCTTCTATCCAATGTCATTATGAATTCCCTTCTGACAGATGATATCAGCCGGACCATAAAATACAACTCAGGTTTTATCAGCGTCATAGACGGAAAAAGCTACGAGTTCAGCAAAGAAACAATATCGAGCGGCGACTTCACCTTCATACAGGTGATGGCTGTCGATATAACGGAAGCTCTGCAGCTGAATCACGACCTGGAGCTGAAGAACATGGAGTTGGCCGCAACAGGTGAAAAACTTGCAAAAATGATCGAGAATATGGAGTCCATCAAGGTACAGGAAACCAGACTCGCCATGAGGGGCCGCATCCACGATGCGCTGGCCCAGCGGCTTACCGCGGTCCACATGTTCCTTGAAAAGAACGAAAGTCTGAACGTCGATGAACTTAAACCGCTGATCTTGGATATAAAATCGGATATGGCGCCTGATGAAGACAGCAATGACCATCAGCTCCGTGTCATTATCAACGCTTTCAGAGTCATTGGCCTTGATATTACCATAAACGGCCTCATACCTGATGAATACATGGAACTGACAGCATCAGTCCTGAGAGAGGCAGCCACCAACGCGGTGCGCCACGCCAACGCCGCTGAGCTCGTCCTCGACGCGTCTGCTGACAACGGTGCCTTCCGGTTCACCATCAGCAATGACGGCATCCCTACGCGCAGTGACTTCACACCGGGAGGCGGTCTGACTGCCATGAGACACAGCATAGAAAAAGCAGGCGGCAGCATGGATATCCATACCGCGCCTGCGTTCACTCTTGTTTTTTCTCTTCCGCCGATCTTACATCCGGGGATTTACGAATCCCTTTGATACCGCGAAAATAGCCAGTTTTGATGTCGTTGAGAACCCGGTCTTTGACAGGATCGTTGAAATGTACGACTTCACCGAACTCTCGGAAAGATGAGTCTGTTCAGCGATCTCTGTACGGCTCATGCCGTCGCAGATCAGTTCAAGTATCTCCATCTCCCGCGGCGTCAGATCGTCTATGATCCTGTTGAAGCCCTCGCTTTCACCGCTTGGGTACACTCCGTAGCCGCCGGCGGTGGCTCTGATTATGTTGACCATCTCTTCCAGGCTTATGGCTTTGTAAATGAAGGTCTCGACCCCTATCTCCCTTGCTCTTTGAACGAAGGTGACATCGGGCATTCCCGTCATCAGCACGATCTTCTGCCTCGGGTCCGCCGCCTTGATATCCCGTGCGGCATCGAGGCCGCTGGAGTCGTTTTCTGTGCAGATATCGAGAAGCAGAATATCAGGATGAAGCTCTGCGCACCTGGCCTTAGCCATGGAGGCATCGCCGAAGGCTTCCAGCACCTGCATGTCATCATGCTGATCAAAGCTGGCCTCAAGGGACTCCCGAACTATTTTCTGATCTTCTACTATGACGATACTGATCATGCCTTCTACCTCTCTTTACAGGGCTGCTCTGTAGATCTCCAGAACTTCCTCTTCATTTAACGGAACAAAGGTATTGCTGAATTTGTCCTTCAGCTTCTCTGCCATCTTCGGCAGGTATTTATCGTCGATGTCCACATCGGCAAGCGTTGCCGGCAGGTCCATCTTTTTAAAGAACTCTCTGGTGCACTGTATTGCCTTCTCTGCTGCTTCCATATCGCTGAGCTCATCGCCCAGACCCCATACGTTTCTGCCATAGGCTGCAAACTGAGGCGCGGTCTTTTCCGACAGAACTTTATCCATCCAGAACGGCGTCAGTATAGCAAGTCCCGCACCGTGAGTTATATCATAAAAAGCACTGAGCTCATGTTCCATGCCGTGGACTGTCCACGCCACATCGGTGCCGTAGGAAAGCAGCCCGTTGAGTCCCAGACTGGACGCCCACATGATGTTGGCTCTGGCGTCAAAGTCTTCCGGCTCGCTTATTGCTGTCGGTCCAAACTCAATGCAGGTCTTCAGTACGGCTTCACAAAGCCTGGCCTGAAGGAATCCACCATCAACATTGGTGAAATACTGCTCAAATACATGGCTCATTATATCCGCCACGCCTGCAGCAGTCTGATTTTTCGGCAGGCTGTATGTATACTTTGGATCCAGCACCGAGAAAACAGGCTTGAGCCACTGGCTGTAAGTACCAAATTTATCATTCTTCCTCATGTCGCTTATAACGGCATTTCCGTTCATCTCAGAACCGGTCGCAGCCATGGTCAGGACGGTCACTACAGGCAGCGCAGCTGTTATTTTGCTGCCGTCCAGCACCAGATCCCACGGATCGCCGTCGTAGCACGCCGCAGCGGCTATGACCTTTGAACAGTCTATCGCGCTGCCGCCGCCAATGGCAAGGACCACGTCGATATCTTTGCTCCTGCACAGATCGGCTCCCAGCCTGACTGTCTCTATCCTCGGGTTCGGATCCACGCCTGAAAGCTCGTAGTATTTGACTCCGGCCTCATGGAGCACTGTGCATGCATCGTCGTAAGCACCGTTTCTCTTGATGCTTCCGCCTCCGTAAACCATGAGCACCTTGCTCCCCAGCTTGGAGATCTCCGCCAGATGCTTGATCTGTCCTTTTCCGAAATATACTTCTGTAGGTATTGAATAATAAAACTTGTCCATTTCTACTCCTTATTTTAGATTTAATTCTATAAGCTCTTCGTTGATCTGCTTCATCTCTTCGTTGCGCTTGGTCTTGGCAGTTGTGGTCTTGATAGTCGGTCTGTCTGACAGATAGTAACGTTTTACCATCTTATATGCAGGCATTCCTTTGTTTATCTCCTCCATATCCCTGTCAAACTGCTGCTGCAGCTCCTCCAGTGTCATGTTGCTGTCCTTCAGATATTCAGTATCATAAACGACCTTGGCCCATAGTACAAAATCGTTCAGCTTGTTTCTGGTAAACACCATGCTCTCGGAAACGTAAGGCAGGAAGTTGATCAGATTTTCTATCTCCTCAGGGAAAACATTCTTGCCGTTCTTCATGACGATTACGTTCTTCTTGCGTCCGCTGATGAACAGATATCCGTCCTCGTCAATATATGCGAGATCTCCCGTATGGAACCACTCATCCTCCATTACCTCTGCTGTCGCTTCAGGATTATCGTAATATCCAAGCATGACATTATCTCCGCGTACTATCAGTTCGCCGATGCCGTTTTCATCAGGATCCACGATCCTGGCTTCCACATTAGGCATCACGATACCGCATGAACCCGGTTTCAGATATCTGTAGGTCTCGCTGGCGATGGTCGGCGAGGTTTCTGTTAGTCCGTAACCCTGAACTGTCAGTATGCCGAAGTCGTTAAGTCCTTTCTGGACGATAGGATCCAGTGCAGCAGCGCCGTTGATGATAAATCTCATCCTTCCTCCCATCTGATCGATGATCGGCTTGAAGAATTTCTTTCTCAGGTTTATGCCTACTTTGTCTGCGGCATCGCACATCTTCATGGCCTTCTCTATCTTGCCGGCCTGTCCCTGATCGTTGATGGCCTTCATTATCTTCTTATACATGGCCTCAAGGAGCAGCGGCACGCTGGTGATGACCGAAACTCCGTATTCCTTCATATTGATGGTTATGTATTTCAGGCCGTCACAGAAGACGTTGGTCATGCCCTGTGACAGGAACGTCAGCAGTCCTGAAAATCCGTAGATATGATGCAGCGGCAGTATGATCATATTGACATCGTCGTCAAAGAACAGCTCTTCGCAGTTCATTCCCCAGTTGCAGCTCATAAGGTTCTTATGGCTCAGCATTACGGCCTTGGACTGGGCAGTGGTTCCCGAGGTGAACAACAGGAATCCCAGAGCGTCGGGATCGATGGCCGCATCTAAATAACGTTTATCTCCGCCGTCGACAAGCTCTCTGCCTCTGGCGATCATTTCATTTATGTCAACTCCCTTATCACTCTGGAAATCGGTGGTAACAGCCAGTTTCAGGCCGGTTTTGCCGTCATCCAGGATGCTCTCGATAAGCCCGGAGTGCTTTTTGTCATAGAAGATGACCTCTGATCCGCTCCTGTTGATGCAGCTTTCCAGTTCTTCCTTCTGCAGGCCTTTGTCCAGCGGTACAGTAACGCCGACACCGCAGGCTGCAGTGATGTAAGCCAGGATCCAGCAGTAGCTGTTCTCACCTATCACAGCTACCTTTTTGTCCTTGAAACCTCTGTCTATCAGAGCTGTGCCCAGATATCCCATTTCATCAAAAAGATCCTTGTAGGTTGTGTTGATATAACTGACCTCTTTGGTCTCTTTATTTTTGATTTTGGTGATGAAGGCCACTTTCTCGGCATAAGCCTGAGATCCGTAGCGCAGCATCTCCCTCAAATCGCGAAACTGATAGAACTTGTCTTCCAGTCCATAGTCTCTTTTATATCCGTTTTTCATTTCCTCGCCTCTATTCCGGGTATTCTTAAGTCAAATACTCTACCTTATAGATTATCATTATTGATGTTTTATGTCAATTTACGAATGAGTATTTTTGTCGCAAAAAAACAGCGTGCGCCTTGAGCGTACCGCCGTTAAAATGCTATGATCACCGGCAATGAACCGAAAGGGACAAAATGAGTGTCAGGCTTCCTGTGATGAAAGCCAGACGCCGGATATGGTCAGTCCCAGACCCACCACCGTGAACCATCCAAAGGGATCTCCCGCAAAAAGAACGCCGGAAATGACTCCGATGGCTGTTGTTGAGCTGGCAGACATGTTGGTCGCTATGGCTGCCTGCATGCGTCCCAGGGCAAAGTTGAATATCAGATAGCAGAGACAGGAACAGCATACTCCCAGGAAAAGCACTGCTATGGCAAACTTCATATCATGGAAGCAGATGACATAGCCTTCAAAGCCATATCCCCTGACGGCGCTGATCACGTTAAAGAAAATTCCGCCCATGATGGATATTATTGCGGTGATCTCGATGGTGTTGTAATGCTCACTGGCCTTACTGGCGGCATGAGAATAGAAACCGCCGGCTGCTATGGCGCCGAGAAGCATCAGATAACCCTGCCACTTGCCCCCCAGGCTGAAATTAGGTGAGAATACGGTACATATTATCACTCCCGTGAAAGCCATCAAAATGCTGACTATGACCTTTACGCTGACTTTTTTATGAAAAAAGATCGAGCCGAATATGAGTACCGCGCAGGGGATGGTCGCAATGAAGATGGATGATTCAGAAGTGGATGTCATCGCTATGCCGTTGGTTTCAAAGATGGAATATACGCAGGGCTGCAGCATACCGGTAATAAGGAGATACTTGAAAGTATCTCCTTTGATTTTTACCCTGATCTTTCCCATGGCAATGAGTATGAGAAAGATGACCGCCGATATGGACCAGCGCATGGCAAGAAGCTGCATCGGCGCCAGTTTTTCGACCGCAACCGTTGTAGCAAAAAACGACATCCCCCAGAACAGCGCCAGGAAAAATATCAATATTATCAATACGCTTTTCTTTTCAGCAAGTTTCCTGAGCTTCACTTGACAAGTCCTTCCAGTACCCGCAGCAGATCTCCGAAGATGCCGTAGGCAGTCTGCTCTATTTCAGGAGCATGCTCAATGACGGATATCCTGCCCATTAGGTCTGTGGTGATGGAAACAACGGATGTCGTACTGTCGATAGTTGCCAGCATGTCATCCTTGTCAACGGAAACCGGTCCCACTGAAGCGCGCACTCTGCCGTTCTCCACATACCCGCGGCACAGCAGCTTTATGACCTTGTCTCTGGCTCTGGCCGCTTCGATATCCTTCATGGTTATGTTCTCTATGCCCTGACGATCCACATCATCAGGTGTGATGCCCGCATCCATGAGCACATTCAGAAGGGCCGTGATCTTGGCCGCCGCGTCAAATCCTTCAATGTCCATGGCAGGGTCGGCCTCGATGAATCCGCGGCGTTTGCCCTCTTCTATGGTCTCATCGTAATCAGCTCCGGCAGCCATTTCCTCCAGTATGAAGTTGGTCGTGCTGTTTAGGATTCCCGATACCTCGGTGACTCTGCACATCTTCAGATCATGCTCTACCAGGTTGAACACCGGCGTGCCGTCCATGACGGTAGTCTCATAGAAAAACATCAGATCTTCTTTGGCTGCCAGCTCACGCAGCTCATCGTACGCCCAGGCGATCGGCCCCTTGTTGGCAGTTATCACATGGCTGCCGCGGGCAAAGGCGCTCCTGATATGGTCGATGGCCGGCTGGCCGGTCCTGATGTTCAGCGGCGTCAGTTCGCAGATCACATCGTAATCAGCAGACCTTATCACCTCAAAATCTGTAGCATCACAAAGTCCGGGGGTATCATGCCCGAAATGTCCGGATGTCACCACATCTCTGCAGGCCTTGTCAAGGTCTATGCCGCTGTCATCTATAATCGTACCTTTGGTTCTGGTAGCAATGGCCGTGACGATAACGCCACAGCCATATTTTCCATTGATTTCCTTCTGCTTATCGCAAAGCAGTCTGGCAAATGCCTGGCCTGCATTGCCAAAGCCCAGCATTGCAAGTCTTACATCCTTCATGTCTATTCTCCCGCACCTGTATCGTGCTCTTCATTGACGGCCGTACCAAGATTGATAGTGGCCTTTTCCAGTTCCTGTACGATATTGTTGATCTTAACCAGCTTATCGGCAGGAATATTGCTCTCCATGGCAAGATTGGCATTGTACAGGATATCTTCTATCTCTGTATGGATGCCGGATATCTTGTTGCGCACCTTCTGGACATCCTCGTCCTCAGCGCCCTTCTTCACAGCCTCAGTCATGTTGACAACGCTGATGTCGCCCATGTTCAGCTCGAACTCGGAATTTCCGAGTACCACTACAGGATCATATCCCAGCTTGTCGTGTATCAGCTTTCCAAAGTCCTTCTTGGACTGCTCCTCGCCGTGTACCAGGAATACCTGTGACGGCCTCTGCTGGAAGGCTGCCAGCCATGCGAACAGACCATTCTGGTCTGCATGTCCTGAGAATCCCTCAAGGTTATAGATCTCGGCATTCACATGCACAGGCTCGCCGAACAAAGTGATATCCTTTTTGCCTTCAATAAGTGTTCTGCCAAGGGTACCCTCACCCTGATATCCGACAAATACCACGCTGGACTTTTCATCCCACAGGTTATGTTTCAGGTGATGTCTGATCCTGCCTGCTTCGCACATGCCGCTGGCGGAAATAATTACCTTAGGCGATTTATCGAAGTTAAGAGCCTGCGACTCCTGAGTGCTCCTTGTGAACTTCAGGTTCTTGAAATCCAGCGGATTGTCGCCTTTCAGTATGTAGGCCTTGGTCTCTTCGTCAAATACCTGAGCATTCTTGCGGAATACCTCTGTAGCCGTAGTCGCCATAGGACTGTCCACGTATACCGGCAGTTTATCCAAATCCTCCTTGTACTCATCATTTTCGTCATAGAACTTGTTGAATTCGTAGATGAGTTCCTGCGTTCTGCCGACTGCAAATGACGGTATGACTATGGTGCCGCCTCTGCGCGCCGTCTTGATGACGATGTCGATGAGCTGTTTGATGCTGGCTGAATTCGCAGGGTGATTGCGGTTGCCGTATGTGGTCTCCATGATAACGCAGTCCGCCTTCTTGATTATTGTCGGATCGCGAAGGATAGGTCTGTCCGTCATTCCCAGGTCTCCTGAGAATACGATCTTGCTTTCCTTTCCTCCCTCTGTCACCCAGAGTTCGGTTATGGCTGAACCCAGTATATGTCCCGCGTCATTGAAGACGATCTTCATCTCATCGTTTATCTCTATCTGCTGATCGTAGAGGATCGGCTGCACGTATTTCAGCGACTCCACTGCGTCATCGAAGGTGTACAGCGGCTCGATCTGCGGCTTGCCCGCGCGGGCGTTTCTTTTGTTCTGCCACTCGGCGTCTTTCTCATGGATGTAGCCACTGTCCTTGAGCATTACATCCAGCAGGTCTGCCGTGGCGTCAGTACAGTAGATCTTGCCGCGGAATCCCCGCTTTACCAGCAGCGGCAGTCTGCCGCAGTGGTCGATATGGGCATGGCTCAAGATCACACATTCCACCTCAGACGGCTCGAATGGGAACGGCTCGTAATTCATGGCCTCCTGAGCCTTGCCTCCCTGAAACTGTCCACAGTCCAGCAATACCTTATGCTTCTCCGTCGTCAAAAGATGACATGATCCTGTTACTCCTGATGATGCTCCGCAAAACTTGATTTTCATAATTTCTCGCCTCCGCTTTTAAAGCTTCAATGTCCAGAGTTCAGTCTCTCCTGTGGAAACTACCGTGGCTCCCGCATCCAGAGCTGCCTGAACTTCTTCTCTCGTCTCAACCAGTCCGCCTGCAATTACAGGCACCGATACGAGGCTTGAAAATTCCCTGATTTTTTTAGTTACAATAGCCGGCATTATTTCGACAATGTCGGGTTTTGATATTTTTATGGATTCCAGCGATGTTCCCACCGAGTGGGAATCGATCATAAAGAATCTCTGCACGGTGATCAGGCCCATCTCTCTTGCCATTCTAACTATGTTGGTCCTGGTGGTGCAAACACCGTCCACACCCAGCTTTGCCAGGTATTCCAGACCATAACGGTCCTTCCCGATGCCCTCTGCGAAATCCACATGAACAAAAGCTTTTTTGCCCGCGCTGTGGATCTCCTTGATGCACTGATTGACGGTCATAATGTTGGAATGGAGCAGAAAGACCATGTCCACATCGGATCTCAGCGCCTTGCTGAAGTCCTTCTCTGTCCTGATCGCTGCCGCAATGGGGTTGCTAATGAAATCTACCTCTGCCATTTCTCATCATCTCCTTTGGTTTCTGGCGTTACATTATCCTTCAAATTCAGGTCCGTGATAATCCGAACCTTCAGTTATATGCAAATGGTACTTCTCGGCAAATTTCACCAGGCGAAGCGCCTGCTCATGATCAGCCGACGGGTGGAAGCATTCAAGTCCGCCCAGTCCCGCCTTTTTCAGCGGTCTCAATATCAGGTCGAGATTATCGAAATATTCTTCCGAGCCCTTCTTACCTATGTTCTTTATCTTCATCGGATGGGCCAGTACGGCTATGCCGCCGGCCCCCTTTATTAGGGCGATGGCCTCCTCAGAAGAAATCCTCTCCTTTTTCACTGCTCTGGCTTCAGGTGATTCGATGAACTTACCCGGTGCAAACGCATCCAGTGGTTTTTCCACGTATCCCTTTTTCGCCAGCGCCAGAGCAAAATTCGGCTTGCCGATATAAGTCTGACCCGGTCTCTGTCTGAGATCCTCCTCAGTTATATCGTACCCCATCTGCTGAAACACCTCAAGTAGCTTTTTGTTCCTGCGGCGACGCGCTTCACGGATGGACTTCAGCCTTTCATTCAAAGCTTCATTTTCAATGTCGAAATAGTAACCTAATATGTGCAGCTCCGTTTCGTCGTTGAACAGCGTTCCGAACTCGATGCCGGTGATTACCTGAAGCTCCAGTGCTTCACCTGCAGTCTGAGCCTCTTTGACTCCGTCGATCCCATCGTGATCTGTTATGGCGATGAGACCATATTCCTGCTGCTGATACATCTTCACGATATCCACCGGCCTCATTGTGCCGTCCGAATAGGTGGTATGTATATGTAGATCCATTTTTAAGCCCATAGATTTATGCCTTTCTATCTGTACAAAATGTCACTGCGGATCTCGGACGCTTTATCCGGTCCCTTGAGAAATCCTATTATGGCCAGCGCGAATTCTATGGCTGTGCCAGGTCCTCTGGAGGTGATGACATCTCCATCTATGACTACATTCTGTTTTTTTATGATGTCGGCTCCTGCCAGCTCGTCTTCCATGCCGTCATATATGGTCGCTCTCTTGCCTTTCAGTATTCCCAGCCTTCCAAGTACCATCGGAGCGGCACAGATCGCAGCGACCGGTTTGTTTTTTCTGCGCAGCTCCAGCAGTTCTTCCGCCAGAGGCTTATAATTGCAGAGATTCATGGTTCCGGGCATTCCGCCTGGCAGAACAGCCATGGTACAGGTCGTAAAATCTATCTCCTTAAACATTATGTCTGCCTCCAGCGCCATACCATGGGCACCGTAGACAAGCTTCTCATCCATGATCGACGCCGTCTTTATCTGGATATCAGCTCTTCTCAGCAGATCCACAACGGTTACGGCTTCAATCTCCTCAAAACCGTTTGCCAGCATTAAGTAAATCATAAGAATCCCCTCCTAATAAAAAATCCTGTCAGGTCTTGTATGTCTGTGGTTTATATATGCGAACAAAAGTATGAACAGCAGTCCGCATACGGTGGCAAATGTCAGATAGGTGCCGTATATATCGCCGCCGCCCATAATGATATAGAGACTAGAGGTCTTTGAAAGCTTCACTCCGATCAAAGCGGAGTACAGCATATGCCTGAAGCCTGAAATATTCAGCAGTATCAGCTGCAGTATCAGCAGCAGCCCTGCGACTCCCATGGCTATCCAGGATTCTATTCTCAGAATATCATTCAGGCGCTTTCTGCAGGTGTTGACATATATGCCTATTGCCAGCAGCAAAATCACTATCCCTGCCGCCAGCTCGCGCGTCAGGAATTTCCTGGCATTTTTCATGGCCTGCTGATCAGCTTTTTTGAAAACGCCGTCTTTATAGCTGCCGTTTTTCTCATATACCTGGAATTCCGTGCTGCCGGGCTTTGAAAAATACGCGCCTATGGAATTACCCACTTTAGAAACGCTGACACTGTAATCTATCTTGTTTATGGTCATGCTGTCATTGAAATAGAACTTATATGTCAAAGGCATTCTCAATATTAAATTAGAACTCAGAATAAATATCGCGAGTGGTATCAATACGGTAAGTAAAACCGAAAATACTCTGCTTGACTTCTGCATATCAGCTCCTGTATCAAAAATTCAACAATGGGATAGGCATGATATGCCTATCCCGGATAACTATTTCTTATTATTCTACAATCTCGCAAACTGCATCAGCGCCGATGCCTGCTGCGTTTGCTTCGTCTGTATCTACATGAACTTCCTTGACATAGTATGATTTTGCTCTGACTACTACGTCATCGAAAATAGTTGTTCTCTCTTCGCTTTCCAGCTTAATTTTAATGATCTGTCCGTCTACGACGCCGGCTTCCTTAGCCTGTTCAGGGCTGAAATGAGCATGCCTCTTCGCAGCGATAACGCCGTGATCAAGCTCGATCTCGCCACAAGGTCCTATGACCTTGCATCCAGGTGTTCCTTCAAGCTTGCCTGATTCTCTTACAGGAGCGTTGATGCCGATCTGTCTGGCGTCTGTCAGTGACAGCTCGATCTGAGTTTCCGGACGTACAGGTCCCAGTACCCTGACTCCCTTGAATGTTGTTTTAGGTCCCACGATGTCGACCTTCTCTTCTGATGCAAACTGACCCGGCTGAACCAGATCCTTTTTAACTGTAAGTTCATATCCCTTGCCGAACAGAGTCTCAAGATCCTTCTGGCTCAAGTGGATATGTTTGTTAGAAATTCCAACAATAATTTTGTAACCCATTTTTCTTTACCTCACTTCTCTTAAAATTGGTTATTGTTTTAATTTATATCAGTCGCTTCAAGGTAACTGATGTATGGCAAATTTCTGTATTTCTGGTCATAGTCGAGGCCATAGCCCACTATGAACAGGTCCTCCACCTCAAAACCGATGTAGTCGGCAACCAGCTTTTCCTTACGTCTCGATGGCTTGTCCAGCATGGTACAGATTTTCACACTTTTTGGATTTCTGTCTGCCAGATAGTTCTTCAGGAACTTCAGGGTAGTACCCGTGTCCACTATATCCTCGATTATGAGGACGTTTTTATTGTAGATGTCCATGCTGACGTCTTTGGTGATCTTAACCACGCCGGAACTTGTAGTGCTTGAACCATAGCTGCTTGCTGATACAAAATCTATCCTGGTATCAAGATCGATGTTCTTCATCAGGTCCGTCATCCACATGACAGCACCTTTCAGTGTTCCCAGCAGTATGAGCTCCTCGCCCGCGTACTCCCTGGTTATCTGCTTTCCAAGCTCCCTTGCTCTCTTCTGTATATCTTTTTCTGAATACAATATCTTGCCGATCACTTCTTTACCAGCCATTTTCAATCTCCTTTTTTATCATTATCATCGTCGTCTTTCTTTCCGCCGTCTACTACAGTAAATTCTACACCATCTACTATATCCTTGTCACGAAATTTTTTTGACAGATCATCGTTTTTATCGCCTCTCCAGTAAATATCCAGATCATCCTTTAGATGCCAGATGATGAATATCCACAGAATTATGTCATCTGCAAAAAATAATGACAACGGAGGCCAGTTTATTGGCAGGACCAGATACACTAAACCGAATATCACCAGTGCCTTTTTCCTTTTCGGCACTGTCTTATCCCGCAGGAAAAACGGTATCACCCGCAGCCTGTTCATAATTATCCTAAACCCTATAAATTGCATTTACCCCTCCAGAATCTCCTCAATCACGGAAAGCAGTTCTTCCTGACCGCTTTTTTTCAGAGCGGATACAGGAATCACCCTGTCATCCATGGATAGTTTGAGGGACTTTCTAATTACTGCAATGTTTTTCTGGATTTCCCTTTTGGAAACCTTATCTGCCTTGGTCGCCACAACGATACCGTCCAGGCCGTAATGCCTCAGATAGTCATACATCTGAACGTCCTGTTTTGTCGGCTCATGGCGTATATCCACAAGCTGCACCACCTTCAGCAGCCCCTGTCTGGCGTCAAAATACTGTTCCATCATATCGCCCCAGTTGGCGGATATGGATTTGGACACCTCAGCATAGCCATAGCCCGGAAGGTCTACGATCCTGAAACTGTCATTTATCAGGTAAAAATTTATAGTCCTTGTCTTCCCCGGCGAGCCGCTTACCTTTGCCAGCTTTTTTCTTCCAGTCAGCAGATTCAGCAGCGAGGATTTACCCACGTTGGATCTCCCCGCAAAAGCTATCTCCGCCATATCGTCAGGCGGATACTGGGCCGGCTTTACAGCAACGGCCACTATATCCGATTTAGTGATTTTTAACATGATTCACCTATTTGACCAGGGCGTTGTCAAGCGCCTCACTTACATTATCTATCAGGACAAAGTCCATATCCTTGCGTACTGCTGAAGGTATCTCATCGATGTCCGGCTCATTTTCCTTAGGCAGCAGCACCTTCTTGATGCCTGCTCTATGAGCAGCCAGCACCTTCTCGCGGATGCCGCCAACAGGAAGCACCTTGCCTCTCAGCGTCACTTCGCCGGTCATGGCCACCTCTCTCTTGACAGGAGTCTTGGTCAGTGCCGACACAACTGCCGTACACATGGTGACTCCGGCAGAAGGGCCATCCTTAGGAACGGCTCCCTCAGGAACGTGGATGTGCAGGTCGTACTTTTTGTAGAAGTCCTCTTCTATCCCGTATTCACCCGCGACCGAACGGATATAGCTCACGCCGGCTTTGGCGGATTCCTGCATCACGTCTCCCAGCTGTCCTGTCAGTGAAAGCTTGCCGCTTCCCGGCAGTACTGCCGTCTCGATCTGCAGTGTATCGCCTCCGACTGTGGTCCATGCCAGTCCCGTGGTCACTCCTATCTGGTTCTCACCTTCTACCACGTCATAGTGGAAACGATGCTTGCCCAGGTATTTTTCCAGGTTTCTCGGCGTTATGCTGTAGGATTTGGCCTTGTTGGTAACTATCTTCTTGGCTACCTTACGGCACAGATTGGCGATCTCCCTCTGCAGATTACGCACGCCGGATTCTCTCGTATAGTAATTCACAAGATCATGAAGAGCATTTTCAGATATCCTGAAGTTCTCCTTCTTGAGCCCGTTGGCTTTCAGTTCCTTTGGAACCAGGTATCTCTGGGCGATCTTGACCTTTTCTTCTTCTGTATATCCCGGCACCTCGATCAGCTCCATCCTGTCCAGCAGCGGCTCCGGTATGGTATCCGCCGTATTGGCAGTGGTGATGAACATTACCTTGGAAAGATCAAACGGTATCTCCAGGAAGTGGTCTGTAAATGAGTTGTTCTGTTCAGGATCCAACACCTCCAGCAGCGCTGAAGCCGGGTCTCCCTTGAAATCAGCTCCTATTTTGTCCACCTCGTCAAAGAGGAACACCGGATTGTTTGTGCCCGCGTCCTTGATGCTGTTGATTACTCTTCCCGGAATAGCTCCGATATATGTACGTCTGTGTCCTCTGATCTCAGCCTCATCACGTACTCCGCCCAGAGACATCCTTACGAATTCTCTGCCTGAAGCCCTTGCAATGGATCTGGCTATGGAAGTCTTGCCGACTCCCGGAGGTCCTACCAGACACAGGATAGGTCCCTTTATGCCCTTAGACAGGTGTACCACCGCCAGATATTCCAGCACCCTTTCCTTGACCTTCTGAAGTCCGTAATGGTCCTCGTTGAGGATCTTCTCCGCCTTCTTCAGGTTCACGTTGACCTTGGATGATTCGTGCCATGGCAGATCCAGAATGGTCTCCACATAATTTCTTATGACCGAACTTTCGGCTGATGAAGGCATCATCTTGGAGAATTTGTCGATCTCTTTTCTGATCTTTTCATCAACTTTTTTGTCCAGCTTCAGCTCGTCCAGCTTCTCCAGCCACTCATTGGCCTCGGCGCCGGCGTCCTCATCCGAACCCAGCTCTGTCTGTATGGCCTTCATCTTTTCCCGAAGGAAGTACTCCTTCTGACCGTTGTCAATATTCTCCTTCACCTTCTGTGAAAGGTCCTTCTCGATGACTGCGATCTCGTTTTCCTCAGCCAGCAGAGCTGTCATTATCTCCAGACGTTCTGAGAATACCAGGGCGTCCAGCACCTTCTGCTTTTTACTGCATGGAACAAAAAGTTCATTGGCTATTTTGTCCACCATGGCTCCCGGATCCGCAGCAGCCAGAGTCTTATCCACGATCTCATCGGTGACCTGTGAAGTCAGGGCCGCGTACTCAACGAATTCCTCGGTGATTATACGCAGCTGCGCCTTATCCTCAATGGTCAGAGATTCCTCGGTGATCTTTTCCTCTATCCTGTCTATGGTGCAGGAAATATAGTTTTCCTCGGTGATGGTCTCATCGATGGCGGCGCGGCAAAGGCCCTCCACCAGGACGCGCACGGCGTCACCCTGTATCTTCAGCATCTGTTTGACCCTTACCACCGTTCCTACATGATACATGTCCTCCGCGGTCGGTATAAGGATATTCTCATCTTTCTGAGTCGACACGAACATCAGCTTGTCTGTGGCCATGGCCTTTTCCAGAGCTCTGATCGATTTTTCTCTGCCTATGTCAAAATGGACAACTGTATTGGGGAAAATCGTGACTCCTCTGAGGGGAACACATGGAAGGACCTCCTTGATGTTTATTTTTGTATCATCAAGATCATCCATTTCCGCAATAACTGGTCCGTTATCTGCAGCTTCAGCAATTTTAACTTCTTTTTTTTCAAATTCCTCGTTCATCTGAAATCCTCCTTTCCGATATTTCAAGCGCAGCCCGGCGGCAGGCACGCTCTTGTGCCCGTTGCAGTGCCAACGCTTGTTATATAGAACAAGGCGACATAAGTCGCCTGTCCTTAAGAGGCATCTGCCTCGTTATGATCTGACCCGTCACTATTGACTTTCTTCTTTCTCTCACCCGTTATCAGTTCAGGCTCGAGCTCATCCGTGATGGTCTCTTTTGTAACTATACACTTCGCAATGTCTTCCCGCGAAGGTATTTCAAACATGATGTCTGTCATGGTCTTCTCAAATATGCTGCGCAGTCCTCTCGCTCCGGTCTTTCTCGATATGGCCTTTTTCGCGATGGCCTCAACAGCCTCGTCCTGTATTTCCAGCTCCACGCCGTCGATGTCGAACAGCTTCTGATACTGTTTGATAAGGGCGTTCTTAGGTTCCTTCATTATGCGTACCAGAGCTTCCTCGTTGAGCTCTTCCAGAGTCACGATGACAGGCAGTCTTCCGATAAACTCCGGTATGAGTCCGAACTTGAGAAGATCCTCAGGTTCTACCTTACTGATAATATTCTGTTCTTCCACCTTGGTCAGCCCGATCTCGGAATTGAAACCTATGACCTTCTCGCCGATCCTGCGCTGTATGATGGTGTCAAGACCGTCGAAAGCGCCTCCGCAGATGAAGAGTATGTTCGTGGTATCGATCTGTATGAACTCCTGATGAGGGTGTTTTCTGCCTCCCTGTGGAGGTACGTTGGCAACTGTGCCCTCAAGTATCTTCAGCAGCGCCTGCTGTACGCCTTCGCCGCTCACATCTCTTGTGATGGATGGATTTTCACTCTTCTTGGAGATCTTATCTATCTCATCCACATATATGATGCCTCTCTGAGCCTTTTCAACGTCATAATCCGCTGACTGCAGAAGTCTCAGCAGGATGTTCTCCACATCCTCACCTACATATCCTGCCTCTGTCAGAGCCGTAGCATCTGCTATGGCAAAAGGTACCTTCAGTATTTTGGCAAGGGTCTGGGCCAGCAGCGTTTTTCCGCTTCCAGTAGGTCCTATCATGACGATATTGCTCTTCTGAAGTTCCACGCTGTTGCTCTCGGCCTTGCTGAGTCCGTTTATTCTCTTGTAATGATTGTATACGGCTACAGAAAGAGCTTTCTTTGCTCCGTCCTGGCCTATGACGTAATCAGACAGGGTCTCATATATCTTCTTGGGTTTAGGAAGCTTGTATCTTGGACCTCTGTCTCCTTCCGGAGCAGCACCCTTAGCTTCCTGGGCGGCATCCTGTATTATGTCCATGCACATTTCTATGCATTCGTCACAAATATATACGCCCGGACCTGCAACAAGTCTTCTGACCTGGCTCTGCGGTTTCCCACAGAACGAACATCTGAGTTCATCTCTGGTATCATCAAATTTATCTGTCATTTTTATTCCTTTACCTGGAAGTGATCACTTTATCGATCAGGCCGTATTCACAGGCCTCTTCTGCTCCCATAAAATTGTCTCTATCCGTATCCTTTTCAATGACCGCAAGATCCTTGCCCGTGTTTTCACTGAGGATCCTGTTGAGTTTTTCCTTGGTCTTCAGCAGCCAGGCCGTCTGTATCTGAATGTCTGAAGCCTGTCCCTGGGAACCGCCCAGGGGCTGATGTATCATTATCTCAGCATTAGGCAGTGCATAGCGCTTTCCCTTGGTTCCCGAAGAAAGCAGGAACGCGCCCATGCTAGCGCCAAGTCCTACACATATGGTCGATACATCCGGCTTGATGTACTGCATGGTGTCATAAATGGCCATTCCCGCAGTTACCGATCCACCCGGACTGTTGATATATATGCTGATATCCTTATCAGGATCTTCTGCCTCAAGGAAGAGAAGCTGTGCCACCACCAGGCTCGCAACAGTATCGTTGATCTCCTCGCTCAGGATGATGATCCTGTCCTTGAGAAGTCTCGAATAAATATCATAGGAGCGTTCTCCTCTGCTGGTTTGTTCAATTACATATGGTACTAATGACATTTCCGTCTCTCCTTCCAGCCTCATCAGCCTTATTTTTCTTCTTTATCTTCTTCTGCAGTCTTTTCTGTCACCTCAGGCTCCGGTGCAGCTACCTTGCTGATCTCAGCCTTATCATAAAGAGCATCGATGACCTTGTTCACCAGCATGTCCTTCTTGAAGTAGCTCATGCTTCCCTCAAGTGCCTCTTTGATCTTCTCGACTTCCATATCATACTGTTTTGCCATGTCTGCCATTTCTCTGTCAAGATCCTCGTCTGTTATCTCGATGTTCTCTTTGTCAGCGATGGACAGCAGTACAACTCTGGTGATGACCTTTTTCTTTGCGTCTTCTCTCAGCTCATCTCTGAATGACTTCATGTCCTTGCCTGTGAACTGAACGTACTGGTCTATGGACAGTCCCTGATATCTCAGCTGCTGATCAAGTTCCTGGATCATATTGTCGATCTCATCCTCGACCATAACTGCCGGTACTTCAACTTTATTTGCTTCATATACCTTTTCGATCACAGAGTTCTTGGCTGCATTTTCCGCCTGGGAATCCTTGCTGCTCTGAAGATCCTTCTTAGTCTGCTCTTTCAGTTCTTCAAGAGTGTCGAACTCACTTACGTCCTTGGCAAACTCGTCGTCAAGATCCGGAAGCTGCTCTTCCTTGACCTCGTGGATCAGGCAGTGGAACACTGCATCCTTTCCTGCCAGAGTCTCCTCCTGATATTCCTCAGGGAATTTGACCTGAACGTCTACCTTCTCGCCTGATTTGGCGTCTACCAGCTGCTCTTCAAATCCCGGAATGAACATTCCTGAACCGATCTTGAGTTCCTGTCTCTCTGCTGTTCCGCCTTCAAACTGCTCGTCGCCTACGAATCCCGAATAGTCCAGAAGTACAGTATCGCCGTCCTTTACAGGTCTTTCAACGACAACCATACGTCCGTTTCTCTTCTGAAGAGCTTCGATTTCCTTCTCAACTTCTTCAGCTTCGACTTCCTGCTCGATCTGATCAGCTTCGATTCCAAAGTAATCATTTACTTCAACTACCGGGAATACCGGTACCTTTACCGTTACTGTGAAAGGTTTGCCCTTTCCGATCTCGCTGAAATCAACATCAGGTCTGTCTATGACCTCGATGTCCAGTTCAGTAACTGCCTTAGGATAATTCTCGCCGAATATGTCGTTGATGGCATCCTCATAGAAAACGCCCTCCCCGTAATGTCTTTCGATGATGCTCCTCGGAGCCTTACCCTTTCTGAATCCGTCGATAGCGAACTGACCCTTGTTTTTCTTATATACCTTATTTACAGCCTCTTCAAACTCTTCAGCTGTAAAGTCCATTGTCAGTTTAACCTCATTATTTTCTTTTGAGACAAGTGTTGTTTTCATTAGTATATTTCCTCCTAAATTTTATGCTTATCATTAAAAAGCTGCGGCCACTGTAAATCCGCACATAGAATTATATTATTATACTCTTTTTTATCATCAAAGTAAACAATATAAGCGCCATTTTCAGCGAGTTTCTGCCTATTTTTGTACAATTAATTCATATCCGCGCTGAAATTTGCTTTTATTTTCCGGCTTTAGTCCGTATTTCTCTGATAATTCCTCACCGATTTTTATGATATCCTCTTCATTTCCCGAAAAAAGTTCTATTTCAAGCTCTGAAATCGGGATTTTCTTTCCTCCGGCTCTGACTTCACCCATGTCCACTGACATTTCGCATATGGATCTTCCGGTATCAAGTCTTGCCTTGCGGCGAACAAAATCCATCTCCATTATGGGTCTCATCTCCCTGGTTCCAACTATGGCTTCCAGGACGTCAGACATCTCACTCTGACTGAAGATATTCAGATCAGGCGTGCCGGCTGCATCATCGCTGACAGGTACATTTATCTCCTGCCTCTTGTGCATGCCGTTCTCGCTGCTGCCGTTCCACTTAAGGGTGCCTATATAACTGCTGCCCTCTTTTCTGATGCGGAAAGCGATTCCCTGTTCAGTCAGGCTCATGTCCGCGGTGTCAAAATAAACGGCATCCATGTTCATGGTTTCTTCATCTTTGTCGATCATACTTATGACGGTCTTGTCGGCAAAAATCATCTCTGCTTTTTCCCCGCCATCTATAAGATATTTAAGTTCTATCTCCATAAGTCACCTTTCTCCTCATTCTCAAAGATCAACTTTTTTATCATAAAACTTCCACCCCGCCCGTTTTTCAAATCCGTATGCAAGTGGCATAAGAAATATGAAGAACGCGTATTTCATTGCACCCAGGCCTACGCCCATAAAACTCAGGGGCACGCTGCATGCTATGGACCACGGAACGGCCGCGGACAGTATTATTATGGAATTCTGTATATCGCTGGCAAGTTCATAATCTGAAGCCCCGCTCAGCTCATAAGGTCTCTTCATCATGTCATTTCCCATGATGGTTGCAAGTGTCTGATTGCAGAACATCGCTATCAGCACCAGTCCAACCAGCACCATGGACGGGAATCTGCCGAGCTTCTCGACCATGATCTCTATCCTGCTCTGAAAATCCTCCAGCATCCTGGTTTCTTCAAAAATTCCCGAATAGATACTGGATATGCCCACGATGAACACGACCTCGACCATGGAAACAAGACCTCCTCCGTTAAAAACGGAACCGAAGTCCGTGTTAGAATGATACCCCAGTATCATTGTATAAAACAACTCTTTAAATGATATGTGCTCCACAAATATGCTTATGGCCATTCCGCTGGCGATGCTGGCCAGCATGGACCATGAAACCTTTACTTTGAAAAAAGGCAGCACCAGCATGCAGACTGCCGGGATCAGGCACCACGGCGAAATGACGAACTGCTCGCTGAGTCTTGTCAGGAAGCTGTCATCGACCTGCTGGATAGGATTATGCATTGACATCACTGCATATGCGCCAAGACAGGCAACAAAGGGAATAAACGCATATTTAGCCATGACACGCACGTTTTTCATGTGCTCCGTTCCCGTTACCGCCGCCACCAGTATGGCGCTGGATGCCGCCGGAGAACCTCTGTCTCCGATATATACCCCGCTCATGATCACGCCGGCCGTGATCAGTTCATTGACACCGCCGGTCCTGGCAAGGGTCATGAAAATAACTCCCACAGTGGCAGCCACCCCGAAAGACGTTCCTATGGCATAAGACAGGAAGCTGGTCAAAAGGAAGGTAATCAGAAGAAAAATGCCCGGCGTTATCAGCTTGATCCCGTAGTAGACAAAGAATGAGATAGTGCCTGACGATCTCCATACGCCTGTCAGCATTCCTATGATCAGCAGTATCTCGACCACCACCATGCCTGTGGACAGTCCCTTGAAGCACATGGCACACACCGATCTGAAATCATGTCCCTGCACCAGAGCGCAGACAAAATAGGCCGCCAGACCTATCACCAAACCAATAACAAGCGTGCACCCTGTAAGGATGCACGTTATTACCGCTCCTATGAAAACTATACTGCTGATTATTAAGCTCATTCTATCGCCCTGCTGTTAATTATCTCCTTTTTCATGATCATTTTCTGATTTATCACCTTCGGCACCATCGTCCGTACGATGGTACACCAGCTGATCCAGCAGCTGATCATTGAGAATTTTCTGGGTCTGGGCCAGATCGTTACGGCTGGCCATGTCGGTCATCTGCATGACCCACAGGTATTTTTTGAAGCTGCTTTCATCTATGCATCTCTTGATCGCTTTCTGCACGGCAGCAGCGCTGCCCTTGGCATTGATGAGATACACTCTGGCTATTATTCCGCTCTTCATGCGCTTGATCTCGATGAAGTTGTCGACATCAGCGGTTTCATCGATCGCCGCTCTTATGGACATGGCAATGTTCTGACCTATCAGCCTGGTCTCCTCTTTTCTGACGATGAACCAGAAAGCCACGGTGGCCGCCACCGCCAGGATGATAGAGACTATTAGCCCAAAGCTCTGCTGCGTGAAATAATACATCACATATCCCATGGGAAAGCAAAACCACTTTCCGATGCCTGCTATTTTTACTGTTTTATCCATTAATCTTCCCCTACTGAATAATTTACACTATTATATAGTCAAATACGTTCATTGTCAAAAGAAATTACTGGCTTTTTTGACGTACATCAGATGAGTCCTGATCAGATATTACTTATATATTCCTCAAGGATGCTCAGGTTTGCAGGCACTGCAAGTCCTGCAGGCAATACTCCCTTGGCTGTCAGACTCTCAAAAAGTTCGATTGCCGCCGGTTTTCTCAGGTTGGTTTTCCTGAGAAGTTCCGTATCGCTGAAGACCTTAGCCGGTTCGCCGAAGGCAATGACCTGTCCTCTGTGTACCACCGCAATATCGTCTGCCCATTCCATGGCATAGTCCACATCGTGGGTAGAAATCAGCACCGTGATCCCCCGTGCGACCAGTTTATCCACCAGCCTGTTGACAATGGCCGTATGCCGCGGATCCAGAGACGCCGCCGGCTCATCCAGTATGATGATCTCAGGATCCATGACCAGTACATCGGCGATGGAGACCTGTTTTTTCTGCCCTCCCGACAGCGAATGGGTCGGTTTCTCTCTGAACGGCGTTATCTCAAGGATGTCTATCACCTTGTCCACAGCTTCCCTGGCCTCATCCGGGCTCATGCCTATGTTGAGAGCTCCGAAGGATATCTCCTGCATGACGCTGGCTGAAAACAGCTGATTGTCCGGGTCCTGAAAGACGATCCCCACTCTGCCACGCAGAGATAAAAGCTCCTTTTTGTCATACTTCAGTTCTCTTCCGTCGATGAACAGCCTGCCGCGGGACGGCTTGTTAATACCGTTGAGGCACAAAAAAAATGTCGATTTGCCGGCGCCGTTGGCGCCCATAAAAGCCACCTTGCTGCCCTTTTTTATTTCTATGCTGAAGCCGTTAAGTGAATATGACCTGGTATCGTCATATGAATAATACAGATCTTCAGCCTTGATTATCACATCGTTTTCCATCAGAAAATCCCTCCCGGATCCTGTACTTTGACTAATATGGTATACCCCAGCAAAACAGCCTCGCATAAGACTATAAGCATGACGTTTTTTCTGCTTACGGCTCTGTTCTCTGTCAGCACGTTGATGACGCCGTCATAGCATCTTGCTTCCATCGCGTCATAGAGAGCCCTCGATCTTTTCATGGATCTTATGAACAGTATCTGCCCCATGGCACCAAATGAACTGAGAGAAGTCCTCATATCCTTGTTCCCCAGCCTGGCGTTCTGCGAGGTCATGATGTTATAAGCGATATCCAGCATCAGAAATATATATCTGTATATCAGCATCATCATCTCGATGATAAGCTCAGGGCATTTCAGTTTCCTGTTTACCTCTATGATATCGGTCATGGTCGTGTTCAGCGACAGAAAATACAGACAGGATACAGAAGCCATCGCCGTGATTATCAGCCGCGCCGCTCTCATAAGACCCGCCCAGCTCCCCGTAATGTAGATGCTGCCTAAAGGTATGCTGAAGGCATCCAGTGGGTAACGGGAAAAGTTAACGATCACCGCCAGTGTGCTCAGAAGCAGAAATACCAGCGGTATCAGCATGAGCCGATCATACCTCGGTCCCGATATGCCCCCTATCTTCACAGTCAGTATACGGTTGAGCAGCAGCACCGCCACACCCATGAAAACGGATCTGCTGACGATGCAGAGGATCAGTGTGATCACCGCGAAGAAGAACTTCTCCATGGGGTTCACATATCTGAGTTTTGACTGATAGCACAGTTTATCGACTATTATCATCTTCTACCTGTTCCTTTTTGTTCTCCGACAGCTTGACCATCTTTTTTCTCTCATAAAACCTGCCGATAAAGAAGAATATTATCGCTGTACCTATGGCTGTCTGCAGGCAGAACAGCAGGGTCTCGACCTCGCCCGGCAGCTCGCCGCCTATCCATTTCTCAATTACCGGCGTGAACCACGGCTTGTAGCTGCCGCCCGTGATCTGCGACACCATCTGGCTGCCGGCATCGTCTGAGCCTCCGAAAGTCGCTCCCTTCAGCACGAACAAAGGCACCGCGGCTATTACTGCAGCCAGTATCAACAGTATGATCACCGTCCGCTTGTTGTTGTTTTTTTTATTTTTCATCTTTTATTCACCATCCATCTCGGTTTCTGCTTTTTTCATGAATCCGAGAGACCTGAGTTCAGGCTTTGCGTAAGATTCAAGGCCAATAACGATTATCACCGTCAATATGCCTTCTATCACTGCCAGAGGCAGCTGCGTCGGCGCGAATACTCCAAGAAACTTCAGCAATGACGCGGTAACGCCGCCGACCTCCGACGGATACGCCACTGCCAGCTGGAAACTGGTGATGCAGTATGTGAATATATCCCCCAGCGTTGCGGCCAGAAAGATAGACACCTTTTTGTTTACCCTGAGAAACAGGCACAGCTTATAAACACCGAAGGAAATGAACGGTCCCGCGATGGCCATGGAAAAGGTGTTGGCGCCCAGTGTAGTAAGGCCGCCATGGGCCAGCAGTATTGCCTGGAACAGCAGCACTATTATGCCCAGTATGCTTACCGGCGCCGGGCCGAAGAGTATGGCGCCCAGGCCCGTTCCCGTCATGTGGGAGCAGCTTCCGGTCACCGACGGTATCTTAAGCGACGATATGACGAAGATGAAAGCTCCCGCCATGGCAATGACGGTGATCAGCTTTCTGTCTCTGTTCAGCATCTTCTTCAGTGAGAAGAATCCCCATATGACAAATGGTACGCATACCACGCCCCATACGATGCAGTGAGTCGCCGGCAGATAGCCCTCCATTATATGCATGGCGAAGGCCCCCGGCACGATGCCGAAAACCACTGAAAGCGCCGTGGCTATGGTTAGTATCAATCTCTGTTTGCGAGTCATCTCTTTTCCCCTTTGTTAGTCCAGCTGATACTGGATAGCATTGACTATGGCTGCGGCGATGTTACTTCCGCCCTTTCTTCCTCTGGCCACTATGGCCGGGATCCCCGATTCGATGAGCCTTTCCTTGCTTTCCACCACGTTGACAAAACCCACCGGCACGCCGATGACGGCCACCGGATCAAGCTTGCCTTCGCTGACCAGGCTGCATATGGACAAAAGGGCCGTCGGTGCGTTTCCTATGGCGAAGATCACCGGTTTTCCCAGCCTTGAAGCCTTTTCCATGCTCACGTATGATCTGGTCAGACCTCTCTCCTTTGCCTCGGCCGCCACGTCCTCATCTCCGATGAAACACAGCACCTGTCCGCCGTAAGCCTCTATCCTCTTTTTGTTAATGCCTGACTGAGCCATTCTGGTATCGGTGACGATGCAGGCGCCGTTCTTTATGGCCTCCTTGATCTTGTCTACCACTCCGTCAACAAAATACATACTGTCGGCATATTCAAAATCCGCCGATGTATGGATGCACCTCTTGATTATGAGTTCGTATCTCGGATCCAGCTTCTTGTCTCCAAGTATCTCGCCTATTATTTCAAAACTCCTGGCCTCTATCTGGTCAGGTCTGATGTTTTCTACCTTCACTGTTCTCTTTCCTTTCTGCCTCTACTTGATCATGTCGAGGATCAAATTCAGATCGAGGGATTTCCTCAATCCATCCGCCAGTATGTCGTACTGGCCCTGCTTGTACTCATCTATATCAAAGGCTCTGATGTTGGAAAAATCCAGACCTTTGGCCTTCAGCAGGGCTTCCACCAGAGCTCTGGCCACGCCCTCCTTGTCAAATACACCGTGGATATATGTCCCGTATACGTTGCCTTCGTTAATTATATTGGCATCATAGCCGGAGATCCCCATGTGGATCTCATAGCCCTGATATTCCTGCCCTGACAGGGCTGCGAACAGTCCCGTCACATCTGACAGCTTTCCTGTGGATTCTCTGGTCACCTTTTCCTCCGCGAAGACGGTGGAATGGGGCAGCAGGCCCATGCCTGCCATGGTGCCGCCATGCTCCACGCCGTAAGGATCGGACAGGCTCTGCCCCAGGATCTGATATCCTCCGCAGATTCCGAATACCGGTTTTCCCCTGGAACCGAATTTCAGCACCGCTGCTTCCATGCCCGACTGGCGCATCCAGAGGAGGTCAGCCATGGTGTTCTTTGTTCCCGGTATCATGACCACGTCAGGATCACCCAGCTCCTTAGGCGAACCCACGTAGCGTACGCTGACGCCGTCCATGTATTCCAGAGCATTGAAATCGGTGAAGTTTGATATCCTCGGCAGCCTCACCACAGCTATATCTATGAGAGCTTCCGTATCTTTGGCATTGAATTTCTCCGACAGACTGTCCTCGTCGTCCACGTTGAGGTGCATGTACGGTACGACTCCGACCACAGGCACCCTGATGATGTCCTCCAGCATGGAAAGTCCCGGGCGAAGTATTTCCAGATCGCCGCGGAATTTATTGATGACCACGCCTTTCACCCTCTTCTTTTCTTCCTCATCAAAGAGAAGCATGGTACCTGCCAGTGAAGCGAACACCCCTCCTCTGTCGATGTCTCCAACCAGCAGCACCGGTGAATCCGACATCTGCGCCATGCCCATGTTGACCAGATCGTTGTCCTTGAGATTGATCTCTGCAGGACTTCCGGCTCCTTCCAGGACGATGACGTCGTATTCTGAAGCCAGGGAATCGTAAGCCTTCTTTATGGCCTCTTTGAAAACAGGCTTTCTGTCATAGAAGTCCTGGGCGGACAGATTACCGTAGACCTGACCATTGAGTATCACCTGTGAACCCTGATCGCTGGTTGGCTTCAGCAGCACCGGGTTCATCCTGCAGTCCGGTTCAAGTCTGCATGCCTCCGCCTGCATGACCTGAGCCCGTCCCATCTCAAGTCCGTCTCTGGTTATATATGAATTCAGCGCCATGTTCTGTGCTTTGAAGGGGGCTACATTGTAACCCTCCTGTTTCAGTATCCTGCATATACCTGCAGCAAGCAGACTCTTGCCTGCGTTGGAGCATGTGCCCTGTACCATTATCGATTTTGCCATATTTTTTCCTCTTTTGTTCTAAAGCAATGCGACCAGACCGATCCTGACCGCCTCCATTATTATCAGCAGCAGTACGGACGTTCCGTACATTAGCTTTACTGCCTTTCTGATATCCTCAGGCTCCGCTTCCCTTAAGGGATCGCCCAGAGTTTCTTTTTTGTATAGCTTTCCAAAGTAGCAGGCATCGCCTCCAAGCTGGATATCCAGAGCGCCCGCGCAGGCCGCTTCCAGGTTTCCGCTGTTGGGGCTGACATGTTTGAGGCGGTCCCTTCGGAACATCTTCATGCTGTTCCTGCCGTCCAGTCCCGTCAGCCACGCGGCCGCCACCATGGCCAGACCTGTGATCCTGGCCGGTATGAAGTTGAGCAGGTCGTCGAACCTGGCCGAGGCCCGCCCGAAATACAGATATTTATCGTTTTTATATCCAACCATGGAGTCCAGAGTATTGGCCGCCTTGTAGAAAAATCCCAGCGGCGCCCCGCCGATGATCATGAACAGCATCGGCGCCGTCACCCCGTCTGATGTGTTTTCTGCTACGGTTTCCACTACGGCTTTGGTGATTTCCCTGAAATCAAGGTCTGCGGTATCTCTTCCAACTATCCAGGACAAAAATTTCCTGGCCAGTGAGATGTCATTTTTCTCTATCTGATCGCAGACGCGCATGCTTTCCTTTTTCAGTGATCTGCCGGCGAATATCTGCCAGCACCAGAAGGTATTGACAGCAAAGGCCAGCCTGTAGTCGATCATTGCCGCCAGCCAGATAATAAGCAGCGGCAGCAGGGATGAAACCATCACCACTGTCACCGTCAGGAATGCTCCCGCGATAAGCTCTCCCCTGTCTGTCCCGGGAAATATCCGCCGCAGCACCTTCTCACAGCCGCTGATCAGCGCTCCTATGAACCTGATCGGATGGGGGATCCATGCCGGGTCTCCAAATATGCAGTCCAGAATGAATCCTGCCAGTACGGCTACGGCTATTTCCATTTACCGCCACCTCCGTAGTTTCTGCACCTTTCAACAAAGTTCTCGGCAAACCTTACGTTGCTCCACAGATGCATGTGCGGATAACCGGCGAAAATGCTGTCCGATGCCTGGATGGCATCCCAGGTATTTCCTCTTTTGTTCTCCGCTGTGAATCCGTTGCCGCAGTCATCGGTGTCACTGTAGTGAAATTCGTGACATTTTATTGAATCTCCTTTTCGGCACATGAGATTGTCCGCCTTTGCCGTAAGAGTCTTATATCCGAATCTGATGAGTCTGTCGGTCATGACCGAATTCCCCGGTATGGCTCCTGCCATCTCATAGCGTTCATCGCCTTCGGTGATGGACCTGCCCAGATACATGAAGCCTCCGCACTCGGCGTAGACCGGCATCCCTCCCGCCACCGCATCTCTGACGGACTCCAGCATTGACTTGTTCGCAGCAAGCTGCGCGACATGTACCTCAGGGTAACCGCCGCCGATTATCATGCCCATGACACCGTCAGGTACTTTTTTGTCCGTTAGCGGTGAGAAAGGTATGAGCTCGGCTCCCAGTCTCCGCAGCAGCTCCAGGCTGTCCTCATAATAGAAGCAGAATGCCTTGTCTCTGGCAATGGCTATGGGCACATCTTTCAGTGACGAGCCGTGTATCTGAGGCGCCATATATTCCAGCTCCGGCGCCGTGGAGGCAAGCTCCATGATCCCGTCCATGTCCAGGGTGGTCAAAGCCTCCTGGCCCAGCCGTCTCATCCGCTCCCTGAGATCCGATATCTCTGCCGCGGTTATCAGCCCCAGATGCCTGCTGCCGATCTCTGCTGAGCTGACGTACGGCATATAACCGTAGCACCTTACGCCGAGTTTTTCACGGAGCAGTTTTTCATAGGCCCTGTACATGGCGGCGCTGCAGTTGTTGAGTATGACTCCGCGGACATTGTTTTCCATGAATCCGAGATAGCCGCTGACTTCTGCCGCCAGTGACAGACTTTTGCCCCTGACGTTTACCACCAGCAGCTCCGGCGTTGCCGTCACTCTGGATATATGGTTGGCCGAACAGCTGTCGTCATCAAATCCGGCTCCGTCGTACATCCCCATGACTCCCTCGACTACCGCCATTTCCGATCCGGAGGCATCAGCCGCCATGAGATATCTGACGATCTCCTCTCCGCAGAGAAACAGGTCCAGATTCCTGGACTTTGTTCCCAGAACCTCGCTGTGAAACATGGGATCGATATAATCCGGACCACATTTGAACGCGGTTATATTCTTTTTTCTGTCTTTCAGGGCCGCCAGCAGGGCGCAGGTCACTGTGGTCTTGCCGCAGCCGCTGCCCGAGCCGACTATCATAACCCTTGGGATCCTATCCTTCAAATTTTTTATCTCCTCTGATCATATACACGGGATTTTCCGCCTTCATCAGGTCGTAGTTTCCCAGACGCTGCGCGTTTGAAACGTTGATGCAGCTTACACTGTACTCAAGTCCGATGCTTTTGAAAAGTTCCACCGCTTCCGTCAGGGTCTCAAGAGTCACCGCGGTCACCAGTATTACTGCCATTTCATTATCGCTGAGCACCCTGCTGACTATTTCAGAAAGGCTGCCCGTCGAACCGCCTATGAACACCTTGTCGGCAGGCGGAAAGTCCTCCATGGCTTCCGGCGCTGTGCCGCATACCAGTCTGATGTTCCTGACTCCAAGCTTTTCCATGTTTTCACGGATCAGCGCCGCGGCATCCTCTTCCTTTTCCACCGCGTAAACAAAGCTGTCGCTGGCCTTCAGCGCCATGGCGCACGTCACTGAACCGGTGCCCGCTCCAATGTCATAGACCACATCGTCCGGGTGTATCTCCAGCCTTGCCACTGACAGATCCCTGACGGCCGCTTTTGTCATAGGGGTCCTGCCACGTACAAAATCAGCATCACTCAAAGTCCTGTATCTGTCCGCCGCATGGTCGTTTTCTATTATCATCACGGTCAGGTCGTCAAAATTCTCACCTGAAAGTTCCGCGGCGGTCCCCGACAGCAGTCGCTGATTTTCAGCGGTCAGCGCTTCGCCCACATGGACCCTTACCTGATCCAGTCCGGCATCGCAGAGCTCCTGGATGACGTCTTCAGCTTTTATCCTGCCGCCCGTGAGCGCAAAGACCTTTTTGTTATAGCAGACAAAAGGCACAGCTGATCCGTTCTTGCCGTGAAGACTGATCAGCTTCATGTCTTCATAGCCGATACCGGTTACAGACGCGAAATACTGCATGCTGCTGATGCCGCAGAGGAATTCCGCCTCCACGCCCTCGGGAAGGTTTTTCCCTATGGTCGAGGCTATGCTGTAAAATCCCGTATCGCCGCTGGCTGCAACGCATACCGTCTCATCGGATGACGCGTTTTTCCTGAGATAATCTACCGTCTCCATGACACCGGCCACCACCACATTGTCGTTGAGCTCTCTCATAGGCTCAGCCAGGCGTTCTGAAGTGATGACAACATCTGCCGCCGCGACGGCCGTCTTCATTTTTTCCGTATAAAATTCTACCGCGCCCGGTCCGGCGCCTGCTACGATCACTTGCATATCTACTCTCTCTGATCAGTCTCTGATCCTGTCCACCAGTATATCCGCCAGTCTTTCATCGACTCCCAGGGTATGACCCATCTCGACCCTGACTCCCGGATACTTCTTCAGTATCTCTTCTATCTCTCCCGGTATATCCTTTCTGATGTGGATACCCTCAAAGAGGAAATAAGGCACTGCCTTGATCTCGTCCACTCCCATTTCACTGAGAGTTCTGATGCCGTGCTCGATATCCTCCTCGCAGAATTCCATGTACGCGATCTCAATGGGCATATCAGGCAGTTTCTTTCTCACCATATCGGTGACTCTGTTTATGGTTTCCTTGGTTTCCGGCACACGGCTTCCGTGAGCCAGTATTAGAATTCCCTTCATCTATTTTCCCTCCGCGAATATTTCTCTGTAACAGCTTATGGTCCTTTCTATATCCTCCATTGTGAAGGCATTGGAAAGGAACATGGCTTCAAACTGCGACGGCGCCGTGTAGATTCCTCTTTCGATGAGGGCCCTGAAGGTCCCGGCGAATCTTGCCGTATCTGCCCGGCAGGCGTCTTCATAGTTGTTCACCGGCCTGTCGGTGTTATACAGGCACAAAAGTGATCCTGCGCAGTTTACCGTAAGGCCCGTGACCTTTCTCAGACCGTCAGCCAGCGCATTTCCCATATCCGCGATATGTCCGTAGATCTCCGGCTTTTCCAGAAGCTGCGTCAGAGTTTCGATGCCCGCCGTCATGGCGATAGGATTGCCTGACAGCGTACCGGCCTGATAAACACTTCCGCTTGGAGATACATTGCACATGATATCTTTGCTGCCGCCATATGCACCCACAGGCATGCCGCCGCCGATGATCTTGCCGTAGGTCACCAGATCCGGTCTCACTCCGTAAACACCTGCTGCTCCGTCAAAGGCCATTCTGAATCCCGTGATCACCTCATCGAAGATCAGCAGTGCGCCTTCTCTGTCGCAGATGGCGCGGAGCCCTTCCAGAAATCCTTCCTCGGGAAGCACTACGCCCATGTTGGCCGCTACGGGCTCAACTATGATACAGGCTATCTCACCTTTGTTGCCGGCAAAGAGCCTTTCCACACTTTCAAGATCGTTGTAGTCAGCAAGCAGCGTGTCAAGGGCCGCTCCCTTTGTCACTCCGGCACTGTCAGGATCTCCGAAAGTCATGGCTCCCGAACCTGCCTTCACCAGCATGGCATCGCTGTGACCGTGATAGCAGCCGATGAATTTGACGATCTTTTCCCTTTTCGTATAGCCTCTGGCCAGACGCAGCGCGCTCATCACGGCTTCTGTGCCGCTGTTGACCATTCTTATCATCTCAACATGATCCACGTTTTTCGTGATCAGCTCGGCCAGTTCCACCTCCAGCTCTGTACAGGCGCCGAAGCTCAGTCCCTTTTCCGCTCTCTCGTGGATGGCGGCCAGGACTCTGTCGTCGGCGTGTCCCAGGATCATCGGACCCCATGAGCCCACGTAATCGATGTACTCTCTGCCTTCCACATCGAAGATCCTGTTGCCTTTGGCTTTTTCTATGAACAGCGGGGTCATCCCCACCGATTTATATGCTCTTACCGGGCTGTTGACGCCGCCGGGCATCACCTTCCCCGCTCTCTCGAAGAGTTCACCTGAACTTTTTGACATTATCCGATATCTCCTCTCTCGATGGCATCAGCTATCTCCCTGGCATAATAGGTGATAATGATGTCAGCACCCGCTCTCAGCATGGAAACGGTGCTTTCGCACATCACACCGTACTCGTCGATAAGGCCAGCCTTGCCTGCATTCTTTATCATGGCGTATTCGCCGCTGACACTGTAGGTGGCGATCGGCAGATAAGTGTTGTATGACAGCTCCTTGATCACATCCAGATATGCCAGGGCCGGCTTCACCATGAGGATATCAGCGCCCTCCGCCTCATCATAGGCGGCCTCTTTCATGGCCTCGCGGCCGTTGTGAGGATCCATCTGATAGGACTTTCTGTCTCCGAAGGAAGGCGCAGAGCCTGCCGCGTCTCTGAAAGGTCCATAGTATTTTGATGCGAATTTGACAGCATATGACATGATAGCAGTATCCTTGAAACCTGAAGCGTCGAGTCCTGCTCTTATTGCGCCGACCCTGCCGTCCATCATGTCTGAAGGCGCGACCATGTCTGCGCCTGCCTCGGCATGAGAAACAGCTATCTTCGTAAGATAATCCAGGGTCGTGTCGTTGTCCACATCGTGGCCGTGGAGAATGCCGCAGTGACCGTGAGAAGTGTATTCACACATGCACACATCAGTGACCACATATATGTCATCCTTATACTGTCTCTTGATCTCACGGATGGCCTGCTGCACCACGCCGTTTTCAGCGTAGGCCTGGCTGCCCACCTCGTCCTTTTCCTTTGGGATACCGAACAGGATCACTTTGTTCACGCCGTGTTCGAGACATTCGTCTATTATCTCGCCGGCTCTGTCCGGGCTGAATCTGTACTGGCCGTCAAGGCTGTCTATCGGCGCCTTGATGTCGCTGCCCTCTTCAAAGAAAATCGGGTAAATCAGCCCGTCTTTCGATGCTCTCGTCTCTCTGACCATTCCACGGATGATCGGATTTTTTCTCAGTCGTCTCGGTCTGTTGATCATTTCCATTCTTTTTTACCTCCTGGTACCTGTTATATTCCTGCGGTCTCAACCGCTTTTTTCATCATGCTTTCAATGGTCGCCCGGTCTGAAACGATCACCTCAAATCCGTATTTGCCTGCTTCCTCGGCAGTCTGCTCTCCAATGCACAGGGCGTTCACCCCTGCGAAGTTTTCTCTCTTCTGTGACTGAACAAAACCGGTTACGCAGCTCCTGCTGGTAAATGTTATCAGATCACAGGCATCAGTATCCACCGCATCATGCTCTATAAGAGTCGTCCTGTAAACCGGATAATCCAGATATTCTATGCCTCTTTCCGAAAGTCTCTCGGTCAGATCCTCTGAACCTATGTCTGCCCGCAGCAGTATCAGTCTGTTGCCGCTGTTGACGAAACCCTGTTCGACCATCTCCACTGCCAGCTGTTCGCCGCTGTAGACCTCCGGAACAAAGTCAGCCCTGAGACCGTATTTCATAAGTTCTCTGGCCGTCGCCGAACCTATGCAGGCTATCCTGCGGTCGCCTACAGCCCTTACATCTCTTCCTGATTCCAGGAGCCATCCGAAGAAGGACTTGACGCCTTCACTGCTGGTGAAAACCAGTGTATCGAATTCTTCAAAAGGCGGTGTCATGGGCCTTATGAAGTTCGTCTCTATGCATGGATACATGGTTACTTCGGCACCCATTTCTCTCAGTCCGGCTCCCATGCGGGAATTTTTGTTGGCCGGCTGAGTGACCAGAACGTGCCTGCCCTTAAGAGGCAGTCTGTCGAACCAGTCGAAGTCATCGGACAGCGAGCACACCCTGCCCACCATGATGACCGCCGGCGATTTCACCTTGTTTTCTCTGACAACCCTGCAGATGTTCTCAAGATCAGAAACAAATTTTCTCTGCTTTGGATAAGTTCCGTTCTCTATGACGGCGCAGGGCATATCTTCTGCCATGCCGGCCTTTATCAGTCCGGCCGCGATCCTGTCCACCGTGGCCACGCTCATCATGAAGATGAGGGTACCGTTGAGACGTACCAGCGCTTCAAAGTCGATGGTAAGCTCCGCGCCTGCTCTTGCATGTCCCGTGATGATGTGCAGCGATGAACAAAAATCTCTGTGCGTCACCGGGATGCCGGCGTAAGCCGGTACCGATATGGATGAGGTTATGCCGGGAACCACCTGGAATTCCACGCCGTTCTCGGAAAGGAGCTCCAGCTCCTCTCCTCCTCTGCCGAAGACGAAGGGATCTCCGCCCTTGAGGCGGACCACCTTCTTCCCTTGCTGTGCCTCGGCCAGCAGTATCTTGTTTATCTCCTGCTGAGGTACCGGATGGTCGCCCACGTTCTTGCCCACATCTATCAGTTCTGTACCCTCAGGTATCGTTCCCATGATCTCAGGACTGACCAGACGGTCGTAAACGATCACGTCTGCTGTCTTGATCAGTTCTGCTGCCCTGATGGTCAGAAGCCCTCTGTCTCCGGGGCCGGCGCCTACCAGATAAACCTTTCCGTTCATATATGTTCAACCATTCCTTTCATTCTCATGGCCAGCTCATATCCCAGCTGCTCACCCTGCGCTGCAGGTCCTGTGATATGGTCCGTAAAGCCTTTTTCATCCTCGTCTATATTGAAGCCGGTCAGCTTCATTATGTCTCCGTCTATCTCCGCGAAGGCTGCTATCGGTGAACTGCAGCCACCGTCCAGCGCCCTGACAAAGCTTCTCTCCGCCAGTGCCCTCAGCTGTGAATCTCTGTCATTAAAATCCTTCAGGAAAGAGGCGTCGTATCCTCGTCTGCCCTGGACCGCCAGTATGCCCTGACAGGCTGCCGGCAGCACCTCATCGGGTTCAAATATCCTGCTTATGCGTTCTTCCAGCCCCAGCCTCTTCAGTCCGGCACAGGCCAGCACCGTGGCGCTGAACTCTCCGCTGTCAAGCTTTCTTAGCCGTGTCTGAACGTTGCCCCTTATGGTCTCGAATCTGGCTTCCGGAAACAGTTTCTGCAGCTGCATTATCCTGCGCCTGCTGGAGCAGCCGATGGGTCTGCTGAAATCTATCTCCGTCACGCCTTCCGGAAGCACCAGGGCGTCCCTTGGATCCTCTCCTCTGGAAAATGCCAGCAGCGGCAGTTCCTCGGATACCTCCATGGTCATGTCCTTTAGACTGTGCACCGTCAGATCCGCACGTCCGTCGCGCAGCGCTTGGTCCAGTTCCTTGACAAAGAGGCCCTTGCCGCCCACCTTGTCCAGAGTCCTGTCCAGAATGATATCACCGGTGGTCTTCATGGTAACAAGACTAACCTCTATGGAAGGATCAGCCTTTCTGATGGCGTCCATCACTATTTCCGACTGGATCACCGCAAGTCTGCTCTCACGGCTGCCTATTACTACCTTCATCGATATGCCTTTCCCTTTACTATTTCTCTGAGTCCCGCCGCGGCCCTTTTTGTTTCTCCATGGTCATCGCCGCTGCCCACCAGGCCTACGGTCAGCTGGTCGTTTACCGCCACCGCCGGGAACCAGAATGTCGACTCCTCCCTGGCGTCGCACACATTGACCAGGATGCCTCTTTCCCTGCAGTACTCGCCGATGCTTTTGTTCACGTCCCTGTCATCGGTGCATGCCAGCACCATATACGCGTCCTCAGCCATCTGCGGCCGAAAACTCTCCTGAACAAAGTGAAACTCGTCTCTCTCTGCCATGGCGGTCAGTTCCGAGGTCAGTCCCGTTGAAACCACCGTTACATCAAAATCAAACATCTTCAGCGTCCTGATCCTGCGTTCCGCCACTCTGCCTCCGCCCGCTACCATGACCACGCGTCCCTTTGAATCAAGGAATGCCGGAAAATATCTCTTACTCATATTTCCTGTCCAGCCTTTCTACGACCTCAGCCAGGCTGAGTCCCTCTTCTGCTGAAGGTCTTCCGATAACTATGACCCTGTAGCCGTCCCTGGCCAGAGCCGTTTTTTCCGCAAATCCCCCGGCCCTGCCCGTGCTCTTGGTCACGATGGTCTCAAGGCCGTACTGCCTCATGGTCGCCAGATTCATCTCCCTGGTAAACGGGCCCTGCATGCATATGATGCCTGCCGGTTTCATTCCTGCCGCCAGACATGCGTCCAGAGATCCCTGACCCGGCAGCACTCTGGCCACCGCCCTTTCAGAAAAACCTCTTACAGCGGCAAAACTGTCCAGATCCTTTGATCCTGTAGTGAGGAGGAATCTCTCATCGCTGCCGTCAAGCAGCTTCACCGCAGCATCCAGATCATCCACTATGGTCACCCGGTCCGATGCCGGTTCTTCTTCGCCTCGCAGAAGCCTGACATATGTGACCTGCGCCGCGTCTGCTGCCGTCCTGATGTTATCTGTCACCTGGTCCGCATAGGGATGGGTGGCGTCTATGACCAGTCCGTAGCCTTCGCTTTCCAGCACGGCTCTTATCTGACCTTCATCCATCCTGCCCTCCATGACGCTTACGCCTTCCACATCGGTGAGCACCTCTGCTCCGTATCCAGTCGCGACAAAGAAATCCATTTTGTTCAGATATCCTGCCGCAGCGGCGTGTCTGGCCAGCTCATGTCCTTCAGCTGTACCTGCGAACACCGCCGTCCTATCTGACTTCTCTGTAGCCACGCGGCGTCACCAGCCTTCCGTTTATCACTTTAGTGCTGCTGTTCCCGACGAAAACAGTCGTGAACATGTCTATGTCATCGTTTTCACGAAGGTCTCCGAGGCTGCAGATTATGCCGGCCTCGCCTTCACGTCCGATATTCTTTACATATCCGCAGGGAGTTTCCCACGGTCTGCTGCCGCTGATGATCTCCGCCGCCCTGTCTATATAATCCCTGCGCTTTTTGCTCTTGGGGTTGTACAGGCAGATGACAAAATCGGCCTCCGCCGCCAGTTTCAGTCTCTTCTCGATGGTCTCCCACGGTGTCAGCAGATCGCTGAGGGAGATGACCGAAAAGTCGTGTATCAGCGGAGCTCCGAGGACCGCAGCGCCGCTGCATGCGGCTGTGATTCCCGGTATGGTTATGATATCCACATCAGGCCTGTCTTTTGCCACCTCCGACATCACTCCCGCCATGCCATATACTCCGGCATCGCCGCTGCATACGAAGGCGACCTTCTTGCCTCTGACCGCATAATCCAGAGCGATCCTGCAGCGGTCCACCTCCTGTTTCATGGATGTCGCTCTCACCGTCTTGCCGTCACAGAGATCTCTGACCAGATCCACATATAAGGTGTATCCTACAACTACTTCGCTGTCCTCTATGGCCGTTCTCGCCTGTGGCGTCATATATTCACTGTTTCCCGGGCCTATGCCCACTACGTATATCTTCTTTTCCATATTTTCCCTGTAATCATACCAGTGATGAAAGTCACCGATATATCCTTCGATATAACTGTCTATCTTTGATATCAGCCGTTCCTGATGCATATCACGACGGCCGGCGCTTATCTCGTCTATATTGAGGCACCTTATGCCGTTCCTGCCGGCGATCTTCGGATCTATGTCCCGCGGCACAGCCATGTCTATGAACAGTCCCGGCGGGGCTTCCACCTTTTCCATATCCTCGTGGTGGACAGTATAATGCGGGCTCGATGTGGCGCTTACCACTGCATCGCATTCTTCCATGGCCAGATATCTGTCGCTGTACATCACCGTATCCGCTCCTTCAGGAACGACTATCTCTCCGTGCTTATACTGTCGCAGAGTCATGGTTACCCTTCGGCCGGTGCGCAGGATGGCCCGTGTTATTAGCCTTCCCATGATCCCGTTTCCTATGACCAGCACCCTTTCCACTGACGGATCCTCATCGATCACCTGAGCTGCCCTGACAGCCGTGGAGTCATCGTGAAGATTGAAATCCACATTGGTCTTGATCCTCTTCCCCGCCGTTACCGCCGTACGGAAGATCACGTTGAGGAATGTGTCCGATGCCTTTACCATCCGGGCATGGGCTATGGCTTCTCTGACCTGGGTTATGATCTGACTGTCTCCCCAGAGCTGCGATTCCGACCCTGCAGCCACCCGGCACAGGTGTCTCACCGCGTCGTCGCCCTTCAGGGTCTGATGCATGTATTCATAGACCTCATACTCAAGATCCATGGCCCTGCACAGCTCCTCAAAGGGATCTGCCTCAACATCATCCTTCAGCGACAGATAAAGCTCTGTCCTGTTGCAGGTCGCTATCATCACCGACCCCAGGATATCTCTGTTCTCCCGGAGCCTTACGTAGATCTCGTTTATCTGAGTCCTGGTACAGGAAAACTTTTCCCTGTCCTCAAGTCCTGCCATATTATAATCTATGTATGACATTACTATGTTCAAAATCTGCACTTCCAATCTTCCGCTGCGGCTGCCGCGGTAACGCCGCCCGCTGCGGTTTTGTTTATTATTATCCTGCCGCCTTCTGCAGCGGCGCTTCTTTCGCATATGTTATCGGCGCCTGTGGTCCTTAGAACAAAATCCGAGGCTCCAAACTCTCCCGGCACCGCCATGAGCTCCTCCGGGCTGTAGGTCACAAATTCCAGACCGTATTTCCCGCAGAAGTCCAGTATGCACTTCTCGTCCTTTTTCAGGTCCACCGAGGCTACCAGTCTGACAGCCTTTATGGAGACGCCGCGCTCCCTCAGGATCTCCAGCACCTTCTCCTCGAATTCTCCGCTGTCCGTATCTCTTCTGCAGCCCACGCCCAGGGTCACTATCCTGGGGATGGCCGCCAATGTCTTTTCAAAAGGTCTTTTCCCGCCGGACAAAGACACCGCGATGCCTGCTTCCGCAGGTCCCGTCGTCAGCTCTTTCGGCAGGTCGCCATCTGTCTCAAAATCTCCGGCATCGAATCCGACCTGGTTCCCTCTCAGTATCTCACCTGAGATCACCTTGATCATGGAGATATCGTCGATGACACATCCTGCTGCCGAAGTCCAGAGATCTACGGCAAACTTGCCGTTTATGTCGGTGGCAGTGGTTATGACCGCCTGGCCGCCTGTGATGGCCGCCACCTCTGCCGATCCCCTGTTGGCTCCGCCAAGGTGGCCTGACAGCACCGGGATCACAAAACGTCCCAGTTCGTCCACAGCGATGACCGCGGGGTCAACATCCTTGGATCTGATAAAAGGAGCTATGAGCCTTACGGCTATGCCCACGGCACCGACAAAAATAAACTCGTCTGCATTTTCAAATTCCGCCGCCACGAATTCTCTGGCAGTGGTGCTGTTCCCGTCGTACATTTTAAAGCTGTATTCATTTTCAAGCCCTCTGGCGATACGGCCGGCCAGTTCCCTGCCTCTATCCGTAAATGCCAGCATGCACGCTTTTTTCATTTTGTCGCCTCTCTGAAAAGATGGGTGAATGTCGGATCGTAAAGCTTTGACCTCTCGTATTCACTGCCCAGAAAACCGCCGACCATGATCAGCGCCATTTTATTGATGCCGTTTTCCTCAGCGGCCTTACCGATGTTTTCCACTGTGGTCCTGACCACCTTCTGATCAGGCCAGGTAGCCTTGTAGACTATGGCTGCCGGCGAATCCGGCGCGTACCCGCCCTCTATAAGTCTTTCTGAGAGTTCATTCAGCATGGTGGATGTCAGGAACACCACCATTGTCGCTCCATGAGCAGCCAGTCTTGATATCTCCTCTTTTTCAGGTACCGGCGTCCTGCCGGCCATCCTGGTCAGTATGACGGTCTGGCTCACATTCGGCAGAGTGAACTCCGCATTCAGCGCGGCCGCCGCTCCGATGAAAGAGCTGACTCCCGGCACCGACTCGTATTCCATTCCCAGCTTGTCCAGGATATCCATCTGCTCCCTGATAGCGCCGTATATGCACGGGTCACCGGTGTGGAGCCTGACGATCTCACTGCCTTTGTTCTCCTTCATGACCTCGATGACCTCTTCCAGAGTCATTTTGGCGCTGTCATATATCTTGCAGCCAGCCTTTGCGTAGTCAAGCAGGGCCGGATTCACCAGTGATCCCGCATAGATGATCACATCAGCCTGCTCCAGCAGCTTTGCGCCTCTGACAGTGATAAGATCCGCCGCCCCCGGACCTGCTCCTATAAAATATATCATTATTGTTCCTCACTTTCTTTATCAGGCACTATTATCAGCGAAAAATAGCTGGACTGCTCTTTCAGCTCGCCGATGTTCCTGTATATCTTTTCGTCCTTCATGGTGGCCTTCTCCACCATCATGGCATTTTCCGCAGCCAGACGATCCTTCAGCTTCATGATGCTTCGTCCCGATTTCATCAGCACTCTGGTCCCGGTCAGATGATCCATGTCTCCCTTGAATGTGGCGGGTATGATGTGGAGTACCTGATCTCTTTCACAAAGTGGAACGTTCAGGCTTGCCGCCGCGCCGCAGAAGGATGTTATTCCCGGCACCATGGCCGTATCATGGCCCATCTTCTCCAGACGTCGGTGTACATACATTACAGTACTGTAGATGGCCGGATCACCCAGGGTCAAAAAAGCCACATCTTTTCCATCATCCAAAAGAGTCCCGATCTGTTCCGCGCATCTGTCATGATATCTTCCCAGCTCCTCTTTGTCCTTGATCATGGGCATATCGCATTCCAGTATTTCTCTGCCTTCCACGTATTCCCCTGCAATCTGCAGCGCTATGTTATCGCCGCTGCCGCTTTTCGGCACAGCTATGACGTCACTTTCTCTTATGATCCTGATCGCTTTGACTGTGAGCAGTTCCGGATCCCCCGGACCCACGCCCACCGCGTAAAATCTTCCCTTCATCAGTTCTCCTCTCTGAACCTTTCTATCATATCTTCCGCGCCGTCACTCATGATGACGTGGTTTCTTCCGGTTGTGAACATGACCACTTCGATCCTGGCAGCTCCCTTGAGCCTGTAGTTGAGATGGTACATGGCCCTCTCCATGATCCTTGCCTTGACCTCTTCATAATACGATTCATTCTGTATCAGATCAAAGGCGTCATCGGTGGTTATGCACTTCAGTATCTTTTCCATGGTCTCCGGCCTGGCGCCGCAGCAGCCGCAGTGGGCCGCGATGGTCTCCATGCGGCAGTCCGCCACGTATGAATGGGTGTTCATGACTCCCGCGGCAAGCTTGACCAGCTTTCCCGTATGACCGACAAAGAGTATGTTCCTGAACCCCTTGTAGACTATGTAATCAAGGCTTTCGCCTATGTAATTGGAGGTCTGAACAGACTTTCCCATGTCCAGCCCCAGCTGGTCCAGACAGTATTTCTGTCCGTAGTTTCCCGGGGCGATGAGTATATTCTCCGGATCGTCGGCGTATTTTCTGTCCATCTCCACCTTGATGGTATCGATAAGCGCCTTCTCACTCATGGGTTCTACTATACCTGTGGTACCGAGTATGGATATGCCTCCCAGGATGCCCAGTCTCGGGTTGTATGTCTTCTTTGCGGCCTTTTCGCCTTCCGGCACGGAAATTATAACCGAGATACCGCCGTCATAACCGTATTTTCTCATGACTGCCGCGGCGCTGTCTTCTATCATCCTCATGGGAACGGGATTGATGGCCGGCTCACCGGGAGCCCGCTGCAGCCCTTTGGCCGTAACCCGGCCTACACCTTCGCCTCCGTCGATGCTCACGCCCGCTGCAGCATCTTTTTCTACAGTCGCGAATATCCTGAGTCCGGTGGTGATGTCCGGGTCATCTCCGCCGTCCTTGACCACTGAGCAAGAGGCCTTTCCATCTGCGAGCCTGTGATCTGAGATCTCCAGAACCGCTCTGGTACCTCCCGGCAGCAATATCTCAGCGGCAGGTATCCTGACTCCGCCCAGCAGCAGCTCGCAGGCCGCCGATGCAGCAGCCGCCGCGCAGCTCCCGGTGGTGTATCCGTATCTCATCCTTTTTCCGTTTTTTACTGTATAATTCTCATTTGGCATAAAAAAACTCCCCTGTGTCACTGACTCAGGGGATATTCGAATTCCATTGAAACCTGTTTCCGATTATCAACCTAAAAACCATCGCCTGTGACTTTTTGGTCAAATACCGGTAATGTTTTCCGACTTTGATTTCAGACATCTGTACGCGCCTTCCCGGGATGTTCACCCAGTGGCCGGTTCATCGCCATGCGTCAGACTCGATCATTACGGCAGCAGGACTGTTCAGGATTCACACCTGATTCCAATTAAGACTTTCGTCATCCGGTATTTTTAACTTCTAACATTATATGCTATGAAACAGACCATGTCAACAAAAGTCGAACAGTATGTATAACAAAAGGCAGCAGTGCCCCTTGTCATAAACCAGTTGACTATCGTTCCCGATTAGTATATGGTTGAAAATGTAAGGAGGTCCATATGAAAGATTTTAACAAGTACTTCGACAGCACCCTGCTCAAGCCCGAGGCGACTCCTGCTCAGATCACCGCTCTCTGTGAAGAGGCTGCGGCATATGATTTCGCGGCAGTCTGCGTCAATCCGTGTTATGTAGGCCTGGCCGCTTCTCTGCTGAAGGATTCGGCTGTCAGGGTGGCGACAGTTATCGGCTTTCCTCTGGGCGCAGCTGCTCCGAGAGTCAAGGCTTTTGAAACAAAAGCCGCCATCGAGGATGGCGCTGATGAGATAGACATGGTCATGAACATAGGCATGCTCAAGTCCGGCAACTACGACTATGTGAGGGGCGATATCGCGGCTGTCACAGGCGCTACACTGGACGCTGCCGGTGACGGGACCAGGGTACCGCCTGTCAAGGTCATCCTGGAGACCTGCCTGCTGAATGCGGACGAAATCCAGCGCGCCTGCCGCCTGGCTGAAGAGGCGGGCGCTGCCTTTGTTAAAACATCAACCGGATTCAGTTCCGGCGGCGCTACCGTGGAGGCTGTTACTCTGATGAAAGCCACCGTCGGTGAGCGGATGGGCATCAAAGCAGCTGGCGGCATCCGCGATCTTGCTACTGCAGAAGCCATGATCGCAGCCGGTGCCGACCGTCTCGGCTGCAGTGCATGTAAAGCCATAATGAAAGAAAAAGCTCAGGATAACTGAATCCCGAGCTTTTTTATTATCCTGTTATCTCATTCATCGCAGCGATGAAAATATCATTTTCCTCTTTGGTCCTGACGGCGATCCTGTAATATCCGTCGCCCAGACCTCTGTAATTGGAGCAGTTCCTTATCAGTATATCATGCCTCCTAAGCGCTTCATCCAGCGGTTCCCCACTTCTGAAGAATATGTAATTGGCCTCAGATTCGTAGACTCTGTATCCCATGAGCGCCAGATTTGCCTTCAGATTTATCCGTTCCGGCCTGATGTAATCTTTGGTCATTTGAACAAAACCCGGCTCCTTCATGGCCGCGATCCCCGCCTTGGCAGATGCCGTGGAGACCGGCCATGTCTGCATACATCCTTCTATCAGCTCCGCATCGCATGGATCACCGCAGACGCAGTATCCCAGACGCAGTCCCGCCATGGCAAATATCTTGGTAAACGACTTGATGACCACCACTCCAGGATGACTGTCTATCTTCGGCAAAAGTGCGTATTGTTCCTCATTATCTGTAAACTCCGAAAAGCACTCGTCTACAACCAGCCTTGCCCCGGTCTTTCTGCAGGCGGCGTATATGCTTTCCATGAGTTCTCCGTCAACGGTTACGCCCGTCGGGTTGTTGGGATTACAGATGAATACCATATCGCGCCTTTTTTGTTCTATGACATCGATGATCTCGTCTGTCACATGGAATCCCTTTTGTTCCTCAAGGTCAAAATGCTCAATGTCACAGCCGGCCAAAGCCAGCGCCTCCTCATATTCAGTAAATGTCGGTGTCACGATCAGCGCCGAATCGGGGCGAAAAGCCAGCGCCATCCTGAATATTATATCAGCAGCCCCGTTGCCGCAGCAGATGCCCGCGGCGGTAATACCGTGAAACCCGGCTATGACAGCCTTCAGCTCCGTACTGTCCGGATCCGGATAACTCTCATATTTATCCATATTGTCAATGATAGCCTGTCCCGCGGCTTCCGGCATTCCCAGCGGATTCAGATTCGCCGAAAAATCATACACCGGGTGATCATACTTGTATATATTTCCTCCATGCTTTTCAATCATCAAAGTCTCTCCATATCAGGCCGTCATGCAAACGTCAGCGTCAGCAGCACTATTGCCGGCAGAAAAAATACCGCCAGCCCTATCCAGATCATAAATTTGGCCATAGCCCAGACAATGCTCACGCCGAGCCATATCACGCCTATGATCATGCAGCCTATCAAAAACAACGTTATCATTTCAATTCCCCCTAGTCCCTATACGATTCAGGCTTCAGATGAACCCGATGCCCGATTAGAAAAAATTATACCACGTAATGCCGTTATTGTCACTCAGATTCCTTCGCGTCTGCAATTGGAGTTTCACCATCCAGTTCAAGCCAGACAACGACGGACTGTTTGAATATTCCATAGTCACGATGGACTCCTACGGGAAATCACCATGCAGATCGCGGCTAAGCTCCAGTATCTCCATGATGCGCCTGGCTATCATCGAAGATAAAGCGGCTATGTTCCAGAATATCGAAAGAAATGAGAAGATGATAGCCAGAAAGTGGCTGCTGACGATTGGAACTGGCTATCATCGAAGATAAAGCGGCTATGTTCCAGAATATCGAAAGAAATGAGAAGATGATAGCCAGAAAACGCCTGCTGACGATCGAAACTGGCTATCATTGAAGATAAAGCGGCTATGTTCCAGAATATCGAAAGAAATGAGAAGATGATAGCCAAGTCCACTGGACTGTCTCGCTTTACGGGCGATGCTCTTTCGAGTTCGAGTCTCATCATTACATTGACCAATAAAAAATGGGCCCTTGGCCCATTTATTATTGGTCGGAGTAGAGAGACTCGAACTCTCGGCCTCTGCGTCCCGAACGCAGCGCGCTACCAGCTGCGCTATACCCCGCCGACTTATCTATTATAACACGGCGGAAAGTTTTTTCAAGGATTATTTTCGACGCATGGTGAACAGTCCGTGTTTTGTGCAGCCGTAATAATAGCAGCCGCCCCGAAAAGCCGGAAGTCTCAGTTCTCCGCCCTGTTCAGGATACAGATGCACCAGTGTGACCCTGTCATACCCGGCCCATGCCACAAAGTTCAGATAGTGGTCTTTTGTCATAGGGTGGTCGAAGGTTATATACAGTTCGTTGTCCATCTCCTCAAAATCAAGCTTATGTGCATCATCGGGCTGGTGGGCCTCAAGAGGCTCCAGGCGACGTCCGCAGCACGATACCTCGGCAGCTGCTGTAGCGGAAATTATGTTGCCGCATTCGGGGCAGACGTAAAATTTTATTCTTTTCATATTTCCTCCCTTTGTACTGCTGGGAGCCATCTCGCCGGACAGTAGTATTTCGGCGCTGACACCCAGAAATTCAGAGAGGTCTTTTAGCAGTGAAACATCAGGCAGCCCCAGGCCTCTCTCCCACTTGGAGACGGCTTTATCGCTGACATGGATCACATCGGCCAGCTGCTGCTGGGTCAGGCCCTTCTCCATGCGAAGTTTCCTGATCAGTTCCCCGGTTTTATACTGATTCATCTTTGTTGACCTCCCGAAATAATACTTTACAGCACAGATGAGAATAATTCAATCTACGCTCCGTTTACAAAAACAGCAGGGGCGCGTTTGTCCCCTGCCGCATCACAGTCTATATCCTGTTCTTCAACCAGCTTATGGCATCTCCAATGGTCTCATCGTGGCAGTACTCGTTGAATATCTCGTGGAAAAGTCCGCCGTAGATCTTCATCTGCCTGTCAGCTGATGCCGCTTTTGCAAAGAATTCGTAGGTGTCCTTAACGGATACCAGGCCGTCCTTTTCACCGTGCATCATCAGAACGGGGTAATTGAATCCAGCCGCGTCAAACCAGTCCAGGCCGTCGATGACCGCATAGCAGAGGCCGGCGGTGAAGGTCATGGTGTTGTATGGATCCTTACCGTACCAGTCAACGACCTCCTGTACAGAGCAGACACCTGCGCCCAGCTCATTAGGAAGCTGCTGATGAACGTCCATACCCTGAGGTACATTGCGAATCAGTCCGCCATTGTCAAAGGTCAAGGCGCCGCTGGTTATTATGCCGCGCAGCTTTTTGTCCGGGTATTTCACTCCATACAGTGCAACGGCGTATCCACCCATACTGTGTCCCAGCAAAAATACAGGTTTATCTGGATTTTCAGCTATCGCCAGATCAACGATGGCATTGACATCATCGAGCATTTCATTATAGTCGTTATAAAAAGTCCGTTCTCCTTCAGAGCGTCCGTGGCCGCGGTGGTCAAACCTGTAAGTTCCGATTCCCGCCTGATGGAATTTATCAGCCAGATAATCATATCTGCCCTGATGCTCGCAAAGTCCGTGTACAACTACACATACAGCTTTGTCGGCCGCCGACGTCTCTTTGTTCAGGTACAGTCTCGTCCCGTCATAACTGGTAAAATTAGCCTCGTTCATATTTCCTCCTTCTGCAGAACCATGTCTGCTGTCAAACTATTTGAAACTGACCAGGTCTTCAGGAAGCCTGCGTCTAGGTGCTTTAGGATCGATATCAGGATATCCCAGCGCCACAAGTGCGGCTACAGTCTGGTTTTCCGGCAATCCTAACACTTCCGCTACCTTATCCTCATCAAAAATGCCCATGATCACTGTGCCCAGGCCCTCGTTGTGTGCCGCGAGACAAAAAGTCTGCGCCGCGATACCGGCATCAAAGACTTCCCAGCGATCTTCTTTGCTTGTGCTGGCCTCTCCGTTTTTCTCATAACCTGAGATTCCGTGAACAAAAGATACAACTACCAGCATCGGACATTTCTTGATTATTGCTTCGTTTCCGGCAAAATCGAGCACGCAGTTGTCAGCCAGTTCTTTCCTGAGGAACTCGCTCTCCACCGCCGTATATCTTACCACCTGGGTATTTTTCCAGGACGGCGCGTATGAGGCCAGCTCCACCAGATTCAAGATGGTTTCCCTGCTTACCGGTTCGTCGGTAAATCTCCTTATACTCCTTCTGCCCTTAATACAATCGACTGTTTCCATTAATTGACTCCTCCTGTCGTTCTAATTGTGCTAGCTATACCATATCACTTTTTGTTGTCATTTGCGAGAAGATTTTGCAGATATGTCCTGTCATACCAGCTGAAAGGACAGCTGCTTTAATACTTTGTGAATAGAGTGTACATAAATATTTGTAATATGAAACGGGGGATAGAGAATGAAAATACTGATTGTTTACCCGGAATACCCGGTGACCTTCTGGAGCTTCAAATATGCTCTTGAATTCGTCCATGAAAAGTCGAATTTACCACCGCTCGGCGTCCTGCGCCGCCCCATACGGGCGGCTTGGACCATCGCCTACTCGACAGCTTGCTATGCTGTCTCGTTACACGGCGATGCCCTTTCGGGTTCGAATCCCTGCTTCTATACCGCAGCATAAAAATAACTGATAGGCAAAGCCTATCAGTGTGCGGTTAAAGGGATTTCGCGGTTTCACCGCCGTCCTGCGCCGCCCCATACGGGCGGCTTGGACCATCGCCTACTCGACAGCATGCTATGCTGTCTCGTTACACGGCGATGCCCTTTCGGGTTCGAATCCCTTCTGCTATACCGCACACATAAAAATAACTGATAGGCAAAGCCTATCAGTGTGCGGTTAAAGGGATTTCGCGGCTACGCCGCCGTCTTCGTCGCAGCTTATGCGCTCCTCGACCACTCGCTATTCGCGAGCTCACCGAGCTCACTCATTTCACGCTCGCGCCCTTACGGGTTCGAATCCCTGCTTCTATACCGCAGCATAAAAATAACTGATAGGCAAAGCCTATCAGTTATTTTTATGGTGCGGTTAAAGGGATTCGAACCCCCATGGTTTCCCACACGGACCTGAACCGTGCGCGTCTGCCAATTCCGCCATAACCGCATATCGAGCGCGTTTTTTAACACGCTCTTATTATTATACACATTTTTTATTAGATTTCAAGAGGAAATATTGCCTATTTGTGTTGTTTTTTATGAACATGATGTTATTACTATGAAAACAGCCTGGAATTCATGGTGGCGCTCTCCACGTTATACATGTGGATCAGCTGGTACAGCTTGTCCATATTGGTCTCGTCAAATGTCCATATTCCAATGGTCATACCGTTGTCGTGGCAGTAATCGCTGACCTGCTGATCAAGGAGTTTATAGCTGATATCGACGCTGTTGAATCCCAGCTGACTGGCAGTCTGGAGCTGTGCCATCACGTCATTTTTATCTCTGAGGCCTATGTTGTAACAGCTCGTTATCTTTGTTCCGTAGATATTGCTCGCATATTTTACTGCGTAGGCAAGCTCATCGGAATTGAAGCTTATGACGTGCACACGGCTCAGCATGCCGCTCTCGGCAATCATATCCACCATCTTTTCTATGGCTTCGCTGGACATGGACGGATCTTTTATCTCCACCACCGGCACCATGCCGAATTCGCTGCATACCTTAAGGTATGTGGAGAAAAAGCAGACCTTTTCGTCTCCGGTGGCATCGTGTATCTTCAGCGCTCTGGCCTGTGCCGCCGTCAGGCTTTTCACCGGCGCGTCTACACCGCACATGCGCAGATAATTGTCATCGTGCTGTATCACCAGATCATATGAACCATCGGTATCGTGAGCAGTCTCCCAGACATCGCATTCAGCTCCCCAGAATCCCGCGCGCCCTGCCATCATAAAGGCAGTTTCAGTGTTTTCCGGAGCCACAGTGCTGTACCCTCTGTGGGCAATAAAATGAACATCCCCGCTGCTCAGTGAGAATACCTGGATCGTGACCGAGGCTTTTTTCCCCGATCCGTCGGTGGCAGCCGCCGTTATGGTGGCTGTACCATCGCTCCTGCCGGTCACTTTGCCGCTGCTGTCCACGGTGGCCACGGCGCTGTCCGAAGATCTCCATCTTAAGGTCTTTACTGCGGCCCGGGACGGTGAAACGGAAGCGGTAAAGGTCACGGTATAACCCCTGCCTACCAGTTTTTTACCGCTGACTGAAACAGCGGTCACAGCAGGACCCACCTTGATGCGTACCTTGTCCCTGACTTTGGAGTTCCTGCTCGATCGGGCAGTCACAGTTGCAGTGCCGTTTTTCAGCGCACGTATCCTGCCCCTGGAATCCACCTTCAGTACTTTTTTGTTCGAGGATGTCCACCTGAGTTTATATTTCCTGTATTTCTTTGATATCCTGTATTTCACCTTCAGTGATGTGCCTCTGGCCATGTTCCTGACGGCGCTCACGTTGGTGAAACTCAGTTTGCCGGCTGAAGCTGCGTACGACGGCTCCATGGGAGACATCATGAACAAAACAGCCGCTGCCAGCAGCAGGATGATGGTCTTCTTTCTCATTGATACTCTTGACGTTCTGATTACCCCTCGATCTTTTCCACTATCTGCTGTATTTTTCTGCCAGGATCCTTGCTACATATACCCCTGAAGCCGATGCCTGCGACAGCGAATGGGTCACGCCGGAACCATCGCCCAGGGCATAAAGTCCAGGTATCCTGGTCATCAGATTTGAATCCACAGTCACCTTGGAGTTGTAGAATTTGACCTCTACTCCGTAAAGGAGCGTGTCCTCATTGGCAATGCCCGGTGCTATTTTGTCCAGAGCGTAGATCATCTCGATGATGTCGTCCAGCTGTCTCTTAGGTATTACAAGGCTCAGGTCTCCCGGAGTCGCATTGAGAGTCGGCCTGGTGAAACATTTCTCCATCCTGCGCTCGCTGCTCCTTCTGCCCTTGACCAGATCGCCGAAGCGCTGCATGAGCACTCCGCCGCCCAGCATGTTGGAAAGGCTGGCGATGGCTTCGCCGTATTCGTTGCTGTCCTCGAAAGGCTCTGTGAACTTGTTGGAAACCAGCAGCGCAAAGTTGGTGTTCTCTGTCAGCAGCGATGTGTCCGCATAGCTGTGACCGTTTACCGTTACGATGCCGTTGGTGTTTTCCGATACCACCTCGCCGTAAGGATTCATGCAGAAGGTCCTTACCATGTCGTTATATTTTTCCGTTTTATATACTATCTTGCTCTCGTATACCGCGTCGGTTATATGCTTGAATATCTCAGCAGGCAGCTCGACTCTGACGCCGATGTCCACCCTGTTCTTTTTCTGCTCGATGCCGAATTCATCGCAGATCTTGGATATCCACATGGATCCTGAGCGTCCTGTAGCCAGCACCATGTCGTTGCACTGATATTTGCCGTCACCCTCAATGGAAACGGTAAAAGTGCCGTCCTCGTTGCGTGTCACATCTTCTACAACGGTATAGAACTTCATGTCTATCCTGTCTTTGATATAATCGTATATCTTGCCCAGTATCTGGACATTTCTGTCAGTGCCCAGGTGCCTTACCTTGGCCTCCAGCAGATGCAGGTCATTCTGCAGACATTTGGTCTTCAGGTCTGAATTCGATGTTGAATAGAGTTTGGCGTCTGAGCCACCCATGGAACAAAGTACTTCATCTACGTATTCCATCAGCTCCATCGCCTTTTCCCTGCCGACGAATCTGTGCAGGTCGCCGCCGAACTGGGTGGTCAGGTTGTACTTGCCGTCGGAAAGAGTCCCTGCGCCGCCGTAGCCGTTCATAATGTGGCATGGATTGCATTTTACACAGGTCTTGGTCTTGCCGGCTTTGATCGGGCATATGCGCTTCTCGAGAGGCGCTCCTCTGTCGATCATCAGTACCCTGGCATTGTTGTTGAGTTTGGTAAGTTCATAGGCCATGAAGACACCGCTGGCGCCGGCTCCTGCTATGATGATATCATATTTTTCCACTTTTCTACTCCATTTACTTTCAATATTTTAGCCGCCTATGGCGACCGTCACTATTATACCTTTACTGACATATTTAAGCAAGGCAAATTGGGGTTTTACATTAAAATTATCTGTTAATAATCCACGCCTTATGATATAATGACATTACATACGAATTGGAGGATCGATACTATGCATTATAATAAAGAATTCTGGTTTTCAATGCTGTTTTTCTTTTTGTTCATCATCACGGTAGTGGCACTTTTCAGGGACAAAGTCACATCTTACTATATCACAGGCAGCATACTGTTCCTTTTGTTCGGAATAGCCTTTCTCAGGAAGGCCAGACAAAATCGTTAAGCACTAAAAAATGCACCTTGCCATTTACCTGCAGGTGCATTTTTGTTTTACGGGATTACTCGTCTTCAGGGTCAGCCATTATGTTCTCAAACTCCTGGGCAACCTTCTTGAACAGATCGTCATCAGCGATGTCGAGAAGTTCAAAAGTTCCGTCCTCGTATTCTTCGTATCCGTAGATATACACGTCGTCGCTGCCGTCGTCAGGGATCAGCGCGATGAATTCCTTCTTATCGTACTCGAATACTCCCATGATCTCGCAGTTCAGCTTGGTGTCGTCGTCGAACTCCAGGGTGATCACATCAGCTTCCTGTTCTTCGACTTCCGCGTTTTTCTTATTATCTTCTGCCATTTTATATCCTCCATCAGTAATTTTCTTTTTAACATCTTAATACTATAACATTAAAGATGAGATTTATCAACAATCACCTGAAATATTCCCTGATATTTTCCGCGACCGCCTCAGTTATGGACGGTACCTCGCAGAGCTGTTCCACCGTCGCATTTCTTATGGCATCAATTGTCTTGAAATGGTACAGCAGTTCATTTCTGCGCTTCGGACCGATACCCTCGATATCATCCAGAGCCGAATGGGTGGCATTCTTTCCGTGGAGCTTATGGTGATACTCGATGGCGAAGCGATGTACTTCCTCCTGGATCGTACCCGCATATCTGAACAAAACCGGCCTCTGCCTGAGATCTATCTCTCTGCCGTCTTCGAAGACAATGGCCCTGGTCCTGTGGCTGTCATCCTTGGCCATGCCCACTACCGGGATATCCAGTTTCATGGCTGCAAGGATCTTTCTGGCCGCCGAAACCTGACCGAGTCCGCCGTCCATGAGGATCACATCCGGCAGACGGATGAATCCACTGTCACCCGCCAGAGCCCGCTTGTATCTTCGGTATATAACCTCCTGAAGGCTGCCGTAATCGTTTGGGCCTTCTATGGTTCTTACCTTGAATCTTCTGTAGTCCCGGCTTACCTTTTCCAGCCCGCTGAACACTACCATGGCACCTACGGAATCTACACCGTTGGTGTTGGATATATCATATGACTCCACTCTTACCGGCCGTTTCTCTTCTTCGGCACGGCGCGGGTATCCGGCTTCCCTGAGCAGCTCATTCATTTCCGAAAGAACTGCCGCTTCGTTTTCCCGGCGGCTTTCTGCCTTGTCGGCCAGGGTCTTGGTCATCTCTACGATGTCGTGCCTGGTCAGATCCAGCAGCGCCTTTTTGTCGCCCTTTTTCGGCACGGTTATCCTGACTCTGCGGCCTTCGCCAGTCAGAAAAGCCTCCAGCAGTTCCTTCTCATCGGGCTCTTCGTCTACCAGTATCTCCGGCGGCACCACCGCCCACTGACTGTAATACTGTTTGATGAATTCTGCCGTCATTTCTTTTCTGGTGTCAGCCTCACCGGACTGAATCTGGAAAGTCTCGCGTCCGCTCAGCTTACCGCTCCTCACCGGGAACAGCACTATGAAGGAATTATCGTTGTCCTTGACCGGAAGAACTATATCCAGATCTGTATCGCTGATCATGGTCACACGCTGGGTTTCCGCCAGCGACTTAAGCGCAAAGATGTAATCTCTCCATTTGGCCGCCTCCTCATAGTTGAGGGCTTCTGAAGCCTCTTTCATTCTTTGTTCCAGTCGCTGCAGAAGCGGCTTGTCCTTTCCTGATAAAAACTGCAGGATCTCTTCGATGGACCGTCCGTATTCCTCTTTGTCCACCTGTCCCGTGCAGATGCCACGGCATTCCTGGATGAAGTAATTCAGGCAGGGCCTGAAGTTCTCCCCGAAGGACAAAGCCGAACATCTCTTCAGTGAGTAAATGGATGAGAAAAGCTCAACTATCTGATTGACCGCCCCCGCATCGCTGTAAGGGCCGAAATACTTATTGCCGTCTTTCTTGATGATCCTGGTCTTTACCACGCGGGGATATTCCTCGCTGACTGTGACCATGATATACGGATAAGTCTTGTCGTCCCGTAACAGCACATTGTATTTAGGCATGTATTTCTTGATCAGATTGCATTCGAGGATCAGCGCCTCCATCTCACTGCTGCAGGTTATGTACTCAAACTCGGCGATGTGGGACACCATGGCCCTGACCTTGGGATCCTGCCTGGATGAGCTCTGAAAATACTGTCTCACCCTGTTGCGCAGCGAAATAGCCTTGCCCACGTATATCACCTGGCCAAGCTTGTCTTTATGCATATAAACTCCCGGACAATCCGGGAGTTTTTTCAGATTTTCCCTGATATCAAACATGTCAGAACCGCCAGTCTCGTCCGTTGTGTTCTGCCTCACGCCTGGCCTGTTCCTGAGCCATGCGCATTATTTTCTGCTGTCTTCTGCGTTTCATTTTACGTTTATACTTCATCCTCAGCGAGATTATGAACAGGCACGCAGCCAGTATGATAACCAGCACAATACATATTATTATAGTGGCAAAATTGGATATTCCCAGGTATGACGGGAACCATCCCGTCTTCACGTCCTCTTTTATTACCAGCGGGACTTCGTTTACCAGATCATCACTGACATATATCTTATAATAACCGACCACTGTACCCTTTTTTACAGGTGCCTTAACGTCACTCTTCATCACCGCCTTGGTGCTGATCAGCGACTTGGATCCCTCCTTGGGAAGATAAGCATATCCTGTTTCTGCAGTATAAGCCTCAAGCCTGGTCTTGGCGCCGTGATTTATCCTGACCTTCCCGGATGCGCTGCCGGCGCCTATGACTCTGACGCCTTCCACCTTCTGCTCTGCATAGGCTATGAGTTTCTTAAGGTCATTCTTGCGTTCCTTGGATGTATCTCCCAGCAGAACGATATAGAGGTGCAGACCGTTTTTCTTGTATCCTACGGCTATGCTGCAGTCAGAATCGCTCCAGTATCCTGTCTTCCCTGCATATATGCCTGAATCCCTGGCCGTCAGAAGATCAAGATGAGTCTTCATCGTTCTGGCCTTGTGCATATTGGTCGCAGCCATCTTATACGTAGTTGTCCCCGCTATCTTTTTGATCGTGCTGTTAGACAAAGCCACCCGCAGGATCTGCAGGTAATCCCTGGCTGATGTGTAATGATTTTTATTTTTCAGTCCGTTGGGGTTTACAAAATGAGTACTGCTGCATCCCAGGTTGCCGGCTGTTTTGTTCATCAATGCAACAAAATCAGTCATGTCGCCTGATACAGCCTCGCCGAGAGCATAAGCCGCATCGTTGCCTGACAGAATCAGAGCCCCGTACAGCAGCTGCTCGACAGTAACCTTTTCTCCGGCCTTCAGTTCCATGGTGGATCCGCCCAGAGAAGCCGCTTTCGCGGAAACGGTGACTTCCCTGTCCAGCGGCAGATTCTGCACGGCCAGGAGCGCCGTCATAAGCTTGGTTATACTGTAAGGGCTGTATTTTGTCTCAGCGTTTTTAGAAAACACGGTCTCGCCCGTATTTTCACAGTAAACTATGGCTCCGCCCGCTGTTATGTCAGGTTTCTTCACGCTGGCAGCAGCGTAGGACGCTTCCGCCGGCAGACTGACCATGACCGCCAGCATCAGTGCCATAATTATTACCAGTATTTTTTTTATTCTGCTAATTGCCAATGTACCCTCTCCTTATAGTCAGTTCATTACTGTTCTTTCTCAAAGAAATGGTCAGCCAGCGCAAATCCGCTGTCGAAGTAGCTGCCACCTGCCCCTGATTTTTCATTGAACTGTCTCCCGGTATCTTCGGACTGTTCCCGTCTGCTGTCGTATATGACAAACGGTACCGGCGGAGTCGAGTGGGTCCTGATGGCAATCGGGGTCCTGTGATCAGGCACTTCCAGGATCCTGAAGTCCTCGCCGTCTGCTCTCAGCGCCTCCACTATCGGCTTTACCACCATTTTATCGATGTTCTCCAGGCATTTGATTTTGCCTTCCATGTCGCCCTGATGGGAACACTCGTCCGGTCCCTCGAGATGCACATAAACAAAATCCTTGCCGTCTCTGAATTCTCTGATGGCAGCCTCGGCCTTGCCCTTATAATTGGTGCTTATCGTGCCTGTTGCGCCCTCGACATCCACAGAATTCAAACCTGCGCAAATAGCTATACCCTTGATCAGATCCACGGCGCTTATTGCAGTGCCGGTGATATGATATTTGTCATAGAAAGATGAAAGCTGCGGCTTTTTCCCCTGTCCCCAGATCCAGATAGAATTTCCGGGGTTCAGGCCCCTGGCGATCCTGTCTTTGTTTACCGGGTGATCCTTGAGTATGTCATAGCTCTTTCTCATCATGTCCGCGATGAATTCAGAACCTTCGCCCTCCGGCATGTGATCGCCTGCCCTCTGGCCCAGTATGTCATGAGGCGGAGTCAGTTCATATTCCGTGCTGCCGTTGTGTACTATCATGCAGTGTCTGTAGCTTACGCCTGTATAAAATTTTATCTTATCGCTGGCAAAGGCCTCATTGACTGCCTGTATCAGCTGGTCGGCTTCTTCTGTGGTTATCTCACCGGAACTGTGATCCAGCACTGTAAGATCTTCATACGCACCCTCGCCTGACAGAGTAACGATATTGGTCCTGAAGGCCACGTCTGTATCAGACATGTCGATGCCGATGCTGGCCGCCTCCAGTGGCGAACGGCCCGTTAGATATACTGCCGGATCATAACCCATTACAGAAAGATTGGCTGCGTCGCTTCCCGGCGCAACTCCCGGCGGTATGGTCTTTACCATGCCGACCTCTCCTTTAGATGCCAGCTCATCAACAAAAGGCATCTCAGCCTTTTCCAGCGGGGTCATGTCCCCTATAGCTTCAATTTTCTCGTCTCCGGCTCCATCCGGCACTACAATCAAGTATTTCATTTGTCTACCTCTTTTTTCGTTTCATTTCATAACATTCTACAATATTTTTGTAGAATAATCAACAAAGAGGATGCGTAAATGCATCCTCTTTGATACTTTTTTCCTTTATTGGATTCTGACTATTTGTTCTCAGCTTCGAATTTCTTCATGAACTCGATCAGCGCGTCAACGCCCTCTTCAGGCATTGCGTTGTAGATGCTGGCTCTCATTCCGCCTACAGTACGATGTCCTGCAAGATTGATCATGCCCTGAGCCTTGGCTTCAGCAATGAATTTCTTATCAAGCGTTTCGTCTCCTGTAACGAATGTAACGTTCATCAGTGATCTGTCTTCCTTGCGTACAGTTCCCTTGAACATGCTGCTGGAATCGATGTAATCATAAAGCTTGCCGGCCTTTCTTACATCTCTCTCGTGCATTTCCTTGATTCCTCCGATGCTGAGCAGATATTTGAATACCTCTCCTGCAACGTATATCGAGAAACAAGGTGGTGTATTGTACATTGAACCCTTCTCCGCATGGATCTTATAGTCAAGATATACAGGGCACTTCTCATCAGCAAAACCTAAGAGATCTTCTCTGACGATAACGATGGTAACACCTGCCGGTGCCACGTTTTTCTGAGCTCCGGCCCAGATCATTCCATATTTGCTTACGTCTATCTCTTCACTCAGGAAGCATGATGACATATCTGCAACCAGTGGAACATCTCCTGTTTCAGGTACATATGGATAATGAGTTCCATAGATAGTGTTGTTTGTGCAGATGTAAGCATAATCAGCATCAGTTCTGAAGTCTTCTTTCTTGACCTCTGGAATGTAGGAGTAAGTATCCTCCTCTGAGCTGGCTACCAGTTTGATATCGCCGAACTTGGTTGCTTCCTTGTATGCCTTCTTAGCCCACTGACCAGTCACGATGTAATCAGCCTTCTTGGACTTCCTCAGAAGATTCAGTGGAACCATTGAAAACTGAAGAGTTCCGCCGCCCTGCAGGAACAGTACCTTGTAGTTATCAGGAATATTGATAAGCTTTCTCAGGTTTGCTTCTGCATCATCGATGATCTGCTGGAATTCCTTAGAGCGATGGCTCATTTCCATTACAGATTCACCAGTTCCCTTGTAGTTTGGAAGATTAGCTGCCACATCCTCGATTACTTCCAGCGGAAGCATTGAAGGACCGGCTGAAAAGTTGTAGACCCTATCGTATTTACTCATTTTATCGCCCCCATTACGTTTTTGTTTTAACAAGCAAAAATATTATATCATCATAATTCTTGAAAGTAAAGCGTATAGGTGATATACTTTTTATACAATTTATTTGCAGTAATAGGATTTAAGGAGGTACAACTGTAATGTATAATATTGCAACGCTTAACAAGATCTCACCTGTAGGTCTTGCACACCTTTCTGACAAATATACCGTCGTAGATGACGTAAATTCAGCTACAGGTATTCTGGTAAGAAGCCAGGACATGCATGAAATGGAATTTGGAAAAGACCTTATGGCCATTGCCAGAGCAGGCGCAGGAGTGAACAACATTCCTCTTGATAAATGTGCTGAGCAGGGAATCGTAGTTTTTAATACTCCGGGTGCCAATGCCAATGCAGTTAAGGAGCTGGTGCTTGCAGGCATGCTCATGTCGGCAAGAAATATTCCGGCAGCCATCAAATGGGCAGCAACTCTGGAAGGCGAAGATGACGCAGCCAAGAAGGTAGAAAAAGGTAAAGGTCAGTTTGCCGGTACTGAAATCGCAGGAAAGACACTCGGCGTTTTCGGTCTGGGTGCAATCGGTGCTCTTGTAGCAAATGCAGCATGCGACCTGGGAATGAATGTAATCGGTTATGATGCTTTCTTCAGCACCAAGTCAGCTCTCAGTCTCTGCCCTTGTGTCAAGGTAGTAGATGATCCTAAGGATATGCTTCCTCTTTGCGACTATGTTACTATACATGTACCTGCTATGGATTCAACCAAAGGCATGTTCAATAAAGACATGTTCTCAATGATGAAGGACGGCGTTACAGTTCTTAACTATTCCCGCGACAAGCTGGTCAATGAAGCTGATCTTCTGGAAGCCCTTGCCAGCGGCAAACTGAAGAAATACGCTACAGACTTCGTTACTGACGGCATCATGACAGCAGAAGGTGTTATCTATACACCGCATCTTGGAGCTTCCACAGCAGAAGCTGAAGACAACTGCGCAACTATGGCAGTAGCTGAGATCATGGATTACGTTGAAAACGGCAACGTTGTCAATTCTGTAAACTTCCCTGGCGCTAACCTGGGACCTATCGGTTCTGATACAAGGATCGCCATCATGACCAAGGGCGTTGAAAACCCTGTTGACATGGCAGTAAAGAGCCTTGGCGTTACCGTCGATGCAGTTGCAGGCGGAACAAAGGGAGACTTCGGATATGTCCTGGTTTCCACAAAAGACAAGATCACTTCAGTTCCTAAGATGGACGGAACCATCAAGGTAAGAGTCATCCAGGAAATGTAATCAGCTCAATGTAAAACCAATAAAAAAACAAGACGGATCGAATCGATCCGTCTTATTTTATATATCAGCCTTATCAGCTCAATATTCTTCTCACCGTCATTATCGGTTTGCCGGAGTATGAAGTGGACGTTACCACGATGCCGTTGGCAGGATTCATAGCGTGAACTATTCTGCCGCCGCCGATGTAGATTGCCACATGTCCGTAATAGCATACCAGATCTCCAGGCTGTGCATTGCTGATCGACACTTCTTTACCGTAGCTTCTGTCGGCTCCCGCGTCGTGTGGAAGTGATATCCCGAAGTGTGCATATACTGCCATTACGAATCCGGAACAGTCGCAGCCGTTGGTCAGACTGGAGCCTCCATAAACGTACGGGTTTCCTACGAACTGGAGTGCGTAGCTGGCAACTGCGCTGCCGCTGCCGCTTCCCAGCGTACTTCCTGAACCTGTATCCCCTGCAGATGTCACCTTTGTTCCCTTGAGAATGATCTCGCTTGTAGGCTTTCTGGTGACCTTGCTTTCCAGCACCTTGGTACTTGTGACCTTGCCGTTGACCATGGTCACCGTTGCTGTCACGTTTTTGATACCGTATTTTCCTTCCCTCTTCAGCTTTCTGGTGTTCTTTGTCAGGCTGGAGGATTTTTTATATACCGTCTTGAATTTGATCTTCTGATTCTCATTTACAGTCTGCGTCGTCGTAACATTGACTATAGGCTCGCTTGCCAGCAGGCTTACCTTGTCTCCTGCCTTGATCAGGCTGTTTTCCTTAAGTCCGTTGATCGACAGAAGCTTGCTCAGAGAAATGTTGTTGTCATCTGCGATACTCCAGAGGGTATCACCGTCTTTAACTGTATAAGACTTTTTCACCTTTGTTCCTGTGATAATGTAATCCACAGTATCTTCAACCGTGGACACTTCAGGAGCCTGCGCTGAGACTCTGAAGAACTTCTGCTTTACAGTCATCTCAGGGTCCATGGTTGCCGTAACGTCTGTAGCTCCTGCCTTGGTGTAGTGAGCCTTGACTTCCTTTATCACTTCATTGGCGCTGTCCTCAGATGTGAGGTAAGCCACAGTTTTGTCACCTACATTCAATGCCCAGTATTCCTGCGTGGCGTACACTCTCGATGAAAAGAGCACCACCATCAGCATGATGAGAATAGCTGCTATGAATATTATTTCTGTCTTATATCGGTTATAGTCGAAAGACTTTACCATCGCCCTGGGATCAAGACCCCTTACTCTTCCGGCGATGTCATTGCCTCTCTTCTTGAATTTATTGAAACTCATTTGTTATACCTTCCTATTTTACGATTCTCGTAGCTCTGTACGGATGCCCGCCGTAATACATGGATGTTACCCTGATGCCCTGCCCATAGGTAACGGCATGAACTATCTTGCCGTTTCCTGCATAGATGGCAACATGACCCGAATATGAAAGCAGATCTCCCGGTTTCAGATTACTCATCGAAACTCTCTTACCTACAGTGTACTGGTCTACGCGCGGCAGATTCAGTCCGAAGTGTTTATACACTGACTGAACAAAGCCGGAGCAGTCGGTTCCATGGGTGAGACTGGTACCGCCATATCTGTATGGGTTGCCGACGAATTTCTTGGCATAAGCTACGATGGCTTTTCCGCTGGTTCCGCTGTACGTCCTGTACTTCCTGACCTTTACTGAACCAGTGCCCTTGATCACTATGCGGGTGACCGCGTCTGTTGATGTGGTATCAACAAGTGAAGTATCAGTGGTATCGCCATTGACTTTGGTGACATAATAAACCTTGGTAGTCTTTCCAGACACACCTGCACGTTTCACCTTTTTTGTAGTTTTTCTAACCTTTGAGCTCTTCTTATAGATGGTTTTGTAATCAGTAGAAGAAGTTGATGTCTGGCTCTCCACAGTTGTGATGTCGAGATCCTTGTCGGCTACTATCTTGCTGATCGCTTCGTCAAAGGACATGGCATCGATGCTGTCAGCATTTTCTGCTGCAGTGGTCAATGCTAGTGTAGAATACGTTTTCCCGGTACCGCTGAGTGGAGTTACCTCGATTGAGGCGTCTTCATCGAATGATACCTTGATAACGCTGGAATTCTGAGCTTTAACATAACTCTCAATGCCTGATTTGATTTCGGCAGGAGTCTTCTCAGAATCGATATATAAAGTTGTAGTTTTAGAATTATCTCTAATCGTCACAGCGTATTTTACGCCGCTGGTAGATGTCGATGTTCCAGCATAGGCTTTGTTGGCCCCCAGACCTGATACTGTCAGCATCGTTATTGCCAAAGCAATGATCATGAACATTGAGGCAGTTGTTTTAAACACCCTTTTGATTTTAGTATCTACCGAAAGTGTTTTTAAATCATACATAATACTAAGTTTCCTTTTCATGTTTTTCAATTGTCTCATGGGAAACATATTAAAGTATATGCATCAAGAAGTCAATGGAGTTTCTTAATACTTCACACAGTTTTCACAAAACAAAATCGGCCAAACCATTGATATTTCAAGGTTTAAGCCGATTAATAGTTTCTTAAGTTTTCTTAAGATATGTTTCTTTTGTAATGGCTAATTATCAGCAATACTGTATAAATTATCGCCGCTAGTATGACTCCGCTGGCCACGTCAAGTACGGAATGCTGCTTGATAAAGCAGGTGGAAACCGATATAAGTATGGCCAGCACAGCCGAAACAGGTTTCATCCAGAGGCAGCTTTTCTTAACACGCCTGGACTTTATCAGCCCAAGGGCTGCTCCTATTGCTCCGTACACGTGCATGCTCGGAAATACGTTTGTGTTGGTATCACTGGTGTAAATGAGTTTAACCAGCCTTGTAAACACATCATTGTCCGGAAATACCGTCGGTCTCAGATCCTGCCCGTTGGGTACAAGTACATAGAAGATCAGGCACAATGTAAAACCGATGATGAAGAACTGCATGTAGTATTTAAACACCGGAACATCGTATATGAGCAGAAATATTCCTACAGCAAATATCAGCGGCGCCCACAGCGCGTAGAAAATTACAAACCTGGCATCGAATGGTATCATATCATCCAGTCTGCAGTATGATACCCAGTATGCAGATCCATCCGGCACCAGTTTTTCCACCAGAAAGAAACCGGCAAAAAATATCGGTATGTATAACAGAAGCCATAGATCACTTCTGCCTTTGAAAAATTCTTTAATTGTTTTCGTCTGTTGACCTTGATTCTCCTCTTCCAGCATTTAATTCATTATTCCCCTTTGCGACCATTATCCTGACTGCGCTTTTTATGTTTCTTACAGTGATGTCACTGCACCCCTCCTGATATTCTCCATCCAGCGTCCATGGCATTTTCGGATCAGCTTCTATCTCCACCATGCTGGAACTGAAAAAAGAGATCATCGGACAATCCTCATACTTCTGCGTGGTGAGCGCAAGGATTATCTGATTCAGCTCCAGTAAATTCTTCGGCGACTTGATCAGCAGAACTTCAAAGAGTCCGTCATTCATATCCACCATACTTTTATCAAGTGTAAGTATTCCGCCCATGGAGGTGGAATTGCAGATGGCGCCGAAAATATACTCGCCTCCGTAAACGCCGACTTCATTTTTAAGTCTGAGCTTAACCGGTTTGAGAGACGGTATGTCCTTGAGCCCTCCCAGCACATAGGCAACGTGACCTATGGAGTTCTTCAGATCCTGCGGCACGCTGTATGATGTCTGTGTAAAAGCTCCGAATGATGCCACATATGAAAAGTACCTCTTGTTGAACTGCCCGACATCCAGAGTCATCGGTACACCCGATACTATGTCCTTCGTCGACTTGATGATGCCCTTTGGTATTCCCAGGCTGTTGGCAAAATCATTGGTACTGCCGGCAGGTATATACCCGATGGGAACATCTGCTTTAGATTCCAGAACACCTGCGACGACTTCATTAAAAGTTCCGTCACCGCCTATGCATACGACCAGATCAAACTGCCCCGCCCTGCTCCGTGCTATGTCCGTTCCATCACCGCGCTTGGCAGTGGTTGCAGTGACAGTCTCATATCCCGCCCTGCAGAATATGTCCACGATCCTTACAAAGCACTTGTTTGCCTGCTTTGTTCCGGCACATGGATTGATTATTATCAATGCTCTTTTCATTTCTTATCCCCCTGCATTATTATTGTCTCCGGCCATCTGTAGTGAGCCGTTATGGATAGGCCGCTGTCGTTGATCAGTCTGTTCTCATCTCCAGCCGGGTCTTTTCCATGCTGAATAACAAAAGGATATCCCAGCATGTTTCTCAAACAGGAAACCACTGCGACATGCTTATTTTCATAGACGACAATGTCTCCCGGCTGCCAGGCCAGAAGATTCGCCGGATCTGTACTCAGTGATACCGCATGATGTCTCAGATAAACGTTTACCACCGGTACCAGTCTGAAATCCAGACCGGTGTCCCTGTATGAAATCACATTTTCATACAGATCTTCCTCATCTTCCGTATCCTCGTCTATGAGTTCTTTAAAATTCACATTAATCGCGCTGAGTCCATGCCATACCACATCTGTGCACACGCCCACATGTGCCGACGGATACCCGCCAGTATAATACTTATCGCTGTATGTCAGCCCAGAATTTATATATGCCTTGGAAGCCAGCATGATCATCATGCCCTGCTCATATGTGCAGCCTTCATTTTGATCAACTGAATTGATATCGGCGTCAGAAGAGATCTTTTCATGTATTTTAACTATTCCCATGCCGAATACTATCAGCAATATGAGAACAAAAACAAAAAAACGAAATCTCAGATGGTATGCATGTTTTCTTGTCCGCAGTATACCTTCTATCATATAACTCTACCTTTCATGCCATCGTTACGTCAATTGACAACATGCTAAATTTCTCCGTTTTCTTTCTTTATCAAATATCTATCTTACCCTGAACGGCACTCCCAGCTTTTCTGCTGTTTCTCTGCATTTCTCGATGTCCGAAGTCGGGATCACGCCTACTACAGACATGGCGACGCGGGGTACATATTTTTTTACTTCTTCAGTGAACTTAAGCATGGCATCATATGATCCCGCGCCGAACTCCGGATGACAGAGTTCCTGATATTTCTCAGGATCCGACTGGTTCAGGCTTACTGAAACCGCATCTATGATGTTCTCCATCATCGGTGCAGTTTCCTTCTGGTTTATAAGGTCGGACAGGCCATTGGTGTTGATCCTCACGGTCAGATCCGTGTTTTTCTTTATGTACCTGGCGATCTCCAGCAGATCGTCCAGTCTCTCCGTCGGTTCCCCATATCCGCAGAAAACCAGTTCATCGTAATCCGTCAGATCCCAGTCATCCAGCATACGGATCACTTCATCCACCGTCGGCTCCCGCTTGAGCCAGAGGGAATCCGCGCTTCCCAGCGCATCGGTCATATTTCTTATGCAGAATTCACATCTGCAGGGACATCTGTTAGTAATATTAGCATAAAGGCCACGTCCGTAATCATACAGTACGTCGCCGATCTCTTCTGTCAGACTCATCAGTCAGTCACTCCTCTCGTATCCTTCCATACCTTATTGAACAAAATACCCAGCGCCAGCGCCCATGCCAGGAAATAAAACCAGAACAAAAGGGCCACTATCGATGATAACGAACCATATATCAAACTGTAATTCACTATATAATTGGTGTATACCGAATAGAAAAAGGTCACTATCACCATACCGGCGGCTCCGAAGAGACTTCCGGGCACGATATCCTTCAGACTCATCCGTTCTATCGGCAGCACATAATAGTTGTAAAGAACTACCAGGAAGTACAGCACTGCCGCCAGCGGCCATCTGAAATACGCCCACAGCTTTATTATCATAGAATCCTCGACAATCCGTCCAAAAACCACTATCATGATCTTGTCTCCGAAGAGGAGAACGATAATGACGAACGCATAGGTGAATATTGTCAACAGCATGGTTCTGATGGAACGAAATCGTTCCTTCCAGAAATTACCCGTGGTCCTGCCTCCTGAATACGTATAGTTGGCTATGCGCATCATTGAGAACTGTGCTCTCGAGGCCGCCCACAGCGCCATAACTATCAGGACGATATTGTTACCAATGTTGCCGCCGGCCGTAGTGTTCTGACCCAGCACACTTTTCAGCGTGCCTGCCATACCTGACGAAACATATTTATCGATCCACTCGTTGAGAAAATTCAACGAAGCATGAAGGATTCCCAACAGCTGGGATATTACTATTATAGTAGGCACAAGTGACAGCATTATGAAGAAAGCTATCTGGGCTGCAAATCCCTGATAATATGGATCACTGAACTGCTTGATACCTAGAATGATCATTCTTTTAAAACGAGTTCTCATACCCCTTTTATTCCTTTTCACTCAACATCTCATTCAGCTTCACCAGGGCGCGTGCCCGGTGACTGATCTTATTCTTTTCCTCCGGTGCAAGCTGGGCAAATGTTCTCTGAAACCCATCGGGAACAAACAGCGGATCATAACCGAAACCATTGCGTCCCATAGGCTCCATTAGTATATGGCCTTCGCATTCCCCGCGGGCGACCAGTTTCTTTCCGTCAGGATATACCATGGTTATCACTGAAACGAATCTGGCCCTGCGTTCCTTATACGGCACATCCTCCAGCAGCATGAGAAGCTTTTCATTGTTCTTTTTGTCGCTGCAGTCCTCTCCCGCAAATCTGGCAGAATAAACCCCCGGAGCACCGCCGAGATAATCAACCTCAAGTCCCGAATCATCAGCTATGGCGATATGTCCTGAAAGTCTCATTATTTCATCGGCTTTTTTGAACGAATTAGCCTCAAAGGTCTCTCCGTCCTCAACGATCTCCACATCTGGAACGCCTGCCTCGTCTCTTGAAATGATATGCATCCCCAGCTGACTGGTAATGGCATCCATTTCTCTGATCTTGTTTTCATTCTTTGATGCTGCTATGATGATTTCCATAACTATTCCTTCCATTAAGCTCATTAATATTGATTATGCTAACAGGTATAATTAATAAATATTATACCATAGTTATATCCAAATGTGTTATAATTACTTTGTAATTGTGTATCAAAAGCACCAAGGAGTACATAAAAATGAATATTGCAATTTTAGACGCTTACACCATCAATCCAGGTGATCTTTCCTGGTCACCTATGGAAAAATACTGCACACTGACATGCTACGACAGAACTCCTGACGATCTTATCAAAGAACGTATGCAGGACATGGACGGCATCTTTGTCAGTAAGTGCAAGATAACCGCAGAGATAATGGACGCATGTCCAAGGCTGCGTTTCATCGGAGTCACTGCAACCGGCTACGACAACGTTGACACTGAAGCCGCCAGAGCACGCGGAATAGCAGTCGCCAACAACCCTGCATATTCAACAGAAGCGGTGGCCCAGCATGCCTTTTCCCTTATCCTTGAGCTGACCAACCATATCGGCGCCTACGACAGATCAGTTAAAGCAGGCGACTGGTACAGATGCGAGGACTTCTGCTATCTTCTCGATCCCATCTCCCTTCTGGACGGAAAATCCCTCGGTATCATCGGATACGGCAATATCGGTAAGAAAGTTGCACGCATCGGTGAAGCCTTCGGCATGAATATAAACATCTACAGCAGTGACCCTAAAGCAGCTCAGCATTCAGACATCGTGACTCTCCACTGCCCTCTCACCGAAGAAAACCGCGGTTTCATAAACAGTGAATTCATCAGCGGCATGAAACCCGGAGCCATACTGATCAATACCGCCCGCGGCGCGCTGATCAATGCAGACGACGTGGCTGCCGCTCTTAGAGCAGGCCAGCTGTCAGGTGCCGGTATCGATGTTCTTGAAACAGAGCCGCCTACAGAGCCGAATCCGCTCATCGGCCTTAAGAACTGCATAGTAACGCCTCACATCGCATGGATGCCTAAAGAGACACGGCAGAAGGTCGTAGATATGAGTACCGACAACCTGGACAGTTTTATAAACGGCGGAATGCTCAACAGGATCGTTTAACAAAAACAAACTTGCAGATTATTATCAGGGGTGAAGCAATGAAAAAGAATATTTACATCAGAAGGATGATCATAACGCTGCTGGCGATCGCCATCACAACAGCTTTTGTTCCATACATCGGCGGACAGTCAGTTCACGCTGCCTCTACGGCGCAGATAACCAATCTTAAAGCCTATGCCGACATATCACAGGCCGGCCTGCAGACAGACCTGGCCGCCAGTGGCTACCGTTTCGTCAAGCTGGCATGGAAATCCTCAGTGACCACACCAAAATATGTAATATACTACTATAAAAAAGGAGTTGGCTATAAACGGCTTGTCACCGTTTCCACCAACTCGGCCCAGCTGCTGCTTCCTAAGCGCGTCACCTTCATCAAGGTGCGCTCCTACGACAGCGGCACCTACGGTCCACTTTCCACATGGGTATCGGTCAAAGCCGGCACAGTCAATGCTTCGGCCGTGACATACTCTAAAACTTTCAGCAAAGTCACCGTGGGCAACAAAGTCAGATTCTACGCTGCTGCCAACGGTAACGTGACTCGTTCAGTCAGATGGAGCGTTTCCAACAGCAACGCCACCATCACCAGATACGGGACCCTCACTGCTAAGAAAGCCGGCTACGTATATGTGACAGCCACTGCTCACAACGGCATGTACAAAAGAACTAAAGTAGCCCTGGTTTCAAAATATCCGGCTACCGTAACGATCTCAGGTCAGTCGTCCCAGACAGTCGGCCTTGGTTCTGCAAACAACCTCAAGGTCACACTGAGCCCGGCCGTCTACAACACAGTAACCTGGACAAGTTCCGACACATCGGTGGCTACAGTTAACAGTACCGGCACTGTCACCGCAGTCTCAACCGGCACTGCCACCATTACCTGCACGGCCATAGGAGGCGCCAAAGATTCGGTGACCGTCACCGTGGTCCCCGGGGTTGAGGCCATGGTCCTCTGGGCAGAAAAGATAGCTGCCGATGACAACTTTGGCTACAGCATGGGAACCAAGATCTACACAGGAAACACTACCGCCGACCGTTACTGTCCGTTCTGCAACAGCGGCGCTTCCAAGGACTACGACTGCGCATCCTTTGTCACCGCCGCCGTATACCACGGCTACGGCCTGGCCGCCTTCAAGAGCGTCTGCAAAAGTGCCCCCGGAGCCGGCGGATTAATGACACTGCTCCTGAACAACGGCTGGAAGGACATGGGTGTCCTCAGCGTCAGTCAGCTTCAGCGCGGCGATATACTTGTTAATCCTAACACTCATATCGAGATCTATGACGGCAACGGCTACGATGTCGGCGCCCATCTCGACAAAGACGGTAAACCGGGAGGTCTTGGCACCAATGGAGCTTATGAAATAAGCATTTCCAAGACATATTCCTTCTATACCAACGTTCTGAGAAAATACTGATTTTACTTTTTGTTCGCGGTCCCGCGCAGGGAGCTCATCGGGCATCCTGCGCATGAACCGCTGCATGAACCACAGCCGCAGGATGACCTGCCGGCTTTTTTATTACGGTACATTCTCCAGAGCACCAGTGCAGCTGCCAGCCCCACGATGCTTACCACTATCATATCAGTTATGTTCATATTTCAACCCCCCTGTTACAACCTTTCCGCCTTCTCTGCGGAAAATCAGAAATACTATCAGTGCCAGCAGTCCAAGTGCCGTTATGGTTCCCGGTCCGAATGAAACGGCACCGGTCAGCAGTCCCGCGAACTGATATACCATGAGCGATATCACGTAAGCGAAGATGTTCTGATACGCCAGGGCAAACGCGGTCCAGCGCCTGTCGTTCATCTCCCTGGCCAGAGTCGTTATGGCAGCTATGCACGGTGAATCCAGAAGATTGAATATAAGGAAAGCCATGGCGGCAGCTGAACCTGTAAAGAAGGTCCTGATGCCGCCTGCGCCTGCCAGTACTCCAATGGTGGATACGATGCTTTCCTTGGCTGCAAATCCTGATATGGAAGCGGCCACCGACTGCCAGTTTCCAAACCCCAGCGGTATAAACAGCGGCGCTATGAAACCGCCAATCACTGAGAGCAGACTCTGCTCTGTGCCTACAAGCCCGAAGCCGTCTGCTCCAAAGCCGAAATTGGACAGGAACCACATTACCGCGCAGCACAGGAAGATCACAGTGCCGGCTTTGATGAGGAAGCCTCTGACTCGTTCCCAGACATGCATGGCCAGGTTCTTTGCCACCGGCAGATGATAATTCGGCAGTTCCATTACGAAAGGCGTGTCATCGACAGCGAACATGCTGAATTTCTTAAGTATCAGACATGACAGCACCACGGCGCCGATGCCCATGAAGTACATGGCCGGTGCCATCCACCAGGCGCCTCCCATGAACACTCCGCCGATCAGGGCTATGACCGGCAGCTTGGCGCCGCACGGTATCATAGTCGTGGTGATCATGGTCATCCTTCGGTTTTTCTCGTTTTCTATGGTCCTGGTGGACATGATCCCCGGCACTCCGCAGCCCGATGAAATCAGCAGCGGTATGAAGCTTTTGCCGGAAAGTCCCAGCTTTCTGAATGCACGGTCCATGATAAATGCCACCCTTGACATATATCCGCAGTCTTCCAGAAATGAAAGGAACAGGAACAAAATGGCCATCTGAGGGATGAAGGACAAAGGTGCCGCTACGCCACCCAGTATTCCGTCCACAACCAGTGAAATCACCGGTCTGGATGCTCCCAGAGCCGTCAGTCCCGAAGCGACTCCCGGCTGTATCCATTTGCCGAACAGAGTGTCATTGATGAAGTCAGTGGTCACGGTTCCAAGGCTGGTAACAGAAATATAGTAGATCAGAAACATTATGGCCGCAAATACAGGAATGGCCAGATATTTGTTTGTGACCACCCTGTCGATTCTGTCTGACAGAGAAAGCCCGCCCTTATGTACCTTTCTGACCACCGTTTCACTGACCAGCGACGTTATGTACCTGTATCGCTGATCGGTTATGATGCTTTCAGCTTCATCATCCATCTCTTTCTCGCAGTCCCGTATATGCTCCTCCATGTGAGCTGTGACTTCTGCGCCGGGGGCAAGATGCTCAAGCACCTTTTTGTCCCTCTCAAATACCTTTATGGCGTACCACCTGAGCAGATCCCGGTCCACCAGTCCGCTGACGGATTCTTCTATGTGGGCCAGGGCGTGCTCTACACTGCCGTTAAACACGTGCGGCAGTTCTTTGTCAAGGCCTGTGCCTGCCAGTGACAGAGCTGCTTCCGCAGCCTCCATGCATCCCTCCCCCTTCAGGGCGCTGATCTCCAGTACCGGACACCCCAGACGTCGGCTCAGACCTTCTATGTCAATGGAGTCGCCGTTTTTACGCACCAGATCTATCATGTTCAGTCCGATGACCGTAGGTAATCCAAGCTCCAGCAGCTGAGTCGTCAGGTACAGATTCCTTTCGATATTGGTGGCATCAACTATATTGAGGATGGCGTCAGGTCTTTCACCCACCAGATATTCTCTGGTAACCACCTCCTCCTGTGTGTATGGCGAAAGCGAGTAAATGCCGGGCAGATCCTGAATATCCACCCCGCTGTGGCCCTTCAGCCTGCCCTCCTTTTTTTCCACCGTCACACCCGGCCAGTTGCCTACGTACTGCGCGCTGCCAGTCAGTTCATTGAACAAAGTGGTCTTCCCGCTGTTGGGATTTCCTGCCAGTGCTATTTTTATGCTCATTTTGCCTCCTTGGGTTAGCCTATCCTAACCCCATTCCCCGAAAAAACGGCATCTAATGCCGTCCCTCTTAATCTACCTGTATTATCGAAGCGTCCTTTTTCCTGAGACTGAGCTCGTATCCTCTCAGATTCAGTTCCATGGGATCGCCCATAGGCGCGTATTTTCTTACAAGTATCTCCGTTCCCTTGGTGATGCCCATATCCATTATTCTTCTTTTTATCGGTCCGTCACCGGTTATCCTGGTAACAGCGACCCTTTCGCCTACCTTGACCTTGTCTAATGTCTTCATATCACGAACCTCCTTTTGAGTTAGTTTCTACTAACTTCATACACAGGTTAGCATAAACTAACCACCTTGTCAAGACTTTTTTATTATGATATTATATATTTAATATTCAGGAGGAACAAAACATGAAAATCAAAGAATCTTCAGAAGATTATCTCGAAAAAATACTGATGTTGAAAAAAGAAAATGCCAATGTCAGATCCATTGATATAGCAACTTATATGGGCTATTCCAAGCCTACCATCAGCGTCGCCATGAAAAAGCTCCGCGATGAGGAAATGATCACCACCGACGAAAGCGGCAATATAGAACTGACAGAAAAAGGTCTCCTCATTGCTGAGAAGACCTATGAAAAACACAACCTCATTGCGCAGATGCTCATCAGACTGGGTGTCAACAGCGATACCGCCTACGAAGACTCCTGCCATATCGAGCACTGCCTCAGTGACGAGAGCTTTGATGCCATCAAAAGATATATAAACAGGGATAAATAGTTTATTTTCCTGTGGCTTTTGCAAGCTTCAGCATTTCCGCACTGTAGTATTTTTCGATTTTTCCATTATCGCAGGCTGCCGAGAGCTCACTGTCTATCGGAAGCTTAGCGATATTTTTAATATTATATGCGCTGGCGATCTCATCTATGTGGCTTTCGCCGAAGATCTTATGCTCCGTGCCGCAGTCAGGACACCTGTAATAAGCCATATTCTCCACCAGACCAAGTACAGGGATATTCATCATCTCCGCCATCTTGGCTGCCTTTTCAACTATCATGGAAACCAGTTCCTGTGGTGAAGTTACGATGATTATGCCGTCTACCGGCAGGCTCTGATAAACAGTAAGCGCCACGTCACCGGTTCCAGGAGGCATATCCACATACATAACGTCTATATCTCCCCATACCACGTTGCTCCAGAACTGCTGGATCACTCCGCCCAGCATCGGTCCGCGCCATACCACCGGATCAGTGTCGTTCTCCAGGAACATATTCAGTGAGATCGCCTTGATCCCGCCTTCAGTTACCTGCGGCATTATCCTGTCATCAGTACCCGTGGCCTTTCCCTCAAGTCCAAAGATCTTTGGTATGGAAGGTCCTGTAATATCTGCGTCAAGAATAGCCACCTTTTTGTCCTGCCTGAGAGAAGCCACCGCCATCATCGACGTTACCGATGATTTTCCGACGCCTCCCTTGCCGCTGACGACTCCTATGACTCTGCGGACATTGGATTCACTGTTCATCGGTGCCTTCTGTATCCCCGCATTCTCCCTTTCACCGCATTCAGCACTGCATGAACCGCAGTCATGATTACAATCTGCCATTATATTTTCTCCTTTTTAATTATTAAAACATTCCCAGACTCTTGAACAAAAAGAGCCAGAAAAACATTGTGAAGCAAGCTAATGCCGACGAAAATATGACGCAGTTTCCTGCCAGTTCTCCGTCGCTGCCCATATCCTGGGCCATGGTGAAGGATGACACAGCCGTCGGTGCCGCCAGCATAGCCACCAGGGTAACAAAGGCGATGCCCCTGAATCCCATAAGTGCAGCTATGGTCAGGCATACGCCCGGCACAGCCACGAGTCTTCCCGTCACGCATATTATAAGATCTCGTCTGACACGTCCCAGACTTTTGAAATTAAAGGACGCGCCCAATATTATCAGTGCCATCGGCGTAGCCACACCCGACATGTCACTGATCACCGACTCGATTATCCCCGGCAGTTTTATATGCAGTACAACCGCCAGTATCCCGGCTGCCGCCCCCAGTATAAGCGGATTGGTTATCACGCCTTTGACTATGTGCCATATATTGAGCTTTCCCTTGCGGAAAGTCTCCAGGGTTATGACCGCCAGCACGTTATACAGCGGCACGATTATGGCAACCATCATGGCAGTCACGGCCAGATTTCCTTTTCCGTAGATATTCATGGCTACAGGAAGTCCCATGATGACAAAATTGCTCCTGTATATGGCCTGTATCATAGCTCCCCTGCTGGCCGGACTTTTCTCGACCTTCAGCACTATGAACATGGACACAAAGTATATACCCATCACGCAGGCTATTCCAAACAATATGAGTTTAAAGCTGATTACGGATGCGATGTCTGCGCCGTAAAGATTCTCAAACATCATAGTCGGAAAAAACACCACAAATACCATGTGATTGAGTTTTTTGACTTCACCGTCGGTGAGCAGTTTTCCGCGTCTGACACATATGCCTATGACCATGAGAATGAACATGGGCAGCACAGCGCCGAGACATACGATGAAATTACTGAGCATCGGTTATCACCGTCTCGATAGCCCTGTCATGCTCATCCACAGGTATCTCACCCACTGCAGACATGGCCTTCTCGAAGCATAACATGACGCACTCGAAACTCCTGCCCTCCAGATATCTGTCATAATAGCCGCGGCCATGGCCAAGCCGGTTTCCCTCGCTGTCACATGAAACACACGGTATAACGGCAAAATCGATATTGTCTACATACACCACCGGCAGATCCTTCTTCGGTTCCAGCAGTCCGTAGAATCCTCTTTCCAGATCACGGTCATAATCCGTTATCTCGATGGCTGCCATGGTGGTCTTATCCAGACACAAAGGCACGCACAGATGCTTTCCTGCTTTTATCGCAGCTTCTATGATCGGCCTGGTATCAGGCTCACTTCCCACTCCGACAAAGCAGAACACCGTGTCGGCATTCTTAAAGCCGTCAAGCAGCAGCACTTTGTCACAGATGATCCTGCTGGCTTCGCTGCAGTATTCTGGTGTCAGTGTATCATTTATCTCTTTTATTCTCTGTCTCAGCTGATTCTTCTGTTCTCTGATATCCATGATTACCTCTTTATGTACGGGCAGGTCTCACACTCCGGACGCTTAGGGTCCTCCGGATCACAATGCAGCGGATAAAGCCTCAGATTCGGTCTCAGCTTATCACCCATCAGCGACTTAAGTGCCGCGATCTGACACAGAGTACCGGCAAAGTCGGTCACCTGTCCGGTCTTGGCTTTGCGCATGGTTTCACGATATGTCTTGGGCATATCCCTGTTGTAATAGTCATCGTTATAGTCATAATACTGACTGAACTCCGGCAGTTCCACCGGATTGTAGAGTGGACAGTACAGAAGACAGTTATTGCACTTCTTGCATCCGTTCTCATCCTTGACAGGTCTGAAATATCCATCCTGATCTTTCTGCATTTTGATGCAGCGTTCCTTGCATCCTACGACACAGGCTCCACATCCGTTACAGTTAGGTACTTTCTCTGTTAACTGCATATTTTCAACTCCTTGTTTTTGTCATATTCGGCGCATTTCCGCGCCGGTTATTATTATACCACATATTATTGATGTATACACAAAAAACTATTGACTTTTCAGCTTTAACGCGTTAATATATAACCATAAAAAGGGTACGTAAAGTACAGAAAGGAGTGGAGGCCAATGCCAAATAGAGTATTAGGACCAGGAGACATGTCAGGGCAGCGCCTTCTGCTTCAGGAACTTAATCAGTAGGGTCAGAAATCAAACAGTATTTACTGAAATGGATGTGGGCATAGACCTACCGGAACACACTGACCGATACTCGATGACAATGAGTTGCTGGAGCGGCAGTGCAGGGCCCAACGGAAAATTATCGTAAAGGTTGCGGGATCTGAAGTGAGTAGCACTCAGATAGACCGAAGTTTATATAGATCGTAAAAACATTTTATATAGATACGATATGTTTTCTGGAAACAATTTAATAAACATGAATTTTTTTCAAAACCCTTGAAGTCAATGACTTGAAGGGTTTTGTTTATCTATATTAACATAAAGTACGAAATCAACGGTCTTACTCACTCGCAATCATGTGAACTGCGCAACATAAGACTGCGGACATTAGCGCACCGATTCTAACGTGTTCGAAACAATGTTTCAGAAAGCATCAACACCTGATCCAGTGGAATCAGGTCCAGGATTATGTCCGTACCTCTTTTTTTGATCAAAATAAGTCTGCGTTGGCATCCACTAACCTACCGCAATAATATGTACTGTTCATAAACAGCTTTAAAACAATCAATTGTACCCATAAAAGCACCGATTTCGCGGGTAAAATGCAGCAAAATCGCTCTTTTCCTAAGAATTTGTGGGGCTAATTGCCGATATTAAAACAATTTAGGCACAGTCATTGCCACCGATCCCCGACTGATCCTGCCGATATAACAAAATAGATGGCCTGTGTCCATCTGGTCCGGTTTCCGGCATCAAAGCAAAAAAAGTACCAGCTGCATTTTCGTTTCACTCCGGAGCCTTCACCTTATCTCACACTCATCTCACACTCAACGAGTTATCATAACCTTCCGCTTCGGCACAGATCCTCGATTTCCCGCAGGGGATAACCACAGACCCATCAATACAACTGGTACTTATTCATTTGTAATATACACTTCTGGTGGACTCACCCTCCTTCATGCGCTATGCCAGCCAAGACATAACTTGATTTCCAGGGGAACCTTCATCGCCCCTACACTTCATCGCTTTATCGCTTTGAGTAGGTATAGTATAGCATTTTTGCCAGATTAGTCAAGGTCAAAAATTGAATTTTCAGAAATTATTCTGTATACTTTTTACTTCATCCTGTTCCTGTGGATACGGCAGCTTTCATACTCGTCCTTGTAGCGGGGCTCACCCGTCATGCAGTATAGTTCTCGGAATATCTCCTCAGCTTCTGCCATGTGGCGCTTGTCCGCCTGACTGATCAATGTGCGGTTGCCCGCTATACGCCGCAGCACCCTGGCCAGGATCTCCTTGGTCTCAATATCAGGACATGCTTGATCCAGGTTGCGAAGCTCCTTCTCCAGCTCCAGATAGGCCACCATGACACGGGACTCCATCTGCCATGCCTTCCTGTCGGCCTCTTCGCTTCTTTCCCTGCAGCCGTTCTCGTACATGCAGCTTACACAGCCGTTGTTCCTGTATGGAAAACTACAGATGGTATCCTCGCGGCCAAAGCTGCGGATATCTCCTGCTCTGTTTTCATAGTCTGTTAACTTGTCCAGCCGCCGACGCAGCTCCCCGATGTCATTCTTGATTTCCATGAAAATATTATATCGCTGCTCCCAAAATTCTGCAATATGTTATAATGACTTTAACAAAGAGAAAGAAGTGATGAGCTTGAAAAAAACTTTTTTGCTGCTGTCCGTTATCGTGCTGTGCGCCGTTATGGCACTTCCGGAGACCGTTTCTGCCGCTGCGGATCAGCGGGAAGCTGCCCACGGCATGAATTTTGTTACCAACAGCGTCACCGGCAGGTCATACATATTCTGGTCTGACGAGTACGGTTCCGGCACGACGGCAGGCGGGAACTGGACCCACGATGTATTTTACCAGGAGATCGATCTTAAGGATCCTCAGGTAACAAAAAAGACACTGCTGATCCATGCCGGGGAAGCCCAGGAGCCGGCCAGCGTATCGGCCGCTGCAGACGGCAGGTTTTTTGTTACATTTGAAGACGGAAACACCGTCGGTCACGGCGGCCTTTCTCAGCGGTACGCCATCTATGACCAGGATCTCAAGCCTGTCAGGGCCTATCCTCACACCATAGCTCTCGGCGGTCATTCCGGCCACGGCTCAAGCTGCGGCAGCAGGTTCGTCACCTTCTGGAACGATGAGTGGGTAAACGGCGGCGGCGTGGGAAACCTGGGCACGGGACGAGACATATACGTGACCTCCATGAACACCGATGGCAGCTGCAGAAAGACTGTATGCATCAGAAAGAACAAACGAGACTGGTGGCCTGTGCTGGCCTCCTCCAGAAGCCGGTCTCTGCTGGTCTGGCAGCATTATGTCAAAGGCGCCAGATATTCAGCGATCTGCTATGCCCTCTTCGATCCGTATAAAAACAAACTCTGCAGCATACCGGGGAAATCAGCGAAGATCCAGGAGCTCAGCTCCATAAAGGCGAAGTATTATACTTATAACGTCACCTACCTGCCCGGCATCAGAAGATATGTCATAAATATCACCACCAGCAGGAACAAAGGGATCATGCTGCTGCTCAACAGCCGCGGCAAAGTCATTTACAGGAAAAACGGCCTGCCTCCTTTTGTCCGCGAATCATCACCGGCAGTAAAGGCCGGCAGCGGATCCATCACACTATGCTATCCGAAATACAGGTCCGGTGCCTTTTATGTCAAAGTCAGTCCGGTCAGGATCAGCTTTCTGCGCAGCTGCGGCGGGACTCATCACTGGGGCTACCGCGGCACCAGCGGCTTCTTCACAGCTGACGGCAGAACTGCCTGCTTTGCCACTCTCACGGCGACAAAAATAAAAATTTATAAATTTAAGTAACTAAATAGTAATTTTCTATTGACATTGCCCCTAAAGTATGTTACTTTATAGTTACCGAAAGACAATGTTAACAAACTGTGAAAAATTATTGTAAAAAGGAACGACCATTTGGCCATGGTCGTTCTTTTATTTTTTGTAATCGGTATTCAGTTTACGCGTTTAAACGCTCTTCTCGCCTCGATCACATCGCTGTACCGGATGCCCTTCAGCTTCTGTGAGGTCAGGAACTGGATGAAAGGCACCATATCCTCCCTGAACCCGGCCCTTTCTATACTGGCCGGTATCGGAAGATCATAATTCACTCTTTCCATGATATTGCGTCCCTGCTTCCAGAATCTGTAGTATTCCGACTTGACCTTGAGCATAAGACCGTCGGCAGCCTCAAACACACACCCCTCACTGTCCTCTGCAAGTGAACTTGCCATCTGTTTGTAACTGGTGACAAAATCTTCCCAGTTATCTATGGTTGCCATATGCATCTTGACCTCTACGCCGATCTCAGCGGCCAGTGAAACCATATCTTCATATCCCAGCTTTACCGGTCTTATGGCATTTGCGATCACGTCGAGGAGCACAAGCCTGTTTTCTCCGTATTCTATGATGTGAGGATCTTCAGTTCTGTCGATACATTCAAATACAAATGTCACATCTTTTTCACGCGCATAAGCGCAGAGCTTTTCAATTTTCTCTTCACCATAGATCTCCGCCAGATTCTTCTCGAATATTTCCCGCATTTTGCCACGGTTCGACGATTTTGTCGCCAGGAACAGCTCCTGTCCTGCTTTGTCATGGGATGAGAGCATGCACAAAAATCCATTGGTCTTCTCATACATCTGCACCGGAAATGTCAGTCTCTGCCTCAGAATGTCCAGCGTGCCTCCGTCATCACCCAGCCCTGCCAGATATGGTCTGTTGACCACCTCTTCCACACTGAAGAACTTGTCATATGATCTGGCGACGATGTAGTCGTCTTCCGTGTCGACGAACAGTCCCCTCGCCCTGAGGGTCCTGGCATTCCACTGACTTCTGTAAAACACATCCCTTGTGAAGTTGAAGGAGGAAACGCTGCCGAAAACCTTTTCCATTACCTGATCTTTATCGCTTCTCATCTGCCTTATCATCTCACTGACTGAGCATTCAGCGATATCATCACCAGTCTTTACATCGGCGGCACGAAACACATGGTTTATCACCGAGCGGCAGCTGATCCCACTGCTGTCTATGGTCGCCATGCGCAGCTCTCCTCCAAATTCAACGTGGCCTTCCAGATCGATACATCTGGTATCCATGCCGTCGATGACCACTCTGGGCGGAAAATCGCTTATGTTGCGGTGACCGCTGATCTGGAAAACATTTTCCGCCGAATGACTCATGAATGACAGCGCCGTTTCTTCATAGTCTTCGTAATCACCTACTCCGCCGGTCATCTGTGATGTCATGATCAGTGTCGGATTTTCCGGCATGGCCGAAAGTCCTCCATGTGTCACAAAAAACTCTCTGCCCCCGTATTCAAACCAGGCGCACTGGCCCAGCCGGCGGTAAAACTCTCTGCACATCTTCTGGGTTATTCCCGCAGTCTCAAGCTGCGGCAAGGTGTTCTGAACGAACTCCCTGGAGCCGACTTTTTTGTCATATCCCCATTTCCACAGATGTATCTCGTGATTGCCCTCCAGCAGGCGTACGTTTTTCTTCTCCGCCAGCTGCTGCATCATCAGGAACGTCTCGCCGTTTTCCAGGCCTCTGTCCAGATAATCTCCGACGAATATATAGAATTCGTCATCTTTCATTTCACCCAGCAGCTCTTTCAGCGCGGTCAGGCAGCCATGCACATCACCGATCACATTGACAGCCCGGTAGCCGTTCATGTCCAGCTTCCGGAGCCAGACTTTGTCTTCAAATTCATCAGGGCTGATCACGGTGACTCCCGACGATATGCGGCCGTTTTCAAACCTGGCATACATGTTGTCTATTACCTGATCCGGCACCCGCTTGTACGCCGGAAGTCTGTTACGGTTGTGCTCCCTGCAGGTTTCCGCCGGTACATCGGTCATATCCACCAGAAATATCCTGTACCTGTACATTTCCGCCAGTTTTTTATAACGCGAAAGATCCGAAGCCCTGCTGTTGGTCGCATCGACGACCGTGAAGCAGCCTCTCTGCATGCGCTTTTCCAGCATATCGTACACATTGCGCCACACCATGTTCTCCCGTCCGGCAGGCATCTTAAACGTGCCGTCAGTCCCCAGCACTGGAGTCTCAAGCAACAATCTGATATCATCGGGGCACAGAGCATACTCCTTCAGACCATGCTCGGCGATGAATGTGGTTTTCCCGCATCCCGGCGCCCCCCGGAACAAAATAAGCGTCTTCATTTTTCCTCATCCTCTATCTTTCTCCTGTCAGTATCCCCTACTGCTTAGTGATCTCAATTAGTTTCTGTATTGTGATAATACCTCATACCGGTTCTTCAATCACGGAAAAAAATCTGCGAACTCTCATTTGAGTCCGCAGATCTTCTGCATTTCCAGTCTTTTTCTTATCAGCACCACTAAGTCGTCGGGACCCGTGACCCTGATGAATGGTCCGAATGACAGCACTCTGATGACCAGCTCTGTCTCATCATCTTTATCATAGAATATCCTGATCCGATACCTGTATTTATCAATTCTCTCGGCTTCCTTCTCGAAGTGGGCGAAATGCATCATGACCCTGTCCAGGGCGTTTCGCCGGTTCACCAGCTCAAGTTCCAGATAGTCCTTTCTTCTTTCAGCTGACGCAGCCATCGGCTCCAGTCCGTCACAGAATGTCACCGATCTGATGCGTCCCAGGTTCAGCATCACAGAGCCGTATTTTCCCCTGCCCAGCATGCGGAACTTGTCGTCTTTTTCCGAGTACTCCAGCTTCTCAGGCAGAGCGGTGATCACCATTCTCTTATTATGGCGGCTTTTATATGCCAGCCGTATCGGTACCTTTCTGGTTATTGCCGTCATTATGCTCCGGAAATTTCTGATGTATATTTTGTCATCAAAGGGATCGCCGTTGCTGTATTTGTCAAAGACAAGATAATCCTCCTCGGTGAACATTGGTTCCACATCCTCATCCCATTCATACCTTACGCCGAAAAGCCTGAATCTCGGATCCATGGAAATGGCCTTGAGCCAGCGCTTTTCCAGCAGCGTAAGGGGCATTGACGGATGATTCTTTAGTGGAGTATGCAGCTTCTCATCCAGCAGCTGCCATTCACTGTCCGTCAGCGACGGCAGCATGTACAGCACACTTTCCGGGAATGCATTATCAGCCACTGTTTTGTTCAGGGAGTCCTCAGTAAGCTCTCCGTCTACTGCCGCTTCCAGAATGCGGGCCACCGTGGAGTAATACACCCCGTATATCTCATTGAACAGCATCACTCCTCACCTCCCGGAATGTCATAAAGCTCATACATTGCTTCTATATCACTTCTGAACTGACTCTCGACCATACTGTTGGAGAAATCCAGCTCAACGATGCGGCAGATAAATGTTCTTATCCAAGGCACCATCTCATAGGTATCAAATACATCTGCTGAAAACCTGTACAGGCCTCCACCCAGGGCTTCCACCTCACCGCTGCGCTTTTCTCGTTCCAGCCTTTCAACGATGAACGCTTCTTTTTCGGATGCCCTGATGACAAATTCCACATGTTCAAGGTGATGATCCCTGTTGCAGACCACGCCCCAGATATTAGGCCCGATCTCCCTCAACCGCTCTCTCAGCTCGTCAAATTCGTCCGATACTTCTCCCGCCCTGACCGCTTTGATATGATCCAGCCGGAACGAATCGAAGCAGCGGTAATTTTTGTTATAGCACATAAGATACTGCCTGCCGTTTCCTACGCTTATATAGATGCGCAGCGGTACCACCAGACAAAGGTTTTCCTCGTTGGAATCGCGGCGGTATGTGCTTACCGTCACCTCAGCCTTTTCATGCATGGCTTCGAACAAAGAATACAGTATTTCGCTGTCAAGCGCCTGAGTTATGTAGTGATGTTTGAAGGCGAAACGACTTCCTGCGGCGTTCTCCGCGTCCATGATATAGCTGCCGACCACCCCGCATGGAGCTGTCTCAGAGAAAAATTCCAGGGCGTCGTCCCACCCTGTCAGGTCTGTATCAGGACACCTGCTGTAGAATACCTCCCGGCCTTTTTTCTCTTTGTTTATCAGCCCAAGCTTTACATATTCGTCCAGCTTTTTCCTCACAGTGGAAATGTCATATAAAACAGGCGCCTCAAAATGAGAGAGATAATCTTCATATATGATGTCCGCCAGTTGGCTTACCGTCATCTTCTCATCCGCAGATGACAGAATGTCAAAGATAATGAAATGCAGGGTGATATCGCCGCTGGTAAAGCTGCATGTCTTCAGTGCCCGATAGAACGGATTTCCCCTGCCGTTTCTGCTGTCTACGGATATGAACACATTCTTGCCCGCATCGGTCTGATGAAATCCCATATACTCCTGCAGGTAGCCTTCGATACGGCGCCGCTCATCATCATATGAGCGCGGGCTTTTCCTGCCGAATTCCTCGCGGCTCCGAAAACCGAATATATAAAAATCACGCATATAGCTTCTGACCTTTTCAAAATTTTTGATCAGCTCCGAGTATGCCATCGATGATCCCCCCTTTCCCTGCCTTGATAGTTACATGTTACAGTAAACTGCAGAAGAATCAAAGTCGTTATTTTGTACATAAACCCGAATTTTATACCACCCACCTTGCAATTGTCAACTTGACAAAGTATAATTAATCAGTGCGCCGGAGGTAATTATGACGATCGTATTCATCAAGGTAGCCGTGATCTTCTCAATGGTGGGAGTCGGCTATATCGCCAACAGAACAAAAATACTGCCAGACGAGTCCAACAGGTATCTCGTCAATCTTCTGATGGATATAACCATGCCGTGCATGATAGTCGGATCCGTTACTACCAAGACCCTTACGCCGGATACCGTCCACGAGGCGCTTCAGGTGATCATCGGTTCATTTGTGTTTTTCATGGCGGCAGCCGCGATCTCATTTGTCATAGTCAAAGCCATGCATTACCGTCCGCTGGAGGACCAGGGTATAATAATGGCCACCATTACCTCACTTAATACGGGATTCATGGGTTTTCCTGTGACCAAGGCGGTATTCGGCAACGAATATTTCTTCCTCATGGTCCTGGAAAATATCGTACTGAACCTGTACCTCTATTCGCTGGCTTTCATCCAGATAGACTATGGTGACGAACACAAGCGCAGCATCGGGGAGATGCTGCGACCGCTTTGTAACATCGCCACCTTCGCATCCCTGGGCAGCATCGTATTACTGTGCCTGAACATCAAACTTCCGGGCCCTGCACTGGATTTTGTCAACACCATCGGTGACGCCACCATCCCTGTATCAATGATTCTTGTCGGAGTGCAGCTTGGCAACAGCCGCATACTGAAGATCATGAAGAACTACAAGCTGATCCTCGCCTCGATCATCAATGTAACGGTCATTCCGTTCCTGACATTTCTTGCGGTCAACTGGCTTCCGCTGGAGGCTTCCGCCAAGCTCATACTCGTCTATGCCGCGTCATTTCCATGCGCTGTCATCACTGTAGCGGTGGCATCCAAGGAAGGCAAAAACGCCGGTCTCATGGCCGAAGGCGTAGCACTGACAACCTTGTTCTCAATGGCCACTCTGCCAGTGATTTCAATGCTTCTCATGACTCTATATATGTGAACAAAATATCAATCTCAAGTATACAACATGCATAACCAAAAAGGTATTGTTACCATATACCTTTACCTTTATAATGGTGATAATCGCTGTCACACAGAAAAAGGAGAAATATATGGGACATCTAGTAATTGAAACTCCGGAAAAAGGCCAGCAGGTCCTGGACGATCTTGGACGCAAGCTGAAGAAACGCATAGGCGCCAGTCCGCTCGGTCTTTGTCCTGTGGATATGCTGCTGAATTATCTTCGCATATGCCACGCGCAGTCATGTGGAAAATGCTCGCCATGCCGTATCGGTCTGTGGCATCTTACAGAGATGCTTGAGACCATCAGGAACGGCACCGGCACCATGGAAACCATCGATCTGATAGAAAAAACCGCATCCATGATACGCGTTACTGCCGACTGCGCCATAGGTTATGAAGCAGCCAACATGGTACTTGAAGGTGTCGACGGGTTCCGCGCGGACCTGGTCGAGCATATACAAAACGGGCGCTGCCTTTACGGCATCGTTCAGGCTATTCCCTGCACCGCTGTCTGCCCTGCCCACGTGGATGTACCGGGCTATATCGCCCTGGTAAAGGCCGGCAGATGCAAGGATGCCGTGAAACTCATCCGCAAGGATAATCCTTTTCCATCGGTTTGCGGATATGTCTGCGAACATCCATGTGAAAGAAGCTGCCGTCGTCTGATGGTCGACGACGCGGTAAACATCTGCGGCATCAAGCGCTATGCAGTGGACAATGCCGGAGATATCCCTGTCCCTCAGTGCGCTGAGCCTACGGGGAAAACCGTCGCTGTGGTTGGAGGAGGCCCCGGCGGGCTTACAGCCGCCTACTTCCTTACTGTCATGGGTCATTCTGTAACTGTCTACGAACAAAGGCATCAGCTCGGCGGAATGCTCAGATACGGCATCCCGGACTACAGACTGCCTATCGACATTCTTGACAGCGATATCCAGTACATCCTGGATACCGGCGTTCACGTGGAACTGGACAGCAATGTGGGTGAGGATATTTCCATAGACGACCTCAAGGAAAAATATGACGCCGTCTATATATCCATCGGTGCCCACGATGATAAAAAACTGGACATCAAAGGTGAAAACGGCATCAACGTCATGAGTGCCGTACAGATGCTGAGGGGTATAGATGAAGGCGATGTGCCTGATTTCAACGGCAAGCGTGTCTGCGTCATCGGCGGCGGCAATGTTGCCATGGATGCTACCAGGACCTGTGTAAGACTGGGCGCTAAAAATGTGACATGTGTCTACAGGCGCAGGATCGAGGATATGACTGCGCTGCCTGAAGAAATACAGGAAGCCCAGGCTGAAGGCGTCAGAATCAGGACTCTGCTTGCACCGGACAGCATCGAACTGGACCAGGACGGCAAAGTCGAAGCTCTCATGGTGCAGCCGCAGCTCATCAGTCTCATAGGAGCCAACGGCAGGACCTCAGTAAGAAAAGCCGAGGAATCCCCGGTACGTATCCCGTGTGACTACATCATAGTGGCCATCGGTCAGTCCATACATTATCAGCCTTTTGAAAGCAGCGGGCTCATGACCAGACGCGGCGCCATCCAGGCGGAGCGCTCCAGCTTTGTTTCCGGCAGCGGTAACGTATTTGCAGGCGGAGACGCGGTCTCCGGCCCGGCAACCGTCATTCGCGCAGTCGCGGCCGGGAAGGTGGCCGCCAACAACATAGACTATTTTCTTGGCTACGACCACATTGTATCGGCTGACGTGGAAGTGCCTCAGCCTCAGATGACCAACAATCCGCCTTGCGGACGCGTTAACCTGACCAGCAGGATCATCGAGGAAATAGAGGATGATTTTGATCTGGTAAGCATAGGAATGACCGATCAGGGAGCCAAACAGGAATGTGGACGCTGTCTGCGATGCGATCACTTCGGTTTCGGCAGCTTCAGAGGAGGGAGAGTCACAGAATGGTAAAATTGACGATAAACGGTCTTCCCGTAGCTGTGGAAGATGGAACAACTATACTTGAAGCGGCGCAGGCCGCAGGCATATTCATTCCCCATCTCTGCTATCTGAAGGGGATCAACGATATCGGCGCATGCAGAGTATGCAGCGTTGACGTTGAGGGCGAGCTTTCTCTGGTCCCGGCATGCAACACCGCTGTCCGCGAAGGCATGAAGGTAATAACTAATTCCCCGCGGGTCCGTTCCGCATGCAGAACCAATCTGATGCTGATCATGAGCCAGCATGAAGGCCGCTGCTCACTCTGCGACAGAAGCGGTACCTGCCAGCTGCAGAGACTGACCAATGACTATGACTTTTATGAAAATCTATACGTCACCGACCTCCCCACTGATAAGGACAGGATGTGGGTCAGAGACTTCCCGCTGATCAGAGACCCGGCCAAATGCATCAAATGCATGCGCTGCATCCAGGTCTGCGACAAGATCCAGAGCGTAGGCGTCTGGGATCTGATGGCAACAGGCGGACGCACCAGAGTCGATGTCTCAGGCCATCGCTCCATCGATAAGGCGGAATGTACCCTCTGCGGGCAGTGCATCGTTCACTGTCCTGTAGGCGCTCTGCGTGAACGAAAGGACGCCAGCCGTGTACTTTCAGCCATAGATGATCCTGAAATCACTACGGTAGTTCAGATAGCACCGGCAGTGAGGACTTCCTGGGGCGAGTCCCTTGGTCTCACTCCGGATGAAGCCACTGTGAATCAGCTGGCCGGCGCGCTGAAACAGCTGGGATTCGACTATGTTTTCGATACCAGTTTTTCCGCCGACCTGACCATCATGGAAGAAGCCAATGAATTTATTCAACGCTTCACAAACGGCGACCTGAATAAACACCCGATGTTCACCAGCTGCTGTCCTGCCTGGGTAAGATTTGTCAAGACTCGATATCCAGAACTGGTAAGCCAGCTCTCATCGGCCAAAAGTCCGCAGCAGATGTTCGGCTCCGTGATCAAAAGCTATTTCTCCGAAAGGATCGGGGTGCCGCCTGAAAAGATATGCTGCGTCTCCGTCATGCCATGTGTAGCCAAGAAAGCCGAGTGCGATCTTCCTACCATGAAAGATGACCAGGGCGTACAGGATGTGGATTTTGTTCTTACCACCCGCGAGATACTGAAGATGCTGAAGCTGAGCGATATCAAGCCTGAGGACGTTGAATCGGCTCCTTTCGACCGCATCATGGGAGACTACTCCGGAGCCGGTGTCATCTTCGGGACCACCGGAGGCGTCATGGAAGCGGCCCTGAGAACGGCCAGTTACGTCATAACCGGTAAAAACCCGTCCGTCGGAGCCTTCGGTTTTGTCAGGAACAAAAGCAGAGAAAACGCTTCATGGCAGGACGCCACCTTCACCATCGGCGACAACAAAGTCAGAGTAGCTGTTACCAGTGGCCTCGCCAATGCCGACGAACTCTGTACCGCCATACTCAGAGGGCAGGTCAAATATGATTTTGTTGAAATCATGTCCTGTCCAGGCGGATGCGCCAGCGGCGGCGGTCAGCCATTCCATATCGACGACATCGAACGCGGGCCATCCAGAGGACGAGTGCTGCGCCGCCTTGACGAGCATATGGAACTGCGTTTCAGTCATGAAAACCCAGATATTCAAAAACTCTACGACGAAATGCTCGGAGAGCCCCTCAGCGAAAAGGCCGAAAAGCTCCTTCATACCGACCATAAGGCGTGGGATATGCCAAACGATAACAATTAAAAAAAAGCTCCTGCACACAGCTGCAGGAGCTTTATTTACATCGTCAACAGTGTTTCTGAAACTCAAGTGCAATCTAACAAAATAACTTCAAATAGTATATATTCGCAGAGCCTTGCCGGGGGTTTCACAAGTCTGTTTTTGTGGTATAATGGATTCAGCAGAAAGTGCAAAAAGGAGGTATTTTTTATGCTGGATAACAAAGTAAAGGAATTACTTAACACACAGATCAACAAGGAGTTATACTCCGCGTATCTTTATCTGCAGTTTGCGAATTACTATGAGGATGAAGGACTTTCAGGTTTTTCAAACTGGTACACGGTTCAGGCTCAGGAAGAGCGTGATCATGCCATGCTGATGCTGAAATACATGCAGATGCACGGTGAATCAGTGACACTGGAGGCCATAGACAAACCCGATGCAGTTTTGAGCAGCAATATAGATCCGCTTAAGGCAGGGTTGAAACACGAGCAGTATGTGACCGGGCTCATCAACACCATCTACGGCGCAGCCTATGATGCCAAGGACTTCGGCACCATGCAGTTCCTGGACTGGTTCGTCAAGGAGCAGGTGGAAGAGGAAAACAACGCCAGCACTCTCATCAAGAAGATGGAGATGTTCGGCACCGATGCCAAGGGTCTGTACATGCTTGACCAGGAGCTGGCGGCCAGAGTTTACGCGGCGCCTTCACTTGTACTTTAAACAAAAAATAATTAATGTCATCCCGAAATTAACACGGGATGACATTTTTTGATCTTATCTTATGTTAGCCTTCCTTGCGGAATGCCAGCTGCTGTAGATTTTGGAGCCTCCGATCACTTTATACGCGCGGACAGACACATAATAGCCTGATTTTTTCTTTCTTTTCTATCATTATCGATTCCTCCTAAAAAGTCTTGTTTTCCCCTTCTAAACTATAGTTGCACAGAAAGGGGGAATGGTTCATTTTTTTCGGAATTTATTTAATTTTTTTATACAACAAAACCACGCCTGACTGGCGTGGTTTAAAGCATTTTAATATCGTCGCATACGATGTTCTCATTTTTTCCTTCTTTTTATTGATCGCTTATTGAATTATTACACACATTCTTTCGGGAGCACCGCTCCCTTTCATAACTATAGTTTATCATGATTCCATCGTAAATGCAATCATACCCGGCATTATTCGATGAGCATGCCTTTTACTGAACAGCTACCTTATACACTCTGGACGTGGAACCAGAAGTATCAGAACTCCTTGCATAGGTGCAATTGATGCTGGCCGTTCCTGCTGCTTCACCTCTGACGATTATTATTTCGGTACCGCCGACACCGTCAAGATGCTTTGGATTAGGCTTAGCAATATAGTACTGTTTAATCACTTTTACAGCTGTGGCATTATCAGATACAGCTGTCCACGAATATCCTGTCGTCGAATTTGCTGCCACCTTGATATAACCGTAATAGCCTGTCTTCAAATTCTTGGTCGACGCTGTATTCAAAGCAGTCAGATACGGATTCAGCAGGCTGTATTTACCTGCCATATACGGCTGCAGCGTGTTGAATGTCGTCTTGAATTCCTGGATGCCCTCTGCATACGGGAAGTACTGGTACTCCTGGAAGTAAACAACTACACCGTTGTTATACAGGTAGAAATCCGGAGTGCTGCTTATAGAATTGAACTTGCTGATCTCAACCACCTTACGTGAATCGATCTGTTTTCTGACGCTTGCGTTTATAAGACTTGTTGCCGATGTGCTGTCGCTGAAAAGACTCCTGAACGTTATCTGCTGTCCGGTAGTAACGTTGAATGTCTTAGCCCGCTGCACTGTCATGCCATGCGCTCCGCCCATATCCTGATAATCCTCCATCACGATACTGAGAAGGTTGTTCTTATTATACTTTACCTTGTAAGTAAAAATAGTAACACAATGGATGTTTGACACATTATCTTTCTTCAGCTGCGCAAAATTCTTTTTACCTTCATTCAAAGCTGTCTTTGCGGATTTGTACAGAGACTTGTTGATCTTTTTCTCTGCGGTCTTGTTTTTCATTCCGCTGACCCTTGGATACTTGATAGTTGCCTTGTATCCCTTGACATTGTACTTCATGGTCATCTTTGTCACCTTGACCTTTGAAGCCGTGTTCGCTTTAGTCGAACCAGAAGCAGCAAAAGCAGGTACGCTGAACGCAGTAACAAGAGCCACCGTCAGCAGAACAGTTAACATTTTCTTCATTTAATCATCTCCCATTTACCCCCGGCATTTCAATGCCGTATTTGTAATAATATTATGCTTTCGCACAACTGCATTATACCACTACAAATATCAAATGTTTAATAGAATAATGTAATTCTGCATTATGCAATGATTCGTATACAGAATGCACAGAACAATTTCTCCGGTTCCGCCTGATCATGCTTTCTTCAGCATGTGGAAAACCATAACCGGCATAAATATGTCTACGAAAATACTGCCGACAAACAAAAAAGTTACACTTCCTGTCAGCACACATTTAATTATGGTCATGATCACTGCACAGCCGCTGGCTGTTGCCCACAGATAAAAGCCTTCCGCCTTCTTTGCTGCCAGCATTATCAATAGCCCAGTTACCATGCAGACCTTTACGATAACAAAAGTGATATCAGCTATCCAGATCCCTATGGGATACAGCATATAAGCACCAGATACCGCCAGCGCCACCGAGATCCAGAGCCAGACCACAAGCGTCTTATTCATTTTCCCCATATTCTCTTTCACTGTCATTCTCCCCCTTGTCCTCAATTTAATTCAAATTATACATCCTGCCACATCTCTGCTACAAATACAACTATTGAAAACTGTACCATTAACTGAAATTAGCCACTGTTTACAGCCTTTTCCCGGTCTGATTTTTCGGTCAATTTTCCTGTATAAATTAACCTCATAATATACAAAATTGAGGTTGACAAACCTATATGCCATACGGTATAATAATTGATGTTGTCAGTCGTGACAGCAAGTATTCCGAGGTAGCTCAATGGTGGAGCAACCGGCTGTTAACCGGTAGGCTGTGGGTTCGAGCCCCACCCTCGGAGCCAATTTTTATGCCGGCGTGGCGGAATTGGCAGACGCCCGGGACTTAAAATCCCGTGGGTAGTGATACCCGTACCGGTTCGACCCCGGTCGCCGGCACCATTCACTATCTTCAGTGGACGGAAAGTCATATACCACGTACAACATCGCGGGGTAGAGCAGTTGGTAGCTCGTCGGGCTCATAACCCGGAGGTCAGAGGTTCAAGTCCTCTCCCCGCAACCACGCAATTAATAAACCACTCGAATGAGTGGTTTTTTTATTGCATTATTAACCTGAAGAGACGAATGATAGCCAGAAAGTCCCACTGGCAGCACGGTTCTGGCTATCATCGAGGATAAAACGACGATGTTTCAGAATATCGAAAGAAATGAGAAGATGATAGCCAGAAAGTGACGGCTGATGATCGATACTGGCTATCATCGAGGATAAAACGGCGATGTTTCAGAATATCTAAAGAAATGAGAAGATGATAGCCAGAAAGTGACGGCCGACAATCGATTCTGGCTATCATCGAAAATAAAACGGCGATGTTTCAGAATATCGAAAGAAATGAGAAGATGATAGCCAGAAAGTGACGGCCGACAATCGATTCTGGCTATACGTTCACCATATAACGATCCTCGACTCGACTTCTTACTATTTTTATTTTCCGAATCAAAAAGGTCTAAGAAAGTCTATATCTATTTTTCGACCTTCTTAGACCATTTTATATAAGTTCGGTGTGATTCTTCGCCCACAGGTGATTTACCGTTTACCTGAATTTTAATCCGGCTGCGGCTCAGGAAAGTCCGGGCATCTGGGCGGCTTTCTTTTCTTCGCGGTCGAGTTCAGCATTGGATTTTACGATCTCAATTTTCTTCTGGTATTTCTCAGCCTTTTCTTCGGCACCTGCCGCGGTGTATATGGCCACCAGTTCTTCCATGGCATCGATATTGCTCGGTGCGAACTTCAATGTCTTCAGGAAGTAGGTTTCGGCGGTGTCAGGGTCATCCATGCCCTTGTAGGCCGTACCCAGGTAATACCAGAGTGGCCACCAGGTATTGAAACGGGCATCGTCTTCATATGAATGAAGGATGTCGATCCCTCCCTGGAACCTGCCGCTGAGGATGTCGTTATATCCTTCTTCTATCCTGCATGGTTCAACAAGTTTCAGAAGCAGCTCCTGGATCTCCTCGCGGAGTTCCTTGTTGTCGGAAAGTTTCATGAAAGACTCCCAGGTCAGCTTTGCCTTGATGTAGAGTCCCAGGTTAACGTAGGAAAAGCCCAGGAAGTAAAAGCCCATGTCGAAGTCAGGAGCCTTAAGTGTGGTCTTTTCGAAGGCCTCCAGGGATTCTGCCTTGAATCGTCCTACATATTCCTCGCCCTCGCCTTTTTCGTAGGCGTCCTTGCAGGCACGCCCGTAACAGTAGAAGGCGTCTTTGTTGTCGGAGTCTATGAGAATGGCCGCACGGAACATAATGCATGCGGTCTCGTAGTCATCTGAAGACGCCGCCTCCACGCCCTCATTGAGCAGCGGTTTGGCAAAGTCCTTGGAGAATGTTCGTGTGATATAGGAAATGTAATTGTCCCTGTATCTGAAATTGATGTCGCAGCCCACGATGAACGCCATATTGCGAGCGATCGCCAGGGTCGACAGACCTGTCATCTCTGTCTTTTTGATTGGAACAGGAATGTTCGCAAGTATATCGGAGATACCGGCCTTGGCCAGATATCCGTCGGAAAGCTCGTCGAAGACGTACTCATCAACTCTCGGGATCAGGTATTCGCCGATCCGGTCCTGCAGGTTTTCATTGTTACTCATTTTATATTCCAGCCTTTTCTGTTAAATTTCTTTATTGCATCGCCTTTCATGGTATCGGCCATGTCCTTCTGCAGCAGCTCGCGCGCCGCCAGGGAAATGCCTGGGGTCCTGGCTTCCTGCTTCATTGCGAATTTGTAGATTATCCGGTACATATCCTCCTTGCTGTGGTAGGCATGCTGATAATCGTTGGAATAATAGAAGTCTGCCAGCATCTCGTAGAAGTTGAACCAGGTCAGTTCCAGTTTTTCCTTGAGGAACAAAACAGTCCTCTCAAAGCCTCCCCTGTTATGGTACAGGTCCAGCACATTTTCCACCATCTTAAGCTTGATGATGTCTATTGAAGACATGAAATCGTTGGAAATCACCTCATATGGGGCTTTGTCCCTGAAAACATATCCGTAATTTCCGGCTTCCTCCCTGATTTTGGTACCCTTGAGCAGCTTCAGGAATCCCAGCTGCAGATTATCCGCGCCCACACTGTAGACCGTATTGAAGCTCCTGGCGAAGGATCTGTAGTCCTCATGCGGCAGCCCGGCGATCAGATCCACGTGGATGTGGATGTTCCCCATCTCCATGAGCTTTCTGACATTGCGCAGCACAAAGGTAACATCCTTGTCTCTGTCAACGGCCTGCAGAGTATAAGGGTTTGCCGACTGCACGCCGATCTCAAACTGCATAAGTCCCGGTCTTGCCTTGGACAAAACGCGGAAGGAGTCGCTGTCAAGCATATCCGCGCAAATCTCAAAGTGGAAGTTGGTTTTTCCGTTGTCTTTGTCAATTATATAATTCCATATGTCGTTGGCCCTCTCCCTGTCGTAGTTGAAGGTCCTGTCAATGAATTTTACCTGTTTCACGTCCTTGTACAAAAGATAGCCGATATCTCTCCTGACCCTGTCGAGGGGCAGGCGGCGCACGCTTTTTTCCAGGGATGACAGACAGTAAGAGCATCTGAAGGGACAACCGCGCGACGACTCATAGTAGACGACTCTGTCCTGTTCTACTTCAAGATAGTTGTACGGGAACGGCAGCTTATCCATCACCGGCAGCAGCGCGTCAGCCGTGTCTCTGATCACGTCGCCCACTCTGTAGGTCAGACTGCTGACCCTGCTGTAGTCATAAGATTCCAGCACCAGCTCTCTGCAGAACTGAAAGAACGGGTACTCTCCTTCCCCTCTTATGATAAAATCCACCCACGGATTCTCATCCATAAAGTCTATACTGTCGTAGCTTACCTCAGGTCCGCCCAGAAGTATCTTAAGCTCCGGGCACGCCTTTTTCAGATTCGCCGCCAGCTCTCTGGTCTGCTCTATGTTCCAGATATAGCAGGAAAAGCATACCAAATCATATCCGCCGCGCAGTATCTCGCCAAAGACGTAATCTTTCTCGTTGTTGATGGTGAATTCCTGCATCTCAACGTCAAGATCGGCTTCAGCCACTACGCTGTAAAGATATTTCAGCGCCAGATTGGTGTGAACGTATTTTGAATTCAATGTGGTAAGCAGTATTTTCATTTTATAGCATCCTGAACCTTTCATCCTTCAGCATACCGGTATCCTCCATAGCTTTTTTAAGCCTGGCCAGCATAGCCTCCTTGTCATCCGGAAGGTTGCCCTTCAGCGACAGATAATTGGAGGCATGGTTGCTTCTGAACACGCACTTTCTGGTCGGATTCGCGTTTTCCAGCATCAGGTAAGTCTCTGCGATCACCTCTTCCGGGGAAAGCAGCTCCAGTTCGCCCCTCTCGATCTCACCGCATATAGGCGCCCTCGGATCAAGCATCAATGTCAGCAGCGCCACATATGATGCGTTCATCTCGCTGATCATCCTGCCGCTTTCAACGGCATGCTCCCTCCAGCCGGCCTTTCCTGCAATGCCGGAAATAAAGGTGACCGAAGCCTGGATACCCGATTCCTCGATTTTATGGACAGCCTCTATCAGCTCCTCACGCGTCGATCCCTTCTGGATATTCTCAAGCACTCTGGCGCTTCCCGACTCCGCACCCAGGTATACCATCTGTACGCCGTTATCGTGGAGTTCCTTCAGTTCCTCAGGTGTCTTGTGCAGCACGTCTATGGCATTGCCATAGACATTCACACGCTGACACTCAGGAAACAGCTCCGCTATCTTTCTGAGTATGACCATGAGTTTATTATTTGATAAACAAAGGGCATCTCCGTCGCACAAAAATATTCTCTCCACATTTCTATAGGTCTTTCTTGCAGATTCCAGATCCTCCAGAACCTCCTCGACCTTTCTGACGCGGAACTGCTTGTCCTTGAACATGCTGCAGAAGGTGCACTTGTTATGTGAGCAGCCTATGGTCACCTGCAGCAGCAGGCTGTAGGCCTCACTTGGGGGCCTGTAAATATCTCCTTCGTATCTCATATATACCTCTTGTTACTGACATTATTACATGCGGTCCGGTGATTTGATACCCAGCAGTGCCAGTCCGTTTTTGATACCGTTCTTGGCTGCAATGGTGAGTGCCACCTTAGCAGTCTTTTCCTCTTCGTTGTCGGTCAGGATGTGTTCATCATGATAGAAACGATTGTAGGCCTGTGCGATGTCGATCACGTGACGCGTAATGATGGACGGCTCATATTTTTCTCCTGCCTCGACTACCACTGCAGGCAGTGCGTGGAGCAGCTTGATCAGCTCAAATGCGCTGTCGCTCTCGATGTATTTATAGTCGATGTCAAGCTTCTGTGCCTTTGCAACCACCTCAGCGCCTGCCTTGCGCAGAACGCTGGCGCAGCGTGCATGAGTGTACTGAACATACGGGCCCGTTTCGCCGTCAAAGTTCAGGACCTTGTCCCATTTGAACACGTAGTCCTTGATCTTGTTGTTGGAGAGTTCCTGGAAGATAACGGCGCCGATGCCTACTTCCCTGGCCACCTGGTCGATGAGCTCGTCATCTGCCTCAGGGTTTTTCTCCTTGATTATCTCCTTTGTCTTATCTACAGCTTTGTTCAGCACGTCCTCCAGGAAGACTACTCTTCCGTGTCTGGTGGACATGGTGCCCTCTTCCAGACTGACTAGTCCGAACGGTACGTGTACGCAGTCCTTGACCCAGTCGTATCCCAGAAGCTTGACGACTTTCATCCACTGCTGGAAGTACAGGTTCTGCTGTGAAGCTACAACGTAGATGTTCTTATAGAAGTCATAGTGCTCCTTTCTGTAAACTGCGGTGGCGATGTCGCGTGTGCAGTACAGGGTGGAACCGTCTGATTTGGTTATCAGTGCAGGAGGCAGGTCAAACTGTGACAGATCGACGATGTGAGCGCCTTCAGACTCGAGAAGCAGTCCCTTGTCGTTGAGCTCATCGATGAAACGCTGCATTTTGTCCGAGTAGAAGCTCTCTCCGTCAAAGTCGTCAAACTGGATGTCCAGCATGTCGTAAACGCGCATGAACTCCTTCAGCGATTCGTCTCTGAACCACTTCCACAGACGAACTTCCTCTTCCTCGCCCTGCTCCAGCTTGGCAAAGGCCTCTCTGGCCTCGTCGTCCAGCTCAGGATGAGTTTCCACCTCAACGTGGAACTTGGTGTAATATCCCAGAAGAGTGACGATAGGCTCGCGCTTGACGTCTTCCTCGTTGCCCCAGTGTCTGTAGGCGCAGATCATCTTGCCGAACTGGGTACCGTAGTCGCCCAGATGGTTCAGCCTCTCCACCTTGAAACCGAGTGCATCATATATCTTGTAAATGGAATTACCGATAACTGTGCTTCTGATGTGTCCGATATGAAACGGCTTGGCGATGTTAGGCGACGAATACTCTACGATGACAGTTCTGCCCTTGCCTATATCCGTCTTTCCGAAGCTTTCCGCCTCAACGGCTTCAGCCAGTACGCCCCTGCTGTACTCTTCCTTGGAAAGGAACATGTTTACATACGCGTTGACCTGCTCCACCTTTTCGAACAAAGGATCACCGGTGATCCCTTCCACTATCGACTTGGCGATCAGAGGCGGCGCCTTGCGCATTACCTTCGCCAGCCTGAAGCATGGAAACGCATAATCTCCCATGGACGCGTCCTGCGGGATCTCTACCATTTCCTGGATCTCGGCAGCATCCATATCGGGGATCTGGGCTGCCAGCACCTTCGCTATCTCTTCCTTGTAATTCACCATATCATTATCTCCTTTTCTGATAATACTTTTATTTCTTTTTCCCTGAGCAGTTCTGCAAAACACCCGTAGCCTTCGACAAGCTGTCCGCTGAAGGTCCCGTCATAGATCCTTCCGCTTCCGCACGATGGGCTCTTTGCTTTCAGTATCGCTCCTTCTATTGTCTCGTTTCTTCTCCGTGCCTCCGCCTCGGCCAGCTCCAGTGATACCCTGGCGCCCTTTATAAAGGCCTCGGTAAGGTCCTTACCCTCTTTGTCCACGATCCTTCCGCCGCAGTGCTCTGCCGGCGGTCTTGGGGCCTTCAGGCCTCCCGCGGTTTCAGGGCAGACGGCAAACCATGAATGGTCTTCACAGAATTTTTCCACCTGCTCATTGAGATTGTTTCCCCCGTTATATTTACAGTTATTGCCCAGAAGGCAGCTGCTGATAATATACATAGATACCTCTATTCCGACTTGAGCTTGACTATGGTCACGCCCTCGCCTCCTTCATTATAATTCCCCGGACGGAAAGACGCAACATGCTTATTCCGTTTCATGTACTTTCTGAGTCCGTCCTTCAGGATGCCCTCTCCGCGGCCATGGATCACCGTGACCTCTTTAAGCCCGGCTATAAAGGCGTCGTCCAGATATTTTTCAACATCCATTCTGGCATCGTCCAGATTCTTGCCCTGCACGTTGACAGTAGATGAAACCGACTGGGTCTTAAACTTCATTATGCCGCCATATGCGGTGGATCTGGCCTTTTTTCTGGCCTTGGCCGCTTCTTTGCCATCATTGATCAGCATCAGATCGTCCAGATTGACTCCCGCCTTGAGGATACCCACCTGCACTGTCAGATCGCCTTTGTCGTCAGGAAGTGTCAGTATCTCGCCGTTCTGATCCAGTGACAGTACTCGGACTCTGTCGCCCACCTTCAGATCCTCCGCGTTGACCGGATCACTGTTGACCTGCTTTATCTTTCGTTCGGCGTATTTGTCCTCAGTTTCCCTGAGTCGGCGCCGGCTGCGGTCAAAGCCCTTGTTTCTTTCGCCCAGACTGTCCAGCCTGGAAAGCTCCCTCAGTTCCTTCTGAACATCGTTGGCCGTGTCCCTGGCCTCTCTCAGCATCTGGCGCGCTTCCTCTCTGGCGTCTGCCAGCATGCGTTCCCGTTTCTTCTCGAATTCCGCCTGCTGCTTTTTCAGTTCATCCTGCTGCCGCTTCATATCGGCGCTGATGGCCGCTGCTGACATGCGTTCTTCCTCAGCCTTCTTTTTGTCCTGCTCGATAGCAGTGATGACATCCTCAAATTCTATGTCGCCCCGCTCTATGAGCTGTCCTGCCCGGTCGATGATGTTATCCGGCAGTCCCAGCTTCTTGGATATCTCAAAGGCGTTGGATTTTCCCGGTGTTCCCACCATCAGCCGGTACGTCGGGCTGAGAGTTTCCACGTCGAATTCCATGGACGCGTTCTCCACCATGTCCGTTGAGAGTGCGTACTTCTTGATTTCATTATAATGTGTGGTCGCCACGGTTGATGCTCCTGAAGCCAGAAGATCGTCCAGTATGGCTATGGCCAGAGCCGCTCCCTCTGTCGGATCGGTTCCAGCTCCCAGCTCATCCAGCAGTATCAGCGTATCCGCATCGGCCCTGTCCACGATGCCCACGATGTTCTTCATGTGAGAAGAAAAAGTGGACAGACTTTGTTCTATGCTCTGCTCATCGCCTATATCGGCAAAGATCTCCTTATATACAGGTATCCTGCTCTCTGATGAAGCCGGTATGTGAAGCCCGCTCTGTGCCATCATTGACAGCAGCCCTATGGTCTTGAGGGTGACAGTCTTGCCGCCTGTGTTAGGTCCGGTGACCACCAGCGTCCTGTAGTCACGGCCTATTGCTACGCTTATGGGAACCACCTTTTTCTCATTCAGCAGCGGATGTCTGCCCTCACGGATGCTGAGACAGCCGTCTGCGTCGATCTTGGGCTCTTCCGCCTTCATGCGCAGAGACAGCTTGCCCTTGGCCATGACAAAATCCAGCTTTATCAGTATGTCCAGGTTGTTCATCAGGTCGTGATAACACTCGCCCACGCTGTCCGACAAAGACTGCAGTATCCTGGTTATCTCTGCCTGTTCGGCGATCTCCAGTTCACGCAGCTCGTTGTTCATGTTGACTATCACCTGAGGCTCTACGAACAAAGTCGCGCCTGCCTTGGACTGGTCATGGACTATCCCCGGAAACCTGGCTCTGTGCTCCTGCTTGACCGGTATCACATATCGGCCGTCGCGCATGGTGACAATGGAATCCTGAAGGTATGATCTGTTATCAGCGTTGTTTACCATCTGGTTCAGCCTGTTCCTGATGGTTTCATTCTGCCTGAGGATGCCGCGCCTGATGCTTCTCAGCTCTGATGAAGCATTGTCTGCCATTTCATCCTCGGACAAAATGCATCTGTCGATCTCCTCTTCCAGCCTCGGATGCGGAACCAGCAGCTCCGTCAGCGAGGTTATCAGCGGCATCGGCGGTACGTCACTTTTCATGAAAGTCACAGTCCTTGATGCCACCGCCAGATCAAAATGGATCTGCAGCAGCTGCTTCATAGTCAGACAGCCGCCCTTTCTGGCGAACTTTACCGCCGGAGCGATGTCGTAAAGGCCATATGTAGGCAGCGGACCTTTATGTACAATAAGGCCAACTGCTTCCGTAGTTGACCTTAACTCCTCTGAAATGTCTCTGGGCTCAGTCCCGGGCATCAGCTCAGCCGCCATCTGCCTCGACATTTCGCAGCCCGCCTCGCCCTTCAAGAGTTCGATTATTTTATTGTATTCAAGTACTTCGATTGCTTTACTGTTCATAGGAAGTTTCCTGATTCATTGATATCAGCTGTTCTGAAGCTTCTCGATCTCGCTCTTCAGCTGAATATTCTCCATTTGCAGATCAAAGATAGAGTTTTCATACTCGGTGCACTTTTTCTCAAGCTCCCTGTATCTGTCCTCTTCCTTCCTGGTCTGCTCTTTAACTTTATCCAGATTTTCCTTGGACTGCATGAAATTTCTTTTAGATTCCTCCCACTGTTTAATATAGTGGGCGGAATCTCTTTCCAGCTGTTCATTGGTCGTCTTAAGGTGCTCTATGGCATCCATCTGGTCGAAATATTCTTCAGTCACATTGACTGCTGTGAGGACGGCTATTCCGCTGCCCGTACCGTTTTTATCGGCAATTCTCGCGATAAGATGCATCTTCTCATCCACATAAGCTGCGATCCTCTGGATCTCTTCTTTGGATTTGTCTCCGGAGATATTGTACGTCTGTCCGAAGATCTTAACTTCAACTTTTTCGCTCATGATGTCACCTCATACTTTCAATACTGAATATCAGTCACGAAGGGTGGCGCCGAATTTTGTCTTCAGCATTTCCACCACCGAATTGTGAGCGCTGTCAGTTTCCTCATCCTTCAGAGTTTTGTTGTCATCTCTGTACGTAAGGCTGAACGCCACACTCTTCTTGCCCTTTTCGACCTGCTCTCCTCTGTATACATCAAAGAGCTTTATGTCGCGCAGGATATCTATTCCCATTTCCTTCACGGCTTCTTCAATGGCGCCTACCTCCAGATCTTCATCGACTATCAGAGCCATATCTCTGGATGTCGACGGATACTTAGGCGGCTGGTGATACTGGACCTCTCTGTTGGAGAGCTCCACTATGAGATCAAAGAACAGCTCACAGCAGTAAGCTCTGACGTCCATTCCATAGTTTTCCGCAACGTCAGGGTGTATCTCACCCATGATGCCCAGCTCCACGTCTTCGCCGTTGGTGTCGGTTGTGATGATCCTTGCGCATCTGCCCGGATGATATACTCCGTATTCTGACTCCGCCGCGAATCTCAGCGTTCTGATTCCCAGTCTGTCAAGCAGCGCGCATACCATGCCCTTCAGCGAGTAGAAGTCCTCGTCCTCGCCGTAGCATCCGATGCACAGGTCATATGATTCGTCCGGCAGCCCATCAGGGTCGACCAGATTTTTCATGAAAGTCTTGCCTATTTCATATGCTCTTACGCTTTCAATGCTTCTGGAATCGTTCCTTGCCAGCACCTCCAGCATTCCCGGGGTCAGAATAGTCCGCAGTGATGCCGTATCCTCACCCATCGGGTTGATTATATTGACAAAGTTTCTCTCCCAGGAATCTTCCTCGATACCTGTCATATCCAGTATTTTATTGTTTGAGAATGAGAATGTCTGTATTTCATTTGCCCCCATGCCGCAGAGAGTCTGTCTTGCCAGTTCTCTCATATCCCAGCTTACCGGGAATTCGGCCTGTGACTCGCATTCAGGAAGAGTCATCGGCAGATTGTCATAGCCGTACATCCTGGCCACTTCTTCGACATAGTCCACTTCTTCTATCAGGTCCTGTCTTATGGTCGGCGGGGTCACATACATTTCGTCTCCCTCTCCGGTCACCTTCATCTCCAGGCTCCTGAAGTATTCCTCCATCTGAGCTCTCGGAATATCCGTTCCGAGTACTTTGTTTATCCTGCTCACCCTGGCGCGCACCGTCGGGGCTTCCTCAGGCTTAGGATACACATCGACTGAACCGTTGAGGACCTTGCCGCAGCCAAGCATCTCGACCAGCCTGCACACTCTGTCGGCAGCCGCTTCGCAGAGATTAGGGTCAATGCCCTTCTCATATCTGCCGGATGCCTCTGTGCGCAGATTCAGCTTCTTGGATGTGGCTCTTACGCTCGATCCCAGGAAGTTGGCTGATTCTATGATAACCGTCTCTGTGCCTTCCTCGATTTCGGAATTGAGTCCGCCCATAACTCCGGCTATGGCCACAGCCTTTTCACCGTCGTTGATCATCAGCATATCTGCTCCGAGCTTGCGCTCAGTGCCATCCAGTGTGGTGAAAACATCACCCTCTGAAGCGGTATCTACGATTATTTTCTGTCCCGCAACACTGTTGATATCAAATGCATGAAGCGGCTGACCATATTCCAGCATCACAAAATTAGTAATGTCCACCATATTGTTTATCGGTCTCATGCCCGCGGCCATGAGCCTCTTCTGAAGCCACCACGGTGACTGCTCGATCTTTACGTCCTTGATGACCCTGGCCGTATACCTCTTGCACAGCTCCGATCTTACCTCGACGGAAACGTAATCAGAGGCTTCCTCGTCGGTCTTTTCGCAGTCCGTGTCAGGATATCTCAGCTTTTCGCCGAAGGTAGCCGCCGCTTCTCTGGCCATGCCTATCATGGACAGGCAGTCCGGCCTGTTTGGCGTGATCTCGAAATCAACTACGCTGTCAGCCAGCTCCAGGATCTCTGCGAACTCATCGCCCAGGTGGTCGTCCCAGTTTCCCGGGATCAGCCAGATGCCGTCCTTGGAAACAAAAGGTGCGACTTTGTCGTCAAAGCCCAGCTCCTGCGGTCCGCAAAGCATTCCTTCGCTGACCACGCCGCGGAGCTTGCCCCTGGTGATCTTGACTCCGCCTTCTACCTTAGGCTGTCCGTGAAGCGGTCCCGGTATGCAGCTGTTATGAACTGCCACCGGCACGTATGCTCCCTCGTAAATATTGTCTGCACCAGTTACGATCTGCAGAGGCTCATCGCCGCCTGTGTTGATCTCGCAGACGACGAGTTTATCTGCATCCGGGTGCTTTACTATCTTGTCAATTCTTCCAAGCTTTACGCCTGTGATACCCGTGCCCAGTTCTGTACAGGTTTCGATGTTGGAACCCGACATGATCATTCTGTCGCAGAACTCTTTAACTGATACATTTATGTCTACATAGTCTTTCAACCATCCTACTGATACTAGCATTTATTCGACCTCCTATTTGAACTGATTGATGAATCTCATGTCATTCTCATAAAGAAGTCTGATATCATCAATTCCGTACTGCAGCATTGCGATTCTCTCTACGCCCATTCCCACGGCAAATCCCGTATACTTTTCAGTATCGATGCCGCCGCTTCTGTGAACGTGCGGATGTGTCATACCGCATCCGAGGATCTCTATCCATCCGCTTCCCTTGCATACAGGGCAGCCCTTGCCGCCGCACTTGAAACAGGATACATCCATCTCGGCGCTCGGCTCAGTGAACGGGAAATGGTGAGGTCTGAATTTTGTTCTCGTTTCAGGTCCGAAGAGCTTCTTGGCCATCAGGTCCAGAGAGCCCTTAAGGTCGGCCATGGTTATGCCTTCTCCGATGACCATCATCTCTATCTGATGGAAAGTATGGGAATGAGTAGCATCAGGTGTATCGCACCTGTAGCATCTTCCCGGTATCAGTATCTTGTACGGTGTTGCCAGTTCCTTCTCAGCTCTTACCTCAGCGGAAGAAGTATGCGGTCTGAGTACCGTATCTTCATTTACATAGAATGTGTCCGTCAGGTCTCTTGCCGGATGATCCTCCGGCGAATTGAGCGCATCGAAAGTATTATACACGGAATCAACATCCGGTCCCTCATAGACCGAGTATCCCATGGTCTTGAAGATGTCTACGACCTCGTTTATGGTCTGGGTGATCGGATGTTCTACTCCGTATACCACCGGTCGTCCCGGTTCCGTGACATCGATCTTCTCCATTTTGAATCTGGCTTCCTTGGCCTGAGATTTAAGAGCATCCACCTTGGATGACAGCATGTTCCCTATCTCGGACTTGACCTTATTGGCCGCCATGCCCAGCTCCTTCTTCTCATCGGGAGCAAGCTTGCCCATACCTCTCAGTATCTCCGTCAGCTGTCCCTTTTTTCCCAGCACCCTGACTCTGATTTCTTCAGCTTCCGCCAGACTGCCTGCCTTTTCCAGCTGCTCTCTGGCGTCCTGTAAAACTTTTTCCAATTTTTCCTGCATTTTATCTTACCTCGTTTATATTAATCATCTCATAGACTCATACATCAGAATGCCTGCGGCTACCGCCGCGTTCAGAGATTCAAGTCTGCCCTTCATGGGGATCATGACTTTAATATCTGCATTCTCGATGAGCTCAGGGCTGCAGCCGCCGCCTTCGTTGCCTATGACCAGCGCTACGCCCTTTGAGATATCTTCATCAAAATAAAATCTGTCGTTATTGAGACATGTCACAGCCAGCTTTTTGTTCAATGCTGTCACAAGCTCTCTTAACTCCCTACCATCCTCGACCTGGACGATAGGGATCCTAAAGACTGATCCGGCCGCGGCTCTGATGACCTTGGGCGAATATACGTCTCCGGTTCCCTTCAGGCAGATGACTGCCTTATATCCGGCGCCTTCGGCGGTCCTGATTATAGTACCGATATTGCCCGGATCCTGCAGACGGTCCAGCACCACATAGTTGTCCTCACCGCTGTCGTGACTTGAAAGATACTCGCGGTCGTACTCCGGTTTTCTGACGATGGCCATTATTCCCTGACTGGTTTCAGTCTGAGCGGCAGCATCAAAAATATCACGTCTGAGAACGTATGTATCAGCTGGAAAATCAGCATTCTCTGGCTCCCCTTCTCTCAGGATCACAGCCTCCAGAGGAGCGCACTCACTCAGCGCTTCGTTCACCAGATTGTAGCCTTCCACAAGATATCGTTTCTCACGGTCACGGTATTTCTTCTGAGACAGTCTCTGGCAATCCCTGACTATTCTGTTGTCCTTCGATTCTATATATCTGCTCATAATATGATTAAAAAGCCGGTTAGATCACCGGCTTTCAAACTTAGCTAACTCCTACTTGTTGTTGAGGAACGTCGGTATATCGAATTTGGAATCCGATATGTCTTCGTTTCTGGTCTCCTGGAAAATATCTTCCAGTGTTATCTCTCTGCCTTCAAGACCATCCTCGGTGATAACTTTCTTAGGTTTCAGCGACTCCAGGGTGTGGTAGTCCACAGGCAAGTCGTCAAGTCCCTCGCCAAATCCGGTGGCGATAACCGTGATCGATATCTCATTATTCATCTCTTCGCTTACCGAAGCTCCAAAGATCAGTATTGCTTCCTTATCAGCCTGTTCCTGCACCAGACTCGCGATCTCGTTGACCTCCATCATTCCCAGATCATAACCGCCCGCAACATAGAGAAGTATGGCCTTGGCGCCTGCTATCCTGGTTTCCAGAAGCGGACTTTCAACTGCAGCCTGCACCGCATCCTTGGCTCTGTTGTCGCCGGATCCATGCCCGACTCCCATATGAGCTACTCCTCTGTCCGTCATGACCGATCTTACATCGGCAAAGTCCACATTTACAAGGGCGAAATCCGAAATCAGATCGGATATTCCCTGTACGCCCTGCCTGAGTACGTCATCTGCCATTCCGAATGCCTCCAGCATGGAAGTGTTCTTCTCGCAGTTCTCCAGCAGTTTATCGTTCGGTACGATTACCAGCGAATCTACATATTTTTTCAGGAAGCCCAGACCCAGATTGGCCTGATCGCTTCTCTTCTTTCCCTCAAAGCTGAACGGTTTGGTTACTACGCCAACTGTCAGTATGCCCATATCCTTGGACGCCTTGGCTATTATAGGGGCAGCTCCCGTTCCGGTACCTCCGCCCATGCCTGCCGTTATAAAGACCATATCTGTTCCTTCAAGAAGGTCGGCTATGACATCAAGTGTCTCTTCCGCAGATCTCTGTCCTATCTCCGGATTTCCTCCGGCTCCCAGACCTCTGGTCAGTTTCTCGCCTATCTGTATCTTGGTCTCTGCGTTACATCTGCTAAGTGCCTGTTTATCGGTGTTTACCGCAATGTATTCAACACCTCCCAGGTTAGCCTCGATCATTCTATTTAAAGCGTTGCAGCCGGCTCCGCCGACACCGATAACCTTTATCACAGCTGAGTTATCCAGTTCATTCTCAAATTGCAACATGTATTCTGCCTCCTTGAATCCCATATTATTGTTCTATTTTATCATATTATTCACAGATTTGCATCAATTATTTGTTAAATGGCAGGGGAAAAGGAAATATAATTACTGTCTCCCAGACTTATGGTTCCTCTCTTGATTCCATTCTTAAACAATTTGTATACTACCTTCTGCAGGTCCCCTCTGTCGATGGACTTTTTCATCTGGTTTGGAGTTCCCTGCACCACCAGTGAATCATATATATATGCCTTGATAAAGACATTGGATACGTTGATCTTTTTGAAATAGAAGTCCCCTTTTTTCATGGAAGATACCATCTCCAGCGTGCTTTTCAGAGTGTCGGCCTCAACAGCCCTGACCTTCTTGCCGGTTTCGATCTTGCTCAGTGTCAGCCCCTTGAGAAGGGTCACATGAGGATCGACGCTGGTCTTTCTCAGCACGGTTCCATTGACATCGATGACCACATACTGATTGCCGTAAACGATGGCTGCCACCTGGCGCCGCTCAGTGACCTTTATCTTCAGAGTCGAAGGAAGTCCGATGCCGACCTTTACATTGGAGAAATAGGGGTCCTTCTCCAGTCTGGATTTGATCTCAGAACGTCCGGAATGGATGAATATGTTTCTGCCCTTCGAAGCCGCCGCCATATTGATGACCTCATCATCAGTGTAATAATAGTTTCCGGTCACGGTGATATTCCTGACATTGAAAACAGGGGACAGCAAAAACGCTATCAGCGCCGCAATGACCCCGATGGTGATCAGGAATTTCATCAGATAATGTTTCTTTTTCCTGACCTTTTTCTCCCTGTTTATTTCCTTGAATTCAATGTCTTCATTCATGAGCATTCCCTTTGCAGATATTTGAATATATTATTTCCGTCGCGCTGGACGGCGCACACTTCAGACTTGCCTCACCCATTTGTTTCAGCAGTTCCGGATCATTTTCCAGTTTTCTCACCTCTTCTATAAGTTTCTCACCGGTAAAATCCTTTTCCTCGATCAGAATAGCTCCGCCCCGGTCAGCCACCGACTTGGCATTGAAATACTGGTGATTTCCCGTCACATTTGGCGAAGGTACCAGGATCGAGGCTCTGCCGCAGGTGCATGTCTCAGCCACCGACAGCGCTCCCGCTCTGCTTATGACCAGATCCGACGCTCCCAGATAATCCTCCATGTTGTTTATATATGATTCTATCCTTATGTTGCCGCCAAGTTGGATTCCTTCTGCTTTGATTTTGTTCAGAACCTCATCATAGTACTGGCTTCCCGTACCGTAAAACAGGACCTTTCCAGGCTGGTCGTTCAGATACTTCATCAGCTCAAAAACCACATCGTTGATTTTCTGTGCCCCCTGACTGCCGCCAAATGAGAATACGACAAAATCGTCCGCAGCAAGTCCCAGCTTCTCCCTGGCTTTTTTTCTGTCTACATTGGAAAACCTGGTTCTTACCGGATTGCCGCTGACCACATGCTTCTCCGGCTCCTTGAAATAGTGAGCAGCTTCCGGGAATCCCATGAATACCTTTTCCACGAATTTTTCCAGAGTCTTATTGGCTACTCCGGGGTACGCGTTCTGTTCATGGAGAAAGCATCTGGCGCCGTATTTGTGACCGGCATAAATAACTGGCACACATACGAAACCTCCAGTACCGATGACCACGTCCGGTTTGAATTTTTTCATGATTTTCATGGACTGACGCACACCTTTCATGGTGCTGAAACCAGTGTCGAATATCTTGAAGATATTGCTGCGGTCCAGCCATTTGGCGGATACCAGTTCCATGGGATAACCCGAGCCCGGTACTATATCCTTTTCCAGCCCGATGTCATTTCCCACATATAGGATCTCGGCGTCGCTGTCCTTTTCTTTTATTTTGTCGGCGATGGCAAGGGCCGGATATATATGCCCGCCTGTACCGCCGCCCGTTACTATTGCTCTCATGCTCTTCCTCCGTTATGCCGTGTCCTGAGACTGCGGCGTATCTTTTCTGGTGCTGCCGCCTTGACCCTGCCGCTTCTCCTGGAAACGTTCAGCACGACTCCCGCGGAGCCCATGAATATCCAGAGGGCATTACCTCCATAGCTTACAAAAGGCAGCGCGATGCCTGTCGGAGGCATGGATGATGTAACTACCGCCACATTAAGTATGACCTGTATGCCGATCATCAGTGTAATGCCGCCGCTGAGCAGCATGCCGAAACGGTCCGGGGCATTCATCGTGATGACGAAGCAGCGCCAGATGAGCACCGCGAATACGATCAGCAGCAGGATGATACCCACCAGTCCCAGCTCTTCTCCTATGATCGCCAGAATAAAGTCGTTCTGAGGTTCAGGCAGATACAGGTTCTTCTGAACACTCTTGCCCAGTCCAAGTCCGAACAGACCGCCGGTTCCAAGGGCCAGCAGAGACTGAACCACCTGATAGCCGTCACCCAGCGGATCAGCAAACGGATTGGTGAAGCTGGTCAGTCGCCTGGCCCAGTATGTTCCAGTCTGACTGATTGCCAGAAGTCCGCCGCCGCCTATTACCAGCATGCCGATGATATACTTCCACTGCAGACCGGCAAGAAACATCATGCCTATTATAATGCCCACTACGGTTATAGCAGTAGACAGATTCGGCTGCTTGGCTATGAGACCGCCAAACACCAGCGCCACTCCGAAGAGGGGCAGTATCCCGTCCTTCAGTGACAAGACCCTTTTGGGATCCTTGGCCAGAAACGCGGCTACAAAAGCTATTACTGCTATTTTGGCCACTTCTCCCGGCATTATGCGAAGCGGTCCAAGAACTATCCACCTGGTCGCGCCGTTGACTGTGTAGCCCAGAGGCGTGAACAGAAGAAGCAGCAATACAAGACTGATACCCATGAGCAGCAGCGACAGCTGTCTGATTATGTGATAGTCTATGATCGACATAAAGTACATTATAAAGAATCCGGTAATGGCAAAAAACAACTGCCTCTCCAGGTATCCGAAGGGCGAGCCCGTATCGTTGAGGGACTTATAGTAGCTGGCGCTGAACACCATTACTACGCCAAATATCACCAGTATCATAACAAGTATGACGATGGTGAAATCGCACGGTTTTATTTTTTTCACACTTTCGATGAATTTAGCCATTTACCTTACCAATCTGTTTACGCAATCCTTAAAGTGGTCTCCTCTTTGTTCAAAATTATCATACATGTCCCAGCTGGCGCACGCAGGAGAAAGCAGCACCGAATCACCAGGCTCAGCCAGTTCAAAGGCCTTCCTAACGCATTCATTCATGTCCTTGCAGTAAATGTAGTCCTGGAACCCCTGTCTGTCCGCTGCTTCCTGTATGAAGTGGGCATCTCTGCCCATCAGTATCATCTTCCTGACCCTTCCCGGGAATTCTTTGACAAATGCGTCAAATTCCTGTCCCTTGGCATCTCCGCCGGCGATAAGGATGATATTCTTTTCTAATGCCTTCAACGCCGTTATGGAGGCGTCGGTATTGGTGCCCTTGGAATCATTGTAATACTTGACTCCATTGATTTCTCCGCAGTATTCTATCCTGTGCTCAACACCTGAAAACTCCCTGATGCCGTCTCTGATAACTTCCGGCGCTATACCGGAGAAATAGCATATGGCAGCAGCCGCCAGGGCATTCTGCAGATTGTGGTTCCCTATGATCTTAAGCTCGTCTACTCCGCAGATGTCGACAAGCTCTTCACTTTCATTTCTGATCACTATCCTTCCGTCCTGAACAAAAGCGCCGAAGCTGAGTTCCTCTTTGCAGCTGAACGGCACGACCCTGGCCTTGCAGTCAGCAGCCAGACGGTAGCATTCAATGTCATCATAATTGATGACCAGATATCCGTCCTCTCTCTGATTTGCAAATATCCTGGCCTTTGCAGCGCCGTAGGCCTGCATGGTGTGATGCCTGTTGAGATGGTCAGGTGTCAGGTTCAGTATGGCTGATACAGCAGGTTTGAAGTATCTGGTCGTCTCCAGCTGGAAACTGCTGGTCTCAGTTACCAGCCAGTCGCTTTCCGAAGCATCTGCAGAAGCGGAAATGACTGCCACTCCGATATTTCCTACCACGTAAGTCCTGCGCCCCGACTTCTTGAAGATCTCTCCTACCAGAGTCGTAGTGGTCGTCTTGCCGTTGGTGCCTGTTATGGCTACATATGTGCCTCTGCCTATCCTGTATGCGATTTCCAGTTCGCCTATGATCTCTGCGCCCTTTTCTGCCGCCTCCTGGATAAATGCCAGCTCCGGACTCACTCCCGGGCTAAGTATCAGCATGTCAAATTCACCCATGTCCGGAGGCATGGTATTGAGATAAAACACAGCGCCGCGGCCTCTGAAGTAGGTTATGAGATTAGCATCGATCTCACTTTCCTTCTTGGAATCCTGGATCGATATCCGCGCGCCCAGCTTTATCATCGCCTGTGCCGCCGCGATCCCGGACTTGCCAAAGCCCACTATCAGCACATTTTTGTTTTTCATATTGTCATTATTGGTCGTCATTTTAATTTCATCTCCATCCATGATTTCCTAAGGTCATATTTTCATGATTCCCAGGCCTATTACGCAGCATACCGCCGCGATCAGCCAGAACATCTTCACCACGTTCGGCTCTTTCATGCCTCCCAGTTCAAAGTGATGGTGTATAGGCGCCATCCTGAAAACTCTCTTGCCTGTCGTCTTGAAGGAAACCACCTGGATTATGACTGAAAGGGCTTCCACTACGAATACCAGTCCTACGAACGGTATCAGAAGCTCTGCTTTGGTCAGTATGACTGCCGCAGCCATGCCTCCGCCCAGAGCCATGGAACCCGTGTCACCCATAAACACCTTGGCCGGGTATTTATTGAATATTATAAAGCCGATGCAGGCGCCTGTTATTGCCAGCAGATAGACCGCGCTTGGATAGCTTGCAAAGTGATCCGCTATCAGCGCAAAGGCAAAGGCGAATATTGCTGAAACGCCTGAACAAAGTCCATCCAGTCCATCGGTCAGATTGACGCTGTTGGCCATTGCCACGATGACAAAGGCAACAAACGGTATGAACCACATTCCGAAGTCCACATCCTTGTCTATGAAAGGAATCCATACATTGGTGCCCAGACTGGTATACTTTACTATGTAAAATCCGAACAAGGCACTGAGAATTATCTGAAGCACCAGCTTCTGCCAGGCTCTCAGCCCCAGATTATGCTTCTGTGTCACCTTGATGTAGTCATCAAGGAAACCTATAAGTCCGTACAGGATTCCGAATATCAGCAGTACTGCCGTGTCCTGCGTCGGCTTGGTACCTATCAGAGTCACAATGATTATGGCGCCATATATGGCGATGCCACCCATGGTAGGCGTGCCTTCCTTCTTCTTATGAGACTTTGGTCCTTCATCTCTGATAAACTGCTGAAACTGCTTGTGTTTCAAGATCGGTATCTCTATTGATGTAAAAACCGAAGATGCCATTACCGCTAGTACAACGATTACAATAAACTGATACGTAAACATTATTTTTCCCCTATCCTTTGATTATTTCGTCCGCTACCTTATCCATGTGCAGTGCATTTGAAGCTTTGATCAATACCACATCTCCCGTTCTCAGGAGTTTTGGAAGCTCCGGGTAAAGTTCTTCTCTGGTTTCGAACCAGAGAGTGCTGCAGCCGCCTTCTTCCGCGCCCTTTACCATATCCGCCGCCTTTTCAGCAACTCCTATGAAAAGATCCACGCCTTTTTCTGCCGCGTATCTGCCGATCTCTTCGTGATAGGCTCTGGAATCCTCGCCCAGCTCGTTCATGCCTCCGAGGATGGCGATCTTCCTGGTTCCGTCAGCGCTCATGAGAGTGTTGATAGCCGATTTCATTGAATCCGGCGCCGCATTGTAGGTATCATCGATGACCCTGATCCCGCGGGCTTCTCTTACGGCAAGTCTCTTGCCGGTAAGCTGCAGATTCTTAAGCCCTCTGATTGCCTCGTCCATGGTAATTCCCAGTTTGGTGCATGCCGCTATGGCCAGCGCCGCATTGATCGCGTTGTGAGCTCCGGGAACGCCCAGTGAAATGCGTCTTTCCGTTTCCCCCGTCTTCAGCGTGAATTCTATACCCTTCTCGCCCTGATCGTTGATGTCAGAAACCACATAATCCTCATCACCGTCACCAACAGACACTACCCGGTAATCACCTGTAATGTCCTCTTTGTTCAGGAGATCGCAGGTTTCGTTTATTACCAGCATATCATCAGGTCCGAAGAAGTCGACGACCTCCATCTTGGCCTTTCTGATGTTCTCCCGGCTGCCCAGATTTTCCATGTGAGAAATCCCCACATTGGTGATGATCCCCGCCTCCGGCCTGGTTATTTCCGCATATCTGTGGATGTCGCCCGCATGATCAAGTCCAAGTTCAAATACTGCAACTTCCATAGTATCGTCAAACGAAAAAATTGTCAACGGTACCCCGACATTATTGTTGAAATTTGCTACTGGTCTTCCCGTCTTGTATTTTTCACTGCAGATATAGTAAACCATGTCTCTGGTAGAAGTCTTTCCCACGCTGCCTGTAACAGCGATACGCCTGACCCCGATGCTGTCCAGATAGTATTTGGACAGGTCCTGCATGGCGGTAATGGTATCATCCACGAGTATTATATTGCAGTCCGTCAGAGACTGAACGCTCTCAGGTTCAGAGGCCATTATGGTGCGGCAGCCGCTGTCGACTACCTGCGGTATGAACTTGTGGGCGTCATGGACCTCCCCGATTATTGGTATGAACAAAGTATCAGCGGCGACTTTTCTCGAGTCCGTGCTCACCTCTCTGACGACAGCATTTCCATCGCCGTATAAAAGCCGTCCCTTTGACGCACTGACTATTTCTTTTACAGTGATAGGATTCATATGATCAACATTCCTTTCTACTTCCTGTACAGATATACCGTATCCCCCTTGGAGGCCTTCTTGCCGGCCTTAGGGTACTGATCGACTATGGTAAAGTCTTTGTTGCCCGATATGGCCGGGCTCACCTTGTATTTCAGACCCGCGCTGCCCAGTATTCCTATGGCATCGCTGTAACTCTTGCCCTTTACCGTCGGTACATATACGGTATCAGAACCAAGCGCTTTCTTTTCCGAAGTCGTATAGCTCGGAGATATCTCAAGATATGTGAGTGCATTCTTCAGGAATGTACGTGCTATCGGCGCCGCCGTAGCACTTCCGTACTGCACTCCCTGCGGGCTGTCGACTATGACCAGTATGGCCAGCTTGGGATCATCCATCGGAGCCATGCCGACAAATGATGACCATGTGTCATTGGAGTATTTTCCGTTGGCGACCTTGTTGGCGGTTCCCGTCTTTCCTCCTATGCGGTACCCTGTGATCTTGGCGTTTCCGCCGCCGCCCTTGGATACTACGTATTCCATGATGTCCTTCATCTCACTGGCGGTTTTAGAGGAAATGACCTTTCGCACTTCCTGGGTCTTATATTCCTTGACCGTCTTCCCTGAAGAATCGGTCAGCTTTTCCACTATCCTCGGTTTCATGATGACGCCGTCGTTGCCTATGGCGCAGACCGCCGTCAGCAGCTGTATCGGCGTCACAGCGATTCCCTGTCCATAGGCCATGGTTGCCAGATCCACGTTGGACAGGCTTTTTTCATCTTTGATGATGGCTGATGTCTCTGCCGGCAGATCCACATGGGTCACGTCAGTGATGCCGAACATCTCGAGATAATTGTAATACTTCTGCTTGCCCATCTTCAGTACCAGCTGTACCTGGACAGGGTTACAGGAATTTCCAACAGCCTGGACAAGAGTCTCAGCTCCATGTCCCGCCAGATCCCAGCAGTGAAGCGTGGTTCCATCCACTCTGATGGAGCCGCTGTCGTAATAGTGAGTCGTAGGAGTCGTCACGCCCTCCTCAAGTGCCGATGACGTGGTCACCAGCTTGAAGGTCGACCCCGGCTCATACAGATCGCTGACGATAGGATTTTTCCACATCTCACTCAGGTATTTGCCCTGATTGCTCACTGAAAGTTTGCTGTAATACTTCTTGGCCGATGATGTGACCGGTTCAGTCGCATCATTAGGGTCAAAAGACGGATTGGTTGCCATGGCCAGGATATCTCCTGTCTTTGGATTCATGACCAGACACATGATCCTCTTGGCCTTGGTCTTGGTAATGCCCTTGGCTATGGCTTTTTCCGCATAGTGCTGCAGCACCTCGTCTATGGTCAGCTGCACGTTGTATCCGTCTTTGGCCTGATAATACTTCTGACTTCCATATGAAAGAGTGTCGCCGTTGATGTCTGTTTCCTTGATCCATCTTCCCGCAACGCCGCTGAGATATCCGTCAAACTGAGATTCGATGCCTGTGCGCCCCTCATTATCGTCATTGACACTGCCCAGAAGCTGTGCCGCCGAAGTTCCCAGCGGATAATACCGCTTGGTATTTTCCGCTATTTCCAGGCCGCTGACCTTCAACGCTCTGATCTTGTCGCAGGTATTCTTGTCAAGATACCTGGCCATCTTCAGCAGAGTCTGCCTGGAAGTCATGTCCTTTTTGACATTATCCGATTTTTCATTCAATATCACCGCCAGCTTCTTACTCAGTTCATCGATCTTCTGCGATGAATAATTCTTTTTTATCTGAGAAGGCCTGACCCATACTGAATAGCAGGTTGCGCTGGCAGCAAGTTCCTGCCCGTTGGTATCGTATATGGATCCTCTTTTGGCCTCGATCGGTATGTCGCTGGTCTGCTGATTCGTAGCCTTTTCGCTGTATTCATCAGCCTTGACTATCTGTATCCATGCGGTGCGCAGTGCAAGCACAAAAATCAGTGCCATTATGATAATGAACGCCTGAATTATTCTCTTTTTACTACTCATTTTTATTCTTGCCATGCTCTACCCCATTAAAAATGCCAGACAGCCAATTAAGTATTAAGTTGTCTGGCAATCCTTCTATTAAATTATAATCTAAATCGCAGCATTAATAAAGAGCTAATTATAAGCTTCTTTTCTTATTACTGTCGCAAAATTGCTGTCCGGTTTGTCGCTGCTTGTGATATAAACGCATTCATCTGAAGTAGGATAAACCATTCCCAGCTTGGTGCGTGCAACCTTCTCAATGTGCTCGATGTTGTTGGCCGTTTTCAGCTGTACATTCATCGTTTCCACCTCGCCCTGCAAAGCCTTGTTCTTGTCGATGAGGTTGTTGTTCTCCACGCGAAGTTCAGCAGCATATGCCGTCAGCACTACCATGGTGATGCATATGAGTCCAACTGCTATCAATGTAAAAATTATCCTTCTCTTGTCCTTTACACTCATTTACTCTACCTCTAAATCTAAATCTTCTCACACACCCTGAGCTTGGCGCTCCTTGATCTCGGGTTTTCTTCCAGTTCCTTTTCATCCGGTGTTATTGGCTTACCGGTGATTTTTTTTATATCAGCTACTTTCCCACACACACATATCGGAAACTCCGGTGGACAGGTACACGGGTTGGCCCTTTTGTTAAAGGCTTCCTTTACGATCCTGTCTTCCAGCGAATGGAACGATATGATACAAAGCCGTCCTCCGCTGTTCATCACGTCGAAGAATTCGCCGACAGCGTCGGCCAGCTGTCCCAGCTCATCGTTGACCTCGATCCTGATTGCCTGAAATGTTCTCTTTGCAGGATGTGGTCCGTTTCTCCTCGCTTTTGCCGGTATTGCCGCCTTTATCACCTCCACCAGTTCAGCTGTGGATTCCAGAGGTCCGTTTTTACGGGCTTCCACGATGAAGGAGGCTATCCGTCTTGCCCATCGTTCTTCGCCATATTCGGAAATTATTTTCGTCAGCTCGTCACCGCTGTATGTATTTACCACTTCGTAGGCGGTCATCCTGTCGTCCTGATTCATTCTCATGTCCAGAGGCGAGTCCTGCATGTAGGAAAATCCTCTCTGGACGTTGTCCAGCTGAAATGATGAAACTCCCAGATCCAGGAGTGCACCGTCGATTCCGGCAATGCCGGTTTCAGCCAGGACTTCTTTGATATCTGAATAATTGCTTTGGACAAAAATCTTGCGGCAGTTGTATTCCTGAAGCCTTTCTTCCGCCGTGTCAAGGGCGTCCCTATCTCTGTCGATTCCTATCAGAGTCCCTGTCGGTGAAAGCTTCTCACATATGTGTCTGGAATGTCCGGCGCCACCCAGGGTACCGTCGACGTAGATGCCGTCAGGTCTGATATTCAGATTTTCTATGCACTGCTCCAGCAGCACCGGCGTGTGTCTGAATTCCATAACGCCACCTAGAAATTGTATTTCTCAAGAGCACCGGCGAATTCCTCAGAATCCATCTTGCCTTCATTATCAGGAGTTTCCCAGACTTCTTTGCTCCAGATCTCGATCTTCTTCATGGTGCCCATGGTGACAAGCTCTTTGCTGATCCTTGCATATTCCTTAAGCTCGTTGGGAATTATTATCCTTCCCTGCTTATCGAATTCGCATTCTGTCGCATTGGCGCAGAAGTGTCTGATAAATGCCCTGATCTTCGGATCTGATTCCGGCAGCTGGGCGATCTTTTCCATCTGTTTCTCCCAGTCTTCCATGGAATAAATATACAGACATATATCCAGACCTTTGGTCAGGACACATCTGCCTCCGAGCTGATCTCTGTGCTTGGAAGGCACAATGACTCTGTTCTTAGCATCTATTGAATTGTAAAATGTGCCCATGAACATGTTCATTCTCCTACTTCTACACCCCTGGCATTTTATTTTCTCCATTGTACACCACTTTTCACCACTTTTCAACAAATTGAATCGTATTGATGGGCTGAGTCTCCACTTTTTTTGGACTCTTCGTAGATTTTAATAACCAAAAAATAAAAAAGCCACTATATATAGTGGCTTTTAAAATATCTTCGTCAAGATACATGTGGCTTTCTCAGGTTATCTTTTTTTGGTAAAAATAGGTTTTTGTTTAGACTGTTTCGGGTAGCGTGTCTTGCGGCCGCGGCCGTTGATACTTCTATAGCTCATGGATCGTCTGCCGCGCATTCCAACGAGCAGAACGATGAGCAGTATGATCACCGCCAGGACTATAACGGCGATGCTGATCACCACGCCCATGGTCTTGTTAGGTTCCTTGAACAGATGTGCGGGATTGAAGCTTCCGTCATATACCATTCTGCCGTCTGCTTTGGCATAGCTCGATGGTATCGAATTGCCGTAATACTGGTCCAGATATGAAGCCAGGGCGGACCATGCCTTCATCTCGTTCCCGCTCTTTCTGTACAGTATCTGTCCATTGATATCCGTTATGGCACTCCCGCTCTTGTCCTTCAGCTTGATACCTCCGGCAAAGCTGCTCCCTGACAGCAGACTCTTGATCTTCTTGTATGAATTCCCGTCCGTCACGACATGATAGGTTTTTTTCTCGCTCAGAGTCTGGCTCTTTCCTGAGGCACTTACGACCTTCGCATCGTAAACTCTGTTTGAGGAAACTCTGTGAGGGTTGTAGGTATACTTAAGGCCGCTGAAATACAGTCTGCCTGAAGCATCTGCCCTGGCGCCGACTTCCGCGAGTGACTTCAGTTCACTTCCGGTCAGATAGAAACTGACCACCGGTTCGCCCGGTCTGCCGTCATTTCCTGTGCCTGAGGAAAGTACATTGAAGGCATCTCCGCCTGTCACCTTTCCCTTGGCTATGGTTCCCGTTACTGCTCCTGCCGAGACCACGCCGATGGCTGCATCGTCTGCGCTGCTGCCTTTAGCTTTGTTCCTGGCAGAGTAGAGATATGAATCCGCTATAATATCACCCAGAGGATCGTCTCCCTTGGCACTTCCAAGGCTGGAAAGACTGGTAAAATCGAAATCGCTGGTAGTCAGCTTTTCACCATAGTCATAGCCATACTTGGAAAAATATCTGCTGTTATACAGTGATTTGAAGCTGTCGCCCTTGGACTGCACTGTTCCGTCATTGTTGATGGATCCGTCAAGCGACGTCAGTTCACAGGATTTATATTTATATGATTTGCCGCTGCTCTTAAATGTGACCGTTCCTACTTGATCAGAGTCCTTTCCCACAGACACTATCTGAGTGCCGTTATCCTCTATCGGACTTGACAGGGAAGTCGTGGTATTGCTGCTGATTATCAGGTCTATGCCGTCAACACTTCCGGCCAGTTTCTTGGCCTCAGACTGACTGGTATCCTTGCCGCCGCTGCCGGAATTGTACAGGCAGATGATGAGATCAGGTTTTTCCTTATCCTTGATCTTTGAAATCACGCTTTTAGCCGTTTCAACCGGATCAGCCAGTTTGAATCCCGCATTATCAACACTGTCAAAAGCCGTCTTGCTTATCAGTCCAAACACTGCTATCTTTTTTTCATAATTATTAGCAACATAGTAGTCCTCGACGCCGTATTTACTGTATGCCTTATCAAGGTCAGAGCCGCCGCTGAGGTTTGCAGCCACCAGATGAGGCACCTTATCGCCTGAATCGGCAGCCGTTTTCAGCATGTCAGCAAGAGCGCCGCTGCCCTGAGTCAGTTCAGACACGCCGATAGTCGAAATATCATAACCTGCGCTTCCCATGGTGCGAAGTTCCGGAGCTTCAGTGCTGAAGATCGTCTGGAACGGATTTCCCATGGAATAATTACCGGCATCAAACAAAAAAGAAACCGGGTATTTATTGGAAACCGTATCAGCGTATGTTTTGACTCTCGCATAGTCACTCACAGTTGACTGTGTATCCCCTGTATATGAAATTGCTATGGAATCCTTATCCTTTTCTGCCAGCTTCCCCTTGCTGTCAGTATAATAGTTTGACATGGCATCCAGCCATGTGCTGTAGCTGATATTCCCCTCTGTCTTGCTGTCTCTGGTGAAGCTCGTGTAATCACCATATCCGAACGCGATGTAAGGAACAGACATGGTGACTGTAAGGATCGCAGCCAGTAAAACTACTCTCAGTTTTTTCATTTTACATCTAACCTCTCATTAACTATAACAACAATATTTCTTATCACTCGTTCAGGGTGTATTTCCATGAACAGTGACACGTGCTGTCCGTGATATCCGGATAGCAGCTCAATGCCTCGCATTGAAATCTGTCATCAATGGTTTTCCCAAATAGACCATATTCTATTTCCCCTACGCTTTTACACGGATGAAATTCCATCCCCTTTTTCTCTCTGGCATGCTGCACTCTGCATTCGAGTATCCTGTAAGTCAGCGTGTTGCCGTCGATAAGTATTTCATCTTTGGAGAAATTACAGTAGAACCTGAGTTGGAGTGCCTTGGCCAGTCCTTCTATTCCCGGATGCTCCGGCAGTTTCAGGAACTGTTTTATTTTGTTTGCCTCGATGACCGTAAACTTTTCCCATACCTTACAGTCTGCCTCCATCGCAGCGTCCATGCCATATCTTTTTTCAAATTCCTGGAACCAGAGTCCGTCATCGGCCAGCCAGTTCTTGGAATACATTTCAATCAGCTCGATCAGTTCCTCTCTGGAAAACTGTTTTAAATACTCGTTAGTCATTTTTCTGATCATCAGCTCCTTGTCAGTTCGCGGCAGCTTCTTGATGGCCGCCTCTCTTTTCATTGCTTCTTCCCTGGTCATGTGCTCCTCGTAATATGCCAGACGTACCGGTCTGCGTCCTCTGGTATACTTGGCTCCTCTGCCCTGGTTGTGCGCGCGGACCCGTTTTTCCAGGTCGTTGGTCCAACCGGTATAGAGGCTGCCGTCAGAGCATTCAAGGATATACGTATAGTTCATTTTTTACCTCTTTGAATTTCGGGCAGCATTATCATTATATCACAAAATATCCATAAACAAAACTATATTTACAATCCGTTATTTGACGAGTCTGGCCACTGCGTGTATAATTGACTCAAATCGAGTTATTAACTGAAAGGAATGAAAAATGTTCAAATCAATCACCAGGATTTCCATGACTCTGCTGCTCGCCCTGACGCTGACTATTACCGCTGCCATACCGGCATTTGCTGCTGATACCGCGGCACCGTCGGTAACAGCCAAAAGTGCCATAGCATACTGCGAGGATACCAATACCAACCTCTATGAAAAGAGCATCAACACCAGGCGTGATCCGCTGAGCACCACCAAACTGCTTACGGCTTACATAGTCATGAAACGCGGCATCGACCTGAACAAAACTATAACCATAAGTTACGAGACGGCCCATACGCCGTACATGAACTTCTACCATCTGAGAAAAGGTGAACGGATCAAGGTCAGATACCTTATGTACTTTGCGCTGCTCCCATCGGAGAACGACGCGGCGGCAGCTCTTGGTCAGGCAGTCGCCGGCAACAGGAAGAACTTCGCCAGGATCATGAACGAGGAAGCAGCTGCCCTCGGATGCACCAACAGTCATTTTGTCAATGCTCACGGCTGCATCGCCAGGAGTCATTACACCACTGCCCACGATATGGCACTCATCGCCAGGGCTGCATTCAGCTACAGCTTCATCCGCAAGGTCTGCGGGACCAGGAAGTACACCATTCCTAAGACCAACAAGTTTTCCAGGCGTTATTTATGGCTGACCAACTGGTTCTTCCGCGACGGAACTTATAAAAAGTACAACGTCATCGCCGGCAAGACCGGTACCTGGAACAGCTACAACACGTCTCTGGTCGAGATGTCGCAGCAGAACGGCATGACCATATATACCGTAGTGCTCAAGGACCGCTCATCTGCCCGCTACTCTGATACCAAGAAGCTGATGAACTACAGCCGTGATATACTTTCAGAGCCGGAGACCTCTGAAGAAGTCGATCTTGTAGAAAACCCTGAATAGCACAAAAAAGTGGCATCACTGCCACTTTTTTATTTGTCTTTATCCTATGCCTCTTTGTATCCCGTCAAGGTATATCCCGCCTCTTCGGTCACGGCGGCAAATTCCGCCTGACTTACAGCCTTATCCGCTTCCACGGAGGCGCTTCCCTTCTCCAGATCCACCACAGCGCTCACACCGTCCATCTGATTAAGGGCCTCTGTCATATGTTTCTGACAATGCTGGCACATCATGCCGTCGATTTTTAGTTCGTACTTCATTTGTTTATTCTCCTCTTCTTTTGGTTTTATTTCTTCAGCCGGCTTATGCCGGTCGGTTTTGAACAGTTTCAGTCTCAGGGCGTTTGTCACCACGCACACGCTGGACAAACTCATGGCAGCCGCTCCGAACATCGGCGACAGTGTCAGGCCGAAAGCCGGATACAGAACACCTGCAGCCAGCGGTATGCCAATAATATTGTAAAAGAATGCCCAGAACAGGTTTTCCTTGATGTTGCGGATTACGGCCCGGGAAAGTCTTATGGCGGTCACCGCGTCCAGCAGATCGCTGCGCATAAGAACCGCATCTGCGCTTTCTATGGCCACGTCCGTACCGGCGCCGATGGCTATTCCCACATCGGCTCTTGCCAGTGCAGGAGCATCGTTGATGCCGTCTCCGATCATAGCTACTTTATGGCCCTGCTGCTGCAGTTCCGCAATATGCTTTTCCTTATCCTGAGGCAGCACCTCTGCCACCGCTCTGGTGATGCCCATGCGTTTTCCGATGGCGTCAGCCGTGCGCTGATTGTCCCCTGTCAGCATCACAACCTCGATACCCATGCCGCGGAACGCCGCAACCGCTTCACGGCTGGTGGCTTTCTCCACATCAGCTGCCGCTATTATGCCGAGCAGCTTTCCGCTTCCGGTCTCTGCAAAGAGCAGCGGTGTCTTCCCCTGCTCAGCCAGATCATCGATCCGTATCCCATCAGTCTCTATCCCCGCCTCCTTCATCAGCGCCAGGTTGCCGGCCAGGTATTCTTTACCGTCGACAGCAGCCCTGATGCCTCTTCCGGAAACAGCCTCGAATGCTTCAAGTCCCGCCGCGGCCACGCCTTTGTCTGACGCATAGGCGCACACAGCCTCGGCAAGCGGATGCTCGCTGCCCTTCTCCATGGCCGCCGCTATGGAAACCAGTTTTTCCTCCGCGATATCAAAGGCGATGACATCTGTCACCTCAGGTCTGCCCTCGGTAACGGTGCCGGTTTTATCCAGCACGACAGTGTCGATGCTGTGGGCAGTTTCCAGCGCCTGTCCCGACTTGATCAGTATGCCGTTCTCCGCTCCCTTTCCAGTTCCCACCATTATGGCTACCGGTGTTGCCAGCCCCAGTGCACATGGACACGATATTACGAGCACTGCTATGCCCGCAGACAGAGCGAACTCAAAAGATGCTCCGGCAATGAGCCATATGACCGCCGCGGCCAGGGCGATGACCATGACCACAGGAACAAAGACTCCCGCGATTTTGTCCGCCATTCTGGCTATTGGCGCCTTGCTGGCGCTGGCTTCATCCACCAGTCTGATTATCTGACTTATGGTCGAATCCTCACCGACCTGCTGGCATCTGACTCTGATAAATCCCGTTTTGTTCAACGTGGCAGATATGACTTTGTCTCCCGGCTTTCTCTCCACCGGAATGCTCTCGCCTGTGATAGCAGACTCATCCACGGTAGTGCTTCCCGATTCTATGACACCGTCAGCGGCTATGCTTTCACCCGGGCGCACCATAAGGATGTCGTTCTGCCTGAGCTCTCCTATGGCGATGGTCAGTTCTCTGCCGTCTCTTTCCACGACAGCGGTCTCCGGCGCCAGTTCCATGAGTTTTTCGATGGCCTGACTGGTCTTGCCCTTGGACCTCGACTCCAGATATTTGCCCACGGTTATGAGCGTCAGTATGGTCCCCGCCGATTCAAAATACACCTCAGATCCATATTTATGTACCATGGCCATATTCATGGTCTCATAGCCGTGGACCATCATGAATATGGAAAACGTGCCGTATATCATCGCCGCCAGCGACCCGACCGCTATCAGGCTGTCCATATTTGGACCTCCCCTGAGCAGACTTGGTATGCCGCTTCTGAAATACTTGAAATTCAGCGCCACTATGGGTATCAGGAACAAAACCTGCACCAGAGCCAGGGTCAGCGGCCGGCCCATCTCGCCGGCTCCCGCGCTCATGAACATATGACTCATGGATACGCCCATCAGCGGTATCAGAAACACCACCGAAAAAATCAGCCTGAGCTTCATGCGCCGCGCGTCGGAGACAGCTTCATCTGAAGCGTTTGTGCCCTGTATCTTATTTGTCTGGCCGCTGACTGCCGGTTCATCTACCATGGCTCCGTACCCGGCTTTTTCCACAGCTTTTATAATATCTTCATTGCTGATCACGCCATCCTCTCTGTTGAGGCGCATGGTCCCCGTCAGCAGATTCACGCTGACGTCATCGGTACCGTCCAGTTTTTTCACCGCTTTCTCCACCCTTGAAGAACAGGCGGCGCAGGACATACCTGTCACTTTAAATTTTTCTTCTGTCATTTCATCATCCTCGGAAGCAGTTCGCACAATTCGTCCACCGCTTCATCATTTCCGTCTTTTATGTCATCTACCACGCAAGATCTTATATGCTGCTTCAGTAGCGCGGTGTTGAATGCCCTGATGGCAGACTCCACAGCGCTGGACTGCACAAGCACATCCACGCAGTACCTGTCGTCCTCTATCATACCGCGAATGCCTCGTACCTGCCCCTCGATGCGGTTCAGGCGCTTGATCAGGTCGTCGTATTCCTTACCTTCTCTGTGCCTGCTCTTCTGGCTGCAGGCGGCGCAAGTTTTTTCTTCCATGTTTTTTCCTCTTCTTTTAACAAAGGTACCTTATCACTTATCACTATATACCCCCTCGGGGTATATGTAAACATTTTTATTCACAGAAAAACTGCCGCGTTCACGCGGCAGCTTTAACATATGATTATCGTGCGTATTTCTTTGTCGGTCTGACGCCCATGAGGGCCTCAATATTGGTCTGTCCGTTGATCCTGGTCACAAAGCCATAAAGTTCTTCAGCATTTTTGTCTTTGCCCAGAGAAAGGTCTGCCTTAGCCATATAGATGTCGATATCTGAATCCAGCGGCGCCTCCTTCATAAAACGAAGGTTGACGGACGTTACCTCCTTGTCTATGATGCCGGGAATGTAATCCCAGACCATGTTTGCATAATTGGTATTGGTTACGTGTCGGTTCATGTCCACATCACTGTAAAATACGTGACGCTGCCCCACCTTCTCAAAATCCAGATCCTTCGGGAAGTGAAATCTCTTAGGTATCGCAAGCTCCAGCGCGTCACCCGTCTCATACCCGGTTATGTCTATCTCATCTGAATGACACAGCTTCCCCGTGTTGCGGTTTGCCACCGCCCAGTCGCTGCAGGCTCTGGCTACGACTTCTTCACCGCACCTGACCTCATAGCAGCGCGGAAATGTGGCGCCCTTGTCCGGACATCTCCAGGTTCCCGCTTCTATATGCTCATACTGATGAAGCTGGCGGTATATCTCAATGTTCATCCTTGTGACGATAAACGCTTTCCCCTCAAAGAACAGATCGTAATATGACGGTTTCCTGTCTCTCATCTGATGGTTGGCAGTTTCCTGCATATAACGCATCAGAAAGGTCGGTCTTATGTTGTTGTTTTCATCCACATCGTGGCATGTTATCTCATATTTTTCAGTATACTGCTGCATATTCTTCCCCTTTGTATCAGTCTTCCGTGTATTATTATACCATCTTTTCACGGTTTTTCCATTTACATTATGGGGAAAATGTCGCAAGCAGCATCATTCATACTGGACGATCTTATAGTATTCCCTGGCTGTAACATAGTATACCAGCGCGTATATCGCGGCAAAGACCACAAAGGTCACGGCCGTGCACTGCAGGAACAGCCCTACATTACTCAGGCTGAAGAGTCTCAGCATCTGTCGTATCATGTTGAAAGCCCCCATCATGTGACAGCCTGCAACTATGAGCGGTATGTAGAATACCATCAGAACCTGGCTCCGGATGGACCTCTTCACCTCGCTGCGGCTCATGCCCACCTTCTGCATGATCTCGAATTTATCCTTGTCATAGTAGCCTTCCGATATCTGCTTGTAGTAGATTATCAGCGCAGCCGCGAAGGTGAACACTATCCCCAGGAAGATGCCCAGGAACAGGAAGCCGCCTGTCAGACCAGCATATTCGTTCTCGTAGCCCGCACGGCTGGTCACCGTTGCGTATCTATACGATCTGCCTGCCATTCTTATGGAATTCTGGTAGTCTGCTGCCAGCATCGATATCTTGTTCTCCGATGCCGACGAATTGAACATCATGTAATATGAAAGCTCGGAATACGAGTCCTTAAGTTCACCGACGATCCTGTCGGCTACGGTATTACTGACCACGAATATGTGGCTTTCCTTCAGGCCGAATCCCGGCTTTACAGGAACAAAATCATCCACATTCTTCTTCACGGTATATTTTCTGCCTGCCAGAGTCAGAGTGTCTGACACTCTGTCGCCGCTGGCCAGGATCTGGTTGCCGCTTATGCCTGCATCCTTTCCGGTGAGTCTTTTATATTCAGCTGCGGTGACTATGCCCACCTGAACGGAACTGTTGGTGTATTCACCATTCATTATCGTAAATGCGCTGTCCGATCTTTTGGTGTTGAACGACAGCAGCGTATAGTTGGTCACATCACTGATTTCCATGCCCCGTTTTTCAGCCAGCTTCATCAGAGTATCTTTTTGTTCATCCATCAACGACTCAGCCAGCATTCCTTTGCTGCTGTTATAGCTTGCCGTTACCACCGCATCCTCCGGTGCCATGCTGTTTACGGCATCCTTTACGCCAAACTGCATACAGACAGTCGTGGATACCATTACAAGCACCATAGTGGACAGGATGCAGATGTTGGCCATGCCCACGGCATTCTGTTTCATCCTGTACAGCATGCCCGACACCGCTGTGAAATGCTGCGGCTTATAATAATAGCTTTTGTTGCGCTTGAGCGCTTTCAGCACAGCGATGCTCACCGTGGTGAACAAAAGGTAGGTGCCGATTATCACCAGTACCACCGCTACGAAAAACAATAATATGGCTTTCAGCGGATCGGTTATGCTTATGGATATCCCATAACCAGCCGCCAGGCATATTACACCTGCAACAGACAGTATCTTTCTGGTCTTAGGCTCTTTTTCACCGGTATTTGAACCTGTCAGCAGCTCTATAGGTTTGGACAGGTGTATCCGCATCTGATTTCTCAGCAGTATCAGCAGGAATATGACGCCGAACACCGCTATAGTAGCTATGATGCTTATTCCTGAGATCCCGAATCTGATAGGCGTCGTGGCTCCCAGTATCTTGCAGACCAGCAGGAATACCAGTCTGCTGAACAGGATGCCGCATGCCAGTCCCACGACTATGGAAAACACTGAAGTCATCAGGTTCTCCATGAAAAGTATCCTGCCGATATGGCGCTTTTCCATCCCCAGTATGTTGTAAAGCCCTATTTCCTTCCTGCGCCTCTTCATCAGAAAGCTGTTGATGTAGAACAGGAAGACTATCGAAAACAGTCCGATTATGACTCCGCCCAGTCCCATGACCAGGCTTATGTACTGCGCTCCGATCAGCTGCTGCAGTCCCGCGTTGGTGGCCAGGAACCAGATGATGTAGAACATGGCGATGATGCCTACTGAAGCCAGCACATAAGGCAGATAGAACTTTCTGTTCTGCTTTATGTTATTCACGGCCAGCTTTGCGGTATATTCTCTACCCATTGATCACACCACCTGTTGCCAGCACCGTCAGGGTGTCTGATATCTTTGCGAACATTTCCTCGTTGGTCATATGCGACTTGTATATCTGATGGAACACTTCTCCATCCTTGATGAACAAAACGCGGCCCGCATGGCTTGCAGCCTTGGTGCTGTGGGTGACCATGAGTATGGTCTGCCCCTCACGGTTTATCTCGTTGAATATGTCCATAAGTCCGTCGGCAGCGTTGGAATCCAGCGCGCCCGTCGGCTCGTCGGCAAGAATCAGCTGCGGCCTGGTTATAAGCGCCCTCGCTACGGCTGCTCTCTGCTTTTGTCCCCCTGAAACCTCGTACGGATATTTCTCCAGGATATCCGCTATGCCCAGTTTGGCTGTTATCGGTGCCATGGCAGCTTCCATTTCCCCTGCATTCTGTCCTGCCAGCACCAACGGCAGAAAAATGTTGTCCTTCAGTGAAAAGGTATCCAGCAGATTAAAATCCTGGAAGACAAACCCCAGATTGTCTCTTCGGAACGCCGATATCTCCTTTTCGCTGATCTGTGTGATGTTTCTGCCGTTGAGAAGCACCTCACCGCTGGTCGGTTTGTCCAGCGACGCCAGTATGTTGAGCAGCGTGGTCTTTCCTGACCCCGACTCCCCCATTATTGCCACATACTCTCCGTCCTCTACGGAAAATGTGACATTGCTCAATGCCTGGACCTGATTTCCCCCAAATCTGGTGGTGTAGATCTTCTTCAAATTCTTAACTTCCAATATTGCCATTTCAATAACTCCTTCCCAATATCTCTGTTGCAATATTATAATAACAAAAATCGCAAAGCGTTGCATATACATTGCCTTACGATTTTGCTGTTTAATCTTACGTTTTTGTAATGTTAGATAAAATTGCCTCCCGCTGTGATCATGGTCAGCAGTTTTATCGTGTCATTGTAATAATTGGTCGTTCCTGCAGACACGATCTCGTTCCACAGGGAATCCACCCATTTCTGTGCTCCCGCGGTTCCCGAAGTGTCGCATACAGCTGCCACAAGGAATGGCGCCGTGAAGCACATATCAGAGTAACCGGCCCTGATCTTTCCCTTCAGCGTATAACCCGCTCTGATCTTCGACGGGTCGCCGCCGGTCTTTTTACGTATCCACCGGTTGAGCAGCGAAGTCTGATACCTGGCCCTGCTGCTGCCTGAAGCCAGATAATCAGTGCCGATCCTCCACGGATCGCGGCAGGCATTGTAGCCGTAGCCGCCGTCCAGCGCGCTCTCACGTTTGTATTTCAGTTCCGGTCTGTATTTTCCGTTTTTCTTCATGTACATGAAATCCGGCATCAGTCCGGTCCTGCCCGAATACACCTTATTGACGCGGCTCATCAGACTGTAACATCTTGCTGTCACTTTGTTCCAGCCGTTATTTCCGCTTGCCGCGGCAAAGGCACGAAGCTCAGCTGTAATGAAATCTGAGGACCTGGTGCCCGTATATTCTCTGGACTGCTTTGATGACCATTTCACCCAGTCGCCGTACTGAACGGTATAGGTCTTGTGATTTATCTCATATTTATATATGTCGCCGATGATTTTCAGGGCAGCGCCTTTATAATCAATGTCACCTGATGACCCCCACTGCCTGTCTGCCAGCAGAAGACCATATGCGATATCTATGTCTCCGTCCGTGGCCGAGCAGACGCCGCCGCTGTTGACCAGCTTTCTGCCGTTGTCCGACTGCTGCCAGGCCATGAGGCTGGTGCCCTTATTGGCTTTGCTCGGGTGAGCCCTATAGAACCTGTACAATGCATCAAAGGTGGCTCTGGCATCCGGGTCGTAACCCGCCATGGTCGCCGTTATGATCATTCCATAGCCCTGCGCCTCGGAAACCGTCACCGCCACCTTCTTCCCGGCAGTCCTGTAGTTTCTGTGAGCCTCATCATACCAGACGTACTTGCGCACGGCCTTTTTATAATACGGATCCACAGCGATATAGCGCTTCTTCCATTTATTATAAAAGTCCTCCGTTGCCTCATCGACTGATGCCTGCCCCACCGACGGCGCCAGATAATGCCCCGCATAGTCTGAATGATGCGGAAATCCGCAGGCTGCAGTATCCGCTGCAAAAACGGGCGCCTCGCCCAGCATGACCATCGCCAGAACGACCATCACGACAATTATCCTTCTTTTCATTCTTTCACTTCCACTTCGTTTTTCTTTTAATGAAAAATTTGTCCCGCACTAACCTACTGCAATAATATGTACTGTTCACAAACAGAACAATATCTATTGATTATCCCCATAAAAACTCCGATTTTCGTGGAAAAATGGGGTTCAGACGACCTAAAAGCTGCTATTTGTGGGGTCAATGGCCGATATGAAAACGATTTGGGCACAGTAATGATAAATTTGTGTATTATTATGCTCTGTCGCCTTTGTTCACCTTTGGTCTTGGAAGGGCTATATTGATACTGAACAGACTCTTCAGCAGCCATATGAAAAACAACAGCGTCAGTATCGGCAGCACGCACGATGTAATGATCATCAGTGCTATAGCCTCCACCATATTATTGAATGCTGTCTCGCCCTTCTCTATCCATTTCTGGGCTCCGCTCGTCAGCGTATCCGTACCGCTGCTCAGCGCGGATTTTATCTTGCCGAAAAAGCTCTTTGACTCCGTAGTCCCTGATACAGCAGCATCAGCCTTGCTGCTGGTCTCGATACTATCTACCCTTTGTTCTACCGACAGGTAATCGCTGGTCTTTTCCATCAGACATGATACGCCAACACTGGCAGGTATGGCAATGCCTATTGCCATGGCAAACACCAGGAATTTCACCGCCAGCTTCCTGAGCACGTCTGCTCTGCCACTGCTTATGCATACGGCCAGCATTATCAGAGACAAAGGTATCAGTATTGCCAAAGACAGATACCAGATTATCAATATCAGATATTTTTCCAGAAAAACCGCACACAGTACAAATACCAGATAACCGCTGAGATCGATGAGCTTATTGGCTACAGGTGTGGTGACATCTCCCGGCACAGCCGCCAGTGCTGTTGCGATCACCGCTGTCGCTGCAGTCATTTTTTCAACATTTGTCTGCTGTTCATCCAGCACTTTGATCACAGGTCCATTGATTTCCATAACGTCGGCTTTCAGGGCAAACACTATGGATGCTGCCGCAAGGACCAAAAGGACCACTGCAGCTATACGTCTTCTTTTTACCGTCATTCTTACCGCCTTTCAAAATATCACTCAAACATCGTATCCTTGTATGAAAGATCTATCATCACCTTTGTTCCACGTCCCACCTCTGACTCCACACTTATGGAGTGACCAAGCCTGGCGGCGATGGTAGCGCAGAGATAGAGTCCTATGCCGGTGGACTTTTTGTCGTTGCGCCCGTTATAGCCGGTGAAGCCCCGGTCAAAAACGCGTGGTATGTCCTCGGCCTTGATCCCGATTCCGGTATCTTCAATGACCACGGAACTGCCGCCGTCGCAGTATATCGAGATGCTGCCGCTGTCAGTGTATTTCAGGGAGTTTGATATCACCTGACCGATGATGAAGGCCAGCCACTTTTCATCTGTCATGGCTGTAATACCAACAGGAGTGTAGTCAAGAACTATCTTCTTTTTAATGAACACCACGGAGTATTTCTTCAGGACATCTTTGATTATTGTGTCCACATCATTCCTGCGGAACAGGTAGTCAGTCTGGTCGCTGCCAAGACGCAGATACTGGAGGACCATCTCCACGTATTCCTCGATCTTCATCAGTTCCAGTTTCATTTCGGCCTTTCCGGGGAAATCGTCACTCTGTATCAGCAGATCCAGGGCCGCGATAGGCGTCTTTATCTGATGGACCCACATGGTATAATAGTCGACCATGTCAGAACGTATGCTGTCCAGCTGTGACACGGCATCCTGGCTTGATGCCAGCAGTCTGTCCGCGATGGTCTGATATTCCTCCTCTATGCCGTCAACTGCCGCGGGGAACCTGTCATTTCCATATGGCAGACTCTTTCTGATATGCTCAAGCTCTCTGACTTTGCCATAATATCTGTAAAAACCGTATAACAAAAAAGACGCACCGAAAAAGACGCAGAGCAGCATTGTATATATCCTGCCCTCGACCGGTACGTCATACAACCATGCCATCAACAGAAATATCCCTGCAAACACCATGAAACCTGCTATATATGCCCATCTTCCTCTTAAATATCTGCTCAGCATCACTCTACCACATATCCCATTCCTTTTTTAGTCTTGATGAAATCCTCCAGGCCTCCTGCCTCCAGCTTCTTGCGCAGTCTGGCCACATTTACGGTCAGGGTATTTTCATCCACAAAACTCTCGGTCTCCCACAGTCTCATCATCATGTCATCGCGGCTTACAACCTTGCCCTTGTTGCGCATGAGTGTCTCGAGTATCCTATACTCGTTTTTTGTGAGATCTATCTTTTCGCCGTTGTAAGCCAGGCTGGCGTCATTCATATTCAGCACCGCGCCGCGGTGCTCCAGCACGTCGATGCCTGAAATGCCGCCGAAGTCATAGGTGCGGCGCAGAAGCGCCTGGACCTTGGCGGTCAGCACCGCCAGATCGAAAGGCTTGGCTATGAAGTCATCTCCGCCCATATTCATGGCCATAACGATGTTCATATTGTCAGCCGTGGATGAGATGAACATCACAGGCACTTTTGAAACAGCTCTTATCTGGGTACACCAGTGGTATCCGTTGAAAAAAGGCAGAGATATGTCGAGAAGGACAAGGTCCGGTTCAAATTCGGCAAATTCGCCCATGACCCCGTTGAAGTCGCTTACGCACCTTGCGGTGCAGCCCCACGAGGTGAGCTGTTTAGCAATCTGCTCCGCAATAACCTTGTCATCTTCAACGATCAGTATCTTATGCATAATTCCTGCCTTTCATTCGCCCCGGTTTCTCGCCGGCAGCAGTCATCAATATCCCGAAGTATTCGGATTGGTAAAATCTATGTTCAGCGCATCCGCTACAGCGGCTCTGATGCCGTTGCTGCTGAAGGTCGCGCCTGTTACCGTATCTACGTCCACACTCTGAGAATCCTTGATCTCAGAAATAATGGTATCTACAGCTCTCTCGAACCACTGCTGATCATCCGCATACGAAACTATGGTTATGCTGGTGATCTTGCCGCTCTTTACCACGACCTTAACAGTTGTGGTGCCTCTGTAACCCTCGCCGCTGCCGGTATACGTACCGTCCTTATAGGTGCTAGTATCGTTATTGGCATTGGCATCGCTTACTACGTTGGAGCTCTCATCATATGTCGTGCTGCTGCCCGAGTCTGAAGAGCTGCTGCCGCTGCTCTGGCTCGAACTGGCCGTAGTACTGCTGGAAGCATTGGCCGCATATGCTTCTGCTATGGCATTGCCTCCGTAATATCCGCCGATCATGATGCAGAGACATAATACTGTAACAAAGGCTGCCGCATATTTACTGTTAAACCCTCTGACATGGGCGTTCTTCTGAGGACATACATCCACGCACTGCATGCAGCTTATACACTCACCGCTCCTCACCTTTTCCTTTTTGTTCAGGGAAAGATTCATCGGGCAGTTCCTGGTGCATGCCATACAGCCTCCGCATGAGGTCGTCGGCTTGTCAACTCTGAGTATCCTGGCGCCGGACGTCATTGCGAATACCGCGCCCAGCGGACAAAGGTATCTGCAGAAAAACCTCGGTATAAACATTGAAGCTACAAATATGGCCAGCAGCATTGCTCCGCCTGCTGATATCAGGTATGAAAAACCTGACCATGAACCTATTTTAGCATACATGCCGAATACTGTCCACGGGTTTGAGGTATCAGGAACCACCATAACTCCAAGTACCCAGATGAACACTACTATGAATAAAAGCAACGCATACTTGAAATATTTCAGGATCATGTCAAGAGACTCCGGTATCCTGGGCTGCGGAAAATGAAGTTTCCTGCCGAGAAAGGCCGCAAAGTCTCCCATGGCTCCAAATGCGCACAGAAACCCGCAGAAAAATCTTCCTGCTATTATGGTCACTGCCATGACAGCTGCCACGGTCAATATCTGGAAACTCAGCTCGCCAAAGCTGAAGGTGCCGTTCATCAGCGCCTGTACTATGGCCTTCATTCCCGCAAAGGTCTCTATGAATAGACCCGGCATAACTATGAAAGCTGCTATCTGAATTATTCTTCGGGTGATATTCAACCCACTCATTCTGTTCATTAATTGTTCTCCTTCTGTCGATAAATCTTTTTTCTATGTATTGAATATACCCAAAATAAGTGAAGAAATGGTGTGCCGCCAACGTAATTTAAGTGTCACAAAACAAAACATCAGGTGCGCAAATCGTGCACCTGATGTTCATAATTATTCTTTATGTTAAATCAGACCCTTCTGCTGCAGGAAAGTCCTTGCAACATCTGCAGGTTCCTTGCCTTCCTCGTCCACCTGATAGTTCAGCTTCATCATGACGCTGTCCGTCAGATACGGGCTCAGGCTGTTGATTGCCTTTTTCAGTTCAGGATACTTCTTCAGGGTATCCTCCCTGATGCAAGGCACAGCGTAATATGGCGGGAACAGATGATCTGTATCCTTGAGAACCTTCAGATGGTACTTCATAAGCAGTCCGTCTGTCGCGAAAGCATCTATGACATCCACTTCTTTATTCTGCAGAGCCGTGAAACGCGGTGAACCGTCGATCCCGATCACTTTCTTGAAGTTCATGTTATATTTACTCTTAAGTGCAGGCATGCAGTCTCCCCGGTTCTGGAACTCCAGAGTGCATCCCAGCTTCAGCTGTGAATCGTAATTCTTCAGATCAGAGATACTGTTAAGATTATATTTCTTGGCCGTTGCCTGAGATACCGTCAGCGTATATGTATTATTAAAGTTACACTGATTCAGCAGCTGGATATTGTATTTGTCTGAAAGCTCACTCTTGCACTGGTTATACACCGCCTTCATATCAGACTTTGCCGGGTGCTTCAGCAAATCGCAGTACAGGGTTCCTGTATAGTCCACATACATGTCTATATCACCCTTCTTCAGCGCGCCGTAGCACACCTGTGTTCCGCCCAGGTTTTCCTTTCGTACTACGTTTACATCAGTCTGCTTTTCAATAACGTCAGCGTACAGGTTGCACAAAATGAGCTGTTCGGTAAAGTCCTTGCTGCCTATGGTTATGGTCTTCTGCTGTTTTTCCATGCTGCCCACGATACCATTTCCGATCAGTACACATATGAGCACTGCCGCTACGATCAGCGTGACCTTCTCTCTCTTTCTGTTTTTTTTCAGATGCTCCTTGGATACGCCAAAGTTCTTCTGCAGACTTATCGGCGTTACCAGCTTTTCTATCAGCCCCATGAGGAAATCCACTATGAGGGCCAGGATACATGCGGGAATAGCTCCTGCAAGTATCTGATAGTTGTTGACAGTACGAATACCTGAGAATACCAGATATCCAAGTCCACCTGCACCGATGAAGGCTGCCATGGTCATCAGACCTACCGCGGTAACCGCTGATATCCTGACACCTGCCATGATCACCGGCAAAGCCATGGGCAGTTTGACCTTCTTAAGCACCTGCCACTTGGTGAGGCCGATGCCGTGAGCCGCTTCCACCATCTGCGGATCTATGCCCGAAATTCCCGTGTAGGTATTTTTTATTATCGGAAGCAGGGAATAGATTATTACCATTACGATGGCCGGCAGCACGCCAATGCCCATCAGCGGTATGCCCAGTCCCAAGAGGGCCATACTCGGTATAGCCTGAACTACATTGGCCGCTCCTATTACCGGTTTATCCATTTTTTTGACATAACTTATCAATATTCCCAGTGGCACACCGATGAGGATAGAAATGCCTACTGCAATTGCAGTCATCTCTATATGCTCTACTGTCAGACTCCATATCTGTGCTCCGTGATCCACCATATAATTAAACAAAGTAATCATATCAGTTCACCGTCCCTTCTGTATCATCTTCAGTAAGGAACTGCTTGCTCAGTGTAGAGACAAGATTGCTGTTTGTCAACAGGCCTACAAGTCTGCCATCATCGTCCACCACCGGAACATTGTTGATATCCGTCTCAGAGATCATCTTAAGGATATCTACTATACTGTCCATGGGATGAGCGATATACTGGACCGGGCTCATTATCTTATCCGCTGCCACCAGCGGATTCTTGGCATTGAACAAAGCTTTCCTTCCCACCATGCCTCTGAGCTTGTCATCTTCATCGACGACCAGCAGGGTATCTATATGGTGAGTTCTCATACGCGTGATGCACTTCTTGGCTGAAAGATCGCCGACACAGGTAACAGGATCTTTGATCATGAAATCTTCCACCTTGATGAATTCCGGTGAATCCCAGATCCTGTTGACTCCCACAAAATTCGCCACAAATTCATCGGCAGGATTTCTCAGTATCTCCTCCGGTGTATCAAACTGCAGGATGTGTCCATCCTTCATTATGCATATCCTGTCCGCGATCTTGACGGCTTCATCCATATCATGAGTAACGAAGACCATAGTCTTCCCCACCTTGCTCTGAAGCTCAACCAGTTCATCCTGTAGCGCATTTCTGGTCAGCGGGTCAAGTGCCGAAAACGGCTCATCAAAAAGAATGATCTCCGGATCGTTGGCCAGCGCCCTGATAACGCCGATCCTCTGCTGCTGACCGCCGGAAAGCTCTGTTGGATATCTGTCCAGAAATTCTTCTGGATCCATATCGACCATCTTCATCAGTCTGACGGTATTGTCAACGATCTCGTCCTTAGGTTTGTTTTCAAGCTGTTCGATTATCTCGATATTCTGTCTTATAGTCATGTGAGGAAAAAGACCGCCCTGCTGAATTACATATCCCATGTTTCTGCGCAGCTCGACCTTGTCTATCTCCTCTATATTCTTCCCATCGATAAATATCTCTCCCTTGGACACAGGCAGTAGCCTGTTGATCATCTTCAGGGTAGTCGTCTTACCACACCCGCTGGGTCCGATAAGTACAGTCAGCTCTCCATCTTTTATATCCATGGATATATCGTCGAGAACCACTTTACCCTTAAAATCTTTAGTGACATCCTGAATTTTGATCATAAAAAACCCCCCTGTTCTTTACTTCTATAACCCCCTGTTATGGAATAACACTATATTAGATTATAACTGTTATGCAAAATTGTGTCAAATTACAAAATGTCAGATTTGTATGAAAAATAGACGACTCTGAATCAAAGTCGTCTATTTCCGTATAACTTTTTATTAATATCAAACTGACCTATTTTGCGTTACTGCCAGTCCTGGCAACGTCTGCCTCTATCTGATCAAGGTCAGCATTGACCTTGTCGATATCGCTGGTCTCAACGTTCTTAGGGCTGAGAAGAAGCTCTTCCATCTTTTTGTTGACTTCAGCAGCCTTCTCTGCAAAGACTATGAACTTGGAGAAATTGCTGCTTGTCAACGCATCCTTGAATTTGTCGATATCAGCCTTGATAGTCTCTACCAGTTCATTCTCATCTGCAGGCTCGCTTATGTACATAGGATATGGCTTCTGTCTCTGAAGATAAATACCCTCATTTTCCTTAAGTTCATACAGGTAAGTGATGCTGAGCTCTTCAGAAATATCAAATTTTACTATATTGATATAAGCAGGCTTGGTTATTATGGATGTTGCACCCATCTGTCTCAGCATGGCATTGGCCATGTTGTCTGTAATCGTATCTTGAATCATATCAATTTCCTTTCCCTATATTAATACAAATGTGCTACTCCTTAGATAGGAAGTCCTACCTGGTACTTCAGAAGCAGGAATATCATCGCTATTACGACGGTAATTATCATTACAGGCATTCCCACCTTGGTGTAGTCATTGAAGGAAATAGGGTATCCATGTCTTCCGGCAATACCTGACAGTACAACGTTTGCAGATGCACCGATCTGAGTTCCGTTTCCGCCCAGGCAAGCGCCCAGTGAAATTGCCCACCACAGCGGCGTAATGTCCATGCCCTGCTGTCCCATGGCAATGATAAGCGGTATCAGAGTTGCAACGAACGGTATGTTGTCCAGTATAGCTGACAGGAATGCAGAGGCCCAGAGCAGTATCATCATTGTTGCGATCAGGTGTCCGCCTGATGCCGACATGATTACTGTGGCCAGCTGTTTGATAACGCCGGTCTTGACCATACCGCCTACTACGATGAACAGTCCGGTAAAGAATACCAGTGTAGGCCACTCAACGTCTGCTACTACTTCATCTATGTTCTGACGTCCGATAACCATCATGATAGCTGCTGCAGTAAGCGCTACAGTTGCTGTCTGGATACCGAATTTGCCGTGTACCATGAAGGCAATGATTATAATAACGATCATAATGACGCTCTCGTGGAGCAGTCTTCTGTCAGTTATTGCTTTATTCTCATCAAGTTCCATGATTTCCTTGATGGCATCTTTGTCGGCAAGCATCTTCTTTTTATATGCTATCTTCATGAAGAATATAACTGCGATAAGTCCGACTATGCAGGCAACGCCTGTGTTCTCAACGAAATCCAGGAAGTCAAGTCCGGCAGCACTGCCGATCATGATGTTCGGTGGGTCTCCGATGAGTGTCATTGTTCCGCCGATATTTGATGCGAATATCTGTCCTAACAAAATAGGAACCGGGTTTATTTTCAGCATCTTGCCTATAGTCAGCGTCATAGGTCCCATCAGCAGGACTGTAGTAACGTTGTCCAGGAATGCTGAACAGAATGCTGTAATGATCATGAACATTACCATGATCTTCCATGGATCTCCATGAGCCAGCTTTGCTGATTTGATTGAAACATACTCAAACAGTCCACAGTGCTTTACTACTGCTACAAACATCATCATTCCGACCAGTACGCCTAATGTGTTGAAGTCTACATAGCTTACTGCTTCCGGGAATGTAAGAACGCCTGTCAGCAACAGCGCTACAGTACCAGCCAATGCTGCCGCTGCCCTGTGTACTTTCTCTGTCATGATCGCGCCGATAACTACCACGAAAATGACAATGGCAATAATTTCTTGTTCCACGATAATCCTCCTCAATCTAACTGTTGACAAAAACATAACAGTCATATTTATTCAAAGTCAGCTGCAATTCTATCATGGATATATTCAATAATCAACACCGAAAACAATATTCGTAATTATTAAAAAACCACCTTTTTTATGGTTGAAAGCCAGTGTTAATGCAAAGTTTTTTTTATACATGCCACACATATCGTATTGAAATTTCAACAGTTTAAACGTCTTAATATTCATTTATGGTTCGCAACGCCCATCAGAGAATCGTTTTCGGTTCACCTTTTGTTTATCAAACATGTATCAATAATCTTGTATTGATAACTGTCGGGTTATGTAAATCTATATTTATACCTACATATGCATAACATGTGCAAGATAATTCGAGTTGATGTATATTTGTTAATTATTTGGCTTTATTGACCGTCAATTTGCCGTTTTTTCAGCCGAATATCAAAAGAACCGCTGATATTCAGCGGTTCTTCATGCTTTTTCTTACAACGGCTTTGCGTTTTCCGCGGCCTCTTTAATAAGGCCGAACAGGTCTTCCAGTCCGTTTTCTATTTTCTTCAGGTCCTCCGGCTCCACATTGTGCTTCAGGAATACCTTTTCGATGCATTCCTTCATTTCAGTGCTTCTGCCTGCAAGGGCTATGAACATCGAGAAATTACTGCTGTTGTATGCAGATTTGAATTTCTCCAGATCTCCGGTTATCATGCTGACCAGTTCATCCTCATTGGAAGGCTCTCCTATGAACATCGGATAAGGATTCTCTCTGTTCAGCAGTATCGTCTCGTCCCCTCTCATCTCATATACATATGTAATCTCAAATGTCGGGGATATATCAAATTTAACAGTATTGATGTATGCAGGCTTTGTCTGCACAGAAACCGCACCGAGCTGCTTCAGCACAACGTTGGCCATATCATCTGTAACTAAATCACGTAACATCATTTACCTCTCTATTCTAAAGCGACTGTGAATGCTAACTAAATCGGAAGTCCCACCTGATACTTCAGCAGCAGGAATATCATCGCGATCACTACAGTAATGATCATTACCGGCATTCCCACCTTGGTGTAATCGTTGAATGAAATAGGATATCCGTGTCTTCCGGCAATACCTGACAGTACAACGTTTGCGGATGCACCGATCTGAGTTCCGTTTCCGCCCAGGCAGGCTCCCAGTGAGATTGCCCACCACAGAGGTGTGATGTCCATTCCCTGCTGACCCATGGCAAGTATCAGCGGTATAAGAGTTGCTACGAACGGTATATTGTCAAGGATAGCCGACAGGAAGGCAGATGCCCACAGCAGGATCATCATCGTCATTATCAGATGTCCGCCTGAAAGATCCATGATCAGTGTTGCCAGCTGTTCGATAACACCGGTCTTGACCATGCCGCCTACTACTACAAACAGTCCAAAGAAGAACAGCAGTGTTGGCCATTCTACGTCTGCGACTACTTCCTCGATATCCTGACGACCGATTATCATCATAATCGCGGCTGCAGTCAGGGCAACAGCTGAACTCTCAATACCCAGCCTGCCGTGAATGACAAACGCAACTACGATCAGAAGAATCATTACGACACTTATATGTAATAGTCTTCTGTCAGTGATCGACTTGTTTTCATCAAGCTGCATTATCTCCTTGATCGCGTCAGCGTCAGCAGAAAGCTTCTTCTTATACGCGAACTTCATGAAGAAAATTATGGCGATAAGACCTATTGTGCAGGCTAAGCCTGTATTCTCAACGAAATCCAGGAAGCTGAGACCGGCCGCACTACCGATCATGATGTTCGGTGGATCTCCGATCAGCGTCATGGTACCGCCTATATTGGATGCGAATATCTGTCCTAACAAAATAGGTACAGGATTTATCTTCATCATCTTTGCCAGGGTCAATGTCATCGGACCCATGAGCAGTACTGTTGTAACGTTATCCAGCAGAGCTGAACAAACTGCTGTGATCACCATGAATGACACCATGATTTTCCATGGATCACCCTTGGCCATTTTGGCTGATTTGATCGAGACATACTCAAACAGTCCCGAGTGTTTTACTACCGCTACAAACAGCATCATTCCCACAAGGACTCCAATAGTATTGAAATCGACATAGCTGATGGCTTGATCAACTGTCAGAATGCCTGTAAGCAACAGTGCTACAGTACCGGCAAGCGCTGCCGCCGTCCTGTGTACCTTTTCTGTCATGATTGCTCCGATTACCACGACAAAAATTGCTATAGCAATAATTTCCTGATGCACTTTCTCCTCCTACTCTTTGACTGATCTGCATAATCAATCATAGTAACTCAATTTAATTATTTTCAAACATAAGATGAATTCTAACATCAGTATATATAATAATCAACCCCAAATTGCTATTTTGTTATAATTTATTTTTTATAATTATTTATTTATCAGTTCATATTATTGCATCATATTCTGCATATGCCTGAGTCCAGTGCACCTCCAGCAGATATTTGAAAAGTCCGTCACCGTCTTTTTGTTCAAAGAGACGCAGTATCTCCTTGTGCTCGTCATTTGTCTTCATTAATATATCTTTTGTTTTTCCGTCGGGATCATCCACATAGCTTTTCTTAAGGAGCTTGCTCTTCATCTTTTCTATGGTATCGATCAGGGTCGCGTTGCCGCATTCTTTCAGATATATATTATGAAATGCCAGCTGCTGGATGTGGTACATCTCAAAGTTCGCCGTACGGATGGCAAGATCCATGCTTTCAATATAGAACGACATATTGGCTCTGTCTTTTTCAGTAAGGTTATCAAGTGCAAGTCTTGCGGCGTACCCGTCGAGGACCCCTATGACACTGTACAGCTCGGCCACTTCACGTTCTGTAAGCGCCTTGACGACAAAACCCTTCCTGGCCATGTTCTTGAGAACGCCTTCAGAAGACAGCTGGATCAGCGCTTCACGTACAGGGGTCCTGCTTATATTGAGTTTTTCGCAGATCACACTTTCATTTATCTTCTGCTCTGGAGCCAGATTGCCCTCCAGTATCTGCTCTGCTATATAATCGTACACATGATCTTTAAGTGATTTAAACTTTTCCATTATATATCCTCCATATTTCTGCTTTATCATTATTGTATCAAAAATATTAAATTTATACAAACACGTTGACAAATATATAATATATAATATATAATATATTTGTCAATAAGAAATACAATTGTTTTTTAGGAGGATCAATTATGAAAAAGTTTAATCATTGCATCGTAAGAAAGCCTTGTAAAGCCGTTTGCGACGGAATCACTTCCGCTCCTGAACTTGGAAAACCTGATTATGAGCTTGCTCTGAAACAGCACGCAACATACATAGAAGCACTGAAGAAATGCGGTGTCGACGTTCTCGTACTGGAAGCCGATGAAAGATATCCAGACTCATGTTTCGTTGAGGATCCGGCTATCGTTACCAAGAACTGTGCCATCATCACCAACCCTGGCGCTGCTTCAAGAAACGGTGAAAAGAAAGAGATCGTTGGAGCCATCAAACAGTTCTACAAGGATGAGGATATCGAGTACATCCAGGACCCTGGTACTCTTGAGGGCGGAGACGTCATGATGGTAGGAGACCACTTCTATGTTGGAAGATCGGCAAGGACCAATGAAGAAGGTATCAGACAGCTGACTGATATACTGGAGAGACACGGAATGACATGCTCAGAGGTTCCTCTTGAGAAGGTTCTTCACCTGAAGACCGGCGTAAACTATCTTGAGAACAACAATATGCTGGTTGCAGGTGAATTCGTAACCAAACCTGACTTCGAGAAGTACAACAAGGTTGAGATCCCTGAAAGTGAATCATATGCTGCAAACTGCATCTGGATGAACGGCACTGTTATCGTTCCTGAAGGTTACCCTGCAGTACTGAAAGCAGTTCAGAGCCTGGGCTACGATACTATGACAGTAGATACTTCAGAATTCAGAAAGATCGACGGCGGACTCAGCTGCCTGTCACTGAGATTCTAAACAAGAAAATAAAGGCTCCGGTTTTTCCGGAGTCTTTTGTTTTACCTGAAAAATCTTATCAGTCCGTTGTAGATATACACATAACTCTGATTAAAACTGTGATGATGGCCTTTGGCTGTGTAAAACATGAGATTGCCGCTGCTGAAGTCAGTTGTTGTGTACTTGAACAGATCGGTATACTTTTTGAGATGCCCTACCTGATATGTGATCTCTTTTCTCACATAATCCCTGGAGCCTGTGGCCGCGAATACAAAGTATTCATCTCGCGAATACCCCGATGAACGGAGTCCCTGCCTTATCTCCCTGGCCATGTAGCCGGTCTGATCCGATTCGGTATCCGAATAGAAATAAAGCGGACAGCTCATGGGCAGATAATACTTGAAATACCTGGTGTTGTCTCTGAGAGTCTGCCAGGTGATACATCCTCCCATGGAAAAACCTGCCATGGCGCGGTGATCTCTGGACTTGACAAAAGCGCCGGAGCTGGTACCGGCAGCATAGGTACTGTATCTGCCCTCGGCGGCAGGCATCAGGTCACGTGTAAGTTCCTTCTGAAAATTATCCATGGTGCTGTAATAATCTCCGCTGCCCCAGGTCAGGGTCGGCGTCACTACTATCAGAGGATCTATATCCCCTGCCGAGATCATATGATCAAGCATCCTTTTGAGATATCTGGGGCTTGTTTCAGATCCGAGGAAGGTGTTTTCATCTCCGCCATACCCGTGCATAAGATATAATATGTTGTATTTTTTGTCAGCGCTGTAGCCGTGAGGCAGATATACCGTTGCCTTTTTTGTTGCAACTGTATTGTTACTGTCGTATGTACGCGAACTATAAGTCAGTGTCTTCAGTGTTCCCGGACTCAGAGACTTTTCCCCGTAAGATTCCGGTATGCTGTGTATGCTCCTGGTATCTATTGCCTGTTTTGCCTGCTCTGCCTGCCCACATGATGCCAGCGTCAGCACAAGCGCCGTCAGCATCAACGCCAGTATTATTGATTTTATTCTTTCTCTTCTCATTTGCTTTCCCTTTGATGTCATTATTTGCCGATCTGCCGCCATAGAACGTCCATCAGCTTGTCCGGATCTATAGGCTTGGTGATATATTCTGTCATGCCGCTTTTCAGCGCCTCTCTGGCACTCTCTTCAAAGGCATCGGCAGTCATGGCGATTATCGGCACCGTCCGCGCGTCCGCTCTGTCCAGGCCGCGTATAAGCCGCGTCGCTTCCAGTCCGTCCATTACCGGCATGCTGATATCCATAAGTACAGCATCATAATAATACTCAGCTGAACCGGCAAAGATCTCCACACCCGCCTTTCCGTTTTCCACGTGATCCATGGTGATGCCTTTGTCCTTTAACATGATCTCCGCGATCTCACGGTTCATGTAATTGTCCTCGCACAGTAGTATCCGCCTGCCTTTCAACGCTGAATCACTGATCCTCTCTCTGCTGCCTGTTATCTCCACGTCACTGAGCTTGCGTACCGGTATCTCCACGGTGAATTTTGTTCCCTCATTGATCCGGCTCTCCACATCTATAGTTCCATTCAGCATATCCACGTATCGCTTTACTATCGAGAGTCCCAGGCCCGTTCCGGAAATGCTGTTAGCCTCATGACGTTTCTCCTGAGAAAAAGGCTCATACATCCTGGTCATGAATTTCTCGCTCATGCCGATACCGTTGTCTTCTATGATTATACGTCGGTTTCTTCCGTCTGCAGGAGGATCGATGATCTCCACCCTGCATCTTATCGTACCGCCTTCAGGCGTATACTTAATGGCGTTAGACAGCAGATTCAAAAATATCTTCTGCAGTTTCAGCTTGTCCACCCAGATGATCTCCGTGGGGAAATCAGCGGCTACAGCGATAAGATTGATCCTCTTCAGTCCTGCAGATGGCCGCAGCGCCGTGATCACCTCCATGCCGATGCTGGCAGTATCGGTAGCCTCCGCTTCCAGCGCCATCTTGCCGCTTTCTATCCTGGAAAGCTCCAGCGTATCGTCCACCAGATCCATTAGAAGTCTGCCTGACAGCTGTATCTTCTCAAGATACTCCTGCTTCTTCGCGCTGTCATTCTCTCTGAGCGCGAATGATGTGAAAGCCAGCACTCCGTTGAGAGGCGTACGCAGATCATGGCTCATGCTTGACAAAAATGCTGATTTGGCTTCGTTGGCTTTGTCAGCTTCAAAAAGGGCATCCTTGATCTTCCTTATCTGCTCCTGTTCATGATTTACAGTGTCCGTTATATCCGTCTGGAATACCAGGATATCTCCATCCGTTTTTTCCATCCAGCAGTACTGGATATGTACGTATGAAACCTTTTCATCTATGATCCTGCGGTATGATGTAGAGTAGTTCCCATCACTGTTCAGGTTGTTGATGATGACGTTCAGATTCACACATCTGTTGAAATGTTCTAAATCCTCGGGAGCTATCATGTTGGTTCTTACATAATCACAGCTGCGCTCGTAATCGATGATATTTCCCGCCTGGTACTGATCCGCTTCCCTCTTGCTTAGGAATTCATATGTGTTGTTCCAGATATGTATGAGCCCTATCTGATCGTATCTGTCACCGGTCAGATGGCTCAGTATCAGATCGTTACGCTTTCTGTCATCTATGTCTATGGCATAGGTGACTCCTTCTATGTCCCCGGTCTTAGGATTCTGGAGCATGAAAATCATGCCGCTGCGCCAGTGCCGCGAACCATCGCTGTATTCAACGGGATATTCCATCTCGCGCATCGTTTCACCCCTTGAAAAAGCCTCCAGCAGCTGCTTTCTGTCAAACATCTCCAGCGCTTTTTTCCTCAGATCTTCATCGGCTATTATCTTGGCGAATTCACTGAAATATCCATCAGCCGTTCCGGCGTCCTGCTGTTTGAGCACAAAATCCAGTTTGCTCCTGCCGTCGCCGCACCAGTTCTCAGTCAGGTTCAGCCGGAATGAAGCAATGGAAAGAGGATGTGCCTCTTCAAGCTGTTTGTAGGCCTGTTCATATTTTTTCTCCGCCAGCTTCTGATCGGTGATGATCTGCCCTATTCCGTAGGCAGACACCGGCTCTCCCGCTTCGTCAAAGATGGTAACGCATGTGATATGCTGGCATTTCAGCTCACCTTTTTCCTGAAGTCGGTACCATATTTCACATGAAGCCTTAGGCACACCATTGTCGATCTGCCGGTACATTTCCAGGAAAGCTTCCTTATAATCGTCCTCAATAAACCTGACCAGCGTCTCCGGCGCGTTATCTATGACTGATGAAATGCCCGCCTTATCGTAATTCTTCTTGTGAGCAGCTGATTCCGCGAGGGTGACCCTGTGTGTTTTTACGTCATATTCCCAGGCCAGGAGTTTTGCCTCTTCAAGGGCTGATTCGTATATACGGTGTACGTTGAGCAGCTCCTCCTGGGCTTTTTTCTCCTGAGTTATCTCTGATATGCAGACAAAAACTGTACGGCCGTCCTTGCTGGACAAAGTGTTTGCCTGAGTGTGAAACCACCTGTACCCGTCGCCCCTGTTATACCTGAAATCAAAGGCTGCAGTGCTTGCTTCATCCCTGACTCCCACTATACTCGACATAACGCGGGCTACGTCATCAGGATGAAGCTTTTCGGCTATTCCTCTGTTTGAAGAGATGAAATCATCCGCGGTCATGTCGAGCATATCCTTCAGCTGCTGATTAACCATGGATGAAACCACCTTACCATTTCTTACCGCGCAAACGCCCACACCTATAGGTATGTTGGAAATAGTTGTATCCAGGCTCTTTTTATCCAGTTCCAGATTCAGTTCATCGGTCACGTCCACAGCGTAGACTGCCACTGCTGCTCTGCCGTACCAGTCCATCTCCCAGCAGTCTATGTCGAACCAGATGTTTTGCAGCGGTGCAAAGCATGCTTCCTTGTGACACGCTCCATTCTCCATTTCAGGTATCGAGCACCATTCGCAGGGAGAATCCATGCCATTGACAAATTCATAACATTTCTTCCCCACTATGTCAGTCTTTCCCCAGGTCTTGAATGCGTAGTCATTGGCATACAGCAGCTCATAGTTTTCTTTGTCCACCACGTAGATAATGGCCGATGTATGGCCCAGAAGCACAGAATGCTCGCCGACTCCGCCTACACTCTGGAATGATACCACTGCCACCGGCATTCCATCTATGGTACCTACGACCTTAGCTCTGGCATTTATCCAGACTGCGCCTCTGGTTTTATGCTTTATGCGGTACGTTATATTGACGATCCCCGCCTTCTCACGTTCCTTCATGAGCATCATGATCGCTTCTGCCACATGTTTCTTGTCGCTGTCTATGATTATCGCCGATGCGTCATCTCTGATGATCCGGTCATATTCGTCACGCTCCATACCCGGATGCCTGAAAAGCTCCGGCGAATAATATATCGTTCTCAGCTTGCCACCGTTCATCTGATATATCGCAAAATCACCCGGATTAAATTCTATGATGCTGTCAAGCAATGCCCTGGTTATTTCCATTTTGTTCCACCTCTACTGACAGGCGGCACCGCCACCTGTCCATTTTTTCAACACAGCTTTCAATAATTCTACGTCAATCGGCTTGACCACATAATCAGTCATGCCGGCTTCAATACTATTTTTCCTGGCCTCACTGAAGGCATCCGCCGTCATGGCTATTACAGGCACGGTACCTGCATCCTTCCTGTCCAGACTGCGGATCCTCTTCGTAGCCTCATAGCCATCCATTACCGGCATCTGGATATCCATCAGCACGGCACTGAACTCTCCTGGCTCCGACCTTTCAAATATTTCTGCCGCCTCCGCCCCATCCGAACCATGTACGACCGTATATCCCATCTGTTCCAGGATCCTGACGGCAATTTCAGTATTGATCTCATTATCCTCCGCCAACAGTATCTTTCCGCAGGTGCCGTTCTTTTCCTCACCAGATGGCACGCTGCTTTCATTCAACATTTCCTCTATCTGACATGACTTCAACCGCGGCAGCTTTATGCTCACCGTGATCTCCGTACCCTCTCCCAGCCGGCTTTTCACACTTATATAGCCATCCATCAGCCTGACTATACGGTATACTATAGCCAGACCAAGGCCGCTGCCCGATACCCCGTTGTTTTTGCGGTACTGACTGTGCTCCTGTGAGAATGAATCGAACATGACCTGCTGAAACTCTTCACTCATGCCTATACCGGTATCTCTGATAGTATACTGGCATTCCAGCATCGTATCTGATATCGGTCTGCTTTTAGAAATATAGGTGATCGTCCCTCCCGCCGGAGTGAATTTGACAGCATTAGACAGCAGATTGAGTATCACCTGATCAAAGCGTATGCGATCGACCATTATGCAGTTACCCGCCGCTTCATTTGCCTCGATAACAAAGCTGATACCCTTTTTTTCGCACAGCGGGCCGAACATGCTGGTCAGCTTTTTACTGAACTCCTCGAATGCATAAGGCTCCGGGTGCAGTTCTATCTTGCCGCTGTCTATCTTGGAAATATCGAGTATGTCATTTATAAGGGACAAAAGGAAAGCGCTGGATGCTTCGATCTTATCAAGATCCTCATTCAGCCTGGCTTTGTCTTCAACGTCCTCTCTGGCAAAGGCTGTCATGCTGGTTATGGCGCTGATCGGCGTCCTGATGTCGTGGCTTATGCGTGAAACAAATTCCGACTTGGCTCTGTTGGCCTGTTCCGCCTGTTCAAGAGCTCGCCTCACCTCCTGCAGATGAGCCTGTTCCAGTTTGTACGAATCCGTTATATCTGTCTGTATTACAAGGATCTCGCTTTTCCCGCCATTGAGCCAGCTGCTCTTGATCTGCTTGCGCTGAACCTCTCCGTCACCGTCCTTCATATTGAACACGATGATAGCCGCGCCTTCCTCATCCAGTAGCGATTTCAGATTCTCCGGTACGGCAAATTTACGAAGCCGAATGCGATCTTCCTCAGACAGCCGCTCTTCCGTGAGCAGAGCTACGGCATCGTCGTACTTCAGGTTGGAACCGCCACTCAGATTCCTGCAGTCCCACATGCCGTTATGGATCTCAAAGGTCTCCGAGTTCAGGTCTATGAGCCCGATATAGTCACAGCCTGCTCTGGCCATTTCAGTGAGTATCTCCTCGTCTTTGCGCTGTCTGGTTATATTCTTGGCATAGGTTATGCCCTCTATATCTCCTGAATTAGGATTCTGCATCATGAACAGCGTCAGATGCACCCAGACGATGCCGCCGTTTTCTGACAGTACCGGATATTCACATTCCAGACGTTTTTTTCCGGACGCATACATCTCTATCAGTCGGCCGCAATTAAACTGAGGTCTCAGCTCCTCACGGATCTCTTCATTGATTATCATATCCACAGCTGCTGTAAAATGCTCATTTGCCGTTTCTCTCTCAAGTGATCTTACCAGACGCTCATCAGGGCTGTAACCTGAAATAAAGATGTTCTTAGACAGGTTCACCTGAAAGCTGCCTGCTACATCCATAAGGCTATCCGCGATCTGCTCATGCAGCCTGTAATATTCCATCTGCTCATTCTTCTGAGCAGTTATATTCTGCCCCAGACCAAAGGCCTTTACCGGCCTTCCTTCTTCATCAAATACAGTAGTGTAGGTTATCCGCTCACACCTGGGTTCAGTGCCGGGCATCAGCTTATACCATACCTCACATGACGCGCTCGGCGCTCCTTCATCTACTTTCCTGTACATGTCAAGAAATACATCTACATAATCATCATCGATATAAGGTACCAGTGCCGTCGGAACATTTTCCGTTATCTTGGGAAGTCCGAATTTCCTGTAATCATACTGAGTGAACTCGTTTTCTGCCATTATGATACGGCGATTTATGATGTCGTATTCCCATACCACCAGTTTGGCGTCCTCAACGGCTGCCTCGTACATCCTCCTGGCTTCATTTTTTGCCTTTTCAGCCTCTTTTTGTTCATCCAGGCACACAAAAGCGGCATAGTAATACTGGATGCCGTCCTGAACGTATGCCTTTCTGAACTGGTTATTGACCCAGTGTATCTCTCCGTCTTCTCCGACCACCCTGTATGTGGCGCTTCCCTGGATCTTCTCACCGGTGTTGACCTTACGGAATTCATCGGTAAAAATATGCCTGTCCTCTTCAATGAGCCAGAGTGACGGATCGCCATTGCGAGAAGCCCAGTACTCTCGACTCCCATGATGCAACTCAAAAAAACCATCATTTGTATAATCCAGATGTATGTGTCCTCCCCTGTCAGAGAAAACACTTATACCTCCGGGTATATTGCTGATGATCTTCTCAATATCCCTCTTGGCTGTCTTCAGCTGCTGCTGCTCGTCAAGATAATTATTTACATTATAATATACGGCGTAAAACCGCTCCGTATCGCTGCTGATTGGCTCATGATTGGCACGGATGCCGATCCAGATGTATCTGTCGCCGCCTGAAAGCACTCTGAAGCGATACTGAAACATCCTTTTTTCTTCAATGGAAGCTACAGCCTCATCCACGAGGCCGTTTCTGTCATCAGGGTGTATCGCCATCATGGTCCTTGCTCCGCTGAACTGACTGCGCTCAGACACATCGGCATCTATCATCTGATAATATCCGTCGTTGAGGTATTTCATCTCGATCATACGACCGGTTACATCATAAATCCCGATTCCCGTCGGCAGGCTCTGCAGAAGCGCCTTGTCCAGGTCATCGTTTCTGTTGATAAGCTCAGTCATTGCAACCATCTCCCATTCACACTAATATGTTATCATTTTACCCCTCATCGCCCCCTGTTGTCAATGAAAGCATTAAAGCGTGACCGTTGTTATTCAGTGGCTGCTTTCGCAGAGTTTACCCTGTTTTCTGGCTGCATCCAGCAGATCATTTATGCGTCCGTTGATCTCTCCGATCTCGACGCCTGTGCATAGCACTTTCTGACACCCCGACATTACCCGCAGCGCCTCACTGAAGGTCTCATCACTAATATCGCAGAAAGGTCTTTCACATACCACTCTGGTTGCCAGAAGTCTGGCAAGCTGATAATCTATATCGTTTTTGTAAAGTATCCCGGCTGCAAAAGGCACGTTTTCCTTCTGAAGTCTCCGGAACGTTCTTATTCCTGTACCGCCGGAGGATATGACGAACACACGGGGCTCACCAGCCGGTTTCTGCAGCTCTATACTGCCGAAGGCAGGATCGAAGGACCCGTTATCGATATCATATAGATCTCTGATGACCTCTTCACGGAAGATATTTTCCGGCGTACCGAAATGGGCGATGCTTTCGCCCTTCACGCAGACTATCTTGTCCGATATCTTCTGCGCCAGATCGATCTCATGCAGTGACATTACCACTGTTATCCCCTTTTCCTTGGCCATGCGTCTGAGTATGGACAAGAGTTCAAGTTTATACCGGATGTCAAGAAACGAAGTAGGCTCATCGAGTATAATGATCTCCGGTTCCTGACATATGGCTCTTGCCAGCAGCACCCGCTGTTTCTGGCCGTCACTGATGGCGTTGAAATCGCGGTTTCCCAGCTCCGATGCATTTACCGCGCCCAGGGCCGCGTCCACCTTGTCTTCATCTTCGCGGGTAAGTACGCCAAGCCTGCCGGTATAAGGATATCTTCCCGTAGCAACTATGTCATGACATGTCATCAGTTCAGGTTTCATGCGTTCAGTGAGCACCACCGACATCTTTGTCGAAAGCTCCTTGTATGATATCGCCCGCATATCGTCTCTGTCGATGATGACTCTGCCGCCTATGAGCTTGAGCTGCCTGGTTATGCTCTTCAGAATGGTGGACTTACCGGCACCGTTAGGTCCGATCAGCGTCACTATTTCCCCTCTTTTGATGTCAATGCATATATTCCTGATGAGAGTCCTGTTATTATAGCCTACGGCCATTTCCTCAATTTTCAAATAATCGTCCGCCATCTAATGCCTCACTTTCCTGCTGACCATCATATAGATCACCACCGGCGCGCCGAATATGGATGTCACCGTGCTGATATTCAGTTCTATCGGCGCAAAAGCCAGCCTGGCTATCAGGTCGCAGAACATGCAGAATACGCCGCCGCCGAGAAAAGTGGCAGGTATAACCACCAGCGGTTTGGACGTCCCCAGGCTGCCCTTGATCAGAAACGGCACAGCTATGCCGACAAATGATATGGGGCCTGCAAATGCCGTCACGCAGGAGGAAAATACGCTGGACAAAAGTATCAGCGCTATCCTGAAGAATTTTATGTTCACTCCCATGCTCTGGGCATATGCCTCTCCCAGCTGATAAGCGCCTATTGGTTTGCAGAATATAAGCGTCAGAAAGAACGTTACGCCTATGCATACGGCAGCGATGTACACGTTGCTCCAGCTCATGCCCGAGAAGCTTCCCTGTGACCAGCCGTGGAGGTTGGCGATATCAGAATCCGATGCAAAGGTTATGATGAAATCGGTCACCGCGGAACAAATATAGCCGATCATGATACCTGCCACCAGCAGCGCCGCCATGTTCTTGATACGTCTGGCCACCAGCAGGATGAATCCCGTTGAGATCAGCGAGCCTACGAAGGCTGCCGCTATCAGGGTATAAGACGACACTATCATCGAACGCTGAAGAAAGAATATCATCACCAGGGCCACCACCATCTTGGCTCCCGACGAAATGCCAAGCACATAAGGTCCGGCTATGGGATTCTCAAAAAAAGTCTGCAGCAGAAAGCCCGACAAAGACAGGCCGCCTCCCAGAATGGCAGCCATGAGTATCCTGGGCAGTCTGATCCTCCATATGATGTCGACCTCCTTAATATCTCCGGAGCCGGTGAACAAAATATGCAGAATGCGGTTCACAGGTATATTGACATTTCCCGTATTGATGTTTATCACCGTTATAGCAAAAAAAGCCACTGTCAGAATGGCAAATACGGTGGTATAACGACTGCGCCGCCGGAAGTTTTCATAATGAAAACTTCCGGTCGCCGCAGCTGACAGCTGGTTTCTATCTTCCTTCATTGATTACTCCATCTTCTTGACAAATTTCAGGTTTTTCGGATCCTTCTCCGTAAATACCTTATGCAGGTCAGTCACCATCTCTCCGACTATGTCGGTCCTCTGATACAGTGAACTGCCTGTTACCCAGCAGTTTCCGTTCTTGACGGCCTTGAACTTCCTGAATATGGCATCCTTGGCCTCAAGGTCCCTGATCGACTTAACACTGCTGTCTATGCTGCCGTTGTATATGATGTAATCCGCATCGGCAGCCTGATCATAGAATTTTTCCATGGTCATAGGGATAGAGGACTTGCTGTCCTTATCAGTCAGATCCTTGAAGACATATCTCGCGCCCGCCGTTTCTATCATGGTCGGAACATAGTCCTTGCTGCTTCTTACGACCACCTTGCCGTCGCTGCTGATATAGAAGAACGCTACAGTTTTTTCAGTATTTTTATAGCCCTTCAGTTTTTCTATTATGGCAGCCTGCTGATCAAAGAACTTGTCGGCGGTCTTTTCTTTGTCCACCAGTACGCTGTAAAGCTTGATCCACTCTGTACGACCAAGAGGATCAGACTCATAGCTGGAGCGGTCGACGAATACCGGTATCTTCAGATCCTCGATCATCTCCTTCACTTCAGGCGTATGGTAGATCATGGTTGATTCAATGGCCAGGTCACATTTTTTATTGAGCAGCAGTTCATAGTCCGGCTGGCTGTATTTTCCCGCATAGACCATTCTTCCCTGCTCCATTGCTTCTCTGGCGGCTTTCACTGACCAGCCTGAAGCCTTGAGTTCTGTCATCTTGATGTTGTCCACCGCGTTCATTGAGGAAAACAGCGCCATGGAAGACGTCGCTGCCAGATAAATATGATCCACCGGTTTTTTGATGACCACGATCTTCTTGCTCAGTCCGGAAGGCGCCTTTTTTCCTTTTGGCACCACCAGATACTGAGTATCCTTATGGACATCGATAAGGGCGTAACCGTCCTTATAATAATACACATCAAAACACTTGGCATAATCAAGTTTCATGGTGGAACTGTACGTCAGGCCTTTTATCTCCGGTGCTTTGGACGAATCCGATCCGCCGGAAGACGAACTTCCGCAGCCTGTCAGCAGCACAGCTGCAAGACACATCATCAGGGCCAGTAGAAGTGCCGGTACTATCTTATTTTGTCTTTTCATCTTTTACATCCTTTTCATATATTTTGTCAGCCGCCTTCTCACAGCCGTAAATTGCACCGTAAACCTTCACCCACTCCGCGCTGGCCAGCCTGGAAGATTCGTCGGCTGAACGGTCGATGAGCACCGGTATTCCAAGCGCGGTATAGCTCTTCTCGATGCCCTTCAGCTTTTTATTCTGCGCGTTCTGTTCTCTCTCCTGTCTGCCTCTGGTAAACAGCGAAATGATCCACTGAAAGAAATTGTCCGGTTTCTGTATCTTCTCCGGCAGCACAGACGACGGAAGTACTGCAAGTCCTGTTTTGTTCATGACGAACATCTGATAACTCGGATCTGCGTAACTGCCGGCATACCTGATCTTGCTGTCCTTGATGCCGCTGAGACTGATATTGCCTGAACTGCCGAGGGCTTCGACAAATGCCAGTGCCTGTTTTGAAGCGGCATAGGTGCTTCTGGCCGGAGTCTTGATGATGATATAGCTCTTGTCCAGTCCCGCGGGTACCTGCACTCCTGACGGTACCAGCAGATAATTCACGACCTTGTTCTGGTAGATTTCCTGGGTGATCTCGTGCTGCGATCTTGCGATTGGATTTCCCTCTTCATCATATTCGACTTCATTGGCGTCTGATGTCGCTTTGGAACTGACCTTGAGGCCGGTGCCATCGGCGATGTTGACTTCTATCAGTTTGACCCCTTTTTCGTAATTATATATTTTAAAGTATTTGGCATTCTCCACCTTTACAGCCGACCTGGCAGTCAGACCGGTGATAGCCGGAGCCTTTTTTGTCATCTTGCCGGTGGAAGCCCTGGTGGAGCTTTTGCTGGAACTGCCTGATGCCTTGGCGACATATGGATATATGTAATATTCTACCCAGTGGGCCTGGGACATGGCTGTGGTCCTGCCTATTATGGTATTGTTTGTGTTTAGTCTGACGGGTACGACAAAGGTGGAGAGTCCGCCTCCCGACTTGGAATACACGTGGCCGCTGGCCTTGAGACGGTCGTATGAGCTGCTGCTGAACACGATTGTGGCATAGGCCCTGCCTCCGCTGACTCTTATCTTTGTACATTTTATATACGCCAGGCGCCCTGACCCGCCCGACCAGCTGAACTGATCCGGCGTATACACGCCGTCCTTCAGTGATGTGCTGTTATTTACCGTGGCGGTGGTCTTTTTAGAGCTTACCACCTTGCCCTTGCCTGTACGCTTCGCGACTTTGTTTTTCTTGTTGCCCGTCGTGGTCGCTCCGGCCCTGACCTTTTTGGCGGTGCCGCTGTAGAAGATTATTGTGCGGTCTCCGAACCACTGATCATATTTATGTGAATGACCAGAAATATTCAGTTTTTTGTCAAACTTTGCCACCTTGATCTTATACGAGTAGAACCCGTTTTTCTCACTGTATCTGGACCATGTCGACCTGGCGGCTTTATCAGCCTGTGACTTGGTTCCCATATATACGTAATCATAGCCCTGACCATCGAGGGTAACCACCGCAGTGATCTTGCCGTTTTTAACTGTCACGATGCTGTAATGTCTGGAGGCATCCTTGGGATAGATATAGAACATCTTACCTGTGACTTCAGTTCTGACCTTATAGGTACCGTCTTTAAGTTTTTTCCTGACCACCTTGACTTTTTCTTTGGTCTTTTTAGGTTTGTCAGTCTTTTCAGTGGTTGTCGAACTGATCTTGACCGATGACGATGAAAGACCGGCTTCTATTGTATAGGTCACATCATGGGCCGCGGACATGGCCGTGGTAGTACCAATGATATTGTATGAGGAATTTACCCTGATTGGAATTACAAAGGTAGACGTGCCCGCCGCCGTATCGTTGACGGCGCTGTAAACGCGTCCGTTGGTTTTCAGTTTAGTAAAATATGGGCTCGAGAAGACTATAGTAGCATAGGCTCCCCCGCCGCGGACCTCTATCTGCGGACATGTGAGCTTGACCTTTCCCGTTCCGCCGGAAAAGGTAAAACTGTCCGGCTTATATCTGGCATCGGCTATGGATGTGGTATTATCCACCGCCGCGGTGGAACTGTCCAGTTCCGGCACTGTAAGTGATACCCTGATCGTATAGTCAACGTCATGGGCGGCCGACATGGCCGTAGTCGTCCCTGCCACTGCCTGATCTGTATTGAGCGCCACCGGTATTTCAAAAGTTGAAGTATCCGCTGTAGCGTCGACTACTGAATTATAAGTACTGCCGCCCGTCTGCAGCCTGGTGTAGTATCTGCTGCTGAAAACCAGGGTGGCTGTGGACTTCCCATCCTTCACCTTAACTACCGGGCATGTTATCTTGACTTTACCCGTACCTCCGCTGAATGTGAATGCCTCCGGCGTATAATTACCGTCTGATAAAGTAGTGGCGCTGTTCACGTTCTGCGTACCTTCAGCTGTTACTGATGCCGGCATGAAAGCCAGCACCAGTGCAGCTGATAGTACTAATGATAGAAGTTTTATTATTTTACGTTTCACTTTTCAACACTCCCTGTTGTTATCTCACCCTGACGCTCTTGGCTCCGCTCCACGATGAGTAGTAATATCCGCTTCCGTTCTTAGTGTAAGTGCGCACTCTGAAGTAATACTTCTTATTTGATTTCAGCTTTCTTACAGTGACCTTTACAGTCTTGTTCCTGGATATCGTCTTTACCTTTGCATTCTTGAAGCTGCTCTTAAGTGAGTACTGTATCTGATATCCTGTGGTGCCTCTTACCTGCTTTCTCCACGTTACCTTAACTGCCCTCTTAGCTGCTTTTGCCACCTTTGACAAAGATGTCTTTTGCGGATTGATAACATAAGTAAGCGCGGCGGTTCCGGTCAGACTTCCTGTTCCGGTCAGTGTGACTGTATATCTGCCTATATTCTTTGATGCTGTCGGAAATGCGGCCGTATAATCGGTGCCTGCCGTCAACGTCGAATTTCCGTATTTGACCGTGACTGCAGGTCTCACGTCCTTACCGGTGTATGTGAAACTGCCGGAGGATAAAGTTGCCGCCGCGGCGCTGATATTCAGCTTGTCGATGATGTAAGACTTTGTCACGGTGCCGCCATAATTTCCCAGTCCTACTATGGTCACGGAATATGTTCCCGGAGTCTTGGAGGATTCCGGATAATACACCATGAAATCGGTGTTTTCCGTCAGGGCAGTACCATTGCTGCTCACCTTGACTGCAGGAGTCTGCTCAGCACCGTTATATGTCAGCGCTGCTATGGAACAGCTGCTTTCGTCCAGAGTCGGTACCTTGGTGACATTGCTGGAGAAATTTATCATGTGTGAACCATACCATTTATTCTGTTTCTTGGAATGTCCGGAAATGGCAATGTCAGTATCCAGCGCGCTTACCGGTATGGTAAAACGGGCGCGTTCCTTGACCATTCCCTTGATCCAGCCGTTACCCGCAGCCTGTATGGCATCTGACGGCTCTCCCAGATAAATATAATCATATCCGGTCCCGGTCAGTTCAAATGTGGCTGTCATCTTACCGTCCTTCACGGTCAGCGTTCCGGTCGAATTGTAGGCCTTGAACATGGAAAAATTTGTAGTGATGCCGTTTATCCTGTACGTCCCGTCCGCCAGTGCGGATTTGTTTCCGGGAGTACTGTTGTCAGCAAATACCACTATGCTTGATGTCACGACCATTGCCATGGCCACCAGCACTGTGATGAGCTTTCTTGTGATTCTCTTCATTGGAGTTCTCCTCTGTTGAAATGTCACAGTAAGCCGACTGCGTGCAGACGGCTTACTGCTTCCATGATTATCGTTTATTTAACTCTTGCCTTGATCGTCTTGCTCCAGCCTGATACGACCTTTTTGCCTTTTACGGTCTTATAGGTCCTTACCTGGAAGTAATAGGTCTTCTTTGACTTAAGTTTTCTGATCACTTTCTTGCCTGTCTTGGAACTCTTGACTGTGGCTATCCTGGATCCTGACATGGATTTTCTGGTTCCGTATCTGATCTGATATCCTGTAGTCTGAGTACGCTGCTTCTTGATCGTTACCGCTGCATATTTCTTGCCGGTTTTAACTTTGACGACCTTTGTTCCCTTAGGAGCTATGGTTATCGTTGCTGTCTCGGCCGCAGCCTCTGCATAATCGCCGAGGAACGTCACTGTGTATTTATACGTGCCGACGCTCTTCCTGCCTTCTGGCCTGGTCACCTTATAATCGACACCCGACTTAAGAGTCAGTCCGCCGACAGTAACCTTGACTGCAGGATCTTTTGCTTTGCCGTTATACGTGTACTTTGTTGTTGAAAGCACCGTCTTGGCATTGGCTGCCGAAGGTGCCAGGATCGTGAACAAAGCAGTAGCGGTACCGCTGTAACTGCCCTTCATGGTTATCTGATATGTATAGACACCCGGATTGGTTCTTCCTGCCGGCTTTACTACTGTGTAGTCAGTTCCTTCTTTAAGGACTTTTCCGGCGCGGTCTGTAACTGTAAGGGCAGGATTCTTTTCTTTGCCGTCGTAGTTGTAATAGTCGGTCTTCGCAAAAGCGGAATCTGACAATGATGTCACCACTACGTCATTCAGGTCTATGGCGGCCTTTGAATGTGCGACGTACATCTGCTGGATCTCAGGGATCTCGCCCAGTCCCTTGATTATAGGAGTTACCTCAAATCCTGCTGCCTTGAACTGGTTTACCCATGAGTCAGTATCGTCTCCGGCCATGTCGTTGTTGGCGTGATCGCCGGCAACGACCATCAGAGGACGAAGAACGACTTTCTTATAGCCGGCTGCCTTTACCTTCTTGATAACTGTCTGTACAGCAGTCGAAGCAGGCTTGCCCTCTACTGTGCCGATGAAGTAATTGGTATCTCCCTCAGCGTTGAGCATTCCCTGCAGCTTGGCATAATCCTGATGTGACAGGTTGTCTGTACCATGGCCCATATATACTATCGCTGTGTCGTTGTTCTTGGCATAATCTGCAGTCGCAGACTTGATAGCCTTGATGATAGCTGCATAATCTGATTCACTGGAAAGCAGCGGCATTCCCACCTTAATGGAAGCGATCTTGCTCTTATACTTGTCCAGCGCTTCGCACATTTCCTTGAATTCAGCACCGTTCATCAGATGAGTCGGCTGTACCACCAGCTCGGTCACGCCATTGGCGACAGCGCGATCCAGAGCCTGATCCATATTATCGATCTTCTCATTGTCGCGTGCCTGGATATGATTGATTATTATCTGAGCCGTAAAGCCTCTTCTCACCGAATATCCCGGATTGCCTTTGGCAAGAGCCTTTTCTATGGCGTTGATGGTCAGGTTGCGGCTCGTATTGAAGCTTGTTCCAAAGCTGACTGTAAGCAGTTCTTTGGTTCCTATGCTGTCCTGATTCCTCGCATTGTCGTATGCCGGATTGCCCGTGTCGCGTCCAAAATAATCATACTCTGTGACCTTTGCCTGATCTTCATCACTGAGCGCATCCCAGCTTGTCTTGGCCTGTGCACAGAGCTTATCAGTGTAGGCAGTTCTGCTCTGAACGTAGATCTTGGAAATCAGCTGATTTACGACTGCAGGTGTATTGGCAACCGTTATGTACTGCTGTTCCGTGGTCTTCCACCATCCACTGACGACCTTACTTTCTTTAGCACTGTAATAATTCTGATCGATGGAGATCGGGAGTTTCTGCCCCAGCTTTTCAACTGGTATAGTAAACGTGAGTGTGCTCACGTATTTCCCTGTGGCAGTCGGCGTCTCGTCAGGAGTTACAGTTCCGGTGGCCTTTACGGCAGACGAATCTGTCGGCGCCCCTGTGGCTGCATCTCTCTCAGACAGCGCCAGTTCTTTGATCTGCCTGGTGATAGGCTGTGTCACCAGCTTAACAGTAACTGTAGCGTCGCTGTTGACCGTCACTTTTGTATTTGCTGCTGAAATAGACAACATGCTGAGCGTCGACGTCACATCAGTAGATTTGGTATCCGTAGATGTAGTCTTTGCCGTGCTGCCGGCAAACGCTGAGATGCTCATCATCGACAGCATCACCGCTACTGACAGCACCAGCACCATCAGTTTCTTAATATTTCTTCTCATGATTTACCTTCATCCTTTCAAAAAATGAAACATTTTTTGCGAATGTCTGGTAAAAATGCATATGGGCACCTTTGTTCATACAAAAAAACCTCCTTTCCTTCGAAAGCAGGTGCGAAACAGTATGACACGTCCACTCAGCCACGCCAAATAAACACATCAATAGTTTTGGTAATATACACTTTCTCCAGAAGTCATTCACCATACTCCACTCAGCAGGTCTCCTGGCTTACAGATCATCACCCTCATATTCCTTCTCAAGACAGCCGATCAGTTGAAACTGACGTGCTGCCTCAATGGATGTCGTATATGAAGACTCCCTGATTACAGTGACCGGATCGCTCAGGATTCTCACCTGATTCCCTATTATCCAAATTTTTAAATTTGGCACTGAACAGATTATTAAATTTTCTAAATTAAGGATATCATCATCTTCCGTGATTGTCAATGTGAAAGATTCTGAACAAACGCTTCAGAAATGTCGCATTTTACAGGGATCCCATGCTTTTTCAGCGCCTTCTGCAGCGCGTCAAGAGTTTCTGCCACCCTGTCTTCACGGCAGTTTTCACCCATGTGCCCTATCCTGATCACCTTGCCGGCCAGCACATCAAAACATCCCGAGATCATGATCCCCGAATCCTCCTCCATTGCTCCGAGGATATCCCGGTCAGTAACTCCCGCGGGGACTCTTATAACGGTTACGGTATTCGACCATCCCGATTCCAGATAAAGTTCCACGCCGCCTTTTGTCAGCGCCGTTCTCACCGCCCCGGCTATCATGCTGTGGCGTCGGAAGACCTGCGGATCAGCCATAAAATTGTCCAGCGCCGACCTGAGTCCCTTGATATCACTGATTGGCATGGTATAAGGGAACCACTGGTTTTCATAATAGTGTCTGAATGTCAGTATATTGGCATAATAGCTTCTGATCGGTGTCTTACGCCGTTCCATGGCGTCGAAGGCTCTTTCGCTTACCCACAGCATGGTAAGCCCCGGAGGCGCTGACAGCGCTTTCTGGGAGCCGCCGCAAAGGATATCGATGCTGCTGTCTGAAAGGTCCAGAGCTTCACCGAACATGCCTGCAACCGAATCCGCCACTGTCATGATACCGTGATCGTTCAGGATACGGCTTATGGACTCCACATCGTTGAGGACTCCGCTGGGCGTATCACAGTGAACCACCGTCGCGTATCTGAAGTTACTGTCTTTGTCCAGGAACGCAGCCAGCTCCTCCGGGTCCACAGGCCTATGATAATCTGTGGTGAACAAAACAGGGACCCCCTGATATAACTCCACAAAATCTGCAAAGCCCTTTCCGAATATGCCGTTGTCTATGACCAGCACCCTGTCCCCCGGCTCTGTCAGAGAGGCACATGCCGCCTCAAGTCCCAGTATGCCCTCGCCGCCCAGTATCAGTGCCTTGTTGTCAGTGTGAAGCGCTCTGGACAGGAGCTCACAGGTCTCCTTATAAAAATCGTAAAACTCCGGATCCAGATCCGGATTGGTGCACTCAAGGCTCCTTGCCATCCTGACGTTTTCTCTAACCTGTGTCGGCCCAGCCGTCATTATTTTATACATGTTCTGTCTCCTTCTATCTCCTGAATCTGCGCAGCTGCTGGATCATCGGAATAACGATCATCCCCGCGACGCCTACCTGTATTATGTTCCCCGGAATTGATCCCGCCGGCGCGATCCAGTTGCCGAACAGTATGCCTTCTGCCATGTAATACCCGACCACCTTGATGATGATGGCGCAGATCACAGATACTATATTATTGATGTGAGCATTTTTGATCGGCCGTGCCTCTGCAAACCAGCCTACCACATAACCCATGGTACCGACAATGACAAATGTGAACGGCGACCAGGCTGCCCATCCGCTCATGATATCAAACAGCCCCATTCCAAAGGCTCCGGCTATGGCGCCTGTCTTCCTGCCGTACATCATGGCCGCCACCAGCAGCGGTACATTTCCCAGGTGGATCAGCCCGCCTGACCCTGCCAGCGGAAGTCTGATATTGATCAGCCACGTGGCCGCAAGCACCAGCGCTATAAATACAGCGTCGATGGTCAGTTCATAGGTTTTACTTGTGCGTACATTATCTGTCGAATTTTCTAATGTAGTCATTCCTGCCTCCTTAAATCAGTTTATACAGATATGATATCGTATAGTTGCTATGATTAAAATAGGCAGTAATATTTATTTTCCAATATACAATCAGGAAAATATACGCGCTGTAATGCAACTGTATATATGTTTTGTGTCATTTTTATAATATACAGTACAAAATACCAGGGCCCCGCCGAAGCAGGGCCCTGATATTATAGATAGGTTATTTTGAAGATTTGATCGGTCGCTAATTAATAGTTATTTTAGTCGAATTGGTACTTTTCAGATTATTCAATGTTGTAGTATCCGCGCCTGAGATAGTCAGACCGCCGCTGGCAGCATTCATGAAACAATCACCGTAAAAATCAGTATTATCACTAAGAATCGGATTGATCACCATCGTACCTGTCAGCGCGCTGCAGCCATAAAATGCCAGACGCATGTTCTTAACCGTTGACGGGATACTGGTGCAAGTCGTCAATGATGTACAGTTATAGAAAGTTCCTATCATCGATTCCGCCCGGTTTGGAATGGCAGGTGCTGTCTTAAGCGCTGTGCATCCCCTGAAGGTATTTACCAGCGAATTTACCATCTGCGGCAGTTCACTGACGGTTTTAAGCGACGTACAGCCGTAAAAAGTACTCGCCATATCTATGGCAGTCTGCGGCAGTTTATCTGCAATTACCAGCGATGTGCAGCCATAAAAGGCTCCGACCATGCTGTTTACCGCAGTGGCGCCTGACATGTCAGGCGTTGATGTCAGTGCTGTACAGCCAGCAAAGGCATAGTCCAGGTTTTCCACACTGGATGGTACTGCCGCTATCGCTGTAAGTTTATCACAGCCAACGAACCAGGCTTCCATGGAAACAGGCTTTACAGTTGCAGCCATGGTCACCTTGGTGATATTATATGCGGTTGGTGTAATGCGCATATTGCTTATACTGCCGGTGCCCGACCAAGGCATCAATATCGGTGTTGACTGCGAAGTGTCAACAACGGCCGTATTCCCGCTGCCTGTGATGGCCAGCTCACCGTTATCGTACAGTGTCGCGACTACATTGCTTCCAGCCGTTGCCTCGGAGTAAACAGTAGTTGCACCGTCATTTGCGCCTATGTTCCAGCTTTTTACCACTTTACCTGCGACTGCCGGTTCAACAGCAGTGGTAACCTCCACAGCATGAGATGTGGCCCCGTAATATGTCTTGCCTCCTGATCTGACATATGCTCTGACCTTGTAGGAATATTTTGTTCCTGCAGCCAGCTGACTGTCCGTGCAGGTCTCGTCAGTATGTACGCAGTGACGGACGTATCTGTTACCGTCATATTTGTAAATCACATAACCTGTGGCATATTTGGTCTTCTTCCAGGACAGCGTCACTGATGATGTTGTGGAACTTCCGGTTATACCGGAAACTTCGATTGCTTTTGTCTTGATCTTTCCATAATATGTGACCCCGGCATATTTATACCTGGATCCTGATTTTACATATGCTTTGACCAGATATTTATATGATGTCGCCGGTTTCAGCGCCTTGACTGTCGCTTTAAGTCCGGTCGTCGACTTTACATAAACGGCCTTCTTGCCTGTGTAGCGGAACACCTTGTATTTACTGGCCTTTACCTTTTTGCTCCATTTCATGCTGACTGATGCAGCCGTGGAAGAAACGGTCATTTTGGCCTTGGTTTTCTTGACAAACACCTTGGAAAAACCACCGTACACATTTTTGTTCCCTGACTTAACAAAAGCTCTGACCTTATACTGATATTTTTTATTGGCCTTGAGTTTCTGATCTTTATAAGACGTGGTCTTTATGGTCTTAACCTTGACATATTTACTGCCGATCATGCGATATACCTGATATCCGGCCGCCTTTGACTGGCCGCTCCAGGTAAGGGTGATGGCAGATTGACTGGATCTGGCCTTGATATTCTTCACCGCATCAGGCCTGGATGCAGCGAATGCATTCACTCCCGCGAAACACATCGCGACAGCTACTGTAACTGCCATAATTGCCGTCATACGTTTTCTTTTCATTTTATTGCTCCCTTTCTCATCGATTCCGCTCTTATCATTATTTTTAGGTTAGCTAATAATAACATATCAATGTCAACAAATGTCCAACAAATACCACTTGTTTTTAGATATTTCTGAATATTTTTTCTCCTATATTATAGCTTCACGGTCATTGACTTGCCTGCAAAACCGAGAGTACAATGAAATAAAGGAGATGAACATTTAATAAATGAAAAATGAAATAGACATGTTAGAAGGATCTTTATGGCGCAGTATTTTCAGGTTCGCCCTGCCGCTGGCGGTGACGGGGATACTGCAGCAGCTGTTCAATGCAGCCGACATAGTTGTAGTTGGGCGGTTCGTCGGAAAAAACGCCATGGCTGCTGTGGGCAGTAATGCTCCTCTCATAAATCTGCTGGTCACCCTGTTCGTAGGCATATCTCTAGGTGCCAATGTGATCATGGCTCAGTTCGCGGGCAGCCACGACATCAAACGCATCCAGCAGGCGGTCCACACATCAGTTCTCATCGCTCTGGCCGGCGGAGTTCTGGTCACCGCCATTGGCGAACTTGCTGCCGGCCCGGTCCTCAGGGCGCTATCCGTTCCGGACGAAGTCATGGGCATGTCGCTGACTTATCTCAGGATCTATCTCATAGGTCTTCCCGTAATAATGCTGTACAACTTTGAGGCAGCCATCTCAAGAAGTCAGGGCGACAGCCGTACTCCTCTGATCTGCCTGGCAGTTTCAGGCATCGTCAACGTTTGCCTCAATCTTTTCTTTGTCTGCATCGTCGGTATGACTGCCGGCGGCGTCGCTCTGGCCACGGTCATCGCCAACCTGCTGAGTTCCGTGATGATGTTCCTTTTTCTCAGAAAGGGCCCGGAGGCTACCCGCATCCACCTCCAATCTATACGCCTGCACAGGCCTGTACTGAAGAAAATTCTCTATATCGGCATACCGTCAGGAATACAGGGCATGATGTTCTCCCTGGCCAATATAATCGTCCAGTCAGCCATCAACGGCCTGGGCGCCACAATCATGGCGGCATCGGCGGCAGCCTTCAACATCGAGGTCATCGCCTGGTTCATCATCAATGCCTTCGGTCAGGCCTGCATGACCTTCGCGGGACAAAATTACGGCGCCGGAAGATCCGCCCGATGCAAGAAAGTCCTCCGCACCAGTATAATGGAAGATATTCTGTTCACTCTGATCGCATGCAGTCTTATTCTTTTGTTCGGCAAAGAGATACTCGGATTGTTCAACAGAGACCCGGGAGTCATCAGCAACGGCTACCTGCGTCTGCTCATAGTGTTCTCCGCCTATGCCTTTACCCTGATAATCGAAAACGTATCCGGTTATATGCGCGGCTTCGGCATGTCCATGGTTCCGGCCATGACAGCCATGATCTGCATCTGCGGAATCAGACTGCTGTGGATATTTTTCATTTTCCCGCTGCGCCCTACATTTTCAACGGTAATGATCGTCTACCCTGTAAGCCTGGCCATCAATGCCGCGGCCGTAAGTCTGGCCTGCCTGCTGCTCCATCCTTCCCGTAAAAAATATACTGCCTGAACATCACTGTAACAGTTGACAAAGCCATATTTTATGATTATCATATGGTTACACTGATTTGTCAGAAAAATCAGCTTTTGTGTAAGAGGGTGATGTTGTATGAGAACTATTATCAGAAATCTTTTCCTGGGATTGCTGGTCATTTCCATTATTTTTGCAGTGGCATGCAAGAGCACCTCTGCAGATAATAAAGATGCCTCCCGTAATGTCACCAGCATATCCTTCTGGACTTATCCTATCGGAAATTTCAGCGACTCCGTAACTGTAAACAAGTTCATCAGAGCCTTCAGTAAAAAATATCCTGACATTAAAGTAAATGTAGAGTATCTGAACTATAACAACGGCGATGATCAGGTCATAGCCGCCATGGAAGCACACACCACACCTGACGTGATCATGGAAGGTCCGGAGCGTCTGGTGTCCAACTGGGCTGCCAGGGGACACATGCTTGATATCTCTGACATGTGGACCGCTGAGAAGCTCAAAAACATAAATAAGACGAGCAGTGAAACTGCTCAGGCATGCAGGGGCTCTGATGGGAAATACTACGAATATCCATTGTGTATCACAGCCCACAGCATGGCCATCAACTATCAGATATTCAAGAAAGCCGGAGCGCTGAAATATCTTGACCTCAAAAACCGCACCTGGACAACCGCCGGGTTTATACAGGCATGTAAAAAAATCGCCGACTCGGGTCTGGTGGACAGTCCGGCAGTTATATACTGCGGCGGCCAGGGCGGTGACCAGGGCACCCGCGCTCTCGTTACCAATCTTTATAATGCCAGCTTTACAAATGCTGCCCATACCAGGTACACCATAAACAATGCTGCAGGCATCCGGGCCCTTAAGACCCTGACTGATATGAAAAAAAGAGGATATATCACCTGCAACAGCAATATTCAGGCCAGCGATGAACTTAAGCTCTTTGCTGCTGAAAAAACCGCCATGACTTTTGCCTGGAATGCTTCCAATGAGGCGAATTACGTTTCCGATCCCGGTTTCACGCCTTACGCCATGACTTTTCCCTCTGATTCCGGGCAGCCTGAACTCTGCAGCGGGATATGGGGCTTTGGGATCTTCGATAACGGCAGTGATGAACGGGCCAGCGCCGCCAGAAAGTTCATTCACTTCATCTGTGATGACAGCTCTCAGGCTACAGTAAGCGTACGTGCAACAGGATTCTTCCCGGCGGATTCATCACTTGGCAACGTCTACGAAGGGACTGCACAGGAAACACTTATGTCGACATATAGCGATATGCAGAAATACATCGGTGACTACTACAGTATCACGCCTGGCTGGGCTGCCCAGCGTACCGCCTGGTGGAACATGCTCCAGCAGATCTTCAGCGGTACTGATCCTGAGACCGCCGCGGATCTGTACGTAAAAATAAGTAACAATGCTGCTGATAAGCAGTGACCGGAGGAAAAGAAATGCGAAAAACAATATTGCCTGCAGCCGTCACAGCTGCTTTAATCGGTTTGATACTGCTTTTCTCCGCTCAGCCCGCCAGTGCTGCCGGTGCCAGGGAACAGGACAAGGTACTGTTCATCAGTTCATATTCACTCAGTTACCCGACTGTGAACAAGCAGATCACAGGCATAAAAGCAGGACTTGATGACGACATCTATCTATATTATGAGTTCATGGATACAAAGACGATCAGTGACGATGCCTATGTAGCCCGGTTTTATGATTACATCAACTACAAATATTCCCATTTGAACAAAGTAGATGCCATCATTGCAGGCGATGATAATGCTCTGCAGATGATACTGCGTTATCGAAACGGATTTTTCAAAGACGTGCCTGTCGTTTATGAATCCATCGACAGTCGCGCCCGCGCTGAACTTGCCAATGAACTTGGAATGACCGGCATCCTTGAAAACAACAGCATCAAAGCCAACCTGGATCTTGCAGTCGAACTCTATCCAAAAGCACGACAGATCGTTGCCATATCCGATGACAGCGCTACTGGACAAGCTTTAAGTGCCTACACCAGGGCTATACGCAGCAGCTATCCTGTCCCGGTCAAAATAATGGACACTTCAACCATGACTTCTGAAGCCATAGCTTCAAAGCTGTCTGATCTGGATACAGGCTCCATCGTGCTATACCTGACGTTCACCCATGACAGATCTGGAAAGATATACACCTATCAGGAAGCTCTGGATTTGATAGTCAGCAAGGTCAAGGCTCCTGTATTTACCGCCTTCTGGACTGGCTGCGGCACACTTGGAGGTTACGCCCCCGATTTTGAAGAATCAGGAAAGACGGCGGGCATAATGGCCAGCAAGATCATTAACGGCGCGTCCGTAGACAAGATCGCCTCGCAGACCGGCAGCAAACCAGTCGCCACCTTTGATGCCAGAGTGATCAAGAAATACGGCATCGCCAAATACAAGCTTCCGTCAGACGCCAGGATAGTTCACGACAACGATAACTATACAGCGCTGATATTCCTGATCGTCGCCCTTCTCGTAAGTCTGACGGTCCTGACGATCTGGCTGCTGAAACTGCGCAGAGACAACCTCAGACGCAGAAAGAGCGAAACAGATCTGCGGCGAATCAGCGACAGACTGAAGGTCGAGGCCGAACTGGACTCTTTGACCAGACTTGGCAACCGCAGGCTCCTCGACCGCGATCTGAAGAACAGCATGGGATCGGCCCGTATCTTTGAACTTTTTCTAATAGATCTTGATGATTTTAAAGGTATAAACGATCGTTTCGGTCATCAGGTAGGCGACCAGATCCTGATAGAAATCGGGAAACGTCTAAATTCACTGAAATGCAGACAGTTTACCCCATACAGATATGGCGGTGACGAGTTTGCAGTAATATACTTTTACAATGATGATACCGGCTCTGATGCCGCCTTCAGGACAGCTTCCCAGATACTGGAACTGTTCATGAAACCCATTGTCACATCAGCCGGCGATATAACTGTTACCATCAGCATCGGCAGTGCAACCTATTCCGATGATTCTGCAGATGCGGAGATGCTGTTCACGTGCGCGGACAAAGCGCTTTACACTGTTAAATCCGAGCATAAAAACGGCTACAGACAATATGACATCACTACTTAGGCTGGACGATATCCTTCGCGTACCACTCACTTTTACGCCTGTACAACATTTCGTCTGCCAGTCGGATCAATGCCCCGACATCTGTCAGTGGATCTGTACATACCGCGTGACCTATGCTGACCGTCAGTGTATAGCCCTTGTCAGTCCTGTTCTTTTGCGCGTCCTGCAGTATTTTATCCACTCCCTCTTCGATTTCCCGCGGCATATATTTTGTTCCCGAAACGATGAGACAGAATTCATCGCCGCCATAACGCGCAGCAAACGCATTGTATTTTTCGGCGGCCTTTTTCAGGCTGACAGCAACGATCTTCAGCGCCTCGTCACCTTCCACATGTCCATATGTATCGTTGATCGATTTGAACCTGTTTACGTCCATGATGAACATTGTCACAGGCTGCTTTTCAGTGGCATCGCCTATTTTTTCTTCCAGATACTGATCCATCCGCCGTCTGTTGTTGAGCTGTGTCAGAGCATCGTTGTTGATCTGGCTGTTCTGTATCATCAGGAACAAAATCAGGATCACGACAAAGATGCTCATGATGCCGATCGGCGTCACCATCGGCAGATATGCATCCACAAATGCGGCTGCAATCGGTACCAGCATGCTGAAACTGTAGGTCAGATACTCCACTCTCTGTGATCTGGTACGTGCGATCACCGCGCAGAACAACGCGTTAACTGCCGGCACGAGCAGATATGAATACTGGATAACGTCCTGAAGCCAAAACAGGGATCCGCCCGAGTTGCTGCCGGGACCAGCACTGAATATGAATCCTGTCTTGAGAGATAAAATATCCAGTATACAGCACAGTATTATAGGTGCAGTTATGACTATTTTAAGTTTCCTTCCATATACAAAGGAAGGATGCAGACGCGACATGACAAACAGCATCCAGCAATAACAGCCAATTGACATGGATATCCAGTAACCCATATTAGCCGAGGCGCTTAAATACGCATTATCACTGATAATGCCGCTGTACGCCAGCACCCAGATAATGTCAAACGCTACCGCTGCCAGATAACAGTAGAACATACCCCTGATCACCTTGATCTCATATTCCGAACCCATATATCTGCCAAGTCGATACAAAATGACCACTGTAAATATGATCATAAAAAAATCCACTATTGTGTACATGATATAGTAATTTGTCATCAACTTCATACCTTCCTATACGATTGTTCCTTCGTCTTAAACTTATATCTACCCGTTGATTATATACCGAAATTCAGTCTGCGTAAAGGCACATTGATGGCATTCCTACAACTTACTTATAACGTCGCCATTATTTTATTTTATGGCAGATTATTGAACTAATTGTTTATTTAATTTTACTTCCTCATACCAGTATTATAAAATTTATACATTAATAGATATTCATAAAGTATTTCTTTGAAATGTTCGACCCTGATCCTCAGGATCCTGCACTTTTTTAAAAACATTACTACAAAAACATGTTCCGTCACGTCATATTATAAAAGGATCAGAAAGTTGTAGAATTATCGAGGTATATGTTAGATTATTTTGATAAAAATAAAATTGAAGAATTGATTCTCAAGGAATATGAATCCATGTATCGTTTAGCCTATTCTTACGTCAGGAACAAAGATGATGCATTAGATGTCGTGCAGGAAAGTATATATAAGGCCTTGAAAAACAAGGACAAACTCAAAAATCCTGTCGGTATCCGAAGCTGGCTCCTGACTATTACGGTACATACCGCAATAGATTCGATCCGCAGGCGAAAACGAGAAGTGCCATGCGAAGATACAGTCAGGGAAGATTTTGTTGACGATATCTACGAAGATACTGATCTTCTGAAAGCGCTGGACAAATTAACAGAGAAAGAAAAAACCATCATCACCTTAAGATTTTTCGAAGATCTCAAGGTAAAGGATATCGCAGCCGCATTACCCATGGAGGAAAAAGAAGTGAAAAATACTCTTTATGGTGCGATAAAGAAACTCAGAAAAATAATGAACTGATCAAAGGTAAAAAAAATGTTAAATATGTATTTAAAACGTGATAAAATCAATATCAGGAAATTAAAGAACGTTTACGATGAAATACCGATCCCGGCAGAGCTCCAGATCATGGTAACGGCAATGATCCCCACAGGTGACGTCAATACGGCGCCTCCGTGCAGAAGCGATCGGCGGAGACCTTTCCATGCTGCCTGTATGCAGTATGTAGTGCTGACAATTGCGATATTGGTTTCGGCAATGATCGTACTGCCGAACTTTTCTTACACTGCCTATGCTTTTATGAAGGACATGCCTATCCTGGGTCCGGTCACCAAAGTGTTTACCGTAAGGACCTACGAAGATAATACGGGAGATATGTCCGCCAGTATTGCCACTCCTAAAATCACCGCAGGCAGCGAAGCTCTGAACGAAGAGCTCTCGCAGTACTCGGAAAAAGCCATTTCCGCATACAGGGCTGATATAGCCGCCTCCGGAGCAAAGGTCAAAGAGAGTCTCAACCTTTCCTATTCCGTCGTTACCGATAACAGCCGTCTGTTCGCGCTGCGGTTCGACAAGACCATATCAATGGCTGACACCGCGAAAACTGTAAAAATATATAATATAAACAAGCAGACCGGTTCGATAATCAGTTTAAAGGATCTTTTTAAAAGCGGTGCCGATTATCGCACAGTCATTGCCGGTGAGATCAAAAGGCAGATGCAGCATGCCGACAAAAAAAGCGGCCGCTCTTCTTACTTTCAGAATTACGTCGATTCTGCCATGAAGGGTGATGTCGATTTCTACATCGACGCACGGGGGAAGCTCGTCATCGTCTTCGACGCAGGCGAAGTCGCTCCGATGTCCATGGGCATCTGCACGTTTACGATTCCACGGAACATTCTGCAGAACATGATCGCCGCCGGCAGCTGCCTATAGCAACGGTGCCGTTACATGATATCATCTTAACGCTGTAATATAAAAGGAAGTGTAAAATATGCTTGAGAACCTGATAGAAGTATTGAAAAATGACCACAGAAAAATCGTCTTTACGGAGGGCCAGGATACACGTATCCTGGCAGCCGCTGACAGACTCAAAAAAGGCGGGTTCCTCACACCAGTGCTGGTTGGAAATGCTGACAAAGTGAAAGCAGCGGCCAGCGCCGGCGGATTTGATATCGACGGCCTGATCATCCTCGATCCTGAGACCTACCCTGATATGGAAGAAATGGTCAGCCTCATGGCAGAACTGAGAAACGGCAAAATGACCGAAGAGCAGTGCCGCGATGCCTTGAAAAAGCCCAATTATTTCGGCACAATGCTCGTAAAGACCGGTGTTGCCGACGCTCTGCTCGGAGGGGCAACCTACTCGACTGCTGATACTGTACGTCCGGCACTTCAGCTTATCAAGACTAAGCCCGGCAATAATATAGTATCGTCCTCTTTTATACTGGCAAGGACTGTTGATGATAAAGAAGAAATGCTGTCCATGGGTGACTGCGCCATCAACATCGATCCTGATGAAGACGCGATAGTAGAAATAGCCATAGAGACCGCAGGAACGGCCCGCAAATTCGGGATGGATCCCAAAATCGCGCTGCTTTCATATTCTACTAAGGGCTCAGGTAAAGGAGACTCCGTCGAAAAAATGAGAAACGCCACCGAAAAAGTCAAATCAGCCGCGCCCGATCTGGCAGTAGATGGGGAGCTTCAGTTCGATGCTGCAGTTTCTCCTGTAGTAGCAGAAACAAAATGCAGAGAATCCAGGGTCGCCGGCCAGGCAAACACATTCATATTCCCGGATCTGAATTCCGGAAATATCGGATATAAAATAGCTCAGAGACTTGGTGGATTTGAAGCCATCGGTCCTGTTCTTCAGGGCCTGAACGCGCCGATCAACGATCTCTCCAGAGGCTGCTGCGCCGAAGAGGTATATGCAATGGCGATAATTACCGCGGCCCTGAAATAACAGACTCTGTTCTCAAAGTTCCGGAAGACATCATGCTCCTTTTTCTCTTCCGGAGCTTTTTGCATGTCACGATCTGTATAAATATCCTTTCCCTGTCCCAGGCAACTCCCTAATTGATACAGGACTATCTTTCAAAAATTACTTTGTACTGGCCCAGCATCTGTTCACACTTGATACCAGCAGCCGCTTCCACCGTCAGTGGCATTCTTTCATACTCTGTTCTCTGCTCCATGGATACCGCAGGTAGATAATGCCCATATAATGGTGTAAATTGAATAGACAAAAAATGAGCCACAAAGTGCTCACTTTCGGTTAAAATGGAATTGCAAAATAACATACAATCGAAAGGAGCACATCATGACTCAACTACATTTTACATTAGAACAGGAATTTTTGGTAGGACTTTTTTCAGAAAGCAAAGACGAAGCTTTCGCAAAGCTCATGGAATCAATATTGAATCAGGTCCTGATAGCAGAATCTGCAGAGCAGCTCGGAGCTGAGAATTACCAGCGTTCCGACGGCCGATCAGATTACAGGAACGGAACAAGGACCCGTTCTCTTACTACAAGGATCGGCAAAATCGAACTTAATGTACCAAGACACAGAAATGTTCCCTTTAAAACGATCCTCTTTGAGAGTTATCAGCGCAATGAGCAGGCATTGATCTCGACTATGATGGAAATGGTGGTGCAGGGTGTTTCAACTCGTAATGTGGCAAAAGTAACGGAAACGCTTTGCGGTGAGAGCTTTTCGAAATCTACAGTATCTGAGATCTGCAAGGAGCTGGATATACCGATAAAGCAGTTCAAGGAACGGCTTCTGCCGGAAAATTATCCGTTTATCATTGCCGACGCTATTTATCTAAAGGCGCGCGATGACCATCGCGTAAAGTCCAAAGCACTATTCATTGCAGTTGGGATCAATAATGATGGACATAAAGAAATCATAGGTTTTGAGGTATATGATTCCGAAAAACACAGTACATGGAAAGAATTCTTTGAAAACCTCAAGAGCCGGGGACTGCGCGGAGTAGACATGGTGATCTCAGACGCTCATTCCGGTTTGGTCGAAGCAATCAAAGAGTGCTTTCCAAATTCGTCATGGCAACGCTGTCAGGCACATTTTACCAGAAATATCATAGATAAATGTCCTAAAAAATATAGCGCAGGATTGGCCTGCGAGCTCAGGGATATGTTTAATGCATCAACCATAGAAGAGGCAAGAAAACTCGAAAAATCGATCATAGATGAATACCAGGACGTTGCAGACAAGGCAATGCAGATACTGGATGAAGGTTTCGAGGACAGCATCATCATTATGGAACTACCGTCTAAGTACAGAATTTCACTTAGGACAAGTAATATAATAGAGCGTGAAAACAGAGAAATACGAAGGCGTGAAAGAGTGATACAAATATTCCCAAACACAGAATCGATCATTCGCCTGATCGGAGCAATACTCATGGATGATCACAATGACTGGAGCATGGAACAACGGATATTCGATATGAATGAATACTTCGATAAGTTCAGTTCTATACAGCAGAAACTTAAAAAGCACGCTGCTTAGATATATCACTTAAACCGAAAGATGAATTTACACACAAAAATGGACTTGACTCCGCAGGTAATGTTTTCCCTCCAATACTGATGCCATACGCATCTTCCTCACCGAATTTCCATTTAAACCGGCAGTCACAGAACTCCTTTTTAGTTTCAATCTTCTCCGGAGGTATTAACCTTACATCCCGGTTCTCGATAAACCAACAGCCATCGTTATCCTTTTCAGCCGGGCATTTGCCTTCAATACCAACTGCGGTAAAAACTATTTCCAGAAATGGCGCATTGAATTCGACACTGCTGTCCTTTCTTCTGGCTGTTAGCTTTGTTTCCATACTGTTCCAGTGACCTATGTTCAGCCATCCGCGTTTGCCATATGCTGCAACCGGTGTATTAAATTCCAGATACGCCTCATCCCTGCATATTTCTGCGTTTATTCGCAGCACAGGTCTAAGCGAGTCAAATCCTTCGGGCATCATAGCTCTAAGACGATCGTGTTCAACTGCATATGCCATTACAAATTGTTCAACTTTCATACTGTTTCCTCTTTTTTAATTTTCGATTTGCACATTTAATAAAGCAATTATATCATAAATCAGCATATACATCATAGGAGTACAATACATGCACTCCACCATTATATGGGCATTATCAAGGGTCTTCATTAACATACCACAATAATAGGTACTGTTCACAAATAGCTTGACATCAACCAATTATACCCATAAAATCACCGATTTCGTGAGAAAAACGCGGCAAAAATGCCTCAAAATCCGTTTTTTTCGATTATTTGTGGGGCCAATTACCGATATTAAAACGATTTGGGCACAGTCAGCACTTGGCGTCCGGGTTCGAGTCCCAGTCCTCTCGCCAATACAAAAGGGAGCATTGTAGTGTCTGGTGTTGTCATATTGCAAGCAGACATGGGACTTAGCATCCTTTGCTTCGCAAAGTCTGCCGTCCTGCGCCGCCTCGTTCAGGCGGCTTTGACCGCTCGCTATTCGCGAGTCCGCCGGACTCGCTCATCTACGCTCGCGCCCTTTCGGGTTCTCGTCCCATGTCTTCAGTCAGCACAACGAAAAACAGATGGGCTGTACCCATCTGTTTTTCGTTTGGCGGAGGACATGGGACTCGAACCCACGAGGCTGTTACACCCTACTCGCTTTCCAGGCGAGCTCCTTAGCCACTCGGTCAATCCTCCACGACTCTTAAAGTGTCCTAAAACAATGTAACATAATAAAAGAGGTTTTGCAAGGATTTTCCGTGCAAAACCTCATAAAATAAGTCTCTACTTAACAGAATTTTCTACTACATCGATCATCTGAGGGATCTCGATGACTCCGGTGTGGCGGATCTCTTTTTTGTCCAGATCGCGTAATCCGCGAGGCACACGCACGCCGGTCTCGGCTGCAACAGCTTTGATATAGCTGAAGCCGTCGGGCTCGTCGACCAGGCCGATGGACTTGGCAACGCTCTCTGCGAATTTAAAGGCGCTGGCCGTGGATGCCAGTACAGTCGGGGTTTTGTCGCCGGTAGCGGCGCGGTAGTCCTCATAGACTTTATAGGCCACTGCAGTATGAGTGTCAATGAGATAGCCATGCTGGCGGTACATCTCGCCGATGGTTTTGTTCGTTGCTTCCACATCAGCGCAGCCGCCGTAGAAGTCCTTCATGCCGTCTTTTATTTTGTCGGAGACTTCATAGCGCTTTTCAGACTCGAGCTTATCCATGAGGCCTTTGATCTCAGCGCCGTCGCATCCGGACAGGTGGAACAAAAGGCGCTCCAGATTGCTGGAAATAAGGATATCCATGGAAGGCGAATTCGTCAGATAGAAATCTCTGTTGATATCGTAAACGCCGGTGTTGATGAAATCGGTCAGCACCTGGTTTTTATTGGAGGCACAGATCAGCTTGTTCACAGGAATGCCCATCTGCTTGGCATAATATGCTGCCAGGATGTTGCCGAAGTTTCCGGTCGGGACCACGATGTTCATAGGCTCTCCAGCCTTTAAAATGCCTCTCTCAAGGAGTTTTACGTAGCTGTAGACATAATATGCCACCTGCGGTACCAGACGGCCGATATTAATGGAGTTGGCCGATGATAGCTTGCAGCCCAGGCCGGCCAATTTGTCACGAAAGTTTTCGTCATTGAATATCTGTTTCACGCCGGTCTGCGCATCGTCAAAATTGCCCTCGATGGCAAAAACATGAGTGTTGGCACCCTCCTGGGTGATCATCTGGCGTTCCTGAACCTGGCTGACGCCCTGATTCGGGAAGAATACAATGATCTCCGTGCCTTCAACGTCGGCAAACCCCTCAAGCGCCGCTTTGCCCGTATCGCCGGACGTGGCAGTCAGAATGCAGATCTTTTTGTCCTCATGCTCCTTCTTTGTCGCCGTAGTCAGCAGATATGGCAGGATCGACAAAGCCATGTCCTTGAACGCCGCGGTCTTGCCGTGATACAGCTCAAGAAAATTCACATCGCCTGCTTCCTTCACCGGTACGATCTCCGGCTCTTCAAATTTTTCGTCATATGCGCCGTCGATGCAGCGCTTCATTTCCTCGTCGGTGTAGTCATCAAAGAAAGTCCCGATGATCCTGAACGCTATTTCCTGATACGATTTGCCCTTCATCTCTTCCGGAACAAAAGGCAGCTTAGGTATCTCCTTCGGAACAAAAAGCCCCTTATCCGTTGAAATTCCTTGAATAATTGCCTGAGCGCCCGTCAATTCGTCGCTGCTTCCACGTGTGCTGATATATTTCATCATAAAAATCTCCTGTTTTTTGAAAAAAATTAAAAATTTTACTGGACAATAATTAATCTACAGTATATAATAAGTTTCGTGAGTTTTCAAGACTAACAAATAAATAAATATGTCGCCTTGGTCAAGTGGTCAAGACGTAGCCCTCTCACGGCTGAATCAAGGGTTCGACTCCCTTAGGCGATACCAACGAAAAAAACAGCAACAACGGTGCTGTTTTTTTCGTTGGTACTCGCATACGATGGGAGTCGAACCCGAGCCGTAAACCGCCACGCGCTAAAGTGCTGCGGTTCTGACAGGGGACCTATCAACGATTCGCAAGCTCATCGGATTAGGTCTCCCAAGGGCATCGCCGTAAATCGAGACAGCATGGTATGCTGTCGAGCAGGCGATGGTCCAACGTTCGCGGACGCTCACTCCTTCGCTCAACTGCCTACATTCGGCAATTTCGCTACGCTGTCCGTTCTGCCATTCCAGCTAAAGCTGGGGCAGAAAGGCAAGCCGCCTAAACGAGGTGGCGCAGGACGGCAGACTTGCAACGCATGTCCTATTTTCACTTGCCATCGCGTTATTATTTTCGATTCCTCAGGGAATCGATCTGGATCTTTCAATGGCAAGTGATCCGGACAGCCACAGCAGGTTTTTCACTTGCCATCGCGTTATTATTCCCGATTCCCCAGGGAATCGATCTGGATCTTTCAATGGCCAGTGATCCGGACAGCCACAGCAGGTTTTTCACTTGCCATCGCGTTATTATTCCCGATTCCCCAGGGAATCGACCTGGATCTTTCAATGGCAAGTGATCCGGACAGCCACAGCAGGTTTTTCACTTGCAATCGCGTTATTATTCCCGATTCCCCAGGGAATCGACCTGAATCTTTCAATGGCAAGTGATCCGGACAGCCACAGCAGGTTTTTCACTTGCCATCGCGTTATTATTCCCGATTCCCCAGGGAATCGACCTGGATTTTTCAATGGCAAGTGATCCGGTCAGCCACAGCAGGTTTTTCTCTTGCCATCGCGTTATTATTCCCGATTCCCCAGGGAATCGACCTGGATTTTTCAATGGCAAGTGATCCGGACAGCCACAGCAGGTTTTTCACTTGCCATCGCGTTATTTTGACCCCATTTCAAAAGCCCCCGCCGGACGACAGGGGCTTCCATGCACTTTATACTAACGAATACAGGCTGTCGGATATGCCCATGACGAACATATAGATGCTCACCCGGAAATACGGCAGCACTCCAAGCAGCAGACCGAATATCACAATGGTCAGGAATATCTTCATCCCCTTGCTGCGCCCCGTAAAGATTGCTTTGTTCACCGGCGGTACTATGATGAAAATCATCTCGGCAAACAGAAACATGATGCATGCAATTACTATGTTCTCAAGTCCGTGGCTCACATATGATATGGTCACGCATATTATTATGGCGACGGCCAGGAAATGGGCGCTGTAGAAATCGCTGGAATCGTCCAGCTTGATCTCCTCATCAACATACTTCTTCTTCAGCTCGTGGTTTTCTTTTTTCAGCTTTCTGAGTTCCTCTTCAAGCTCTTTTATGCGTTCATCGTTTTCCATAGTTTCACCCGCTCTCTTCATCGTTACAGCTTCAACTACTACTATTATTATAGTCCTTTTCAGCCATGGTGGCAAGTGGGTCCGGCGTTTCCCGGCCGGAGATGAACAAAGCTCAGCTGGTGTGTTTTCCCATGACGGCGCCGGCGCAGAAGCAGGCTATGACAGTGGTGTAATCGGGCACGTTCAGCTGCTGGGTCTCCCGCGGGGACATCACGGCTTTAAAGACGCCGTTGATGCCGAAGCGCTGGTCTCTGACCAGATGAAAAATCATATCTTTGTCATCGGCGAATAATTCCGCCAGATCCTCTTCCGCCTTCATGTAGGCCGGAGTCTGGGTCCTGGTGGTGAATATGCTGTAATATGAGCTGGCGGAAACGGTCCCGCCGTCCTCCAGTATGTACTGATAATTGTGGTAGCGGCTGGAATTACTGAACCTGTGTGTCCCTGCGTATTCCATGCCCATGTCAAAGGCTTCCAGGCCGATTTCCCGGGTCACGCCCTCAGTGGCAAAATCGCCTTTGGTCCTGCTGATTATGGCTGTTACCAGGTCTTCCCTGTTCATGGTATAGCCTGCATTATTTTTCTTGTCTGTTTTTTCCATGATATATCCTCTCTATAATCTTATTTCCTTTCCCACTCTGCCAGGGGTTTGTCGCTGACGCGGAAACCGTTGGATCTGACCACGGCGATCTTCTCGCCCAGGTCATCGGTGACGGTTATGTCGTAGCAGCAGGTCTTATGCCCGGCTTTGACGCAGGACGACTCGGCGTAGAGCACGGTCCCCCTGGTGCTGGACAGGTAGGTGATGCTGCTGTCCATGGTAATGGTGGCAGGCTGGCCGGTGTTTGATGCCACGGCAAAGGTCAGATCGGCCAGGGTGAATACCACGCCGCCCATGACGATGCCTCCGGCATTTTTATGTTCCGGTCTTACCTCGAGTCTGCATCTGGCGTAGCCCGAGGCGGCATCGACAATTTCAACGCCCGTATCCGTTGCAAACCTGTCTGTTTTGAATAATTCCCGTATTTGTTCTATGGTCTCCATATTATGTCTCCCTATATTAAGTTTTACTTAACTTAAATTCAATAAATCTTAGTTTTACTTTTGTTATAACCTGTCATATAATACAGATAAAGAAAAGGAAATCAATCCTGTATTATTGAGAAGGAGGTAAGCATTATGTTAATCGGAACAGCATTTTTGACAGGCCTGGCAATCTGCGGAGTATGTGTAAGCTACTTCATCAATCGCGTAGCCAACAGATAACAAATCCTAATAACAATAAAAATTACAAAAGAGTACCCATTCTGAAGTGTCCCCACACATAAGAATGGGTATTGTTTTTCATTTTTCTTTTTCAGGCTTTCTCAGCATGTCGACGGCGTATTCCAGGAATTTCTTTACCGCCGGTGAAACATGATGAAGCGGTGTCAGCGCTATGCCAAATGCGACGCTCTGCGGCGGATCCACCGGAAGGATCGCCAGCTTGTCCTTCCACAGTCTGGTGCACAGTTCGTTCATGATGCTCATGCCCAGGCCGTGCTCTATCATAGCCAGGGTTGCCGGGTTTTCAAAGGTCGAAAACTTTATGTGCGGTGACAGCCCGTTCTCTCTGAACAAAGCCTCCACATCGGTATCATGGCCAAGGGCCGGCATGATGAATTCTTCTTCATTACATCGCTGCAGCGGATATATCTTTTCCTTTGCCATGGGATGATCGTAGTTCAGCACTGCTACCATGACATCCGTAGCAAGAGGTATCCATTCATAGGGCATTGGATCAGTGTAAGCCATGAAAGAAATATCCGCTATGCCCTGATCAAGCCACTCGAATATTTCCTGGGTTATTCCCTCCATAAGGCTGATCCTGATGTTGGGATAATCGCCTTCGAACTTTTTTATCAGTTCCGGCAGCCAGTTTGTAGCCAGACTCGGATATGCGGCTATGGTGATGCTTCCCACAGACAAGCCTTTTATTTCGGCTGCCAGCTGGTAAATATCATCCTCCTGGGCGAGGTAGGATCTGACGTGTTTCAGGAACAGCTCCCCCTCCTCTGTAACGCGGACACCCTTCTTGGTCCTGGTCAGAAGCGACACCCCCAGGTCGTTCTCCAGTGCAGTCACCAGCTGACTGACTCCTGACGGCGTATAACCCAGCACCTCGGCCGCGGCTGTAAAGCTGCCTTCATTGACGGACTCGATAAAGGCCCTGCATCTCGAACTTTCCATAACCGTCTCCTTTCATAAGCATTGCTTAATGATACGATTCCAGTCTTCAGTATTGCTCTCATTATTATACTTCCATTACAAAGTTATGGCAATTACTTTGTTTTTCTTGACAACAGCATCTTTATCCGATAGAATAGTGGGGTATCTGATTTTAATAGTAAAATGGCTATGAAGAGAAGAGTAGGTCATGATGAGCGGCACAGAGAGTCCCGGAAGCTGAGACGGGATGCGTGGAGCGTGACTGAAGATGGCCTCTGAGCCGCGCACCGACTGCATTTTGTTGAACAAAACGCACAGGCTGCGATGGGTGGCGCCCATAACAGCGCCTGAGGTCTGGTATCCGCAGAACGGATGACCGCACCCGGCAAGGTCTGCTTTGTGAGAGGCGGGCGAAATAAGGTGGTAACACGGAGTTTGCAATGCTCTCGTCCTTATACAGGATGAGGGCTTTATTTTTTAGAAACTGGAGGATGAAAAGAATGGAAAAACCAAAACCAAACGTCAAGGCACTGCTGCCGATCATCGTATTCCTGGTACTATATCTGGGAAGCGGAATCTATTATGAATATATCAACCCTACCAAGGGTCAGATGGGTTTCTACGTCATGTCGGTAGTGGTCGCCTTTATCATAGCGCTTGTGGTCGCTTTTCTGCAGAACCCCAAGCTGTCCTTTGACAAGAAGATCCACGCCTGTGCCCGTGGCATCGGAGATGATAACATCACAATAATGCTGTTCATATTCCTCATGGCCGGCGCTTTCAGCGGAATCGCCAGCAAATCGGGCGGCGCCGTGAGTACGGCCAATCTGCTGCTGGATATCATCCCGGCCAACTTTGCTATACCTGGTCTGTTCATCATAGCCTGTCTCATATCCATGGCCATGGGAACATCAGTTGGAACTATCACCGTCCTGGTACCGATCGCGTTTTCGGTAGCGCAAAGCGCTGGGCTCAACCTGCCGATGTGCGTTGCGACGGTTGTCGGCGGCGCCATGTTTGGCGACAATCTTTCCTTTATTTCCGATACGACCATTGCTGCCACCAAGACTCAGGGCGTTGAGATGAAAGACAAGTTCAAAGTCAACTTCAAGATAGCTCTGCCGGCGGCCATCGCTACGCTGATAATACTCGTCGTGCTGGCGATCCGCCAGGGCTCTGCGGATCTGGGACACTTTGACTATAACATCTGGCAGGCGATACCGTACTTCGTAGTACTGATCGCCTCTCTGTGCGGCATCAACGTCTTCATCGTACTCGGCTGCGGCACAGTGCTCTCAGGTATCGTAGGCCTCTGCACAAAATCCCTCACTATAGCAACCGCTTTCAGTTCCATGAGTGACGGGACCAAGAATATGTTCGAGACCATGATCGTCACCATCCTGGTGGCCTCCATCGGTGCCTTAATGAAGGAATACGGAGGTTTCGAAGCCATACTCCACTTCATCAGGAAGACATTCAAGGGAAAGAAAGGCGGCATGCTGGGCATCGGCCTCCTCACCTCCCTCATGGACGTGGCTACAGCCAACAATACAGTTGCCATAGTAATGGCAGGACCTATCGCCAGGGAGATCAGCGAGGACTTCGGCATCGAGCCCAAGAAAACCGCCTCTCTGCTGGATACCTTCTCCTGCGTATGGCAGGGCATCATCCCTTACGGAGCTCAGCTGCTGATAGCGGCCAGCCTGGCCAGGATCACCAGCATGTCCATCATACCGTATCTGTTCTATCCGTTCCTGCTCCTTGTATGCCTGATCGTATCGATCATTCTGGACAAGAGCACTGAAGAAAATATTAAAAGCGAAGATCTGAGCGCCTGACAGGCCCCCGGATACATCAAATCAGGCGACCGTCAAACGGTCGCCTGATTATTTTGCTTTTATTCGTATGTCTATAACTTATTTGCTGTTATCTATTAATCCATAGGATCAGCAGCCGATTTTATATTGACTACCGGTATCGGTGTAGGATCTACCTTGTCGATATCATTGACGTAGGTGTGAACATCCTGCATCAGCTTGCCGCTCAGGATCCAGACTCCGATAACATTAGGTACTACCATCAATCCGTTCAGGATATCTGCAACTGTCCAAACTGTATCCAGTGCAACGGTTGCTCCAACAAAGGACATGATGATCCAAAGTACCTTGTAAGGAATTATGATCTTAGGTCCGCACAGGTACTCTGCGCATCTCTCACCATAGTATGACCAGCCCAGTATCGTTGAGAAAGCGAACAGTGCCAGACCTATAGTGATCAACGGTTTGCCTATTACAGGTATCATCGCGAATGCCTGGAATGTCAGCAGAGTAGTATTGGCATCGCCGGTCAGCAGCTGCTGCTGCAGATCCGGGTTTGCACAGATAGTGCTTACCAGGGTGATTCCTGTGATAGCACAGATAACTACTGTATCCCAGAAAGTACCGGTCATCGATACCAGTGACTGTCTTACAGGGTTCCTGGTCTTTGCCGAAGCAGCTACGATAGGTGCAGAACCCATGCCTGACTCGTTGGAGAACAGACCTCTTGCACATCCGTAACGGATAGTGCCTGCAACTGCATAGCCTGCGCCGCCCCAGACGCCAGCCTGTACTGAGAATGCACTCTTGAATATAAGAACGATGGCTGTACCAACGGCTCCGCCGTTGATTACCTGAAGAATTATACATCCTATGATGTAGAATACTGCCATGAACGGAACCAGCTTCTCGCAGACCTTGGTGATGGATTTAACTCCGCCAAGTATTACGATAGCTACGAAGAATGCTATAATTGCTCCTCCAACGTATTTATTTACGCCGTAGTTCTGAACCAGAGCTGCTGAAATGGAGTTTGCCTGAGTAGCATCGCCGATTCCGAAGCCTGCAATGGCACCGAGTACTGCGAATGTTACGCCCAGCCACTTGGCGTGAAGACCTCTCTCCAGAGCCACCATGGCTCCGCCGAGCATTCTTCCGTCTTCAGTCTGCTCTCTGTATTTAACTGACATTGCAGTTTCCATGTACTTGGTTGCGATACCGAATACTCCGGTTATCCACATCCAGAAAACTGCTCCAGGACCACCGTTTACGATTGCTGTCGCAACGCCGACGATATTTCCTGTTCCAACGGTAGCAGCCAGTGCTGTTGAAAGAGCTCCGAACTGCGATACCTCACCATCTCCCTCAGGGTCAGGTGTTACTGATAATTTGATACCTCTAAAGGTATACTTCTGAATAAATCCTGTTCTGATAGTACAGAACAAATGCGTACCCAACAGTACAACGATCAATGGCAATCCCCATAGCCACCCATCTATTGCACCAATTGCATCTACAAATCCTTGCATATTTACGCCTCCCTTGTAAATGAAATTACTATAACGAATAAAAATTACATATTCATTATATCATAATATCATCACAAATCAAACACTTTTTCATAATAAGTAGAATCTTTATCCATTGAAATTGGAGACTTTGACAAATATTTAATTATCGGTTCGATATGCAAATGAACAATGTTAAAACATTATCGTATGTATATTTTTAGGCTATTGTATACATAAATATAAATTGCTGTATTATCTGACAATTCAACTATTCTAGTAAAAAACGGCCCTTTGAGCAGGGCCGTTTTTCGCACATTAATGTATTATCATGCAAAAAGGTCATTAAGCGATTCACTCATTGTCGGATGTGTGAACACCTGATCACGCAGCACTTCATAGGACAGTCCGGCGTCCATTGCAAGTTTAACCGTGTTTATCATCTCATATGATTCTTCGCAGAACAGAGTGGCTCCAAGGATCTTTCCCGTCTTCGCATCGACTATGGCCTTCAGAAGTCCAACCGGATCCTTCAGCACCTGTGCCTTAGGAATAGCCGCCGCAGGCAGTTTGAACACCTTGACTTCATGACCCGCCTTGACCGCCTCTTCTTCGCCCATGCCGACTCTTGACAGCGAAGGAGAAATGAATACGCTGTAAGGTACCGCTTTTCTGGTATCGCGTGTGTAACTGCCTCCGTGGAGTCCAGACCATACGATCCTGAAGTCGTCCAGCGACGTATATGTGAACTGGAGTCCTCCTGTTACATCTCCCATTGCCCAGATATTTGGAGCCGTGGTTTTCAGACCCGCGTCGACTACGACAGCTCCTCTGCCATTAAGTTCAACGCCCGCCTTATCTGCATCCAGTCCGTCGGTATTGGCGCGGCGTCCTGTTGCAACCAGGATGGCATCAGCATGTACTACGTGCTCCGCCCCCTTATAATCCATTATCACATCCCCTCCCGACAGCTGTTTTATCGCTGCTCCGAGGAGGATCTCGACTCCCTTGCCCTCAAGCGCTGCTTTAACAGCATCAGCGATGTCTCTTTCTTCCCTTGGGATAAATACATCTCCGTCCTGGATCACTGTTACCCTGCTGCCAAAACCGGCGTACATAGACGCGAATTCCAGTCCTATGTAACCGCCTCCGATAATTGCAAGATGTTCAGGCAGTTCCTCAAGGTCCAGCATATCGTTGCTGAAATATGCTTTTGGATCACCGGCCAGTCCCGGGATACCGGGAACTACCGAAGTGCTGCCGGTATTGATGAATATCTTTTCACCTTCAAGTTCCGCGCTGCCGCCGGCTGTCAGCTCCACCTTCACTTCTGTGTTCGACAGGAACGAAGCAGTACCGTCGTAGATATCCACATTATCAAGATCATTGAGCTTGTCATAATTTTTCTTGCGCAGCATGGCTGTAAGTCTGCGTTTCTCTTCTATGGCAAGTCTGTATCCGGCCTTTTTCTCCTCCCAGGACGCCTGCGGCGACAAAGCAGCCAGTCCCGCGCTCCTTACCAGCGATTTGGATGGTATGCATCCCACATTGATACAAGTACCGCCGTACATCATCGAGTCCTTCTCTATCAGTGCGACCCTCTTCCCCTCGGCCGCCATTTTTCCGGCAAGAGTCTTTCCGCCTTTGCCGAAACCAATCACTATTCCATCGTATTTATTCATAACTACCTCCACATAATGATAAGTGTAAACTTGATAAGATTATACCCCCATTAATATACTTAAAGCATAATTATTATGCCACAGTATTGCTTATGTTAATAAAATTATGTTAGTATGTATCCGGAGGGTAAAATGAGTAAACTGACCGTGAAAGAAAATCTGGGATATGGCTCCGCTTCCCTTGGGGATTCGGCTGCATATGGTTTTATTGGCACATTTCTGATGTTCTTTCTTACCACCATAGCAGGCATCGAACCCGCCACCGCCGGCATACTTACGGCAGTGGGCGCCGTCTGGAACGCTCTCATCAATCCCGTCATCGGCTACTGCTCGGACAAGGTAAATACAAGATTCGGACGAAGGAGACCGGTGATCCTGATTTTTTCCATCCCTCTTGGCATAACCATGTTTCTCCTCTTCACTGACATAAACCTTCCGGACATGGTCCGCCCCGTTTATTACGGCATCATGCTCATGCTCTTCTGGACCAGCTACACAGGATATTTTGTTCCCTATCTGGCCCTTGGCGTGGAATATACATCAGACTATGACGACCGGACCATTCTAAGACTATATGCCTCCATGTTCAATATGATAGGCTCGATATTCGCAATGGTGCTGCCGACTCTGGCGGTCAAGTTCCTCATGAGCCACGGCTTCACAGCATCAGGCGCATGGTCTTCCACCGGAGCCTTTGTCGGCGGAGTTACCTTTTTATCCATACTGATAACCGTCCTTGTCTCGCGGGACAAAGACCTTCCAGGCGATGCACCGTACAAAAAAGAGACTGCACGTTTCAGCCTCTCCGCGATTTTCAGGGAATATATTTCTGTAGCCAGACTCAAACCCATGAAATATCTGGTCATAGCCAGCATAGCTTCTCTGGTCTGCTATCAGATAATCATGTCTGACCTAGTTTACTTTCTGACTTATGATCTTAAATTCGGTGCCACCCGCATCTCGGCATTTCTCCTGGTGCGTTCGCTTGCAGGTATGATACTGATCCCTGTGGTCGGCAAGATAGCACTGGCCATAGACAAAAGGAATACCATGATACTGTTCTTCCTGCTGGGCATTGGCGGCATGTTCTTCGTGCGCTTCGCGGCGCTTCCGGAAATGCCGATGCTCATAGCCTACGTCATATTCACCTGCCTGTGCACCTGCGTATACTGGGACCTGATGCCGTCCATATATTATGACATCTGTGAATACGATCAGCTGGTCAGCGGCCGGAACCGTCAGGCCACCATCGTGTCCTTCCAGGGCCTGGTAGAGGCAGTGGCTCTCGGTCTGGGCAGCCTTATACTGGGCGTCATCCTGCAGCTGGGAGGCTTTGACGGCAGTTCCGTCATTCAGACAGCCTCCGCCATGAAATGGATCTTCAACTGCGCTACCGTCATCCCGGTGGTTTTCCTGGTTGTCGCCTCGCTGGCCATCCACCGCTATCCCATCACCAAGAAGGTCCACGAGGACATCCGGCGTCGCCTCAACCAGTGATCAGCATATCCTCGGCAGTCCCTCACCCTGGAGTATCTCCAGAATACGGCGTCCGCCTATCCTGGTAAGCATCGTCAGCTTTCCGCCTTCACTTCTTTCTGTCACGTGTCCGATGATCCTGGCGTTTTCGCCGTATCTTGAGTTCCGTATTATCTCAACTGCCCTGTCACTGTCAGCGGCGCTGACCATGGCCACCATCTTTCCCTCGTTGCCCATATACAGCGGATCCAGTCCCAGGAGTCCGCAGAAGCTTTCCACCTGCCTGTCCACCGGCAGGTCTTTTTGTTCGATCTCCATGGACACTCCGCCTGCCGCAGCCAGCTCGCGCAGCACTGTAGCCAGCCCGCCTCTGGTCACGTCACGCATGGTATGCACGGATATGCCTGAATCCATGAGACTGCCTACGATATCCGTCAGCGGAGCATTGTCGCTGCTGATGCTGTTTTCTATCTTCATTCTGCTGCTGAGTATGGCCGCATGGTGCTCCCCGAGCGTGCCGGATACGATGATGGCATCTCCCGGCGCGCATTCCGTTGAGGATATCTCCCTTCCTTCAGGAACAAAACCGACGCCGGCTGTATTTATAAACAGTCCGCCGCTGCCCTGCACCACCTTGGTGTCTCCCGCAACGATGGTCACGCCTGCTTCCGATGCCGTTTCCGCCATTGATGTCGTGATCCGAATAAGCTGCTCCGTATCGGCGCCCTCCTGCAGGATGAAGCCGCATGTCAGATACCTGGGCGAGGCGCCTCTCATGAGCAGGTCGTTGACCGTACCGCAGACGCAGAGCCTGCCTATGTTTCCGCCGGGGTATTCCAGCGGATCCACCACAAAGCTGTCCGTGGTAAGCGCAAGCCTGCCGCTTCCGGGCACCACCGCACTGTCTTCCATCTCTGAAAGCACCGGATTTGCAAAGCTCTTTTCAAATATCTCGCTTATCAGGCGTCCCGTTGCCAGGCCGCCGCTTCCGTGTTCCATAGTTATCTTCATCTTTGTTCTCCGTTTATATAGCTCTGATAGCAGTTTCCCTCAAATGACACCATACATGCCCCCTGCGGATCCTGAGGCGTACATTTTCCCCCTTTGAACAGCGGACAGTCTGCAGGCTCCGCTCTGCCTGCCAGTATCTTACCGCACATGCATGCTTCGTTGTACTTGCTGTCCCGATCAAGGCCCCTGCTTCCTGCGTCAAAACCGCTGAATTCTTCACGCAGGTATAGCCCTGAACCGTCTATGGTACCCATGCCTCTCCATGCGGCATTGCCGGCCTCAAAAAATTTCTCCAGTTTTTCTCTGGCGATGACATTGCCCTCAGGCTTTACCGCCTCCGGATAAAGATTGACGACTCTGCCTTTTCCCTTCGATTTCAGCAGCCAGTATATGGCTGACAGTATATCCTCGCCCTCAAATCCTGCCACTGCAAAGGGCAGGCTGAATTTTTCCGCTGCCGGAACAAAGGCGTCGCTGCCGGTTATGACACTGACGTGACCCGGCGCGATGAAACCGTCTATTCTTGGTCCTTTCCGGCAGAGCCAGTCTATTACCGGCGTCATCAGTTTGACGGCGGTCAGCAGCCTGACATTGGTCATCTTCTTTGCCATAAGCTGCTCCAGCAGCAGTGCATAGGCCGGAGCCGTGGTCTCAAATCCAACCGCCGCGAAGACGAATTCCCGCTCCGGAGACTCCGCTGCCATTTCTATCATATCCAGAGGTGAATAGACCATGGCCATATGAGCTCCGCGTCCTGCAGCGTCTCTGAGGCTGCCCCTGCTGCCGGGGATCCTGATCATATCGCCGAAGGTCACCACCGTGGTGTCATCAATATATGAAAGTTCTATGAGCCTGTCTATATAGGCAGAAGCGGTGACGCAGACCGGGCATCCCGGTCCCGCGATGAGATGGATCTTGTCTGAAACCATGGAACGGATGCCTTCCCTGGCTATGGCCGCGGTATGACTTCCGCAGACCTCCATTATATTCACATCAGGTCCGTCATATTCCTTCAGGAACGTTCTGATATCAGCATCCATCCTACATGTCCTCCAGCTCGGAAAAAAGGTCCTTCAGTTCAAGCGCTTCTTTTTTGTTCATGACCTGTATTATGCAGCCTGCATGGACCAGCACGTAATCATCCGGTCTGACCGTCGTCAGTCCCGACATGGCGGTCACCGTGTTGCCGTCAAAATCCACCACAGCGGTGGCATCGTCATTGACCTTTATCACCCTTCCGGGTATCGCTACGCACATTCAAATCACCTCATCTGTTCTATGGAGCAGAGATATGCCTGCCCCAGACTTACGCCTCCGTCGCCTGGAGGCACCATCTCATTAGTATACACTTGAAAGCCGTCTTCTTCAAGAAGCCACGCTGTTTCTTCCAGCAGTATCCTGTTCTGAAAAGTCCCGCCTGTCAGTACGACCGCCGGACCTTCAGCAAGTCTCTCGCACATTTCCGCGGTGAACCGGGCTACAGCTGTATGAAATCCCAGCGCCAGCTCATCTGCAGGCGCACCCTGCATGAGCGCCGCTCTCACATCCCTGACCAGAGAAGGACTGTCACCGGTCAGACAGCCGTCAGCTTCCATGATCTCAAGGCGCAGCGGCCAGGCCTCTGCGGCCCCGGCTGCTGCATTTTCCAGTTCAACTGCAGCCTGCCCCTCATAGTCGTTGTACCGGCATATCCCAAGGGCTGCGCTGACCGCATCGAACAGTCTGCCCATTGAAGATGATCCCACAGTGTTGATGCCGTTATCCAGTGCCGCGCAGATCAGCTTCATGTCGTCATTCTCCGGTTCCACACCAGCAGCGTGAAGATAGGCATAGTACATGGCTCTGCAGTTTCTGGCACCCTCATCGCCTCCCATCAGCTTCACCGTGGATAGATGGCCGGCACGCCTATAATCCGCCTCCTTCATTTTGTCACTGCAGACAAAGAATTCTCCGCCCCAGACCGAACCGTCGTCTCCGTAGCCGGTGCCGTCAAAGGCAGCGCCTGTAACGCTTCCCTTCAGCCTCTGTTCGGCTATTACCGATGCCACATGGCACTTATGGTGCTGAAAACGCAGCAGTGGTCTGTCACCTGCCAGCTCGCCGGCTCTGCCCGCCGATCTGTATAGAGGATGGCTGTCGCAGCAGAAAATCTCCGGAGAAAACCCAAATAGGTCTTTTATGCGGTGATAATTCCGGTCGTAAAGTTCCATCGCTCCCTCTTCAGCCATATCGCCAAGATACTGACTTAAAAAAGCCATTCCACCTGCCGTGAAACAGAAGCCGGCTTTCATGTCGGCGCCGGCGGCAAATATCTCCAGGCTGCCTGCGGCATCCAGCCTCAGCGGCAGCGGTACAAGCCCTCTGGCACGGCGAAACACCTGCGTCCTGCCGGCCGATATCCTCATTATGGAATCGTCCAGCGGAATCCTGACGGCACGCTCGTTCCACATGAGGCCAAAGTTTCCCGGCTGTTCTCTGTCACTGAGCCATCGGCGCATATCATCGTCCCCGATGATGATTGGTAGTCCGGAAAGGTTGGCGCTGGTCATGATGAGCGGCCCCAGTTCTTCCATGAGCATGATCTGCAGTGGGTTGCACGGCAGCATTGCTCCGATATCGGGGCTGCCCGCGCAGACCTGACCGGAAATCTGTTTTCCTTCAGGTCCAGCCTTCTTCCGCAGCAGCACTATGGGCCTGGCCGATGACCTCAGCAGCCGTTCCTCATCAGCGCTGACGTTGCAGTATTCCCTGATCGTCCCCACATCAGGAAACATCATGGCAAAAGGTTTATTCTCCCGGTTCTTGGCCTGACGCAGCTGCCTGATCGTCTCGTCGTCCCAGGGCACACATGCCAGATGATAACCGCCTATATCCTTTACGGCCGCTATGCCGCCTTCTCTTATGAAATCCGCGCCCCGTCGGAATGCCGCTTCACCGTCAAATGCCTCGCCAGAATGCTCAAAGTGGAGCTGCGGTCCGCAGTCTCTGCATGATATGGTCTGGGCGTGACGCCTGATGCCGCCTTTTTCCGTGTACTCGGCATGACATGTTCCACACATTTCAAAGTCGTCCATGGCCGTGTTGCATCGGTCGTACGGCAGCCTGTCCATGATGCTGTACCTCGGTCCGCATGACGCGCAGCTGATAAACGGATACCTGTACCTTCGGTTTTCCGGATCTCTGAGCTCTCCCGCGCAGCGGCTGCACACCGGGATGTCCGGCGGTATCTGAGGGACAAAGCTGCTTTTTTCCATGCTCTCTTCTATGACAAAACCGGAGTATTCCCTGTATGGGAGCTCCACGGTGATGACGTCCAGCACGGCTGCTCCGTCCGGCCAGTTTCCGCGGAGGAATTCCGCATAGGCTGACAAAACGGTTTCCGGAGCTGTGGCCTCTATGATCACCACGCCGCCTGCATTTACGACGCTGCCTCTCAGGCCGGCTTTTTCCGCCGTTTCTGCGACAAAGGGACGGTAGCCGATTCCCTGCACCATCCCTTTTACTGTAATTTTCCACGTCTTTTCTTTGTTCATCACAAATAGTCTACTCCGGTGAGTTCCACCTCATTGCCGGATTCGGTCATCTCACCTTCAGTACCGCACTTGGGGCACTTGTAGTCGAGTAATTTTTTCTCGTACAGATATCCGCAGGACGGACATCTCAGCATGGATCTTGTAACTGTAACATCAAAGTCAGCGCCATCGCAAGGCGTGCCTTTGGCCGCCTCGTCAAAATAGGATTTGACGATCTCCGGAGAGTAACCGGAGCTTTCGCCGAAGGTCACATGCAGTGTTTTCACTTTGGACTTTCCGCTTTCTTCGGCGTCGCCGCTGACCTTCCCCACCCATTCAAGGGCTTTATAGTATTCATGCATTGCTTTCTTCTCCTTTGTTCTCCGGTTCTGCCGCAGGCTTTTCAAATAGGTCCACCGTCTTTTCCGGTTCCGGCTCCGGATAGCCCGGAACTATGAACAGACAGTTCTTGGGGCATTTTTCCGTGCAGTAGCCGCACTGGATGCAGTCGAATCTCTCGATCTGCCAGGTCTGCTCTTTCCGGTCGACCTTGATGGCTCCCGGCGGACAGCTCCTCATGCACATTCCACAGAAAATGCATTTGTCCATGTCTATCTCTATATGTCCTCTGCTTCTTTCCGGATACTCCCTTGGTTCAAAGGGATATGTGGTGGTCGCCGGTTTTGAGAACAGATTCTTCAGCATGGTCCTGGTAAAAATCATAAAATCAAACATCTGTCCGCCTCCTAACGCTCAGTGCAGCTTATGCACGGATCAATGGTCAGTATCAGCAGCGGAACATCTGCCAGCTTGGAACCCTTGAGAGTAGCCACCATTGGAGGAATGTTGGCAAAGGTCGGTGTCCTCACTCTCATCCTGTCCAGGAACTTGGTTCCGTTGCCTTTGATATAATAGAATGCCTCGCCCCGCGGCTGTTCCACTCTCATGAAATACTCTCCCTCGGGATTTCCCTTTACCGGTACCGCGATATCTCCGGAAGGCATCATCGCTGCTGCCCGCTGTATTATTTCAATGGATTCAAAAATCTCCTCAATTCTGACCTTGCATCTGGCGTAACTGTCGCAGTCATCACTGGTAATCACGTCGAATCCAACTTCATTATAGGCCGCATAACCGGTCTCGCGGATATCTCTCTCGACTCCGCTGGCTCTGAGCATAGGGCCTACGGCGCCAAGCTTGAGCGCGTCTTCCTTGGTCAGGACGCCAACGCCGACCAGTCTGGTCTTGACGGTGTAATCATCGAGAAATATCCTGGTAGCCTCACGCAGCTCTTTCTTCATCCCGACGAGTATGTCTACAAAGCTCTTTATCATATCATCGGGCATGTCCTTCAGGACTCCTCCGATTTTGTTCACCGAAAAGATGACTCTGCCGCCTGTTGATATCTCAAACATGTCGAGTATCTTCTCGCGGATGCGCCAGCTCTGCATGAACAGAGATTCAAATCCGAAAGCATCAGCAAGCAGTCCCAGCCACAGCAGATGGCTGTGTATCCTGGACATCTCGGACCATATGGTCCTGAGATATCTGGCTCTGTCAGGCACTTCCACGTCCATGATCTTCTCCACAGCGTTGCAGTAGCCCATGCCGTGCATGAAACTGCAGATGCCGCAGATTCTTTCAGAAACGTATACCATTTCATTGAAGTCTTTCTTTTTGCAGAGGTTCTCAAGGCCTCTGTGGATAAACCCGATGGAAGGTATAGCTTCCAGTACCACCTCGTCCTCCAGCACCAGATCCAGATGGATCGGTTCCGGCAAAACCGGATGCTGCGGTCCGAATGGTATCACTGTCTTCTTTGCCATGGCTATTCCTCCTTTGCCTTATCCTTGAATGGCGTGACCTCATCGATTCTGTACATTCTGTTGTCGTAGTCATTCTCCATATATGTTATCTTGACGCCGAACAGTTCCTTCATCTCATTTTCATAGGTGAAGGCGCAGTCGTATATCTGCGTTATGCTCGGTACGCGTTCTTCCTCTCCGATGATTATCCTGTAGGTCAGCAGTTCATATACGTTCTCGAATGAATAGCTGAGTTCATATTGCCTGGCTTCGGCCATGTATGTCGCGCATATCTGTGCCAGTCTCCATCCGGTCATTGAACGCTCCGCGGTTTTCTGCAGCAGTTCGTCCAGCTCTATGGGCTCTATGGTATAATCGCGTCCGTACTCATCCATTTGCCTTCTCCTTCCTTGAAAGCTTGTTGAATGCCTCGCTCTTTTCCTGGAACAAAGCCACTGCTTTCAATACTCCGTCTATAATGGCCTCTGGTCTGGCCGCGCACCCCGGAACGTATATATCCACCGGGATCACGGTATCGACTCCGCCTTTGATGTTGTAGCAGTCCTTGAAGACTCCTCCTGTGCATGCGCAGGCTCCGACGGCTACGACCACCTTGGGTTTGGGAATCTGGTCATATATCTGTTTCACCACATCGGCATTCTGACTGTTTATTCCTCCTGTTATCAGGAAGATATCTGAATGCATGGGGTTGCCCGTATTGATTATCCCCAGCCTTTCCACGTCGTATACCGGCGTCAGACAGGCCAGGACCTCTATGTCACATCCGTTGCAGCTGGAGCCATCGTAATGGATCAGCCACGGCGATTTTGATACATTATTTAACATCTAAACGCCTCCTATCTCATTACGTCCAGTATCAGCAGATTAACGCCGCAGGTGGCAAGGGTCACTACCCAGGATATCCTGAGCATGTTGCCCCACTTGACTCTGGCGCAGGTATTATCGATGAGTATCTCCAGGAAATACACAGCCAGTATGACGGCTATGGCCACCAGATAGCTCACCGGTTCTTTTGTTACAAAATACAATCCTATCAGTGCCAGCATGAAGACATTCTCATACCATTCCGCTATGGTGAACACCCCGTATCTGACGCCTACCATTTCTGTGGTGATACCCTTTATCACCTCCTGGTGAGCATGGTGGGACGTGCTGAAGTCAAACGGTGATTTTCTGAATTTTATGGTCAGTACCACCAGGAATCCGATGAAGAATCCCGGAGTGGAAAGTATCGCCGGAATCGATCCGGTCATGGCGCCTATGGCCTTGAATGATCCTGTGGCCAGATAAAACCCGACCGGCACCATGAGCAGCATCGGCTCATAACAGAACATCTGCATCAGCTCACGCTGAGAGCCGATGTAACTGTAAGGCGAATGGGTTATGGTGGCTGCCAGTATCAGGAACAGTTCTGCCGTCGACATGGCGAAGACGCAGAGCAGCATATCGCATCCCGCGAAGAACAGCGCCCCTGTAAACACCATGAAAAACAGGTAAGTCAGAACCATAAGCCCCTGCATTCTGTAGACGTCAAGCAGCTGCTTGTTGAACAGCTTGGTTACGTCATAGAAAGGCTGCAGTATCGGCGGTCCTACTCTGCCCTGCATCCTGGCGGTGATCTTTCTGTCTATGCCGTCCAGAAGGCCGCCAATGAACGGCGCCAGTACTATGAACAGCATCATGGAGGTAATTCTTATTGCCATTATACTCATTAGAATACACCTCCTATTATAACACTCAGCATCACAACTATTATCAGGATGCCGATAACTATTGAAGGTCTGAGGAGTTTAGGCTCTCCCAGCCACTCGTCCATGTACCAGTTGGCCACATGCATCGGCTTTTCATTGCCGAAGGCATCAATGAAGTTCTCGTCGTCTCCGGCGTTGACACCCGACATATACGAATATATCATCTTGCTCTTGACCAGTTTGGTGGCAAACCTGCTGATTACCGGAACTATGAAAATGGCCCCGACCATGATGATCATTATCAGGGTATTGCCCTCACTGATAACGGCATTGGTATTTCCAAACATGCTTTCCATCAGAGGTACAACGATGACGTTGGAGACCACCGGGAAGCTTACGCAGAGTATGACCAGCAGTACCGCGTGTACAAACATGGATATGTACTCGCCTTTCTGGGTCACGTCTCTTGCTTCTGTTCTCTTTCCGCCCAGTATCTTGGCCATCCACTTGGTCCAGTAGAACATGGTTGCCGCGCTTCCGAACACCAGGAAAAGTACCAGCATGGTGTTTGAAGAATCGACGAAAGCTTTCAGCGCTGCCCACTTGGATATGAGCATTCCGAACGGAGCTATGTACATGCCGGCGATGCCGATGAGCATTATGCTGGCAAGCTTAGGGTATCTTGATGCCAGTCCCTCCATATCCTCGATATTCCTGCTGCCGGTGGTATTCTCGATGGCGCCGACGCACTGGAACAACATGGATTTGGATACGGCATGGAACACGATGAGGAATATGGCCGCCCAGGCGGTCTCTTCGGTACCCACTCCCGCGCAGGCTGTTATAAGCCCAAGATTGGATATGGTAGAATAGGCCAGCACCTTTTTACCGTCGCTGACGGTTATTGCAAGCAGCGAAGTGGCAAAGAAAGTGAACCCTCCGATGAGGAATACCATCTCTCCGACGTAGTTTCCGTGCATGGCGACCGATATCCTGATGAGCAGATAAACGCCCGCCTTGACCATGGTGGCGCTGTGCAGCAGCGCGGACGATGGCGTAGGCGCGACCATGGCGCCAAGAAGCCACTGTGAGAACGGCATCTGCGCCGACTTTGTCAGCGCGGCAAACGCCAGCATTGCAATAGGTATCAGCAGTATCTTGTCGGAACTGCCTGCCGCCATGTCAGTTATTGCCTGCACACTGACAGTGTGTTCCTTTAATACCGCAAACACTATGGCAACAGCCAGTCCCAGACCGCCCAGCAGGTTCATCCACAGCGCGCGGAAAGAATTGTCTATGGCTTCCTTTGTTCTCGTATATCCTATGAGCAGGAACGAGCATACACTGGTGACTTCCCAGAAGAAATCCATCCACATGATGTTCATGGAGCTGACAAGTCCGAACATGGCACCATAGAATATGAATATTACAGCAAAAAAGTAATTTCGTCTGTCCACATATATCAGATGATGCTTATGGTAACCCTCCATATATCCTATGGCATATATCCCTATGAGCACGCCCACTATACCTATTATCAGATACATGACTATGGTCAGCCAGTCTATCTGTATATGAGAAGACGGCTCCACCTCAGGCCCTGCCAGTTCAACCCAGACAACCATTGCCGTCTGTATGATGGACAGCAGACTGATGACCCATTTGTTGTATTTGAAACTCAGGTAAATGATCAGCAGCATCAGGATCACGTCCCCGGCAAGGATTATTTTATTCAATATCTCTGTTGCGGGAAGATCAAAAAAAACCGTCTTACCTACAGAATACCACTTGTAAGAAGTATAAACGGCAAGCACCATGATCACAGCACAGAAAAGCTGCATGGTCCTTCCAGTTAATCGCTTCATCTTACCGGGTATTGCAAGTATAACGGCGGCCATAATAAATGGCAGAATTATAAGCATTGCAGTTAAATTTTCCATTGGTACACCAGATCCCACCTTTCTATCTTGTATACATTGCACCTATTATAACACTTTTCATTTTAAAGTAAAGTGTTATAATCAAAGTATTAACAATTATTTAATAATTATTTAACAATAGGCATTGGCAAACCCATAAGCTGTTGAAATCACTATGTATTTCCAAAAAAACGCCGGAAAGTTTTTTGTACTTTCCGGTTAATAATCTTTATTTTCTGTTCTCTTTTTTACATACACTGTTAAGAACTATCCACAGTATGAAATCGATGACCGCGCAGGCTATCATGACCATGAAGGTGGAATCATAATGACCGCCCGAGCCGGTTATCAGACTGCTGGCTATCATAGGTCCCAGTATCGCTGCCGGTATCAGCGAGAAGTTGACCACGCTGAAGTTGACCGGGAAATACTTGGGTCCGTACTGACCGATGGCAAATGCCGAGGAAATCGTCGGGTTGCCGCCGTAGGTTATACCTGTGAACAAAAGGCCGATCAGTATGATGACCATGGCCGCAGATTTTGCTCCGGTGAACAGCACCAGGCCGGCGCATAACAATATGGCTGTGTTTATGAGCATGGTGGTCTTCCTGCCGATCTTGTCGAACAGTGCTCCGATGATCACACGGCCTGCGCCGTTGAATACGGAAACTATCATGCCGACTATGGCCGGAGCTCCAAAGGCTACTGCTATGGAAGCCGCGTTGCCGATTATCATAAGGCCGGCCGCATTGGCTATGATCACCCATGCCATGAACAGCCAGAAGGAGGCGCTCCTGAGCATCTCGCCGGTGGTCTTGCTCTCGACAGCAGTTTCAGTACCGTTCCCAGCTGAAGGCCTGGCAGCCGTCAGCGGCTTTTCCGGATTTTTAATGAAGAAGGAGCCGATCATCAGCACGATGAATATCATTATCCCCAGGATCATGAACGTGGTCAGTATGCCCTTGGCCGCTATCAGGCTCGTGGCGATGCTGCCCAGTATCAGTGCTCCCAGACCGAAGCCCATCATCATGGTCCCCGATGCCAGACCCGGCTTGTCAGGGAACCATTTGTTTATGGTGGATATTACCCCGTTATAGCTGAAGCCCACACCGGTTCCGGCCAGGACTCCGTAGAATATGTACAGCATGGGCAGGCTGGTGGCTGAATTGTCCGGGTTCATTCTGGAAACCCCCAGGAATCCCACCAGCAGCAGGACCGATGACATCATTATGATGGTCCGCGGCGTCAGTTTTCCGTTTAGTTTTCCTGCCACAAAACCGCCCAGGCAGAAGAAGATCATGGAAATGGTGAATGTCAGCGACAGCTGGCCCAGACTCCAGTCAGTATATATTGCCGCAAAGGGCGCTTTAAAAAGTGACCATCCGTATATCAGGCCGCAGAATATCAGCAGCACTGTCCCCACTATCAGGTATAGCCATCTCTTTCCGCTGTAATTAGTTTCCGTCATTGCTTCCGCTCCTCTTCTCTCTGTAGTTTATTTCTCGCAGACTCCCTCCAGGATGTCTGCGGTTTCCTTGCCGTTGAGCACTCTCAATATGCCGAAGGCCAGGGAATCCATTTCTTTTTCTCCGGGCATCAGCTCCACCGGCGCTATCCAGTCGATGCGCTTTTTCAGCTCATCTGTCAGCTGCTGTGAATACGCCATGCCCCCTGTCAATAAAATATAATCTATCTTGCCGTCTACGTCAACTGTAAGTTTGGCGATATTCTTGGCAATGTTCAAAACCATGGCGTCAAATATCAGCTTTGCGTGCTCATCGCCGTCATCGATCATCTTCTGTACGTCTCTCAGATCGGTGGTACCAAGATGAGACATGAAACCACCTTCATTCTTCAGATGATCCATCATGGCTTTTTTGTTCGGGTACTCATCGTAACACAGATCTATGACTCTGAATGCCGGAAGTCCGCCTGATCTCTCAGGTGAGAACGGTCCCTCGTCGTCTGAGATCATGTCTATGATCCTGCCGCCGGACAACAGTCCGATGGAAATGCCGCCGCCCATGTGGACGGACATGATATTCATGTCATTCATCTCAAGTCCGCGCTGTTCGCAGAAATTGATGACAGCTGCTCTCATGTTCAGGTTGTGGCCTCTGCCGTATCTCTCTATTTCCCTGAGGCCGGTGATCCTGACAACTCCCTGCATCTCGTCGACCGCGACTGCATCGTATGTATATGCCTTGCATCCCGCCTCCTTTGCGATATGATCGGCAATGGCCGCTGCCATGTTGGAAGCGTGGCTGTTCTGAGGATGATAATGCATCATGTCGATCATGTACTGATTGACCTCGTATGCGCCGGCATGTACAGGCGGCATCAGACCGCCTCTGGCCACGATGGCGTCAAAGTCTTCCACTTTGTCACCGTGCTGTTCATAGCATTTTACGACCAGATCGGTCCTGAAATCCAGCTGGTCATACACGTCCTTATATGGTGCCAGTTCCTCGGCTGAATGGGAGATGCTCTCCACCCATTTCTGTTCCCTGTCCACATATACCGCGACCTTGGTCGAAGTCGAACCGGGATTGATCACTAATAATTTATATGACATATTACTATCTCCTCTTTTATATCCCTTATGAAATCAGCGAGGCCAGGGCCAGAGAAACAAATTTTTCTTCCGTGGATGCTCCTCTTGACGTCAATACCACAGGTACCTTGGCGCCTACTACTACGCCCGCCATCTTGGTGCCGCCACAGATTATCATAGCCTTGTGCATCAGATTGCCTGCTGCCATGGTCGGTACGACTACGCAGTCAAAATCTCCGCTGTATTTGCAGTCGTAACCCTTTCTTTCAGCGATCTCCTTACTCATCATTATGTCAAAGGAAATCGGTCCCACGATGTCGCAGCCCGGGATCTCTCCGTTTTTGTTCATCTCCACCAGCGCAGCAGCATCGGTGGTCTCCACCATCTTCGGGTTGACCTTTTCCACGGCAGCAAGTACTGCCACGGACGGGTTCTCAACGCCCAGCTTGTGCAGCGCTTCAACGCTGTCGAGGATGATGTCTTTCTTCTGCTCCAGAGTCGGATAAGGGATCATGCCACCGTCTACGACAGCCATGAGTCTGGACATCTGCGGCACCTCGTTATAGGCGAATACGCACATGGTCCTTCCTGTATTGAGTCCGTTTTCCTTCTTAACCAGCGGCTTGAGTACGTCTTTGGTGTCCACCATGCCCTTCATGATGAACTCAGCCTTGCCCTGCTTGATCAGCTCCACGGCTTCAATACCGCAGGCCTCATTGGTTTCCGCGTTCACGATAGTGTATTTTGAAGGATCCTCGCCCAGCGCCTTGAGCTCCGCTTCGACGTCAGCCGTTTTGCCAATAAGGACTGGCAATGCCAGTCCTATTTTTTCGGCTTCCACGACTGCTCCAAGAACGTGACTGTCAGCAGCGCCGGCCACAGCGACCGTCTTCGTATGAGGATCCTGTTTGCAAGCTTCTACCAGATCAGTAAATTTCCTGTAAGCCATTTTCGTGCTTCCTTTCTTTTATACCATCTCGTATCCTGCGTCAAAGGCCTTCAGGTTGATGTCAACCACCTTAGCAGGAACTGTCTCTTTGATTATTGCCTTCCAGTCGATACCGTCGAGTCCCAGCTTCTTGATCAGGGCACCCAGCAGGCAGATGTTCTGAGCCTTGACGTTGCCCAGCTCTGTAGCTTTGTCGGCAGCCTTTACCAGGCTCACGTCGCCTACGACCTTTTTCAGATCATCCAGGCAGTCTTCAGGATATTCCTGCTCACCTGTCAGTACAGGCATCGGGAAGATCTCTCTGTCGTCGGTGATGATGGCGCCGCCCTTCTTCAGATAAGGAAGAGCTCTCAGAGCCTCCATCTTCTCGAAAGCGATGATCAGATCAGCCTCATGATCGCCGATGTTGGGAGCATAGACCTTGTCGCCATATCTCAGCTGCGTTACAACTGTGCCGCCACGCTGTGACATGCCGTGGATCTCGCTCATCTTTACGTCATAGCCAAGTTCTACAAGGCCCTTTGACAAAACTTTTGTAGTAAGGATAGTACCCTGTCCGCCTACACCTACTAATATTATATTCTTAGTCATTGTTATTTACCACCTTTCCTACTCAACTGTGATCATTGCGCCAACCTTGCAGTTCTGTGAACAGAGTCCACATCCTGTGCAGTTTGCAACATCTGCGACATAAGCTTTACCATCTTTGAATGCCAGTGACGGACATGCGACCTTCATGCACATCTTGCATCCTACGCACTTGTCCTGATCAACTTCGATGTGCTTCTTGCCTCTTGCCTTGATAACTGACTTGAGCAGTGCGCAAGGGTATCTGGTAACTATGACCTGAAGTCCGTCGTTTTCTATTGATGCCTTAAGAGCTGCGTCCATTTCCTTCTGATTGATAGGATCTACGACGTGTACTCTCTCAGGATCGATTCCTGTTGCCATTACCATGTCCAGGCAGTCTATCCTCTTTACAGGTTTGCCCATCAGTGAGATCTCGGTTCCTGCATTCTGCTGATGTCCGGTCATTCCTGTGATGGAGTTGTCCAGCAGACAAAGGATGATATTTGAATTTGTATGCACTGCATCGATCAGGCTTGTAAGTCCGCTGTGGAAGAATGTGGAATCGCCGAGGAATCCCATTGGCTTTCTCGTGTCTCCCTGAGCCTTGAGTGCTATATCCATACCGATAGGAGTGGAGAAGCCGCCGCCCATGCATACGCACATCTCTTCGCCGAAGAACGGAGTCTGAACTCCCAGTCCGTAGCAGCCGATATCACCAAGGGCAACAACTTTGTCCCTGAATTTTGTGAATGAGTAGAAGAAGCCTCTGTGAGGGCAGCCTGCGCAAAGTACAGGAGGCCTGTCAGCCGGTTTAACGTCTACTGTATATCCTTCTTCCAGCGGCTTGTCGGTCAGTGAAGTCTGAACGATGGCTGCAGTCAGCTCGCCCTGGATCGTGATCTTGTCTTTTCCTGTGCACTCATGTCCGCGTACTCTGACAGCGTTCTCGATGAACGGCTCGCCTTCTTCGATGACATGGATGGTGTCGCACTTCTCGCAGAACTCATCGATGAGCTTGCCAGGCATAGGATTGGTGAGTCCCAGCTTCAGATATGAAACTGAATCTCCGAATACTTCCTTGGCATGCTGATATGAGATACCGCTGGTGATGATGCCGACCTTGGTATCGTTGTATTCTGCTTTATTTATCTCGCAGTTATTGGCATATTCTTCGACCTTTGCCAGCTGTTCTTCTACAATGATGTGTCTCTTGATTGCCATAGCAGGAAGCATTGCGCGTTTTTCAACGTCTGTAACGTATTTCTTGCATGGTGTAGGAATAGGATCCTCAAGTGTTACGATACTCTTGGAATGACACACTCTTGTGGTGACTCTCATGAGTACGATAAGATCGTATTTCTCTGACAGTTCATAAGCGAGCTTGGTAAAGTCCTTGCACTCCTGTGAATCTGAAGGCTCAAGCATGATCAGCTTGCCAAGTCTTGAATAGTATCTGTTATCCTGTTCGTTCTGTGATGAATGCATTCCCGGATCGTCAGCCGTTACTACCAGCATTCCGCCGTTGGAACCTATATATGCGATGGTCATAAGAGGGTCAGCTGCAACATTCAGTCCTACGTGCTTCATGCATGTAAGAGTTCTGAGTCCGCCAGCCTGTGCTCCGCAAGCCATTTCCAGAGCTACCTTTTCGTTGTTGGCCCATCTTGAATTGATCTCAGGGTATTTTGCAACATTCTCAAGAATTTCTGTACTTGGAGTTCCGGGATATGCTGATGCAAATCCCACACCTGCTTCGTAAGCACCGCGGGCGATGGCTTCGTTGCCGCTCATTATCACTTTTTCTTTCATCTTACTTTTTCCTTTCCTTACTATACTTAATTTAAAAGTTTACAAATATTTATATCTGGCTTCTGTGCCCTGTCCCTCTAAGAGGAAACTGAAATATGGACATATTTTCGGATCGGTCACTACCCGGTACAGCGAGTAAAGCTGCGGCAGGAACACTTCCCAGTTGCCCGTTTCTTCCGCCGCGTGCTGTGCCCAGATGAGTCCGCTGTCCTCATACTGATCTCCCGCGGGATGTATCGGTATGGCTGAGGAAATTCCGACGACTCCGGCTTCCGATGACTGCCACTGGTGAACTCTGTAGGCCTCTTTTCTGGTCTTCGCAGGGTTCCAGGTATCTTCCTTCCCATCCAGATCGTAGCCTATGGCAACGACCGCGTGATCGTACTTCAGCACCTCTCTCACATGATCAGGTACCTTCTGCACATCCTCGAGAAGTATGTACGGCTTGATGAATCTGCCGTCGTTCCACTTCTGCGGTGCTCTGTGTATCGAACCTATGGCTCCGCTGTCCCTCGGATCAATGAACCAGCTGAGACCCATGTGCTGATTCGGATGCCAGAGGCTGTCACATTTTTCAAGATTGCACCAGAACCAGTTGATCATCTTGGATGTAACACCGTCAAGCTCCCATTCCAGATGAGTTCCAAGCTCATCCTGCCTGGTAGACTTCAGCATAGCTCCACCTCCCTTTTCTTTATACTTAAATTATACGAGCAAGATGGGCAAATGTTAAATTCCAAAAAAAGTACGTCATTTATTCATATTGTGAATAAATGACGTATTATGTTGATTTTTAATGCATTTCCGGTATATGTGTCAGATGACTTCATCGTCGAAAAGATCAAGTATCTTTTTGATCGCCGGATTTTCGTTGTTCTTGCTGCAGATCAGACACACTTCACCTTTGTCCTTCATGGGCAGTACACGGATAGGTCCGTCTTTGTCATAGTCGTCCAGGTCCTCATTGATCATGACGCCGTTGCCGTTTCTGATGTTGGCGTAAATGCTCTGCAGATTTGGCAGATGACGTATTATCGGTATGAAATGATACCGGCTGCACCAGCGTCTGATGTGCTCCTCCGCATCGTTTTCCTCGTCGTCAGGCACCGTGTAAAATATGTCGTTGCGAAAGTCCTCGACCTTCAGATCCGGCTTGCCTGCCAGCGGATGCTTGTCCGAATACAGCACCACCTTGTCCGACTTGTATATGACCTTGGAGACGAATTTCTTTTCCTTGGCCTTGGCGCTGCCTACCGACAGTGCCATGTCGATTTCTCCGTTCTCCAGCTTCTTCATCAGCTCCGTAATGCCAAAGCACAGTATTTCCAGTGATATGGCCGGGTATTCCGATTCGATGCGTTCATAGAACTTGGAGAAAAAGCTCCTGGTGTACCAGTCCTCGATGATGCCTATGCGTACGCTGGCATTCTCGCCCTTGTCTCTGCTGCTCAGCTCCTCCTTGAGGGTGGACAGCTCCATGTTCCACTTGAGGAACAGCTGCTGGCACTTTTTACCGTCCTCAGTCAGCTCGACCTTTTTGGTGGTCCTGTTGAACAAAACGCATCCCAGCTCTTTTTCCAGAGCCATGATGTATCTACTCAAAGTCGGCTGAGATAAAAACAATCTCTCAGCCGCTTTTGAGTAATTCCGTTCTTCAACTATTGCAAGAAAGCATTCAATCTGCGTCTGGTTCATAAGTACCCTCTCCCTGAACCCATGTTTATTTCAGCAGTGCTATTATTTCGCCGGCCTTGACCTGCTGTCCCTGCTGAACGAATATCTTCTCGACTTCACCGCCGGTCTTGACAATGATGTTGGTTTCCATCTTCATGGCTTCTATTACAGCTATCGGCTGCTGATCCGCCACGGTCTCGCCTTCCCTGACAAGCATCTTGACTATGCTTCCAGGGATGTTGGCTCCGATTTCCTTAGGGTTCTCTTCATCGACATACCTGGTCGAAGATTCAGAAACTGCCGCTTCCACCTCGTTGTCCTTGATGTGCACTATTCTTCTGTAGCCGTTGACCTCGAATACCACATCTCTGTAGCCTTCCTTGTCTACGTCCCTGACCTCTGTCAGCTTGATCACCATGACCTTGCCCTCAGCCAGCTTGACCTCGCAGGTCTCACCTTCAGTCAGTCCATAGTAGAATATGTCGGAGCCCATGTATCTGAAGTCCCCGTCCTTTTTCAGGCTCTTGTGATAGTCCTCGAACACCTTTGGATACATAGCATAGCTGATGATCTCACGCGGAGTTCCCTCAAGCTCGAAGTACTCCACAAGTCCCTTCTTGATGTAATCGAAGTCCTCAGGAGGCAGAAGCTCGCCCGGTCTGCAGGTGATAGGCTCCTTGTCCTTCAGCACCAGCTTCTGCAGTTCTTTGTTGAAACCGCCTTCAGGCTGCCCCATCATGCCCTCGAAGAAGGATACGATGGAGTCAGGGAAGTCTATCCCCTTGCCCTTCTCATATATGTTCTCCGGAGTCAGGTCGTTCTGTACCATAAAGATAGCCATATCTCCCACTGCCTTGGACGACGGCGTTACCTTGACGATATCGCCCAGCATCTGGTTCACTGCCCTGTACATGTCCTTGACTTCCTGAAGTTTGTGACCCAGTCCAAAGCTGTCCACCTGAGATTTCAGGTTGGAATACTGTCCGCCTGGGATCTCGTATTTGTATATCTCGGCTGAAGCTGTCTTCATACCGGATTCGAATTTCTGATAAACAGGTCTTACATCTTCCCAGTAATCTGAGATGACCTGTATTTCCATTGGATCTATGCCCGTGTCTCTGCTGCTGTGCTCCAGAGCTGCCACCACAGAGTTCAGAGCCGGCTGCGAGGTCAGACCCGACATGCTGTTGAACGCCGCGTCTACCACATCGACTCCTGCGGATGCAGCCATCAGTATGGTTGCAACACCGTTGCCGCTGGTGTCATGAGTATGCAGGTGTACCGGTATGGATATCTCCTGCTTCAGCGCCGTTACCAGCTTTTTGGCAGCCATAGGCTTCAGAAGTCCCGACATGTCCTTGATGCCAAGGATGTGAGTACCTCTCTTTTCCAGTTCCTTTGCCATGTTCACATAATACTCAAGGGTATATTTGTCTCTGGTCTCGTCCAGGATGTCTCCGGTATAGCACATGCATGCCTCGGCTACCTTGCCCTGGTTCAGCGTTTCGTCCAGCGCCACCTCCATGCCCTGTATCCAGTTCAGCGAGTCGAAGATACGGAACACATCGATTCCGCCTTCTGCCGCCTGTTTGACAAATTCTCTGATTACATTATCCGGATAGTTCTTATATCCAACGGCATTGGCGCCTCTGATGAGCATCTGGAACAAAACATTCGGCACCTTTTCTCTAAGTGTGTCAAGTCTCTCCCACGGTGATTCCTTGAGGAATCTGTATGCTGTGTCAAAGGTTGCGCCGCCCCACATTTCCAGTGAGAAAAGATCTTTTCCGTACAGTGCTACTGCAGGCGCGATCTTCTCCATATCGACGGTCCTTACTCTCGTAGCCATCAGCGACTGCTGAGCGTCTCTCATGGTTGTATCTGTGATCAGAAGCTTATTCTGATCAAGTACCCATTTGGACAGACCTTCTGCCCCATCCCTTTCAAAGATCTGTTTCGTACCCGAAAGTTTGTTGATCTTTCTCTTTGAAACCTTAGGAAATGCAGGCACGTTGAACTGAGGCTTTCTGCCCCTTGTCTCGTTGACTATTTTGTTTCCTATGTAGTTCAGGACCTTAAGCTCTCTGTCCACCTTGGTCCCTACATCCAGCAGATCAGGGTTGGCCGCGATGAATCCCGTATTGCAGTCTCCTTCGATGAACTTAGGATGGTTCAGCACGTTGAGCAGGAAACCGATGTTGGTCTTGACGCCCTTGATCTGCGTTTCCTTAAGCGCGCGGATAGCTTTCCTTCTGGCATCCTCAAATGTCATTGCCCCTGAAGTCACCTTTACCAGCAGACTGTCATAATACGGAGTTACCACCGAACCGGTGAAACCGTTGCCGCCGTCCAGTCTGATGCCGTATCCGGAAGCACTTCGGTAAAGCTCGATCACACCCGTGTCAGGTGCAAATCCGTTGCTCGGGTCCTCTGTGGTGATTCGGCACTGGATGGCATAGCCTCTCTGAACTATGTCCTTCTGGCTCTTGATGCCGATCTCGTCCGAATCCAGAGTGTAACCCTGGGCGATCTTGATCTGCGCCTGAACGATATCCACACCTGTAACCACTTCTGTTACAGTATGCTCTACCTGAATACGCGGATTCATTTCTATGAAATAATGGTTGCCGTTTTTGTCCATGAGAAATTCCATGGTACCGGCACTTCTGTAATTCACGTGTCTGGCCAGTTTCAGTGCGTCGCTGCATATGTCAGCTCTCTGCTTGTCAGTCAGGCAGAGGGCCGGCGTGAACTCTATTACCTTCTGATGCCTTCTCTGGATGGAGCAGTCTCTCTCATAAAGATGAACGATGTTGCCCTCTTTGTCTCCCAGCACCTGTATTTCGATGTGCTTAGGGTTTTCCAGATATTTCTCGATGAAGATATCATCTATGCCGAAGGCTTTGGCTGCCTCGCTCTTGGCGCTTCTGTATTCGTTGACTATGTCCTCTTTGTCGCGGACTATTCTCATGCCGCGTCCGCCGCCGCCTGCTGCTGCTTTCAGCATTACAGGATAACCGCATTCATCGGCAAATCTTATTGCCTCTTCCTCTGACTTTATTGCCGCGTCAACTCCGGGTATGGTAGGAACTCCAACCTCTTCAGCTACCAGCTTGGACTGTATCTTGTCGCCCAGGCTGCTCATCATTTCAGATGTAGGTCCGATAAATTCTATACCGGCTTCCTCGCATGCCTTTGCAAACTCAACGTTCTCTGAAAGGAATCCGTAACCAGGATGGATAGCGTCGACGCCCTTGGCCTTGGCCACGTCAATGATCTCATCGATGCCAAGATAAGCGGCAACCGGTGACTTTCCCTTTCCGATCTGATAAGCTTCATCTGCCTTTGTTCTGAATAACGCCTTCTTGTCTTCTTCTGAGTAGATCGCAACTGTTCTGATACCCAGCTCACTGCATGCTCTGAATATCCTGATGGCAATTTCGCCTCTGTTGGCGACCAGCACTCTTTTGAATTTTTTAATTTTTGCCATTTTTCGTCTCCAATTCTCTATAATATAAAAATTAAAAAGTTAAACTTTGAACAAACTAGTTTTTCTCTGATGTCGTAACGAGATGCACATCCATCTGAGGGTAAGGGATGCTGATGCCCTCCTCCTCGAACCTGCGCTTTACTGTCTCCTCCAGGTAGGTCTTCGCAAGGTACCGGTCTGCCGTGGCGCACCAGACTTTGAAATCTATCTGGATGCTGCTTTCTCCGTGGGCAGAAACTCCTATCCACGGTTCCGGTTCTGACAGCAGCAGCGGTCCCTCGGTAACGATATTCTTCAGGACCTCTTTGGCCCTGTCGATATCCGTTTCGTAGCCCACACTGAACATGCAGTCCACCCGGCGCAGCTCACGTCTGGATGAATTGATCACCATGGATGTGGTCACAACTCCGTTGGGAACGATGATCTCGCGGTTATCGTAGGTGTGCATGGTGGTCGTCAGCAGATCTATATGATCTATGACTCCGGTGACACCGTTGAGCTGTACCTCATCGCCCTGTACGAAAGGCTTGGTGAATAATAGTATTATACCCCCTGCCACGTTGCCTAAACTGTCTTTCAATGCAAGGGCTATGGCGGCTCCGATGGTTCCTATGACTGCGACAAAAGGTGCCATGCTGACCTGTTCGAACTGATTCAGTATGGTCATTATCAACAGTATCCACAGCACGATCCTGGTCACTCTCATGATCAGGATGTACACCGATGAATCCAGTGACGATTTCTCCAGCATCTTTTTCTCTATATGTATCAGGAGCCTGATCACTACCCAGCCTACCAGCAGTATAATGACTGCTGTGACTATCTCCCAGAAAAGCTTGTCGTTGATATAAGGTATGTTCATTGCCCCTCCTATCTGCCGGCTCTCCTGCGTTCCAGCTCGTGGAGCAGTTTCTTTCTCAGTCTGATGTCGTCCGGTGTCACTTCCACCAGCTCATCGTCCGCGATGTATTCCAGCGCCTCTTCCAGGCTGAAACGCCTCGGCGGCGACAGCTTGATGGTGTCGTCAGATCCGGCGGCACGCATATTGCTGACCTTCTTGGCCTTGCATGGATTCACTTCCATGTCCTCGCCTCTGGAGTTCATGCCGACGATCATGCCTTCATAGACATGGGTCCCCGGTTCTACGAACATCTGCACTCTCTCGCCTATGTTGAACAAAGCGTAAGGGGTGCATGTCCCTTCCTCTATGGCAATGGCGACGCCGTTGCTTCTGCCCGGTATCTCGCCTTTATATTCTTCAAAATCAAAGAATCTGCGCTCCATGTTTCCTTCGCCTCTGGTATCGTTGATGAACTCTGAACGATATCCCAGCAGACCTCTGGTCGGTACATGGTATTCCAGCCTTGCGTAGCCGTTCTCGCCTGCCATCTGCACCATGACGCCCTTGCGCTGATTCAGCTTGGAAATTACTGTTCCGGAATACTCATCCGGCACAGTTACCACTACCTCCTCGATCGGCTCCAGCTTTTTGCCGCTCTCGTCTCTGTGGATTATTACCTCCGGCTTGGAAACCGCCAGTTCGTAACCCTCACGTCTCATGTTCTCGATGAGTATGGAGAGATGGAGTTCGCCTCTGCCTGACACCTTGAAGCAGTCCGTCGAATCGGTCTCCTCTACGAGCAGTCCCACGTTGACTTCCAGCTCCTTGTTGAGTCTGTCTCTAATATGTCTGGATGTGACGTATTTGCCCGACTTGCCTGCGAACGGCGATGAATTGACCATGAAATTCATGGACAGTGTAGGTTCTTCAATATGTATCATCTCCATCGGCTGAGGATCCTGCGGATCGCAGATGGTCTCGCCTATGGAAATATCAGATATTCCAGAAACCACGACGATGTCGCCGCACTCTGCCTGCGGTACAGGGGTCCTCTTCAGCCCTCTGTACACGAATATCTGGTTGATCTTCTGACTGACGATGTCGCCGTTCTCCTTGGCTACCGCAACCATCTGTCCCTCTTTGATCACGCCCCTGGTAACTCTTCCGATTCCCAGACGGCCGATATAGTCATCATAGGCGAGGGTGGAAACCTGCAGCTGCAGCGGCTCCTCGCGAAGATCAGGGTATGGCTCGCAGTGTTCTATTATGGTATCGAACAGCGGTTTGATATCCAGGCCGCCATATCCGCCCGGCGTATGCTTCAGTTTCTTGTTGCCTTCCTCAACGGAAAGTCCCGCGGCATCCTCAGGATCGCGCACAGCGATACCCTGTCTGGCGATACCGTATAATATCGGAAAGTCAAGCTGCCTGTCGTTGGCATTGAGATCCATGAAAAGTTCGTACACTTCGTCTACTACTTCTTCGATCCTGGCGTCTTTCTTGTCTATCTTGTTTATCAAAAGGATCGGGTTCAGTCCCTGCTCCAGTGATTTGCTCAGTACGAATCTTGTCTGCGGCATAGGTCCCTCGCTGGAATCCACCAGCAGTATGACCGTGTCCACGGTCTTCATGATGCGCTCCACCTCCGACGAAAAGTCGGCGTGTCCCGGCGTATCGACGATATTGATCTTGACGTCGTTATGCATTATGGAGCAGTTCTTGGAATAAATAGTTATTCCGCGTTCTCTCTCTATGTCGTCGCTGTCCATTACGCAGTCCACCACGTCCTCATTTTCCCTGAAAACGCCGCTCTGATTCAAAAAAGCGTCTACCAAGGTAGACTTTCCCGCATCGACATGGGCAATTACAGCAATATTGATAATCTTTTGTTTCTCTGTCATAAATTTTTTCCTCTTTATCGTGTCTAATTAACAATTAATAATATCATAAATAAGTTTCATGTTCAACACTTTGTACTACAAATAATCCATTACTTTTTGCTAATAATTATTATCTGCCGTGGTTATCCAGATATTTCCGCAGAAATATATCGTCCTCGACCTCAAGATCGCGGACGCCTGACAGTCCTTCCAGGTGATGACGGAACTCATGACGCAGGACCTCTCTGATCTTCTGCGTCATAGCTTCCTCGTCCGCCCACGGCATCATCCTGATGAAAGACCCGTAATACAATGTTATTCCTCTCCCGTAGCTGTACGATCTGCTGTACTCGCCGAGTATGTACAGATCGTCCGCCTGCCTCTTTGGATGAGGTTTGGCGTAATCCTGCACTATCACGCCGTTGTTCAGTTCTTTAAAAAACACCTCTGGAAGTTCATCCATCATGTCTGCAGTGATCTCCATGAATCTCTCCAGCGTGATCGTGTTATCTTCGTTCATCTCCATGTCCCCTTTTGTTCACAGGCTACCAGGCGCCGCCTCCGCCTCCGCCGAAGCCTCCGCCTGAAAAACCTCCGCCGCCGAAGCCGCCGCCGAAATCTCCAACGTCGCCTCCGAGATCTATGGCTGTCGCGTCTGAAATGCTGCCGGCAAAGCCTCTGGTGCAGCTTCTCATCATACTGTCATACCACAGTGCTGTAAAGATAAAATCTCCGGCGCTGTAGGTACTGTACCATCCCGGCTGTCTGACTTCGATGTTGTCGAATTTCTTTGCCCATTTTGTCGACATGCCCATGACGTAAGCGTAAGGCATGACGTTGTAGAAATACTCAGGATCCTTATCTGACAGCAGCTTAAGTCTGTCGTATTCAGCGTTTCTGATGAAATCGCGGAATCCGAGGATCTGGCCCTGCCATTTGGCGCCCTTTTCTGTGCGGGCTTTCATCAGCACTACGAACACATAGGTGACTGCCATGGAAACAAATACTCCCAGGGCCAGGATCCAGCTGTTGGCCAGGATCCCGCATGTCACAGCCGCGACGGCCGTTCCTGCTATGGCCGGAATCAGTCCCAGTATGAATATGGTGACGTTTTTGGCTCTGCTTCTGGCGCTGTGTCTGTCATATGCCACTATTACCGTGACCATGCCGATGATCAGCAGTATCGCCACAGGTATAAGCATGAATATCGCGCTGTAGTTGAATGTCTCAAAGGCAGCGAGAATTACGCCCACCACTGCCGGCACGAACATCAGCACATCGCCGATGACTCTGCATACGCTGGCTGAGGTCTTGAACAGCTTGTTCTCCGGCTCGTCATAGTAGCCTCTGAGTTCATCCCTGGCCGCGATGGTGGATATCCCGAAAGTCTCCGGCATATCATCCATCTGCACTGTCTCGCCGTTCACGAACATGGCATCGAACATGGTCCTCGCGAATACCTTTTCCGACTCGTCCATATCCCTGAGTCTGGTTATTTCAAAGGTGTCGCGAGAAGTTTCATTTATCTTGACGTATCCTTTTTCGGCAAAGTACATAAGCATCGCAGCCATATCCTTGTTGTCTACCTTGCCGTCTATGATATATCCGATCTCCGCAGGCGTCATGCCTTCCGGCGGGTAAAATTCCACAGTCTTTACTATCTCCGGATCTCTGCCGAAGAACAGCCACAGCAGGAATACAAGAAGTGGGATCCCTATGAGAACTATATAGAGTATGTATCTTGCAAAATCGTGATTAGCAGGATCGACCCAGTAGCCCTCGCTTAGATTTGAACTTACCGTAACTCCGTAATTTGCCGGAATGTTCTTACCGGTAATGGTCAGCTGATTTCCGCTGACGCTTCTGGTGAAGTACTTTGACAAAGCTTCCCTGGTGCCGAAGCCGCCCGCGTAGTAGCTGACGTCGCTCCATTTGATCATCTTCGGCATCGTCAGCGTCAGGCTCGCTTTATTGATTGCTGTCTCCCAGCCAGATGGCAGCAGATCCAGAGAGAGGTAGTCTGCCGACTTGGAATCGTCTCTGTAGCATACCAGGTCATATGACAGCACAAAGGTCTGCCTGCCTGTAAGATACTGATCCGCATCACCGATCCTGACCAGCTTGTAGTTATAGTTTCTTCCCACTGCGGAAGTGCCGGATTCAAGGCTGGTATCATTACTGAAGCCCGGTGTTTTGATGTTTTTTATAGTATAGTACTTTGACTGTACCGGTATGTACCTCGTGATGCCATGATGCTCTGTTGTGAAATCCACGGTGATTTTCTCTGTTACGTGGAACACGTGATTTTCAGACGCCACTGCAGTGACGTCAAAGGCATCTGTGGTATAATCAGCCGTTCCGTCAGCAAAAACCGACGCTGCCGACGATATGACCATCACTGCCGCCAATATGAAAACAAAGGCCGCTGCTAACGGCCTGATATTTTTCCTATGCATTAAAATCAACTTTGACATTCCTGCGCTCTTCCTCACTCTCAACTTCAAACATTGGTTTCTTGGTGAAATGGAAAATGTTTCCGATGATGTTGCTCGGGAACATCTGGCATTTGTTATTGAATATCTTTACCACAGCATTGTAGTACTTCCTGGAGTTGGCTATGTCCTCCTCCACCTTCTGCAGCTGTTTCTGAAGATCCATGAAGTTCTGGTTTGCTTTCAGATCAGGATAAGCCTCTGACACCGCGAACAGACTTTTCAGCGCGCCGCTGAGCATATTCTCGCCCTGTATCTTTTCCTCTATCGATCCGGCACCCTGAGCGATATTTCTCGCTTCAGTCACCTTCTGAAGAGTTTCAGACTCATGCTTGGCATAGCCCTTTACCGTCTCCACCAGATTCGGAATGAGATCGTATCTCTTCTTCATATAGACATCCATGGTCGCAAAGCTTTCCTCCACATTGTTGCCAGCTTTGACAAAACCATTATATCCCGTTATGAACCAGATCACTATTACTGCAGCTACTACAGCTATGATGATACCTACTACCATGTTTTACCTCCTGCCCCAATTGACCGGCTCCTGACCGGTACTAACTAAAAAATCATTGACTTTTGAAAAGTATTTTCCCCCGAAAAAACCGTTATATGCCGAAAGCGGACTCGGATGAGCGCCGGTCAGCACCAGGTTCTGCCTGTTTCTGATGAGCTCACGCTTGGCTCTGGCATTGGCTCCCCATAATATGAATGCCACCGGTTTTTCACGCTGATCAAGTAGTTCGATGATCCTGTCGGTCAGCTGTTCCCAGCCTTGTCCTTTATGAGAATTAGCCTGATGAGCTCTGACCGTAAGAACGGTATTCAAAAGCAGGACGCCTTCATCCGCCCAGCCGATCAGGCATCCGTCGTCTTTAGGCGGCGGCTCGATGCCCAGATCATCCTGAAGCTCCTTGAAGATATTCACCAGGGAAGGCGGCTGCTGTACTCCCTTCATTACGGAAAAAGCCATGCCGTGTGCCTGGCCCGGTTCGTGATAAGGATCCTGCCCCAGTATGACCACTTTGACGCCGCTGTACGGCGTATGCTTCAGGGCGTTGAAAATATCATACATATCAGGATATACCGTCCGGGTCCTGTACTCTTTTATGAGAAACTGTCTAAGCTTCAGATAATACTCTTTATCAAATTCTCCTTTTAGGACTTCGTCCCAATCATTTCCTATATTGACCATGAAGTTATTATACCCTATCACGTTGTTCAATTCAAGGGCATGGAGTCAAAACTCTACAATGTGAAAGCCTCTGAAAGTGCAATGACCGCCTCCGCTTTCAGGTCGCTGTCCACAGCCGCGGAAATGGATATCTCTGAGGTTGTGATGTTGTAGTGTCGTATTCCTGCTCTGGCCAGTGTAACAAAAACTTTGCCGGCCACTCCAACGTGGCTTGCCATTCCGGCCCCCACCAGTGACACCAGGCAGATATCGCCCTTTTTCGCTATGTCCAGATCTCTGAATCGGAAATTACTCTCAAAGGACTTGTCTATGAGTTCTTCATCCTCGACCCCGCAGCTGAATGACACTGCACATGAATCAGGCGAGCAGGTCTGCTGTGATATCACATCGATGTTCACACCCAGGTCCCCCAGAGTTTCAAACAGTTCGGCAACCATATCTCCGTTGACCGAAATCCCCTTCAGGGTATAGATCAATATATTATCATAAACGCTTATTCCGGAAACCGCTGCTTCCTCCACTACTACATTCCTGTTCACTATATATGTACCTCCGCTTTTGTCATCTTCAAATGCAGGTCCCACGTAGATCTGCACACCCTTTGTCTTTCCTATCTCTATGGCTCTGGACTCCAGGTCATTGTCTCCAAGCATGGTCATCTCCAGAGCCTCATCATAGCTTATCCGGCTGATCACCCTGCCTGACTTTGTTAATTCAGGGTCGGCAGTATATATGCCCCTGGTGTTGCCGTAAAGCTCACAGTCGCAGCCAAGACCGGCAGCTATGGCAACGGCGGTCGCCGCGGCCCCGTAGCGTCCCAGCCTGTCACTCATGGCGAATTCTCCTATGCCCTGAAATCCTGCAACCACGGCTACTCTGCCCTGTTCCAGTACCCTGTTTATCTCATCCAGGATTATCTCGTGGCGTCCTCTGTCGATATCCACTATCCCCAGCGAATGGCCCCGTATATCTGCCACTGATACCGCCGGCACTCCCTCACGTTCAAGCGCTCCTGTCATAAGCGCCGCGGTCTCCAGCTCGCAGGCAGAGAACAGCGAATCCAGTTCACTTTCATTGATATCTCCGCCGAACTGCCCGGCTCTGCGGCTCATGCCCTCGGCGATCTCATGCATAGCCGCCACTACTATCACCAGACCGTCTGTAATACCGCGGGTCCGTGACACATACCCGGCGATCCTTCCGATGTCATCCATATCAGTAAGATAACAACCGCCGTATTTTTGTACAAGAATCATATTTACCTCCAAAATAAAAAAAACTGTGCAGCGCACAGACCCAAAAACACAATATCCATTGTATGTCCAGATAGCGCAACTACTTACGTAGACAGTCCTGCAGCTGTTTACCACAGACCCACCGGGATCTCATGCCTTCCTCCCGATTCGGCGGAGATCGCCTAAGATATGCTCATTGCCCGCCGGCTCCCATATCGTCTTCTGCTCCGCGCCTCTATCATTATATGTTTACAATATTAGTATATATCCACCAACAAATCAAGTATTATTTGTTGAATATTAACAACTTTTTTTCTTCTGTTGACTAACCATTTCCTTTTGTTATAATCAAAACAAAACGGCACCCGTGATAAAGGATGGAAATCTATGAATTTTAACGACATATATAAACAAAAACTGCGCACACCGGATGAGGCGGTAAAGGTCATCAAAGACGGTGACTGGGTGGATTACACCTCGGCCCTGGGCTTTCCCAAACTGCTGGACGAGGCCCTGGCCCGCCGAAGAGATGAGCTCCATGACGTGAAGATCAGAGGCAACCTGATCGTCGGCCCCATAAATGTGGCCGAATGCGATCCCGGCCATGAGCACTTCACCTATAACACCTGGCACTGCTCATCATATGAGCGGGGTCTCTGTGACCGTGATCTGGCCTTTTTCATACCGATGGTATTCCACAACAACTCGGCATATTACAAGCATTTTCTGGATCTCAACGTGGCCATGATGAGCGTTCCGCCCATGGATAAGCACGGTTTCTTCAACCTGTCCGTGACCACCGGAGTTGCCGGCGAGATCCTGCGTGAAGCCGACGTGGTCATCCTTGAGATCAACGAACACCTGCCGTGGATCAACGGCGGTTTTGACGAAACCATCCACATCACCGACGTGGACATGATAGTTGAAGGCGATCACGAACCGTTCCCGCCACTGCCAAAGGCAACACCCAGCGATGTGGAGATCAGTATCGCCGACAACATTTTCCCGTATTTCCGCAACGGCGACACCCTGCAGCTTGGCATAGGCAGCATGCCTGATCTGCTGGGCGGCCTGCTCATCGACAGCGATATCAGGAACCTGGGCATGCACACCGAACTCTGTTCAGATGCCTATATGAAACTGGCCCAATGCGGCAAGCTGACCAACAAATATAAAAACCTGATGCCGGGCAAAGGCGTAGCCGGCATGATCATCGGCTCGCCCGAACTGTACGCATGGCTGGATCATAATCCGATCATCGCTGCCTGCCCGCTGTCCTACGTCAACGACCCTCGTGTCATCGCCGAGATCGACAACATGATCTCCGTCAACAGCTGCATCTCTATCGACCTCTACGGTCAGGTCAATGCCGAAAGCTCCGGCATGCGGCAGATCAGCGGTACCGGCGGCCAGCTGGACTTTCTGGAAGGCGCCTCCTTTGCCCGCGGCGGCAAATCATTCATCTGCCTGCCTTCCACCTTCCGCGACAAAGATGGTGAACTCCATTCCAACATACTGCCCCGCTTCTGCGGCGAGATCATCACCTCCCCGCGCAGCCAGGTCTACTATGTAGCAACGGAACACGGTGTTTTCAACATGGAAGGCATGGCCACATGGCAGCGTGCCGAGGGACTGATCGGCATCGCCGACCCTGCCTTCCGTGAAGATCTCATCCGGGCCGCTGAAGAACAGCGGATCTGGCGCAGATCCAACAAGCGATAAGTGGAAAATCACTGATGCTGGCCAGTCCCCGCAGATCCGGCCAGCATATGGAAGGAGGTACAAATGCCAGCAAAATTTTTGTCCGAAAACGCATCGCCGAAGCTGCTGAAATACCTGGCAGTTCACGGCTACACAGTGGCCACTTTGTCCAGGAACGACACAGTGTCATTTGGAATCTCCGACCATGCTGACGTCTGGCACTGCCGCCTGGGCTGCCATGATGATTCGCCGCTGATCAGCGCTTCCGCCTCCGAACTGAACAAAGGCTACCCTGCCGAGGCGGCTTTCAACGCCGCCTGCACGGGCCGCTTTTTCATACACCGCCTGGACATAACCGCTCCCAGGCTCCTCGACGCCGCGGCTGCAATGACCATGATCGATGTCCGTCAGGGCTACACCAAATGCAGCACCGTGATAGTCGACGAAAATTCCATCATCACCTACGACCGGGCCATCGCCGCTCCCTGCCGCCAGGCCGGCATGGAGGTGCTCCTCGTCCGTCCCGGTCACGTCGCGCTTCCCGGCTACGACACAGGTTTCATCGGCGGTGCCAGCGGCCGCTGCGGTGATTCCATCCTCTTCAACGGCGACCTTTCCGCCCATCCCGAATTCAATGCCATCCGGGCCTTCATCGAAGACCGCGGCCTTTCCTGCCTCTGGTTCCCCGAATGCGGGCTGACCGACATCGGCTCCATCGTCTGAGCGCAATGGCAGCCGATCCGCGCTTTTCCAGCGGCTGCCTGCAAGCCAGGTGAGCATTGAATTGTCCTAATTTCATTGTATTTTTCCGATGCACCATAAAAACTGTTCTGGCATCCATTAAAAGAATCCAATTCCATATGGAATCAAAAAATAAAAAGCGATGCCAGAAATCATCTGGACATATTGGGGCTAAGGTGAAGCATAAAGTGGTTAAAATGAGACTTTTTTTAACTAAAATGTGCGCTTAAATAGTAAATCATTGACTTCAAGCTCTAAATCAGTTGACACCGATGACAGTAGTGAGGCATTTCACGCCATATTTGAACATTCAGTTCAGATTTAGTGCTCAATCTGCGTCATATGTTCGCCTGATCTGTATCTGATTCATACCTGCGCGCATATTTTTGACAAAATAAGAGAAAAATATGGCGCATTTGGTGGCTCCCTGTTCTGGCGGCAGCTTAGCTTCACCCCGGCCGCCCCGGGGTGAATGTGAAGCTGTCAGTAATAATGGAACGGCACCTGTACGTCGTAGTGTTTCATGCATTCTTTGAAGACCATGAAAAATGCGCGGATGTCGTCGGGAGTTATTGTGCCGTAGGCGCAGAGGCGGAAGGCCTTCATGCCCTTTCCTTTTCCGGGATAGATGGTGAAGCCGCGTTCATAACAGTAGTCGTGAACATCGTTGAATATGAAATTGGAATCGTCGGGCATCTGGAGCAGAGCAACCAGACCGGACTGCATCTCGGCGGGAATGATCATCTTAATGCCCAGGTCGGCAGCGCCTTTGCAGATAGCTTTCCAGGTGTCGTGGTGGCGCTGCCATTTTTCGTTTTCGCCCTCTGCCCAGTATTCGGATATGCCTTGTCTGGCGGCGTAGATAGTCTGGACTGGCGGCGTAAAGTGCATCTCGCCTTTGTCTTTCATGAAGCTGTACTGCAGGTACAGGTTGGTGTAGTATGAGCGGGTGTGGTAGTTGGCCGATTTCTCTATCTCCAGTTTTTTGCCGATGACAAAGGAGAGCCCGGTCATGGCCATGATGCCCTTCTGTGCTGAAGCCATTATGAAATCCAGGTTTTCTTCTTCTATGTTGATAGGGCGCATGGCGTAGCTGGAGGTGGTGTCCGCGATCATGATGCAGCCGTGGTCATGGGCGACCTTACCTATCTCCCCTATCGGATTGAGAATGCCGGTGCCGGTTTCGTGGTGGCAGCAGTAGACAACAGCTATATCGCGGTTGTTGTCGAGGACGCTGCTGATGTAGGTCGGGCTGGCCGGTTCCATTTCTGAAAGTTTCATATCGTAGTGGTCGATATGGTAATAACGGCAGACCTCGGCCGCCCGGTCGGAGTATGAACCGTTATTTACTATCAGTATCCGCTTGCCGTCCGGCACCAGTGAACTTACGGTCGCGTCGATGCAGAGCGTACCGGAGCCGGTGAACAAAACTGCCGTGTATTTTTTCGGATCGCCGTGAACGATCTTGACCAGGTCTTCTGAAAGCTCATGCATGATAGTGCCGAATTCGCTCTCGCGCGGACAGATGTCGGGTACGACCTGGGCGTATTTTACGGTATCCGTTGTGGTGGCGGGACCGGGATTCAGGAGGACATTGCGTTTGATTTTGTTCATCATCTGCCACCTCCCGGCCTGAAGCCATCTCTGAGTGCCGGCTGTATGGATTCAAAGATGACGCTGGCGACGTATGAGATATCGGGGACCAGGAAGTCGGGCTCTGCGGCCGCAAGCTGGTCGAAGGTATTGGAGCCGGAAGCGTAGACAGCTATGGTCCAGGCGCCTGCATTATTGCCGCTGTTGATTCCCGCGGCTGTATCGTCTATCTTCACGACAGCCTCGCAGGGAAACGGATCATGGCCACTGCTCCCGGTATGGGCCGGGCCAGATCCTCATCGACGATGTATCTGGACATGCCCTTTCGGAATTCAGCCAGGATCTCTTCATAATTCGACTCGGTCCAGGGCGCGTTGTATCTGGCTATCCACTGCTCCATGACGGATGGCTCGTTGAGAAGCCGCCGCAGGTGCTCCGGTTTGTATATGCCCATGGGTTTTCTGATGGTCTCCCAGTCGCAGCGGATCCCGAATTTCATCAGGGTCTCGTAAAATGGGATCACCGGGGCTTTACAGCCCCGAAGATCGTCCTGCGGCCATCTGCTTCTGAGGTCACAGGCCCCGTCGCAGAAGGTGCCTGCGGTGTCGAACACCGCCAGCTCTATTTTTCCTCTGTATTCTCTGTTGTACAAATTTCATGCCTCCTTATTTGCAGCTCTCTGAAAGCGCGATGTGCTTTTTCAGAAGCGACACTGTGAGTTTTTCCTTGAATTCCTTGGAATTGGATGCAACGTGTTCTTTGTTTGTGGTCTCACCTTCATAAATGGCGATCGTGTAGTATTTATGAAGTTCTGCTCTGCCCTTGGTGATGATGCAGTTGGCCATCTTTTCAGCCAGCTTCTGCTTGGCGGTGTCGCCTTTGTTCAGTACGGCCAGTCCTTCTGTCAAGGTGAAGTCTCCTTCAACAGGATCGATAAAATCGATAGGCTCACCGTCTCTTATGTCCATGTCTATGCCGTCCAGCACTACCTTGTCTGCATATGATTTATGTATATTTCTTAACTGCAGCATATCATCATCTCCTTTTCTTTATATTGTCATTATAGGAGCGCCATGTTAAATCCCTTAAAACAGTAACGTTAAAAGTCTGTTAAAGGTTTGTAAAATGGCGCCATCTACTGTATAATGTCATAGGCACTTTTAATGAAATGCCGGAACAAAGGAGACCGTTTTGAAGAAACACGCAATCATACCGATTTTCATACCGCACAAGGGCTGTCCCCACGACTGCATCTTCTGCAATCAGAAGAAGATCACGGCGCACATCGCGCCGGTGACGGCAGAGGACGTGGTGGACACCATCGACACCTGGCTGACCACTCTCGGAGATGTGGAAACTGTGGAGGTCGCCTTCTACGGCGGCAGCTTTACAGCCATCCCCATGGAGGATCAGTCGGCTTATCTGGAGATAGCCAGGCGGTACAAGGACAGCGGCATGGTGAACAAAATTCATCTCTCCACCCGTCCGGACGCCATAGATGAAAGGATACTTGACAATCTGAAGAAATACGGCGTGGACACCATCGAGCTGGGAGTCCAGTCCTTCGACGATGAGGTCCTGCGGCTTTCCGAGCGTGGCCACGACAGCGCCGTCGTCTATGAAAGCTCTCAGCTGATCAGGGACTACGGTTTCGAGCTGGGCATACAGCTGATGATCGGGCTGCCGGGAGATTCGCCGGAATCATGCGTCTACTCGGCCAGGGAAACGGTGAAGATCGGGCCGGCCATCGCCAGGCTCTATCCGACCATCGTCATCGAGGACACCAAGCTGTACGATCAGTACCTGTCAGGTGAATACCGGGCCCTGAGCCAGGATGAGGCGGTGCTTCGCACCAAGGAAATGTATAAGATCCTGACGGCTGCCGGTATCAACATAATCCGCGTCGGACTGAAGAGCTCCGACATCATCAACGAAAACGGCGACATCGACGGCGGAACCTTCCACCCGGCCTTCAGACAGCTGGTCGAGGGCGCTCTGGCCAGAGACAGCCTGGAAGAACAGCTCCACAAGCTTGGTTTTGTTCCCGGAAGACAGCCGGAGGCAGGACGCCCCATAAAGGTGGACTTCATGTCCAACCCCAGGTCCTTTTCCAACATGATTGGAAATTCTTCCAGAAATAAGCAATATTTTCTTGAAAAGTACCCTGAGGTTGACATATTATATAAATTGAATGTTACGCTAGACAACGGCGAATACGCCGCAGTTATAAAGGAGAAAAACAATGAGTGAAACACAGAAAGCAGTTGTTACTGTCATCGGCAAAGACATGGTCGGCATCCTCAGCAAGGTGTCCGCAGCAGTTGCCGAAGCTAACGCCAACGTTATGGAAGTTACCCAGTCGGTCCTCGACGGATATTTCTGCATGATCATGATCCTGGACATCACGGCAGCAGACAAATCCATTGATGAAATGCAGGCTCTCATCGGCAGCCATGTTCCTGACATGGTCGTACACGTTATGCACGAAAACATCTTCAACTCAATGCACAGGATTTAACAAGGAGGTTTCTGATCATGCTAAATATGAGCGACATCATGGAAACCATCACCATGATCCAGGACGAGAATCTGGACATACGCACGACGACCATGGGTATCTCCCTCATCGACTGCGCAGACACAGACATCGACAGGTCCTGCCAGAAAGTATATGATAAAATTTATTCCCACGCCAAGGATCTGGTGAAGACCGGCGAATTCATAGAGAGAAAATACGGCATTCCCATCGTGAACAAAAGGGTATCCGTTACGCCGATCTCACTGCTGCTGGGAGTCAGCGGCGGCGATCCGGTGAAATACGCCAAAACTCTGGACAAAGTGGCCCACGACATCGGCATCAACTTCATCGGCGGCTACTCCGCCCTGGTGCAGAAGGGCTTCAGCGCCGGCGACCGTGAACTCATCGAGTCCATCCCCCGCGCCCTGGCCGAGACCGAACTGGTCTGCTCCTCGGTGAACATCGGTTCCACCAAGGCCGGCATCAACATGGATGCTGTTAAGATAATGGGACAAAAAGTCCGCGAGGCGGCTGAACTCACTGCTGACAGGCAGTGCATCGGCGACGCCAAGCTTGTTGTCTTCTGCAACGCTGTGGAGGACAACCCGTTCATGGCAGGTGCCTTCCACGGCATCACCGAAGCCGACTGCGTACTCAGCGTCGGCGTTTCCGGTCCCGGCGTGGTCCGCTCGGTACTGGCCAAAATGCCCGACGATGCCTCTCTCAACGAAGTGGCGGAAGCCATCAAGAAGACGGCTTTCAAGATAACCCGCGTAGGCCAGCTGGTCGGCACTGAAGCAGCGGAAATGCTGAATGTACCGTTCGGCATCATCGACCTGTCCCTGGCTCCTACACCTGCAGTCGGCGACTCCGTCGCCCACATACTGGAGGAGATCGGCCTCGAGCAGTGCGGCGCCCACGGCACCACCGCGGCTCTTGCCATGCTCAACGACGCCGTGAAAAAAGGCGGCCTCATGGCCTCCTCCAGCGTCGGCGGTCTTTCCGGAGCTTTCATCCCTGTTACTGAGGATGCCGGAATGATCAATGCTGCCCGCGAAGGCACTCTGTCCATCGAAAAGCTGGAAGCCATGACCGCGGTCTGCTCCGTCGGCCTGGATATGATCGTCATCCCCGGAGACACACCGGCCGAAGTGATCTCAGCCATAATCGCAGATGAAGCTGCCATCGGCATGGTCAACTCCAAGACCACTGCTGTCAGAGTCATCCCTGCCATCGGCCTTGAAGAAGGCCAGGAACTGGACTTCGGCGGACTTCTGGGCAGTGGCCCGGTCATGAAGCTGCGCACCAAATCACCTGCCAAGATGATCAACCGCGGCGGCCGCATACCCGCCCCTATGCAGAGTCTGAAGAACTGATATTACTGAATCGAGCCCCCACTAAGCCCGTGGTTCCCAAACTGGGTTTTAGATTTCCACTGGGCCCGGGGTCCCCAAACTGGGTTTTCGACCTCCTGCGTCAGGATTCCTGACGCAGGAGGCCTTTTTTGTATTTTGGGGACCCCGCACCCCCGCCAATCGGATGACTATCCGGTCTCATTGATTGTAGTCAACAGAAAACCCGATCACTTCCAGCATCATCTGAAAGCAATCGGGTTAAAATGCATTATTTAGAATTATTTTTCAGTTGGATATCTATATCCCTGCCACTATACATCACGCGTATTATAGTAACGGTATTACTTTTCTTACATGGAATGTAAAAAACGATATAATGGTCGACAGGCATTACGCGCAGTCCACGACTCTGCCATGGCTCCACATCGTACTGACGATAACGCTCGGGCATCTCATTAAGGCTCATTATACTATTTTCAATTCGCTTTAACTGATTTATGGCATTATCGGGTGCTAATAATTCGAAAGCAATATACTCGTATATGTATCGTATATCAGTATTAGCCTGTTCCGAAATAACGATATCAAAACTCATAGCTTATAGTCCCTGCGTATGTCTGCAAAGACTTCTTTGGCTGTTTGGGTACGCCCGGCTTTCATATCCGCATATCCTTTCTCCAATTCTGCACTGAGTTCTTCTTCTGACAGCCTGCTCATATCAGTTGGCATTGATGAAGGTATTTTTACATCGAACGGGATTCCGCGCTGAAGAATTATCTGCTTATAAAACATATTGATTGCATTTGAAGCAGGTATCCCCAGCGTATCAAGTATGCTTTCGGCCTCTCTCTTGACATCGGGTTCAATCCTCGCATATAAATTTGCTGATTTTGCCATTTTCACATCAACTCCTTTCAAGGCCACTTTTTGTTTCAATTATAGGCGTATGTACATACAAAAGCAATACATATCCCCTATTCTTTTTGGCAATTTGACCGCATCCTTTTCAGTTCGCCTTCCGCCAGGATATTTATATTATCTTATCTTTCTTCAAAAATCCCAGCAGCCGCTCGGTGTTCCTGCCATCCTGGAAGCTGACTACGCGGCTGTATCTCTCCACGTGCTCCGGCTTCTGGGTCTCGCGGTAGTTTTCGGAAACCATGGCGCCGAGTGCGGAAGCATCGCGGCACACATCGCCGAAGACCAGCTCGTCGGTGAGCATCAGCTTGGTCTTGCCGCCGTAATGTGCCAGGCAGTCCTCCTTTTCCTCCCAGTAGAAGATCACGTTGCTGCCTCTGTAGAAGGCATCGTAGGAGATGGATGACCAGTCTGTTATCAGCACCCGGGTCTCCTTCAACAGATCGTCGTATTTGTCCGCAAACGATACGTAGCGGCTGAAGGACAGCTCGTCCTCGTGCTTTCGCAGGAATTCCTTCAGCAGCGGATGGCCTATTATGACCAGTTTGTCCAGAAGCTCAGGCGGCATGCCCGCGATCATGCGTTCCATGGTCCTGACATATGAGGTATTGTTGAAGTCGGCCACATACTGGGCGTATTCCCACGGTCTCCAGGTCAGCATGATGACGATTTTGTCCGCCCCGTCCAGAAGCTCGCAGCGGTCGAACTTTGGCAGCCCGCAGAGGTACAGCTGTTCCTCCCGGTATCCGCCCAGCTCCATGAAGTGCTTTTTCTCAAGGTCAGACGACACGACGATGCGCACCTTGCCGTTGGTTTCATTGTTGCTGAATATACCTCTTCCCGGAGCGTCCAGGGAGATCATGTACATGACTCCGTGCTGCAGGAAAACGTAGTCGAAACGGCCCGGCTTCGGCCACAGGCTCATGAGCCGGTTGGCGTTGCTCTTCTCATGGAGATGCACCAGGGATTCGCTGCTGATTATGGATCTGGCGCAGAACGAATAGATGTAGTGCTTCATGGAAAAGGCGTCGATGATATTGCCCCTGTATTTTGGATCTATGGAATCACGGTACGGGCAATTTTTGTCCAGTATGAAGAAGACATTGGTGTAGCCTTTGTCTATCAGAGCCTCGTACACTATGCTGCCGCCCTCTTCGTAGCGGGCCAGATTTTTCTCATACATGAGGATGATCTTTTTCCGCCTGTAAAAGCGCGCCGCCAGGTAGGCGATGTCGACTCTGATGTGCTGCCATCTGCTGTCGGTTACGTTGCGTCCCCTGGTGGTCAGGGTCAGCGTCTCTGCAAGGTGCAGGAACAAAATGACACTGCCGTCGCTGTCGGCCTCTATGGTTTTGTCGGCTTTCAGGTAGTATCTCAGATCGAACCTGTCCTCTATCCTGGTCCTCGGGCGCAGTCTCGCCAGACGCTCTCTTCCGTTGGGATCCAGGAACCTGAGCTTGACCCATTTGTTCTTGGTGCCGCTGAGGACGTCGCCTGCGGGAAGGCTGAACTCCAGCCTGTAGTCCTGTCCGCCGGTATGAGTGGTGCTGACGTCGTAGAGGCCCTGGCTCACCTTGATCCTGAAGGAGCCGGCATCGATGCCCGCCATCCACGGTATCCTCAGCTTCATGGACACCCTGAGACTGCCGCCGCGCAGGTCATACCTCAGCCTTCTTATCTCGGCCACTCTGTTTTTATTGTAATTTACGTCGTTTATGTCGTATAGATATCCCTCCGGGAGGGTCTCGCATGAACAAAATCGCGGCACCAGACTTTCCATACGGCGGAACATTTTATCGGCGCGTTTTTCTCTCATGATGTGGTCGGGCAGCACCATGTATGTGATGCGGTCCTTTTTCTGCAGCTGTGCGCAGATAGGCATCATCAGTACATCATCGCATCTGAAGATCACGACGCGGCTGAATTTTCTGCCCTTGAAGAGACGCTTGCTCTCTCTTTTGAAAAGCTTCAGCGCGCCTTTGTCAACTATGCCGCAGTCAAAGAAAAGGTGGCTGCTTAATTTGTCCCTGCCCGACATCTTATGGCCGGACGGAAGCAGCATGTATTCGACGCCCTCGGGCAGCCTTTCCAGGTACCTGGCCGTCTTTTCCTTATTACCGCCCTCAACTGAGATCACCACCTCGCCCGGTTCATTTCCCAGGCCTTCCAGCATGGAATTCAGGAGTCTGACTCTGTTTGCGGAGTTCACTCTGCCCGCATGGATAAGTATTTTCTCCTCTGATTTCATTCTCTGCTCCTTTAGTTTTGATTGGTGTAATTATACCATAGTTCAAAGTTACCGTCCACCAATGCAACATCTTCTGCAAAGCGTGATTCATGTGGCGCATAGCTCTTTCCCGCAATTACCTCCCCTGTATTTTTTGTTCCTTCAGCTTATATGCCGCAAAGATTATCCAGGCGCCCTCAAAGATTATCCATGCCGGGCCATAGCAAATGGTGCTGAGGGTGTTCCATGTGTCCGCAGTCGCCGATGTGATCATCGAATAGACAGACGATATGCAGAAGACGGCCTCGCATGCCAGAGTCACAAAGCCTGTTATCATTGACATCTGATAAAGAGTTCTGCTTTTGTCCATGAACGCTACTACTGCGGTCAGCACCAGGAAAGCCTCCAGAAGCCCGTCTATGTTGCCAAAAATGCCGGAGCTTATGCCCACGCCGGTTCCGTAGTATAGAACGATTTTAATGATGGTGTGCATGCTGGCGATGACCTCCAAAAACAGGACAGCTGCCAGCCCGAACAGAATGGCTTCAAGGGCCCTGCTTCTTTTGCCAGGTTCTCTGCCGTCAAATACCGCAGCAATGGCGATCATCAGAGCCAGACCCAGAAACTGAAGCATATCCGAAAACCCAAAGGATGACGAACCTGAAGCTGCCCCGGCTCTGTTAAATATCAAATACGCCGCTTCCAGTGCCGCGGCTGCAATAAACATTATTTTTACTATTTTAAGGATATTCCTTTGTTGATTATCAATTTCCATTTTGTCCCCCCCTAAAACTGATTTGTCGGGCTGCTGAACGTACCGCCTGATGTGCCCGCGCCTGCCGTAAACAGGATCATCACAAATGCAAGTATCGTGATAACTATACAGACCCCTGCGCCGATCAGCGACCACAGACCTATGCCGTGAGCCCTCTTTGGATATGTGCCGTGCCAGATGCAGAACAAAATGAGGCCGATGACCGGAAAGAAGAAGCTGAGGGCATTGAAGCCGATGCTGTTAAGGTCACTGACAGGCTGATGATATCCCGGCTCCTCCCAGCTTCCCCGGCCGCTCCCCGGTCCTTCAGTCTGCGGCCGATACCCGCCGTTATTATTCAACTCTCTGCCACAGTATTGACAAAATCTTGAATCTTCATTGATCTGTTTTCCACAGTATTGACAAAACATGATAGTTCCCCCTTCAATTGATTATTACAGCTATTTTATCAATAAAAAAGCCTGAGTACAACCGCACTCAGGTGAATGTTATGTGACGAGTGTTTGAATCCACATGTCTGTCGCCGTCACTGCTGATCTGCATTTTCAGGCACAGGTACAAGCTCCGGTCTTGCCATAGTCCTCAGCAGCAAAGGATGGCCATTGCACTGCAACGGCCATCCTCCGGACTGAATTATATTATGTTATATTATCGCTGTTTATATTACCTTGATCTTGACTATTGAATAAACACCTGTCGCATGACCTGATGTCTTAAGAGTTACGTCTATCGACGTAGTTCCCTTTCTGAGTGCCTTTATGTTTCCATAGCTTGTCACTTTGACCTGGTCACTTGGTGAGAATTTCAGTATTGCCGGGTCGATGTAGCCGGCTTTCTTTTTCCCTGATACATATACTCCCACATTCAGCTTTTTCTTATCGCCGACTCTCATTTTTATCGTTTTCACAGTAGTGAGCTTCGTGATCCTTGAGGCTCTGTAGCTGACCTTCTTCAGCTTTCCGTAGCGATAGTATTTGACCGTCGCCATGGCTCTGTATGCGCCGTCCTTCTGCTTCTTCAGATACGATGATTTGATCAGCTTTGCATTACAGCCTGTAAGTGCTCCGCTCCTGATAGTTTCAACAGATGCAGGGACCTTGATAGTCTTGGCTGTCTGATTATTGACGAAGGTGCCCTCTGAGATGTATCTCACCGGCATGCCCAGAAGCAGCTTAGGTATCACGATATTCTCTTCAGTTCCTGAATATCCCTTCAGCGTTACATGATTGACTTCTCCATATCTGCCCGCTTCATCCTTCAGGGCTATCACCTTATATGTATAGCCATTGGTATGATGCATACGCGTCAGATAAGTATAGAAATCCGCATAGCTCTCAAAATCATCCTTGCTAAGTCCCAGATTTGCCTTATCCTGCTGTTCCTGAGTGCTTGTTACCGTGGTGTCCTCCGATTTTACTGCTGCCAGACTTCCGCTGTCTGTTGCAGCAAAGGCAAACGAACTCGTTGCCACCAGCGCAGCAATTGCTACGGCTGAAATGATTGCTTTTCTTTTCATTTGTTTCCTCCTAACTTACAATCGTACGTTATTGCTTGAAAATCCCAATATTTTATGAATACCATCAATGCTTGCTCCCCTATTGCACTTACATTATATATTCTTTCAACGTTTATTTTATCCCCATGTAATCAAATGCAGCTTATTTGTAACAGACTGCAAAAACCAAAATATAGATATGTAAACAATGCTATGTTATAATTAAATATATTTTAACAGGAGGTAAACGGCAGATGTACAGAGTGGCCATATGTGATGATGACATCAGTATCTGCAACCGCATAGAGAATATTCTTCAGGATCATTCAGAAGCCAATAAGATCAGTATCGAGGTACATACCATGACCAGCGCAGAGGACCTGATTGCAGGCATCGGCAAACACGGACGTTTTGATCTGATATATCTGGATATCGAACTGGATGGCATAGATGGCATAGATGCAGGCGCTGTTATAAGATCTGACATGAATGACCATCTGACCAAGATAGTCTACATTTCAGGCAATGACAGCTATTCGATGCGGCTGTTCAATAATCAGCCTCTCAACTTCCTTATCAAACCACTGAAGGAAAAGGATATCATAGACTCATTCACCTTGTCCCTTAAGCTGGATTCTGCAGATGAGAAATACTTTATCTTCAAAGCTTCAGGCATCATCAGCAGGTTACCCTACTCTGACATACTCTACATGGAGAGCATCAGACGAACCATACAGCTTACCTGTAATTCCGGCAGCTATTCATTCTATGGTAAAATCAGTGATATTGCTGACCAGACTCCTGAATACATTGCCCGGATACACAGATCTTTCATCGTTAACATGAAGATGGTAAAACACTTTACATCAGACTCAGTAGCAATGTCTGACGATAAGGTCCTGCCTGTAAGCAGGACCTATCAAGACGAATTCAATATGAAACTTAAATCCCTGCTAATGGAGGAGCCTGGAAAATGACTATATATCAGATGACTTATATCATTAATAATCTGTTTATGACCTACGTGCTCTATCGTTTCCTGATGATATTTTTCGACAGCAGAAAAACAGGCAGGATCGTGGAACTCACCTTTTACTGTATGTACTTCATCATAATAAGTGCAACCGTATTCTTCCCTACGCCACCCCTGTTCTACGTGATATGCAGCTTTTCCCTGGTGTTAGTTCTATCATATCTTTACAACGGCTCATTTATCAGGCACCTCTCCGCCACGCTCCTGATATACGCCACCATGTTTATTGTAGAGGAAACAGTAATGTTCATAGCGGGATACCAGAAGTTAGACGCCATGATCCCCGTCAGATTTCACTCCATACTCGGCATCAGCATAATCAGTCTTGCGTCATTTGGTGCAGTGCTGCTGATAGAGTCGTTTAAACACCTGCGGGATTCTGAGCACATCCCTGCATTCTACTGGCTGTCCATATTATTCATACCGTCGCTGACTATAGTTATTATAGCGATGGATGTATCTGTGATGGGGGACAAAAATGACGCTTTGGCAGTCTTCAACATGATCTCTGCCCTTGCCATCAACCTGGTCGTCTTTTATATGTATGACAGAATTTCCCAGCTTGGCAGGATCAAAACTGAAAAGGAACTGATGCAGCAGCAGAATAACTACTATCTGAAGCAGTTCTCGATCATGGATGAATCGCAGGAAGCAACGCGTGCCGTGCGGCATGACATGCGCAATCACCTGGCTTCCATCGGGTCCATGATCCACTCCGGAGATACGGAAGGTGCCCTCAGATATATCGAACGTACCTCCGACTTTCTCAAGCCGGGTACAGCCATATCCTCCACCGGCAACAGAACAGTTGACAGCATAGTAAACTACAAGCTGACAGATCTCCCATGCAAGGGTATCAGGATCAGCTATCATGCATCGCTGCCTAACGATCTGGCTGTGGAGCCATTCGATATCACCGTCATACTCGGCAACCTGCTGGACAATGCCGTAGAAGGCGCATCCAGCTCAGGCAGTGCAGATCCATATATAGAAACTACCATCGAATACACCCGCGGCTGCCTGCTGATCTGCGTCAGGAACACCTACGACGGAAGGCTCAACCAGTCCGACGGTCACCTTTTTTCGACAAAAAAAGACCCGTCGGCTCACGGCATCGGCATCAAGAATATAAAAGCCATGGCAGCAAAGTACCATGGCAATTTGGATATCAATTATGATGATTCAGTATTTGAGGCGTCTGTACTTCTATTTGTCTGAAGCTCAGACCATCTTCTCCGGTACGACCCACTGATCAAACTCTTCCTCGCTCACGAGACCCAGCTTGACAGCAGCCTCCTTCAGGGTGCTGCCCTCTTCATGAGCCAGATGAGCTATCCTGGCTGCGTTCTCGTAGCCGATGTGCGGTGACAGCGAGGTCACCAGCATCAGAGACTTCCTCATGTTCTCATCTATCCTGGCGCGGTTAGGCGTGATGCCCACAGCGCAGTTTTTGTTGAAGGAATCGCAGGCGTCAGCCAGCAGATTGGCCGACTCCAGGAAATCGTAGATGGTCACCGGCATGAACACGTTGAGCTGGAAATTGCCCTGGGAGGCCGCCATACCGATGGTCACGTCGTTGCCCATTACCTGAACTGCCACCATTGTCAGCGCCTCGCACTGAGTCGGGTTCACCTTGCCCGGCATGATGGAGCTGCCCGGCTCGTTCTCCGGGATGTTGATCTCGCCGATGCCGCAGCGCGGTCCCGAGGCCAGCCACCTGACGTCGTTGGCGATCTTCATGAGATCCGCCGCCAGAGCTTTCATGGCTCCGTGAACAAAGACGATGCCGTCCTTGGAGGTCAGGCTATGGAATTTATTCTCAGCCGTCACAAAATCCTTGCCGGTTATTTCGCTGATGGCTCTGGCGGATTCCACGCCAAAGTCCTTATGGGCATTGAGCCCGGTCCCCACGGCAGTGCCGCCGAGAGCCAGCTCGCGCAGGCTGTCCAGGGACTTTTCTATCATTTCACAGTCGTGATCCAGCATGGAACGCCAGCCGCTTATCTCCTGCCCCAGGGTCAACGGAGTAGCGTCCTGAAGATGGGTGCGGCCGGTCTTGACGATATCCATGTACTCGTCTTCCAGCTTTTTCAGAGTATCTCTCAGTCTCCTTACGGCAGGCAGCAGCCTGTCCTCCGCCGTTACCACCGCCGCTATGTGCATGGCAGTCGGGAAGGTATCGTTGGAGCTCTGAGATTTATTCACATGGTCGTTGGGGTGGAGCAGCTTCTTACCGGCTATCTCATTTCCCCTGTTGGCGACCACCTCATTGACGTTCATATTGGACTGGGTGCCGCTTCCCGTCTGATATACCACCAGAGGGAAATTGCCGGCAAGCTTTCCGGCCAGTATCTCATCGCAGACCTGCGATATGACTCCGGCACGTTCCTGGTCGATCATACCCAGCTTCTCGTTGGCTATGGCCGCCGCCTTCTTCAACACCGCAAAGGCACTGATGATCTCAGCAGGCATCTGCTCGTGGCCGATCTTGAAATTCTCAAAGCTTCTCTCGGTCTGAGCTCCCCAGTATTTATCGGCAGGCACCTTCACCTCGCCCATGGTGTCGTGTTCTATCCTGTAATCAGCCATTTTGTTACTCCTTATCCTTAGCCTCCATAACGGCCTTTGCAACGTTCTTCACTACCAGCGGATTGAATCCGTCAGGCAGCACGTAATCCGGTCTCAGCTCGTCGTCAGGAATTACTCCGGCGATGGCGTAGGCAGCAGCTTCCTTCATGGCTTCCGTTATCCTGCTCGCTCTGCAATCCAGGGCACCTCTGAAGATACCAGGGAAGGCGATGACGTTATTGACCTGATTAGGGAAATCCGAACGGCCTGTGCCGACGACCGCTGCTCCGGCTTCTTTAGCCAGATCAGGCATGATCTCCGGTACCGGGTTGGACATTACGAATACGATCGGATCCTTGGCCATGCTGCGAACCATATCCTGAGTCACGATGCCCGGCTTGGATACTCCGATGAGCACGTCGGCGCCCTTCATGGCGTCAGCCAGAGAGCCTGCAAGATTGTCTTTGTTGGTGATCTTGGCCATTTTGGCCTGCTCAGGATTGTTATACGGTGCGCCGTCATAGATGGTCCCCTTGCTTCCCACCAGGATGATATCGCCAAAGCCCAGACGCATGAACATCCTGGCAATGGAAATTCCGGCAGCGCCGGCGCCGCTGATTACTATCTTAAGAGCGCCCTTGGTCTTGCCCGTTACCTTCAGCGCGTTGATTATGGCCGCGCTGGTGATGATGGCAGTACCGTGCTGGTCATCATGGAACACCGGGATGTCGCACTTCTCGATGAGCCTCTTCTCTATCTCAAAGCATCTCGGAGCGCTGATGTCCTCCAGGTTGATGCCGCCGAAGCTCTTGGAAATGTTGTAGACCGTGTCGACGATGACATCAGGGTCCTTGGAGTTAATGCATATAGGAACAGCGTCGATGTCGGCAAATACCTTGAACAAAGCGCACTTGCCCTCCATTACCGGCATGCCTGCGGACGGTCCGATGTCGCCCAGGCCCAGAACTGCCGTGCCGTCTGTGATGACCGCCACGGTGTTGCCCTTGCCTGTGTATGTATATGCCAGGCTTTCGTCCTTCTCGATCTCCAGACACGGAGCCGCTACTCCCGGAGTGTAGGCGATGGCCATCTCCTCTTTATTGGTTATAGGAGCCTTGCTCTCGATGGAAAGCTTGCCCTTCCATTCTGCATGAAGCTTGATCGCTAGTTCATTTTTGTCCATTTTACTGTTCCTTTCATTCACTATTTTATATTTTCCAGCCATTTACGGCCGGCTTCTATCTGTCTTCTGACCTCGGAAGGCGCCGTTCCTCCGTACGATTTTCTGGCGTCGACGCATGCCTTGATGGTGATGTCGCCCAGCATTTCCTTGGTTACACGCGGATCCACAACGGCCAGCTCGGCATCTGTCAGCTCCTCCAGCTGGCAGTCTCTGTTTTCACAGGCCTTGACCATGCGGCCGACGATATTGTGAGCCTCACGGAACGGGATGCCCTCCATTGCCAGATGCTCCGCGATGTCCGTGGCGTTGAGGAAGCCCTTGCCCAGCTGTTTCTGTATCTGATCCAGCCTGAACTCAGTCTTCTCCAGCATCTTGGCAAATATCTGCACGCATGCCTTCCAGGTGTCTATCGCATCAAAGAGTCCTTCTTTATCCTCCTGAAAATCCTTGTTATATGCCAGCGGCGTGCCCTTCATCACCGTCAGGAGCTGCATCAGGTCGCCGTAGACACGGCCGGCCTTTCCGCGGAGAAGTTCAGCCATATCCGGGTTTTTCTTCTGCGGCATGATGCTGCTGCCTGTACAAAAGCTGTCATCGATGGCTATGAAGGCAAACTCCGAGGTGTTCCACCAGGCGAATTCCTCTGCCCATCTGGAAATATGCATCACCGAGATCGCCGCGTCGCTGAGGAATTCCAGAGCATAGTCCCTGTCGCTGACGCTGTCCATGGCATTCTCAGTCGGTCCGTCAAAGCCCAGCAGCTCGGCCGTCTTCTGCCTGTCTATAGGCAGAGTGGTCCCGGCCAGAGCGCAGGCACCCAGTGGACAAAGGTTCATTCTCTCGTAGGTATCCTGCAGCCTGTCGATGTCGCGTCTGAACATCTGGAAATATGCCATGAATATGAAGCCGATGGTGATCGGCTGTGCGTGCTGTATATGGGTAAAGCCGACGGTGATGTCGTCGGCGTACTGCTCTGCCTTCTTCAGTATCACCTGCTCCATGTAACAAAGCTCATCCAGTATCTCTTCCATCTGGCTTCTCAGGTACATCCTGCCGTCCACCTGGCACTGGTCGTTCCTGCTCCTGGCCGTATGCAGCTTCTTGCCCACATCTCCGACCTCCTGGATCAGTCTGCTCTCGATGCCCATGTGGATATCCTCGTCATCGACATTGAAGACGATCTTTCCGCTTTTGATCTCGGCTCTGATGTTCTCCAGCCCCGCGATGATCTGCTTCGCCTCGTCTTCAGTCACGATGCCCTGTTTCCCCAGCATGGTGACATGCGCGATGCTGCCGTCTATATCTTCATTATACATGCGCTGGTCAAATCCAATAGAAGCATTGAACTCCTTGACTATCGCATCCATGTCTTTTTCAAATCTGCCGCCCCAAAGTGCCATAATTTATACCTCCTGTAAATACATTAATAATAATGTATAAATATATCAATGATATTATTATCTAATACGTTTTGGATAATGTCAATCCAAACATCATGAAAGTTTTCTCTTCAGAAAATAATCAGTTCTATTTTTGTTCATAGTAATCATAATGCGCCCTATTGACACCAAATCTGTCAAAGCGTATCATCAGGTTATGGAATCTTTGAAGCAGTACAAGGGGCTGCCGCCCCAAATATATTATCTTTCGTTTACCCGTCTCATCGTTGAGATGGGCATGATGTTCGTGTTCCCGTTCATGTCTCTGCTGCTGACGCAGCGGCTGGGCTACACCACCATACAGGCGGGATATATCATGCTGCTGACTTCTCTGGGCAACATGGTGGGCTCGCTGGCGGGCGGCAAGCTGTCGGACGAATTCGGGCGCAAGCGGACCTATTCCGGCCTCGTCTTTGTCATAATCATCGCCATGATGGCTGCCGGATTCACGTGTACCCACAGAGTCGTCATTTTGTTCGTGCTGATCACCTATACCTGCATCAGCGCCATCATGCCGGCAATTTCGGCGATCATCATCGACATCTCCGACGAGAGCAACCGCAACGAGTGCTTCTCGCTGATGTACATACTGGGCAACATAGGGTGCGCGGCCGGGCCGGTCATCGCCGGACTTTTGTTTTACAGGCACATGCCGTGGATATTTTTCAGCATGGCATTTTTCTATATTTTGACGTATATCATCATCGCCTTTAAGATACAGGACAACTACGTGCCTCACAGGGACAGACAGGATGCGGAGCGAACAAAAGAAGAGAGCCTGTTTTCCATAGTGATCCACAGGCCGGTGCTGCTGGTATTCATTATCTGTCTGGTGATAATAACACTTTGCTACATCGAACTGGATTATGTGCTGCCGCTGCAGTTCAGCCACCTGTTCGGGCTGAATCTGGGCTCCAAACTGGCGTCACTGACCTGGACCATAAACGGACTGGTCTGCGTTTTGTTCACACCGTTCATCATCTCCAGGGTCAAGGGCAACAAGCCGCTTTTCAACATCATCTTCGGATGCATGCTGTACACCGTGGGCTTCGGCATGTACGCCATGCACATCAACATGACCATCTTTGTTCTGGCCGCCGTGGTATGGACGGCAGGAGAGATCCTCATCACCACCGAAGCGGGAGTCTTCATCGCCGACCTTTCGCCGGAGACCCACAACGGCCGCTGCATCAGCCTCTACGAATTTTCCAGAGGAGTGGGAAAGTGCTTCGGGCCGATAATATTCGGATACATCCTGACATACAGATCATACAGCTTTGCCTGGCTTCTGATCTCGGGAATATGCATAATAATCACAGTTGTAATAGCGCTGCTGCACAGATACAGCAGATGACAGGAGGTTTCATCATGACACTTGGACGCGAAAAAATCAGTTTTCTCAACACTCCGACGCCGCTGGAAAGGCTCAATACCGTTTCTGCGGAACTGGGCATCGAGCTCTATATGAAGAGAGACGACCTGACCAACTACGGCACCGGCGGCAACAAGCTGCGCAAGCTCGAATATTTTGTCAAGGACGCGAAGGACAAAGGCGCGACAATGCTCCTGACCGTAGGCGGCGCCCAGACAAACCACGGCCGGCTCACCGCCGCAGTCGCCGCCAAATACGGCATGAAGGCTGCCATCGTGGCAGTGGACGCCTATCCGGGCGAGATCTCGGCCAACCTGCTGCTGGACGGCATCATGGGATGCCCGGTCTATCTGGTCAGGGATGACGGAACAAAAAAGGGCAGCGATCTGCTCATGGATGCCGTGAACAAAGTCACCGCGGAGTGGACGGCCAATGGGGAATCGGTATACTTCATCCCCATGGGCGGCTCCAACGAGCTGGGCGTCCTCGGTTATTATGACTGCGCCCTGGAGCTGGACCGACAGGTACGCCAGATGGATCTGAAAAACGTCCATCTGATCACCACCGTGGGCAGTATGGGAACTTATATGGGGCTGGCCACCGCCATCGCCAATGAGAAGCTTCCGATGAAACTGACCGGCATCGGCATCATGCCATACAGGGACATCCGGGCATATGCGGCGGATTACTACGAAATGGTAAAAAAATACTACGGCCTTCAGGTTTCCCTGGAACCGCAGGATTTCGACATCAATACTGATTATGATTACGGTGCCTACAACAATCCGGTGGAGGAAGTGCGCCAGGCCATCTATTATCTGGGCCGCAGTGAAGGCATCATCATGGATCCGTGCTACACCGGCAAGACCTTCAACGCCATACTGGATCTGGCCAGAAAAGGCCGCCTGAACAAAACGGAGACATACATCATGATCCATACCGGCGGTATCCCCGGTATCTATACCAAGCATCACCGTTCTGAAATGGAGGAAGAGCTCATCGATCTCATACATGTGATATAAAAAAACAGCGATACAGCAGCCCGGCATCATTAAGTATGCATCAGGCGCCCTGGAATGGCCACATCAGCTGGCTCGGCGCGGCACTGACTGTGCCCAAATCGGTTTAATTCCGGTAAATAGCCCCACAAATTATCGGAAAAAGTGGATTTTAAGGCGATTTTGCCGTGTTTTACCCAAGAAATCGGTGCTTTTATGGGTATAATTGATCGATGTAAAGCTGTTTATGAACAGTACATATTATTGCGGTAGGTTAGTGCGGATCTTTTACGTAAGGAAAATGGTCTTAAGCCACATGGTCACTGTTAGAGACATACTTTACGGCCATTGGCTCCTGGCAGCCTCCAAATATCACACTAAAAAAAGCGCCCTGATAAGACCGGTCAACTGGATTCCAGGGCGCATGTATTCTGTCATCAGCATGGAGTCAGACAGTTGCAGAGCACGCAGGCCATAAGAGCGTCCGACAGGCCGGAATTCTGATTGTATCCCTGAGCATTGGACTGGTTCCTGAAAATACTGCCGGAATTGTTCATCTGCTGATAGATGTTCTGATACTCCGGATTAGTAGGATCCATGTCCATGGCCTGTTTGACGTTGGCGATACCGTCAGCGACGAATCCTTTCTTGAAAGAAAGCACTCCGCTGAGGAAGAACCATTCCGCATCGTGATCCCTGACTCCGATCAGAGTCTGTTCCGCGGTATAGAAATCATTCCTGTCCAGGGCGCCTCTGACGATATTGTAAACCCTGGCCTTTTCACCGAAATTCTGGCTGCTGCCGAAGCCTCCGCCGGCGCTGCCATAAGCCGGACCGGCATCTGATGCGCCCCTGGTCAGCATATCGTATGCCTCATTGACCTCCTGAAGCTTTTCTTCAGCCAGATCTGCCAGCGGATTCCCCTGATACTTGTCAGGATGATATTTCTTTACCAGCTCCCTGTAAGCCGCCTTGATCTCGGCCTGAGATGCACCCGGTTGTACTCCTAATATTTCATATGGATCGTTTACCATTTTTACTTCTTCCTTTCCCGCTGAGCACCTCGTCCGTCGTACGGCGAAGGCCCAGATAGATCACATTGTCAAGAATGCCTTTGTTCTTCCTGATATCCAGAAGATCATAAGCCTTGGATATCTCGCCCAGATAATGGTATAAGGTCGGCCCCACGATGCCGGCTGTCTGCCGGCGGTCCTGTCCCTCCCGGAACAAAGGGTTGCTCGTGCCTTTTTCCTTATCCTCGCTGTAGTCATCCATCGCGTCGAGTATGTATATCCACCGCCCCAGATTCGCCGCAAATACAGCCAGTGTGCGGTTACTGCTCCTCACAGGCGCGTAACCTGTGAACACCTCTGTCATCACGTCGGCAAAGCACTGCGCCTTCTCATCGGCGCTGGTATTATCCTTTGCTTCCAGCTCGCAGAGTCTGGACAAAGCCGCCTTTGTCTGCGCCGCCGTTTCAGGATGTGCCGCTGCCGCCTTGTTGTAGGCCCGATGCAGCAGCAGCCCCATGGGGTGGAGTTTCGATTTGTCGCCGTCCCGTACATCGTCCAGAAAATTTTCATAGCCGAGTATCATCATCATATCTGTCGCATAGGCCAGCGCCGATTCATCGTGCAGCACCGGCCGTTTGGCTATGTGATGTATGACACAGTGCTCGCTGACGATTTCATCCGAACCGTCTGTCAGAGACGCCAGTATCAGCGCCAGGAATGCCATGTCGTAACTCAGTCCCAGTCTGAGGAACTGCCCGTAGGACGAGCCGATCTCCTTGCAGAGTCCGCAGTAATAGCCGCTGTATGTGGCCAGCTCGTGGACCCTGAGCTGCGCTTTGTCCGTAATAACATATCCTAACATCTTAACTCCTATATACAATACACTGATATTATAATAAATTCATGACTTTTTCAAGGCATAAATGTGAAAACTGTCCTACAAGGTTGACATTTTATTCTAATGTTGTTACGATTGATATATCTTAATATTTTTTAAGGATTCAAAAGGACATAAAATTGGGTTATTGAACAAAAGGATTGGAGGAATAATTTTGAAACTAAGAAAACTCATGGTGCCACTCGCAGTATCGCTAGTTCTGGTAGCCAGCACCCTGGGCATTGCATATGCAGCAACATCGACAATGAACGGGACCACCTACACTCACCCTTCGTGGTATAGCTCCAGTACATACAAACTGTTCCACGGCGTTGACGTATCATATTATCAGGGACAGAACATCAACTGGACCAAGGTGAAAAAATCCGGTACCGACTTCGCTTTCATACGTCTTGGCTACAGCGGTTCCAGCAGCGGCGATCCAAATCTTGACAGCACTTTTGTCACGAATGTCAAAAACGCCTACGCTGCAGGGGTAAACGTAGGTATCTACTACTGGTCGGAAGCCACCACACCGGCAGAAGCAAAGGCCGAGGCTGATTATGTCATCCAGCAGCTGGCCCCATATAAAACCATGATCACCATGCCGGTCATCATGGACTATGAATTCCACGCTGACTTCAGATCCACCATCGCATATAATGCGCTGAAAGATAGTAAGGGCAAGACTGTCGCCCGCAGCTGGACAACGGCCAACGCCACCGCCTTCATGGACGAGATCCGTACCGCAGGCTACACGCCGATGCTCTACTCATACAGAGCTCTGGTAGACTGGAGCTCACGTAAATTCGACATGACTCCGATGAACAACGGTACATATAAATTCTGGCTGGCTCAGTACGACACCAGCACTTCCTATGCAGGCAGCATGGAGTACTGGCAGTATACCAGCACCGGCGGTGTCAGCGGCATCAGCGGCAACGTGGACAGGAACTTCTGGTATTATAACAACTCGGCTGTCGGCACTACATCAGGCACCACTTCCATCAAGGACTGCAACGTGACACTTGATACTTCGTCTTATGTATACAGCGGAGATGTCAACAAACCGTCAGTGACTGTAAAAAACGGCGGCACAACACTGATTGAGGGCACAGATTACGTTCTGCTTTATCTCAGAAACGTTAAGGCCGGCACTGCTTCAGTCATCGTCAGAGGCATAGGCAGCTACTCCAATGAGCAGATAGCTAATTTCAGCATCGGTACAGTGACCATGTCCTCTTCCAACACTACGGTTTCAGATATCAGCGATCAGTCATATACCGGATCTTCTATATGTCCATCACCGACTGTAACCTGCAACGGGGTCACCCTGTCCAAAGGTACAGATTACGCGCTTACATACAGCGACAATAAATCCGCGGGAACGGCTACGATCACCATTACAGGCAAGGGCAACTACAACGGCACCCTGACCAAGACCTTCAGTATAACCAAGATAAAACCGGCTATCACTACTTCCAGTAGTAAATACGCTTATGCACGCTATAAGAGCTTCAGCCTGGGCGCGAAGTCCATCGGCGGCAAGCTGACATATTCATCATCCAACAAAAGCATCGCCAGGGTCAGTTCGACGGGGACTGTGACGACCGGCAGCACATCGGGAATAGCAACCATAACAGTCAAGAGCGCTGCCACCGCCAACACCTATACGGCCTATAAGAAGGTCACCGTAGGAGTCGTGGCAATGCCGAAGACTCCTTACCTGTCCAAGGTCAAGAAGGTCAAAAAAGGCTACTTCAGAGCTTACTGGAAAAACGTGACTTCCGCCTCAGGATATCTGGTCAAATATTCCAGGTATAAGAGCTTCTCAAGTGCCAGGTACTACAGAGTCTATGGACGCAATACCAGAGCTGCCACGGTATACGACAAGTACAGCGGCAAATACTGCTACGTCAAGGTAATCACCTTCAAAAAGGTCAACGGCCTCTACGTCTATGGATATTACAGCAATGTCAGAAAAGTAAAAGTCAGATAACCGTAAAGGAGCTGTTGCAACAGCTCCTTTTATATAAAAAAGCGAGACAGCATAGAATGCTGTCTCGCAGGTAGTGTCTTCATTCATGCGCCATATTTTTATCTCTTTTTAACCACTTTACACTTCACCATAATTTGACATATCATATGACGGGTATGAAGACAAGCCTGCGGACAGAGCACCAAATTTTTATTAATTTGACTTGAATATCTTCCAGTAATAGCTGTACATGTCGTCTGCATCCGGACCCACGTCACGGAGGGTCTCGCACTTCTTCAGCATTTCCGTCGTCGGGAACAATCCCTTATTGTTCTGGATCGACTTTGGCAGCATCTTTCTGGCCGCCACATTCGGTGTACTGTAAGTCAGGTATTTGAAATTTTTATAGGCGACATCTGGTCTGCACATGAAATTGATCCACTTTTCAGCATTGGCCTTGTGCAGGGCATTTTTCGGTACGCACCAGGAATCCACGAACACCTCTGTGCCCTCTTTTGGTATCACAAAGGTCAGATCCTTGTTGAGTTCCTGAGAGTAAAGCATCTCCCCGCTCCAGACGACGCCGATATCGGCGGAATTGCCTACCAGCAGATCTCTGGCAGAGTCATTGGCATATTTATATACCAGCGGCTTTTGTTTTATCAGGTAATCTGTTGCTTTTGACAGCTCACTTTCACTGGTCGTGTTCAGTGAATAGCCAAGGGCTTTAAGACTGATGGCCATGGTATCACGAAGACCGTCCTGCATGATGATCTTACCCTTGTATTTCTTTTTCCAAAGATCCTTCCACGATGTGATGGAACCCTTCTTTATTCTCTTTGTATTATACAGAATGCCCGCTGTACCGGTCTGATACGGCACCGAGTATTTATTCCCGGGATCATAGGTGGCATCGGCGTTTTTCAGATACCGCTTATCTATGTACTTCAGATTGGGAATATTGCTTTTATCCAGTTTGGCAAGCAGTCCTTCATTGCCCATACGCTCGATCATGTAGGTATCAGGGCATATTACATCATATACTCCTGCCTGGTTTTTAATGACCGGATACATCTCCTCATTGGTATCATAGGTGTCGTAAACAACTTTGATGCCGGTTTCCTTTTCAAACTGGTCTATAAGCGCCGGATCTACATAATCTCCGTAATTGTAGATCTCGACTACATTTTTGTCCTTTCGCCCGCAGCCGGTAAGGCCCGCGGCAGCCACTGCTGTCAGAGCAACTATCAGCACGAGGACGACTGGCTTCTTAACCTTGTGCAACTTCATAGAAAAACTCTTCCTCCTCATCCTCTCGCCCGGCGGCAAAATTTGTTATGGTGAGCACGATCAGCACTACGACAAATATAACTGTCGAAAGCGCGAACAACGTCGGTCTGATGCCAACCTTTACCTGGCTGTAAATCAACGTTGAAATGGTATTGATACCGGCCCCCCTGGTGAAATGGGTAACGACAAAATCGTCGACCGACATGGTGAACGCCAGCAGGAATCCAGATATTATTCCCGATTTGATGTCGGGAATAACCACCTTTCGGAAGGCATAGAACGGTGACGCGCCCAGATCGAGCGCCGCCTCGTAGTTGCTGGCTCCCATCTGCTTCAGTTTCGGCATTACCGACAGTATAACGTATGGTATGCAGAAGGTAATATGCGCCATGAGTACAGTGCCCCAGTTCAGATAAAACCCGAAGGCTATGAATGAGAGCATCAGTGAAATTCCGGTAACTATATCGGCGTTGAGCAGCGGTATGTTATTGAATCCCATGACAATGGTCTGTCCTCTGCGGCTCATGCTGACGATGCCTACGCAGGCCAGAGTTCCAATTATCGTAGCTATCACCGATGCCGATGTGGCGATGGAAAATGTGTTCCAGATGGCGGACAGCATCTGATCATCTGTGAACATCTCCTTATACCATTTCAGCGACAGACCGGTCCACTTGAACATGGACTTGCTCTCATTGAAACTGAATACCATCAGCGTGATTATAGGCAGGTAGAGGAAAAGCATTATTATTATCATATATATGGATTTTACCGTCTTCATATGAAATTCCCCTCCCCGCTTTTATCAAGTCTGGACATGGCTCCCATGCTGATGACTATGAACACCATCATGACCAGCGAGAGTCCCGACCCCAGGTTCCAGTTGGCGCTGGTGGTGAACTCCTGCTCTATTATATTGCCTATGAGGTATATCTTGCCTCCGCCCAGGATATTGGATATAACAAAGGTCGTCAGGGACGGCACGAACACCATGGTAATGCCGCTGGCGATGCCGGGAACGCTGAGCGGCAGCAGTATGTCTTTCAGCACCTTGCCCTTGGTAGCACCCAGGTCATAAGCTGCCTCAATGACGCTTGGTTCTATCTTCATCAGAGTATTGTAGATCGGCAGCACCATGAAAGGCAGAAAGTCGTAGACCATGCCCAGCACGATGGCAGCCGGCGTATTGATTATATTCAGCGACGGCAGATGCATGGTCTGCAGCATGGTGTTGAAAATGCCGCCCTTTTCCAGTATTACCTGCCAGGCCATGGTGCGCAGCAGAAAGTTCATCCACATGGGCAGGACGAATATGAACACTATAAACCCCTTTCTTCCCCAGCTGCTTCCCTTGAGTATCATCGCAAGGGGAAACGCGAGAAGAAAGCAGATAAGCGTGCTTATGAACGCCAGGAGAAGCGCCAGACCCAGCGCCTGAGCGTGTACCGGCTGAAATATGGCCAGCACGTTATTCATCGTCAGCCTGCCGGTCCTGTCTGTAAATCCGTAGTACATGATCATCACCAGCGGTATTACCGTGCCGCAGACGATCCAGAAGTAGAACGGCGCCGCAAGAATTTTTTTATACATCTGTATTGATGGCCTCCTCTTCCTTGGACTTCGGTTTATTCATGATCTGTATGTTGGCCGGGATCACGTCCAGGCTCACCTTTGTTCCCACCGGATAGCTGACCGTATTCTGAACCAGCCACTCAAATCCGCCTGCCATGATCTCCATCTCGTAATGGACACCAATGAATACTATATGCGTGACCTCGCCGTCAAGGCGACCTTCACCCGGCTTGCCTATGATCAGGTCCTCAGGTCTGATGACAACGTCCACCGGATTGTTTGTGCCAAAGCCTTCATCGATGCACGGGAAAATGGTGTCGCAGATCTTTACGACTCTGTCTTCCATCATGATGCCGTCGATGATGTTGCTGTCTCCTATGAAGTCGGCAACAAAGGCGTTCTCCGGCTCATTGTATATCTGTTCAGGAGTGCCCATCTGCTGGATGTAGCCTCCGTTCATTACCACTACCTTGTCGCTCATGGTCAGAGCTTCCTCCTGATCGTGGGTAACATAAATAAAGGTTATACCCAGCTCATTTTTGAGTCTGATCAGCTCGTATTCCATGTCCTGACGCAGCTTAAGGTCAAGGGCTCCCAGCGGCTCGTCCAGCAGGAGCACCTTAGGCTCGTTGACTATGGCTCTGGCCATGGCCACGCGCTGCTGCTGTCCGCCGGATAGTGATTCTATCTTTCTGCGCTCAAACCCGTCCAGGTTCACAAGCTTGAGTCCGTACTTCACCTTGTCTCGGATGTAGGCATCGCTTTTTCCGCTGATCTGCAGTCCGAAGGCTATGTTCTGTCCCACGTTCATGTGAGGAAACAGGGCATATTTCTGGAATACCGTATTTATGTGCCTTTTGTTCGGCGGGACATCCGTGATGTCGCGGCCTTCAAAAAACACCCTTCCCTGATCAGGAGTCTCAAAGCCGCCCACTATCCTCAGGGTCGTGGTTTTTCCGCAGCCGGAAGGCCCCAGCAGGGTTATGAACTCGTTCTGATTTACGGTAAGGCTGAAGTCGTCCAGGACCACATTGTCCTCAAAGGCCTTGGTGATATTTCTCAATTCAATAAGTGATGATTTCATTTGCAACTCCTACAATTTATTTAAAAACTCGGCGGAGTGCTGACCCAGATCAGCACCGCGCCTTTCTCAGATGTTATATAATGCCGTTTCTCCGGAACATAGTAAAATGCCTCGCCGGCTTTGGCCACATACAGTTTTTGGCCTATATGAATAGTTACACGCCCTTTCAGGACGTAACCGAATTCTTCCCCTTCATGTGGCATGTCCTGATAAGTTGAACCGCCGGCCTCAAGAGTGAGCCTTATGGGTTCCATATCGTTTTTCTGGGCACTGGGAACGATCCACTCGATTTTGTTCTTCAGCTCCTGATCCACCTTTTCAAAGTAGTCATCTATGCAGAACACCACCTGCTCATCCTCGTCTTCGGTGAAAAAGTCCGCCACCGAAATGCCAAGACACAGCAGTATATCCTCAAGGGTAGATATGGACGGCGAGGTCAGATCTCTCTCCAGTTGTGAAATGAATCCCTTGGAGAGCTCAGCCCTGTCGGCCAGTTCCTCCTGAGTAAGCCCCTTGGCCATACGCAGTTCCTTTATTTTGTTCCCGATATCCATACTAAGTTTCCTTCCAGCCACTGTAGTTCTAAACTTTCAGTTTAGTATTTCTAAACTACAGCGCAATGATAATTATAAGGCTTTTGTACTCAATGTCAATAGTCAATTTCGATTATCTTATGCACATCAGGGATTTTTTTATTACGCTGCCGTGCAGGACTGCCGCGGCGCTCAGAAGTATGACAGCTAACGCCAGCATGATGACATCCGCATACGCCTTGAATATCATCGTAATTACGGCAGGAAACAGTATCGTCAACAGACTCAGCAGCATGATGACCATGGTCGATGTATTATTGCGCATGGCTTTGTTCTCATCCTCCCAGTCCAGTTTGGGATACTTCATGTTCAGCTTCAATGCCAGAACTGTATTGAACAAAATATACGCCGCAGTAAGTATGATCCACGCTATGCCTCCGATCAGGCCCGGCCTGATGGCCAGACAGCCTATAACCATGGTAGCCGCATAAAACGGAGCAGACACCATCAGACTGATGATAAGCTTGCTGTTGATGATATCTCTGTTTCTGACCGGCAGAGACTGAAGTACCCACCATTGCCTGCCCTCCATGGAAAAAGTGGCTATGGTCAGCGGTGTGGCAGACATGAAAAACCCGACCAGAAACGGGAACGCGCCATCGACAGCATAAATTCCTGTGAACTCCTCCACAGTTTTCGGTCCGAGGAACAACAGTGCCAGCGCCAGCACCATGGTCAGCACATACAGCATCAGGGTACCGCTGATATACACCGACGATGACACGTAGTGGCGCCACTCCCTCGCCACCAGACTCTTAAGCACGGAAGACTGATCCAGTGTTCCCAGCTTGTAATTCTTGCTGGCGGTCTTACTGTTGACTGCCATGCAGATCTTCAGATAGTTTCTTTTCAGGATCTGTGCCATGACATAGAACAACCCGATCGACACCGCTATGGCCGGCAGCAGATATAACGGATTCCCATCCGAGACAGCGCGCCCGAACCACTGGGCGAAGGGATAAAGTCTGCCGGACCAGATGTCGATAAGCTGAGCCACCTGCCTTATGGAGCCGTTGCTGCCCTGTCCTACCATTCTGTTGAACGCCATCCACAGGATCATGGCCGGTATGACGAACAGGATCGTCATTATTGCCGAGATCACCTTGCCGTGCCTCATCCTTGCCGTTTTCGACTTTACCAGAGCGCCGACCAGCGAGCCGATCACCATGGGAATGAACGGCATCACAATTATGCCGATGATGCAGTCCATATAGAATATAACTCCCGGCTTCAGCGTAAAAGCGCAGACGATCATGGCGGGCACCATTATCACCGCGCCCCAGATGAAATTGGTCACATACATATAAAGGAACCTGCTGGTGATCACCGCTTCCTGTCTTACAGGCATCGTGAGCATCAGCTCAAATGTACCCAGCTGATAGAGTGTATCCCCCGCCTGCATGATCGTAAAGACCATTATTACCACGCTGGCCAGAAAATACGCCAGTACCGGAATGGATTCAACTATACCGCTAAAGGAAAAGGCTGCGGCGATCAGCGCCGAAGCTATCCCTATGAACACAAAATTCATTACCTGCGCCAGAAAAGACGCCTCGTTGCTGCTCCTTTTCAAGTGGTCTCTGCTGTATCTGGATTCATTGCGCCCGTAAATATTACAGGTCTGGATCGACGTCAGCAGCCTAATCTGTTTCCACATGACCTACGACCTCCATAAACCTGTTCTCCAGAGTTTCTCCCTTTGTCAGTTCTTCCATGGAACCGTCGGCAATCAGCCTGCCGTCCTTGATGATGGCGACCTTGTTGCAGAGCTTCTCCGCCACATCCAGTACATGGGTTGAGAAGAATATCGCTCCTCCGGCATCACAAACCTGTCTCATTTTGTTCTTCAACAAAAGAGACGCTTCAGGGTCAAGTCCAACAAAGGGCTCATCCATTATGATCAGTCTGGGCTCATGTATGAGAGCGCTGATTATTGCCAGCCTCTGGCGCATTCCGTGGGAATATGAAGAGATCAGATCTCCCAGAGCTCTGGTGATCTCGAAGGCCTCCGCTTCTTCTGCAATGCGGTTTTCTCTTTCCTCTTTGGAAATGCCATAGATATCACATATGAAATTCAGATACTGTATACCCGTAAGATATCCGAACAGATCCGGGTTGTCAGGTATATAGGCGATGTCCGCCTTGCATTTCAGCGGGTCCTCTCTCACCGAAATGCCGTTGATTTCTATCTCCCCTGCATCGAAATCGTGGATACCCACCACGCACTTGATAGTTGTGGTTTTTCCGGCGCCGTTACTGCCGATGAAACCATATATGTCGCCAGCCTCCACATTCAGATTCAGATCAGCCACTGCCGGCCGGCTGCCCTCATATGATTTGGTAAGATTCCTTATTGATAATACCATATTCTATTCTCCTGTCCCCAATATTAACTACTTTGTTAATTTTACCATATCACACCCGTATATCCAACTGCTTTCTGATGCACCGGTGCCAACGTGGACAGCATAAAAAACAGACCCGTCGGTACTGCCGATCGGGTCTGCATTGTCATGGTCTGTTATCAGGCGAAGAAATCTTTCATTTTCTGGGCAAAGCCGCTCTTCTTCTGGTAACATTCAGAACCCACTTTTTCTCCCATTTCTTTTATAGCCTTTTTCTGAGCGCTGTTCAGCTTGGTAGGCACCTCGATGTTCACCTTGACATAGAGATCTCCCATACGACCGTTTCTCACGTTTCTGACGCCCTTTCCCTTAAGTCTGAAAACGGTACCCGGCTGTGTGCCTGCAGGCACCTTATATGATACCTTGCCGTCAAGGGTAGGTACTGTAATGTCATCTCCAAGTGCTGCCTGATTAAAGGCAATTGGAATATCTATATACAGGTTATCTCTGTCACGCTTGAATATCTCATGAGGTTTTACGGAAATCACCACATAGAAATCTCCGTTAGGCCCTCCGTTTTCGCCGGGCTCGCCCTGACCTCTGATAGGAATCACACTGTCGTTGTCCACGCCGGCAGGAATGTCAACATTGATCTTGATGGTCTTCTTGACTTTTCCTGTTCCGTTGCAGTCCGGACAAGGGGTATCTATGATAGTACCCTTTCCGCCGCACTGCGGACAGGGACCGCTGCTCTGAAACTGTCCGAACGGAGTGCTCTGTACAGTATGTACCTGGCCGCTTCCGCCACACTTGGGGCACGTCTTCTTGGAAGTACCCGGAGCTGTGCCTTCGCCCTTACAGGTCGGACACTGAACATATTTGGTCACAGTCAGCGTTTTCTTGGTTCCAAATGCCGCCTCTTTGAAGTCGATCGTAATGTTCTTCTGAAGATCGCGACCCTTCATAGGGCCGTTTCTGGTCCTGGCGCCGCCGCCACCTCCAAAACCTCCGCCGCCGAACATGTCGCCGAACATATTGAATATATCATCAAATCCACCTGCTCCGCCAAAGCCTCCGAATCCTCCGGCACCTGCTCCGCCGAAACCGGCGTTCGGATCTACACCGGCAAAGCCAAATCTGTCATATTTGTTCTTCTTATCAGGGTCTGACAGAATGCCATAGGCTTCATTTACCTCTTTGAACTTTTCTTCAGCAGACTTGTCACCTGGGTTCCTGTCCGGATGGTATTTCAGAGCCATTTTTCTGAAGGCCTTTTTGATTTCGTCTTCACTTGCTCCTTTTTTCAGACCAAGAACCTCGTAATAATCTCTTTTTTCTGCCATACCTCTCACCTTCTTATTTACTGTACCTGATACTGTGCGCTTACGCACCAAAATTTGCCCCGGCGGCATCCGGTCTCCGGCGCCGCCTCAAGCAAATTTGATTGTTTCTCCCAAATATTCATGACGCAGACTGTGCGCCAGTTTATTATCGTTATTTCGCTGCGGTTCCGCAGTATCGCGGAAAATCAGCAAGCATTGCAAGCTTTATTTTTTCTCGTCATCATCCACAACAGTATAATCTGCATCTACAACATTATCTTTGTTGCCAGCTGCTCCGCCTGCTGTGTTTCCGCCTGCCGCTGCACCGGCACCCATGTCAGGGCCGGCGCCGGCTGCTCCGCCAGCGGCCTGCTGCTGCTGAGCTGCCTGCTCATAAAGTTTGGTCGATACGGCGTGGAATTTCTCAGTCAGGATCTCGGTCTTGGCCTTGATATCATCCGGATTGTTTGCTTCCAGAGCCTTCTTCAGATCCTCCTTGGCGTTTTCCACGTCAGCCTTTTCTGAATCCGAGATCTTTCCTTCCAGCTCTTTCAGAGCCTTCTCTGTTTCATATACAAGGGATTCGGCCTTGTTTTTCTCTTCGATCTCTTCCTTCTTCTTTTTGTCCTCTTCAGCATATTTTGCGGCCTCTTCGACTTTCTGCTTGATCTCATCGTCGGACAGGTTAGTTGAAGAAGTGATCGTTATGTTCTGCTGTTTTCCAGTTCCAAGGTCTTTGGCGGATACATTTACGATGCCGTTGGCGTCGATATCAAATGTTACCTCTATCTGAGGGATTCCTCTTGGAGCCGGTGCTATTCCGTTGAGCTGGAAACGTCCAAGTGTGATGTTTCCGGCAGCCATGTCTCTTTCACCCTGCATAACGTGGATGTCTACCGCGGTCTGATTGTCGGCAGCGGTGGAGAATATCTGGCTCTTCTTTGTAGGAATAGTAGTATTTCTCTCTATGAGCTTGGTTGCCACTCCGCCCAGTGTCTCGATAGACAGTGACAGCGGTGTCACGTCCAGCAGCAGAACGTCGTTGACTTCTCCGGTCAGTACGCCTGCCTGGATAGCGGCTCCTACTGCAACGCACTCGTCCGGGTTGATGCCCTTGAACGGCTCTTTGCCCGTTACTCTCTTCACTGCTTCCTGTACTGCCGGGATCCTTGTGGAACCGCCAACCAGGATGACCTTGGAGATATCTGCATTGCTGACGCCGGCATCTGCCATAGCCTTATTCATAGGCTCTATCGTTCTATTTACCAGATCAGCTGTCAGCTGGTCGAATTTTGCTCTCGTCAGATCCATGTTCATATGGAGAGGGCCTGCCTCTGTAACAGTGATGAACGGCAGATTGATATTGGTGGTCTGAGCGCTGGAAAGCTCTTTCTTGGCTTTCTCAGCAGCTTCCTTCAGTCTCTGAAGGGCCATCTTGTCTTTTCTCAGGTCTACACCGTTCTCCTGTGAGAATGAGTCGGCCATGTAGTTCATCAGTACGTTGTCGAAGTCGTCGCCTCCGAGGTGAGTATCACCGTTTGTCGCCAGAACTTCGAACACTCCGTCGCCCAGCTCCAGAATGGATACATCGAAGGTTCCGCCGCCCAGGTCGTATACCAGGATCTTATGTGATCCTTCTTCCTTGTCCAGTCCGTATGACAGTGATGCTGCCGTCGGCTCGTTGATGATTCTCTTTACATCAAGTCCGGCGATTCTTCCTGCATCCTTGGTTGCCTGCTTCTGTGCATCTGAGAAGTATGCAGGAACTGTGATTACAGCCTCTGTAACCTTTTCGCCCAGATAGCTTTCCGCATCTGTCTTCAGCTTGGTCAGGATCATTGCCGAAATGTCCTGCGGCGTATATTTCTTGCCGTCGATCTCTACGGTGAAATCTTCACCCATGTGTCTCTTGATCGATGTTATTGTTCTTTCAGGATTTGTTACTGCCTGTCTCTTGGCAGTCTCTCCAACAAGTCTTTCACCACTCTTTGCAAATCCTACTACGGACGGAGTCGTTCTGTTTCCTTCCGCGTTGGCGATAACTGTCGGATCGCCTCCCTCAAGTACTGCAACGCAGCTGTTTGTTGTTCCCAGATCTATACCTATTACTTTTGCCATTTTTATTATCCTCCTAATTATTTACCTTGACCATTGACGGTCTGATTACTTTACTGTTTAACGTATACCCCTTCTGCATGACCTCCGTGACCTTGCCGCTGTCATAATCGTCATTGTCCTCGGTCATTACCGCGTTGTGGAAATTAGGATCAAAGTCCTCTCCCAGCGCATTTATTTCTTCAAGCCCGGCCTTTTCTAAAACGCCCGTAAGCTGCTTGAATATCATTTCCATGCCTTCCGCATAGCCGTCATCGGCACTCTCATGTTTTAGCGCCCTTTCAAAATTGTCGACTACCTCCAGCAGCTGTGACACCAGTTTCTCATTGGCGTATGAGTAGATATCACCTTTTTCTTTTTCCGTTCTTCTCTTGTAATTCTGAAAATCCGCCATCAGCCTCAAATACTTGGTATTCAGAGCTTCGTCCTCTTCAGTTTTTTTCTCCTCAGCTTCGGCCTCATCTTTGGCCTCGTCCTCGGTCTTTTCTTCAGTTTCTTTTTGTTCCTCCTCAGGTATCTCAGTCTCTTCGGCTTTCTCCGCCTCAGGGCCTTTTTCTTCTTTAAGTTCCTCTTCCCTGAGCTTGCTGTCTTTGTTACTCATCTTCTTTACCCTCACCGCCTTCTAATCTAAAAGTGTTGTTCAGATTCTCCGTCAGATATTCAACTATCGAGGTTATTTCCCCGTACCGCATCCTCGTCGGTCCGATGACTCCGATCTTTCCGACCATCTGCCCATCTACATGATAGGTCGCGGTTATTAGTGAACAATCATTCATGTCGGCATCGGCGTTCTCTCCGCCGATGGTGACTATCATGCCATCCTCTCTGTCCATGAGCTTCTTGATGAAGTCTTCCTTTCTGTCGAACAAAGAGACGAAACTCTTGGCCCTCGCCAGATCGTTGTACTCCGGTATGTCGAATATGTTACTGAGCCCATCCATATAGAGATGTACATCCAGCATATCCGCCAGGGTACGCATGAAGTTTGGCATGATGTTTTCAGCCAGTCCGCTCATTGCTTCGATGTCAGTATTGAAGTCAGAAATTATATGACTTGTAAGTACATCTGTAAGCTTTCTGCCCTGATATGTATATGTAATATTCTTTGCAAGAATACGCAAAGCCTCTTCAGTATACGGAACCCTCAGTTTAAGGGCCGTATTGGATATCTTGCCGCTGTCCGCCACGATCATCAGCACCACCGTATGTTCATCCACCGGCAGCAGATTCACAAACCTCAGTGTATCGGCATCCTTGGTCGGTGTCATGGCGAAAGACGCCAGATTGGTGATGCGTGACAAAAGCTCCGCCGCGTGCTGGATAGTCTTGTCGAACTCCTCGATATCTGAACGCAGCGTTTCCTGAATGGTCTGACGCGCTTCCAGAGGAACCTCCACCTTATCCATCATGTTGTTGACGTATAATCTATAGGCCTTGTCCGACGGCACTCTGCCTGCCGATGTATGAGGATGGGTAAGGTAACCCATTTCCTCCAGGTCGCTCATCTCATTTCTGATGGTAGCCGGACTTATTGCCATATCGAATCTCTTGGCAAGGGTTCTCGAACCAACAGGCTCTGCCGATTTGACATAGTCACCTATGATGGCCTGCAAAATCTTAAGTTTTCTATCTGTTAATTCCATATGTTTCACTCCCTTGTTAGCACTCATTCGTTTCGAGTGCTAATCACCATATATAATGTACTACTTGGAGGCTCCAATGTCAACACTATTTGAGAAAATCTTTTTGTTTATTTGGTGAAGAAAACCCTGCCGATTTCATCAAAAACAAAGACACCGCCAGAAAGGCCGTTCCAATTATTACGACCACTGCAAATCTGTACGTACAGGCGTCCGAACGGAACATCAGAGCGCTTACTTTTGTGAAGGCCGGAGCTATGCACTGAGCCAGACTGTTGGCTGCCAGCATCACCGACAGCGCCAGGGTCACGCTTACCTTGCTTTCGATCTCGGCGATACGGACTGTACACTGGGCCATGACAAAGCTGACGCTGGTCCCGGCGACCGCTACGGCGATGAATACCGTGATGATACTGTCGGCAAAATACAGCACGGCTGCTCCGCCTATTATCAGAACAAAGGAGATCGGTATTATGGCCGCCCGGATATGCCTGCCCAGGAATCCATAGATGACTCCTGCTACGGCCCCGCCCATAAGGAACAGCGCTGTGACGGCACCTGCAGTCGACGCGCCTCCCATGTGATTTTCCGTAATATACATGGTCAGATTGCTTGGGATTATGTTATACATCGCGATGAACAAAAACATCACTATTATATACATCCAGGAACCCCGGCTTATGGCTGATCTTTTATCCGCAGCCGCTTCCGAGGCCTCTGCCCGAAGCGACGCTCTGGTCTCCCCCGGAAGGAACGCCATGGCGCATATGAACCCGGGTATGATCGCATAATATATCAGATAGACATGGGGCCAGCCCGTTTCGCAGAGGAACCCTGCTATCAGCGACAGACAGACGCCGCCCACTGTGGCGCATGATACCTGCTGGCCGCTTATGACCTCCCTGTCGTGACCTGTGAAATAGATGGCCATCAGCCCAGAATTGATCGGCATGTAAATGCCGATGCCAAGACCGAGCACCATGGCCCAGAAGAGCAGCAGGTAAATGCTGCCGTGGAAAAGAAGTCCTCCGGTGCCCGCTCCCATGATCATGACAGCCGAACAGGCGATGAGCCACTTCTTGGGAAGCCGCTGTGACAGCTTCCCTGAGATCACCGACGATATGCACATGAACAGTGCCGGCAGTGTCATCACCATCTGAACGACGGTGTCGCCCACCTGCGGGAAGGCATCGGAAATAGACGACAGTGCAGATGAAATGCCCATGGCAGACATCTGCATTATCGAAATGAGAAATATCGTTACCGCTATTTTTTTGTTTTGTTTCATACTACCTTTCAGATTTATCCCAGTCTCTGGTGCGGCTCACTGCCCGGCTCCAGCCGGCAAGCAGTTCTCCGCGGGTTTTCTCATCCATGGCAGGCGTGAACACCTGCTCGATGAGACAGTTTTCCTTTACATCATTTTTGTCCTTCCAGTAACCTGTCGCCAGGCCGGCAAGGTAGGCAGCGCCCAGCGATGTGGTCTCGATGCACGCCGGTCTTTCAACCGGGCAGCCCAGAATGTCTGCCTGGAACTGCATGAGGAAGTTGTTGGCGCATGCTCCGCCGTCCACCTTAAGCAGAGGCAGTCTGCCGCCCATGTCCTGGCTCATGGCGCCCAGCAGGTCGCTGCACTGATAAGCCATGGATTCAAGGGTGGCCCTCACCAGATGCTTTTTATTGGCGCCCCTGGTCAGACCGAATATGGCGCCGCGGGCATACGGATCCCAGTATGGCGCGCCCAGTCCGACAAAAGCCGGTACTACGAACACTCCCGCCGAATCCTCCACGGACAGAGCCATGGCTTCAGATTCAGCCGCGTTGCCGAGTATGTTCAGCTCATCGCGCAGCCACTGTATGGCTGCTCCGCAGACGAACACCGAACCTTCCAGCGCATAGTTGACCTTTCCGTCCAGGCCCCAGGCGATGGTCGTCAAAAGGCCGTTGCCGGAAACCACCGGCTTCTCTCCCGTATTCATCAGCAGGAAATTGCCCGTGCCATAGGTGCTCTTGGCCTCTCCCGGCTCGAAGCATGTCTGGCCGAACAAAGCCGCCTGCTGGTCGCCCGCCGCTCCCGCGATCTTCACAGGACCTCCGAACACCAGCTCCGCGCTCTCGCCGTAGATCCGGCTGGACGGCACCGGCTCAGGCAGCATGGTCCCCGGTATGTCGAGGACATCTAAGATTTCCTGATCCCATTCCAGCGTGTGGATGTTGAACATCATGGTCCTGGAAGCATTGGAATAGTCGGTCACGTGGACCCTGCCCTCCGTCATCTTCCAGATTAGCCAGGTCTCTATGGTTCCAAACAGAAGGTCTCCCTTTTCCGCCCGTTTCCTGGCTCCCGGCACGTTCTCCAGTATCCAGCGGAGCTTGGTTGCGCTGAAATACGCGTCCAGCAGCAGTCCGGTTTTGTTCTTAACCGATTCCACGAACCCGGGTATCGCCTTCAGAGTATCGCAGTATTCCGCGGTCCTTCGGCACTGCCATACGATGGCATGGCAGACAGGTTCGCCTGTATATCTGTCCCATACCACTGTGGTCTCACGCTGATTGGTGATACCTATGGCCTCTATGTTCTGATAGGATATCTCCGCTTTGAGCATGGCCTCGTGAGCAACGGTCATCTGAGTGGTCCAGATCTCGCCCGCGTCATGCTCGACCCAGCCCTCATGAGGAAAATATTGCTGAAATTCCTTCTGAGCCACGCTGATCTGATTCCCGCTCTTGTCGTATATTATGCATCGCGAGCTTGTGGTCCCCTGATCCAGGGACATGATGTATTTTTTCATTCCAGCCTCCTTACAGGTCCTGAGGATTGAAGAATTTCCGGCCTTTCTTTTCCTCGAACAAAGGATAATCCCTGTCCGGTCCGCATTCTTCTTTAGTTACCTCGTTGTCTATGCTGTCGAATTCAATGGCGCAGCAGTTTCCCGCGGCCTTTTCGCAGCGCGGATATCTGTCGCATTCGTAGATGTAGCACTTCTTTTCCATGGTGCACCTCCCGCTAAACAAAAATTGACATTATGGTATTGGAAATATCGATGCCTTCCTCAGACAGCCTGATCATGTCGCCGTCCTCGATGAGCTGTCCTTTGTCAAAAAACTCCTGCAGGTATTTTCTTCTGCCTTCATAGACTTCCCAGAAGTCCCTGCCCAGCCGCTCCTTAAAATCGGTCTTGCTGATGCCGCAGGTCCTGCGCAGTCCCGTGAACATGAACTCGCCGGCATTGTCGGCAAAGTCGTTGACGTGATATTCCTCTCTCGGTTTTTCAGTGAAGCGCACTCCCTCCATGAAGGAACTGGCGCTGTCGCCGATGCCCAGATAATCCTCAAAATCCCAGTATTTGATGTTGTGCCTGCACTCAAATCCCGGCCTTGCCGCGTTGGATATCTCATAGTGCTCATACCCCGCGGCCTTCAGACGCCTGATGGCCTCGTGGTACATGGCCCTGTCAAGCTCATCAGGTACGACTTCGAGTCTGCCCTCAAGATACTCATCGTAAAACGGCGTTTCATCTTCTACCTGCAGACTGTAGAATGAGATGTGCTCCGGAGCCATCCCGACTGCCCTGTCCAGGGTATCCGTCCACTGCTCCATGGTCTGCCCCGGTATAGCAAACATCAGATCGATGTTGATGTTGTCAAATCCGCATTTTCTTGCCAGTTCATAGGTTTCCAGAAAATCCCCGCTGTCGTGGGCACGTCCCAGCCTCTTCAGCAGCCCGTCATCAAATGACTGCAGTCCTATGGAAAGCCTGTTGATCCCCGCGGCTCTGTACCTCTTCAGGTTCCTGGCAGTCACCGTCCTGGGATTGGATTCAATGGTTATCTCAGCATCCGAGTCCACGGCAAAGCTCTCCCGTACCGCGCCCATTATGGCCTCTATGGCCTCAGGCTGCAGTATTGTGGGGGTCCCTCCTCCTATGAACACCGTGTCCACCAGATATTTCTTCCTGTATTCTTCGCCCCGCTCTCTGATCTTGCCGATGAGCCACTGGACGTAAGAAGTCTGGGCATCCTTTCCTCCTTCGCCGTCACCGACAGCATTGGAGTAGAACCCGCAGTAATTGCATCTCGACAAACAAAACGGAACATGTATGTATATTCCAAGCTTCTTCATCTGGCAGCCTCCCCGATCTCGAGTATCTGCCTGGAATCATATCCCTGCTTCTTGAACTCGCTCATCAGCGCTTCTATCCTGGTAAGATCCACCCGGATCAGGTGCAGCGCCGTCGGCAGCTTCTCTATCTTGCTCCGGTCCATGCCCCATGCCGCGATACCGGTATCATATTCTTCATCTTCAAATGGAATGACCCTTGCTGTCCCTGTCATCTGCAGGCCCATGAGATTCTCAAATCCGCCGTAAGACTCAAAGATGGCCACGGACACTCTGTCGTCCCCCTCCAGGTTTGCAAATTTCTTTCCCCCTTCACTGAGGAAATACAGGTGCCAGTCCACAAATCTGTATTCAATGGGAGTCACCCTCGGCCCATCCTCTCCGCAGGTGCCCAGCGCACAGGTGCTGTGTCCTTTCAGAGTCTCCTCGATCATTTTCTTCTTAATCTCCTGCGGACAATTGTTTTCCATGATATTATTTTCCTTCCTGCAGGTTCATCTCGAACCGCTCAAAATACCCGACCAGCTGACCCTCGTCATCTCTCACCGGATTTATGTATATGCGCTGATTATTCACGCCCACTCCCAGATAAATTTCGTTGCCGTGATTCTTCAGCTTTTCCACCGCGGCGATTATCTTCTCCTTGGATGTCTCATTATGACATTTGAACAAAGATTTCCCGATAAGGTCATCATAACCCCTCATCTGATAATACTGGTACTTTGCCGTCCTGTTCAGATACCTTATTATATGGTCACGATCCACATACACTATCGGATACGGTATCGAATCCAGTATGTGTCTCATCATTTCCAGTTCATTCATAACAATGCCTCCTTAACTCTTCAGACAATCCAGAGGGACCACATATACTCCGTCTTCTCTTCTGTAAGAAGAGCCGGATGCCGTCAAAATCATTTTAAATACAGGTGCTTTTCCTTCTACGATCTCAGCCAGCTTTTTCAGATTAGCAGCACCCTCATCTATCAGTTTCTCTCCTCCAAGCTTTATTTCTACGGCACCCCACCTGCCGTCCTTAAGATGTATCACCGCATCGCATTCCAGCCCCTTGCTGTCGCGATAATGCCTGACGGTTCCTCCCATAGCAGACGCATATATATTCAGGTCTCTGACTGCCATATCTTCAAAAAACAGCCCGAATGAATTCAGGTCCATCATCAGGTCTTCCGGCTCTATTCCCAAAGCACACGTTGCGATAGAAGTATCAACAAAATGTCTGGTCGGTGTCGTTCTCACCGCAGTTTTACTGCGCAGCTCCGGATTCCAGGCCTCCATATCCTCAATTATGAAAAGATCCTTCAGCGCTTCCACATAGTCATCCAGTGTTTTCGGATCCATAGTGCGATTATTATTTCCTATCACATCTGCACGAATCGTCTGCATGGATGCTTCTGTAGAAATATTTCGCGCATAGCTTTTCAGGACCATGCGCATCACCTCAGGCTTCTTGTTTCTGAACTTTTCATTTTCACTGTACTCGAAATTAAAAAGGCCATTATAATAGTTTTCCGTTACATCCAGCGCAATGTCCTGATCCGCAATCACGGAAAGGGGCCATCCTCCTCTGCACATCAAAAAAGCCATCCGCTTCAACGAACTACCGGTGTTTTCATCAAAAACATCGGCGTTTTCATCATCGAACAATTTCATTAATGAAACGGTTCCGCTCGATTCCTTTGCTTCAAAAAGTGACATGGATCTCATTCTTACTACAGATATTCTGCCTGCGCCGGAATGATATATCTTGCTTTTATCGGCAGGCGTTGAGCTTCCTGTCATGATAAACTGACCGAATCCAGGATTTTCATCGATCCAGCCTCTGACCTCATTCCAAATATCAGGAACCGTCTGCCATTCATCTATGACTCTTGGTGTCTTACCACGCAGCACGCCTTGAGTCTCAAGCCTGGCCAGGTTTATCGCACTGCTGGTATTCAGCCTGATCGAACTCTCAGCATATCTCATGGCCGTTGTAGTCTTACCGCAGAATTTCGGTCCTTCCACAGCCACAGCGCCGCTTGATTTCATCTTGCGTTCAATTTCATTTTCTATATATCTGGTATAGTATTCCATACACGGTACCTCCTAAACAGTTATTCCTCAATTGAAATTATACCGCGATTTTCATCATATTTCAAGAAATTCCCAAGATTGTACCGTTTTAATTCCCAAGATTGTACCGTTTTAATTCCCAAGATTGTACCGTTTTAATTCCCAAGATTGTACCACTGCTGTATCCAGTCGATCCGAACACAACCGATATCGGGGACAGCGCGTGAGGGCAACGGCTGGCTGGAAATCGTCTGTCGCGAGGACAGCGCGTGAGGGCAACGGACTGCTGCCCCTATTTGCTCTCGTCGTATTTCAGCACGGCGGTGAATGCCTCCTGCGGCACCTCCACCTTTCCGAACTGGCGCATGCGCTTCTTGCCTTCCTTCTGCTTTTCCAGCAGCTTTTTCTTACGTGAAATATCGCCGCCGTAGCATTTGGCTATGACGTCCTTTCTGTAAGCCTTGACGGTCTCGCGGGCGATGACCTTCTGTCCGACGGCAGCCTGTATAGGCACCTCGAACTGGTGCATCGGAATTATGTCTTTCAGTTTTTCGCAGACAAAACGTCCGCGGGCGTAAGCCTCGGATTCGTGGACGATCATGGAAAAAGCGTCGACAAGGTCTTTGTTCAGCAGAACATCCAGCTTGACCAGACTCGATTTCTCATATCGTATGAATTCATAGTCCAGTGAGCCGTAGCCCTTGGTCTTGGATTTCAGCGCGTCAAAGAAATCGTAGATTACCTCGTTGAGGGGCATCTCGTAGTGCAGGTCCACACGCTCTGTGGTGATGTAGTCCATGCTCAGCATCTTGCCCCGACGCTGCTGGCAGAGTTCCATGATGGTGCCCACATATTCCTTAGGAATCATGATGTCAGCCTTGACTATGGGCTCTTCGATGTGGTCTATCTCCGCAGGATCCGGCAGATTAGTCGGATTCTGTATCATTTCTACGGTACCGTCATTGAGTATGACCTTGTACACCACGCTTGGCGATGTGGTGACCACGGCCAGGTTGAACTCACGTTCCAGACGTTCCACGATGATCTCCATGTGGAGAAGTCCCAGAAATCCGCAGCGGAAACCAAAGCCCAGCGCTGTAGATGTCTCAGGCTCGAACAAAAATGCCGCGTCGTTTACCTGCAGTTTCTCCAGGGCGTCTTTCACCGGCTCGTACTTTTCTCCCTCGGCCGGATAAATGCCGCAGTAGACCATGGACTGGATCTTTTTATAGCCCGGCATAGGATCTGACGTAGGAGCTTTGTCCAGTGTAACGGTATCTCCGACTCTGGCATCCCTGACCTGCTTGATGCTGGCGCAGATATAGCCTACGTCACCGGCGCTGAGGAACTTTGTCGGCACATGGCCGGGAGCCATGACGCCTACCTCGGTGACCTCATATACCTTCCTGGTGCTCATGAGCCTGATCATGTCGCCGACTTTGACTGATCCGTCAAATATGCGGACAAAGATGACCACGCCCTTGTAGTTGTCGTAGATGGAATCGAAGATCAGGGCCTTGAGCCTGCCGTCTTCGTCGCCGGTCGGAGGCGGTATCACCTCCACGATCTTCTCCAGGAGCTCATCGATGCCGATGCCCTCCTTGGCTGAAACCAGCGGCGCATCCTCGGCGTCGATGCCGATCATGTCCTCTATCTCATGTTTTGTTTCCTCAGGTCTGGCACTGGCCAGATCTATTTTGTTCAGGCACGGCAAGATCTCCAGGTCTTCATCCATGGCCAGATATACGTTGCCCATGGTCTGAGCCTCGACCCCCTGAGTGGCATCCACCACCAGCACCGCGCCTTCACAGGCCGCAAGGCTTCTGGAGACTTCGTAGGTGAAGTCCACATGGCCCGGCGTGTCGATGAGATTAAAGATGTACTCGTTGCCGTCCTTGGCTTTATAGACCAGCCTGGTGGTCTGCAGCTTGATGGTTATGCCGCGTTCACGTTCCAGATCCATGTTGTCCAGGAACTGCTCTTTCATGTCGCGGTGAGCCACCAGCCCCGTATTCTCGATGATACGGTCAGCCAGGGTGGATTTGCCGTGGTCTATATGTGCGATTATGCTGAAATTTCTTATATACTTCTGATTCATTATTTTCCTGCCTTTACTTTTGCTACAGTTATTTTATACTAAACATAAGGTTGTTTCAAGGTTTTTGAATTACCTCTTGCAATCGTCGCAACTATATTGTATACTTATAGTCGCGAATTTAGCAAATAATGCTGAAAAATTTAAGATAGTGGGGTGAAAATCAATGGCAAACATTAAATCCGCAAAGAAAAGAATCAAGGTTATCGACAAGAAGACAGTACAGAACAGACGAATCAAAGAGAATCTGAAATCGATCCTCAAGGATTACGACCAGACTCTGGCTTCAGGCGACATGGAAGCTGCCGCAGAGAAAAGGACGCTGGCTGAGAAAAAGCTTAAACAGGCTGCAGCAAAGCATACCATTTCCAAACAGCAGGCAAGCAGAAGGGTTTCTCAGATAACAAAGAGATTCAACGCAGCAAACGCTGCAAAATAAGTCTCACCCGTCCCCACCTGTGTATAAGCTAAATACACATGCAATGAGCATAAAAAACGATGGAAAGTGTCTCCCATCGTTTTTGTTTTGCCAAAAATGTGATAGAATATGGTTAAACAAAAAAGAAAGGAAGTAAAACTATGTCATTACACATTGCAGTAGATAATAAAGCACCCGTAGCCAAGACGGTCCTCATGCCCGGTGACCCTCTGAGGGCTCAGTTCATCGCCGAGAATTTTCTGACGGATCCGGTCAGGTATACGGAGATCAGAAACATGTACGGTTACACCGGAACTTACAAGGGCGTGCCGGTTTCCGTGCAGGGAAGCGGCATGGGCATGCCTTCCATGGGAATCTATTCCTGGGAACTGTTTGCACAGCACGATGTTGAGAACATCATCAGAGTCGGTACCGCCGGCGGTTTTACCAGTGACGTGGGCGTAGGCGAGATCGTAGTCAGCCTGGCTGCATCCACTGACTCAAACTATCAGCACATTTTCGATCTCAACGGCAGTTATTCTCCGTCCTGCAGCTACAAGCTGCTGCAGAAGATGATGGAGGCCGGCGAAGAGACCGGCATCAGATTCACCGCCGGCAACACCTTCTCCAGCGACTGCTTCTATGAAGTAGACGATGACTGGTGGAAGAAGTGGGCATCACTTGGTGTTCTGGCAGTTGAGATGGAAGCCGCCGCTCTGTATATGAACGCCGCCTACCATCACAAAAACGCCCTGGCCATCATGACCATCAGCGATCACTTCGTTACCGGCGAAGCTACCACCGCTGAAGAACGCGAGAAGACCTTCACCAGCATGATGGAACTGGCCCTTGAGACAGCTGTAAAACTTTAAAAAGAGAGATTACAAAAACTAAAACGGAGCCTTGATCAAAGGCTCCGTTTTAGTTACTTCTACAGTTTAATTTCTTAACCTGCAAAAAAAAGTGTGTTGTGTGTGTGTTGTGTATGAAATTGATTTATCGATCAAAACCATTGTAGTATAAACGAGTTACTACATGGTTATTTTCGCCCGAAAATCACTGCTTTTTTGTGGTTTTCGCCTCCATTTTTTTTACGTGAGCGGATTCTACTATATCCATACCGTGGATCACGCCAAAATCGCTGTTCTCGCGATGATTTTCAAAGTATGCTTCTATCCTGTCAGCTATCATCACCGCATTCTCTTCAGTGACGTTGACAAAAAGCACAGTGAACTGGGTCGGGCCCGACCTGGTAAACACGTCGCCCTGCCTCAGCATAAATGAGAGAGCATTTTCCAGTATCTTCATGTTCTCTTCTTTTTCTTTTTTCGTCACGCTTGCGCCCTTGCGCACTCCCAGAGAATATACTGAAATACGCGCGTCATCGTAATATCTGCCCAGTCTTCTGGCCGTAAGCCTGTATATCTGCTTGAATTCGCCAAACTCGACCATCATACTGGAAACATAGTCTATTTTTTCTTCCAGCGCCCTGGTCAGATCCTCAGGCGACTCATTTCTGTTAGGCCGGTCCTTCATTATTTCCTTATACGCGGACTCGAATTCAATGCCCGGCGATGCCCCGTACTCGGCCTGCATCATTTCCTTTACCTTTTCATACATGGCCGATGCCGATTCATATTCCTCCATGGCCGCATATGCAGTGATCAGGAAATAGTAATATGACTCTTCATATGGCTGCCTTAAAAGGGCAGCACTGCATATCTCCACGATCTTCTGAAAATCGCCTCTGTCTGTCAGGATATTCTGCGTCTTCTCCACAGCGTCTCTGTACATGTTGGCATACTGGGTCTGCAGTGCCAGCGCCCAGCTGCTGCTCTGAGTCATGCTCAGTACATTTCCCTTGAAATAATCCAGCGCCTCCAGCAGGATATCCAGCTTCTTATCGTCTGAAAGAGCTGACTTTTCCGAAGCCTTGATCAGTTTTTCAAACTCCATGATATCGACCTCATAGGCTATATCATCGTTAAATGAATACGTGCCATGAGCATTGAGGATCACTTCTTTTCCAGGAACAAAATCCAGCGTGTCTATTTCCTTGCGCAGTTTAAACACAAGTACTTTCAGTGAATTAAGAGGATTGGTCACCTCTGTGTCGTGCCAAAGCACATCGATCAGTTCCTCCTGGCTCACCGTTCTGTCATGATTAAGCAGCAGATACTCGAACAGCATCCACATTTTCTTGGCATTCCCTTTTGACTTACTGGTTCCAATCGACTTATCACCACAGCTTACACTAAAACCGCCTAATGTCTTTATCTCCAGTTTTGCATCCACATAGATCACATCCTTTTCACTTGAGGGCTTTCCCCTTAACAGTTTTTGCCAACGCTCTCCGCGCAGCCTCATTATCTCCTATCCACGGAAGCCTTCCGCCTTCGTAATACATATATGATTCATCACCTTTACCAAGTATCAACACCAGGTCGCCTTTGTGTGCCATGCTGATTGCCTTTTCTATGGCCTTCTCACGGTTCTCCACAAATATCCCCTCACATCCGCTTTTTCTAACGCCTGCAAGGATCATTTCTGCTATATCCGCCGCTTTTTCGTTGCGGGGATCCTGTTCAGTGACCACCGCGGCCCTGCAGTGTCTGCCCGCTATGCTGCCCATGACCTCACGTTTGACTTTGTCCCTCTTGCCGGGGCAGCCAAAGACCGCGTAGATTTCTCCGCCGTCTTTTGTTATTATATCCCCATACGAAAATACCTTTTCATATCCGTCCGGAGTATGGGCATAATCCACGATGACCGTGAAATCCTGACCCATATCCACTCTTTCCATTCTTCCGTCCACCTGAGGAATGCTCTTTACCAGCGGAACTATTCTCTCCAGGGACATGCCCATCTCGTGCATCGCCGCCATGGCGCCCAGCAGATTATATATGTTATATAAAGCCACCATATTGGTCGTGACTTCATAGCTCTCGTCTTTATGCAACAAAGTAAAGCTGGTCTGTGAGGCGGAGAATTCTATGTTCTCAGCCATGTAGTCAGCCTTACCAAGTATTCCGGTCCCATAAGTCACATATCTGCAGCTGCAGCATTCCTTAAGGCCTTCTATGCTGAGTTCGTCGTCTGCATTGAGGACGCAGACCCCTGTGCTCTTCATGTTCCTGAACAGCTGTTTCTTGGCATCGAAGTAGTTTTTCATGGTCTTATGGTAATCCAGATGATCATAGGTCAGATTAGTAAATATGGCGCAGTCAAAGTCGACAGCATCAACTCTTCCCATCGACAATCCGTGTGAACTCACCTCCATGGCCACAGCCTTCATGCCATGTTCAACCATCTCTCTGAGATCCGAGTGAAGCTCGATCTGATCAGGGGTCGTCAGGCTCGGTATCCTGCTGTAGTCACCATATCTGACAGCTATGGTGCCCATGTATCCGCAAGGCTTTTCTTCCGAATAAATATCGCTGATAATACTGGAAATCGTCGATTTCCCATTGGTTCCCGTAGTGCCGAAAACCGTGAGTCTGCTGCTTGGTCTGCCGTTGAATATGTCACAGACCCTGTTGATCTCGCTTCTCATATCAGCAACTTTTATATATACCACGTCCGGTTTTTTTTCTATTTCTTTAGTATGGACCACCGCCACCGCTCCGGCAGCAGCCGCCTTGACGGCATAATCATGGCCGTCGGCTTCAAGGCCCTCTATGCAGAAGAACATATCCCCCTGTTTCACTGTACGTGAGTCGAGAGACAATCCTGTTATTTCAATATCAGAATCTATATCAAAAAGTTTTGACAAAAGCATATTTATTCAGCCTCCATATTACTTTATTATATAATTAAAGCGTTCACTTGTCAAAACAAACGTAAAATTCAGCATCTCAACTTCCATGCGCCGCACAGAAGCGCCACGATAATACCTGCCAGAAACAGCATCATCCCCGCTCCAAACATATATATAACCATCTGCGAGGTTACCGTATCTGTGCCCAGAACCCCCCTCCATATGGACCCTGCCATGATCAGAAGTACTCCAAAGCATACGCATCCGTTGGACAGCCTGCTCCTCAGCTCAGGCAGGAGATATATCAAACCGCTGTATACCGCGCCTATGGCCGGCCACACAAACAAATAATCCATATAGAAAGAGGAGATGTCCGATGCATTTACATAGATAATGCTTCCGGCAGCTGTCGCCACTGCAAATGCCAGCATAATTTTCCACTGCATGGAATATGGCTTTTTTCTGATTCTATTATTCTGTACCATTCCAATCATCTCTTTCACCTCCCTTCACAATAACCAATATACTATGTCATAATGTAATATTAATGGTACTAATTTGGTACAAATTTGGTATTAATATGTTGATTCCATGGACTTGCTCCGTCTTCAGCCAGACAAAAAAATCCCCCCGCACCGTCGTCCACGGTGCGGGGGCTGAAAAAATCATAGAATTCTCAGGCTTTGATCGGTCCATCGTGTTCATAAGCAGGCATCAGGCTCAGCTTGAACAGATTGGTTCTGTGTTTGGCATCTATCTTTTTCTTTGTTTCAGGATCCTCACAGACGCCGGTCCTGATATAGCGGTCAAGGGCATCGTATGTGAAGCCCAGATGTTCTTCATCTGTCAGCGGTGTCAGACCGTCGATAGGTACCTTGAAAACCAGTTCGTGAGGCAGCCCCAGTTCAACGCCCACTGCCCTGACCTCCTGTACGGTCAGATGTGACAGAGGTGAAAAGTCACCGGCACCGTCGCCATATCGCGTCGCGTAGCCGACCCAGTCCTCAGAGAGATTGCAGGTGTTGGCTACTCTGCCATTCATGGACTGGGCGACTGCATATGTCGCAGCCATGCGCAGCCTTGCCGGCAGGTTGGTCACCGTCTGCTGAGCTATCTCGCAGTCCAGTTTATCCTTCATCTCCTTCATCAGGCCATCAAAACAGTTTTTGATATTGACCACCGTATGGTCTATGCCCAGATGGGCCACCAGCTGTCTGGACGCGTCGATGTCCGCCTGCTCTCCATTTGGCAGGAGCACTCCGAACACCCTGTCACGTCCCAGGGCTTCCACACAAAGGGCTGCAACAACGGAGCTGTCCTTGCCTCCGCTTATGGCCACCACCGCCCTGCAGTCAGGTCCGTTTTGTTCAAAGAAGTCTCTGATCCACTGAACCAGATCTTCCTTTACTTTTTTCGCATCAAAATTCTTGTCGTACAGTTCGCTCATTTTTGCCTCCAACTATTTAATATTTATCTGACAGCTCTCCATGGCCGACAATGCTGTCTCGTGACTTGCCGGTGTTACGCCCGCGCAGAGTCCGCCGAGGACCGCGACTTCCGTTTCCGGAAACGCCGCCTTCATGATCATGGCGTTTGATATTACGCAGATATCTGTACACACACCGCAGAATTCAACGGTCTCAGGCATTCCGTCCAGTTTTTCCCTGATCCACTGGGGCAGATACATGGAGCCGAAGGACGGCTTGTCGAAAACGTTGCCCTCACGGCCTTCCATTACAAATTCTCTCAGTCCGGGTACGATCTGCCATCCCCCGGTTCCGGCGATGCAGTGCGGTACCGGCAGCAGCCTGCCTTCCTGGGTCCCGAGATAATCTGCGTCATGGGTATCACGTGTAAAAAACACAGGTATGCCTTTGTTCACGTATTCCCCCACCTTTGCGGCAACGTCGGCGACTATTTTTTCAGCCTCCGCGTTTTTAAGCGCTCCTGTAACAAAATCATTCTGCATGTCTATGACGACCAGCACTTTATCTTCCATTTCGAGCCTCCTAAAGCCTTTTATCGATTAATAATTATATCACGGCGGCAGCGATAAATCCATATTGAAGTCTTCATGTCGCCAAACTTGTTGGCTTTTTTCCGATAATTTGCTATAATAAAGCATCAAAGTATTAATCTGGGTAAACAGAAAGGGAATTGATCATGAAATACAACATTGTAGGGGAGCCGCTCCCGGCAGTTATCTGCGACGTGGAAAACGGCGAAACACTTATCACTGAACGCGGCGCCATGTGCTGGATGAGTCCGAACATGAAGATGGACACCAGCGCCAACGGAGGTATCGGAAAAGCTCTGGGCCGTATGTTTGCAGGGGACAGCATCTTTCAGAACAAATATACCGCTCAGGGAGGGCCTGGACAGATAGCGTTTGCATCTTCTTTTCCTGGCCAGATCAGGGCCTTTGATATTGCGCCCGGCAGAGAAATAGTGGCTCAGAAATCGGCTTTTCTGGCCAGCGAGGTATCGGTAGAACTTTCGATATTCTTCCAGAAGAAGATCGGCTCCGGCCTGTTCGGAGGCGAGGGCTTCATCATGCAGAAGCTTTCAGGCAGCGGCACTGCATTTCTTGAGCTGGACGGCTACATATGTGAATACAATCTGGCCTCCGGTCAGAGCATCATCATAGATACCGGCTATCTGGCAGCTATGGATGCTACCTGCTCACTGGAGATCGTCACGGTTCCGGGCGTCAAGAACATGTTCCTCGGCGGCGAAGGCATCTTCAACACGGTAGTGCGCGGCCCCGGCCGGGTGCTGCTCCAGACCATGCCGGCCAACGCGGTTGCAGATTCTCTGCGTCCGTTCTTTCCGTCAAACAACAACTGATCATTATATGCAAAAAGCCGGTCATCGCGACCGGCTTTTAATTTCCAGCTATTTGCTGAGGCTGAATTTTTTGAACAAAATTATCGTTGTGGCAAATCCGGAAAGTCCTCCGCAGATCACTGCTGTAATTATATTGCCCATTACGTTGGCTCCGACTGTGGCAGGAATGCCCTTTTCACCTATTATGAGTCCAACTACGAGTGCGGTGATGACAGCGCTTATAACTGCGCTTACAATAAAATTCTGTACTGCATTTTTTCTCATTTTCTTTTCCTCCAAATAATGTGATTAAAAATTATCCTTCTGCTCTGCGTAAAGCTGAGGCAGTATGGTGGCAAGGTGTCCGAATTCCTTCAGATTGTGAGCAAAGAGCCCCATAGGTACTTCCACCGGGATCCTCACGCCGTCTGGTACCAGCTTGACCACATGTCCATCGACCAGCCCCCAGCCGATCCAGAATCTGCTCCTGAGCTCAATTCCTCCGGGGATTTCCCTTACCATATGGGTCATGATCGCCGCAACGCCCTGTCCCGGAACAGGTCCGTGTCCATTGGCGCACATCATGGCCGCGCAGGCATCGGTCCCGACTTTGGCTTCGTCGTATCCCAGCTCATGGGGATATCTGAACTCAAGAACCAGATCATCAGGTCCCGGTCCGATATCCTCCCTTACCAGGTGGACAGTGCCCCAGGTCTTCTCCCTCATCGGCACCGACGGATCAAATGCCTTCTCCGGCATCTGCTGTCTGGCAAAGTAATGATCCTCCGGATCCCATATCCTGTATCTCATATCTTCCAGCGGATGCCATGCAAACCACCATTCAAACATTTCAGGCGTCACGCCAGCCATTTCGGTCTTGTTGGCCAGATAAGCGCTGCCGTCTTCCATGACGCAGTATCCCACCTCACACGGAAGATATCCCGGGTCGAACAATTTGTTCCTGTCCTCTATCTTCAGCGCCAGAGACGGATCTATCGGTCCTGCCTCCAGGATCCTTATCTTCTCCTCCGGTATCGGCGTTATCGGCAGGTCATAATATTTTGCATACGGCAGACTTCTCTCTTCCGCCGTCAAAACTGGTCTGATGCTCATTTCATTTTCTCCTTTCGCGAGGTTCTCTCTTTTGTTAACTCATTAACAAAGCACAAACCGTGCCAAATTCATAAAGCGTTGAAATTTCATAATTAAATAAAAGATCAGCCAGAAGTATTGTGTAAATATTGAACAGGTGTTAAAATGCACCTATAAATATATTGAACATTATGGAGGTACGTCATGGGAACTATCAAGCTTACTCGCGGGCAGATTATGACAAGAGGCGGCACCCTGGATGCACTGATGGACGATCTTTTTGATGTATCCATCCTGGTGGACAGGGACTGCCGTATACTCTACATAAGCAAAAGAGCTTTTCGGGAGCTTTCTGAAGGACAAAGCTACATCGGCAGTGATATTTCTTCTCTGGATACCATATCGCCCTTCCGTGAGGTGATCGATTCCGGCAAGGCCCGTACCGGCATGCTTCTGGAGATCCACGGCCGCAAATGCATTTCCAACAATTTTCCTATCGAAGACAACGGCGAGATCATCGGCGCCATGGGCACCATCATCTTCCGCGATCTCAAGCGTATCAAAAGGATATTCTCCGACACCGGCGGCATTGGCGACAGCCTCGGCGATGTCTACGACAAGATCTCCCGTATGGAATCCGGCTATACCTTCGAAGACTATATCGGAGAGGATGACACGGTCAGGCTCCTGATCGACAAAGCTCAGCGGGCAGCAGAAAGCAGCCTTCCCATACTGATAATCGGAGAAACGGGCACCGGCAAGGAGATCATAGCGTCCGCCATACACAGCGCCCGCTACAGAGACAGTTTTTCACCATACGTGACCATAAACTGCACGGCCATACCGGAAAACCTGCTGGAATCCGAACTCTTCGGCCACGAAAAGGGCGCGTTCACAGGGGCAGACGCAACCAGACGGGGAAAATTCGAGCAGGCGTCAGGCGGCGATATCCTTCTCGATGAAATAGGAGATATGAATTTCAATATGCAGGGCAAGCTGCTGCGCGTACTGGAATCCAGAGAATTCGAGCGGGTGGGCGGCAACAGCGTCATAGCCCTGCGGGCCGGCATCATCGCCTCCACCAATAAAAATCTCTACGCGCTCAGCGAGGAGCGGAAATTCCGCGCAGACCTTTACTACAGACTCAGCGCAATCGAGCTCTTTGTTCCCCCGCTGCGGGCGAGGAACCGGGACATACCGCTGCTCATAGACTACTTCTGCGAAGACCTGGACATCCGGCTGGATCTCACCAGTTCAGCCATGGGCATGCTGATGGATTACTCCTGGCCCGGCAACGTCAGACAGCTGCGCAATCTGGTCCAGCGTATGTCCATATTCTATGCCGGCCGCCAGATCACAGAAAACGATATCGACGGCGAACTGCGCATAGGCCAGCGTACATACAACGAAGCCTTCGGCTTCACCTCGCCAGACGACGCGGCGCCGCTGAGCGCCATGGACAATTCGGAGCGCAGCGCCATCCTCATAGCCATGAAGAACTGCAGCGGCAATATTTCCGCTGCAGCCAGAGAACTGGGCATCAGCCGCGGCACTCTGTATAACAAGATAAAGAAATACGGACTTACCCATTAATACAACTCATTTATCTTTAACACCGTTCTGAAATGTGTTACAATAGTTTTTAATTTACAGGAAGCGAGAATCGATATGGATAATACGACTATCAACAGGATACAGGACAGCCGGCGCGTGGTCATCAAGGTCGGCACCAGCACCCTGCTACATGATAACGGCAAGCTGGATCTCAGGCATTTCAGCATGCTCTGCCGCGTCATGGCAGATCTGCAGAATGCAGGCCGAGAGGTCACTCTGGTGACATCAGGCGCCATCGGCGTAGGCCTCGGCAAACTGGGACTGAAAAAACGTCCCGACGAAACCAGCAAAAAACAGGCGCTTGCAGCCATCGGGCAGTGCGAGCTCATGTTCATGTACGACAAGCTCTTCGGAGAGTATAACCAGACGGTTGCCCAGATCCTGGTCACCGCCGATGTTCTCGACGAGCCCGAGACAAGAAGGAACGTTACCAACACCTTCAACCGTCTCATAGACATGGGGATAATCCCCATCGTCAATGAAAACGACACCGTGGCCACCACAGAACTTGAGGGCCGCAACATAGGCGACAACGATACCCTTTCCGCCATAGTTGCCAAGCTCATAGACGCGGATCTTCTGATCATCCTCACCGACATCGACGGGCTCTACGACGGCGACCCGGGCAAAGACCCCGACGCCCGCCTGATCCCCTTTGTCGATGTGATATCACCTGAGATACACAGACTGGCTGGTTCAGCCGGCACCAGATTCGGCACCGGCGGCATGTCCACCAAGATCCGAGCTGCGGAGATCGCCACCGGAGCCGGCATACCGTGCTTCGTCATCGCAGGCGACGATCCTGCCAATCTATATAAGATATTTGACGGCGAGAAAATAGGCACTCTATTTGCTCCCAGGGAGAAATAATCATGACAGAACTCGAAAAAATGGGCGGCCGCGCCAAGGCGGCGGCAAAAGCCCTCAGAACAGCATCAGCAGCTGACAAGACCGCAGCCCTGCAGTCGATCGCCGCTGCTCTTAGAACAAAAGCGGACCTGATTTTGTCCGCCAATGGGAAGGATCTTGCCGACGCGGCCGCCAACGGCATGTCGGAGTCCATGCAGGACAGGCTTCTGCTGACCAGAGACCGCATAGACGGCATGGCCGATGGGATTCTTGCCGTAACCCAGTGGCCTGATCCCGTCGGTAAAACCATGGAGGAATATGACCGTCCCAACGGTCTGCACATCAGGAAGGTAAGCGTGCCCCTGGGCGTAATAGGCATTATTTTTGAGGCCCGTCCCAACGTGACCAGCGACTGCGCCGCTCTCTGCATAAGAGCCGGCAACTCGGTCATTCTCCGCGGCGGCAGGGAGGCCTTCCGCTCAAACAGCGCCATAACGCAGGTAATGCGTGAGGCCCTGACCGGTTCCGCCCTGTCTGAGGACTGTATCCAGCTGGTGACAGATACCACCAGAGACTCAGCGACGGAAATGATGAATCTGACTCAGTACCTGGACGTGCTCATACCTCGCGGCGGCGCCGGGCTCATCAGAAGCGTGGTGGACAACGCCAGGGTACCGGTCATCGAAACCGGCGCCGGCAACTGCCACATCTACGTGGACAAAGCAGCCGATATAGAAATGGCTGCAGGCATAGTTTTCAACGCCAAGACCTCGCGTCCGTCAGTATGCAACGCAGCGGAAAAGCTGCTGATACATCAGGACATCGCGGAAACGGCCCTGCCTGTCATAGCCTCCAGGCTCAGATCCGGCAGCGTCGAGCTTCACGGCGATCAGTCCGCCATAAGCATCTTCAGTGACATGAAAGAGGCAGACGACGATGACTGGGGCAGAGAATATGTGGATCTGATCATGGGCGTCAAAGTGGTGGATTCGCTGGAAACAGCAGTAGATCACATCGAACGCTACTCCACCCACCACAGCGACTGCATCGTGACGGAAGACCCGGAAGCGGCGGAACGGTTCATGGCCGGCGTGGATTCAGCGGCCGTATACTGGAACGCCTCCACCCGCTTCACCGACGGCGGCGAACTGGGTCTGGGCGCCGAGATCGGCATATCCACCCAGAAACTGCATGCCAGAGGTCCCATGGGTGTCAACCAGCTGGTCACCTACAAGTATGAGATCAGCGGCAGCGGTCAAATAAGATGATTTTTGTTCCAGTTCAACACGTTGCACATACTTTATTGATGTTTTTTGTTTTTTTTCACAAAAAACTGTTGACATCCGAAAAATGTCATGCTAATATATAGAAAATCAAATACCACATAAACCTTTGAGGGAGAGTAAGTAAGCGCGGATGCTTGCATAAGAGAGAGTTGCCGATGGTGTGATGGCAGCATGTAAAGGCCGTACCGAATGGGCTCCTGAGGGCAAACCGAAAACACTTTATAAGCGAGTAGGCACGCCGGAGAAACAACTTCGTCAACAAATTGAGCATATGGTAGTATGCGCAGAGCGGACGCAGCAGCGTCAAGCCGGGTGGCACCGCAAGAGGAATCAACACTCTTGTCCCAGCAGATAACTGGGACAGGGGTGTTTTTAATTACAGCACCACCACTCCTGCCCATACCGTAATTCGAAAGGAGAAAACAAAATGACTACTGAACCTAAAATCCCTTACAAAATCTATCTTACTGAGGATGAAATGCCTAAAAACTACTACAACGTGAGAGCTGATATGAAGAAGAAACCGGCTCCCCTGCTGAATCCCGGAACTCTCGAGCCGATGACCGCCGAAGAACTGGGCCATGTATTCTGCGATGAGCTGGTACAGCAGGAACTCAACGACACAGATCAGCTGATCCCGATCCCGCAGGATATCAGAGATTTCTATAAGATGTACAGACCTTCACCGCTGGTAAGAGCTTACTGCCTTGAAGAAAAGCTGCAGACGCCTGCCAAGATCTACTACAAATTCGAGGGCAACAACACCAGCGGCAGCCACAAGCTGAATTCCGCCATCGCTCAGGCCTACTACGCCAAGAAGCAGGGCCTGAAGGGCGTCACCACCGAAACAGGTGCCGGCCAGTGGGGCACTGCCCTTTCCATGGCCTGCGCGTATCTGGATCTTGACTGCAAGGTATTCATGGTGAAGGTATCATATGAGCAAAAGCCTTTCCGCCGCGAGGTCATGAGGACCTATGGAGCCTCTGTGACTCCGTCCCCTTCCACGACCACAGAAGTAGGCAAAAAGATTCTGGCCGAGCATCCGGGAACCTCCGGAAGCCTTGGCTGCGCCATCTCCGAGGCCGTCGAGGCAGCCACCACCAGAGAAGGCTACAGATATGTACTGGGCAGCGTTTTGTCCCAGGTACTTCTCCATCAGAGCATCATCGGCCAGGAAACACTGGTTGCACTGGATAAATACGGCATCGAAGCAGACACAATCATCGGCTGCGCCGGCGGCGGTTCCAACCTGGGCGGACTCATCTCGCCTTTCATGGGACAAAAACTCCGCGGCGAAAAGGACTATCAGATCATCGCCGTTGAACCGGCATCATGCCCAAGCCTGACCAGAGGTCAGTACCTGTACGACTTCTGCGACACCGGCAAGGTATGCCCGCTGGCAAAGATGTACACCCTGGGCAGCGGTTTCATCCCGTCGCCTAACCACGCCGGCGGTCTCAGATACCACGGCATGAGCTCCATCGTATCCGAGCTGTACGATCAGGGACTTATCGAAGCCAGAAGCTACGAACAGACCGAGGTCTTCGAGGCTGCCGAGGAATTTGCAAGATGTGAAGGCATCCTGCCTGCTCCGGAAAGCAGCCACGCCATCAAGGCCGCCATGGACGAGGCTCTGAAGTGCAAAGAGACCGGCGAGGAGAAGACCATCGTCTTCGGACTTACCGGCACTGGATATTTCGACATGGTCGCCTACCAGAACTACAATGACGGTACAATGACCGACTACATCCCTACCGACGAAGACCTGAAACCGGGTTTTGCAGGCATCCCACAGTTCCCGGGCAACGAAATCAAGTAACTTTCCATAATAAAGAAGCGGCCGCGGCACTATATCAGTGCTGCGGCCGCGCCATTTCATCCGGCACTGCCTTTGTTCTGCCATTTACAATCCGTCTGTCATTCTTTTCTCCGCTTCAGTGACATGAAGACACCTATCACGCATAGGACGATAAAGATGTAGAAGCATTTGTGCATGGTGCCGATCAGCACCTCCGGAGCGGCATCCGCGAGAGCAGTCGTGCCCAGAGTGAAGCCGACGACTATGGTCACGATGGCCATGCTGCTGGAGTGGCCGACCGTCCTCATGGTGGCGAGGATGGAATTTGCGACACTGTAGTCAGCCCTGTCCACACAGCCCATGATGGCATTGGTGTTTGGCGATGAAAACAGCGCGAAGCCGAAGCCGACGATCAGGAGCGTCATGATGACGTACCAGAGCGGCGTGCTCAGCGACAGGAACGAGAACAGCACCAGGCCCAGTACGCAGAGACCCATTCCGGCGCTGGCCAGCTTATAAGGCGCGACTTTGTCTGAGAGTTTTCCCATAACAGGCGAAAAAGCTGCCTGGACAACAGGCATGAATATAAGGATCAGCCCGGCGGTCCTGGAGGAGTACCCCATTACCACCTGAAGATAGATGCTGACAAGATAGCTGATGGCAAAGGTGGCGCCATAGTTGAGCAGAGCCGCAAGATTTGACAGGGTGAACACCGCGTCATGAGAAAACATGGTAACGCGGATGACCGGATCTTTGGCTTTGCGCTCTACGGCAACAAAAGCCACGCCCAGGCAGATACCGGTGATCATAATGAGCCAGCCGTATCTCATCACTGAAAGGTTTGTCAGGCCGTACAGGAATGCCGTGACCATGGCAATGAACAAAATATTGCCGCCCAGATCGAGACTGGCGGTTCCGTCAGCTTTGTCCGTCTTTGGAATGCCGTGGGACGCAAATACCAGGGCGATCAGGGCTATGATGCCAGAAAGCACGAATATGGACTGCCATCCCAGGGTTCCGTTGAGGAAACCGCCTACCACAGGTCCCACTGACAGACCCACATAGACCGAAGCCGTGGATATTCCCAGTACACGGCCTCTTTCGGAGCCCGGGTAAACGCTGATCAGAATAGCGTTGTTGGTGGCGAATATCATAGAGGCCGCGATACCCTGCAGGGCACGCAGCGTCAGCATCATCCATATATTGACGGCAAAGGCGCACGCAAAAGAAATCACTGCAAATGAAATAATGCCCGTGACAAGGATTCGCCGGCGCCCCTTGGCGTCAGCTATCTTGCCCATGGGCACACTCAAAGCGGCCACTGCAAGTGTAAATGCCGTGACCACCCAGCCTATAAGCGCCGCGCTTACATCGAACTGCGTCTCCAGTGTCGGAATCGACAGATTCAGCGCGCTCCCCATGAAGGTGGTGATAAATGCAGTCACCACCGTCATTCGAAGAGTTGCCTTTTGTTCTTTTTCATCAAAACTCATGCTGTGACCTACTTCTTTGTAAACTCCGTATATATCGCTTTAACGGCATGGACGTAATCGGCATCATCGATGCCCACCGACATGCTGATCCTGCCGGAGCCGTTTTCTATGATCTTGACGTTGATACGCTTGCTGGCCAGAGCACCCAGCACCTTTACTGCGATGGCAGGCGATGTGCTCATCTCGCGGCCTACTATGGCGATCATGGCGATACCGGTGCTTACCGACACTTTAGTGGCCCCCGTCACCTGCTTTATCTCCGCTGTCAGCTCGCGGACCTTGCCCTTCATATCGTTTTCTCTGACGATTATATTCAGCGAATCTATGCCGGACAGCATATTTACGATCCTTATGCCCCGGTCTGAGAAGGATTTCATCAGGTTTGACCTGAAATTCGGATCTTCGTTGAGCTTATCTTTGTCCACCACTATGCTTGCGTAGCCCTTCTTGCCGGAAATGCCGGAGATGTCCAGCACATTCTGGTAGTAGTCAGCGTTCTGAACGATGAGGGTGCCCGGTTCATCCGGCCTGGCCGTGTTCCTGATGTTGATGGGAATGCCCACCTTTCTCACCGGGAATACCGCGTCCTCGTGCATCACGACCGCTCCCATGACGGAAAGCTCGCGCAGTTCTTTGTAGGTGATGATCGGTACCGTCAGCGGATCCTTGACGATCTTAGGATCGGCCATGAGGAAACCGGTGACGTCGGTCCAGTTCTCGTAGAGGTCGGCGCGGATGGCTTCGGCCACCAGGGCGCCTGTGATATCAGAACCGCCTCTGGAGAATGTGCGAACCATGCCATTCCCATCGATGCCGTAGAAACCCGGGACCACCGCGGTCTCATGGACTGCCAGCTCCTTGGCCAGCGCCTCGTGGGTCTTGTCCGGCAGGAACTCACCTTTGTCGTCAAAGAATATCACGTCTGCCGCGTCAACAAAATCATAGCCCAGGTATTCTGCCATGATCTTGCCGCACAGGTATTCACCGCGGCTCACCAGGTAATCCGTGCCTGCGCCTGCCGCCGTCTTCTTCTTTATCTCTTCTATTTCTCCGTCCAGGTCAAAGCTGATGCCGAGCCCGCGGATTATCTCCCTGTATCTGGCAGCCACCTTTATCAAAAGCGACTCCACCTGCGCGTCGGGGCCGGTGCACTCGATAAGTATGTCTGTGACCTTGATATCGCTCTCTCTGCGCTTGCCGGGAGCGGAAACCACCACGAACCTGCGTGCGTCATCGCTCCTGACCACCTCTGCAGCCTGCCTGAACCTGACCGCGTCTGCCAGCGATGTACCGCCGAATTTTGCCACCTTGAGGTCCGCCTTTTCCTGAATGACGGGCGCCAGATCCTCTTCATGGATCTGTCTGATGTCATACGGTGTGGACTGGTAAACAAAATAGTTCAGCCAGTTTGAATACAGCAGATTGGCACAGGAACGCCAGCGCACAACCGGCTCCTTGGTGTCGTCATCGCCCGGGAAATAGTTGCACGGTATCTTCGGAGAAAGACCGGCATCTTTGTCCCTGGTGTACTCCTTGAGTAGCGTATCCCAGTCATATTCCGAATGACCCATGACGAATATCTGCCTGTCGTTTTCCGACTTGACGCAGAAAACGCCGGCTTCATCGGAGCTGGAAATGATCTTCAGCTCCGGCACCGCCTCGATGTCCTCCCGGTAAACCGTGGTGTTCCTCGAGTGAGGAACGTAAAATGTATCGTCAAAGCCTCTGAAAAGCATGCCGTTCTTGTAATCCAGATGATGTTCGAATACACCCGACAGCTTTTCATCGAGTATGCGCTTCTTTATCCCGTAATGATAATAAAGGCCTGCCTGGGCGCCCCAGCATATGTGGAAGGTGCTGTGGACGTGGCTCTTGCTCCACTCCATGATCTCGCAGAGCTCATCCCAGTAGTCCACCTCTTCAAACTCCATGAGCTCCACCGGCGCTCCGGTGATTATCATGCCGTCGAAGTAACTGCTTCGGATCTGATCAAAGGTCTTGTAAAACGCTATCATATGTTCTTCTGAGGTGTTCTGCGCCTTGTGGGAACTGGTCTGAAGCAGCTCAAGCTCCACCTGCAGCGGCGAGTTTCCCAGCAGTCTTGTCAGCTGAGTCTCCGTATCCACCTTGGTGGGCATCAGATTCAATATCAATATCTGCAGCGGTCTGATATCCTGGGTCATGGCCCTGGAATCGGTCATGACGAATACGTTTTCCCTGGTCAGTGTATCCACTGCAGGCAAATTATTAGGTACTTTTATGGGCATAATTTATCGGCCTCCTTTATCTGAACGCGGCCACGCCGCGCTGTTTGCATAATACTTGAATTGTACCACAAAATACACCTCAGTTAAACCCGCGAGGTGAAGATTAAGCATAAATATATTGAAAATCTAATATATTTTCTCTATTTCTCCTATGATTTTCAGATACTCGTCCCTGACCTTCTGAGGCGCGATTATCTCAATATTGCTTCCCAGTTTGAGAAGATTGTTGTACAGCCCTTTGTTCTCCTGCGCTTTAATAACAAAGATGTCGCCGGCGCTGCCGTTTTTCTTCGACACGTAGTTGACTCCGAATACATCGTAAAGTATGCTGATCTCCCTGACATCTGAAAGCCAGCGCACCTCCACCACCTGCACCGGTCCACTGAAGCTGTCCGTATTGGTCAGATGAAAACGCTGGACAGCCTCGGTCATGTCACCTTCCGGCAGTCTGCTCGGCGGCAGGAACGGCTCATCGGTGATCTCCAGGTTCCTGATCCTGTCGATCCTGTAGATGGACAGTCCGTCCTTGCCCTCAGTGTTGCTCATGATGTAATATGAGCCCTCGTTGTTCTGTATGGAATACGGGCTGATCTTGTAGGGTTCCTTCCGTCTCAGCTCGAACTTCTTCTCCAGATTCAGCTTGCCGTAGTTGAAGGTCACCTTGGATTTCTGCCTGATGGCCTGGAGCAGGCCGATAAATGTATCTGTAAATTCCGTCTCCATCCAGTAGTCATATGGTTCCACCAGCGGTTCATTGCTCTTCAGCAGCTCACTGGTCCCCGGACCTCCGGAATCCTCCAGTTTATGGATAATATTCCTGATGCAGTCGCTTTTTATGCACTTGACCTCCGAAACCGCATCCATGAGAACCTTCAGCTCCCAGTCCTCAAATATCCAGCTGCAGTAGTAGGTACCGCGCTGGTCCTTGGGCACGCCTTTTGTTCCCGTATGCGTCACTATACCCGCCTCCATCAGCGCGTTGGTATCATCGCGGATAGACCTTCTGTCGGCATCTATGCCGTAATCCTCGGCAAGCATCCTCTTGATGGCATCAGCAGTCAGATGATGATCGCAGTCACTATGTTCCATGAGTATCTTCAGTACGGAGATCAGCCTCCGCTTTCCCTCAGCAGCGTTCGACATATCACTTACTCCTCTTTTCAAAAATATAGTTATCGCATTCCCGCTCCGCGAATCTCACATCCTCGTCAGTCCGCACGGTCCAGCCGATTATCGCCTTGTTGCCGCCCTTTTTCAGCGGTCTTAAGAACTTCTTCGGCATGGCTTTGATGTCGTAGGCTATGAAATCCGGATGGGACAAAAAGTTCAGCCTGCAGTTTTTCAGAAGCCAGATCACCGGCTTCGGTATGTTGTCCTTACCCTCAAACTCATATGACAGCTGACCGATGATGTAGTCCGGATTTTTCTTACGCATATACCTGATTGACAGCGGATCAAAGGACTCAACTGCTATCTCGCCCTTATATGCCGAAAGCATCTCATGGACTTTTTGTTCCAGCAGACCCGTCCTGAAATCCTCGCTTTTTATCTCGACCAGGATGGGCACCCGGCCGTCTACCATCTCCAGCACCTCGCTGAACAAAGGTATGCTGTATTCAGTCTCCAGCAGCCTGAAATCGCCCAGCATGGCACGCTCCAGATTTTTTGTTTCAAAATCCACGCCGGTGACCCTTTCGGTGTTGAAATCATGCATGATGAACAGCGTTCCGTCTCTGGTTATCTGTACGTCCAGCTCGATTGGAAGGTCCGCCTCCACAGCTGCCCGGAACGCGCCCATGGAATTTTCAGGTATTCCCCTGGTCTTGTCGTGAAGCCCCCGGTGGGCGATGGGCCTGTTCAAAAGCCAGCTGTCTTTATCTATTCTGCTCAATTACCGCGCCTCCTCGATGTATCCTAAAATAGTGCCCGCCTTGAAAACATACTCATCTTCAACGGTGATCTCCGCCAGGATTCCGCTGCATGGCGCCTGGAATTCCACAGTTTTCTTGGCCACCTCGCCCTCGCAGATGACCTCGCCCTTCTGCACCATATCACCGGCCTTTCTGAGCCACACGACTATGCCTTTATTGGCCTCCAGGTCTATCGGCTCTTTCATGCACTCACAATTCCTGTATGGCTCCGGCTTCGGCAGCAGTTCGCCGGGTACTGTAACAGCATGCCTCATTCAGTTCATCTCCTTATAAAAGGGGCAGTTCAGGCCGAGACATTCCGCATTTCTGTCGTAAAAGCCGCATGTGATTTCTTTGTTCAGACCAATGTCCAGCCCGCATTTTTCATTGATGTACGGCACGGCGCTCTTCAGCGCCAGGAAAGCCGTCCTCTTGCAGCATCTCGGTCCCGGATATTCAGCAAGGCCCATGAGTCCTCTCGCCGTGCCCTCGTTTGCCAGCTTCCAGCTGTCCGCAGCCATCGGCGTTGCTCCCGTGAAAATGCTGATGAATATTCCTATGCCGACCCCCGATCCGCAGGCGCCGCAGTTTCCACAGGCTCCTCCCGGAACGGTCTTGCCCCTTCCCTCGGCAGCCTGCAGCTGCTTATGGAATTCCTCGCGGGATGGCTGTTTGTCCATGGCAGCGCATACCAGCAGCGCCGCCGGCATTATATAGTGATGATACGGCGAATGCATAACGACCCCGTCCAGGCTCATCAGATCTATGATCACCTCATCCACAGTCATCTTCTTTCCTTCATCAAATAGCGCAAAGCATTCTTCAGTTATGCGGTCATAGACCTCCTGCAAAAGTTCTCCGGTCATTTCTCCTCCTTGTGGCCGCGGCCGCGGCTTCATTGCGTTGATTTACTGAAATGATTGTATCATAATCCGGCGGAGTTGACAAACCCTGCCGCTCACAGAAAAGCACCAGTCTATGGACATATCATCCACATCATGCTATAATTTTTTCGCATGCATAGACTCAATCACATCAAACCAATAAATGTTGAAAGTGAGAAAGATATGAACAGACCCTTAATATCCGTAATTATCCCAGTGTACGAGGTAGAAGCGTTTTTACACAAGTGCATCGACAGCGTGATCGGTCAGACTTATCGAGAACTCGAAATCATTCTGGTCGACGATGGTTCACCTGACAACTGCGGTGATGTCTGTGATGAATATGCAGCAGTCGACAGCAGGATCAAAGTGATTCATAAACAAAACGGCGGACTCAGCGATGCCAGAAATGCCGGCCTGGATGCAGCCAGCGGAGAATTCATCGGCTTTGTTGACAGCGATGATCATATCGAACCAGATATGTTCGAATGCCTTTATCAGGTCCTGAAAGTGAAAGTTCCCTGCGAATGACACAGAAAGAAGCCCTGTCTGTGTTGATCGACGATCTGATCATCAGAAACTATATGTGGAACAAGCTGTACAGGGCATCCTTATTCGAGGGTCTGCGTTTTCCTGCAGGTAAGGTATTCGAAGACACAGTCATGCAATACAGGCTCTTTGAGACCTCCAAAAATGGTATCATCATTATCAAAAAAGAACTTTACCACTACGTTATACGCAACAATGGAATAGTACGGCAGGTCAGCATTTCCAACATCCTCGACCTTTGTGAATGCAGTCGTCTGCGATATGAGGATCTGACTTCACGTCATCCCGAATATTCGTCCCAACTGCTCAGGCAGTACGGTATTCGCGTGATTCCTGCCATCAGAAACACCCTGGACAAAGTATCCCTGGATACCATCTGCCATACATCTGACCGCTACAATACCGAGTTGATTCCATTTGTTTCAGCTCACCGCGACCAGATAGAGCCATACGCTGCTATCCCCGCAGACGAATTCGACTGGCTGCTGGAGGGACCACTGACTTACAGACACAAAAAAGCCTCAAGCTTGCTGCTGTCATCAAAGAACTTGACGCTAAGTACAAAAACGCCATTTCAGAAATAGATAAACTGAAAAAAGAAAACAAAAAACTGCTTTCTGAGAAACAGAAAATCAAAAATTCCCGCTCATACCGCCTGGGAAAAATGATCACCTGCATTCCCCGAAAAATCCGAAAAGCTGTTGAGTAAAAAATCAGCCACGCGCCCAACGCGTGGCTTACTTATACAATTAAATGAGCTGTTGTGGCACAGCTCATTTTTCATATCATAGTTTCATGCCGCTGACCCCTATAGCTTGAATCCGGCAGTGCCGGACCACGGACCATATATTCTTTTTCCGTCAACTGTTTTATATGCCCTTATTTTATAATAATCTGTTTTTCCCCTTTTGGTTTTAATCACTCTGGATTTGGCTGTCGCAGTACTGAACGTGGATACGATGCTCGTCCTGCTTTTACTCACTGCCTGTGATATTTGATATCCGCTTTCACCGGGTATATTTGTAAAGTACACCTTAACCCTGGTGTACGAATACTTTCTTACCTTTGGCGCCGGCAGTCTCCTCAGCGTATATATACCTGCCGATGTTTTTCCACCGCCTGCAAACTTCTTTTCACCGGCTTTGAAATACGGGATTACCTTTATATAATACTTTGTTCCATCAGCAAGATCCCTCAGCTTCCTGACAGTGCCGGTAACTGCGCCTGCATTTGACCAGGTATCTGCTCCGGCTTTTTTGTAATATACATAATACTCCGATGCCCCTGCAACTCCGGACCATGAGGCCTGAATATCATCGTAGCCGTAAAGTCTGACCTTTACCAGTGATACAGCGCCGCAGGGCTTATTGATAGTGAAAGTTTTTGCCGCCATACCGCCATACCCGTTTATGCCCTTTATAGTGACAGTAGGAATACCGCCGCCAGCTGCCAGGGTGCCATAAACGTTGTCAGCATACTCCACGAGATAATCGGTCCCTCTGCTCAGGGTGGTCCCTCCCATCACCACTGTCGGTATCGGTGTTCTTGAAGTCCCGTCACATATGAAGGCCTCTTTGTCAAGCGTCACCAGAGCTGCAGATATATCAACCGGAGCCGGCGGGATCTTGACCCAGACTACACCATAGCTCTCCTGAGCATATGTATGATAGCCCTCGCGAGTAGTCGTCTCAAGATGCTCATCCGGAATCACTGCCGTATTATCTGCGAACTGTATATATTTCGGAGCGGTGATTTTTCCGTCGATCAGCACGGTGCCGCTGGCTCTCGCCGTTACTCCGATCCTGCTGGCCGTTACATCTCCTGCAATCTCCGCTTTTCCCGTGCTTCCATATACGCCGATACCGATACCTGCCGGGTCTCCGAGGATATCCGTCCCGTCAGCAAGCACATTGCCTGCCACCATTATATGAGAACTGGAAGCATATACTCCCTGATTCGAGCCATGGACATTGCCCTGGACATTTATCGTCCCGCCTGATACCGCATGTGCGCCAAATCCATTGATCCCCAGCGATGTAACATCTCCAGACACAGACAAAACTCCAGGCCCTGCCACATACACAGCCTCTCCCCACGGTCCTGTAGCCTTGGCGCTCGTTACAAAAGCTCTTGTCATAGCAGCACTGGTGCTCACGCGCACCCCGAATGCTCTGCCGCTGACATTGAGCTCGCCTGTTCCTGTCACATCCACACTGCCACCCGACTGCACGTCAAGGCCTACACCGCCTTCAGCTTCATTGCTTATGTTCAGCTTATGACCGTTAAGTTCAAAGCTGACCGCACTGCCCTTTACAAACACCCCTTTGTTATAGTTTATATCGCGCAGCAGACGAATGGTCCCTCCGCCGGCAACAGCTGCCAGTCCCTCTTCTAAAGTCAGATATCCTGTTCCCGAGACCTCACACACGTTCACCGGTACTGCGGCCACGGTCATGGTATACGGTTCTATGTCTATGGCATTGGCCGCATCTGTAACAAATACCGCAAAGCTGTATGTTCCGGCTGTGGTCGGCGTCCCGGTAAGATTTCCGGTACTTGACAGAGACATTCCTGGTGGCAGTTCACCACTGCCGACATCCAGTGTAAATGCATATGGAGGCGTCCCCGATTCAGCAAGGAACGAAAAATTATAAGGTATCCCCACCGTTACGAGCGGCAAGGCTGCGGCAGCCAGCTCCGGATGCGGCAGATTATTCGTTATGTCCATGGATGGTATTTCCGCAAGCAGGCCGCCGTCAGCAGCCTGCACGTTTCCCGGAGTGTAGCTGAGGCCGACGGCCTCGCCTCCGCGCACAGGATCATTGAAATAAAGCTGAACAAAGTTGTTCGACCCTCCGTGCAAGGTCGCATTTGTTATGCTTATAGTTCTGTCAAGTCCGGTGATGGTAAAGCCGTTCCTGATGCGATCGACAAAATCTTCGCCGGAAACTGCTCTGTCAAAAGTAAGTCCGATGCCACCTCCCGTAGTCACCTCAGCTCGCTGCAGGATCAGCGGCTCTGTCACAGCCTTCGCAGGAGCCGGCAGCATCACTGAGACCAGCATGAACGCCATGACCAGAATAAATATTCTGTTTCCGACAGTTCGCAAATTTTTCATAGAGACCTCCTTTTCAGTGCCTACTTTTTGTTGTCCGAATCCATCGCTGCACCGCAGTGATTACAATAATTCACTCCTATAGCATTCTGCTGACCGCAGCAGGGACAGAATCTCATCGACAATGATGCTCCGCAGTTATTGCAGAAGCTGCCCATGCCGGTTGGTCTGCCGCAACTGGGACAAATCAGCGTTCTGCTCTCCAGCTTTCCTTTCCATACGACTTCACTTTCAGCTTTTTCATCTATGTTTCTCTGCATTGCCGCAGCGCGTGCCTTGGCTATAGAAACATCCTGCCTTGGAGCACAGTCAGTACACAGCATCTCATCTTCGTTGTAGCAAGAATCGCAGACCCACTGATGACATCCATGACAGCGATGGAAATGGGTCCTGGCTTCATGCTCCGCTTTTTCAAAAGCGACGTCATGTTCTTTCTGCCATTCCGGGCTCATTCCCTCAAATCTCTCTGTGAGAACATCTCCACCACGTTCCACCGACCATCCCAGGTCTCCCAGTCTGCCTCCCAGCATCATGCCCAGGGCACCTGCGCCTCTGGCCAGGTTTCGTATCCCCCGTCCCTTTTTATATGTTTCACACTCCACAAACCTGCTTTTGAATCCATCCTGACAAAGATCACAATAAAATGTGAACTGGAAGCCAGCCTCAGTAGAATTGTCTTCATAATTTCTCGTAAATGACTGCAGCATATCTCCATTCCTCTCTTTCGTCATATAAACCGCTACCCTTCCGTCTCCTCCTGATTTGCTCCGCATTCACCGCAGAATCGGGTTCCAGGTGTCAACTCGGCTCCACACCTGCAACATTTGACAGGTCCAAGTCTGGCTCCGCATTCCCGGCAGAATTTCACTCCCGGCGAATTGACGCATCCGCAGGAATAGCATGTGCATTCAGCTTCTTCAATCTGTTTTTCTCTATCCCTGGCGGCCTTCTCATTTTCTGCACTTTCCAATCTGACCTGTGCCTGAGTCAAATTTTCCTGTATCAGTCTGAGTCGCTCAGCTTCGGGATACTGTTCCTCATGTTTCGAAACCGCCTGCCTTCCTATCTCCGCATAGATCTCCGTTTCCTGCTTCTTCATATCATCAATTTCCGATCTTACTTTCATCAACATCACATCCGGATCATCCTGCGGTAAAAAATCTGCAAATCCTTTGACAAGACCTCCGATACTGCCGAATAGATCATTACCCATAACTTCTCCCCCTTTCCATATACTGATTCTGTGCCAACTGGCAGACCTTTGCAATATCCATGTTATGGGGCCTGCATAACAATACCCCCTCCCTGTTCAGGGAGGGGGCTGAAACCGTACTGCCATGCTTCTATTTTTTATTATGGATCGGACCAAACTTCATGAACAATTCCGCTCTGCTGTTGATACCGAGTTTCTTATATATCGTCTTGCTATACGTTGAAACTGTCGAAGGAGTCAGCCCCAATTCCGGAGCTATCTGACGCGCAGTCATGCCCTTCAGCATCAGTTCCACCACCTGCTTTTCCCGCGGAGACAACACGGGATCATCTATATATGATCGGCCGTTCACATTTTGTTCATCGCCAGGGTCGATCATCCGAACCCCCTTCAATTCCTCGGACCAGTCAGTGAAAAACAGCCGCTGCGAATATGCCGGCGAAAGAAGCAGGAATATTATGAACAGCGTCACAGCCGTCGCTACCGCCACAGTTTGAGAAATATCAGTCATTTTCAGTATTTCTGTTCCCAGATAAAGCACCCCCACGACCGTCATGCAGACCAGGATCATCCGCTTATGCATCCTGAAATCACAGAACTTATTGGTGATACAACCTATCAGATAAAATACCACAACCAGGCCTATCTCCTTCAACTCAGAGAACATATATGCCAGGTGACTCATGCCCGCATACCATGAAAGATAGCTCAGTATGGATGAAACAAAAAAAACATTGCACAGATTCCATATACTGCGTCTGCATACGACCAGCACCAATATACTGCCTATTATCAACAGCAGCGCTGCGAAACCCCATAACATGGAATCCTTAGGATGTTGAAACGCCGGTGCATAAAACCCGGTGATCCGGACAGCAAAATACGAAAAAAACAGAAACACTACCAGACCTATGCTGGAATCAGATACCTTGGTTTTCCCTTCAGCTATATTCAGAAAATCTTCTTTTTTTGATCTGTACATGCAAACGCAGATCACTGTTATCAGCATAATGGCGATTATCTTTCGCGATGATGCCGCATCGACAAAGAAATCCGCTCCCTGCTCCAGGACATCGATCACTATCAGAACCAGCGTCATTGAGAAAAACCGCTCCGAATTATTCAACATGAACACAAATGAAAAACTGCTGCACGACAGACATCCGCCTATTCCGCCCATGAATACCATGTCAGATATGATTGCATATTGGCTGCCAGACAAAAAAAGCCACGGTATGAACCCACAGGCAGCAATAGATGCAGAGAGCTTTGATATTACCGCTATGTTGGCCTCCTTAGCAAACGCAAACATGACAAAGGCCCCTGCAGCAAATGCTGAAAAGGTGGCCGTTGTATGAGACACTCCCAAAATACCTATTTCATCTCGTAAAATCAAATTCTGAATGTTGATGAATATCATCGAAAATGGAAAAGCTAAAAAGTACTGAATCCCACTCCTTCTGATGTTGCGGGCAGCCAGTATCTCCTGCGCATTCCATAAATCTCTAATAGAACCCGCAATCTTAAAGAAATAATCTTTTTTATAGGTCTTCGGTCCGTTCATTTCTGCTCTCCTGATCAACTCTGCATTGCGTAAAATGGATCTGCGCTGTCGAAAGAATCTTATTGGTTCGGCATCGGTAGCTATATTACGAATCTCTCACCCTGAAGGTTAAATCCTAGTATAGCATATACCACTTTTTTGTCAACGGAGTTCATTTTTGATGTGAAACATTAAGATGGTGAAAGTACCAATATGATTTAAACAGATCCTGTCCGCCACATCTGTTTTTTGATCAAACTCCAGAGAATCGTCTATTTCCTTAAGCTGGCGGACAGCGCAGTTCAGCAGACAATTACAGACATTTGAGCAAAGGATTAAACGCCTCCTTGGGAGACCTAATCCGATGAACTTGCGAATCGTTGGCAGGTCTCCCGTCAGAACCGCAGCGCTTTAGCGCGTGGCGGTTTACGGCCCGGGTTCGAATCCCATTTTTCAGTAACGCAAATAGCAGGCCAGAGGCCTGCTATTTACGTTGGCGGAGAAGGTGGGATTTAGCATCCTTGCTCTGCAAGTCTGCCGCCCTTCGGCTCCCTTTCCAGTCGCCTCGGGCCATCGTCTACTCGACAGCATCCCATGCTGTCTCGCTTCACGACGATGCCCTTTCGGGTTCGAATCCCTACTTAATCAGTAACGTAAAAGAGATGGGCTGAACCCATCTCTTTTGCGTTGGCGGAGAAGGTGGGATTCGAACCCACGTGCCCGGAACGGACAACCGCATTTCGAGTGCGGCTCGTTATGACCACTTCGATACTTCTCCAGATTTTTGAATTTTCGGTGGCAGCTGACGGTATTAAATCAATACAGCAACCGTGAATGATTATATCACGGTTGCCGTCTGGTTTCAACATAATTATTTCAGTTTGCTGATAACATAATCGCCGAACTGTTCACAGGTGGCGCCGTCTTTGAAGCCTGTCACGACCACCTTTTTCTCGGTTTCGCAGCATTCTGTCAAAGCGTCTTCCAGGCCGTTGGCCTTGGCTGTGAAGCCGATGTGTTTCAGCATCATCGCCGTCGCTTTCAGCAGGCTTGACGGATTGGCATAAGCGCCCAGACCGTCTTCTATCATACGGGGAGCGGAGCCGTGGATCGCCTCGAACATGGCGTACTGGTCGCCGATATTGGAGCTTCCGGCGGTACCCACCCCGCCCTGGATCTCAGCGGCTTCATCGGTTATTATATCGCCGTAGAGATTCGGGAGCACGAATACCTGAAACTGGCTGCGTATGTCTTTGTTCACCAGATTTGCCGTCATGATATCAATGTACCAGTCCTCAAGTTTAATTTCCGGATAGTTGATGGCCACCTCATGACAGATCCGCGAGAAGTTACCGTCGGTCTTCTTCATGATGTTGGCCTTTGTTACACAGGCTACGCTGGTCTTGCCGTTGGCTCTGGCATATTCGAAAGCCGCTCTGCATATCCTGCGTGTGCCGATCTCCGTTGTCACCTTGAAATCCATGGACAATTTGCCGGGAAGTTCTACGCCCTTGCTGCCAAGAGTATACTCGCCTTCAGTATTTTCTCTGAAGAATGTCCAGTCTATGTCCTCTTCAGGCACCTGCACCGGTCTGACATTGGCGTACAGATCCAGTTCGCGGCGCAGAGCTACATTGGCGCTTTCCAGATTTCCACCCTTTGGCGTCGTGGTCGGGCCCTTCAGCAGCACATCACAGTTTTTGATCTCCGTAAGCACTTCCTGCGGCACGGCCTGCATTGTCTCCAGCCTATTGCTGATGGTGAGGCCGTGTATGGGTTTCAGCACCACCCGGCCGTTATCCAGTTCCTTCTCCAGCAGCAGGTTCAGCACTCTGACCGCCTGATCCATTATTATAGGTCCGATGCCGTCCCCGGGGCAGATGCCGATGGTGATCGACGGCAGTTCCCTGAAATTCTTCGGTTCTCTGTCATCGGCCTCCATCATCATGACCCTGGAAAGCTGATCCATGAGCAGGCTTCTGAACTGACCGCAGACATCACTGACGACTGCCATTTCATTCATTTCCTTGATGCTCATATCGATGATCTCGCGCACCGCACCTGGTTTCTTGCTCTTTCTGTCTTCTCTTTTAATCAATAGTGCGAGCCTCCTCCGCAACATATTTCAGCAGCCCTCCGGCCAGCAGTATTTTTTTCTGCCGTTCGGTGAAACTGCAGCTGAGTTTTATCTCGATTCCGGCAGCGGCATCCTTCAGAGTCATTTCCCCGCTGTCCAGTCCTGCCTTGATCCCAACGAGTCTCAGCTCGTCATTCTGACTTATTTTATCATAATCTGCAGGATCTGCAAAGGTCAAAGGCATTATTCCCGCATTTATGAGATTTGCTGAATGGATCCTGGCAAAGCTCTTGGCTATCACTACTCTGACTCCCAGGAACAAAGGCACCAGCGCCGCGTGTTCACGGGATGAACCCTGTCCGTAATTATCTCCGCCCACTACGATACTGCGTCCTGCCGCTTTGGCGCGTTCAGGAAATGTCTTATCACATACGCCGAAACAGAACTGCGAGAGGTGCGGAATATTCGACCTGTAAGGCAATATCTTGGATCCGGCAGGCATGATGTGATCAGTGGTGATATTGTCACCCACCTTCAGTATCAGCGGCGCCTCCATCTCGTCACCTACAGGCTCGCCTGACGGGAACTCTTTGATATTTGGTCCTCTGAGGATCTCCACCTTATCCGCTTCTGCTGCCGGTGCAGGGTCCAGAACAGCGCCGTCATCTATTTTGAAGCTGTCCGGTAAAGACACTTCCGGCATATCTCCAAGTGCAGACGGATCTGTGATCTCCCCGAACAAAGCTGCCGCCACCGCGGTCTCCGGCGATACCAGATATACCTTGCCATCTGCGGTGCCCGAACGGCCCTCGAAATTCCGGTTGAAGGTCCTCAATGAAACACCGCCTGAGTTCGGTGAAAATCCCATGCCTATGCACGGACCGCAGGCACATTCCAGTACCCTGGCCCCGCTGGCCAGGATATCCGACAGCGCCCCGCAGTCTGCCAGCATTGACAGCACCTGCCTGGACCCCGGTGAAATGGAAAGACTCACCGAAGGCTTTATCTGACGTCCCTTCAGCAGAGCCGCCACCTTCAGCATGTCGAACAAAGATGAATTGGTGCATGATCCGATACAGACCTGGTCCACCTTTGTACCGGCTATCTCTGAAACGGCCACTACGTTGTCAGGGCTGTGGGGGCAGGCTATCATAGGCTTCAGCTTCGAAAGATCGATATCTATTATTTTGTCGTATACGGCATCCTCATCGCTGGCAAGCGGCACGAAATCCCCGCCTCTGCCTTCGGCCTCAAGGAAGTCCCTGGTCACCTCATCCGACGGGAATATGGATGTGGTCGCGCCCAGCTCGGTGCCCATATTGGTGATGGTGGCACGCTCAGGTACGGAGAGTCCGGCTATCCCCGGTCCGCCCCACTCGATCACCGCGCCGACTCCGCCCTTTACCGACAGTAACCTCAATATTTCCAGGCTGATGTCCTTGGCTGTGACAAAAGGTGAAAGAGTCCCTGTCAGATTGACCTTATACATCTTCGGCATGGTTATGTAATATGCGCCTCCGCCCATGGCCACCGCCACGTCAAGGCCGCCGGCTCCCATGGCCAGCATGCCTATGCCGCCGCCGGTCGGTGTATGGCTGTCGGAGCCGATCAGCGTCTTCCCCGGTTTTCCGAATCTCTCCAGGTGTACCTGATGGCAGATGCCGTTGCCGGGCCTTGAGAATTTCAGTCCGTATTTCTCGGCCATTGACTGTATGAATCTGTGGTCATCGGCGTTTTCAAAGCCTGACTGAAGCGTGTTATGATCAATATATGCCACCGACAGTTCGGTGCGGACGCGAGGTATGCCCATGGTCTCAAATTCCAGATAGGCCATGGTGCCTGTGGCGTCCTGTGTCAGCGTCTGATCTATCCTGAGAGCCACCTCTTCACCCGGTGTCATGGTGCCGCTTACAAGATGATCTCTGATTATTTTCTGTGCTATTGTGTATCCCATTGAATGCTCTCCTTTGTTCCGTCTATTTCTTCTTCATTCCCTGATAAGCGTGATCTATGTGTACCAGCATCAGCGTTTCCACCTTGTCAGACTGGCCTGAAGCTATGGCTTCATAGATGGCTCTGTGCTCCTCCACGGAATCTATTATCCTGTTTTCTTTGTCCAGTGATGCCTTTCTGTATTTCAGCATCTTGTGGTGGAGCGGTGACAGGATGCCCCTGAGCACCGGACTTCCGCAGGCATCGTAGATCACATCGTGGAATTCAGTGTCCAGATCTCTGACTTTTTCCGTGTCATCCTTCTGGGCGTAGAACTCCTGCTGATCCAGTATCTCCTTCAGCTGCCCCAGATGCTCTTCATCTATAGTGCCGGCAGCCCATCTCGTAGCCAGTACCTCTATTCGTCTTTTGACCTCAAAGGCGTCATCCACGTCTTTATCGGTTATGCCGAGAACTATGGTGCCCGTCGGCGACTCCTTGATCAGATCCTCCTCGGCCAGTCTGCTCAGCGCCTCTCTGATAGGCGTCCTGCTGACTCCCAGTTCCTCGGAAAGTCTTTTCTCGCTGATGACCTCGCCTATGGCATAAGTCCCGTTCAAAATACTCTTCTCCAGTGTCTCAAATACCTGATTTGCCAGTGACACGCTTTTATATTCTAACATTTCCCTTGATCTCCTCTATTTTATCTATCAATTCCTTATTTGAAAGGCTTGTCGTCCTGTTGTCCGCGTACATGGTGTCGATCCATTTCTTCAGTTCAGCCACCATCGGATCATCCTTTTTGATCTGCTGGTTACCTATGAGGTCGTAATGCTCGTTGATCCAGTATGCTATGCCCGCCAGACCGCTGGTCTTGCTGATTGTGACCCCCGGCTTTCTGTTCAGCAGCTTGTCGGTATTGAAGATGTTATATATCTCCTCGTCCTTCATCAGGCCGTCGGCGTGGATGCCGGCTCTGGTCACGTTGAAGTTTTCGCCGACAAAAGGCGTCATCGGCGGTATATCGTAACCCATCTCGTCTCTGAAATATCTGCCTATCTCAGTCACTGCCGTGGTATCCATGCCGTCGAGAGAACCCCTCAGTGAGCCATATTCAAAGACCATGGCTTCAAGCGGTATGTTCCCCGTTCTTTCACCTATGCCCAGCAGCGAGCAGTTTACCGCACAGGCTCCATAAAGCCAGGCCGTCGCCGCGTTTGACACCGATTTGTAAAAATCGTTATGACCGTGCCACTCCAGCATGTCGCTCGGTACTCCGGCATAATGCTGAAGTCCGTAGATGATGCCCGGAACACTCCTCGGCAGCGCGACCTCCGTGTACGGCACTCCGTATCCCATGGTGTCGCAGGCTCTTATCTTGACCGGTATTCCTGCCTCTTCCGACAGTTTCATTATCTCGTTGACAAAAGGTACAACAAAGCCGTAAAAGTCTGCTCTGGTTATGTCCTCCAGATGGCATCTTGGCACTACTCCCGCCTCAAAAGCCGACTTGATGGTTTCCAGATAGAAATCCACCGCCTGTCTTCTCGTCATCTGCATTTTCTTGAATATGTGGTAATCACTGCAGGAAACCAGGATGCCGGTCTCCTTGATGCCCAGCTCCTTGACCAGCTTGAAATCCTCCTTGCTGGCCCTGATCCATGTGGTGATCTCCGGGAACTTGAGGCCCAGATTCATGCACTTGTCGATGGCCTCTCTGTCCTTTTTTGTATATATGAAAAACTCCGACTGCCTGATCAGACCGTAAGGTCCTCCAAGCCTTGCCATTAGCTTATACAGATCCACTATCTGCTTCACCGTGTACGGCGCCATGGACTGCTGCCCGTCTCTGAAGGAGGTATCCGTGATCCATATATCTTCAGGCATCCCCATTGGAACACGCCTGTGGTTGAAGGCTACCTTCGGCACTTCTTCATAGTTATATACATCCCGGTAAAGATTAGGCTCCGGTACATCCTGCAGGGAATATTTGTAGCTGGCCTGCTCCAGTAAATTAGTTTTCTTAGAAATCTCAAGCATAAAGCAACCTCCGATATACTTTAGCGAATTAAATCGTTATATTATTCATGTATACCAGTATAATTGTTTTTATTTTGTTTGTCAACGGTATATTTCACTTTGTTCCCGCTTTAATTTTATTCATTTTATGCTTTACCATTGACTTTAATATTATTAAAGTTTATATTAATTATATTAAACCGCGGTAAAAAATGTATTGTTACGGAGGCACATATGTCAAATGAAATGATGCGAAACTGGCTGGAAAGCCTGGACGACGAGGACATCTCATTCATAAAGAAATTCATCCTCTGCAGCGGCTCCCTGAAGGAGATCGCCAGAGAATACGGAGTAAGCTATCCCACGGTAAGGCTGCGCCTCGACCGTCTCATCGACAAGATCAAGGTCCAGGATGACCAGGAATCCGCACCTTATGTGAAGCTGGTAAAGAAGCTGGCCCTGGACGACAAGCTGGACTTTGAAACAGCCAAGGTGCTGATCAACGCGTATAACAAGGAGAAAGAATAATGTTTGAAAGGATCTACGAATCATTCTTTACCAGCCTGATCTACATGGCCATTCCTGTTCTGTACTGCGGTATCATACTGCTGCTCACCATAGCAGTCCGGTACCTGGTCGAAACCAGGAGCCGCTACGTCAGGCTGGCAATGGTATCCATACTTGCCATGTCGCTGGCAGTATTCGCCGTGACTGTCCACTTCCATGTCTGGAACGCCAGGGGCACCAGCAGCAGCGCCGGCACTGACATCACAGACAGCAGCGGCAGACCCATCGTCAAGATCGATGTGGTGACTGCATCCATTACCAGCGACAAAATAATCGCTGCAAGAGATCTGGTGATCGGAACGGGCGCTGACATCCAGTACGTTCCTTACACTGCCAAAAACGGCAAGGTGACCATAGCAGGCCGTAACGCCAGGTACGAAGGTCAAGTGGAACAGGCCCTGAAAGATATGGGCAGCGGCAGCTTCACCGGCAAATCTTTGTCCTATACTGACTATAACAAAATTGCAGGCAAGCAACACTACCACCCTCTCAGCATCTTCGGCATCATCATCGGGCTCGCTATCACCTGCGCTCCATTCGTCATCGTATCGATCGACTGTCTTCTCCTGAAACGCAGGCGTAGGAAAACCAACATGATGCTGAAATCCAAGTTAAAGGATATATGATCGGAGGTAAAAAATGTATTCATTCATAGGCGGTGCCCTGGGACTGGCACTGGTGGCAGGAATGGCAGTACTGGAAGGACGGCTTGCGTTCAAGAATGACTGGCGCAAGGGAATACTGCCGATCATCCTGGTCACGGCCCTGATGGCCGGGATATGGGGATATTCAGTCTTTGTTCAAAAGGGATATGAAAAGACGACTTATAAATATGCCATGCACCATGGCAACTACGCAGAGATCACTGTAATCAGAGATCGTTCCGGCAAGATCAAGGCCTTCAGCGATCTGATGCTGTACGACTCCGTCGGCACTCTGAGAGATGAGGACAGCTTTAGGGCCGGCGGCGATTTAACATGGATGTACAGTCCGATCGAGAACTACTTCATTAAAAAACTGAAGCTGGAAGGCTCAAGCAGTACTTATTCTGACCTGAGCAGCGGCTACATACATGTCGGTGACATCTACTACAAACCAGAGGCCATGTGGCTTCTCCTGTTCATCTTCGACGCACCGCTGATCGTCATCTACATCTTTGCACGGCTCTGCATAAGATATAAGAAAAAGAAAGACGAAATGCGCAGACTCAATATCGAACTGGGGCTGTAAGGAACGCAGTCATTAAAAAACACGGAAGTAGCCTCTTCCGTGTTTTTTTGGTGCTTGCTTTATCAAAACCATTGTAAATATCTCTATTTACAACTTGATTTTAACATCCACGACCCCTGTTGTCAACGCCATTTAAAAAGTTGCACTATTACCTTTAGTTATCAGCCAGGCAGCAAGCGAAACGAGACTCGGAGCGTACTTATCTTATGCTTTATACGCTAGCGCGAGAATCGAGCGAGCGCCGCTAACACCGCTGTAGAGGAAACAGCTTAATGATGCGCAGGAAAAATCCTCTACAGCCAGGCAGCAAGCGAAACGAGACTCGGAGCGTACTTTTCGTACGCGAGAATCGAGCGAGCGCCGCTAACACCGCTGTAGAGGAAACAGCTTAATGATGCGCAGGAAAAATCCTCTACAGCCAGGCAGCAAGCGAAACGAGACTCGGAGCGTACTTATCGTACGCGAGAATCGAATGAGCGCCGCTAACACCGCTGTAGAGGATTTTAACAAGCATCCAAGCCTCAAGGCATCAGTCGATGTCAATTCTAAACACATTAATAACATCTGCATCCGGGCAGCAAAACCTGATGTCGCCCTCCCGGCTCAGGGGCAATTCTCCGCCGTAGCGCAGAATATCTACATAAGGAAACGCGGCATGCATAGCCATGGGACAAAGTTTACCACGGTCGGTATCGAAGTCGAAGGTGTCGCCCACCTTATGTCCGTGATGACAGCCGCACTCGCCCTTCTTCTCTATCAATGTCAATGTTACTTTCTTTCTGCTCATTTTATTACCCCCGCCTTAAAAATCGGACCGTCTACCTCAATGGAGACGGTCCTTTTGAAATCACACTGTCCTTCGGGCTCCTCCGCTCGCTTCGCTGTCCGATTTGCCTGCCAGCTAATCAGCCTGGTGGCCAGGTCATCTTGCGCTTGCCGAGAATGTGGAAGTGGAGATGCTTTACGGTCTGGAATGCGTCCTCGCCGTTGTTGCTGACTACTCTGTAGCCGTTTTCCAGTCCCAGGTCAGCAGCGATCTCGTGGATCTTGAACATGATATAGCCCAGCAGTTCCTTATCTTCTTCAGTCACATCATCGAGAGATTCGATGTGCTTCTTTGGGATGACAAGAACATGTACCGGCGCCTGAGGTTCCGCATCGTGGAAGCAGATGATCTTGTCATCCTCGTATACCACGTTGGTCGGGATCTCATGATCTGCTATCATACAGAAAATGCAATCTGCCATTACCTGCTCCTTTCCTGCCCGGGCACTAATTCGCCGAGCATTCCGTCTTTGTATTTATTTAACAGCTTCACATAGTAAAACTCATTAAACGGTATTTTTTCCGCAGGGACGTAGGTCTTGATATAATTGTCGGTGTAACCGGTCATCATATCATCCTCTACGGTCTCGAACAAAACTCTGCGGATGTCGTTTTCAGAAGCTTTAAAGAACCTGGCCGCGCTGGCTTCCGCCGCCGCGATCAGCTCTTCGCTCCTGACATTCTTCACCTCGCCCGGGATCTGGCAGCCCATCTCGGCTGCTTTTGTTCCTGTACGCATGGAATACTTGAACGCGTGGACACGGCAGAATTCCGCCTCATCCACCAGCTTCAGGCTGTCCTTGTGGTCTTCCTCGGTCTCGCCGGGGAAACCTACTATCATATCCGTAGAAACGCCATACAGTGGATCGAACTCGCGGACCACGCGGACGATGTCCAGATAATCCTCCCTGGTGTAACGGCGGTTCATCAGCTTCAATACCCTGTCCGAGCCGCTCTGCACCGACAGATGCAGATGGTGACAAAGCTTGTCATATCTTAACAGACTGCGCACATACTCCGCGTCGATGACCGTCGGCTCCAGAGAGCTCAAGCGGATGCGGAACTCGCCTTCGATGGCGTTGATCCTGGCGATGAGCGGTTCAATGCCCAGTTCACCTTTGTCCGCGCCGTAAAGTGCTGTGTTGATGCCCGTGAGGACGATCTCGCGGTAACCTTTGTTCACCAGGCCGCGGACCTCGCTGACGATCTCACTTTCGCTGCGGCTCCTGACGTTGCCGCGGGCATATGGAATGATGCAGTATGAACAAAATCTGTTGCATCCCTCCTGTATCTTGATGAATGCGCGGGTCCTCCTGCCCATGTCTTCGATGACGCCCAGGTCTTCATACTCGGTCAGCTCATCGTACGGCTTGATGCATATGGTTCCCGTGCTCTTTTTCATGTAATCCTGAACAAAATTGAACACGTCGTGTTTCTCGTCGGTGCCGGTTATGATCTGCACCCCGTCTATATCGGATACCTCGTCCGGCTTCATCTGCGCATAACAGCCGGTCACCGCCACCACCGCATCAGGATTGGTCTTCTGCGCTCTCCTGATGAACTGGCGCGACTTTCTGTCTGCAAGGTTGGTCACTGTACAGGTGTTTACCACATAGACATCGGCAAAATCATCCTCGCCGACCACTTCGTATCCGCCCCTTCGGAACTGCTCCATCATGGCTTCAGTCTCATACTGGTTTACCTTGCATCCCAGCGTATGAAAGGCTACCTTCATATATCTACCTCTTTTCCCTTGGCGATCATCTGATCTCTGCTACGATGCAGCACCACTCGCCTTTTCTGTTGATCTCTTTTATCCCGAATCCGGCCTTTTTCAGGGCGGCCGTTACCATTTCCTCTTTTTCCGTCAGAATGCCTGAGGAAATGAATATACCGCCGTCGCTAAGATGGGCCGGGACGTCCGGCGACAGCAGGCATATGAGCTCTGCCATCAGGTTGGCAACCACCAGATCGCCGCGGAAATCCACGCCCCTGGTCAGGTCGCCGTACCCGGCATCGGCCACATCGGCCACGCCGTTTTTCTCGATATTCTCCCTGGCCACCTCTACGGCAGTTTCATCGATATCCACACCAAGGACTTTTTGTGCCCCAAGAAGCGCAGCCGCGATGGACAGTATGCCCGAACCGCAGCCGGCATCCAGTACACTGTCACCCGGCTTCAGATACTTCTCTATCATTTCTATGCACATGGATGTGGTCTCGTGGGTGCCCGTGCCGAAAGCCATTCCGGGATCGATCTCCAGTATCAGGTCGCCATCCTTGGCATCGTACTCCTCCCATGTGGGTTTGATCACGATCCTGTCCGAAACGCGGAAGGGCTTGAAATATTCCTTCCATTTATCCTTCCAGGCCGAATCGTCAGCCGTGTAGGTCAGAAGCTCCAGGCTCCCGAAATCCACGCCCTGCCCGTAATCTCCGCGTGCGGCCGCCTCTTTCAGCTCCGACATGGCGCTTCTGATGTCATTTATTATGCCTGTGGCATTTTCATCATCTTCAAGATAGACGGTCACCAGCGGCTTCCGCTCCATCTGTTTCACCACCTCGTCGTTGATGTAATCCCATTCGTAGGATTCCTTGTGCTCCATTATTTCTTCGATGTCCTTAGGGTCGGAAACCTCCGTGTTTTCTATGCCCATGGCCAGAAGTCCGGCCACCACAGGTTCTATCCCCATTTCCGTAGTTTCTATTTTTATCTCTATATATTTCAACTTTATGCCTCCTGTTACTGCTGCCGGATCACATGCCTCTGTCCCTGTCAGGGCCGCCGGCCTATTGCACCACGCGACCTTTCAGCATCAGCCCGCTGAACAATGGCAGTATCTGCTTTTCTATTATACCATATATGATGGCGCCACTGCAATTTCCTTTGTTGTCATCCTGGGTGATTATGAGGTTCTTACCTATTACATAATTGTTCTTCTGGTAAGTGTGAAGCTTATATCCGTTGTGAATGCAGTACCCCAGTTCCTTTAAAAGCCCGAAATGCTCCCAGATCAATGTGCTGCCGTCAGGCAGCTGCGCCAGGATGGCATCAGTATCTGTGGACTGATAACTTCTCTTAAGTTGTTCGAGAACCATAATGTTGGCCCTGGCCCGTTTGATGCGTTTGCCAGCAATAGCCTTGGCAGTGAGCGCCGTGATCATGTCTGGATCTTTAGTGATGTTGATCTGATAGTACTTATCGGCTTTCTTCTTGACTTGATAGTATGTCCTCTGCATCTTCCTTTCACGAATCATCAATGAGCCCTTAGGCGATGACCTGATTATCTTTTTACTTTCATTGATTATCATTCTTTGAATGCTTTCCTTCAATAAAATCGATTTCTGAAATTCGTCCAATTGATGTCCCCCTTTGGTGCGAACCTCCTGCGCGCAATCTTTTAGGTTTTTTTTAAACAAAATATGCGCGGCCTCGGCTTTCGCTGCGATCTACGACTATAAATTACTTTCTAATAAGCTCAATGCCCCTCACTTATTTCCATATAATACCAATTATATATTTTATTTCCATTTATTGCAAGGCATTCTTGCTGTAAGGACCCGCTGCGCGCATATTTTGTTCATTTTTTTCATGAAATCAACCACTTTGAATCTCAAACCCAATTCGGTCTCCCACTGTGATATAATTATCTGAGGAGGTACGGCGCTTTGAAAAAGAATAAAGAGTATTTTACAACCGGCGAATTTGCGCGGCTTTTCAACGTGAAGAAGCAGACCCTGTTCTATTACGACCAGATCGGGATCTTCAAGCCCGAGTACACGGGCGACAACGGGTACCGCTATTATTCATTTACCCAGCTGGAGACCTTTGAGGTGCTGACCATGTTCAAGGAACTCCATGTGCCGCTGAAGGATATCAAGTCCCACATGGGAAACCGGTCCCCGGAGGCGCTGATCAAGCTGCTGGATGCCAGGAAGGCGGAGATAGAAGCCAAGATCAGGCGCATGGAATTTGCGCGCAAGTATATAGACGAGAAGATACAGGTGACGCAGGAAGGCATCGACGCGCCTCTGGGAGAAATCGTATTCGAGGATCTCAACGATGAATTCTTCGTTTCCACCGACTATTCAGGTGGCGCTGATGAGCGCGATGTGGCCGAGGCTGTCACTGAACACTTCAGCTACTGCCACAGCCTGGGGTTGGACAGTGCCTACTCCATCGGAGGCATGATCCCCCGGGACAGCGTCACTGAAGATAAATACAGGTATTCCAAATTCTATACAATAGTGGAACCGGAGTCCCTCAGGGCTACCGGCTACAAAGATGCCTATGTAGATTCAGGTGGACGCTACCTTGCGGTATACGACAATCACGGATACGACAACATCTGCCGCCTCTGCAACAAAATAATCGCCTACGCGGAGGCGAACAAAATGGAGCTTGGGGACTGTTTCTACGAGGAGGTCATCCTTGATGACCTTTCTGTCAACGGATACTACCATTATCTGGTCAAGGTCTCGATCCAGATAATCGAATGAAACAGACGGCGGCCCGGCGAGTGTACCAACTCGCCCGGCCGCCTTTTTGTCATCCTTTATCCCCGAATATATCTCTGAATTTTCTCATGTCTACTTCAAGACCGTTTCGTCTTTGTTCCAGAGCGTCCATAATGCGCTGGAAGCTGTGCTTGTTTATAGGATGCATCGATATGACCACTGCCACCAGTATCATACATAACCCAGGCAGCAGGGTAAAGCTGTTGCTGACCCAGGTCAGCGCCGTGTCAGACTGTGCCGCCAGATCCTCATTGAAACCCGCCGTCTGCAGCACGATGCCCAGTATCTGTGAGCCGATAGCTGTAGAAATGGATTCTGAAAGTGCCTGCAATGAGATCACCTGGCCCGAGTGCTTTTCACCTGAAGCCAGTTCCTCCGCCTCGCATACATCATATATCATCGACGGCATCAGCTGCCAGTAGCATGTATTTCCGATGGAATAAACCAGGCAGAGCACGCAGCATCCCAGAAACGAGTCCACGCCTATGAAACGGGCCGCCACCATCATGATACCGGTTGCGCCGATGCCCGTCATGAACACATCCTTTTTGTCCCAGAGTCCGCAGATCACTGCCACCACCGGAGTCAGCGCCACGCCAACCACGGTTATGACCAGCATGACCATGGATATCTCACCCGCCGACAGTCCTATGTTATATGTGAAATAGTACATTCTGTCCGAAGAGAACACGGTGTTGGCCACCAGATATAAAAGGCTGGCGCCTATTATATACTTGATCGGACGCAGTTTCATGATAATGTAGTATTCCTTGAACATGTATTTGATCTTGGCCAGGGTGAATACTTTCTCCCTGTTGGGATCGCGTACAAAATCCCTGATATCAGTTTTCTTTATGGTCAGTGCGCAGATAAGAAGCGCAGCTCCGCTGACCGCGCCTACCAGCATTCCCAGCATGGACCATGAGGTCTCCTTGCTGCGGCCCATGGTCATGAGCCAGTCCACGAAGACCGCCGGCAGCACCATGCCCAGGGCCATTCCCACCTGATTGAACAGGTACGCGTATGAACGCAGTACCGTACGTTCATGGTAGTCCTCCGTCAGTTCTGATCCCCATGCCATATACGGCACGAAGAACAGAGCGAATGCCTGCCAGAACAGCAGCGTCATTACTGTGTAATACACCAGTTTGACCGCATAGCCCGCATCTATGGCAGTAAACAGAAGGCTTGTCACTATGGCTACCGGAAAAGCGGCTGCCATGAGGAACGGCTTTCTTTTACCAAATCTCGTATCAGTATTATCAGATAAAAATCCAGTCACAGGACCGCACATTGCCTCCCATACGGATCCAAGTGCAACGATCGTGCCCGCTGCAGCCGGTCTGATCCCGGCCACCGAGGTAAGAAAAAACATCAAAAACGTCCCGATCAGCGTAAACAGAGCGTTGTCGGCAACACCTCCGATTCCATAGGACAGTTTTGTATGGAATCTCAACTTCATAAATAAGCACCCCCCTGCTTACTTATATAGTAAAGTATATAGTAGGTGTATAGTCAAGTATTTTTTTAAAACTGCCGCCGGACCACTAAAAAAAGAGGCTGTTAAGCCTCTGTTCTTAAGGGTCTATTACGCATCTTCGTACATATCGGTGATCCTGCTGCTGATATAATCAGTAACCTCTTCCATTGGAATGTGCAGAGCTGCCGCTATTTCTCCAAACAGCAGATCTTCTGCTCTCTTCATAAATTTTTTATCGATCTGTCCTAGATGTCTGTTCTGCTTCATCGCGTCCATCTTTTTCTTATGTATGGACTTTGTCAGTCTGATCAAATCTTCACATTTATGAGTATCGAGTACCGACTGGTAATGCTTCGACAGCTGCTGGATGCTGCTGCTCTTATAGATCTCTGTATGCACGTCCGGCATGATATCTATGAGCTCGTTGGCTTCATCAGCAGAAATGACAGGTCTCATGAAGACCTTGTCGTTGTCTATCGGAGCGTAGATAGTGCCACTCTGATACAGTGGCTGTAAAACATAGTATAGTCTGTTCTCATCGGGTTCCTCGAAATCCGGTCTGGTTATTGCTTCAACCTTGCAGACTCCCGTTCCACCGTACATGATCAGGTCGTCTACTTTGTACATGATAATTACATCTCCCTTCGCAAGTTTAACCATAACTCTCCAATGTTATTATACTACATTTTTCAACAAAATGTAAGGTCAATTTTTGTGAAGAAAGATAAGTAAGGGTTAGAATGTTGCAACTTCAGGCTCCGCAGGCGCTACCTTTTCTACTTTTGTACAATAAAGCACCGGCCCCGGCTCAGGTCCGTAAACCTCGTCATTTTCCACCCTGACCCTGGCTTTTATTGCCACCCACTGGCCGTTTTCAAGCTTCGCGGCCTCTTTTGTCCATCTGCATACCAGTCCCGCGAACTGGATATCCTGAACGCAGCATGTCATGACATGGCGGCCAAAGACGAATTTATCTTCCGGGATATCTCCGCCGGTCACGGCTCTGCCCTTGACGCTGATCACCTTGCCGTCGTACTTCATCTGGTCCTCGTTGATATCGCGGTACCACTCGGCATAATCATCATCCATGATCCTGACTATAGGCGCCTCGATGTCAAATGGCAGCGGATCCTGTATGTTGTCCACCTCCACGTCATCCAGACCGTACTCGTAAAGTATCTGGCTTTTACGGTTGGCCACCCGCACGATCTTATGGAATGCCTCTTTGTCAAAGCCTCCGCGCACACATCGGTTGAACACAACGATTTCGGCGCTCTTCAGCTTGTCGAAGACCAGCTGACGCATGTTGTCATTGTATGAGATGAAGGTGGTTGCATCGGCAAACATCATCTCCTGATAAGTAAGCCACTCCTGAGGCATTGCCTGATAAAGGCTGTCCAGCCCCCACATTCCGTTATACTCGACGATCACACGCTCGACCTTGTGCTTTTTCTGAAGGCTGATAAGGAGTTTCTCGGTCAGATCTTTTTCTTCTTCTATGGTCTCAAAGAAAACGTTGGTGCCGAAAAACCTGCTCGGGTGATATTCTTCCTCCCCCTCCTCGCACAAAAGGAAGAGTGTCCTCTCCCCTGCGTTGAAGTCGTCCCCTTCCAGGGCGTCCTGTATGAATGATGTCTTACCGGATTCAAGGAATCCGGTAAAAAGATATACTGGTATTTCCATTATTTCATCTCCTGCTTAAGGTCAAATAGTTCCTTTATCCTCTCGGTATCGATGCCCGCGCCTATGACACATATCATGCCGGTCGTTCCGGCGCTTCCTCTTCTGACATCAGGCTCGCCCGGCACATAGTCGAAGTGTATCCACTGACCGTCAACGCCTTCCACGATACCCTTGGCTCTCAGTATCTGACCGCATTCGGCGATGTTCTGAAGGCCGACCAGCGCGTCTCTGATCTGCTCTTCTGTATATTTATGAGTAGTCTCTGTACCAAAATCCTCAAACACTTCGTCAGCATGATGATGCCCGTCGTGATGATGGTGATGATGGTGCTCGTGCTCTTCATGTTCATGATCGTCGTGGTCGTGATGATGGTGCTCATGTTCTTCATGGTCATGATCCTCATGGTCGTGATGATGATGCTCATGCTCTTCATGGTCGTGATCCTCATGGTCGTGATGATGATGCTCGTGCTCGTGTTCCGCTTCCTCTGCATAGGCTTCTTCTCTCAGATGATCCAGCTCTGCAGACAGGGTCTTCTTCTGTTCCATGGTCTCCAGGATCTGCGCGCCGCTGATCTGATCCCAAGGGGTCGTGACTATTGATGCCTCCTGGTTATGTTCGCGGAGCATGGCGACACATGCGTCAAGCTTCTCCTGAGAGATGCCGTCCACATGGCTCAAAATAATAGAGCTTGCGTGTTCTACCTGATTGTTGAAGAATTCACCGAAATTCTTCATGTACATCTTGCACTTCTTGGCATCAACTACTGTGGTAAAACCGTTGAGCTGTATTTTGTCATTGTGAAGGTCCTGCACGGCGATTATCACATCGCTGAGCTTGCCTACTCCTGACGGCTCGATAATTATCCTGTCGGGATCAAACTGCTCGATCACCTGATTCAACGCTCTTCCGAAATCGCCTACCAGACTGCAGCAGATACATCCGGCAGCCATTTCATTGATCTGAACGCCCGTATCCTTAAGAAATCCGCCGTCTACGCCGATCTCTCCAAACTCGTTTTCAATGAGGACGATCTGCTCGTCTCCATATGCCTCTTCAATTAGTTTCTTAATAAGTGTAGTCTTTCCGGCTCCCAGGAAGCCGGAGAAAATATCAACCTTTGCCATTATTATCATCTCTTTCTTTGTAGATTTTCCAAGCTATATTATACCACCCGATCCGGGTTTTCAACCGCATTACTGTTAAAAATATGCGCTTACGTGTTCTCTGACTGTTCCCATTACCTGCTCCCAGCCTTCTACGCATTCCCATTCCGAGGAAATGTTGACCTTTACCAGCTTGTAGATGTAATCCTCATAATACTTCATGGCAGCCTCCAGGTCCATGCCCCGGGCCTTCAGATCGTCCACATCGCTTTCTGCAAATTCCACCGTGATCCCGCAGCGCTTCCTCTTTGTCTCCCGGTTTTCTTCATCAGGAAAGTCCATGACTGCAACATCCACATTATTATGAAATGGTTTATCAGGTACCAGTGCTATTTTTTTCATTGTTTTTTCTCCATTATCTCTTCTGCAAACTTCCTTATGGTATACAGGTCTTCTCCGCTCTTGGCCTTCATCGGTTCTACCAGGCTCATCGTGGCGATGATATTGGTCTTCTTCAGATATTTTTCAAATTTGGAAAGGCATTTCTCGGAATTTCCCGACATGCTGTTGACAAAAATGGCGATGTTCTTTCCCTTTAGTCTGTTATGCAGCATGAATGTACGCAGAGGCGGCGCTACTGTGCCTGCCCAGATCGGCGTACCGATCACCACCGTATCATAATCCCTGGGATCAAAATTATACAGCTTCAGCTCCGGCTTAGCGCCAAATGTGGCATCAGCGCCACCCTTCATGAATTTTCTGAAACCCTTGTCCGCATATGGCTTCACCGGCTCCAGCCTGATGACATCCAGTTCCACCTGGTCTCTGAGGGCTTCGGCAAGGCGTTCAGCCACATAGTCAGTATTTCCATTCAGTGAAAAATATACCAGCGCGGTTTTCTTTGTTTTCTTACCTAACATATCTATTCCTCCCCATGGTGCGGCATGATTTCCTCAAGTATCTTCTTACATGCCAGTTTCTGCGCATAGCTGGACACAGCCAGCCTCAGCGCCGTCTGAGCCAGTTCCTCACCGGTCGCAGAGTCGCTTATCTCATCCGCCACCTTATTATACTCCTCGTCCAGCACCTGATTGTAATTGTCATAAAAATCCCTGATGTCGCGGTGTTCCATCTGGTTGGACAAAAGTACCCCTGCCTCGTTTACGCTGAGCACCTGCTTGAGAAGACAGATCGCTGTCAGATAGCAGATGTGCTCTCTGTTGTATTTTTTGCCTTTGGCCCGCGGCAGCAGGCCGCTCTTTATATAGTTGTTGATCATGGCCGAGGTCAGATTTTCCTCATCGCCATCCATTTCCAGGCCAATGTGCTGTCTGGTCATATAGCTGATCACCTGGTCCATGTAGAGGTCTATGTCCGGTATCATATCCCAGTCCTCCGGTCTGGACTCTTTCAGCTTTTTTTTCAGATCCTTGATCGTTTCCATATCATCTGTATCCCTTCATCTTCTCATATGATGATATTATAAAACTATTTTATTTTTTTTGCAATTGCTTATTGACATTATGGGAATTATTAAATATAATATTCAATATTAGATTACAAGGTAATTAATATCTCACAAGGAGGTAATTATAATGAATATATGCGTTTTCGGAGATTCAATAACAAAAGGTGTCGTCTTCGACGATGTTAAGAATAAGTACACATTCCTCAAGGACAGCTTCGTCAATCTGGTCCAGGCAGAAACTTCAGTTGAAATCAAGAACTTTGCCAAATTCGGCAGCACTACTGTCAAAGGATCGGAGATCATGAAAAAGCACGAGGATTCCATAGGCGATTATGACTATACTTTCCTGGAATTCGGCGGCAATGACTGCGATTTCCTGTGGAGTGAGATAGCCGAGGATCCTGGACTCAATCACCAGTCGCTGGTTCCGATTGACCAGTTCCGTCAGATCTACATCAGCATGATCGCCAAAGTCCGCGCCTGCGGAAGTCATCCGGTGATGCTGACTCTGCCGCCACTGGTTTCCGAAAGGTTCTTCAGCTGGGTATCCAGAGGGCTGGATCAGAACAACATCATGAAATTCCTCGGTGGCGACGCCGAATACATCTATAGATGGCATGGGCAGTACGACCTCATGGTCCGCGAGATTGCCGCTGAACAAAACGTTCCTCTGCTGGATATCAGAAGCGCCGTGCTTTCACAGCCTGACTATCAGTCACTGGTCTGCATCGACGGCATGCATCCCAACTGCAGAGGTCACCGCGTCATAGCCGACTTTCTTGCAAAGGCAGTCAAAGAACTTGCTGACGCTGACAGCGCCATTGCCAAAACAGCATAAACCGCGTTAAAATACCGCTGAGCCTTAAGTACCGGGCGTTTCTTCTTTCTCTACAGTCCCCGGTCTCATGGCAAAGCGGTTTTTTAAATTATACATTAAATATTATATTGAAGCAGCCCAGCACAAAACCGATCAGAGCTCCCAGATTTACAATGGCATTGAGCTCTTTTTTCATTACCGAAAGAGCCATCTCCTCAACCTCTCTGGCATTCATGGAATCCATTTTATCCTTGACTATCTGAGCTATGTCAATGCTTTGGAGCATGGATGCCAGACGTTTTTTGATCAGTACCTCATAGCCGTTGACTATGGTCTGGCCTATATCCACCCCTGATTTTGACAGAGCTGTAAAGAGATCACCCACGGTCTTTTCTTCAAATGATTCGAACTCATCATGTATCTTCTGCTGTATTATTTCCACGCCGCGTTCTTTCACCATTGCATCGATCCGGTCGCTTATCGGAGTGATCAGGGAATATAAGAAGTCATCACTGAGGAACCTGGCAAAGAAAGAACCCACGCCCTGTTCCTTGATAGCGCTGATGGCTTCATCGGCTACCATACGGCCGATATCCATCTCAACCACTTTCCGGGTTATGACCTCTGCCACCTTGTTTTCGCCTCTGTCCAGAAGTTCATCGAACTGATCCCCGTCCATGTAAAAGGTGATCACCTCACGTACAAGTCTTTCGTCATGAGTCTCTTTCTCGATCTTCTCGTTGATCTTGAGTCTCATTTTTTCTTCCAGCTCAGGATCAAGCAGATTTTTCTCCAGCGCGTCCTGGGTAAGAAGTCCGCCGCCCACGGCATTTCCTACAGCAACGGCTATGCGGTCTTTGCTTTTAGGTATGATGCCGGGAGTAAAAGGCAGTCTTTTACCGAACACGTATACCGGTTCCAGCGGCCGGAAGAGCATCCTAACGGCTATATAATTCGTACAGTATCCTATAATGGCGCCTATTACAGGCCCCGCTATTATTGACCAGTCCATCTGTTTCCTCCTGAAAGGTTATGCTTTATAACTATTGCTGTAAGTATAATGACCACGGCGGTTCCCACTGCCAGGAACAGGATCGCGGCGGTTCCGGGCGGTATTGTCAGTCCCGTATACGTGGTGATCACCGCCAGCAGATTGTTGATGGCGTGGGCTGCTATGCACAGCCACAGGTCATCGTATTTTTCCATCATGCATGCCATCAGCATGCCGATGATGAAAGCACATATGCCATGGGCAACGCTGAGATGAATGATCGCCCACAGCAGTGACGAGATGGCCGCCGAAGCCAGAAAACCATAGCTGTTCCTGCAGGCCCTGAAGGCTATGCCGCGGCACATGAGCTCCTCAGCCACCGGTGCCGCGATCACCGCCCAAACCAACATAAGCGGCAGCGATCCCTCACGGTATGTACCAACGAGACCGTCCGCGATGCCGGGATCTATCATCTGCGCCGCTCCCTGTGCAACAAAGCTGAGCGCGATAATGTCCAGCGTCAGCAGCAGTACGAACATCCACTCCCTGCCTTCCGGCCTGTGATCCCTGGCGAACGGACGGTACTCGTAATTATACATATACAAAAACAGCAGCGTCAGCGCCACGTCCATTACCAGCGATTCCATTATGACTATGCTGCTTTTATCAGTACATCCGACAGTTTCCGCTATGAAATCCACTACAGTCAGACTGATCCACATGACCAGCAGCCAGAGCACGAACAGCTTTATCAGGGTCGGCCCGCATCTTTTCTCTATCATCTATTCCCCCATATACAGTAACATTAAATCTCGATAAAAACAATAATACTCCTTGCAGCGTCCCAATGCAACAAAAATACCCGCAGCATCTGCTGCGGGTATCGTTTTGTCACTATTTCGTTTCTACTGTTTCTACAGTCTCGACTGTTTCAGCTTCTTCAGCTTCTTTTGTTTCTTCTGCTTCTTTTGTTTCTTCTGCTTCGTCTTTTTCTATGGCAGCTTCAAGAGGATCGACCTTCTTATTGTCTTTCTTCTCTGCCTTTACCTTTTTTTCACCCGGTTCGGAATTGAAAATCATGTTTACAAGTCCGGCCAGAAGTCCGCCTACGAACGGCGCCAGGATGAATACCCATACCTGAGTTATCGCTGTGCTCAGCTGTACGATTGCAGGTCCGAATGCCCTTGCAGGGTTTGCACCTCCGCCTGTGAACGGTATGGAGAACAGATAGATCGCAACAAGTGCCAGTCCGATGACCAGTCCTGCCGCTGCGTTCTTTTCCTTCTTTTCAGTTGCTCCCAGGAACACCAGTACGAATATGAATGACATTACCAGTTCGATGCCCAGCGCCATCCAGACAGTGATGCCAAAGGTGCTTGAAGTACCGTACGCGTTAGCGTCAAGCGATGTTCTCCCCTGTACGAACAGCGCCAGAAGTCCGGCACCTGCAGCAGCTCCGATGAACTGCGCAACGATGTAGCCAAAGAAGTCTTTGACTCCCATCCTCTTGGAAACCAGCATGCCCAGGGATACTGCAGGATTCAGATGACATCCTGAAACACTTCCCAGAGTATAGTACATGGCAGTGAATACTGCGCCAAAAGCTACTGCTATGGTCAGCGTTGTAAAAGCGACCGGCAGCCCCATTCCCATGGCGGTGAACAGAGCGTTGGCACCTACAGCACAGCCGCAGCCTACCAGTACCAGGATCAATGTTCCTAGAAATTCAGCAAAATATTTTTTCATTTTTTCCTCCTCTTGAAGATATAATTACGGTTCCGCCTCAGCGGATCTGCGTGAATCTGGATTCACAATAAAAGTGTCCATGCTTCGGACACTATCTATTATATTACCAGTTTATGTTGATTTTGTAAATAAAACAAATGTATGGTGTGATGTTACTGGTTTTCTGCGGCTAACAGATCACGAATCACCTGACCTGCCATTAGAAGTCCCGCCACCGGCGGCACAAAGCTGATACTGCCCGGAGTGCGTGTTCCGTTTTTCACAGGCTCTTCTTTGGAAAACAACACCTTGACGTTTTTGATGCCCCGCTCCCGCAGTTCTTTGCGGACCACCTTGGCCAGCGGGCAAACGCTGGTCTTTGAAATATCGGCGATTTCAAACCGCGACGGGTCCATTTTATTCCCGGTGCCCATGGCTGAAATGATCGGAACATCGTTCTCCCTGCAGCGGGCTATGATGTCGATCTTGGCCGCGACGGTATCTATGGCGTCCACCACATAATCATATTCCGTAAAATCGAACTGTTTCGCGGACTCATCATCAGGCAGGTAAAAGCAGGTGAAAGGTCTGACTCTGCACTCCGGATTGATGGAATGTATGCGCTCCTCCATGATATCTGTCTTCTGCCGTCCTATGGTGTCTCTGGTGGCGATGATCTGACGGTTGATGTTGGTCTCGTCCACCGTATCGTTGTCAACTATGCCTATAGTGCCTATTCCCGCCCTGGCCAGGGCCTCGCACACATAACCGCCGACGCCGCCGATGCCGAATACCAGCACCTTCCTTGAAGTCAGGCTGTCTGCCGCTTCATCGCCTATAAGCATTCTGGTTCTGGTATCAAAGCTCATCGTTTCAACTCTCCTAAAATTTCATATATTACAGCTGCAGGATATCCATAGCTGTCCAGCCTTCGGCCTATGCGTCCGCGGATCTTCTCCGGCACAGGATCGTCACGGGTCAGTTCGGCCATGCGGAGGATCTTTTCCGTCTCCGCCATGGCCATGGCTTTTTCATCACAGCCGCCCTCTTCATACATGTAGTCATCGAAGGCCATGGAGATGACTTCATCGTCCACTCCTTTGCGTCTGAGTTCGGCAAATACCCGGTTCCGGCCTTTGTTCCTGGCAAAGGCGTAGCCGAAGTACTCCCTGCAGAAGCGGGCATCGTCCAGATAGCCATCGTCCTTCAGCATCTCTATCATGCTTTTGATCTCGGCCTCCGCGAAACCTTTTTTCTGGAGATAAGCTGTCAGCTCGGCCGTTGCCATGCTTCTCTCCGTCAGCTTGCGGGCGGCCGTTTCTTCAATATTCATAGCTGTCTCCTGCAGTAGCCACTATGCACCTGTCACCAAGCTTTTCCTTGAGCATGCAGATGGCATCGATGCCGGTGCAGTGCACAGGTACTACAAGATCAGGGTTTTCACCGATGACCTTGTCCACCACCTGTCTTCTGACCTGATCGGTGGCGGCAAACAGATGCATGCCTGCCACCAGTCCCGCGATCCGCTCTCCCGGAAACAGCGCCTTGACGTATGACAATACCGGTATCACTCCCTTGTGACTGCAGCCCGAAAAGACAAATACACCCTGGTCGCCGTTCCTTATGGCCAGAAACTGCTCATGCGCCATAGGGTCCTTCGTCATGGAGCCATCGTCTTCCTTTATATAGAAATTCTCCGTCGGTACGTTATCCGCCACATCGGGGATAGTGCCTGAAACCACGATATTATCGGTGATCCAGCATGGACCGTCGGTAAGCTTCAGACGGTCCGCGACCGCCTTTTTTTCTTCCTCAGACCACAAAATACTGCAGGGATATCTGTCCATCCTTCCGTCAGTCTCACCGTAGGTCTCGCGAAACGCTTCGCGGTGTATATATACCGGCGCTGTTTTGTTCACTGAGCAGAACTCCGGCACGCCTCCGGTGTGGTCGTAATGGCCATGGCTGATGACGCAGGCATCTACCCTGCTCAGATCGACATGTTTCCTGCCGGCATTTTTCACAAAGAGCTTAGACGCTCCCGTATCGAACAGAATCTTCTTTTCTCCGGTTTCAATATATACTGAAAGGCCAAACTCGGCATCACACTCCGGATTGTCCGTTTTGTTCTCTGACAAAAATGTAAATCTTATCATCCCAGCACCCTCATTTCTATATCCATACTCTCGCTGCTGCAGACGGCACATTTCAGATCATCTGCGATATGTATCTCCGTGAAGCAGTAAGCCGTACCCTTGTAGCAGCCGCTGTCCGACAGTACCGACGGCATATCTCCGAAGAGTCCCTCGCCTGTCATCTTGCAGTAAGCCTCCTTACGCACCCAGATGTCGAAGAATCCGTTTCTGCCGTTTTCCTCCACATACTGCTGCTCATCCTCAAGATAATACCGGCGGGATATGGCCTGGTGGTCGCATTCGCGCACCAGCTGCAGGTCCAGCCCGCATGGTTTCTCCGAGAAAAGGCACATCCACAGGCTTCCCGTGTGAGACAGGGAAAACTCCAGCGCCGCGTCGACAAAATACGGTTTTCCTCTGTCATCGCGCAGTATCTCGGCCCTCTGCGGATCAAACTCAATGCCATTTTCCGCGCAGTAACGGGCAGCCGCTCCTATTATCATCGGAAACCCTCCATCGCCGCGCTTGAACAGCCCCTCATATATGTAAATCGAATCCATCGGCACCTCCCTGATCATAACAAAGAAAAGCGCTCTTAACGAGCGCCCGCTTTCTGATTACTTATTCTGACTGGATAGTCTGTCGAGTACTCTCTGATATCCGTCAGCTCCATAGACCAGACATTTATTGATCCTGCTTATGGTTGCAGTTGAAGCTTTGGTCACTTCCTCGATCTCGCTGTATGTCTTTTTCTGAGAAAGCAGCTTGGCTACCTGCAGTCTCTGCGCAATCGCATGGATCTCATTGATAGTGCAGATATCCTCGAAAAATCTGTAACAGTCCTCTCTGTCTCTTAATGTCAAAACCGCATCGAACAGCTCATCTATGTCGTCGCGTTTGAATTTTGATTCATATGCCATGTGGTGACTCCTTTCCTCTGCTTTATCACTCTAGCGCAAGTATATCACTTTTATACATTAAAGTCAACACGCCCTATTTCAATAGCTGCAGGGCTTTCTGAAGCTGATAATCCGTGGTCGCGCCCTCCTTCAGTTTAACCTGATAATCAGGCTTGACTCCTATCTTGTGTATCTTGTTCCCCTTAGGTGAGAAGTACTGATAAATGGTCAGCTTGAATGCCGAACCGTCTTTAAAGGTCTTCTCCTCCTGCACTATGCCCTTGCCGTAAGTGGTGGTTCCCACGATAGCGCCGCCTTTGTTGTCCTTGATGGCCGAGGCCAGAATCTCCGAGGTGCTTGCCGTGTTGCCGTCCACAAGCAGGACGTACTTCAGCTTGGTACGACCCTCCTTGGAATTGTAATATGTCTTCTTGCCGTTTCTGTCCTCCATGTAGGTTATGGTCCCTTCAGGAAGCAGCATATCGGCTATCTCGATTCCCTGATCAGTATATCCGCCGCCGTTCTCCCTGATGTCTATGATCAGGCCTTTTACATTTTTATTCTCCATGGACTTCAGCTCCGTCTTGAATTCAGAGGCCGTGTTCTGCGCAAATGACGATATCCATATATATCCGATATTACCTTTGAGCACCGAACTGTACACTGAATTCTCGGTCACTTCGCCCCTGGTGATGGAGATGTTCCTGGTCGTACCTGAGCGTTCGATGGTCAGGACCACCTTGGTGCCCTCTTTGCCGCGTATGGCCTTGCCGATGGCATCGGATTTGGTGTATGCCTTGCCGTCAACCTTTAATATCTTATCTCCGCTCTTCAGACCTGCCGTTTCGGCCGGGCTGTCCTGGAATACCTTCAGGACGACAAAATTACCCTTGTCATCCTTGGAAAAGCTGATGCCTATCCCGTAAAAGGTCCCATTGACATAGCTGTTCCATTTCTCAGCCTCTGACTTTGTCATATACTGAGAGTATTCATCGTCCAGGCTGTCAAAGAGTCCCTTATAGATGGCATTCATCTGTTTGGTCTTGCTTATCTTCCAGAGTCCGTTGTTATTTATCTCATTCTGCAGTTGGTAAAGCTTGGAATACTGGGTGGCGATCTTCTCCATCCTGGTATACTTGCTGGCATTTACCAGTGTCACGTCGTTCACTCTGGCAAACACAAAAAAGCAAGCTGCTGCCACCAGCAGCGTAACTGCTGCCGTGCACGCTATTACTATTGCTAAACTGCTTTTTTTGATTTTGATCATATATCTTCCTCAATCTTTCAAATTGATTCCACATGCTCAACTGTCATCTGCAGTGTCTTGCTGCCGTTCCATGTCCGACTGTTGAGATTGCCTATGATATTGAAATCATGCCTCTTTGCGCCGAAAAATTCAGCGTCCACGCTGTCCGCATCGTGGAAAACCACGCATGGCAGTCTTCTGCCGTCGCCGAGAATGGCTGCAAATCTGAGATACTGTCCCTGATTCCCCATTCTGCCAACATTTTCAGGCGCAGCTACTATTCCCGTCAGCGGGCGCTCATTGGCGCAGCCGCACGGTTCCAGAAGCTCAAGCTGTTCCACCAGCTGAAAATTCACATCCTCCGGCGAAAGCTCCAGTTCGGCTCCCATTCTCCGGTCAAACAGACTCGGATCCATCAGTTTCTTCTGATCAGCCGCGTCGTTGAGGTTTTGTCTCAGAATATCGATATTAGTTCTGTCCATGGTGAACCCGCATGCCGCGGCATGTCCACCAAATCTGATAAAAAGGTCCTCATTATCTTTAAGCATATCATAAATATTTATGCCGTCAATACTTCTTCCCGTTCCCTTGAGATTTCCGTCTCCTGTCGGCGTCACTATTATCACCGGCTTATAGTATCTGTCCTTCAGCTTTCCGGCAACTATGCCGGTGATACCCTCGTGAGCGTCCTCCAGCTCCAGTACGAGGAAACCGTCATTAACATAGCTTTCTTCCACAACCGTGATGCAGTGCTGGAAGACCTCTTCCTGGATACGTTTCCTGTCGGTATTGCAGCGCGCCAGTTCCATGGCTCCTGCTCTTGCACTTTCTTCATCCTCTGACAAAAACATCTCCACGGCCAGCTTTGCATGCTCCATCCTTCCGGCAGCGTTCAGGTGCGGCACTATAACAAAGGAAACATTTTCCGCGGTCACCTTCCCCGGATGGAGTCCGGTGCATTCTATCAGCAGCTGCAGATTTCTTCTGGCAGAGGTGTTGATGGCACGAAGACCGTATTTGGCCAGCGTCCTGTTTTCATCCACCAGCGGTACTATATCGCCGATGGTCCCGATTCCCACCAGATCAAGAGTCCTGGTCAGTACCTCCTTAGGCAGTCCCGTGACCGTTACTATGGCCTGGGCCACCTTGAATGCCACCCCGCATCCTGCAAGATACTTGAAGGGATACGGACATTCCTTCTGGGTTGGGTTGATGATAAGGCAGTCCGATTTCTTGTCAGATATGGTATGGTGATCTGTCACCAGAACCTCCATGCCAAGTGATCTGGCATAGTCCACCTCCTCGCAGGAAACGCTGCCGCAGTCAACGGTGACTATGAGCCCCGCTCCCGCCTCGCTGATCCTGTCGATGGCAGCACAGTTCATGCCGTAGCCTTCATCAAATCTGGAAGGTATATAATACATGAGATCATCTGTCAGACGCGACAAAACCTCATACATTATGACCGTTGACGTTATGCCGTCCGCGTCATAATCTCCGTAGATGCATATCCTGATATCGGAGTCGATCGCTGACAATATTAAATCCACTCCCGCCTCCATATTGAGAAGCAGGAATGGATCGTAGGTTTTCTGCGGTTTATCAGAAAGATACTCTTCAATATCTTCCTCTGACTCTATACCTCTTTTATTTAAAAGTTCAATAATCCTGGGTTGCAGTTTCATTATCAGATTCCTTCACGTTTAGAGATAATTCCATGGGCTGACCGGCGTACCGTTTTTTCTGACCTCAAAGTGCAGATGCGGACCTGTACTCCAGCCTGTGGATCCTACATGTGATATCACCTGTCCCTTGGTAACTGTCTGTCCGACGCTTACAGCAAGACTGCTGTTGTGACCGTAGATCGTGGTCAGACCGCCACCGTGGTTAATGCCTATGCACTTGCCGTAACCTCCGTACCAGCCCGCGATCACTACTGTTCCGCTGGCTGCCGCGTATACCGGTGATCCATAGCTGGCGCCTATATCGATTCCGGGATGGTTCTCATAAGAACGTTTCTCTCCAAACTGGGCCGTTATCAGATGTGAAGTGGTAGGCCATGTGAATACACCGCCTCCATACGAACCTCCATTGCTGGTAGAGCTTGCAGCGATCTGCGCCCTCAGCTTGGCCTCCGTACTCTTCAGTTCATTGTATTTTGCCTGAAGCTTGCTCTTGGATGCAAGCATGCTCTGCTTCTTGGTGTTCAGTTTAGACTGCTTTTCATCGAGGACCTTTTTCTCCGACGTCAGCTTGGCCTGAATTGTCTCTATCTGTGCTTTCTGCTCTTTCAGCGTAGAAAGAGTATTCTGGTCGCTCTTGAATATGCGCTGAACCATTTCTATGTTTGAAACCAGTTCCGATACGTTCTTGGAGCTGAGGATGATATCCACATATCCTACAGAACCGTTCTTATACATGGCCCTCAGTCTCTGCTCAAGTCCCGCTTTGCGCTCGATGATCTCTTTCTTGGTCTTTGCAAGCTCACTCTGGGCCTTGGCGATCTCAGCTGTCTTGGAATCGATGCTGCTCTGCAGCTTGTCTATGGCAGCCTGCTGTGTCTTTATCTCTGAAGCCAGCGAATCCAGATCGCTGGAAATATCGTCTTTCTGATTGGAAACTGAGTTGAGTTTATCCTGAGTGGATGTAGCGAACGATAAAGGACTGAAGCACATCACCAGTACTGTTATCATAGTTATTATCAGTATTTTCTTTCTCATGCTTTTCCTCCTCCTTATTTATCCAGGAATCTTCTCATGGAAATAATGCTGCCGCAGGCGCCTATGCTGATGCCCATGGCAAGGAATATTATGATGAGATTTCCGGCCAGATATCCGGCCGGTACGAGCGGCGACGACAATATGGTCATTACCTTGGTTCCGATCGCGGCAACTACCCTGCTGTAGATCAGATATGTTATCCCCGCTGCCACAAGTGACGAGAATATTCCTATGATTATTCCCTCCACAAGGAACGGGCCTCTGACGAACCAGTTGGTCGCCCCCACATATTTCATTATTGAGATCTCCCGAGCGCGGGCAAACACGGTCAGTTTGATGGTGTTTGACACCACCACCACCGAAACTATCACCAGGAACACCATGATTACAATAGCTGCGATCTGCAGGAAGTTTGTCACCCTGGTCAGCTTGTCAATGGTCTCTTTATAATATTTGGTGCTCTCCACACCGCTGATCTTTGCTGCTGTTTTGTTCACGCTGTCCGCAGCCTTAAGGGTGCTCACCTTGACCAGTATCGAATTCGGAAGAGGGTTATTGCCCAGGGAATCCAGCAGATATCCGCTGTCGCCCCATCTCTCCTTCATTATTTTCATCGCCTGGTCCTTGGTCCTGTATGAAACATCGGACACACCGTCGATCTTGCTTATCGTATTCATTATCGTCTGAGCCTTGGCCGTATCGGTGCTGTCCTGAAGATAGACTTCAACGGTATCATAATCCTGCTTTACCATTTCGGTAAACAGATTGATATTGACTGATATGGTGAAAAACAATCCCAGTATGAGCATCATCGCTATGATAGCAAAAACCGATGCAAGGCTCATGCCTTTGTTCCTTCCTATCTGCTGAAGTGCCTGCCTGATATTATAACCTATCCTATTCATCGTCAAAGACCTCCTCCCTTACGCTGCCTTCCTCTTCATAGCCGTACTGTCCGAATTCGTCTCTGACTATGTGGCCGGATTCTATCGCGACTACGCGCTTGTTCATCCTGTCCACTATATCCTTTGCATGGGTAACCATTACTATGGTGGTGCCCGTCATGTTTATTTCATCTAACAGCTCCATTATGCCGTTGGCTGTATCCGGGTCCAGATTGCCCGTAGGCTCATCTGCTATTAGGACCTTGGGATTGTTGATAATAGCCCTGGCTATGGCAACTCGCTGCTGCTCTCCTGCCGAAAGCTCCTGTGGATAACGGCTGGCCTTGTCGGAAATCCCCACCAGACTGAGTATCTGCGGGACCCTCTTTCTGATCTGCCGCTTGCTCTTGTGCAGTATCTCCATGGCAAATGCCACATTCTCAAATACCGTCTTTTTCGGAAGCAGTCTGAAGTCCTGGAAGACGATGCCGATCTTTCTGCGCAGCTGGGGTATTTCCCTGTTGCTCAGCTCGGTCACCTCGTAGTCTCCGACCCTGATGCTGCCCGAATCCGCGTTTATCTCCTTCAAAATGAGTTTGATAAATGTGGACTTTCCAGCGCCGCTGGGTCCTACCAGAAACACAAAATCGCCCTTATCTATATTAACACTGGCATTTTCCAGTCCTACGTTATCGCCATACATTTTAGTCACATTGGTAAATGTTATCATTTAATTCCCCTTGTCGATTCCTTAAATTTTCTTAATAACTTTATTGAGTATAACATAATATTGGATTTTTGCAAACACCTAAACCCCACATAATCAGCCATTTATTGTGAAACTTTTGTGAAAGTATCGTCAAAAATCCCCCTTATTACTTCACTTTCCCAATGGAACCTGCACCGGAATTCGTTGGAATATATCACCTCAGCCGGCACTCTGTCGATCCACAGCAGATTACTGCTCTTCAGATATCCTCTCACCTGTCTCCTGCTGACTCCACTGTTCATGCCGTTTACCAGCCAATGGAATCTGATCGTCCCTGAATTTTCAAGAGATCTGAGTTCCCTGAATCGCTCAGCTGCTGCCGCCATCCTGGACGGCAGCGGATCCACTACCGCCACGATATCGTCCATATCCGCGGCAAAACTCAGCCAGCCGTCTTCTCCATCCATATCGAACACACATACATCATCTCGCGGACCGTATACCAGTCCCGCCCGCTGTTCAGCGTCCAGCACGATACCCTTTTCCACATCTTCCGGTGTTATCAGCAGCCAGCTTATCCCTGCCTCAGGGTTCCTGAGTCTCCTTATCCCGCCGCCGCAGGCCAGGATCCCATACGTATCCTCGAATACCCTGCCCGAGAATCTCCGGTCCATGGCGACTGCATCATAAAGCAGGCCGTTACACGATTCCGGCCGGCCGCATTGAACAAAAGTCACGCTATTTCCTTTTTCAGCAAAATAAAAGGCCAGCGATGATGCCACCACTGTAGTCCCGACACCGTGTCCGAGTCCAACTACCGCTACATTTCGCTGTCCCTTATTCTCCCTGTTGTCACCGGTATTTCCGGTTCTGAAAAAAATTCTATCCATAAGAATGTCTCCCTTTATCCAGACATTCCCGGCACCCGTATCTCTACCATATTTTACCATGAGTGCTTACTGTAATCAAGTCTAAAGTACAGGAGGGATTCAGTTATTCTCCGCCCGATGCCGCAGAGCCTTTGTCGCTGCAACATTGTCTCCCATCCATGGAACACGTCCGTCCTCATGATACATGTACTTCTCGTCACCTTTGCCCAGTATCAGCACCAGGTCGCCTTTGCCCGCCATTGCTACCGCCTTGTCTATGGCTTCCTCTCTGTTTTCGACAAACACTCCCTCGCAGCCGCTTTCGCGCACTCCATCAAGGATCGTCCTGCCTATATCCTCCGCTTTTTCATCGCGTGGATCCTCCTCGGTCACAATGACCCTGCTGCAGTGTATACCGGCAATACGTCCCAGCACGCCTCGTTTTACCTTGTCCCGCTTGCCCGCGCAGCCGAAGACCGCGTAAACGTCGCCGCCATGGCTGGTAATGGCGTCACCGAATTCAAATATCTTCTCGAATCCGTCGGGTGTATGAGCATAATCTACTATGACCGTAAATTCCTGACCTTCATCGATGATCTCCATTCGACCGTCCACCTGCGGTATATTCTCTATCTGCGGCAGCATGTCTTCGATGGGCATGCCCATCTCATGCATGGCTGCCATTGCTCCCAGCAGATTATATATGTTGTAAAGGGCCACCAGATTGGTGCGCACGCTGTACTTTGTTCCCTGATGATCCAGGCAGAACTCTGTTCCCGCTGCTGTTATCTTGATATTCTCCGCCTGATAGTCCGCCTTGCCGTTATCGCCGGTGCCGTACGTCACATATCTGCAGCTGCAGCATGCCTTAAGTTCCTCAATACTCACCTTGTCGTCAGCATTCAAAACCGCGACACCATCCTTCTTCATTCCGGTAAATAGTTTCTGCTTGGCTTTGAAATAATTTTCCATGGTCTTATGGTAGTCCAGATGATCATAAGTAAGATTGGTAAAGATGGCGCAGTCAAAATCCACCGCATCCACTCTGCCCATATCCAGCCCGTGGGAGCTCACCTCCATGGCAGCGGCTTCCATTCCGTGATCGAGCATCTCCTTCAGGACCGAATGGACCTCGATCTGATCAGGAGTCGTCAGATTCGGTATGCGGCTGTACTCTCCATATCTGACGGCAATGGTCCCCATATAGCCGCAGGGCTTTCTTATGGAAAACACATCGCTGATAATGCTTGCAGTAGTAGATTTTCCGTTGGTCCCTGTGACGCCGAACATGATCAGCCTGCTGCCGGGTCTGCCGTTGAACAGATCGCAGACGCGGCTTAGCTCCGCCACCGTGTCCTCCACGCGGATATAAACAACATCTTCGGACTTTGCAACTTCGTCATGATGAACTATGACAGCTGCCCCCCGTGCAGCTGCCTGTCCGGCAAAATCGTGGCCGTCGGCCTCAAGTCCCTTGATACAAAAAAACATGTTACCGGGTTTCACCTTTCTTGAATCCATGGCAATCCCCGTTATCTCCAGATCCCTGTCGCAATCAAACAAAGCAGATAATAGCATAATGACCTCTTTTCCCCCTGTATTCCGCCGTCCTCTGATTTGGACAATTGCCCTGACTGGCGGATAATTACTCTTTTGTCATTAAGTATATCTGCTTATTCGTAAAATGAGATTAATATTATCTTAAGTTTTGCTTACTATGATTCCAATTTGTTATAGATTCGGCTTCGTGCCATACCGCTGATTATCACAGCGCCGCTCTCACGCGCCTGACCTGAGCCACTATCTCCGCAAAGACATCCGGAGTCACTGCCTGCGCCCCATCGCTGAGGGCGTTCTCAGGATCGTTGTGCACCTCTATCATCAGTCCGTCCGCGCCGCATGCAGCCGCAGCGGCGGCCATCGGTGCCACCAGTTCTGAATGTCCGGTACCGTGACTGGGATCGACGATTACAGGCAGCTGAGTCATGGAACGCAGCACCGGTACCGCGGCCAGATCCAGGGTGTTCCTGGTCTCGGTCTCGAAGGTCCTGATGCCCCGTTCGCACAGGATCACATTGGAGTTGCCGCCTGCCAGGATGTATTCTGCGCTCATGAGAAGCTCTGTCAGTGTGTTCGCCATGCCCCTCTTCAGGAGAATGGTCTTGTCCGTTTTTCCCAGTTCGGTCAGCAGCTCAAAATTCTGCATATTTCTGGCGCCTACCTGTATCACGTCCACATCTTTATATAGAGGAAGATACTCCACGCCGGTTATCTCCGTCACCACCGGAAGCCCGTGCGCATTCCCGGCCTCAAGCAGCCATTCAAGGCCCTCCTCCTTCTTTCCCTGAAAATCATAAGGTGAGGTCCGCGGCTTGAATGCTCCGCCGCGCAGCATGTCCGCCCCCGCCGCTCCGACCTTTGCCGCTATATCATTTATCTGCTCTCTGGATTCCACAGAGCATGGTCCGCCTATAATTATAAAATTGCCATCGCCGCACTTTACATTTCCTGCGTTGACTACCATAAAATCCCCTCCTCGCAACAATGTACTATTAGTTTTGCACATATGCGGAAATAATTCAAGTGATTTGTTGTTTTTGTGAGTTTCCCGGCAGTACACTTTATTTATTCAGACGTGTGTGATATAATGTTTCGAATCAAATTTGTTAGCATATGGAGAGAATAAAATGAGCAAAACCAGAAAAATATTGGTCCCACAGCTGACTCCGATATTCGACGCCAGACTGCACAGTGACTTCCGCGAATTGATCAACTACGCGGCATTTCAGTACATGGACGACGATGCCTTTATCATTAAGAAGAAGGCCAGGGACCGTCACAGTGAACCGACATATAAACACATTTCCTTTATTGACTTTAAAGCAGACATCAATGGGCTGGGCACCGGTCTCCTTGACATGGACCTCGCCGACAAACGCATAGCCATCATCGGTAAAAACCGCTACGAGTGGATCCTCAGCTATTTTGCGACCCTCTGCGGTCTTGGCATCAGCGTACCTCTGGACAAGGGCCTGCCCTTCGATGAGGTGGAGTCTTCCCTGTCCAGAAGCAGGAGCGATGTGCTGATCTTCGACAAAGATCATATAGATATGGTAAAGGAGCTTGAACAAAACGGCACCTGTGGTGTTTCTCTGTTCATCTGCATGGATGAAGTACCCGGCTACCACTCGATCCCTGAGATCCTTGCCAAGGGCCGCGCCTCACTGAACCAGGGCAGCAAGTCATATCTGGACCGCCCGGTGGACGGCGAAGCGGTGAGCATCATTTTGTTCACGTCCGGTACCACCAGCATGTCCAAGGCCGTGCTGCTGTCCCAGTTCAACATAACCTATAATATTTATGCCATGCTTCAGACAGAGGACATACATCATGGCGACGTCAATATGGCGTTTCTGCCTTATCATCACACCTTCGGCTCCACAGGCCAGGTGCTGATGCTGGCCACCGGCGCCAGGACCGCCTACTGCGACGGCCTCAAATACGTCCAGAAGAACATGGTCGAGTACGGAGTTTCTGTCTTCGTCTGCGTGCCTCTGCTCATAGAAGCCATGTATAAGAAGATCATGGCCGGCATTAAAAAAGAAGGCAAGGAAGAAAAATTCCAGAAGGGAGTCAAACTTTCCAACACCCTGCGCAAGGTGAAGATAGATGTGCGCAGAAAGCTCTTCAAGGAGATCCTCGATCAGCTGGGCGGCGGACTTCGCTTCATAATCAGCGGCGCGTCGGCCCTGGATCCGGAAGTGGTCAGGGGTTTTGACGATATAGGTGTCAGAGTGGTCCAGGGCTACGGAATGACCGAGGCTTCCCCGGTACTGTCCGCGGAAAACGTCAAGAATATGAAGCCCGGTTCCATTGGCAAGGCCATGCTGGGCGTAGAACTGATGGTGGACGATCCCAACGAAGAGGGCATCGGCGAACTCATAGCAAGAGCGCCCAATGTCATGCGCGGCTACTATGAGAACGATGAGGAAACGGCCAGTACCATCGTTGACGGCTGGCTCCACACCGGAGACCTGGCGTCTGTGGATGAGGACGGTTTCGTATTCATCAGAGGGCGCAAGAAGAATGTCATCGTACTGAAGAACGGCAAGAACATATATCCTGAAGAAGTCGAGGTCCTGGTAGCCAACCTGCCATACGCGACAGAAAACATCATCTACGGAGAACCCCGTCATAAGGACGGCGATCACAAGGATCTGGCCATCTGCGCCAAGATCGTCTACGATCCTGAGTATATGAAAGCCAACTACGGTACCGAAGACCACGAAGAGATAGAAAAAATCATAAAAAAAGACATCGATGCTATCAACGATGAACTTCCTACATACAAGCATATACTGCGTCTCGTTGTAACTGACCAGCCCATGGACAAAACCACCACAGGCAAGGTCAAGAGATACAAGCAGAAGGATCAGTAACGCTGAAAAACTACATAAATACGACCTTTACGGGAATTACCGCCGACCTCTGCCAGGTCGGCGCGTCCTTTATGTCGAAGTACTATGCGGTCACCTTCGCTGACCCTGGCGTCGGCTTTGGTTGTCTCCATATGATTGAGGAACACCAGTCCCTGGGAAATCGCCTGGGTTGCCTTTGTTCGGGAAATGCCGAAGGCAGAGGCAACCATATTGTCGAGCCGCAGCGAAGCCACGGTGTCCGTTACCATGGCAAGATGGCGCTCGGGAATGATCAGCTCGGAAATATCCTTTCTTTCCACATGAAGATCTACCCTGCCGGCTTTGCCGTAGGATGCTACTATGAAGTCCGCGATCTCATCGAGGACTATGATGTCGGCCCCATCATCGCGGACCAGGATGTCTCCTGTCATCTCCCGTTTTATGCCGAGCCCCGTTAGTGAGCCCAGATAGTCGCCGTGCTTTAGCTGACGTCCGCCATGCTTTGCGGCCGCGGCGCGTATTACCGCCAGCGGCTCCGCCGTCCCGACAGTGGCGTAGTCAGGCAGACACAACAAAACCACCCTTTCGGCATCTTCATAACCGCCATAGAATTCCAGTGTACAGCCATATGACTTTTTCATGAATTCTCCGCGGATTTCGGACTGCTGATGGGGATCGAGAAATACCGTATTTGTAGGCATGTTTCTGTTGAAACACTGCCTGATCTTGTCTTCGGCCTGGCCGAGCAGTATGTTGTCTTCCTTCATTCTTTAATGATACAATATTTTTCTGACGTCCACAAGAAAATACTTGCATTGTCAAAAAAAACGTGCTATAGTCTTATTAACATTTTAAGAGGGAGTAGCTGGCAGCGCCCGCGCGCTGTGGTAAAATGCGTCAATACGATCGCAGGAGATCCGCATTTACTTGAAATAGCAAGACTTTTAAGATAGCTTTTGGATAGCTGTCTTGGAAGTCTTTTTTAGATATTATGTAAAGGGAGAAACACTAATGACAAATTTTTACAACAAAAAACCGACCGACATAATGGCTGAGTTCGGTACAGGCGAAAATGGCCTGAGTCCGGACAAGGTCACGGAAAACCGTGAAAAATACGGTGAAAACAAGCTTTATGAAAAAAAGAAGAAGAGCGTTCTGGCGATTTTCGCCGGACAGTTCAAGGATCTGCTGGTGATAATACTCATCATCGCAGCCCTCATTTCCACGGTCACAGGCAATCTTGAAAGCACAGTCGTTATCATAGCCGTGCTCATACTCAACGCCATCCTGGGCACCATACAGACCATAAAAGCGGAAAAATCCCTGGACAGCCTCAAGAAGCTGTCCTCACCCGAGGCCAAGGTCATCAGGGACGGCCAGCATCTTGTCATAGATGCAGCCGAACTTGTATGCGGAGACATCGTAATGCTGGAAGCAGGCGACGTCATCCCTGGCGATGGTCGACTGTTTGAAAATCACTCAATGAAAACCAATGAAAGCGCGCTCACCGGCGAATCCGAGAGCGCCGAGAAGAGCATTGAGATCATACCTGAAGAGAAGGTGGCCCTGGGCGACCAGGACAACATGATCTTCTCCGGTTCGCTGGTAACATACGGCAGAGGCCGCGCGGTCATCACCAGCGTAGGCCGCGGCACCGAACTGGGCAGGATCGCTGATCTTATGAACGACACCTCGGAAAGGAAAACTCCTCTTCAGGTGACCATGGACAATTTCAGCAAGAAACTGTCAGTTGCCATAATGATCATCTGCGCCGTGGTTTTTGCTCTAAGCATATACAGAGGAATGATGCTGACAGACGCGCTGCTCTTTGCCGTTGCGCTGGCAGTTGCCGCCATACCTGAAGCCCTGGCATCCATCATCACCATTTCCCTGGCCATAGGGACCTCGAGAATGGCCGATGAAAACGCCATCATCAAGCAGCTGGAAGCCGTTGAAGGCCTGGGCTGCGTATCGATAATATGTTCCGACAAGACCGGGACACTTACTCAGAACAAAATGACCGTCGAATATGAAAGCTCCATGGAGAACTCGGAACAGGATCTGCTCATGGCTTCGATCCTCTGCAATGACACCATGATCGTCGACGGCCATACTAAAGGAGATCCTACTGAAACGGCTTTTGTGGATTATTACATGAAGAGCCATCAGGACTATGATACAGTCAAAAGGGAGTATTCCAGAAAATCCGAGCTTCCCTTCGATTCCGACAGGAAGCTCATGAGTACTCTTCATTATATAGACGGTAAATACGTCATGTATACCAAGGGCGCCATCGATGTGATCCTCAGCCGCACCTCCAATCTTTCGGAGACAGACAAGCAGGCGGTCGCGGAAGAGAACTTCCGCCTCTCCAACGAGGGACTCCGAGTTCTGGGATTTGCCAAACGCGAGTTTGCCGACCTGAGAACACTTACCCTGGATGACGAAACCGAACTTGAATACCTGGGTCTTATGGCAGAAATGGATCCTCCGCGAGAAGAATCCGCCCAGGCGGTCAAGGACTGCATCAATGCCGGTATCAAGCCGATCATGATCACAGGCGACCACAAGGTCACCGCATCTGCCATCGCCCGCCGCATAGGAATAATGAAAGAAGGCGACCTGGCGTGCACAGGACCTGAGCTTGATGAAATGAGCGAAGAGGAGCTGCATGAAAAGCTTGAGCATATCAGCGTATATGCCAGAGTTTCCCCTGACAACAAAATCAGAATAGTGAAGGCCTGGCAGGACAGAGCCCATGTGGTTGCCATGACAGGAGACGGCGTCAACGACGGACCCGCTCTCAAGAGCGCCGATGTAGGCGTTGCCATGGGCATCACCGGTACTGAGGTCGCCAAGGACTCAGCATCCATGATACTGACCGACGACAACTTTGCCACCATAATAAAATCCGTTCTCAACGGAAGAAATATATATGCCAATATCAAGAACGCTATCAAGTTCCTGTTATCAGGAAATACCGCGGGCATCCTGGCAGTGCTGTACGCCTCCCTGTTGGCACTGCCGATGCCTTTCACGGCGGTTCAGCTTTTATTCATAAATCTGATAACTGACAGTCTGCCGGCTCTTGCCATCAGCATGGAACCGTCCAATCCTCAGCTTATCAACGACAAACCGAGGCCTCACGACGAATCCGTGCTCAACAAGCCTACCATGCGTGAAATCGGCATCACCGGCGTATTGATCGCCGCTGCTACTATCACAGCATTCTATATAGGGCTGGGTGCCGGTGGATCCATACCTATCGGCATGGATGAAGGTGTTCGTTTCGGCAGCGTGACTGCTTCGACGATGGCATTCTCCACCCTGTGTCTGGCCAGACTGTGGCACGGCTTCAACTGCCGCGGCAGAGAGGGCATATTCAAGCTGGGACTTTTCACCAACGTCTTCACCATCGGTGCGTTTGCCCTGGGAGCCATACTGCTGCATCTGCTGCTGCTGGTACCGTTCCTGTCCAAGGCTTTCGACGTGGCAATGCTCAACCCGCATCTTCTTGGCTGGGTATGGCTGCTGTCATTCATGCCGACGCTTATAATACAGATATACAAGGCAATCAGATTCAGAAACGAACCCAACAAGGGTTGAATTCTCTTTTCATAATATAGTGCAAAGGAGACGATGCGTTCGCGCACCGTCTCCTTTACTGTATAAAATACTATCTTGTCACTTTTTAGTCTTTTCTTCCTCTATCTTCACTTCAGGCATCAGCTCGTCTGCAGTGGTCTGCAATATGGCATCCAGCTTGTTTACTTCATCCGGCGAAAATTTATCCTGAATGCGCCCCATTACGACGCCGATATAGTCATAAATGACTCCGTAATTCTTGGAGTACTTCTCTGTGGCTACCAAATGATATTCCCTCTTGTCAGTGGTGCTCTGGATCTTGTTGACATACCCCTTCTTGATCAGCCTGTTGACTTTATAGGCCGCGTTCGGCGGCGAAAGCTTGGCAAATGTTGCAAATTCGTTGATAGTAGGATCTTTCAGGGCAACGATGATTTCCATACAAAGCACCTCCACAGCTGTCAAAGCCTCCGCGTCATTATCGCTGAATTCCTTGAACACCTTGGAGTACAGGGACATCTTAAATTTGGTATAAATGTCCGAAAAACTTTTCTCAAGCATGGCGTTTCTTCTCCTCTGTCTTTATTTTAACAAAAGAACCGTCAAATTGCAATACGAAGCGTCTTTCACAATATGACAAAGGAAAGCTCGCCTCTGGCAGCCAGTTCACCGTCCACTGTGGCTTCTGCCCTGCCGAAACCGATGTTTCCACGCTTTCCCGTTATTTCACAGGTCAGCTTCAGTGTATCCCCCGGCACCACCTGACGCCTGAAACGACAGTCCCTGATGCCGCCGAACACCGCCAGCTTTCCCCGGTTCTCAGGCTCCGACAGTATCGCCACCGCGCCTGTCTGCGCCAGCGCCTCCATGATCAGTACCCCCGGCATGACTGAGTGCCCGGGGAAATGCCCCGGGAAATACGGTTCATTGGCCGTCACGCATTTGATGCCTTCAGCCCTGATGCCCGGTTCCATATCAGTGATCCGGTCAACAAGCAAAAACGGATATCTGTGAGGGAGTATTTCTCTTATCTGATCTATGTTCAATTCCATGTTCAAACCCTCCTGAACAGCAGCGACGCATTGTGACCGCCGAATCCCAGCGAATTGGACAATGCATATTCAGTTTCAAGCCTCCGCGCCTCGCCAGGCACCACATCGAGATCGCATTCTGGATCCGGTACCTCATATCCGATGGTAGGCGGCGCAAGCTGTTCATGCAGCGCCCAGGCCGTTATCAGCGCCTCCACTGCACCAGAGGCTCCCAGAAGATGACCGGTCATGGATTTTGTCGATGACATGAGCAGATCCCTGCGATCTGTCCCGAAAACGCTTTTGACGGCACGGGTCTCACATACATCGTTCATGGGGGTCCCAGTGCCGTGAGCATTGATGTATCCCACGTCAGACGGCGATATACCGCCGTCTGCCACGGCATTTTCCATGCATCGTGCAGCATAGGTCCCATCCTCAAGGGGAGCAGTCATGTGATGCGCGTCACAGCTCGCGCCGTAACCTGCCACCTCGCCCAGTATCACAGCGCCGCGAGCCGCTGCATGCCGATATTCCTCAAGGATCAGCACAGCCGCTCCTTCTCCCATGACAAAGCCTCCCCGCTCCCTGTCAAAGGGGATGGATGCTCTCTTCGGGTCCTGCGCCTCCGATAACGCTCTCATCGCTGTAAATCCTCCGATGCCCAGAGGCGAAATGCAGCTTTCCGCTCCGCCGGCCGCCATTACATCGGCATAACCGTCCCTGATCTGTCTGAATGCCTCACCGATGGCGTTGGTAGCCGATGCGCAGGCCGTCACGGTCGCCGTGCAGCTGCCGTGAAATCTCAGCTCGATGGCAACAGTCCCTGCCGCCATGTTGGTAATTGCCATGGGAACAAAGAGCGGCGAGACTCTGTCGAAGCCCCTCTCGATTCCCCGGTAATGCTCCTCCTCAATGACCCCCAGGCCGCCGATGCCGCTGGAAATGCTGACACCAAACCTGTCCGGATTTTCTTTTGTCATATCCAGACCGCTCTGGCGGAAGGCCTCCCTGGCCGTAACCATGGCAAACTGAGTGAAGCGCGCAGTGCGCCTTGCCGTCATTTTGTCCATGAATTCCAGGGGATCGTAATTTTTCACCTCGCCTGCAACGCTGACCTTGTGAGCCGAAGCGTCAAATGCCGTGATCCTGCCGATCCCGCAGACGCCTGCGGCAGCGTTTTTCCAGATTTCTTCAGATGTATTTCCTATGGGCGCGATGCCGCCCATTCCCGTTATTACTACTCGTCTTTTCATTTTTACCTCTTTCGCTGTAAAAGCTACATACACATGCCGCCGTCCACGCAGATGACCTGTCCGGTTATGTAACCGGCGCCCTCACCCGCCAGGAAAGCCACTGCCGCCGCCACATCTTCCGGCCTGCCCGGTCTGCCGGCAGGAATACCAGCCACTGCTGCCGCCAGTGCCTTTTCCGTCATGGCTCTGGTCATGTCTGTATCGATGAAGCCCGGTGCCACCGCATTGACGGTGATGCCTCTGGATGCCACCTCTCTGGCAAATGACCTGGTCATGCCTATGATCCCTGCCTTGCTGGCGGCATAGTTTGCCTGGCCGGCATTGCCCATGATCCCCGTCACCGAAGCCATATTTATTATGCGTCCACGGCGGTTTTTCATCATAGGTCTCGACACCGCCTTCATCATGAGAAACGTCCCCCTGAGATTGACCTCCATCACCCTGTCGAAATCCTCTTCCTTCATCAGAGGCAGCAGCCCGTCTCTGGTGATCCCGGCATTGTTGACCAGGATGTCTATCGAACCAAGTGACTCTATGGTCTCCTGCACCAGGCGTTCGCAGTCTTCAGCCACGGCTACGCTGCCCTGAAGCGGCAAAGCCCTGACGCCCATGTCACGACACATATCACACACTTCCAGGGCCATGTCCCTGCTGCCCTCATAATTCACGGCAACATTTACGCCGCCGGCTGCAAGCGCCAGGGCGATTGCCCTGCCTATCCCGCGGCTGGCTCCCGTAATCAAAGCTGTACTCATTTGTCTGCCTCTCCTTTCAGTGATTCCACGGCTCTGCGAAGATCCTCCGCAGTGTCGATGCTGATCACTTTCATATTTTTGGCTGTTTTTCGCACAAAAGCAGAGAGCGCCTTTCCAGGACCGATCTCAACTATGGTATCAATGCCGCTGTCTGCCATGTATCTTATGGTATCTTCAAATAGCACGCTGTTTGATACCTGACGTACAAGCAGTTCCGCCGTTTCTTCCCCTTCTGCAGCCGGTCTTCCCAGGCAGTTGAATATCACCGGAAAATCAGCTCTGCCAAAAGAAGTTGTCCTGAACATGTTTTCCAGCACACGCCCGGCCGGCTCCATGAAAGCCGTATGGAAAGGCCCGCTGACCTTAAGGGGTATGCACCTTCCTGCTCCTGCCGCCAGAGCTTCTCTGCAGGCTTCTTCCACCCCTGTTCTGCTGCCGCCTATTACGATCTGCCCCGGACAGTTGAGATTGCATATCTGCACCAGTCCCTTGTCAGCAGCCCTCTGACAACATGCCGCCACTGTATCACGGTCTGCCCCCATCACCGCGGCCATGAGGCAGTCGATCCCAGCCGCCGCTTCAGCCATGGCTCTGGCTCTGCATGATACCAGTTCCACTGCCTGCGCCGGCGTGAAGACCCCTGCTGAACAAAGAGCGGAGTATTCACCCAGGCTCAGCCCCGCCGCCAGTTCCGGCCTGATGCCGGCGTCAGCCAGGAGTCTGTCGACCCCCGCCGCAAAGGCTACCATCACCGGCTGCGTATTGACCGTGTCCGCCAGTTCCTCCTCCGGGCCTTCAAAGGCGATCTTTCTCTGCCTTTCAGAAAGCAGGTCGAATATCTCCCTGAACGCCGGATACTCCTCATAGAAATCGGCGCCCATGGACACATGCTGACTCCCCTGACCCGCAAATAAAAATCCTGTTCTCATGATCCTTTCCTTTCCGGCAGCAGCTCTGCCACCAGTTCTCTGACCGTAGTCATATGATCCACCTCTCCGACTCTGCCGCCGCAGAAAAACAGACCGTTTTCCAGGTCGCCGTTGAAGGCGGCTATGAGCGCGTCGTTGATGCAGTACGGTGCTTCCCCGCGCCTGCATGATTTAAGACAGCCTATACAATGAGACGTGACAGTCCTGCTTCCGGCTTCCGACCGCTCCAGCAGCGGCGTTCTGACACCTCGGCCCGGCATCCCCACCGGGCTCTGCAGTATCACCACGTCCGAAGACGACGCGCCCAGGATCACATCTTTGAAACCCTGGCTTGCGTCACATTCCTCGGTGGCAATGAACCTGGTGGCCATCTGCACGCCTGCCGCGCCGGCTTCCATAAATGCCGCGATTTCCTTCCTGGTGAATACACCTCCTGCCACGAACAAAGGTATGCCCGCTGTGACCTTCAGCACGTCCTCCAGTATGGCTCCAAGAGTCTCCGCTTTGTTCTCCAGCAGTTCATCTCTGCCAAATCCCAGATGTCCTCCCGCCATTGAACCCTCAATGACGATGAAATCCGGCCTTCTGCCGTAGCTTCTCTCCCAGTACCTGCACATCAGTCCTGCCGCCTTTCCGCTGGATACTACCGGAGCGATCATCGGTCCGCCTTCTTCCACCAGCCCCGGCAGCTCCAGCGGCAGTCCCGCGCCGGAAATAACGGCGTCGATACCACATTCCGCGGCGGTTTTCACCATCTCCGCAAATCTGGTCGTAGCCACCATGACGTTGACGGCTATGAGTCCGTTTCCTTCCGATATCTCCCGGGCCTTTTCGATCTCACGGCGAAGGGCCCTTTTGTCAGCCTCCGTAGTATCGGAACGAAAGTCATCCTCTCTGAACCCTATGTTTGCGGTGGAGATGACTCCCATACCGCCCTCTCTGGCCACTGCGCCCGCCAGTCCGCCCATGGAAATTCCGACTCCCATACCGCCCTGTATCAGAGGCACAGTCATTCTATCTAATGTTTTCATATTCTCTTACCATTTTCTCTATGATCTCACTGACCGGTCTGATCTCGTCCACCATGGACGCCACCTGTCCCGCCATCAGCGAACCGTTCCTGACATCGCCATCAGCAACGGCCTTTCTCAGCGAGCCGAGGGTAAAACGCTCCAGTTCCATTTTGTCCGCGCCCCGGCGCTCCATCCTGACGTATTCCCTTGCCATGGGATTCTTCAGGATCCTCACCGGAGTTCCTGCTATGCGTCCGGTCACGATGGTATCGTTGTCGCGGGCCCTTATAACGGCCTCCTTGTAATTCTCATGGACCGGACATTCAACACTGGCCAGGAGGCACGTGCCTATCTGGACTCCTGAAGCGCCCAGAGCAAAAGCCGCAGCCATCTGCCTGCCCGAGGCAATGCCTCCGGCAGCCACCACCGGCACTTCCACCGCGTCGCAAACCTGCGGCACCAGCACCATGGTCGTAAGCTCCCCGATATGACCGCCGCTCTCGCAGCCCTCGGCGATGATGCCGTCGACGCCGAGCGCCGCGAGTCTTCTGGCCAGCGCGACCGATGAAACCACCGGAAATATCTTAATTCCGCACTGCTTCCAGTTCTCAATATATTTCCCCGGATTGCCCGCTCCTGTGGTCACCATGGCAACGCCCTCCGCGGCTACTATTTCCGCCATTTTGTCCGCCTCCGGATTCATCAGCATGATGTTCACGCCGAAGGGTCTGTCTGTCAGCTCCTTGCACCGCCTGATGTGTCCGCGCAGAGTTTCCGCGTTCATTCCACCCGCGCCGATGACTCCCAGCGCGCCCGCGCGGGACACTGCCGCCGCGAATTCTCCGGTGGCGATATTTGCCATACCGCCCTGTATCACCGGGTACTTGATTCCAAAATATTCGTCTATCCTCATCTGTCACCTCATATCCTGATTGCCATGGTCCCGTATGTCAGCCCTGCTCCGAAACCGGTGCAGAGGACGTTGTCGCCATCTTTCAGCAGCCCTTCCTCGTCCATCTCGCATAGCGCAATGGGGATGCTGGCAGCTGACGTATTGCCATAGCTGTATAAGTTCTTGAAAAATCTGTCTGCCGGTATGCCGGTCTTTCCGGCCGCGCTGTCAATGATCCTCTCGTTGGCCTGATGGCAGACATAATGATCGATGTCTGCCGCTTTCAGTCCGGAGACCGACAGTATGTCGCGGGTACAGCCGGCGATGCTTCCAACGGCAAATCTGTATACCTCCTGGCCTTTCATTTCTATGGCCGGATCGAAACGCCTGCAGTACAGTACCTCCTGATCCGGTACACAGCCGGAAATGCTTTTGAACATTCCCTGCTCATCATATCGCGCCACCACGGCACCTGCTCCGTCGCCGAACAATACGCAGGTGTTCCTGTCGTCCATGTCCATCAGCGGCGAGATCTTTTCACTGCCTATGATCAGCGCGTACTGTCCCGGTCTGTCCTTCAGCAGGGCATCAGCCATCGTGCATCCGTATATGAACCCTGAACAGGCTCCGTTTATGTCAAGAGCCATGATTCGTTCATCAAGACCCAGTCGTCCCGCGACCTCACAGGCCACCGAAGGAGTGGCGTAGTCCGGTGTAAAGGTACACACCAGCAGCATGGCTATCGCCGCCGGATCCACTCCGCTCTGCTCCATGGCACTGGCGGCGGCTTCCGCCGCCATCTCAGCGTTGGTTTTGTTCTCCGCGAAGTACCTGCTCCTGATGCCTGTTTTTTCCCTTATCCAGCTGTCACTCGTGTCCACGCGCAATGCCAGATCATTATTGCTGACCAGCTTGTCGCCTCTGGATCTGCCAAAGCCTGCTATTCTAATTCCGCCCATTTATATTACCTGCATTCCTGAGTTTTCTGTAACGTTTTTTCACTATTTCCGCCGGTCCCAGCTTCAGCAGCTGCGACAGATGTTCGCTGATTGCTTCATCCACGGCTTTGAACACGTGATCTGGTTCTTTATGCGCGCCGCCTGCCGGTTCCGGGATCACTGAATCACATATTCCAAGTTCCCGCAGATCCTCCGCGGTCAGTTTCATGACCTGGCAAGCATCTTTCCAAAGCCCCGGATCCTTCCACAGTATGCTCGCAAAGCCTTCTGGCGACAGAATGGAGAAAATGCTGTTCTCCAGCATAATTGTCCTGTCTGATACCGCCAGAGCCAGGGCGCCGCCGCTTCCGCCTTCGCCGATGAACACTGCCACAGTCGGCACCTTAAGCATGCTCATGGTCTCTATGCATCTGGCTATGGCCTCGGCCTGGCCCCTTTCCTCCGCCTCCATGCCCGGATATGCTCCCGGCGTATCAACAAAGGTGATTACCGGCCTGCCGAATTTATCTGCCTGTTCCATGAGACGCCGTGCTTTCCGGTATCCTTCCGGATCCGGCATGCCGAAGCGGTATCTCATGTTTTCTTCAAGGGACCTGCCCTTCTGATGTCCGATAACCGTCACCGGTCTGCCGTGGTAGGTACCGATGCCGCCGGTGATGCTTTCATCATTGCCGAAGCAGCGGTCTCCCGCCAGTTCGACAAAATCTTCAAATATATCAGCTATATAATCTCTGGTGGTGGGACGCATGGGATCACGCGCCAGCTCCACCCTTTCCGCAGCTGTAAGGCTGTTTATTTTCATAAGTCATCCCTTTCCGTGGAGTCTCAGAAGCAGCGCCAGTTTTTCCTTCATGTCCTTACGCTCCACTATCAGGTCCACGAAACCGTGGTCTCTCTGGAACTCCGCCCGCTGAAATCCAGCCGGCAGTTCCTGGTTTATGGTCTGTTCTATGACCCTTGGTCCGGCAAAACCGATGAGTGCTCCCGGCTCCGCCACGGTGATGTCTCCGAGACTGGCAAAGCTGGCCGATACTCCGCCGGTGGTCGGATCGGTCATCACCGATATGTAAAGCAGACCGCTTTCTCCATGTCTCGCCACCGCAGCCGAAGTCTTGGCCATCTGGAACAGTGAGAGTATCCCCTCCTGCATCCTGGCTCCACCCGACGCGCAGAAAATTATCACCGGCAGTCTCTTCCTGGTGGCGTATTCACAGGCGCGGGTGATCTTCTCACCCACTGCCATGCCCATGCTGGCCATCATGAACCGGCTGTCCATGATGCAGATCACCGCTTTGGTACCTCCTATGCGGCCTGTACCTGTGACCACTGCTTCCCTTAAGCCTGTCTTTGTCCTGGCATGGGCCAGTTTTTCCTCATAGTCAGGAAACCCAAGAGGATTTCCGCCGCTTATGGCCCGTGAGATCTCACGGAATGTGCCCTGATCCACGGTATATGCCACCCTGGCTCTTGCCGATATCTTATAGTGATGTCCGCACTGAGGGCAGACGAAGTATGTTTCCTTCAGAAGACCTCTTACGTTCTCCCTGCCGCAGTCCGGGCATATGAACACGTCATTGTCGCGGATGATCTTTTCCACAGGCGTGTCCGTCCTGATGACCGATTTGAGTCTGGTCATGAATTTTTTATTTTCTTTTAGGGGATCCATCTTTTCCTCCTGCTGCCTCGCAAATACTGAGCATGGTCTCAAGGTTTCCCGCCATGAAGCCCGTGTCGTAGTCGCCTCTCAGAAAGTCCCGGTTGTACATTATCAGGTTCTGCAGCGGCACCGTGGTATTGACGCCCTCGATGACGGTCTCCTCCAGCGCGCGTCTCATGCGCCTTATGGCTTCCAGCCTGGTGTCACCGTAGGTGATGATCTTGGCCGCCATGGAATCATAGTAGGGGCTTATGCTGCATCCTGTGTAAAGACCGCTGTCTACCCTGACTCCGTTTCCTGCCGGGAGGTGAACAAAGGTGACTCTGCCCGGCTCCGGCGCAAAATCCCGGAACACGTTTTCCGCGGTTATCCTGCACTCGACGGCATGGCCCCAGAAGCGCACGTCCTCCTGTCGGTATGACAGCGGCAGGCCTGACGCTATGCGCAGCTGCTCGCCGACTATGTCGATACCGGTTATCATTTCCGTCACAGGATGCTCCACCTGGAGCCTGGTATTCATCTCTATGAAATAATAATGTCCGGTTTTGTCCATGACGAATTCCACCGTGCCGGCATTTTCATAAGAAGCCGCTCTGGCAGCCCTGACTGCCACATGGCCCATCTCATCTCTCAGCGCCGGACTGATGGTCCAGTCAGGAGCCTCCTCCACCATCTTCTGGTTTCTGCGCTGTATTGAACAGTTGCGTTCCCCCAGGTGGATCACGTTGCCATAACCGTCTGCCAGGATCTGAATTTCTATATGTTTAGGATCGATGATCAGCTTTTCCACATATAGCTGCCCATCTCCGAAGCAGCTCTCCGCCTCTGCTGATGCCTCACTGTATGCTGTGAATACCGAGTCCCTGTCATCGGCCCTGCGCATGCCTCTGCCGCCGCCGCCCGCCGAAGCCTTGAGCAGCACCGGATATCCGATCTCGTCAGCGATTACGGCAGCTTCTTCAGGGCCTTTAACGGCTCCCTCAGAGCCGGGCACCACCGGTACGCCGGCAGCGCGCATCAGCCTTCTTGCCGCTGCTTTGTTGCCCATCTGATCGATGACATCCGCGTCAGGCCCGATGAATTTGATGCCGTTTTCTCTGCACATCCCGGCAAAGCTGCTGTTCTCCGATAAAAATCCGAAACCGGGATGGATGGCGTCGCAGCCCGTGTTGACGGCAGCTTCTATAATATTGTTCATATTGTTGTAGCTCTCAGCCGGTCTCGGGCCGCCGATGCACACTGCCTGGTCCGCCATGGACACATGGAGGGCGTCTCTGTCCTCGCTGGAATAGACCGCCACAGTGCCCACCGCCAAATCGATGCATTCACGGATTATCCTCACCGCTATCTCACCACGGTTGGCAACCAGGACTCTCTTCAGCATGGTCTCACCTCAAACAGCAGCTGATCGTATTCCACCATTTCTCCGTTATTGACCATTACACGCTCCACTATGCCTGCGACCGGCGATTTCAGCTCATTCATCATTTTCATCGCCTCCACCAGGCAAAGGGTCTGGCCCTTTTCGACCTTATCTCCTTCTCTGACAAAGGGGTCCTGATCCGGTGCCGACGCCTCATAAAAAACGCCTACCAGAGGCGCTTTTACCTGAAGGCATCCGCTGTCTCCCGCCGGCGGTTCTTCGTAGGCCTTCTTTTCTGACCCGGATGAGACCGGTGCCGGCTGTGCCGCCTGCGGCGGCGCTGATTTTTCAAAGCGCACGCCGCTGTTTTCCTCTCTGATCTCCATTACAGAAAGGCCAGACCGTTCAAATTCCCGCATCAGAGCAAGTATTTCCTGCCTGTCCATATTTATGCCTTATATTTATCTACACACGCTACGATATCGCTGACCTTCTCCATATTGCCCAGCTCCTCATCGGGGATCTTGATACCGTACTCTTCCTCCAGAGCCATGACCAGTTCAACGGCGTCCAGAGAATCTATCCCCAGATCGTCAGCTATGGTGGCCTCCGGCGTGATCTTATCCTCGTCACAGTTCAGTGTGCTTATCATCATTTCCTTTACTTTATCAAATGTCATTTTAATACCTCCCGTAATTTTGGTTTGAATAATTTAATTAAAATATTTTAATTAAAAAACTTAAACAATCATATCAGCCATGACCCGCATTGTCAACCGTTTTTTTGCAAGAAAAAAACGCCGCATTGGAATTGCAGCGTTTTCAGGCATTAAATCATAGTATTTCATCCAGTATCCTGCAGGCGGAGCAGACGTATCCTGTGCATCTGGTATAGAACATATCTTCAGCCACTATCTTTGCCAGATCATCCGGATCACTGACATCATAACCCAGCAGCCGGCGGCAGTTCAGACTGCCATTTTCCTCCATGAACCGTTCCTCGAACTGCTGCTTCTTTGCCAGCAGCAGCGCCTTGCCCTCTGAGTCTCCCGGCTCGGTCTGGCCGTATCCGGCGCCGATGGCCATCAGGGCTCCGGTGACACAGCCACATGTCTCCCCGTGCCACATGCCGCCTCCAAAGGCGGAACCTAATTTCAGCGCCGTATCACTGTCGAGTCCCACCTTCTCCGCGCTGTACGCCAGCACTATCTGAGAACAGTCTATATCTCCGCGGAAATACTCCGCGGCTTTTTCTTTGTTCATCATCATAGATTCACCTTTATCTTTCCGTCAAGCAGCCGTGTTGATGCCTCAGTGACCTGGCTTAGAAGCTTTATACCCGCTGAGGAAATTGCCACCATTTCGGTTTTTTCCGCAATGACGCTGTCCGTTATCTGCAGCTGATGTCCGGCATAGCTGATCTGAACGCCGCCTTCGTCGGTGACTGCAAAGCCCTTGATCCTGTACGTATACGGCGCGATGCTTCTGATAAAAGACTCAAGAGAAGCTTTGTTCAGCTGACCGTCAGCGCCGAGGATCAGCGTAGCAGGCCGCGACTCATAGGTGTTGACCGAATCCGATTCCTGGGCCCCTGATTTTTTCAGCGCGGAGACCACCGCGCGTAGATCTACCCGACAGTAGGAAGTCTCGATGACATATGCCTGCGGATTCAGCGATTTCAGCATACCGTTTATATCTGCTGCGGTTTCGTCATCTATGAGATCCCTTTTGTTCAACAAAATGACAGAAGCCTGTTCCACCTGCTTAGGCAGAGCCGGCAGCACCTGACTCAGTTCTCCGAAAGTCTCGCCGTCGACGATGCATATGGAGCCGCGCAGCTTCAGACGGCCGCCGGTGATGCCGGCGATACCGTCCAGTATGCTTTCCATGTTGGACGGATCTGCAAGCCCTGAGGCCTCGATGAACAGATATGAAAGATCGCGTCCAGCCATTTCCACCAGACTGTCTACAAATTTGTCCTTGATGCAGGCGCAGAAAATCGAACCGTTGGACAGTTCGGCCATTTTTATGCCCGGCCTTTCCAGCAGTCTGGCGTCCACATTTATCTTGCCGAAGTCGTTGACGATGACTCCTGTCTTTTCATCTCTGTATTCATTGAGCAGCTCTCCCAGCATGGTGGTCTTGCCTGAACCGAGAAAACCTGTCAGTAAAATAATATCCATATTTTTCTCCTGAGTTAAAAAAATGGCGATATTTGCATACCGCCATTATTCGTCGACCGTTATTTTGCGTATGACCTGATAGTCTCTACCAGCTCATCTGATGACGGGATTATGGAAATAAATCTCTGCTCACCGTTGATGCAGATAGTCGGCAGGTTCTTGAGGCCCATCTTGACGAATCTAGGAATGTCCTCCTTGACGCAGTATTTGTATACTCTGTATTCCGCCACGTCGCTGATCTTGTCATAAACATCCTCAACGGCTGCCAGCATGTATGTGCAGGCCGCGCACTGATCCGGATCCAGCAGGAACAGCTCGACTATTACCTTGTCCGCATTGGCGTAGTCAGGTATTTCAACGTCGCTGGTGTCGACCACTGTCTCGTAGTTTTCTATCATTTTCCGGGCGCTGTCAGTGTGTTTCACAGCGTGAACCACCGAAATGGTGTTGTCCACAGGAGTCGCATAAGGCATATCGCAGCCCGGGCTGATGATGTAATTGCCCTTGGAAACCGCGTCCAGTGAATCTATAAGGTCTACTACAGCCTTCATATTGTCATTCTGATTTCCGTAGAGCATGGTGGTCGTCAGCGGGATGTTTCCGCCAATGGTCACGTTGTAGCTGTCCGTAGTCTTCTTGGCTTCAGGCATGTTCACGTTTTCATCTATGGAGATGCCGTCAGGTCCCATTTTGCACATTACCTCTATCTGCTTGGTGGCATTGCCGCAGACAAAGAATGATGAGAATACGTCTCTGCTTCTGCAATAGTCAAATACAGCCTTGAAGGCATCTGAAAGCAGCAGTTCGATGTGCTTTGGAGAAACCTGTGATACCAGCGGATCCACGACCGCGATCACATCCATTCCAGCGTCTATATACATCCTGGCCATTTCCACAGATACCTGTGCGCAGTAATTCATCAGCTGTTTCACGTACTCCTGATCAGCTATCATATCCATGAAGATATCGGTTCCTCTCAGATGGGATGCCAGAGTGAACGGTCCGCAGATCAGTCCGTACAGCGCGACATCATCGCCTATCTCTTTCTTTACTCTCTTCATGGCAGACAGTATCATCGGCAGCCTTCCCGACTCCTCGGTAGGTATCTTGCATGAGCATGGTATCGATTTCTCGCCTGCGCATGGATGGGATTTTACCGACGGCGGATTGTCCTTGGCCCACATCAGTTCACATCCGAGTATTTCTGCCTCAACCTGCAGATCGAATATGATCGGCATACCGTCAGGAGTATATATCTTATTTACCTCAAGAAGACTCTCGACCAGCTTGTCTTCATCTGTCAGCATTTCCTCTGCCGTATATCCGGTCAGCTTTCCTGCATGAACGCCGGCAAACGGCACCCACGGAGTTTCCTCAGTCATTTCATGTCTTAGTGTTTTGAATATGAGTTCTTTTCCCATTATTGTATCCTCCAAAAATAATTGAACGATGCCCTGTTCAGGGCTTTCCTGTTAACTATATTCTACTAAAACATTTTCGATTCGTTTATTATTATATAATTATTTTGTGGTAAAATATTTGCAATTTTAATTTTGCCCTAAAAATTCTTTCATTTTCTTACTCATGCCCTCTGTGACATAATAACCTTCCTCGTAGGCCTTGCGAAGCTTGTCTTTGTTCAGCTCAGTCCTGCCGATATCCAGGGGTCCCATTGGCGCAATGACGAATATCCTGCCCTCGGCAACGCCCTCGCCGATATAATCCAGAGTCTCGTTATAGACGCGGCTCCTGTTCTTAATCGCCTCCAGCATTTTTGGGTACCTGCTGTATTTGGCTTTCAGCACCGGCATGACGGCCGTGGTGCTGTGCTTTCTGTATCCGCACGGTCTTGTGAGCACGACGACGTTCTTTTCGTTGCCGTCCTTTTCCGATTCTTTTACCGGTATGGAATCGGCGATGCCTCCGTCCATGTACACGTAACCGTCAAGGGGCACCATCCTCGACAGTACCGGCAGCGATGCCGAGGCGCGGATGTACTCCATGTCCTCATGCATGTCTCTGATCTGAGGGTATTCCGCTCTTCCGGTGATGCAGTTGGTCATGGCTACCTTGAAGGTTATGCCGCTCTTCTGAAACGCTTCATTGTCTATGGGATATAACTCCTCCGGTATCCGGTGGTAGATAAAATCCGCTCCAAACATGTCCCCGGTCTTTCTCAGGCTGTGGAGACTGCAGTAATCCTGATCCTGCAGATAATCTGTCGAAGTGGCATAGGCCCTTCCCCTTTGTCCGCAGACATAACTGCAGGCATGACAGGCCCCCGCCGATACTCCGTAAACATGGTCAAATCTGATCTGGTTATCAAGTAGATAATCTATTACTCCGGCGGCGAAAATGCCCCGCATTCCTCCGCCTTCAAAAACCAGTCCGTTACTCATTTCGATTCACCTCTATCAATCGTCCGGCAGAGAACAGGTAAAGGCAGGCTTCCTTTACCTCTGCATTGCCTGCTTTGCTCAATGCATCCGCGTATATTTCCAGCTGCCTGCTGTAGAGCTTTTTCAGTCTGGCCGCTTCCTCCTCAAAAGGCTTTTCAGGATCTATCCAGTTGGTCTTGTAGTCCAGCAGAACAATGGCTCCATCCTCTTCAAAGCAGCAGTCTATAATGCCCTGGACGATGATATCTTCACCGTTTTTCCGCATCTTCAGGTTGAACGGCAGCTCCCTTCTCAGCTTTCCGGCCTCATAGGCTCTGACGCACCGTTTTCCCATATCCGTTTCAAAAAATTTTACCAGTTTTCTGTAATCAATGGATTCTGTCTCATTCTCAAGGAAAATGCCCTTTTCAACATAATCGGCTGCGGCTTTCCTCAGATATGGCTCCCCTTCCGCAGCAGCTCTGCTGAAGTCGATACGTTCCATTATACCGTGGTATATGGTGCCCTTTTCCGCCATGGTCAGACGCCGCTCCTCCTGAAGGAACTTAGGTACAGCCAGTCTGACCTCTGACGCTCCGGCTTCGTCCTGCAGCGTCGGCAGCATCTCCTCTTCATGGGACTCCTGGTTCAGACTGCTGACAGAATATTTGGAGCGGGTCTGTCCGGCATCGACAAAGGGATAGCTGTAGTTCATCCGTTTCCATACAAAATCGTGCAGTGCCTGGTCTTCTTCCAGATCGAGGCTGCAGAGTCTTGCAGTCTTTTTGTCCTCTCTGACGCGAGCCAGTTCTCCGCGGTATACGACCTCGTACTCCGGCAGCACCGTTAGCATGGCCAGAAAACTGGTGTCTCCCGTAGCTCCGCTGTCCTTGCCTTCAATGAACTTTTCACCGTCTCTGACGGTGCCCGTCATGAACAGCTTTTCTCTGGCCCTGGTCAGCGCCACGTAAAGCACCCTGACATGTTCCTCATATTCCTCCTGATGCGTCTTGCTCAGGATTATATTATACGGCAGCGTCTTACGTTCATAGTGGCCCTCCGGATTTTCCAGATACATGCCCAGCCCCACATCCTTGTGGAACAGCACCCTGGCGCCGGCCTTGGAATACATGAGTTTTCTTCCCATTCCTCCGACTATGACCATGGGAAATTCCAGACCCTTGCTCTTGTGAATGGTCATGACCCTGACCAGGTCATCGTTTTCTCCCAGGAGTTTGACCTGTCCTATGTTGACTTTGTTCTTCTTGACTGTATCGATATATCTGATAAAGCTGTAGAGGGAACTCTGACCACTGTCGCTGAACCCCTCTGTCCTGTCGATCAGCGCGCGCAGATTAGCCTGACGCTGTGAGCCGTCCGGCATGGCTCCCATTATCAGATAATATCCGGTGTCCAGCATCAGCTTCCAGACAAAATCCGGCAGCGCCATGGAAAGAGAAAGTTCCTTCCACTGAGCCAGCCTGGTCGTCACCTGACGACACTTTGCTCTCAGTTCCTCATATTCACCCGCCTCCTCTGAAAAGGCCATGAAAGCGCGGGCATATGACCCTTCCGGGGCACATTTTCTGATCCGTGCCAGTTCGTCGGTACTGAATCCGAAAATCTCCGAGCGCAGTACGCTGATAAACGGAACATCCTGGAATCTGTTGTCTATCACCGCCAGCAGATTCATGAACACGTTGATCTCCATAGTATCGAAATAACCCTGGTCGTTATCGATGTACACCGGTATTCCCTGAGATTTCATGATATCATAAATGGCCGATGCCGATGCAGATACAGAGCGCATCAGTATGACCATGTCCCTGTAGCGCAGTTTCCTCATCTCTCCGGCTTTGGAATCGAAATACGGCTCCCCCAGGTTTTCCCTGATAAGCCTGCACATCTCCATGGCTTCCAGCTCCATGGCAGCCATCTCCTCGATTTCCTCATCCAGCTCCTCATCATCGTCCGTTTCCGACGTATCTATTATCTTCAGCTGCGGATCAAAGGCGTACTCGCCGTTATACTCCACCCCCGGATACAGGCAGGCATCATCATCATAGCCTTCCATTATGGAACGGAAAAGCCTGTTTATGCCGGCCAGTATAGGCGGTTTGCTCCTGAAGTTCCTGTTGAGATCGATCTTCACGGAACTGCCGTCACTGCATTCTGCGTACCTGTCATATTTGCTCTTGAATATCTCAGGCTCGGCCAGTCTGAATTTGTATATACTCTGCTTGATGTCGCCGACCATGAACAGATTGTCCCGGCCCTTTATCGTGTCAATTATGGCCTCCTGCAGCATGCTGGTATCCTGATATTCGTCGACAAAAATATAGCTGAATTTTTCCCGGTAAAACTCTGAAGCGTTGGCATCGCTTAAGATCTCCAGACAGTAATGTTCGATGTCATTGAAATCTATCAGTTTCAGTTCCCGTTTCTTTTCCAGGAATATGCGGTGATAATCCCGCACCAGTCCCTCGAGCGTGCGGGCCTGGCTGCTTACTTCTGATATTTCTGCCAGCTGATCCTCCAGCTGATTTCCAAAATACGATTCTGTCAGCTTCTTCAGTTCCTTCTTAGCATTGTCGCGCAGCGCGTTGAATCTGTCCCTGCACATCTCAAAACCCGGCTTCTCGTCTCTGGACGCCGCCATCCTCGTCCATTCAAAGCCGGTTATACCGTCTGCTATATCTCGGAAGCTGCCGCTGCCCGCCATGGCCGCCAGCCTGTCTTTGTCAGTTTCGAATTTGTCCGCCATTCTGACCAGACCTTCATCACATAGCACCTCATATGCACTGCATGCAAAGTCAGCCGCTCTTTTTACCCTCTCTCTGATGTCCTTCTGCATGAATACCGCCGCATCGGTTTTCAGATAATCCGACGGCGACAGCTCCAGCTCGGCGATCCTGGTCTCCAGGGTCCCGAAAGGATCCGGCAGAGCCATCAGCGCTGTATGCACATCTCTGATAATTCCCCTGACATCATCATTGCTCCGCTCTGAGCCATACCAGTCCAGGAAGGAGTAAAAATCCTGATCATCATCATCGAATCTGCCCTCCAGGAGCTCATCCATGGCTTCCTCGCCTATGACCGTGCTCTGAGCCTCATCGCATATTGAAAAATCCGGTTCCAGATCTATCAGATAGAAGAAATTATGGATCACGTCCAGCGCAAAGGCATGAAAAGTGCTGATACTGGCCCGCGGCATGAGTTCCAGCTGTGATCTCAGTTCCGGCTTCTCCCTTACCTTCTCCTTCAGCGCCCTTCTGATCTTCTCTCTCATTTCCGATGCCGCAGCATTGGTAAAAGTCACTATGAGCATTTTGTCTATCGGCACTTTCTCCTCAGTGACCATCTTCTCGATGCGCTCGACCAGCACGGCTGTCTTGCCCGATCCCGCCGCCGCAGATACAAGAATATTCCTGCCGCGCACGTCTATGGTTTTCTGTTGTTGTTCTGTCCAGACCATGATCCACTCTCCTGTAAAATACTTATTCAATTATAACAAATTATTGCTGATAAGTACATTGCTGATTGCTGACTGTTGTGTTATGATTTAGGGAACAAAGTGTTAGCAATGCTTAAATTTTAATAGATCGGAGACTCATTATGAACAACAAAAAACCTACCATGCTGTTGATCATGGACGGCTACGGTATCAATGAAAAAACAAATGGCAACGCCATCGCCCAGGCGAAAAAACCGGCTCTCGATGCCATATTTGAAAAATACCCATGGACCAGGCTCAGTGCTTCCGGTAAGGCTGTCGGCCTTCCTGAAGGTCAGATGGGCAATTCAGAGGTCGGCCATCTCAACATCGGCGCCGGCCGCATCGTATATCAGGACCTGTCCCTGATCACCAACGCGATCGAGGACGGCAGCTTTTTTCAGAATCAGTCGCTGCTCGACGCCATGGATCACGTAAAACATAACTCCTCCGCACTGCATCTCTTCGGACTGCTTTCCGACGGCGGAGTTCACAGCCACATCAGCCATCTCTTTGCTCTGCTCGACATGGCCAGCAAGCAGGGCGTCAGCCAGGTCTTTGTTCACTGCTTCCTTGACGGCCGCGACGTACCGCCAAGATGCGCCGAGGAATACATAGAAGCGCTGCAGATCAAACTGTCACAGCTGGGTATCGGCAGGATCGCCACTGTATCAGGCCGCTACTACGCCATGGACAGAGATAAAAGGTGGGACCGCCTCCAGAAGGCCTACGACGCCATGACTATCGGCCGCGGTCAGATGGCCGCCACGGGCTGCGCAGCGGTAGACGCCGCCTACGCCCGCAATGAAAACGACGAGTTCGTACTGCCGACTGTAATTGAAGAAGACGGTTCAGCCGCCACTGTAAATGACGGAGATTCAGTAATCATGTTCAACTTCAGACCTGACAGAGCTCGCGAGATCACCAGGGCCTTTGTGGATCCGGACTTTGACGGCTTTGTCAGAGAAAAGACGGTAAGTGACCTCTGCTACGTATGCATGACCGAATATGACGCCACCATGCCGAACGTTGAACTCGCCTACCCGCCTGAGCATTACAAAAACACCCTGGGAGAATACGTCTCCAGTCTGGGCCTGAAGCAGCTGCGCATAGCTGAAACGGAAAAATACGCCCATGTCACCTTTTTCTTCAATGGCGGCGTGGAAGCCCCTAACCCGGGCGAAGACAGAATACTGGTTCCTTCACCAAAAGTCGCAACCTATGACCTTCAGCCTGAAATGAGCGCCTATGAAGTAACCGATAAGGTACTCGATCAGATATCAGCTGACAAATACGACATGATAATTCTCAACTTTGCCAACGCGGATATGGTCGGCCACACCGGTATCATCCCTGCAGCAATAAAAGCCATCGAGACCCTGAACGACTGCGTGCCACGCATAGTAGACGCCGTCCTCGGAAAAGGTGGTCAGATCCTGTTGACAGCTGACCACGGCAACGCGGACGTCATGCTGGACGATGAAGGGAACGTGGTAACGGCCCACTCTCTGAATCCGGTACCTCTGGTACATATCTCTTCAGATCCGGTGCAGTTCAAAGACGGCGGCAAACTAGCCGATATCGCTCCGACCATGCTGACCCTGATGGGATTACCTGTGCCAAAAGAAATGACTGGCGACATATTGATAAAATAATTGAATGATTAAAAATAACCCTGAGATAATAAATAACCTTTTTCTTGCATATCATTGACAAAAAAAGTCTACCTTGTATAATAAGAATGCGGTGAGATTTGTTTAATTACGAAAGAACGCATCCTGAAGGGGCTGTTGCACAACAACAGCTTCTGAATGAAAATGGAAGAAGCATGCAAACAGAAATGTAGGCATGCTTCTTTTGATTTTTGTGATCGAATCGATATGTAAAATAAAGGCATATTAAATTATGGCATATGACATTCAGTATACGTCTACGCAGATTTCAATTCATAGAGATGAGTCTGCAGTCTGTTATGCTGGATCTTTCGGTGAAGCTGTCCGATATTATGTGCCATGACAAGCAGTACGGTTTCGGCCAGTACGTTCTTATGTCCACGGCATAGGAACCTTCTGAATCCCATATCTTCTTTCATAACTGCAAATACGCCTTCTGCCTGGATGCTCCTGTTCATTCGCAGCATACAGCCTTCCTCACTCGTTATCCTCTCAAGGTCTTCGGCACGCTGTCTTTCAAATTTACGCGACACTTCGAGCCGTTTGTATCGCTCCGCTTCAGGCACTTTGAAATTATGTCCTTTTATGCATCCGCTTCTGTATGGACAGTCGTGACATTCATTACAGCTGTATATGGTCGTTTTCCTTATATACCCGCTCCCCGTTTTATGTCGCTTCATTCCACATGCATAAAGACGTTTCTCATTTCTGCATGTGTAGTAATCTCCATCGGGATTGTATTCCATGTTCTCTCTTCTGCTTATGTCATTTTGATATTTTCTTCTTTTGGAGATTTCATAATTAGAAGGCTTTATCATGGATACGATATGATGTTTTTCAAGGTAGCTGTAGTTTTCCTCGCTCTCATAGCCTGCATCTGCGACCACAGTCGTGTATTGAAAAGGAAGTCTGGCATGCATGCATTCGATAAAATCTGTAAGTGTGTTCATATCATTAGGATGCCAGCTGAGTGTCAGCCATGTTATGTAGCCTGAATCCACTCCTGCCTGCAGGTTGTATCCCGGCTTCAGTTGCCCGTTCATCATATGATCTTCTTTCATGTGCATGAATGTGGCATCATTATCGGTCTTCGAATAGCTGCCTCTCTCGCCGCATGCATTCAGCTTTTCAATATATCCTTTAAGTCTTGCTATGTAGTCTGCAAGCGTTTCCATATGCTTTTGGAGCTGACTTTTCCTATGGCCGCTCCCATGGACGACCCTGATCCCCTCTGATTCTATGATGCTGTTCAGATCACGCAGAGTTTTTTCCATGATATCTATGTTGACTTCACCATGCCATGGATGCCTGAGATCATAACATTCTACACATTCCTCTATGAGAGATGCCGACTTGTCCATGAGCTTTGTCATGTTTTTAGCAGCAGCCTTCTTCCACACGAAAGTGTATTTGTTCGCATTTGCTTCTATCTTGGTTCCGTCGATGAATATCTCACGGCCACTGATCTCCTTCATTTCCATGAGAATTGAAGATGTCTCTGTCATCAGCCTCTCAGCGCATTCTGCAAAATGAAGCGTTCGAAACCTTGCTATGGTCGTATGATCCGGAGGACAGTGCCCTTGCAGAAGATACATGAAGTTGATGTCTCGTCTGCAGGCAGTTTCGATTTTTCTTGATGAATATATACACTCGTGATAGGCATAAAGCAATATCTTCAGCATCGTGCGCGGGCTGACCTGATTTTCCCTGATAACGGAATAGGTCGAATAAAGATCCGTAAGATCCATTTCCTCCACAAACTGACCCAGCAGTCTCACGCAGTCATTGTCCGGAATGATTTGTTCCAGTTCGATGGGAAGTTTTAATTGAAATGTTTTCTCATTCAGTGTATAATTTTTATGAAATATTTTAGTTTTTTGCATAACTATATTTTAACACAGTTTCCTGCATTTTAGTGATGCAGGAACTTTGTTTTTTGTATACTTGCATTGAAATTTCAACGTTTATCCATGTTTTTGTGCTTGCCATAATATCAAAAGAAGCATGCTTACATTTCTGTTTGCATGCTTCTTCCATTTTCATTCAGAAGCTGTTGTTGTGCAACAGCCCCTTTTTATTTACTTTCAACTCCGTCGCCTATGGCATCCCCCGCAGGCGGGCAATGCCAGCACCCATTCCGGTTATTCCCATCGCTCTGTTAAAAAGCGGAACAGAGCTGCCTCAATAATGCTCACCAGAAGACACTCCACACGTTTTTCCTCCTGGTCTCACTGAAGTAGTTCCATTATCTCCCACTTTTTTCCCAAAAATAAATATTTATTGCTGAAAAAACAAGATAAAGCGAAATAACTGAGAAAACAATTTACTGATTTTTCTGTCCACATGGATATTAATTGCATAAGTACAGCTCTTTTTATGCATAACATTTCACAGCTGCCGTTCGTAAACGGCAAATCACCTGTGCATAGAGACCCTGGCCGAACTGATATATAATGGCATAATGCTGTCTAAGAGCATAAAGACTTTCTTAGACTTTTTTATTCAGGCGGATGAAAATGGTAAGAACCCCATAGAAGTTGGTGTGGCTATCACATAGTCGGGTGGCTATCATTTGTCTTTTTCGCTCCATATTACATAACATCGATCAGAAATCTTAGATGCTAGCCAGAATCGTGCCGCTGGCGTGGCTATCTGGCTATCATTTGCCTTTTTCGCTCCATATTACATAACATCGATCAGAAATCTTAGATGCTAGCCAGGATCGTGCCGCTGGCATGGCTATCTGGCTATCATTCGTCTTTTTCGCTCCATATTACAGAATATCGATCAGAAATCTTAGATGCTAGCCAGGATCGTGCCGCTGGCGTGGCTATCTGGCTATCCCCCTATCTTCTGTATCTCCACCAAAACAAATAGCAGGCTTAAGCCTGCTATTTGTTTTGGTGGAGATAAGGGGATTCGAACCCCTGACCTTTTGACTGCCAGTCAAACGCTCTCCCAACTGAGCCATACCCCCAGGTTTAGGTTGAAATTTCAACTGTTTATATTTTTTTGTCAATTGGCCATAAGTCATTTGACTTGTTCATTATAAGGAAAATTTTCCGGTTTGTCAACAGAAAAAGGGAAACCTGCAGAGGCTTCCCCGAATATCTGTGTTTATTATCATTTTTTATCGATCGGCTCGTAGCGCTTGATTATTTCTTCGGCGATCCTGATACCGTCGCAGGCGGAGCTGACTATGCCTCCGGCGTAGCCTGCGCCTTCACCGGCAGGATACAGCCCTTTGAAGCTGCCGACGTAATTTTTGTCGCGAAGGATTCGCACTGGTGATGAGCTTCTGGTTTCGACAGCGGTGAATACCGCATCGTCGGCGTCAAAGCCCTTCATCTTCTTTCCAAGTTCAGGCATGGCCTCTCTGATGGATGAAACGGCAAATTCAGGCAGGCATTCGATGACCGGCTGAGCTGCCTCTGTATCATCGCGGAATTCTCCCCAGGTGGTCTTTGGCGCATGGTAGTTTCTGCCGCCGCTGGCAAAGGCTATCCTCTCGTATTTTTCCTGGAATTCTACTCCTGCCAGTGGCGAATCGTTTTCAAAATCTGAAGTTCGAACATCCACGAGAAGTCCGCTGTTGGCGGTCCCGCTGTTTCTGGAATGGAAGCTCATACCGTTGGTAACGACGCAGCCTGTTTCCGAGGACGCGACTATGACCTCGCCGCCGGGACACATGCAGAATGTGTATACACCTCTTCCGTCCTCGCAGTGGTGTGCCAGCTTGTAGATGGCGTGAGGCAGATGCTGGTTGGATGCCGCGTCGCCGTACTGAGCTTTGTCCACCATCTCCTGAGGATGCTCAACACGGACTCCGATGGAGAATGGCTTCTGCTCCATCCTGACTCCGGTTTCCACCAGGCTGCGCAGGGTATCGCGTGAGCTGTGCCCCATGGCCAGCACCAGATTGTCGGTATTCATGCTGATGAGCTGGTAGCCGGTCTGGATCATCAAACCAGTCACAGCGCCGTCCTCCACATTGAGGTGGTTCATTCTGGCGTCGAACTTTATCTCTCCGCCCAGTCTCTCGATCTTATATCTTATGTTCATGACCACGTGACGCAGCACGTCAGTGCCGATATGTGGTTTTTGTTTGTACATTATATCAGGATCCGCTCCGGCGGCGACAAATTCCTCCAGGACCTTCTGCACGCGCGGATCTTTGATGCCCGTAGTCAGCTTGCCGTCGGAAAATGTACCCGCTCCGCCCTCGCCGAACTGCACGTTGCATTCAGGGTTGAGGATGCCTCTTTCCCAGAATTTTTTCACCTCGCGGATGCGGTCCTCCATGGCATAGCCGCGCTCCACTATGATGGGGCGGTAGCCGCGGGCTGCAAGTACCAGACCGCAGAACATGCCGCAGGGACCAAAGCCCACTATCACCGGTCTGTACTTCATCTTTTCACTGCCTGAAGACACCTCCTGGTATCTCCTGTCCGGCGCTTCCGGCAGGTCAAGTTTCACATTTGTCGAAAACTCTATGGTATATACCTTTTTAATGTCGTTTTTCTTTCTTGCATCGATGGATTCCTTGACGATCTCCACATCGAAAACACGCATTCCCTCGTAGCCGTACTGCCTGACTATCCTCTTGGGAATATTATTGATCGACTCGTCGATCTTCAGTTTTATCTGTGACATTCTGTATCTGATCACTTTCATCTGCTCATGCCCTTTCCAGCTCTTATGCCTGTCTGCCATGCGTTTTCAAGATTATAGCCTCCGCAGGGCCCGTCGTAATCCAGGATCTCTCCTGAGAAAAACAGCCCCGGTTTTATCAGAGACTCCATTGTCTCCATGTTTATTTCATCCAGCGGTATCCCGCCTCTGGTAACCTGCGCGAAATCCCAGCCTTTGAGTCCTTTCGGATGAAGCGGGAACCCCCTGAGCAGTTCTGCCATTTTCTCCAGGCTGCCGCCGCTCATGTCATATATGCGCTCAGCAATGGGCTTTCTGACCATTGACTGCATCACCTCAGCTCCAGTAACTCCCGGCATTTCAGCCCGCTGTCTCAAAAACCCCTCGATATTGCCTCCCTTTGGGAAGAAATCTATACTTATGGTATAGTCAACAAAACCGTCCTTGAGTGTTCTGCCTTCCGGCAGATCCATAAACCTTGACAGATCAAAGACGCATATTCCGGAAACCCCGTATCTGGTGAACTGAACCTCTCCGGTTTCTTCAAATATCTCTTCATCCCTGTATTTCAGGACGACCCTGGCCTTGGCTCTGATGCCCGCCAGATCGCCGGTGTCTTCACACAATTCTACAGCCGTTAGTCCCGGTGCCAGTCTGGTCACCGAATGTCCCAGCTTTTTTGCCAGCCGATAACAGTCCCCTGTAGTCCCGAACTGCGGTCCGGCCTTGCCGCCGCCTGCTATGAGGAGCCTGCTGCTGCAGATTTTGTTCTCCGTGCCTGATACCATGGCTGTAATCTGAAAGCCTTCGTCCGCGGCGCTGACATCCGTCACCTGCGCTTCCGTAATCCTGCTGACGCCCAGAACATCAAGACGTCTCTCCAGAGCTTCCACGATATCACCTGCATCCTCTGTATAGGGATAGATCCGTCCGGCCTCGTCGACGCGTGTCACTACTCCCAGACCCTGAAAAAAAGAAAGGGTGCCGCGATAATCTTCACATCTCTCATTGGAAAGATTGCACTTGCCATTTCCTGAGGCCAGTACCTTTTTACCCAGCTGCTCTTTCTTCTCCAGTATCAGTATATTCAGTTCATTATCGGACTCGCCGGCGCTGATCGCGGCCGCCATGCCCGAGGCGCCGCCTCCAATAATGCAGATATCATACATTTATTTCGTTTCCTCTTTTTGCTCTTCCTCTTTCTTGAGATCTTCTTCCAACGTATCGTTTACCAGTTCAGCAAAATCCTTGGTGTTCTCCGCCTTTCTGGCCGCGCGCTTGGCGTGTCTGGCCTTTCTGATGGCCCTTCTGACCTCCTTGTGAGCCTCTTCTGCAGCTGCCTCGGCCTCCTCCATCATTTCGTCCTTGGTCTTGAGTATGGTCGGTTTCACATATGTCAGGTCATATCCCACCTTGATAACGGTGGCTCCCTGTACAACAAAGCACAGTCCCAGTATAGCCAGCACCGACAGCGGATAAAGCAGATTGTTGAAAAAAGTATAGAGTCCCAGGACAAGGTTCAACGTACTCACTACTATGTCCCAGTAGTAGTCTATATCTCTGACCACATTGGCCCTGTCTATCTTCACCTGTGTTAGGATGACAAACCCTCTGATGCCAGATATCATTATCCACATACCGAAAACCACCGGAACCGCGATATCTGCTGCCAGCTGTCCTGTCAGCACCACCACGCCCAGCACGAATGTGGTCATCCCCTCAATGAGAAGCCAGTGTTTTTCCTCTTCATTTTCAAGAGATTTCTTGTATGAAAAGCACTCGATCATCCCCACTATTATCAGTACAATTCCTATTACAAACGCCAGCGACATGAATGCAAGGCCAGCGTTGGCTATGGAAAATACTCCCAGCAGCGTCATCAGCACCCCTGCGCCTATGGTTAAAATTCGCACCTTTTTACCTCCTAAAGTTCAAATGTGACAACCTACATTATACTTTGCAGACCGCCATAAGTCAAGGAATGGAGCGACTTTTCATCAGTGCATCAGGAACTTGAGAAGCTTCTCGTTAACAGCTGTGTATGGCCTGTACCTTACCGGCAGATCCAGCCAGGTGCCTTTCCTGACAATGCTTCTGTAATGTGTGAATGTATCAAAGCTGTGCCTGCCGTGGTATCCGCCCGTGCCGGATTCGCCCACGCCTCCGAAAGGCATTCTGGAGGTGGCCAGATGGATTATGGTATCATTGATGCATCCTCCGCCGAAGGAACATGCCGTCAGCACTCTCTTCTCAGTGCGGCGGTCTTCGGTGAACAAATACAAAGCAAGTGGTTTCGGATTTGAAATGATGTATTCAATACAGCTGTCGATGTCTGTATAAGTGATCATCGGCAGCACAGGTCCGAATATCTCTTCCTGCATTATCGGAGAGTCCAGACTCACATTGTCCAGAAGCGTCGGTTCTATGAAACGCCTCTCTTTGTCCACTCCTCCTCCAATAACGGCATCACCGCTGTCCAGGAGCCTGCTGACCCGCTGGAAATGTCTGTCGTTGATTATGACATTCATGTCGCTCATGTCACCGTCCGGGAAGAACCCCTCCAGCGCCCGGCGATACTCGCTGACAAAATCGTCCCTGACTGATTCATGGATGAACATGTAATCCGGCTCAACACAGGTCTGCCCGGCATTGAGCACCTTGCCGAAGGCTATGCGCCTGGCAGCTACAGCTATATTAGCCGTCTCGTCCACGATGACCGGACTCTTTCCGCCCAGTTCAAGAGTCACAGGCGTAAGATATTTTGCTGCCGCCTCCATGACCAGATGGCCCACAGCCGGACTGCCGGTAAAGAAGATATAGTCGAATTTCTGTTCCAGCAGCTTGTTGTTTTCCGCGCGTCCGCCCTCGACGACCGCTATATATTTAGGCGGAAATACCGCCTTGATTATCTTCGCAATGGCCGCGCTGGTCGCTGGCGCGTAAGCAGACGGCTTTACCACTGCCGTGCAGCCTGCGGAAATGGCGCCTATGAGCGGCTCCAGGCAAAGCTGGACCGGGTAGTTCCACGGCGACATGATCAGTACCACGCCGTATGGTTCCGGTGAAACAAAAGAGACTGAAGGGAACTGCGCCAGAGGCGTAGGTTTCTTCTTATCAGCGGCCCACCTGTCGATGTGCCTGATATGAAACCTGATCTCATCAAGTACCAGCCCCGTTTCCGTCATATATACCTCAAATTCACTTTTGTTCATATCGGCTTTCATAGCTTCAGCCAGCAGCCACTGGTTATCCGAAACGGCATCATAAAGCCTGTTCAGCATGGCCTTGCGGAAGCGGACAGATCTGGTCGCCCCGGTCCTGAAAAAATTACGCTGCATATTGGTCAGTTTTTCAATTTCCATTATCTTACCTCTTATTTCACCTTGATGAACAAAGGTGCCTTCCCGGTGTATTCCTTCATGGTCACGCAATTGTATCCATGTTTTTCACAATATTTGATGATCAGGGCTGCAGTGGCGGGTGTCTTATGCTTGAACGATGCATCGTGAGACAGTACCACCGGCTTTTTATCCGCCCTGATGTCTCTGATGGCGAAATGCGCCATCTTTTTACTGCTGTAGTTTATGCCGGTCGCGTCCTCTGATGACGCATTCCAGTCCACCACAGTATAACCTCTGCTGCGCAGCTCTTTTACGATGGAAACCGCCATGCTCCGCTTGAGATAGGAGTTGTTGCTTCCTCCCGGCAGCCTGCACACCGTTGGTTTCTCTCCCGTTATCTTGATTATCAGCCGTTCCGTCTTGTCAAAATCCTCAAAAAAGGCCTTCTTGCTGCTGTATATCTTTCTGTAGTTATGAGACCAGGTGTGTATTCCTATCTGATTCCCCTGTTCATAGGCTCGTTTCACAAGCTCCGGATGCTGCTTGGCATAGTGCCCCACAATAAAAAAAGTGGCATGCATGTCATACTTTTTAAGAAGACTCAGGACCTTTGGCGTCACATTAGTTCCCGGTCCGTCATCAAATGTGAGGAATACCTTCTTGCCTTTCTTTGCCTTTTGGGCAGGCGTTGACGCCTTATCCTTGCTGTCTTCCGTCGCGGCGGTATCCGTCTTCGTCTTCGTCGTCGTCTGATCCGTAGTTTCCAGTTTTGTCTTCAAGGCCTTCTCCACCTTGTTTGCCTTTGCCGGCATCATAGCAGAAACCAGTAAGAGCATCACTCCTACTGCAGCGGCTACAGCGACTATTGTTATCCCCTTTTTCATGATTTTCCCCCTGTTAATTTCGGTACTGAGCTGTGTAATCTTCACCGCCTCCTGAAACAGACGATAAAAACAAGGCGCTCATTATTTCTATTACCATTATAACAAGTAATTCCGCGAAGTGAACAGGTTTAAGACAATCTAAAGTAAAATTAAGGATTTGTTATTATTCAATAAAGACTGCCGTAATATTTCTGGCAGGATCACCTTTTTTCTGAACCACCGAAAGTTCCCAGCCCAGCTGATTCACCGTCTTATACACATCTATACCCAGAGCATAAAGAGGCGGCCTCACATTCCTCGGCACAGCACACTGCCCTCCATCCGCAAACGCGCATTTATCACAGCATTCACACTCTGTCGCTCCCAGCGCAAAAGTCTTTCCCGCGAGGAAAGCCCTGCTTTCCAGCTCCAGGGTTATCTTCTGACCCCTTTTAAGTTCATCGCTCTCGATGATTATACCCCACTCATACTTCCTGATGAGCTCACTGTATACCAGTGAATTGCTGACATCCCCCGGTTTCGGGCAGTACGGCATTCCTCCCGGGCATCCAAAGAAGCACTTCAGCAGCACCCTCTGATCGAATGCGATCTGATCTATTGTGAACATTTCCGCCCTCAACGCGCCCATGTTCCTCGCCGTTTCCAGCAGTTCATCTACCAGTTTCCTGTCCATATCGATTCACCTCCAAAACTGTTAATTTATTTTCTCACATATGCCGGATTATTGCAATGCGAAGTTGTCATGCGATCAGACAGCCGGCAGTTGTCGGGACAATGCAGCATCCACTTGAACAAAGTCGCCGCAAGCAATATAATGTTATCAGATGATGTAACTGAAAGAGAAAAGGGCATTTGCCGGGAATCGTTAATATGGATAGGGTTATTTTACATTGTGACATGAACAGTTTCTTCGCATCGGTGGAGCTCCTTGAACATCCGGAGCTGCGCGATGTGCCTGTTGCAGTCAGCGGCAGTCCTGACAGCCGCCACGGCATTATACTGGCCAAAAACGAGGCTGCCAAGAAGTATGGCGTGGTCACGGCGGAAACCATCTGGCAGGCGCTGAAGAAGTGCCCGGATCTCAGTTTCCTGCCTCCGCACCACGAGAAATACAGGGAATTCAGCCATAAGATAAACAAAATATACCTCGATTATACAGACATGGTCGAACCATTCAGCGTCGATGAGTCGTGGCTGGATGTGACGGCCAGCCAGAAGCTGTTCGGCTCCGGACGGGAGATCGCCGACAAGATCAGGAACCGTGTCCGCGAAGAGCTGGGACTGACTCTGTCCGCCGGTGTCTCATATAACAAGATCTTCGCCAAGATGGGAAGCGAATACAAGAAACCGGATGCCACCACGGTGATAAGCAGGGAAAATTACAGGGAACTTTTGTGGTCCATGCCCGTGGGCGAGATGTTTTTTGTTGGCTGGGCAACGGCGGAAAAGCTCAGGGCCATGAACATCGATACCATCGGAGCGCTGGCCATGGCTGACTCCATGGCTCTGGAAAAGCTTCTTGGCAAGCAGGGGCCTGTCCTCAGGGCTTATGCCCGTGGCGAGGATGAGAGTCCGGTCTGCCTATACGATCAGCGGGACAAAATCAAATCTGTAGGTAACGGATTCACCTTCAGCCGCAATCTAAAGGGTGAGGATGATATCATGACAGCCCTGGTCAGCCTGTCTGACACCGTGGCAGGAAGGCTGCGAAAATATCAGCTGAAAGCCTATGGGGTCAAGGTCGATATCAAGGATCCGTCCTTCAAGACTATTTCACGGCAGAAGCAGCTGGAACTTCCAACCAATCTGGCTGATGAAATACGAAAAAACGCCATGGACATCATTAGATCCTCATGGCGTATTCAAGACCCGATAAGGCTGCTTACGGTCACGGCCATCAACCTGGTTGACGAGACCGAAAGCGAGCAGCTTTCATTTTTCACAAATATCGACGGCGGCCGCGAAAGGAGTGAATCCATCGAACGCACCATGGATGCCATCCGCAGCAAGTTCGGCGACAGCTCCATCAGCTTCGGCCAGATAATCGGCAATGATATAGGCATCGATCTGTGATCACAGCGCCCGGACCGCCTCTATGAGCGGCTCCAGCGCCGAAAGATCACGCAGATCGCAGCCGTTTTTCATGCGGTCGATTATCGCTCCGCTTTCCACGGTGGCGCCCTGCGCTTTGCCTCCGCCTATGAGTTTCAGGGTGAAACCCATTATTTTTTTGTCTACCCCGGTCAGCGTGGCCGGATCGTACGCTCCCGGCAGGAAATAGCACGGCAGCCCCTCCAGCTTTTTAACAAAATTGATCTCACGGCACTGCTGCCGGTTTTCCTCCTGATCGATGGTTATGCCGACTGCAAAGGTGATTATCTTCTTTTCAGAAAGGCCTTTTCGCCAGCCCTTCTTCAGAAATTCTATGCCCTTGATGCCGCCGGAATAGATGCCGCCGCCGTAAACTATTACGTCATAGTCCTTCACGTCGGCGTACTTTGTCTCATGGGCGTCAAAGAGATCAGCACCCACGGCTTCGGCCAGCTTCTCCGCGTACATCCTGGTCGTTCCATGCTTTGAATAATACACAACTGCTATTTTGTTCATTTACTCAATACTCCTATCAGATCATACATCTCCATATCAAGTTCACGTTTCTGCTGCAGCGCCTCCTCAAGATCGAAGGCCACGATGGCTCCGTCTTCAGTCCCGATGGCCTTGCTCTCTGAATCGTTTTTCAGGAGCTCCACGGCTTTGAAGCCGCACATGGTGGCCAGCAGCCTGTCTCTCATGGTCGGCGAACCTCCCCGCTGCAGGTAAGACAAAACCACCATCTTTGTTTCTCTGCCGGTCTTTTCCTGGATGGCATCCACCAGTTCCTGTGATGTCATGTCCACGCCTTCAGCCTTGATGATTATGCTGTGCTGCTTGCCGCGGTTGGCGCTCATGACGATCTTTCTGCACAGTGCATTGACATCGTAAGGCAGCTCCGGCACCAGTATATCTTCAGCGCCGCCTGTCAGTCCCGCATAGAGCGCTATATCTCCGCATCTGCGCCCCATGACCTCTATGACTGTGGTCCTCTCGTGTGATGATGAGGTGTCCCTGATCTTGGAGATGGCCTCCAGTACTGTCGTTACCGCCGTGTCAAAGCCGATGGTGAAATCTGTATAAGCCAGATCGTTGTCAATGGTGCCTGGAAGTCCCATGACCTTGATGCCTTTTCTGGAAAGGTCCAGTCCACCGTGAAGGGTGCCGTCTCCGCCTATAGCCACAAGTCCTTCTATGCCGAAGGTGTCCATCATGGAAATGGCGCGTTTCTGCCCGTCTTCAGTCCTGAATCGCTCGCTCCTGGCCGTCTTCAGTATGGTTCCGCCACGCTGCAGTATATCACCCACCGAATTTCTGTCCATCTGTTCCATTTCACCGTCTATGAGGCCCTCATATCCGCGCTGGATCCCGTAGACCTCCAGTCCGCAGTCTATGCCGCATCTGACGACAGCTCTTATGGCCGCGTTCATTCCCGGCGAATCGCCTCCGCTTGTAAGCACTCCGATTCTCTTCATATTTCTACCTCCTATTCAGTGAATTTCACGTTTCCTGCTCCTGCAATAAGTTCCAGCTCTGCCCTGAGTATCTGCGAAGGATCCACCCCCGCGCCGGGTCCGGTTCTGACTATCCTGCCGCTCTTCAGATATATGAGAGCGGGCACATCGCCGCGATGAGCTTTGAAAATGCCGTCTATGTCATCCAGCGTCCGCTGTTCATCAGCATCCTGCGGTATCCTGACCTTGACCATAGGTCCGGCGGGAGCTGTGGCCTCCCTCACTTCATCCATATCCACCACGGAGTCCGCCAGCAGCTTCGGCATTTCGCCTTCCTTGAAATTCAGCTTTCCCTTGATGACCACCACGTTGTCCTCGACCACCGCCGACTGACAGCGTTCAAATACATTGGGGAATACCACGACCTCCACCAGTCCGTAGAGATCTTCCAGGTCTACAAAGGCCATCATTTTATTGCTCTTTGTAACCAGATTTTTCTTGCCGGTGATCATGCCTGCCATTACGACTTTCATCCCATCGTAAATGCCCGATGCGGAGTCACCTATGTCCAGTCCTGCCTCCGCTATCGCTCCATCCTCATCGCCCTGTTCCACCGTCACAGCCGCAAGATCTCTGCTTGTCACTGAAACCAGCTTTCCGATGCGATCCGCGTATTCGTTGAGTGGATGGTCTGTGATGTATACGCCCAGCATCTCCTTTTCCATGGCCAGCAGCACCTTCTTGCTGAAGTTCTCCATCTTAGGCAGCTCGCCCTGGGTGTCGCCGCTGCTCATTTCGCTGCTGCTGATCTCGAACAAAGACATCTGCCCCGCTATGTTCTTGCGGGCATCGTTCTGGGCAGCCTCCATTAGCTGTTCATATATGGCCAGATGTGACGCTCTGTTGGTGTTGAGACAGTCCAGGGCACCTGCCTTGATAAGGCTCTCAACGGCTTTTTTGTTCACGGTGCCCACGTCTATATTGTCTATGAACTGGAAGATATCGTCAGGCAGGCCCTTGGTTTCCCGGTTCATGATGATATCGTCAATGGCGTTTTCGCCCACGTTTTTCACTCCGAGGAGCCCGAACCTTATCTTGCCGTCTACAACGGTGAACTTCTTGCCGCTCTCGTTGACGTCAGGAGGCAGGACCTTAATGCCCATGTCTTCGCAGTTTCTTATATACTTGGATATCTGGCCCGCGTCTCCCATAACGCTGCTCATCAGGGCAGCCATGAATTCAACGGTGTAGTATTTCTTCAGGTATCCCGTCTCATATGCCACCACCGCGTAGGCGGCAGCGTGGGATTTGTTGAAGGCATACTGCGCAAAGCTCTCCATGTCGGCGAATATGGCCTCGGCAGCCTCTCTGGAAATGCCGTTGCGTACGCATCCCATTATCTCTATATTTCCTTCTTCATCATCTTTGCCATTGATGAAATATTCTTTTTCCTGAAGCATGACATCGCGTTTCTTTTTACTCATGGCACGGCGCACTATGTCAGAACGTCCATAACTGTACCCTGCCAGATCGCGGACGATCTGCATGACCTGCTCCTGATATACCAGGCAGCCGTAGGTGACATCCAGAATCGGCGCCAGCTCAGGGGTCACGTATTTGATCCGTGAAGGATCTTTTTTGTTGGCGATATAGTCGGGTATGGAATCCATAGGACCAGGCCTGTACAGGGAAATTCCGGCTACCACATCCTCAAAGCAGGTAGGTTTCAGATTTTTCATGAATGATGTCATGCCTGCGCTTTCCAGCTGGAACACGCCCTCGGTGTTGCCGCTGGCGATCATATCGTAGACAGCTTTGTCATCGTAGCCCATCCTGGCGAAATCAATGGTGTCGCCGCAGTCGTTTCTGATAAGTTCCAGTGCGTCGCGGATGACCGTCAGGTTCCGCAGGCCCAGAAAATCCATCTTCAGCAGGCCCAGTTCCTCTATGGTGGTCATATTGAACTGAGTCGCCACTCCTTTGTCAGACATGTACAGCGGCACATATTCATCCAGGGGCAGCCTGGAGATAACCACCCCTGCCGCATGGGTAGAAGCATGGCGCGGCATGCCCTCGATGGCGCGCGACATGTCGATCACCTTGGCGACCCGCTCATCACTGTCGTACATTTCCTTGAGTTCCGGATTCATCGTCAATGCCCTGTCTATGGTCATCTTCAGATCAAAGGGGATTGCCTTGGCGATCTTGTCCGTATCGGCGTAGCTGAGATCAAGTGCCCTGCCCACATCGCGGACCGCGGCCTTGGCCTTCATTGTTCCGAAGGTTATTATCTGAGACACATTGTCTTCACCGTATTTTCTCTTAACGTAATCTATGACCTCACCGCGGCGCTCGATGCAGAAGTCCACATCAATATCAGGCATGCTGACACGCTCCGGATTGAGGAAACGCTCAAATATCAGGTTGTACCTGATGGGATCTATGTCTGTTATCCTGAGGCAGTAGGCCACCAGACTGCCCGCGGCCGAGCCGCGGCCCGGTCCCACCATGATGCCGCTGTTCTTGGCGAAATTGATGAAATCCCAGACTATGAGGAAGTACTCCACGTAGCCCATGGATTCTATGACATTCAACTCATACTCCAGCCTCTTTTCCAGTTCCGGAGTCACATCGTCATATCGCGATCTGATGCCGTCGGCGCAGAGTTCGCGCAGATACTGCTGGTTGGTCTTTCCCTCCGGCGGAACAAATTCCGGCAGATGGTACTCGCCAAAGGTGAATTCCACGTTGCATTCCATTGCTATCTTATGGGTGTTTTCCACGGCATCAGGCGCAAAGGCAAAGATCTTTTTCATCTCGTCTTCGCTCTTCAGATAGAACTGGTCGTTTGGAAAACGCATCCTGTTCTCGTCATAAATGCTGGTGGCAGTCTGTATCGCCAGCAGAACATCATGGGCCTCCGCGTCACTCTGTTTGACATAGTGGACGTCGTTGGTGCATACCATCGGTATGTTCAGCTCACCCGACAGTCTGACCAGATCGGGATTTATGAACGCCTCTTCCTCAAGACCCTGATCCTGCAGTTCCAGGTAGAAGTTGCCGGCCCCGAAGATATCCTGAAGCTCGGAAGCTTCCTTTCTTGCTCCTGCATAGTCTCTGTTCAGCAGCCGGTTCTGCACATTTCCGGCCAGACAGGCGGAAAGAGCGATGATGCCTTTGCTGTGCTGCCGCAGGACCTCCTTGTCAATTCTCGGCTTATAATAGAAGCCCTTGGTGAATCCAAGGGACACTATCTTGATCAGATTCCTGTAGCCCTCGTTGTCCTTTGCAAGCAGCACCAGGTGACCCTGGTACTTGTCCTTTTCAGGGTCTTTGTCAAGCATCGATCTGGCAGCCGTGTAGACCTCGCAGCCGATCACGGGATGTATCCCCTGCTTTTTGCATTCTTTATAGAAATCTATTACTCCGAACATGACGCCGTGATCGGTAATAGCCAGGGAATCCATTCCCAGCTCCCTGGCCCTGGCCACCACATCGGTGATGCGGGCCGCCCCGTCCAGCAGGCTGTATTCGGTATGTACATGAAGATGTGTAAATGCCATCTGTAAACCTCTTATTTTTCATAACGGCTGATTATGTCAGCCAGTATTTCCACCGCCCTGGTCAGATCGTAGGGATCCGCATAGGCGTACGATATCCTTATCGCATGGTTTTCGTTATAGTCATAGACGTTGCCAGGATTGAACAAAACGCCCCTCTTGAGAGCTTCCGCGAATATTTTGTCCATAGGCAGCCTGAACCTGAATTTCAGCCAGATGTAGAATCCGCCCGTGGGACGGTTCCACTCCGCCATGCCGCGGAAATTTTTTTCCAGGGCCGCCAGCGCGTTGTCGCGCCTCGCCCTCAGTTCCTTCCTCAGCCCATCAAGATATATGTCGTAATCTCCTCCAGTGAGAAGTTCCGTCATCATCCACTGGGAAACCGAACTGGAGCCGTAATCGGTCTGCATCTTGACGTCGCCCAGCCTGTAGACCACCGCCTCAGGTCCTATGGTCCATCCTATGCGCAGTCCCGGCGCCATGGTCTTGGAAACCGTTCCCAGATACAGGACAGTTCCGTTCCGATCCATGGATTTAATGGCTTTTGGCGGTTGTTCTTCCATCCACAGCTGTCCATAGGCATCGTCTTCGACCAGAGGCATGCTCTGATGCTGGCAGAAACTCAGCACCTCCTCCCTCCGTTTACGGCTCATCACTGTACCCGTAGGGTTGTGGTGAGTAGGTATGGTATAAAGCATGGAATTGACCGACGCGTTCCTTATTCCCCAGTATCTTATACCCTCTTCATCCATGGGTACACCTATCATGTTCATTTCAGCCGACTGAAACACCTCCAGAGACTTGAGATAAGTCGGCGCCTCTGTATATACATCGGAACCTCTCTTCAGCATGCATACAGATATGAGCTGCAGGGCCTGCAGCGACCCGCTGGTTATGAGCACGTTTTCCGGTCTCGCCTCTATGCCCTGTTCCAGTCTGACCCGTTCGCATACCGCGCTGCAAAGCTCCGGGAGTCCCAGCGGTCCCAGATAGTTGAGCGATGGTATCCGTTCCGGCATCCTTCTGAATATCCTGGTGACCAGTTTGGACGGGTATAGTTCCGGCGATATCTCTCCTGTGCCTATCCTGATGTATCCCGGCTCGAATTCAATTTTATTAATGGTCTGAATGGTTGGTTTATTTGACTGGAAGTGGCCGCTCTGAATATATTTGTTCCAGTCTGGCGGCTGGGACAAAAGCAGCGACCAGCTGCTGCCTGAAACCCTGGTGCCGCCGCCGTAGTCACTCTCGATTATTCCGTAAGAGAGCAGTTCTTCCATGGCCGTAACTATGGTGCTCCTGTTGACCTCAAAGGCTTTGGCCATGTCTCTCTGTGACGGCAGCTTGTCGCCCGACACCCAGTCTCCGGCTGCAATACGGTCGGTGATATGCCTTACGATCTGCCTGTAGATAGGTTCCCTGTTTTCTCTGTCCGGTTTCCAGTTTATCTCTATCATATATTTTCTCCCAATGGTTGGTTCAAAAATCCAATTTTTGGTCGGTTACTTACACTGTCTTTAATGCTACTATTGTACCATAAATAAAGGTCGATTAACATAACGGAGGAAATAAAAATGATGTTTTATCTTCAGGGACTGACCATGGGCCTGGCCTATGTCGCCCCAATAGGTCTTCAGAATCTTTTTGTCATAAACACGGCGCTGACTCAGAAAAAGAGCAGAGTATATCTGACGGCGCTCATAGTCACCTTCTTCGATGTCACACTGGCTCTGGCCTGTTTCTTCGGCATCGGCGCCATAATGCAGTCTTCAGACATACTGCAGATGGGCGTGCTGCTGGTGGGCAGCGTCATCGTGGTCTGGATAGGCATCAGCCTGCTAAGGTCCCACGATACCATGGACAATTCCACCAACGTCAACGTGCCGATCATGAAGGTCATAGCCACAGCCTGCGTCGTGACCTGGTTCAATCCTCAGGCACTCATTGACGGCTCCATGATGCTGGGCGCTTTCCGCGCCACCCTGACCGACGATCAGGCCATCAAATTCATCCTGGGTTCCACTACCGCTTCCCCGGTCTGGTTCTTCGGACTTTCGACGCTGCTTTCTCTGTTCAGCGCTAAATTCACCGACAAAACCCTGCGTGTGATCAATATCGTCTGCGGTGTTGTAATAATATTCTACGGCATCAAACTATTCGTTAATTTTATACATATGCTTTAAGAATATGTAGGAAATAACAGAATAGTATGTTATAATAAACAAAGCAGTTAATTTCATCCATTAATGGAGGTGTTGATCATGGAGAAAAAATCGATTCTGGAAAAGGCATATGTAAAGGCTACAGATAATATGGCAGCGGAGCCTGCTGTGGTATTCGGGGATGACGCGGGTATCAGTGTGATCAAACTGGGTATGCAGACTTTTCTGAAGGCTCATGACACTGAAGTGTCGGAAGATGAGCTGGTGGCGTTCATCAAGAACAAACTCAAGGAACAGGCTGAATCCGAACTCGACTATACCATAGAGGGAGAGAATACAAGAATCTGATAAATCGTAAACAGAGAGACCGTCGCGTGATGCGGCGGTCTCCATTTTTTCTGACTTCGATTATCTCTCCGCCATCCTCTTATATTCCTCATATCTGTTTTTAGCGTCGTTCTCGGTCTTCTTAAACATTGTACCAGCAACGTCCGGGAATTCCTTGGCCAGGGATACATATCTGTTCTGACCCATGATGAAATCCTGGAAGGAAGCATGCGGCTCCTTTGAATCCAGAAGGAAAGGATTCCTGCCCTGTTTTTTCAGTTCCGGGTTGAAACGGTAGAGATTCCAGTATCCGCAGCCGACGGCATCGCGGATGTTTTCCTGAGTTTTTCCCATACCCTTCTTGATACCGTGGTTGATGCACGGCGCGTAGGCGATTATCAGTGATGGACCGTGGTATGCCTCGGCTTCAGTGATGGCCTTCAGGAACTGGGCCTTGTCAGCGCCCATCCCTACCTGTGCCACATATACATAGCCGTAATCCATGGCCATCTTTCCAAGATCCTTCTTCTGTATCCGCTTGCCGGAGGCGGCAAATTTGGCAATCGCAGCCGCCGGCGTCGCCTTGGAGGCCTGACCGCCGGTGTTGGAATACACCTCGGTATCGAATACCATCACGTTGATGTCCTCACCTGAAGCCAGTACGTGATCCAGGCCTCCGTAACCGATATCATAGGCCCAGCCGTCGCCGCCCAGAGCCCAGATGGATTTCTTCACGAGAAAATCTTTGTATCTCATGATGCGCTGGCAGATGGTGATGATTATCTCATCGCTGGTGTTCATCTCTTCGATGGCCTGTATCACCGCCTCGCTGGTCCTCCGTGATTCCTCGCCTATTTCCTTATACTCCAGCCACTCCATGACTGCATCCTTCATGACCTCGCTGATATCCAGTTCCAGCAGCACCCGCATATTGCTCTCGATCTTGTCGCGAAGCTGCCTGGCGGCCAGCGCCATGCCGTATCCGAACTCGGCGTTATCCTCAAACAGTGAATTTGACCATGCCGGCCCGCGTCCGTGTTCATCCTTGCAGAACGGCATCGACGGCGCCGAGGCGCCCCAGATGGACGAGCAGCCGGTGGCGTTGGCGATCATCATCCTGTCTCCGAAGAGCTGGGTCAGCACCTTCAGATAAGGCGTCTCTCCACATCCGGCGCAGGCGCCGGAAAATTCAAAGTAAGGCATGAGGAACTGACTGTTCTTCACCGATTTTTTGTCTATCTTAATGTCTTTCTTTACCAGTGACATGGCGTATTCCCAGTTGTCCGCCTGATCGACCTCGTCATCGTAGGCAGACATGGTCAGCGCCTTCTCCTTTGCAGGACAGATGTCGGCGCAGTTGCCGCAGCCCATGCAGTCCAGCGCCGAAAGCTGCATGCGGTAATGGTATTTCTCCATTCCGGTGCCCTGCGCCTTTATGGTATCAAAGCCCTGCGGCGCCTGAGCCTTCTGCTCGTCGCTGAGCAGGAACGGGCGTATGGCCGAGTGCGGACAGATGAAGGCGCACTGATTGCACTGGATGCACTTTGTCATATCCCAGTGCGGCAGATGCACAGCCACGCCGCGCTTCTCGTATCTGCTGGTCCCCAGCGGGAAGGTGCCGTCCGCCAGCTCCAGGAAACTGCTGACCGGCAGGTCATCTCCCTCCTGGCTGTTTATCGGCGTCATGATCTCCTGAATGAATTCTGGTGACACCATGTCCTTGATCCTGCTGTCCTCTGCATCGAGCCAGGCTTTCGGTATCTTGACCTCCTCGATGGCGTCTACGCCTCTGTCCACAGCCTTCCAGTTCATTTCCACGATCTGCTGCCCCTTCTTCTTATAGGTCTTCTCGATACCTTCTTTGAGGTACTTTATGGCGTCGTCCACAGGTATTACTTTTGTCAGTTCAAAGAATGCCGCCTGCATGATCATATTGATCCTGCTGCCAAGGCCGATGGCCTCGCTGATCTTCCACGCGTCTATGATATAGAACCTGATCTCCTTCTTGACCAGCTCACGCTTGACGCAGCCCGGCAGATGCCTGTCGAGGCTTTCTTTGTTCCAGAGTGTGTTAAGGAGAAATATCCCGCCCTTCTTCAGGTCCTTCAGCATGTCATACTGCCTCAGATACGCCTGGTTGTGACAGGCGACAAAATCCGCCTGATTGATGGAATAAGCCGACTTGATCGGGTTCTTGCCGAACCTCAGATGAGAGATTGTGACTCCGCCTGACTTCTTGGAGTCGTAGGCGAAATATCCCTGAGCGTACATGTCTGTCTTGTCGCCGATGATCTTGATGGCCGTCTTGTTGGCGCCTACGGTTCCGTCTGAACCCAGGCCCCAGAACTTGCATTTTATAGTCCCCTCCGGTTCTCTGGAAATCCCCACCATGTACGGCAGCGAGTGACCTGTGACATCGTCCTCAATGCCCACGGTGAAGTGATCCTTGGGGTGCTTGTGGTACAGGTTGTCAAATACTGACTGGACCATGCCCGGCGTCACGTCCTTGGATCCGATGCCGTAGCGGCCGCCGTAAATCTCCGGGGCGTATTTTTCTCCGTACAAAGCCGACTTTACATCCTCGTACAAAGGCTCCCCGAATGATCCCGGCTCCTTGGTCCTGTCGAGGACCGCTATTCTTTCAACGCTCCTGGGCAGGACCGCCATGAAATGTTTCTTGGAAAACGGTCTGTAGAGCCTGACCTTGATCAGCCCCACCTTGTGGCCATCGGAAAGAAGCTTTACCATGGATTCATCGATAGTCTCGCATACGGAACCCATAGCGACAATGATATTCTCTGCATCCGGCGCGCCCACGTAGTCAAATGGCTTATAATGTCTTCCTGTCACCTCTCCGATCTGGTCCATATAATCTTCGACTATGTCAGGAAGGGCTTCATAATACCTGTTCGAAGCCTCTCTCGACTGAAAGAAGATATCCGGATTCTGAGCTGTACCCCTGATAACCGGGTGCTCCGGATTCAGCGCCCTTGCTCTGAAGGCCGCCACCGCGTCTGTATCCAGGAGCTTTTTCAGCTCATCATACTCTATGACTTCGATCTTCTGTATCTCGTGGGAAGTCCTGAAACCATCGAAAAAATGCAGAAACGGCAGACTGCCTTTTATAGCCGACAGATGAGCAACGGCTCCCAGATCCATGACTTCCTGTACCGAACATGACGCAAGCATGGCAAACCCCGTCTGTCTGGTAGCCATGACGTCGGAATGGTCTCCAAATATGCACAGCGCATGAGTCGAAACGCTTCTGGCCGCAACGTGAAATACTGCCGGCAACATCTCCCCGGCGATCTTATACATGTTGGGGATCATCAGCAGGAGCCCCTGTGATGATGTGAACGTGGTCGTAAGCGCTCCCGAGGTCAGTGACCCGTGTACAGTCCCTGCCGCCCCCGCTTCCGACTGCATCTCCGCGATCTTTACCGTCTGGCCAAAGATATTTTTCCTGCCGTATGCCGCCCATTCATCCACAGCCTCAGCCATGGGTGACGACGGTGTTATGGGATAGATGGCCGCCACATCGGTAAACGCATAAGATACCTGCGCTGCCGCCGTATTGCCGTCCATCGTTTTTGTTCTTTTCTTATTAGTCATAAGTTTCTACCTCCAATTCTCAGAACTTGTACTAATATTAACACAATGCATAAACTTTACAGTATATGCATACCGTTGTCAATAGTGTACGGCAAATAATACAATATACATTTTATTATACTCAGCCAAACTTTACAGTATTATTTTGTTTAGCGGCACTAATTACGCTAAAATCAGCCCGTTTGAGCCCTCTTTCCCGAAAAAACAGCATCATATCTTATAAGTTATGATGTGCATATGTATCAGGTAATTATACATTTTATCAGGGATATGTAAACAAAAAAAAGACCGCTGATGCGGTCTTCTGAATCTGACTATGTTTTCTATGCTTCTATCCTGAGATAATACTCGTGGGTATCTTTGTCGTAAATGCACCTGTAATCTTCATTTTTGCCCACTTCTATTTCCAGGACCTCACGGCCGTAATTACGGTTGTGGCCCTGATTCCAGGTGCCTGTGATCTTGCATTCGAGCTCGACCATATGCATGCCCGGCGTCAGATAGATTCCTCTGTCCACAAAGCTGTAGTTGGAGCCGAAGAACTGAGGCGCTTTGCCGTCCACAGCATACACGTCTATGTATGTTATCTTGCGGGCGCCCGGTTCGTACATGAGAAAGACGCGGCTCACGTCAGGATGCACGGCAAGCCACTGTCTCTGCTTGATTTTCTTCCATATCTCATAGATTATGTAGGCGGCTATTATAACGCCGCCGATGACCGACAGCGTTATGACGGCCTGCTTGCCTGCCCCCTGCTTCATGAAGATGATCATCACTGCGATGAACAAAATCGCTGCCAGAACAAGCTCGATGAGCTTCTTGAAATGTCTATTCGTGGCAGTATCCCCCTATTCTGCAGCGGGTACGTTCTTCACCCAGTATCTGCTGTATTGTCCAGACATCAGGAGACTGTGCGCGTCCCATAAGCGCGATCCTGATGACCGTGCTTACATGCCCCACATGGCCCTTGTATTCCTCAGGATGCTTCTTAAAATCCTTCGGTTTGGCTGCATAGCCTAGGTCCGTGGCTATGCCGCGGATCTTGTCGAACCACTGGCTCTGATCATCGCCGTGATCATAGCCGTCTAGATAGCCATCCAGTATTTTCTTTACATCCTCAGCAGGGACTTCCTGCGGCAGTTCATCTTCGATTTTGAACATGTCATCGAAGAAGTAGCTGATAAAATCGACTATCTGTCTCGCGTATATCAGATCCTTCCTCGGCTTGCTGTCATTTCTGCCAAGATCCAGTATCTTCAGCAGATAATCCCTGTCATCGAACATATGCAGGTATTCCGGGGCAAACTCCTCCGCCCAGCTCTTCAGAAAATCATACAGCTCTGCTGCAGGGATCTTCAGAAGCACGTCCTTGCTTATGTCATTGAGCTTGTTCAGATCGAACAGAGCTCCTGAATTGCTCATCTTTTCAGTGGTAAATTTAAATTCATCAATATCAGCGTCGGGATTGGCCATGCGCCACTCTTCAAAATCGGAATTCAGTATGGTCAGCAGGTATTCCCTGACGGCCGCCGGGTGATAGCCCTGGTTCCTGTAATAATCCAGCGACAGCTCCGGGTCCTTCCTCTTGGAAAGTTTCCTCTTGTTGCCCTCCTCATCCAGCTTCATCAGCTGAGCCGTGTGGCAGTAGACAGGCGGCTTCCATCCCAGCTTGTCAAACAGCTCCACATGTATCGGCAGGGAAGAAAGCCATTCAGCTCCTCTTACCACATGAGTCGTTCTCATCAGGTGATCGTCCACTACGTGGGCGAAGTGATACGTCGGTATGCCCGTAGTCTTCAGTATGACTGTATCAAGAAAGTTCTCCGGCATTTCCAGCGTGCCTCTGACGGCATCTTCAACAAAGATCTTCCGCTGCTGAGCTCCTTCTTCATAAGGCAGCCCATCCGACTTCAGTCTGATAACATAAGGTTTTCCCGCCTTGACGGCTTCCTCCACCTGTTCCAGAGTCCAGTTGCGGCAGGCCGCGTATTTACCATAGATGCCCGGCGTAGCTCTGGATACTTCCTGCTGCGCGCGTATCTCTGTTATTTCCTCCTCTGACAAAAAGCACGGATATGCTTTTCCCTCAGACACCAGCTTTTTGGCAAAGCACTGATAGATCGGTCCTCTGTGGCTCTGAGTATAATCCCCGTAGTTTCCTTTGTCGCCGTCCATGGTCGCGCCTTCATCGAAATTGATGCCGAAGAACCGCAGCGAGTTGATTATCAGCTCCACTGCCCCCTCCACAAATCTCTTGTCATCGGTGTCTTCTATACGCAGATAGAAAGTCCCGCCGCTCTGATGTGCCAGCCTTTCATCGACAAAAGCACCATAAAGGTTGCCCAGATGTATGAACCCGGTCGGGCTAGGTCCCAGTCTGGTGACCATGGCGCCTTCAGCCAGTTTTCTCTGCGGATACAACTCCTCATAATACTCCGGAGTCTTGTCTGTTTCCGGAAAAAGCAGTTCCGCCAGTTTTGAATGATCCATTGATGTTCCTCTCGTTTTTTAGAATGTATTGTCGTACACGTTCAGGCTGTGTCCCGCGCTGCCGATGCTGTAAACAACATTGACCGCAAATACTATGATGCAGATGGCCACAAGAACCACCCCGGCTATGATCAGCACCTTGCCCCAGGTTGGGATGCTGTTGTGACGCACCGGTCCACTCTGATAACTCTGCTGCTGATAGTAGGTATTCTGCGCACCCGGCTGAGGCCCGCCATATTCCGGCTTCTGCGGATAATCGTTTCTGACTATCAGATAAACGATCAGTCCTATGTATGCCGGCACCAGCGCGGCCACCAGGGCCCAGAGGATCGGACTGCAGTCCTGACGTCTAGCGGCATCCCTGTACACGAACACTCCAATGAGTATCGGGATACCAATGGCGAACAGAATTCCCAACAGCAGCATCATCAGAACTGCTATACTACCTAAAATCATAAATTAATTACTCCTTTATATGACTACCTTCTGATGTCGCCTCCGGAGAGAACGTCATCATACACAGCACGGCTTCCGCCGATAAACTTAGGCCTGGTCCTGGCGCATACCACGTTGGCCTCTCCTATTTTCTTCACCGCGATCCTTACCGGCACGGCAACATGCTTAAGATGCATGCCGATCAGCGTATCACCGATGTCCATTCCGGCATCCGCCTTGATCTCCTCAACTGCCACAGGGTCAGAAGCATTCTGATAAACCGTCATGGCAAATGATCCGCCGGCGTGCAGCTGAGGCACCACATTGCATATCTCAGTTCCTGGAAGCAGGGCAGCTCTCTCGACTATGATGGCTCTGTTGAGATGCTCACAGCACTGAGCAGCCAGGTACACGCCCTTTTCCTTCAATATCGGATATACTCCGTCATATACCGCCTTGGCAGCATCGATATCCGATCCCTTGCCTATATGCTCGCCCTTGATCTCGCTGGATGAACAGCCGATGACAAAGATGTCGCCCTTCTTCAGCTTAGCTATCCCAAGCAGTTCCGTAATGGCCTCCGCGGCCTGCTGTCTGATTTCTTCATAAGTCATTTTATTCACCTTCTAATCTGTCTACAGGTTCCAGCTGTTCAGGTAGTCTTTCTGCTCCTGAGTCAGCTGATCGATTTCTATTCCCCAGGAAGCCAGCTTCCTGCGGGCGATAAGGTCGTCGATCTCACCACTGACATCGATGACTTTGTTTTCAAGTTCTTTATGATGATCCTTCACATACATGGCCGACAAAGCCTGGACCGCGAAGCTCATGTCCATGATCTCCGCAGGGTGCCCGTCTGCCGCGGCGATATTGACAAGCCTGCCCTCGCCTATGACATTTACCCAGCGTCCGTTCGACAGCCTGTATCCCATGATGTTGTGGCGCGTCTCCTTTTTCTCGAGAGCCGCCGCCTCCAGACCTTCCATATCCACTTCACAGTTGAAGTGGCCCGCGTTGGTCAGAATGGCCCTGTCCTTCATGGTCAGCATATGCTCCACAGTTATGGTCTTGCAGCAACCCGTCGCTGAAACAAAGATATCGCCCAGCGGTGCTGCCTCCGCCATGGTCATGACGTCATATCCGTCCATCCTGGCCTCGATGGCCTTGACAGGATTGATTTCCGTAACGATGACCTTGGCACCCAGTGCGTCTGCTCTCATGGCTATGCCTCTGCTGCACCATCCGTAGCCAACTACTACCACAGTCTTGGACGCAACGATGAGATTGGTGTTTCTCATGATGCTGTCCCAGACCGACTGGCCTGTACCATATCTGTTGTCAAAGAGATGCTTACAGTCAGCATCGTTGACCGCCACCATAGGGAATTTGAGAACGCCTTCTCTCTCCATGGCCTTGAGCCTGATGACTCCGGTGGTCGTCTCCTCGCATCCGCCCCATACCTCTGAAGCCAGATCCGGTCTTCTGGTATGCAGCATGCCTACCAGATCGCCGCCGTCGTCTATGATGATGTTGGGTTTATGCTCCAGACACATCTCTATGTGCCTGTCATATTCCTCCGCCGTTGCGCCGTGATAAGCGAACACCGAAAGCCCGCTGTCTGCAAGGGCTGCCGCCACGTCATCCTGAGTGGACAAAACGTTGCTGCCCGTTACGGACATCTCCGCTCCTCCTGCCGCCAGAACGAGACAAAGGTATGCCGTTTTCGCCTCCAGATGTACCGATAAAGAGATCCTGATCCCCTCAAATGGTCTGGTCTTTACGAATTCCTCCTCAAGGCCGCTGAGCAGGGGCATGTTATGCCTGACCCACTCGATTTTCTCGTGTCCGGACGGTGCCAGACTGATATCTCTGATATCATAAGCCAATTCCAATTACCTCTTTTCTGAAAATTACTCTACTGTTACAGACTTTGCCAGATTTCTCGGCTTGTCTATATTCTCGCCGCGCTCTCTCGCAACGTAGTATGCGAACAGCTGCAGCGGTATTATGGTCAGTATCGGTGTTATTTCATCTCTGCACTTAGGTATTCTGATCACATCTGTGCTGACCTTTTTGATCTTCTGGTTCCCCTCTTTTACCACTGATACCACATGGGCATGTCTCGCCTTGATCTCCTCGATGTTGGAATACATCTTGTCAAACAGAGCGTCCTGCGTGGCAAGGGCTATCACTATGGTTTCAGGCTCCATCAGGGCGATGGTGCCGTGCTTCAGTTCACCTGCCGCGATGGCAAATGAATTGATATATGAGACTTCCTTCAGTTTCAGCGAGCACTCATAGGCTACCGCCGAATCTATGCCGCGTCCGATGAAGAATATCTGATCTCTGTTGTACAGATACTTGGAAAGCTCCTCTACCTTGTCTGCCTTGTCAAGTATTCTCTGTACTTTCTTAGGCGTTGCCTTCAGCTCGTCAAGAATCGTATTATAGTATTCTCCGGTGATCGTTCCCCTCAGATCGGCCATGTACAGCGCCAGCAGATACATGCATATCAGCTGTGTCGTGTAGGCTTTTGTCGATGCGACAGCGATCTCCGGTCCTGCCCAGGTATAGAACACGTCGTCCGATTCGCGGGCAACGGAGCTGCCGACCACGTTTACCACTGAAAGCACCCGCGCGCCCTTGCTCTTGGCTTCGCGGAGCGACATCAGCGTGTCCAGAGTCTCTCCTGACTGACTGATTGCGATAAACAGAGTCTTTTCGTCAACAAAAGGATCCCTGTATCTGAATTCCGACGCCACATCAACCTCTACCGGTATGCGGGCCATCTTTTCGATGGCATATTTGCCCACCAGTCCCGCGTGGTAAGCGGTGCCGCAGGCAACTATGCATATTTTATTGAACTTCTCCAGATCTTCCTTTGTTAAAGATATTCCGTCCAGCCTGATCTTACCGTCCTTGCCGATCCTGCGGTTCAGGGTCTCACTGATGGCCTTCGGCTGCTCGTTTATCTCTTTCATCATGAAATGCTGGTAGCCGCCCTTTTCAGCATCCTCCTGGCTCCATGTCACCTTCAGGACTTCTCTTTCAACAGGCTTTCTGTCGGAATCCAGTATCTGGATCTTGTCGGGAGTGCAGACGACTGTCTCACCGTTTTCTATCAGATATATCTTGTTCAGATATTTCAGCAGCGCTGTCATATCAGAGGCGATGAAGTTGCAGTCCTTGCCCAGACCGGCGATCAGCGGTGTATCCTTTCTGTAAGCTACCATTTTGTCAGGTTCTGTCGCCGAAATCGCGGCGAATGTGTAGGCGCCCTGCATCTTCTTGACAGCCTCGAACACTGCATCCTCCAGGTTTCCCTTGTAAAGTACGCCAAGCAGCTGAGCTATGACCTCAGAATCCGTCTCGGTGATGAATTTGACGCCGTATTTTCTGCTGAGCTCATCGCGCAGTTCCATATAATTTTCTATTATACCGTTGTGGACTATGGATATCTTGCCGTCCATGCTGGTATGCGGATGGGCATTCAGATCCGTCGGTGAACCGTGGGTAGCCCATCTGGTGTGACCGATGCCGGTGGTGCCATGGAGGTTTTCGCCTTTGATGGCTTCCTCCAGGTTTGATATCCTGCCCGCCTTTTTTCTTACTGTTATTTTTCCATTAGCGGACAAAGCTATGCCTGCAGAGTCGTATCCTCTGTATTCCAGCTTTTTCAATCCGTCTATGATTATATCCCTGGCATTCTCATGCCCCGTATATCCTACTATTCCGCACATTCTCAAATCCTCCTAGCAGTACCTGCTGCTAATTTTGTCAGCAAGCTCCTGAGCCATTTTTCCTATCTCTTTTTCGTTCTTGCCTTCTATCATTACTCTTACCAGAGGTTCAGTTCCGGAAGGTCTTATCAGCACTCTTCCCTCGCCGGCCATCTTGTCCTCGATGGCGCTGATTGCCCCTCTGATCTCTTCATCGTTTTTATAGCTTTCCTTACCTTCATTGGAAACTCTGGCATTGACCAGTACCTGCGGATACAGTGTCACCTCGGCCGAAAGCTCGGATGGTTTCTTTCCTGATCTCCTGACCGCTTTCATGAACTGCAGTGAAGATACCGCTCCGTCGCCGGTGGTGGAGTAGTCAAGAAATATGATATGGCCCGACTGTTCACCGCCTATGACACAGCCGCTCTTAAGCATGGACTCCAGTACATATCTGTCGCCCACCTTGGTAACATCCACCTCCGCGCCCATATCGTTCACGTATTTGTGGAAACCAAGATTGCTCATCACCGTGGCAGTGACTTTGTTCTTGGCCAGTCTGCCTTCGTCCTTCAGCATCTTGGCGCAGATGCATATGGTCTTGTCGCCGTCTATGACGCTGCCCTCTTCATCGACCACAATGAGTCTGTCTGCGTCGCCGTCAAAGGCCAGACCGATGTCTGCTCCTTCCTCGACCACCATACGCTGAAGTTTCTCCGGGTGGGTAGAACCTACACCGTCATTGATGTTGGTGCCGTTGGGATTGCAGCCCATGGTTATGACCTTGGCGCCCAACTCCCTGTATACCTTGGGCGAAGTCTTGAAAGATGCGCCGTTCGCGCAGTCCATAACAATGGTCATACCGTCCAGACGCTCGTCCATGGTAGACAAAAGGTACCTGCAGTATAATTCCGTGGCATTGTCCTCGCCTTCCATGCACGTACCTATCTCATCTCCACTGAGATGAGAATTCACGTCTATTCCTCTTAAAATAATGTCTTCTATCTTCTCCTCGATGGAATCATCCAGTTTGAATCCCTTGCCGTTGAAAAACTTGATGCCGTTGTATTCATATGGATTATGGGAGGCTGAAATAACTATTCCCGCCTGTGCCTCGTAATGTCTTACAAGGTAAGCAACCGCCGGAGTGGGTATTACGCCCACCTTGATGACGTTGCCTCCGACAGCCAGGATCCCGGCCGCCAGAGCGTTTTCCAGCATGTCTCCCGATATTCTCGTATCTTTTCCGATGATGAACGTAGGTCGTTCGTGATCACTGCTCAGCACGTAAGCCCCGGCCTTTCCCAGATTGAAAGCCAGCTCCGGCGTCAGCTCAGAATTCGCTACACCCCTCACACCATCGGTCCCAAATAGTCTTCCCATTGATTATCCTCCGTTCTTTTTCTATGCTCTTTCCCTCGTTACTCTATTTTCACGGAAACTGAAGAAGGACTGACGCTAATCTTAGAATAGCTTTTATCGCACGAAACCACCAGCTTCACGCTATGTGTTCCGCCTTCAAGTCCGCTGCAGTCCGCTGTCAGATCGATGTCGCTTTTTGTAATATCGCTCAGCTCCGAAGATGTGCCCGTTATGGTGACCGTGATACTGTCGGCATTCACCGTTCCCTTCAGTCCGTTCCCCACATTCTTAAGACTGACGCTGCTTCCGGAAAGTGTGTAATCCTTGCTGGACTCTCCATCCTTGACAGTGACCTTCATAACCAGATTTTTAGATTTATCCGACACCTGAATGCCGTCCGGCAGTACCGGTGTGATATCCACAGATGTTGTCTTCAGTATCTTGGAGATATCTATAGTCTTTGCCGTTATAGAATCCACATCTGCAAGGGCGCTCTGGGTGCCCTTGATCGTTATCTGATCAGGCGCCGATGTGGTACGGGCAGCATTGTCATTAGAAGTGTCTGTTACCGGCACCTTCAGACTCACCGTCTTCTTATAATAAAGCACTGAGGTTACCGCAACGCTGCTTGTCGACAGCGAAATGTTCTTCACTTCGTTTCCGCTGCTGTCTACCGCCACAAGACTGCTGTTTGAAGCGCTTTCACTGGTCGTGACGTTATCAGCCGATATCGAGGCCTTGACATAAGCCACCTTTTTCACCAGTGAACCCGCACCGCTTACCTTGACCTCTTCAGGAGATGTCTTGATGGTGGTCGGTTCCTCATTATTCGTAAAGTCTCCCGTGTATTTTACCTTGATCTTTTTCTTTTCTGATATCCTCTTGTCCACTTTGACCGTTACCACGCTCAGGCTCTGATCCTTGATTTCAACGCTGTCGGGCACTTTCAGGTTTATCTTGAGCCTGTTGCTGCCCGCCGTAGCCTGTGAAAGATCGACTGTCGCTATGATATCTGTGGACTTGACCTTATTAATATTGCTTCTTTTTCCCGATATGGTGACGCTCATTGTCTCATCGCTGCTGCTGACCACCGCCAGTCCGTTGTCTGCCAGAGTCTGCTCATTGGTCAGGGTTATGGGAATGTCGCGATACACCTTCCTTGTCGTCGGATTCATCTCTCCCACCACGTACATCCACAGCGCTATGGCCAGGATCAGGGAGATTATCATATTGCCTTTTTTACTTTGAAGCATGTCTGTTCCTCCCCAGTTTCTCCGTGATGCGCCCGAACATAGTCTGTCCGGTCTGCGAATCGTCCGGTATATAAAGATTCAGCAGGGTCTTCTCCACCGTCTTGGTGTCAAGGAACCTCCTGATCTTTCCATCCTTTGCAATGGAAATTATGCCTGTCTCCTCGCTTACTATGAGAACCAGGGCATCGGAATTTTCTGTGATGCCAATGCCTGCCCTGTGACGAGTGCCCAGGCTCTTATTCAGATTATTATTCTCTGTTAACGGCAGCACGCATCCTGCCGCGTATACCTTGTCTCCTCTTATTATGACCGCTCCGTCATGCAGCGGAGACCCCTCATAAAACAGGTTGCCGAGGAGCTGCGCCGATATATCCGCGTTCAGTTCGGTACCTGATTCAGCGATATCCTGAAGCGTGATCTCCTGTTCGAACACCATAAGCGCACCGGTCTTGGTCGCAGAGAAAGTCTGCACCGCGCCGGTTATCTCATCGGTGACATGCTTGGCCTTGTCTTTGTCCAGCTCCACCAGTCTGCCCTTGGACAGCTTGCTGCGCCCCATGTACTCCAGGCCTCTGCGTATCTCAGGCTGAAACAGTACGACCAGAGCGAACAGGCCGATGGTAAACGCGCCTCCCAGGATCCAGTGTATCGTATGGAGATTCAACAGGCCCGCCACAAAATAGGCCACGACTAAAATCAGCAGTCCCTTGACGAGCTGCTGAGCCCTGGTTTCTTTGATAAATTCAAGTATTTTATACATAACAAAGGCAGTGATCAGTATATCGAACACGTCATTGATGCCTATACTTGATACTACATTAGAAAAAAATTCCTGCATTGCTGTTCCTTTCAAACATACTTCTATTTATTTTACTAGAAAAGCCATAAGAATTCAAGTAATAGCGGATAAATACCATAAAAAGACGGGCTGCGTCTGCAGCCCGCCGAAATCAGCCGGATCAGTATGCTGTCTCCAGCAAACCATAATTCTTATCATTCCTTCTGTATACCACGTTGACGCTGTCAGTCTCCATATCCAGGAAAACGAAGAAGTCATGCTGCAGCATTTCCATTTCCAGTATTGCCTCATCGACCGTCATCGGTCTCAGTTCAAATTTCTTGGTCTTGACAACGCTGACCTCTTCAACGTCCTCGTCGGATTCCGGAACAAATTCGAACTTCAGTGCCTTGTTGTCGTTATATCTCTTCTGAAGCTTGCCCTTGAACTTGGACATCTGGCTTGCAAGCTTGTCTACCACCTTATCTATGCCCTCATAAATGTCCGGCGTCACCTCTTCAGCTCTGAACACCGCTCCCTTGGCATTGATGGTCGCCTCTATCTTATCTTTACCTCTCTCCTGAGACAGTACTACCTTAGCGGTAATATCATCAGAAAAGTACTTTCCCAGTCGTTCGAACTTCTTCTCAACGGTCTCCTGCAGGCGTTTATAAGTGTTAAAATTCTTCCCTGTAATGTTTACCTTCATATGATGACCTCCTTATTTTTGCCGCGCCGGCTTTCTGTGTCCGGCCGGTTTATTATGTGCTTATATTATATCATAACCAGAGCATCAATACAATAAAATAACAGTTATTCGGCTGACCTGATCTTTGCCCCCACACTCGCCTTTACCGGAATTTTTCCGAGGACTTACATCTAGAAATGCGCCATGCTCGCCGTCGTCTGAGCGTACGGTTTACGTGGATCCTTTTGCCCGCATCTGGCTTGGATTTTCAATCACAGACCCGAATAACTGCCAAAATATTATACCAATATCGATGAAATATTGCAATGGTAAGAATCAGATATCCAGAGACTTCCTGAGGTTTTTTTCTGCGTACATCTTTTTGTCGGCTTCATTCAGAATGGAGTCCACCGTCACCTCGTCCGTAGATCTGTATATGGCACAGCCGGCGCTGACGGTGATTTTCCGGTCAATTCCCTCCGGCAGTCTTTCCATATCCAGCCTGGCATCGATTCGCCTCATGATCCTGCCCGCGGATTCCTCTGTGTCCACATGACATATCATAAGAAACTCATCGCCACCGAACCTGCCTATGAAATCGCTCTTCCGACAGCTCTTTTTAAGCGTCTCAGCAACAAAGATCAGCGCTTTGTCACCGCAGAGATGCCCGCAGCTGTCGTTTATCCGTTTGAAATGGTCCACATCTATCATGGCGACCATCAGCAGACTGTCAGAGCTGTGAAGCCGCCTTACCTCCCAGAGCAGCTGAGCATTGGTCTGCCTGCGGTTGAACAGCCCCGTCAGTTCGTCCCGCGACATCTGATCGTTCTGCATGTCGATGAACAAAATAAGCATCGAAATGGCTGCCAGTACCCAGACGATGGAAAGTCCGTAAAAGCACAGCTGCAGTATATTTCCTATGACCAGCGGTATCGGGAATATGAGCAGAGTCCAGTATTCTCCGGAATTGCGGCTTCTTCTGGGATTCGTGCCTTCGCGCACAACTATGACAGTGCTTACGATCCAGTAGATTATGGCGGTGCCAAAGGCTATGCCCATCAGCGGTCCCCGGTGATAGACATTATCCGCGCTCAGGATGTATATCCAGCCAGTCCACGGCGTCACTGCGATAACGGCAGTGGATACAGCAGCAGGAAGCACCAGCAGCAGCCGTTTGATGAACGTCAGTCGCTCTCCCGGATAGAGTCTCGCCATTGCGTAGCAGATCCAGTAATAGCAGAACCATCCGGTCATGATGAAATACGCCATGCATATGCCATGGTTCAGTATTATGAGAGGCTCGGCGCCGTGTCCGCGCATCAGATAGATACAGTTGTCCGCCAGCAGTATCAGCGCATTCAATATCAGCATACGCGTAAAGAAAGGTTTTTCCTCGCCTCTGATATTGCTGTGCCTCTTTCTGATATAGAACAGCATGGTAAACAGCATTGCCACTCCCACCAGATTCACTTCTATGTATTCATACATGTCAAGATGCATAAGCGCACCTCCAAACTAATATTTTGCCGCAAAAGCAAGGAAGACTACCTCGGCGGGCGCCGCTGTTTCCAGTATGCGCCGACATTCCTCCGCGGTGCTTCCCGTGGTAAAAAAATCATCCAGCAGAAGTATTTTTCTGCCTTCAGCTGCCTCGCGGCCTATGCTTTCGTCTATAACAAAGCTTCCCTTCACGTTCATTTCCCGCTCAGTCGGTGAAAGACCCCTCATGGGTGCTGTATCCCTTGTTCTCTTCAGCAGCTGCAGGCACTCATGCCCTGTCAGCCCGGCCAGATGCTTTCCTATAAGCACGGTCTGATTGAAGCCCCGCTTCCGTTCCTTGTCTCTGTTCATCGGTACAGGCACTATGATGTCAAATTCTGTTTCCGACAGTTCGAGCCGGTCCTTCATCATCGCCGCGATGTCTCTGGCGATGTACTTCTTCCCGTTGTATTTCAGCGAAAAGATCAGTGTACGTTCATATATGCCGTATTCCGCGCAGCGCAGCAGCTTCATGCCGTTTTTTTCACGGCTGTCATCCAGGTCCCATTTGATATGGCGGACACAGTGATCGCAAAGATTGTAGATACGCGTCTCGTCTATGAGATTTCCGCAGCAGCTGCAGTACAGCGACGGCGGAAACAGCAGGTCCATGAACCGTCCTGCCAGCGGTTTTACTCCGGGTTCCATTTTGTTCACCCTTTTCAGAGGCCCTGAGTAGTGGTCATCAGCTTTTCCAGTCTGCTGCGCAGGCCTGAATAACGCATCTTGATCCTGTCGTTGTCCACCATGGCGCACATCCTGTTTTCAGAACCGACCAGGACCACGACTCTCTTTCCGCGCGTTACTGCCGTGTATAGCAGATTCCTGGTCGCCAGCATAGGCGGGAACCACGATACAGGCATTATGACTATGGGGAATTCGCTGCCCTGACTCTTATGGACGGTGACAGCATATGCCAGCTCCAGTTCCTCCAGCTGTGAGAAGTCGTATTCCACATACTTTTCGTCATCAAATACCACGGTGATCACTCCGTATTCATTGTCCACGGCCTTTATGAATCCCACATCGCCGTTGAACACTCCCTGCCCTCCTTCGGCCTCTCCCGGTATCTTCCATGCCATCTGGTAGTTGTTCCTGATCTGCATGACCTTGTCGCCGGTGCGGAATATATGGTCGCCGTACTTCTTCTCCGCCACCCTGTCGGACGGCGGATTGAAGGCCTCCTGCAGCGCATCGTTAAGTGACGATGTGCCGATGAGTCCCTTTCTGGTCGGTGTCAGTATCTGAATATCCTTCATGGGATCTATATCTTCATAATAATCGGAAAGCCTGTGAGTAGCAAGCTGGATTATAAGCTCCAGCATATCCTTTTCCGAAGCCCTGCTCATGAAGAAGAAATCGGTGTCGCTGCCGTTGAGCAGCGGATATTCACCGTGATTTATCCTGTGAGCATTGACCACTATGCGGCTTTCCTCCGCCTGTCTGAATATCTCCGTCAGCTTTGCCGTCTGAACAAAGCCGCTCTCGATGATATCCAGCAGCACATTGCCGGCGCCCACCGAAGGCAGCTGGTCGCTGTCGCCCACCATGATCAGTCTTGTACCCGGTCTGATGGCCTCAGTAAGTCCCTGCATCAGCATCAGATCGATCATGGACGCCTCGTCCACCACGACCACATCGTATTCCAGAGGATCGTCCGCCGTTTTGCCGAACTGCATCTCATCGGTGCCTTCAGAATAGTAATACTCCAGCAGCCGGTGTATGGTCGACGCGTAGTGACCTGAGGTCTCTGTTATCCGCTTGGCCGCCCTTCCTGTAGGCGCGGCTATGGCCACCTTGAAATCGCTTTCCTCGAAGATGTTGATTATGGTATTCAGGATAGTCGTCTTTCCTGTGCCCGGGCCTCCCGTTATTACCGATATCCCGCTGGTAAGAGACTTCCTGACCGCCGATTTCTGTTCCTCTGACAGCATTACTCCGGTGGCGTTTTCCGTCAGTTCTATGCTCTTCTCTATGTCTACAGACAATGATTTGAGAGCGCCGTGATTGATGGCGGCTATATTGCGGCATACTTTTTGTTCGGCAGAGTAATAGGCAAATATATAGACCACCGGAACGCCGCCCAGATTATCCACCTGAATATCGCCGGTAAAGGCCATCTCAACCATGTTGTCCTTAACCTGTTCGCGGGTCACGTCCAGCAGGGATACCACCTTTTCACAGAGTTCATCCTGGGGCAGATAGGTATTGCCGTCGCCGATGTAATACCAGAGACAGTAGCTGATCCCGCTCTTGATGCGAAATGGGCTGTCCGGTGCTATGCCCAGTTTGGAGGCGATCTCGTCGGCCTTTCTGAAGCCCATGCCGCGGACCTCTTCCACCAGTCTGTACGGGTTCTCCCGGATCAGCTCCACACAGTCTTTGCCGTATTCTTTGTAGAGCCGCAGAGCCTGGACCGCGGTGACGCCGTAGCCCTGGAAGAACAGCGACACATCGGCAAATTCCCTGTGCTCGGCGAAGGACTCACCGATGGCATCAGCCTTCTTCCTGCCAATGCCCGGCACCCGGCTCAGCTTTTCCGGTTCCTCATCGATAACGCGCATGGTATCCTCACCAAAGATATTGACGATGGCCGTGGCTGTCTTGGGTCCGATGCCTTTTATCACACCAGAAGCAAGAAAACCCTCAATTCCTATCCTGGTGGTCGGCATTTTTTCCATTGCCTCTGTAAAGGCAAACTGCTCCCCATACCTGGGATGGACCTTGAAGGTTCCCGTAAGCTCGTAACAGGCACCCTTCACCGCTGAAGGCAGATTTCCGACTACTGTGAGCAGCTCGTCATCTGTCTCCATCTCGGCTATGGTGTACCCGTTCTCGTCATTATGAAATATGATCTCTGTAAATACGCCCTGTTTTATTTCCATCGTCTTTCCATGCTATCTGATCCAGTGTACATATCTGGAATTGGCCTTCCACTTGTGTTTGCTGTATTTTCTGGCCATTTTGAGAAGATATGTCCGGTCATTGTTTCTCGGATCCTGATGGACCTTGGCCAGCACCAGGTGAAGCAGGTCTTCGGCCTTTTCCGGGCTGTCGGTTATCCCCGCCTCCATGATATCGTTGCCGTCTATGAGCAGATCTTCCACAAAGACCGCCTCGTTTTCACTCTTGATCTTGGACATCATATGATTTCTGGCCTCGATCTTGGTCGGCGGCTGATCATAGACGATTCTCTGTGCCTTGCAGAGATTGTGAAGATAGTTATATCTGTTAAGTCCGTGCTCATACAGGTATCTCTTGAATTCAACGTCATTGCCCAGGAACTGTATCTTTACCATCTCGTTCATGGCATCGTTGAGGTGGCTTTCCGTATCCATGTCAAAATTCATGCGCTTGATGGCTTCCAGGCCTCTCTTCGGTTCCAGTACCGTGTAGAAGAGCCCCAGTCTCCTCAGCCGCAGCGGCTTGGTCTTGTCTATATTCTCACAAAGGGTGATGAAGCTCTGCATCTCGCCCGATCCCATTTTCCTTGAGACCTCCTCACCGAATATGACTGCCATCAGTCCGGTGTCGGCCATCATGTTGAGTGCCTTTCCGGTATGCGGTCCTGTAAGCACCAGCTCCAGTTCCTGTCTGATCGGCGCTATGCTGTGATTCAGCAGCATTCTCCAGTTTCTGACTATGGCCTCATAGACGCTCTTCTGCAGATCGAATCCCAGGTCTGAAACATATTTCATCGCCTCCATCATCCTGATCGGCTGATCCTTGAAAAGCTCGTCCGGATCGGATATGGTCTTTATGAGTTTTTCCTTGATGGCTGTCAGACCATCAAACGGATCTATGACCGTACGTTCAGGATTGTCAGCGATGGCTGCCAGCGTGAATCCATACTCGGACAGTTCCTGCTCTATGGTTCCGTCCATGGTGGAAATATCACATATGGCGCCGACCATCTCGGTCTCACCGTCGTCATTCTTTGTCTCGTGGGTGAAATCCAGCCTTACGATACCGTTTCTCTCATCGATGAGTTCGGACTCCGTAAACACTCTGCGGATATCCTCCGTACCGGCCTTTGTTACCAGATCCCAGTCGACTGGCGCCATTCCCTTGGCCCACTCGATAATACAATCACCTACAGCGTATGTCTCATAACCCTCCTTCTCGAGGGCCTGCATGGCATTCAGCACATCCTTGTCGAATTTCAGCAATTATCCATCCTCCTAATCAACGGGTTTATATAATCTTCTGTTGTCCAGCGTCCACACTCTGTCGGAAAACTCTCCCGGTTCTGTGGCTGCCAGAGCATCATACATATCGAACATCCTCGCGTCGAGTATATCAAGGTAATGAAGCACCTCCGCCTCCGGGAACAAAGGTCTCTTGGGACTTCCGAACTCAGGCTCGTAGTGATGCGACAGTATCATATGCTCAAGCATCAGCGCCTTTTCTCTCGGAAAATCCAGTTCCTCTGTGATCCTGTCCAGGCTCTTGACGCCCATGACTATATGCCCCAGCAGCTGTCCCTCCATGGAATAACCAGGCGAGATGCCGTACTCGTTGGACTCTATTTCATTGAGCTTTTCCATATCGTGGATTATGACGCCGGTGGCAACCATATCCTGGTTCAGATCGGTGTATACGCCGCAGATGGCAATTCCTGTCATGAGCATCCTCTTCATATGATAGAGGAGCCCGGCGTATTCCGCGTGGTGGTTCTTGGATGCCGCCGGATAATACATGAGTTTTTCCCGGTTATCAGTCAGCATCTTGACGGAAAGTCTCTGCAGGTCGCTGTCCTTCATGGCTTCAGCAACTCCCAGTATATATGAATACATATCCTCCGGCTTTTCCGGCGCGGCCTTGATGAAATCCTTGACCTCCAGGCCGTCGCCCTCGTTGGCCAGCCTGATGCGCAGCACCCTCAGCTGAGTCAGTCCCTGCCATTCTGTGACCTGGGCTCTGACCTTGACGATATCGCCCTCCCTGATCCTGTTCAGGGATTCAGTCTCCGTATCGGCCACATCCCACTTCTTGGCGGATACCTCTCCGGTACCGTCCCCAAGGGTTATATCGAGATACTGTTTCTTATTAGAACCCAGCTTGATGGCTATGGACTTCACCATGAAAAAATCAGTTACCTCTTCATCTTTTTTTAAATTTTCTACAAAAGTCTGCTTCAATTTTATCACTCCATTTACTACTGCAGTCTCACTGCTGTCTGGAATCAATTATAACATAAGATAAGCATCCTTGCCAACTGTATGATTTGAATCTATGGAAGTTTTTGGCAGTGCGGAGATTGACAGTCTTTTCTTCTTGAAACAAAGCTGCGGCTGTGTTATTGTAACTGAAAAGGAGATTTTTTATGAATGATATTGAATTTGCAAAAGAAATACAGGAAATCATAGATGAGAGCAACCGGCAGCCCAACCGCATCAACGCCATGCTGGGTCTGAAACTTTCAGACTGCAGCCGTGACGAGCGTTACATAGAATATATGTTTGACGTCAAGGACTGGTGCCTGAATCCGTACAACGGCGTCCACGGCGGTATCATCTGCAGCATTCTGGACACGGCCATGGGCAAAGGCGTCGTCGCCCTGACCCAGAAGTTCGCCTCCACGGCGGATATGTCCGTCAGCTTTCTGGCACCCATGCGCGGCAGCCGCTATCTGATCCGCTGCGACTACACCCAGATCGGGCGCAGAATGGTCCGCGTCATGTCCAGGGCCATCGATGCCGAGACCGGCGCAGTCTGCGCCACCTCCATGGCCAGCTTTGTTCTTACCGAAGCGAGAGCCAGAGGACTTCAGGACTAAAAAAACTCTCCGGCAGCTTTACCGGAGAGTCTCATATTCTGTTATGCTTTGGCCAGCTCCACCGTTGCCTTGAACAGATCGCCATCTATGGTCAGACCGAAGCTGCCGTTCATCAGGGTGGTCAGGTCCTTGGCTATGGCCAGGCCCAGACCGCTGCCCTCGGTGTTTCTCGATTCGTCGCCCCGCTTGAAGCGCTCCATGAGCTCGTCGGCGCTGATGTTCAGCTGATCCCGTGACATGTTCTTCACCTCAAGCAGTATTTTGTCATCCGACTCGGAAATGTCCAGATAGGCTCTGCTGCCCGGGAGAGCGTATTTGCTCACGTTGGTCAAAAGGTTTTCTATGACACGCCACAGCAGCTGTCCGTCGGCCATGACGTAGGCGTTTTCCGCCTTCGGCGTAAATATGAGCTGAATGTCGTTTCTGGCCAGATTTTCCTCCAGCTCCGCCATTGCCTGATTGGCGATGGAAACCATCTCTATGCGCTCCATGTTCACCGGGATATCGCCGCTGGAGGCCTTAGCCGCCTCGAACAGATCCTCGGTCAGTTTCTGGAGCCTGTTGGTCTTTTCATCTATGATGCGCAGGTACTCCGGCGCGTTCTCGCTGTCCAGCCCTTCCTTCTTCAGAAGATCCACATACGAGACCATTGATGTCAGCGGTGTCTTCAGATCGTGAGACACGTTGGAGATCAGATCTGTCTTCAGCCGCTGGTTTTTCAGCTCGTTCTGAATGGCGATGCTCTGGGCCGCGCCGATCTCGTTGATCCCGGCCGCCAGCCTTTCGAATTCGCCGTCCCCTTCAACAGGTATCTTGTAATCCAGGTTGCCGTTTTTCACTTCACTGACGCCATCCTTGACTGCCTGGTATTTGGCCAGCCATTTAGGAACAAAGATTATTATGAGTATGATCACGGCCACAGTGCCGACCCAGGTCGCGCAGATCAAAGCGCAGACTATCATTAATATCATGACCTTGGCGAATATCTGGTCGCTTTTAGCCGCTTGCCTCGACAGGTAGCAGACGATCCTGCCGATTATTGTGCTCTTCCAGAAACAGCGGTCCTTCAGCATCTTGGCTATGGACTGCACGAACAAAAGCTCACAGGCGAACACGGCTGCAGTCAGCAGCACCGCCAGGCATGCTATGACAGGCCATCCCAGGATATTGACAGTCTCCTGGCTGTAGTAGAACGTGTAAGCCCTGGAATCCAGATATGTCTCCAGATTTTCGCGGCTCACGCCTGCGGCATTTAGAAACCAGCCGCTGCCCACTGTCATATAGTACTGCAGGTATATAGCTCCTAACATGGCAGCACCTACGCAGACGCCCGCCACTATCTGCACCTCAGGAAATATCTTGTCGAACCAGGTGAGACGGACCTTTCCATCCTCCTGTTTTATACCGCACTTCATCACGGAAACTATCAATGCAGCCACTGCCAGCGCCGCCATGGCAAACATGGTAAAGCACACCGCGTTTGTGGTCGCCTCGGTCAGTTTCCCTGATCCGCTGACTTTGATCGAGTACATCTCGAACAGTGTCATACCCAGTGTCACCAACGCCGTAGACGAGGCTATGAACAGCAGCGTACTTACCAGCCAGGCTATTCTTCTTCCATCATATTTTTTCAATTTTGTATCCAATTCCCCACACCACCTTTAAATATCTTGGATCTTTAGGATTGATCTCTATTTTTTCTCTTATTCTCCTGATGTGCACCGCCACCGTATTTTCCGGGTTATAGGCAGGTTCTTTCCAGACCGCCTCATATATCTGATCCATGGAATATACGCGGCCGGCGTTCTGCACCAGCAGCTTCAGTATTCCGAACTCCGTAGGAGTGACTGCTACCATCTCCCCATCGACGGTAACAGTCTTCTCTTCATCATCTACCGTAAGTCCCCCTGTTTTGTAAACCCCGTTTTTCTTCTCCATGCTTCCCAGGTCCACGTATCTCCTCAGCTGAGATCTGACCCTGGCAATTAGCTCCAGGGGATTGAACGGCTTGGTTATGTAGTCATCGGCTCCGACGTTAAGGCCTGTGATCTTGTCGTAGTCCTCAGACTTGGCAGAAAGCATGATGATCGGGATGTTCTTTTCCTCTCTGATGCGCATGGTCGCCTGCACGCCGTCCAGCTTCGGCATCATTATGTCCATAATGATAAGATGTATCTGCCTGCTGTCCACTATGCTCAGCGCTTCGATGCCGTCATAGGCCTTGAATACCTGGTACCCCTCGTTCCTCAGGTATATCTCGATGGCCCCTGCTATCTCTCTGTCATCATCACAAACAAGTATGTTCATTCCGTTCCCCTTTCTCGTTTACAAATACTATACTAAAGCAGATATCTTGCGATTTTATCCACATGTTTCTTACGACTTTATTAAGAATTATACCATATCCCATTGCAATTATGCCACATCGCTGTATAATAGATATGTAAATTAATAAGGGGAGCTTGCATGATGCAGGCTGAGAGTAAGCGAACGCTTTTACCCATAACCTGATTTGGATAATGCCAACGTAGGGACATAACGAGCAATATCAGCTGTGTCAAGCCAGTCGGCATGACGCAGTTTTTTTGTGCCTCGGGTTCCCCCTGAAAGGAGCATATAATGCTGAAAGAAAAATTCGACAATCTTAGACAAAAGGGTGCACTGGTGCACAACATCACCAACTACGTGACGGTCAACGATGTGGCCAACGTGCTGCTGGCCAGCGGCGCCAGCCCCATCATGTCCGATGACAGCGGCGAGGTGTGCGACATCACCGCCATCTGCGGCGGTCTCAACATCAACATCGGCACTCTGAACCAGAACACCATCCCCGCCATGTTTGCGGCGGGAACAAAGGCTAACCAGCTGGGTCACATGGTGCTGCTGGATCCCGTAGGCGCAGGCGCCAGTCCGCTGCGCACCAACACCGCCCTGCAGCTGATCGAACGTGTAAAATTCAACGTGATCCGTGGCAACATCTCCGAGATCAAAGCTCTGGCCATCGGCTCAGACACCACCAAAGGCGTCGATGCCGACATAGCCGATGCCGTAACTGACGATAATCTGAAAGAGTCCGCGGCCTTTGCCGAGGCCTTTGCCCGTAAAAAGGAATGCATCATCGCCATCACCGGCGCCATCGATCTGGTCACCGACGGAACAAAATGCTACGTGATCAGGAACGGACGCCCTGAAATGAGCAGGATCACCGGCACAGGCTGCCAGCTGTCCGCCCTTATCACCGCTTTCCTCGTTGCCAATCCTGACGATCAGCTGGAAGCCGCGGCCGCGGCAGTCTGCGCCATGGGACTTGCCGGCGAGACCGGCTGGGCCCGCATGGTTCCCGGCGACGGCAATTCGACTTACCGCAACAGGATAATCGATGCCATATCCAACATGGACGGCGAGACTCTGGAAGCAGGTGCAGAATATGAAATCATCTGATCTTCTGCTTTACGCGGTCACCGACCGTCACTGGCTTAACGGCGAGACCCTGTATCAGCAGGTGGAAAAGGCCCTGAAAGGCGGCGTAACCTTTGTTCAGCTCAGAGAGAAAGAGCTGGATAAGGAAGACTTTCTCAGTGAAGCTTTGTCCATCAAAAAGCTGTGCCGCGAGTACGGCGTGCCTTTTGTCATCAACGACAGCGTGGAGGTTGCCATAGCCTCGGGAGCTGACGGGGTCCACGTGGGCCAGAGCGACATGGAGGCCGATGATGTCCGCGCCATGATCGGCCCGGACAAGATCCTGGGCGTGTCCACGGAAACCGTTGAGGAGGCCATCCTTGCAGAAAAACGAGGCGCCGACTACCTGGGAGTAGGCACGGTATTTCCTACCGGCTCCAAGGACGATGCCATCCCCGTCACCCATGAGACCCTGAAGGCCATCTGTGACGCGGTCAGCATACCCGTCATCGCCATCGGCGGCATCACCGTCGGCAACCTTAAGGAGCTTTCCGGAAGCGGCATCTGCGGCATCGCCGTGATCAGCGCCATCTTTGGCCAGAAGGACATCCAGGCGGCAGCCAGAGAGCTCAGACTTCTGACCTCAGAAATGGTAGAAGCATAATTCAATAATGTAAAGCGGCGGACCTGGGGGCACCACTCCCGTCGCTAAATAAAATTAATGTTAGGAGAACATAATGAAAAAGAAAGTAACATTAACGATCGCAGGGAGCGATTCCTGCGGAGGCGCCGGCATTCAGGCAGACCTGAAGACCATGACCGTCAACGGCGTATACGCCATGAGCGCGGTCACGGCTCTCACTGCCCAGAACACTACCGGCGTGACAGATATACTGGAAGCGACTCCCGAATTTCTCGGCGAGGAGCTGGACGCCGTCTTCAGCGACATTTTTCCCGATGCGGTCAAGATCGGCATGGTCTCATCAGGCGGCCTCATCGAAGTGATTGCCGACAGGCTCAGCCGCTACGGCGCCCGCAACATCGTAGTGGATCCGGTCATGGTCGCCACCAGCGGCGCCAAGCTGATTTCCGACGATGCCATCGAGACCCTGTGCGAAAGGCTGCTGCCTCTTGCCACCGTCATAACGCCAAACATCCCGGAAGCCCGCGTCCTGTCAGGCATGTCCATAGAGACTGCCGCAGACATGGAAAAGGCTTCCTCACACATATTTGAAAAATACGGCTGCTGCGTTTTGTGCAAGGGCGGCCACGACCTGAACGACGCCAATGACCTTTTGTTCGACGGCAAAACCATGAAGTGGTTCCGCGGCAAAAGGATCGACAATCCCAACACCCACGGCACAGGCTGCACCCTGTCCAGCGCCATCGCGGCCAATCTGGCCAAGGGCTGCGACCTGGAAACGTCGGTCTTCAAAGCCAAAAATTACATCTCCGGAGCCCTGGGCGCCATGCTGGACCTGGGCGCGGGCAGCGGTCCCATGGACCACGCCTTTGCAGTGAAAGGAGAGTATTAAAATGGCAGAACGCAAGACATCTGTTTTTGAAAACAGCCTGATCTGGTTCGGCGCCGGCGTCTCCATCGCGGAGATACTGACAGGCACCTACTTCGCGCCTCTTGGCATGACTAGGGGCCTGGCCGCCATCATCACCGGCCACATAATAGGCTGCACACTTTTGTTCCTGGCCGGCTACATCGGTGCACTGTCAAAGAAGAGTTCCATGGAAACGACCAAAATGAGCTTCGGCAACAAAGGCGGACTGATATTTGCCTTCCTCAACGTGCTGCAGCTGGTAGGCTGGACTGCCATCATGATCTACGACGGCGCTCTGGCGGCCAACGGGGTCTTCGGCGTGGGCCGCTGGCTCTGGTGCCTGATCATCGGCGGACTTATAATAGTCTGGATCCTGGTCGGCATCCGCAGTCTGGGCAAGATCAACATAGTCACCATGTCGGCTCTGTTCATCCTGACTCTGGTCCTCTGCAAGGTGATTTTCGCCGATGGCGGCAGTGCTGCCGCTTCAGGCTCAGGTCTGTCCTTCGGCGCGGCCACCGAGCTGGCAGTTGCCATGCCTCTTTCCTGGCTGCCACTGATCAGCGACTACACCCGTGAGGCCGAAAAGCCGTTCGGTGCGACTCTTTCCAGCGCCGTGACCTACGGCCTGGTCAGCATCTGGATGTACACCATCGGCATGGGCGCCGCCATCTTTGCCGGCACCACCGACATCGCCCTGATAATGGTCCGCGCCGGCCTCGGCATCGCAGGTCTGCTGATAATAGTATTTTCAACTGTTACCACCACCTTCATGGACGCATATTCCGCAGGTATCTCATCAGAGTCGATTTTCTCCGCCATCAACGGCAAAGTCTCCGCAGTCTTCGTGGCCATCCTTGGCACCGGCTGCGCCATAGCTTTCCCCATGGACGACATCACCGGCTTCCTGTACCTGATCGGTTCAGTATTTGCCCCGATGATCGCCATCCTCATCGCGGATTTCTTCATATTGAAAAAAGATCATATGGGCCAGGCCTTCTGCATCAGCAACCTGCTGGTCTGGGCCGCAGGTTTTGCCCTCTACCGCTTCCTGATGACGGTTGATCTGTTCTGCGGCAACTCCCTGCCCGACATGCTCATAACCATGGTGCTGACCGTGGCCGTAAGCGCTCTGGTCGGCAGGCGGGCTGCCGACTCTAAAGCTGCCTGATCGCAGGAGTATCAAAAAGAGGCTGTTGCAAGCAACAGCTTCTTTTATTATGATGTGCCGTATGATTGAAGGTGATTGAACCCGAGCCGTAAACCGCTGTTCAGTAGCGACGAGGTCGCAGTCGGGGCTCGGCGGCACTTACTGTGCCCAAATCATTTTAAAATCGGCAATTAGCCCCACAATTTCTTGGGAAAAGAGCGATTTTGCTACATTTTACCCGCGAAATCGGTGTTTTTATGGGCATAATTGATCGTTTTAAAGCTGTTTATGAACAGTACATATTATTGCGGTAGGTTAGTGGATGCCAACGCAGACTTATATTGATCCCCAAAAAGGGGCGTGGACATGATCCTGGATATGATTCCATCGATTCCGCCTGCTCCTTTACTGACTTTCACCACAGACTTACGGCATGTCCGTCATACTCAAAAGAAGCATGCCTACATTTCTATTTGCTAAGCTTGATGCAGGTCACCTCAGGTACCGACATGAATCTGACCTCCATGTGGGTAGTGCCAAGGCCTCTGTTTACATATAATGTCGTTTTGGCGCTGTTGTCGATGGAGTATTTCCCGCTTATGTACTCCTTGCCCAGTGACGGCAGGAATTTGTTTTCATAGAACGGGAGCTCCACCTGGCCGCCGTGGGTGTGGCCTGAGATCATCAGGTCTACAGGGCTGGCGGAGAGCTTGTCGACAACGTCCGGCTCGTGGCATATCACTATGTTGTATGCCGAGGACGGGGAATTGTTGGCAACAGAAGGCTGTCCATAGCCTATGAGGCAGTCGTCGATGCCGACCAGATTCACGTTATATGAGGACAGGGATACGCTGCTGTTTTTCAGGACTCTGAAGCCTCCGGATTCCATGATGGACGCGTAGTGATTCTCGGCACCGCCGCCGTAGTCGTGGTTGCCGAAGACAGCGTATTTGCCGATGGACGCGTGGAGCGAAGACAGGGCTGATATTACCTGGCTTTCATTGTCGTGGTATTTGTCATAGTTGTCATAGAGGTCTCCGAGGAAGACGATGATATCCGGATCCGTGGCTTTGATGGCGGCAACGGCTTTGTTGAAATCTTCCATCGTGTAGGTGTCGAATGTAAAATGTGTATCGGCAAAGACCGCTATGGTAAGGTCTTTTTTTATCTCGGTATCGCTGATGCTGACGTTCTCTGTGGTCACCTTGTGGGGCTCTACAAAGAAAGCGTAGAACACTGCACCTACAGCAGTTATTATTCCTATCAGTATCAGCAGCATTATGATCTTGAATACTCTCATGTATATCCTTTCACCCTTTTAGTTGGTGGCTGCAGTGCTTGTGCTCACTATCTTCTGGAGCACCTTGTTTGCGATCGGACCTGCCACGGCGCTTCCGTATCCGCTGTTTTCAACGCATACGATGAATGCGTACGGGTAGTTTTTGTTCTTGATGAATCCGCAGAACCAGGCGTTCGGGTTCTGGCCGCTCACTTCGGCGGTACCGGATTTGGCATAGATCTCAAGTCCCGGATAATTATACTGGCCGTACTCCACCTTGACGTCGTTACGCATCATTGAACGCAGCTTGGCTGCGGTGGTGGATTCGATCATCTGGTCTGTCTTGTCGACAGTTCCCAGAGATGAATGGATCAGCTTTGGTACTGTGCCTTTGCCGTCATTGGCTATGGCGCTCATGTAAACCAGCATGGAACAAGGATTCAGCTGGTCCTTCCACTGGCCGATGCCCGCCCAGGCCAGATTCAGAGTAGCGCTCGGGAATTCAAATGAGCCCTTGGCGTTGTGGACGCCGTCCATATCGTAGGACGTTGTCAGGCCAAGTTTTTTCACGTATGATTTCATCAGCGTCGGACCGATCTCTTCGGTCAGCTCAGAAAATCCGCAGTTGCACGACTTGGCAAGGGCGCTTCTGAAGTCCACCGTGCCATGTGCCGACGTGCACCTTATCTTCTCACCGTTGATGTAACGGGTACCGGTGCAGGTATACGACCACGAATTGATGTCGCTTTTGTTCTCTATAGCCGCAGCCGATGTGACCAGCTTGAATATGGAGCCCGGCGTCAGCGTGCCTGACAGGAATTTATTCATGTATGTCCCCGACTCGGCATTTTTGATCGTCGGAGGATTCTCCGGATCCAGGGTCGGCGTGCTCACCATACAGATGACCTCGCCGGTCTCGTAGTTGTAAACTCCCACAAGGCCCTTTCTGCCGTCCATGGCATTATAGGCCGTGTTACAGATATTTTTGTCTATGGTCAGGGTAATGTCGTTGCCCCGGCCGGTAATACTGTAGGTGCCGGTCAGCAGATTATATCCTACTAGCCTGCTTTTGAACGCGCTCTCAGCTGAGGTCGCGATGTTTCCGTCCTTGTCACCCACCGCGTGAGCAGTGGCCTTCCTGGTGGTCTCATCGCTGCTGTATTTGATCTTGCCCTTCTGATTTGAGGCAAGCAGATTTCCGTTCACGTCATATATCTTGCCGATGGCCAGACGCCCCTCGGAATAAATGTGGCTGTTAGTGTAGAATGTCGCCCAGTCGCTTCCCTGAGTCACGAACCTGAACACGAACACGCACAGGCCCAGGAACAGAAACGCCGCCAGGAGCAGACAGATCACAGCTCTTTTTTCCAGTTTTTTCATATCTCATCGCTCCCTTCGCTGGTCAATCCCCTGTCAGACAGGCTCACCGCAATGCTGGCGTTCTGTCTTGTGTCAGCCGCCTTCAGAAATGCAAGCAGACCCCATGACGCGATCATCGCCGTGCCTCCGCTGGAGACAAACGGGAACGTCACGCCGGTCAGCGGCAGCAGATCCACGGATCCGAACACATTGAGCACCGTCTGGAACAAAAATATCGACATCGCTGAACAGGCAGCAATGGTGTAATACGTAGATCGTCCCGCCCATATGGATCTGAACGCGAATATGGAAAGGGTTATGATTGCCAGCACCGCCATGATGGCTATGATCAGCCCCCATTCTTCAGTCAGTACGCCGAATACCAGGTCAGTCTGAGATGCCGGTATGAATCTGAGCCAGCCTTCGCCCGCGCCCAGGCCTACAAAACCTCCGCTTGCGGCGGCAGTCATGGTCCTGGTCTGCTGATATCCGCCTGCGTCCGCGTACTGCCACACATGTCCCCATACGGCAAAACGCGCTGCAACGTACGCCTTGAATCTGAGGACCATCAGTCCGCCGACAAAGGCAACGCCCAGGATCAGTATCAGCTTGGTGAAATCTCCGCTTCGCAGGAAGGAGATCACGAGGAAGGTTACAAAGAATATTATGGCCGTGCCGAAGTCGCCCATGAGCGCCAGACAGGCAAAACAGAATCCCGAGAAAAGCGTGAACACCAGGGAATTCTTCTTTCTGAACAGTTCGTCAAGAGACGCCGCTCCCACCCATATGAATGCCAGCTTGACTATCTCCGAAGGCTGTATCGACATGCCCGCGAACTGTATCCAGTTATATGAACCGTTTATAGCTCCGCCCAGTCTTCCGAGGACCAGGTTGACCAGCAGCAGCAGCGCCGCCGCTATATAAATGTATTTTTTGATTTCAATAGTTCTTTCAAGATTCCGCAGGAAGGTGCACATGAAGAAAAACAGCACCACGCCTATGGCCACAGCAATGAACTGCTTGAACACCTGATCCGGCAGACACGTCGCCGTTACCGCGAGACTCAGGGTGGACAGGAAGAAAGCTATGGTCTCTATCTCAAAGCCCTTCCGCTTCATGGTCCTGAGAAATATGACGTACACCCACATCACCGCGCACAGCCCTGCAAAGGCCAGCAGCGAGCTGAAGTAGAATTTGTCCCCCAGGGCAAACTTCAGCTGGATCACCGTCAATATCTGGAACAGCGTGATGGCAAGGAGAGACGGCCACGGTGAAAGCAGCTTGGTGTCTTCAGTGCGCAGCAACACGTTGTTGTTATGCTCTTCGATACTAACCGGGAACAAAGTGCACACCGCCGCGCCCATGACGATATCATCGCCGGCCCTTACCTCAACGGGTATATACGGTCTCGCCTGCACGCCGTTGATGACGGCTCCGTTTTTGGATCCCAGATCCATGTACGACCAGACGCCGTCATTATCTCTGGTCAGTGTGCCGTGATTCCGCGACACACTCAGGTCGTCCACCTGGATATCGCAGCTCTTGGCTCTGCCGATCACGTTTTCCCAATGTGTGATAGGGATGTTCTCATAATCCCCTATATGCAGATATGCCCATACCTCCGAAGGATTTTTACTCTTCAGCAGGGACAAGATCGCCTTTGACAAAATAAAAACGGCAAGGAAAATAAAGACCCATCTCACTATAGCGGTGTAAATCAGCTCCACGCTGTCGGTCGCCGTAAACACTGCCGTAGCCCCTTCTACGATGTTTCCGAAGAACTTTCCTATGCCTTCCAGTATTCCCTGTATTATCTCCATAACCTGTTGCCTTTCTTCATGGTAGTATTATACCACAAAGCCTCCGTCTACCCCAATAACCTGTCCTGTAACAAACGCCGATTCCTCTGAAGCCAGGAATCCTATGACCGCTGCCACCTCATCCGGTGTCCCGATCCTGCACAGCGGAGTTTCATCCCTCAGTGCATCCATGTCCGTTTCTGACAGTTCCCTGTTCATGTCGGTGTCTATGACGCCCGGTGCCACGCAGTTGACTCTGATCCCCGAAGGTCCCAGCTCCCTGGCCAGACTTTTGCCAAGTCCGATCACAGCAGCCTTTGTAGCGGAATAACCGGCCTCGCAGGACGCGCCGGTAATGCCCCACATGGAGGAAACCAGCACTATGCTGCCCTTTTTCTCGCTGACCATATCCGGTATCACAGCCTGAAGCACGTTGACCACGCCGTCCAGATCCACGCCGCGCAGGGTCTCCCACTGCTCCGCGGTCATGTCGGTGAACAGTCCCACCTGGCTGATTCCGGCATTGCAGACCACTACGTCAAATGCCGGCACATCAAAATGCTGACATATGCGCCGCGCGTACTCAAACACCCGCTCCCTCTTTGTCACATCGCACTGGATGGCCAGGGCTCCCGTTTCCTCCGAGATCCACTCAGCAGCATCCTCGCTCTCCCTGTACAAAAAAGCAACGTTGTAGCCTTCCGTTCTGAATTTGCGGACTGCCGCCTCGCCGATCCCCCTGGAACCGCCCGTCACTAAAACTGTTTTTTTCATAGGAATATTTTATCACATATGCACTCTGCAATCTACTGTTTTGTATATCATTTTCTGCCGTTCCTTATATAGTTCGGGAATTAAGGCGATCAAAACGGAAGAATGCATAAACCCACTAAAAAAGACTTCCGCGGTGAACGGCACAGCCGAAAACGCGCGGAAGTCTCATGTTTCTATCAGGCGATATGTTCTTCTTCGTATTTTTCTTCAACCATGAAATCTCTGTTGAATCTGTGTTCATTGACCACAGCTACCAGCAGGATGTTTACCATGGCGACACACGCGAAGATTATATATGCGACCTTCAGGTTGCCGATGACGTTGGTGACTACTCCGTTTATAACAAAGCACCACGCGGTGACAAAGCCCTGGATCGGGAAAATAACGGAATTGACTTTGTCAAAGCCCTGACGGCCGAAGATGGAAGTCGGCAGTGAGGTTGTGAAGTTGGCCGATCCGCCGATTCCCATTCCGATCATGAAGATGGAAATGTAGAATGTCAGGCCTACGGTATCTGACATGAAGTTGAAGGCCAGAGCTATCGCGTACCACAGCCCGAAGAACATCATCGTCTTTTTTGTTCCTATGGTATCGTCGATGACTCCGATGAGCCAGGATCCGAAGACTCCGATAAGTGCGATGACTGTCATCAGTGCCAGAGCCCTGCCCTGGGTCATGCCGAAGTCGCGGATGTTTCTGGTGACCAGCTGGGACATTACGCCCACGGAGCAGATCTGGAAGAAGCCGGTGGAAATGGCTGCCAGCCAGAGCTCTTTTGTTCTGAGAAGGGAAGCTGTTGTCCAGCCGCCGTCTTTTTCATGACCGTCATCGTCTGCCGTATAGTATTCAGTCTCGTAGATCTCTCTGGAAACATTGTCAGGGTAGATGCCTCTTTCCTGCGGAGTGTTCCTGATGAAAATAAATCCTATGATTCCAAGCAGTATAGCGGAAACTCCGATAGGGATGCAGCCGCCGGTGATTCCGCCGAAGGCAGCGATCAGGCCGGTGAGAATGGCTACGTAGAATGCTGATGACAGGTTGTGTCCCATGGTGGTGAAACCCATTACCAGACCCTTTTTCTTAGGGAACCATGCGGCTACAAGGGTACCGCCTGAAATGTAGCCGGCTGACATAATGCCGGTGACAACTACGCACATGGCGACAAAGTATACGCCCTGGTTCGGCGCGTTGCCGCAGATTATGTAGGCAACGCCTGCTATTATTGTGAATATGGCCGATGTGGTTCTGGCGCCAAGTTTCCTGTTGATCTGTCCCACTATTATAAAGCCCAGTACACCGACCATTCCGGCATATCCGTTGAGCTGTATCAGAGTGCCTGGAAGACAGCCGATATTTTTTGCTACTGCGGGAGCAAGGGCGTTGGTACCGTCGTTTACCATACCCACATAGAAGAAGAACATCAGCAGGCAATAAAGGATAGTTCCCCATCCGGCTTTGCCAAAGTTGGCCTTATAGGCAGCTTTATTAATGTCTTTCATAATAACATTCCTTAACCTTTCTTTACTTAAAATGCATCAATTTAATTACGTTTTTGTTATGTTTGGAGCTAAAGATAGCCCCGGCCACAGTAAAACTAGGCTGTAGCCGGGGCTACACAATCAATATTGGTTATGTAAAGAACTATTTATTTCTGTTGAACAGCTTCTGCATATACTCAAGGCAGCTGTCTCCGTTGCCTTCAGCTGTGCCGAATCCTGTCCCGCCGTATGCGTATGTACGATCAGGTACATCCAGCAGCAGATCCTCATCGATCTGTGCGGCGCAGCGTGCCATAGATCCGTCTCCCATGTACCATCTCAGTGGGAAGCAGAGGAAGGTAAAGACCTTTCCGGCAGGGATCTTGTCCAGGTCGCCGCCCAGGTTCTCAACGCCTACGATGCCGTGGCCCAGCATTTCCTTGTGGCAAGGCTCCCAGGTTCCCCAGATGCCGATGTTCTCCAGCTCGCCGAACTTCTCGTCGTAAGCCGCCTGGCCGTGGATCCTGATGTACTCTTCTTTGTCGAACTCAGCGTATGCTTCCTCGCCGAAGAGCTCCTTGTATTCCTCAGTGATAGGTCTGCCGGTTGCTCCCAGCAGGTTCATTCTGGTCATGCCGTTGTTGCCCATTGCTGTGTGCAGAGGGTGATCCAGCGCCTGGCTGTCCATGGCAACGCACTTAACCTTGTGCTTAACGAACCATTTTCCAGCATCGATGCCTGTACCGATGGAATAATGATAATAAGCCTTGGAATCATCGAACAGACGATGCATTCCGGTGTTCAGGCAAAGTACCTTTCCTTCAAGATCAGCAGGATCAACGCCGCAGGCCTTGCAGGCCTCATCAAGATGCTTGTCGGTGATCAGAGTCCATGGCTCAACGTCCAGCTTCAGAACGATGGCATCTCCTGTGTAAGCGTCTACCGGCATTTCATGAGTGTAACGTGCTCTTCTGCCGTCGAACTCATACTCCATGACGTGTCTTGGAGCGTCACAGTGAGTTCCTGTATGCATAGTGCAGGTGATCTTTGATGTCAAAACTCCGCCCTTTGCCATTGTATGCGCGTTGGTGATCTCCGGTTTATCAAAATATGGCCATCTTGGAATCTCCGCGCTGAACGGATGTGCTAAATCTACATATACTGTTTTTCCCATTTTTATTTCTCCTTTTTTGTTACAAAATTAGCAGGTCAGGTAACCGCCTGAGCAGTCGTAATTTCCGCCTGTCATGAAGTTGGAAGCATCTGATGACAGGAAGATTGCAAAGCCGACGAAATCATCAGGCTCAGCCAGTCTGCCGATCGGCTCACGCTTCATGAAGTTCTGATATACTGCTGATTCAGGGTCGAACATCCACTCGGTCAGCTCGCTTCTGAATACTGTAGGGCAAAGTGAATTTACATTGATGCCATACTTGGCTGTAAGGTCGCATGCCATGGATGAAACCATGAGGTCCGCGCCGCCCTTGGATGTGCAGTATCCGGTGTATCCGGCCATGCCGCGCTTGGAGCGCTGTGACGTAACAACGACGATCTTGCCGCCCTTGCCCTGATCTACCATCTGCTGTGAAACGTACTTGCATACGATATATACTGATTTGCAGTCTGCATCCATGATGTACTGCCAGTCTTCAACTGACTGATCAAGGATGTTTGCAGGCTTGTTGAATCCGTGGCATACTGCCAGGATGTTGATCTCGCCATAAGCCTTTACCGACTCAGCGATCAGGTTCTTAACGTCCTCTTCCTTGGCAGGATCCGCTACGATAGCGCAGCAGTCGATCTTCTCAGCCTTGAACTCTTCAACAAGAGCATCCAGCTTATCCTTGCTGCGTCCGGTCAGGATGACCTTTGCTCCGGCATAACCATAAGCCTTGGCCAGTACCTTTCCCAGCGCACCTGTGGCACCGGTCACCATTGCGACCTTGCCCTCAACTGAGAACATTGTATCTACAAATTTTTTCTCTACTTTTACCATGATATTTTCTCCTCTTTATTAAAGTTGGAAATTTACTCATCCGAATTTATTAAACGCGGGATTTTTCGTTCAAGGCTAGGCAGCAAGCAATCGAGAAACGGAGCGTACTTCCCGTACGCAAGTATCGGAGATTGTGAAGCTAACACCGCCTTGGACGAAAAAGACAAGCTTATTTAAGCGCGGGATTTTTCGTTCGCAGCAAGGCGGCAAGCAGGTGAGGAGCGGAACGTACTTCCCGTACGTGAGCACCGAACCAGTGCAGCCAACACAGCTGCGGACGAAAAAGACAAGCTTAAGCCTCTGGGTAGTTGATAATTACCAGCATCTCAGCGACCTCATTAGTCTTGTTGGCCAGTCCTCTTCCTTCGTTTGGAGGGAATGAGATGGACTCGTTGGCATGAATGACATATTCTTTGCCGTCTTTGTCTGTTACGGTCATCTCGCCTTTAAGAACAAAATATACCTTTTCAAGCGGATTGTCTTCATATGCCCACTCTGCGCCGCCGCCCGGCAGGAATGTTGATTTTCCGATCCAGAATTTGCTGGCTCCGGTCTCTTCTTTGCCGTGATATCTCATGGCTACCATGTTGAAATGTCCCGGTGCGTCATATGGCTTTAAATCTGCTACTGTTCTCTTGATCATTTTTGTTTCCTCCTGAATATTATTATTAAATAGTTATATCTGACGATTTTATTTTGCCTTCCGCAGTATGACGTGTTCAAGCAGGAATGCTGTGGCTATCCCGTCGATCAGTCCGTTGGAGAGGATGTAGCCGGCCACCTGCGGCAGCCCGCTGAAGGCGCCTGATGGAAGGAACATGACGCCCATTCCAAGGAGCATCGATATCCCGGCTATGAAATTCTCTCTGTTTGTAAACGTGACCTTCTGGAATTCCAGGAATCCCTGGCCCATTATCAGGGCGTATATCATGATCAGCGCGGCATATCCTACCGGCGTGGGTATGGTCGAAAAGAAAGCTCCAAACGGTGCTATCAGTCCGATCACGATCATGAATGACGCTGCCCAGTAAAAAGGCTTCCTTGCAGCAACTCCGGTCATCTTGACGATTCCGGTAGATGATACATACGGCATGAAGGCTACTGTCGGGAAAATTCCCGCTAGTAACGTTGTTAATCCGTGGATGCCGATAGATCTGTTGAGCCTTTTGTCATCCACCTCATCGCCTATGGTCTCCGACATGCCGCCAAGGCTGGCGAATGTCATGGACAGCAGCGCGAAGGCCGCAAGGCAGCAGGTGACTATTATGCCCGGATCCACCGTGGGTCTTCCCCAGGCGAACACCCTCGGCAGTGAGACAAAACCGTTGCTCAGCAGATCTGCTGATTTTGTTATACCCAGCATGAACGCCAGCAGCCATCCAGCCAGCACGCCTATGAAGGTGGCTATGCTTTTAATGAAGCTTCCGGCAAACATGTTCAGCATCAGTATCAGCAGCATGGTGAAGAAAAACACCACTACGCTCTTCCAGTCTGCAGCTGTGCTGGTGGAAGTCACTCCCATCATGCCTTTGACTATGCTCGGGCTTATCTGCAGGACCATGAGCAGTATGAGTACCCCGTTTATCAGGGGCGTGAACAGTTTTATCAGTCGACTCATCAGACCGGATATCACCAGCAGTATTATGAAGGCTCCAGCGATCATCATGCCGGTTTCCAGGTCTGTCCTAAGTACCGCCGCCGACTTCCCGAAGGATGCCAGCGTACCTGCCATGAGGATGAGCAATCCTGCCCAGAGCCCGGCCGGCCCGTCGATTATGGGGTATCTGTGTCCTGCTGCTGTCTGTACTATTGACATGGCGCCGCACAGAACAAAAGTCCTCTGCAGTGTAAGTGCCACGTCTGATTGTGAAAGTCCAAGGGCGTATCCCACGACTACCGGCATGACGACCGCCGATGCAACAAAGAATATCACATGCTGCGCCGCATAAAGCGCGTTCTCGCGCTGCGGTACATCGTCATCCAGCTGGTACTTAAGTTTGAATTCGTTCATTTATTATCCTTATTTATTAAGAATACTGGGACTTAAATGGAGAACCATGAGTTGTGCGCCATTGATCGGAGCGCTTATTTTATATATTTATTCATGAGTCCCAGTATTTCTAACGTGAGTGATAGGGGCTGTCTTGATTTTATTGCCCCGCAGCAATGCTAGTCAACATAATTTTTGGACGCCTTCAGCTGTATGATCAGTTTTTTCTGGAAAGCGTTCTTGATTTCCTGTACCTGATCTTCAGGATATTTGAAGAAACCTTCGCCGCTCTTCATTCCCAGCTTGCCCTCCTCGACCTTCTGTCTGAGGATCGGACTTGCCTCCTGTCTGTTATCCATTACTGAAAGCAGGTTGTCTCCCACAGTGCACCATATGTCCAGTCCGCCCATGTCGGCTACTTCCAGCTGACCTGTAGTGGCGTATCTGAATGCCGGTCCGAATTTCAGTGCGATCTCTATATCCTCGGGATCAGCGATGTCCTGCTCCATCAGCGAAAACGCCTCTCTGGCAACACCCTGCTGTATCCTGTTGGCTACCATTCCCGGCACGTCCTTCTTGACCCTGCAGGTCTGCTTGCCGGCCTTCTTATATAACTCTCTGACTTCACTGAAGGTCTCCTCATCCATGTTTCCAAAGAATGAAAGTTCAACCAGCGGCATCAGATGAGGCGGATTATACCAGTGACAAACCATGCATTTGCCCTGCTTCTCCTTGCCTATCTTCTCTATCATTTTGCTCAGAGCGATGGATGACGTGTTGCTGGCGCATATGCAGCCAGGCTTGGTCATCTTCTCAAGATCAGCAAATATCTGCTGCTTGAGTTCCAGCTCTTCCCTCATGGCTTCGATGACATAGTCGGCGTCTCTGACTGCCTCAGCCATGTCTGCAAAGACCGTGATCCTGTCCAGGCTTGCCGCAACGTCTTCCCTGGTTATAAGCTCGTTCTCGGCCAGGAAGTCCAGCTCGCCTTTTATATTGTCCTTACATGAAAGCCTCATCGGCTCATAAGGCTCGTACAGGTTCACAGGATAACCGTTCATTGCGAAAAACTCAGCAATGCCGTGTCCCATGGTGCCCGCTCCGAGTACTGAAATGTTCTTTATCATCATTATACTCCTTTATCATTTCTTCAGGCTAAGGATTTCTCTGGCTTCATCCGGGGTTGCGACTTCATTGCCGAATTCCCTGATCACGCGGGCTGCTCTCTCAACGAACTGCGCGTTGCTCTCCGCCAGCTGTCCCTTGCCGTACATTACGTTGTCCTCCATGCCGACACGAACGTTTCCGCCCAGTGCTACTGTGGCGTAAAGCACTTCCATGGCGCTGTGGCCTACGCCGAATGCCGACCATGTCGAACCCGGACAAAGGGCATCCATCTGCTCCTTCATGAACAAAAGGTTCTTCAGCGATCCCGGGATACCGTTGGCGCATCCCATGCAGAGCTGGAAGTGAAGCGGTGCGTGAAGCACACCCTTCTTCAGATAATATGCCGCATTGCCTATCATGCCAGGATCAAAAGCTTCTATCTCCGGTTTTGTTCCACACTCATCAAATACCCTTGCGCATTCCTCCAGGAACTTAGGTGAATTGATGAAAAGTCCGAAGTTGAGCCAGTTCATTGAACCGCAGTCGTATGAAGCCATCTCAGGTTTCAGCTCCTTGACGTGGAGCATACGGGTCTCATCTGTCGCGTATATGTCGCCTGATGTGGTCAGGTTCAGTATGATGTCGCAGTCAGGATATCTTGAATGTATAAGTTCCACTGTCTTGCGGAACTTCTCGTGATCCATTGTCCCGTTTCCTTCATCGTCTCTCATGTGAAGATGCGCGATGGCCGCGCCTGCCTTCCAGCATGCATAAACGTCATCGGCGATCTCCTCCGGCGTCATCGGTACGTTTGGATTGTTTTCCTTCTTTGGCCATGCACCTGTCACGGCTGCTGTGATTATCGTTTTCTTTGCCATTTTCTGACCTCCAGTATTTATTTCATATATAATTTATAACAACTTTGTTTTTGCGGGCCGCGGTGTGCAGGCCGCGGTCCAGACTTTACTTTACTTATCCTACTGTAGGAGGAGGATACCCTTTTCTCAAGGTGCCATAGTATAGAGCAAGGATTGTGCCAAAGTTTTAACAAAAATTGACCTCCTGTGGTTTCTCTGCTGTTTTCAACGACCTCGGAGATTATGTGTTTTTTTTCACACAATTTTTAAGTCTTTTTTTACAAAAAGTATTGCTTTTCGTGGTGAAATATGTCACCATTAGTTCATCAAAACGGAATTTTTTCACCAGTTTGATTTTGTTCAATATAAAAGCGGAGGCTAACCATGAAGAAAGACATCGATTTCAGAAACATATGCGACAACATGATCGACGCTCTGTACGTCACTGACAGCGAAGGCAACACCATTTACGTCAACGACGCCTACCTGAAGCTGGGCGATCTGAAGCGTGATGAGATCATCGGCAGGAACATCGCCGACCTTAACAAGCGAAAAGAGCTTTACTCCGGCGGCGTGCTGCCCGACGTGATCAAGACCGGAAAGCGCATAGAACGCGTCGGTACCCTGACAAGGACCAATACCAAGGTCCACATCACAGGCATTCCCATATTCGATGAAGACGGCAACATCCGTTACGCGGTGGCCACAGAGAAAGACATCGAGCGCCTGGAAGAGCTGGAAGACCACCTGGCCGTCCTGCGCCAGGAAAACTATCACGGCAATATCGAACTGGAATACCTGCGCGGTCAGCAGCTCGTCAACATCGACGTGGTCGCGGAAAGCAGCTGCATGCAGGAAGCCTTTGCCATCGCCCGCTCCGTCTCCGAAACAGATGTCACCGTACTGATCACCGGCGAAAGCGGCACCGGCAAGGAGATCATCGCCGATGCCATTTACATGTCAAGTAACCGCAAGGGCAAGCCCTTCATCAAACTCAACTGCAGCGCCATCCCCGCCAATCTGCTGGAATCGGAACTCTTCGGCTACGAAGAAGGCTCCTTTACCGGCGCAAAAAAAGGTGGCAAACCCGGTCTCTTTGAAATAGCCAACGGCGGCGTGGTCCTCCTCGATGAGATCGGCGACATGCCCCTCGACCTTCAGGTCAAGCTTCTCAGAGTCCTCCAGTCCCACGAGGTCATGCGCATAGGCGGTAAAGACCCCATCACCCTGGATATCAGGCTCATAGCATCCACCAACAAAGACCTGAAAGGCGCCATCGAAAACGGCACATTCCGTGAGGACCTCTACTACCGTCTCAACGTGGTGCCCATCACCCTGCAGCCGCTTAAAGAGCGCCAGGCCGACATCGAACCCCTGGTCGAGATCTTCCTCAAACGCTACAACAGCCGCTACAACAAAAACGTCATACTCACCCGCGGCGCCATGGTCATGATGCTGGAATACCCGTGGCCCGGCAACATCCGCGAGTTGAAAAACGTAGTCGAACGCATGGTGGTGATAAATTTCTCCAACGTCATAGACGGCGAGATCGTCTCCCGCGTCCTCGGACTTACCACCGAACAAAAAGAAGCTATCGATCCCAGAACAGGCACACTGAAAGCGGCCACCGAATCCCTTGAACGTCAGATGATCCAGGACGCCATCGCCCGCCACGGCACCAAACGCAAAGCAGCCGCCGCCCTCGGCGTAGACCACTCCACTCTGATCAAGAAATGCCAGCGCCTGGGCGTCAAGTAGACGTAGCATCGCAGCCCCGGGAGCGCAGCTGTCCGCGTAGCAGGCAGCCAACGCGCCTCATTCACGAAGAACAGAATCACGTGCAAACTCGTCGAAAATAACAGCAGGCCTCCGATGATGCCTGCTGCAATAAAAATCGAGGGCAGGTATGCTCTCAGGTAAACCTGAGCATACCTGCCCTCTTTTTATTTTATTTTCGACTTCAGGCAGTGCACGTGATTTAGCTGTTCTTCATGCTCATTTCGGCTTTGTCTGCGGCTGCTCCTGCGAATGCTGTATTTCCCGGGCTGCAATGCTCTGCCTTTTTTGTCGCTCCGTTAGCTTCGTGTTCGCAATTCGATTATTTTTCATCATTTCCCGGGATATATGAAATAAATGCCTGATTGCAAACAGTTATTGATTCACCTCCTGAGCTGTCCGCGAGCTCCATAACGCTTGAGATTTATCCGGGTAGCTGATCTGTTTTCTGGAGCCGCCTTTCATTTCGATAACCTCCAATCTACGTACAGTTAACACTTTAGTCAGACTCTATTATTTGGGGAGGGTCACTTCATATGATACGGGTGTCAAATTAAGGTGAATCATAAAGTGGTTAAAAAGAGACGTTTTTTAACAAAAATGTGCGTTTAAATAGTAGATCATTGGCTTCAAGCTCTAAACCAGTGTAAAACCAAGGGCAGTAGCGAGGCATTTCATGGTATATTTGAACGTTCAGTTCAGATTTAGTGCTCGATCTGCGTCATATCTGCGCCTGATCTGTACCTGATTCATATCTGCGCGCATATTTTTGACAAAAAAAGAGAAAAAAATGGCGCATGGCCCGCTGGTATGCTACCTCTCAGGTAGACAAGTGAAATAGTAAAACTTGTTTGCTTGGGAGGTTTTTGTATGAGGAAAAACAGCATGTCACCGGATTTTAAGATAAAACTGGTAAAAGAATATCTTGCCGGCAGAGGCGGATACAAAAGCATAGCTCTAAAATATGGTATTGGACGCGGCACACTGCGGAAATGGATATGGCAGTATGAATCCATGGGATCAGAAGCTTTTATCAGGGATTCAAATAAATCATATCCGGTGCAGTTAAAGGAATCAGTCGTTGTGGAATATCTTGAGACTTCTGCTTCACAGAGTGATATATGCAAAAAGTACAAAATATTATCAACATGTACGCTTAGAACTTGGATAAAGAAGTATAATAGTCATGAGAAATTCAAATCCGCGATTGGAGGACGAATCATGACTAAAGGACGCAAAACAACATATGAAGAGCGAATCGAGATAGTCGCATACTGTACGGAGCATGATGATGACTATGCCGGGACAGCAGAACATTTCAATGTCTCATATCAGCAGGTGTATTCATGGATGCGGAAATATTATGCATTCGGGCCTGACGGTCTGGTGGACCGGCGCGGACGCACGAAGCCGGAAGAAGAAATGTCCGAACTGGAAAGACTGCGTGCAGAGAACCGGATACTCAAAGCTGAGAACAGAAGAAAGGAACTCGAGAATCTCTTCTTAAAAAAAGTGGACGAGATCGAAAGGAGGCGGTCCTGAGCAGAGTACATAACATAAATACATATCTTGCCATATACGATATATGTAATGACAAGATCGCATCGTTAAGCGAGATGTGTCTGATAGCAGGTGTTCCGAGAAGTTCGTATTACAAATGGCTCAAAAGGACAGACAGCCGCGCAGAAGATGAAGACCGGCACATACTTGAAAAGATCAAAATGATACACGAAGAAGATCCGGCAAAAGGCTATCGCAGGATACGTGATGACCTGGAGCGTGATTATGCCATCAAGGCAAATGACAAACGCATACTCAGGCTTTGCCGTATCGGAGGGATCAAATCGACGATAAAGTACAGAGACAACGGATGCACTGTAAATGACAAGGATCCGCAGCATCTGGCAGAAAATGTGCTGGATCGTGACTTCAAGGCTGAACGGCCAAATGAAAAATGGGTCACCGACGTAACTGAATTCAAATATTACGTACATAATGAAAAGTACAAACTGTATCTGAGTGCAATAATGGATCTGTATGACAGACGCATCGTAGCGTATGAGATCGGAGACAGCAACAATAACGATCTCGTCTATGCTAACTTTGATAAGGCCGTTGAAACTGAACCTGATGCCCATCCGATCTTCCACAGCGACAGAGGGTTTCAATACACAAATATGAAATTTTACGACAAGCTGCTTGATGCCGGAATGACCCAGAGCATGTCAAGAGTAGGCAAATGCCTTGATAACGGTCCGATGGAGGGTTTCTGGGGCATTCTCAAACGCGAGAGATATTATGGGAATCGTTTTACCGACCGTGATGAACTTGCAGGCATGATCGAAAAATACATCAGATACTATAACTTCGGAAGATATCAGCGAAAGCTTGGATGTGTAACACCTATGGAGAAGCACGAATCATACTATATGACGGCTGCATAAAAATATCTCCAGCCAATTAAATGACTGGAGATAAACTATTGATTATTTTACCTGTCCACTTGACGGGTAGCACACCACGCCATATGCCCACTATTTTTTTGCCCGATGCCAAAAGGCGGCCGCTTCTGGAGCCGCCGACTGTGCAAATCAGCGCAACAGCCTACGACCGCCCGGCCTGCCGTCTCCGCACGACCGCCTGGCGGCCCGTCCCGCGCACAATCGAGCAAACTTTTGCAAAATATTTGCAAAAGTTTGCTTTATTTTGCTTGACTTTGCTCGAATTGGTGGTATTATATGGGTAAAGGAAGGGTAACAGTAGGAGTAACAGGAGGCAATCATGCTGCAGGAAGAAAGATTTGAATACATTTTGTCGGAGCTTAACAGGAAGAGCGCAGTCAAGGTGGCGGAGCTGGCGGTGGATCTGAAAACCAGTGAATCGACCGTAAGGCGCGACATCACGGAACTGGATGAAATGGGGAAACTGAAGAAGGTCTTCGGCGGTGCCGTTTCCATAAGCGGCAGCATCAATACAGTCGACGCGGACATGACCACCAGGCAGACGGAAAATGTTTGTCAGAAGGAGACCATCGCCAAATACGCGGCATCGCTGATAAATGAGGGTGACTTCGTATTCATAGATGCGGGGACCACCACAGAGCATATGATCAAGTACATCGACAGCGGGCTCAGGGACAGCGCATTCTTTGTTACGAACGGCATCACCCACGCCATGCTGCTCAACAGACGCGGCTTCCGCACATATGTGCCGGGCGGCATACTGAAGGCCAGCACAGAAGCCATCGTCGGAGCCAGCGCAGTGGAATATATAAAGGAATGCAATTTTGACAAATGCTTCATGGGCGTCAACGGGATAGACATGGTGAAAGGATTCACCACACCGGATATGGACGAGGCCAGGGTCAAGACAGCGGTAATGAAGAATTCATATATGGCTTATGTACTTAGTGACAGCACCAAGTTCGGAAACGTTTCCTCTGTCACCTTCGCGAAGATCAAGAGCGCCTGCGTGATCACGGACAGCATTCCTGATCAGGCTTACAGCAAGCTGACTGTTATCAAGGAGGTCAAAGAATGATATATACCTTAACCATCAGTCCGGCCATCGACTACGTGATGCACCTGAACAAAATGACGGCAGGCGCGACCAACCGCTCAGGCAGCGAGGAATACTACTTTGGCGGCAAGGGCATAAACGTATCGGTGATGCTGAAGAATCTGGGAATAGAAAGCGTGGCGCTTGGCTTTGTTGCCGGCTTCACAGGCAGGGCTCTGGAGGAAGGGCTTGCCGAACAGGGAGTCAGGACCGATTTTGTTCACCTGAACAAAGGAATAACGAGAATAAACGTGAAGATAAAATCCGACCTGGAGACGGAGATCAACGGCCAGGGCGCGATACCGGAGATAAAGGATTTTGACGCATTGGCGGACAGACTGGAGAAGCTGGAAAGCGGTGACATGCTGGTGATATCGGGATCAATACCCAGGGGACTCCCCGGCGATACCTATGACAGGCTGCTGACCGTCGCTTCGGATAAAGAGGTCATGGCAGTGGTGGACACCTCAGGCGAGCTGCTGCTGAGCACCCTTAAACATCAGCCGTTTCTGATCAAGCCGAACATCGATGAGCTGAAGGAGCTGTTCGGCGACAGCATCGAACCGCTGGAAGGAGCGCAGAAGCTCCATGCGGCAGGCGCGCGGAACGTGATCGTTTCGCTGGGAGGCAAAGGCGCCATGCTTTTGTCGGAGGACGGAGAAGCCCACTACTGCGGAGTCCCGTCCGGTAAAGTACTGAACACTGTAGGCTCCGGCGATTCAATGGTTGCCGGCTTCCTGGCAGGATATACAGAGACAGGCGATTATCAGAAAGCCCTGGAGCTTGGCGGAGCGGCAGGTTCCGCCACAGCCTTCACACCGGGGCTGGCAGCCAGGGAAACCATCGACAGATGTCTGTCCGAGATCGTAAATCAATGAGTAATTGAAAAGAGAAAGGAATTATAGTAATGCGTATCACAGATCTACTTAAAAAGGAATCAATTCTGCTTCATGCAGACATCCACGAAAAGCAGACAGCTATCGACACCCTGATCGACCTTCATGATAAAGCAGGGAACCTTTCAGACAAAGACGAATACAGCCGCGGCATCATGGCAAGAGAAGCTGAAAGCACTACGGCAGTCGGAGAAGGCATCGCAATCCCCCACTGCAAGAGCCCGGCGGTAAAGAACCCGGGACTCACAGTGATGACCGTTGACGGCGGCATCGAATACGGCGCGCCCGACGGACAGCCATCCAACCTTTTGTTCATGATCGCAGCGCCGATGGACGGCGACCTTCACCTGGAGGTTTTGTCGAGACTGATGACACTGCTCATGGATCTGGACCTGAGAAAGACTCTGCTGGAAGCAGACAGCGCCGAAGATTTCCTGGCAGCCATCGACAAGGCCGAGGATGCCAAGTTCCCGCAGGAGGCCAAGGCTGAGCCGGCCGCAGAGCCTGCACCGGCAGCGGCCCACAAAATACTGGCAGTAACGGCGTGCCCTACCGGCATCGCCCACACATACATGGCGGCTGAAGCCCTGGAGCAGCAGGGACAGAAGATGGGGATATTCCTCAAGGCCGAGACCAACGGCTCCGGCGGCGCCAAGAACGTGCTGACAGCCGAAGAGATCGCTGAGGCTGACGGCATCATCATCGCGGCGGACAAAAACGTATCCATGGCAAGATTCGACGGCAAACCTCTGATCGCGGTCAAGGTGGCCGACGGCATCAACAAGCCGGAAGAGCTGATAAACAAAGTACTCAGCGGCGAGGCTCCCGTATATCATCATCACGGCGAAGGAGCCAAGGCCGAGACCCTGGCCGAGGGACAGAACGAATCCATCGGACGCAGGATATATAAGGACCTGATGAACGGCGTTTCCTACATGCTTCCGTTCGTTATCGGCGGCGGCATCATGATAGCGCTGGCATTCCTCATCGATACCATCGCAGGCGCCCCGAGAGACGCCAGCTTCGGAAGCTACACAGCGGCGGCGGCCTTCTTCAAGACCATCGGCGGTTATGCGTTCAGCTTCATGATACCGGTCCTCGCAGGTTACATAGCCAAGAGCATCGCTGACAGACCGGGCCTGGCGGTAGGCTTTGTCGGCGGATTCATAGCAACGACCGGCAGCACCTTTGCCTTCCCGGGCGGAGTTGCAGCAGGCGCCACAGGTACAGTATCAGGATTTCTCGGAGCACTCCTGGCAGGTTTTGTCGGCGGCTACATCGTGATCCTCCTTAGAAAAATATTTGCTTTCCTGCCCAAAGCAATCGAGAACATGCTGCCGATACTCATCCTGCCGCTCTTCGGGATCATATTGATGGGAACATTCATGTGTGCCATCAACCCGGCGGTCGGAGCGCTGAACACAGCGATCTCCAACGGGCTCAATTCCATGAACGGCACCAGCCAGGTCATTCTGGGATGCATCGTTGCAGGAATGATGGCCATCGACATGGGCGGACCGTTCAACAAGGCAGCCTACGTATTCGGAACGGCGGCGCTTACTACAGGCGGATATAACATCATGGCAGCTGTAATGATCGGCGGCATGGTACCTCCTATCGCCATCGCCCTGGCAGCCACCTTCTTCAAGAACAGGTGGACCGAGACCGAGCTGAAATCAGCTCCTGTCAACTACATCATGGGACTCTGCTTCATCACAGAAGGCGCGATCCCGTATGCAGCGGCAGATCCGCTCCGCGTCATCCCGTCATGCATAGTCGGTTCGGCACTGGCCGGCGCACTGTCCATGGCCTTCGGATGCACACTCAGAGCACCTCACGGCGGCATCTTCGTATTCCTGGTAGTCGGCCACGTCGGCGGATACCTGATCGCACTGGCGGCAGGTGCCCTGGCAGGCATGATAATGCTGGCTCTGCTGAAGAAAAAGCTTCCGGCTAAAGAACAAAATGATGCGTCAGAGCTTGTCGCATAGCAACAATATAATGTCCGTTATTTACCAACATCAATATTTGTAAAGGAGTATAATTATGGTCAATCAGCAATTAAAGGTTTCAAACTCACAGGGCTTTCATATGCGCCCTGCCACAATGTTTGTTAGCGAAATGGCTAAATTCCAATCATCTGTCACTATCAAATTCAACGGTCTCAATGTCAATGGCAAGAGTCTGATGAATCTCATAGCCGCCTGCATCAAGTTCGGCAGTGAAATCGAGATCGTCTGCGAAGGCGACGATGAACAGGCCGCCCTTGACAAAGCCGTAGAGCTTATCCAGTCAGGACTTGGCGAAGAGTAACCTATAGAGTAAGAGAGAAGCAGGGTGATATTATGATGATCAGAGGAACAGCAGCATCGGAGGGAATTGGAATAGGCACGGTGAAAATCGTCACCACCTCTCCCAGAGACATAGAATACTATGCCCCCGAGAACAAAGCTGATGAAATCAATCGATACAATGAAGCACTGGAGAGCTTCTGCGCAGACACGGAGAAAATGGCTGCGGAGCTTTCGGAAGCGGCTTCGGAAAAAGAGGCAGAAATACTGAAGGGCCACATACAGATGATCCGCGATCCCTTTGTTACATCACAGATCACCGACGAAATAGAGAAAGGATCGTGTGCCGAGGCGGCGGCTGAAAAGGTTTTGAACTCCGTTATCGAGATGTTCAAGGCCACAGGCGACCAGCTGACTATGGAAAGAGCCACTGACGTGGCTGACATCAAGGCACGGCTCATCATGCACCTTCAGGGGATCGAGGACGTCAATCTGTCCAGGGTCCCGTCCGGAACAGTCATCGTCACCGATGATCTTACACCGTCCATGACGGTGGGCATCACCGGCGACCAGATCGCGGGGATCATAACCGCCAAAGGCGGCTACACCTCCCATTCGGCCATCCTGTCCAGAGCGCTGGGAATACCGGCGGTACTCAGCGTCAAGGATATCATGACCAGCATCAGCGATGGCGATCATGTCATCGTCGACGGTTCTGAAGGACTTGTGATCGTCTCTCCAACTGAAGCTGACAGCGAAAAATACGCCAAGAAGGCCGCGGAATTCGCAGAAATGAAGCGGCAGCTCCAGGCTTTCAAGGGAAAACCATCTGTTACGGCAGACGGTGAGCCGCGGGAAATCGTGGCAAACATCGGTTCTCCCGCCGACGGTGTCATCGCCAAGAACGATGACGCGGAAGGCATCGGACTTCTCAGAACTGAATTTCTCTACATGAACAGGCCATCGGCCCCTCTGGAAGAGGAACAGTTCGAAGCGTATAAAAAGGTAGCGGAAACCTTTGGCGACAAGCCTGTCATCATACGTACACTTGACATTGGCGGCGACAAAGAAGTCCCTTATCTGAACCTCCCTCACGAAGACAACCCATTCATGGGCTACAGGGCCATAAGGTTCTGCCTGAACAATCACGATCTGTTCCAGACTCAGCTGAAAGCACTGCTGAGGGCCAGCGCCTACGGTAACGTAAGTATAATGATCCCTATGATCACCACCGTTGACGAGGTTCGCGAAGTCAAGAAACTACGAGATCAGTGTATCGAGGATCTCACAAGAGAAGGTAAGAATTTCAATCCGGACACGCCACTTGGCATCATGGTCGAAACGCCTGCGGCATCAATAATCGCAGACAGACTGGCCCTGGAAGTCGATTTTTTCAGCATCGGGACCAACGACCTGACCGGATACACAATGGCAGCTGACCGTGGAAACAGTCAGGTGCAGAATCTATATTCAGCATTCGATCCTGCAGTGCTGCGCAGTATCAAGCGTATCTGCTCATGCGCGCACAATGCGGGCATACCGGTGGGCATGTGCGGCGAAGCCGCATCCGACCCCGCGCTGATTCCTGTACTCCTGGCCTTCGGCCTGGATGAATTCAGCGTCAGCCATGAAAAAGTGCTGAGTACCCGTTACAATTTGTCCCTCTGGAACAAAATTGAAGCGGATCATATAGCCAGGCACGCCCTCGCTCGGGACAGTGCCGCAGGTATCAGAAGATATCTGAATGATAAAGTAAAAAGGAGGATCAGAAAATGAGTATCAAATTAGCAATCAACGGTTTCGGTCGCATAGGAAGGCTGGCTTTCAGACAGGTCTTTGACGACAGCGAATTCGAAGTAGTAGCAATAAACGACCTGACAAGCGCAGACCTGCTTGCATATCTGCTGAAGCACGACAGTTCACAGGGCGGTTACTTAGGTCACACAGTAGAGAGTGACGATTCATCCATCACTGTAGACGGCAAGAAGATCAAGATCTACAAGGAGCCGGATCCGTCCAAGCTTCCTTGGGGACAGCTGGGCGTAGACGTAGTGCTTGAGTGCACAGGCTTCTTCACATCCAAGGCCAAGTCACAGGCTCACATCGCAGCCGGTGCCAAGAAGGTCCTTATTTCAGCTCCTGCAGGCAGCGATCTGCCGACCATCGTTTACGGAACCAACCACGATATCCTGAAGAAGGACGACCTGATCGTTTCAGGAGCTTCCTGCACGACCAACTGCCTGGCTCCGATGGCCAAGGCCCTCAACGACTACAGAGAAGTAAGAACTGGATTCATGACTACTATCCACGCCTACACAGGCGACCAGATGATCCTGGACGGACCTCAGAAAAAGGGTGACTTCAGACGTTCAAGAGCAGGCGCTATCAACATCGTACCTACAAGCTCCGGAGCAGCCAAGGCTATCGGCCTGGTAATCCCTGAGCTGGACGGCAAGCTGATCGGTTCAGCGCAGAGAGTTCCTGTAGCAAGCGGTTCCATCACCATCCTGGACGCAACTCTTAAGGACATGACTGACAGCGTTTCAGTAGAAGGCATCAACGCCATCATGAAGGCTGAAGCAACCGAGTCCTTCGGTTACACCGAGGAACAGATCGTATCAAGCGACGTTATCGGAATGCACTACGGTTCACTCTTCGACGCCACTCAGACTCTGGCACAGCAGTGCGGAACTCATATCTACGAGGTAAGAGTCGTATCATGGTACGACAACGAGATGAGCTACACTACTCAGCTTGTAAGAACACTGAAATACATGGCAAAACTTGCATAAGAAAGTATAAGAACAAAAATAAGCACCAGGCGGTTCAAACGTCTGGTGTTTTATATTGGTCCCTTTAGTCGAAGAACTCTCCATGGCTCAGTTGCTGCTTTCTGCCTGCGGCTCCTGCCCTATGGTAACGGTCTGCCCTGCCGACCATTTACCGTAGTAATTCTTCTTGGAAACAGTTCTTATCCCCCTTACCTTGACAGTATACGTCTGCCCAGTCTTAAGTCCGCTCACTGTCTTAGTCAGTTCCCCTGTGTAGCAGTACTTCCACTTACCTCCGTCAGCCTTATAGGCAACGGCATATTTTCCGGCATATGTGGACTGCTTATAATTTACAGTGAATGAAGACGCATCCGCACTCACCGACTCGATCTTTCCGGTAGTCGGGTTCATCGGCACCTCACGCAGGAGGATACGGTTTGTTGATGGACCGTATTCCCAGTCATATATTTGTATGAAATGCATCCTGTGTGTAGCCGGATACATTTTTATAGTCACCTTTTTATTTTGCTGAACATGCAGATAGTACTGATACCGATCTATATATCCTGTATCTTGCAAACCTGCGTCCAGATCTGTCGACTTGGTGCCTTTCAGGTTTTGCAGGGTCAGATAATACTTATATCCGGCTTTTTTAGTAGGATAAAATCCATAATAATAAATGTAAGTTGAAAACTTCTTTCTTTTCGGTATCTTGAACTTCACCCATTTACCCTTCGGTATTTTTACGATTTTATTATAGTCCTCATAACTTATCATCGTATCTGTCGTATATGTCGGCTTAATGTTGACCGTAGGATACTTGCCCGATGCAAAGGAAGGCATACTTCCAAAGGTCATGATGACCGCTGCCGAAAGTACGATCACCAGCATTCTTTTCATTTTCATTGATTTCTCCTTTTGGTAAGTAATAGCGCCACAGTCTGGTGCTGACACCATTGCTTATTATTCATATCTTAAATACCCTTTAGTCGAAGACTCTCCCTGGCTCAGTTGCTGCTTTCTGCCTGCGGCTCCTGCCCTATGGTAACGGTCTGCCCTGCTGACCATTTACCGTAGTAATTCTTCTTGGAAACAGTTCTTATCCCCCTTACCTTGACAGTATACGTCTGACCCGTCTTAAGTCCACTCACTGTCTTAGTCAGTTCCCTTGTGTAGCAATACTTCCACTTACCTCCGTCAGCTCTATAGGCAACGGCATATTTTCCGGCATATGTGGACTGCTTATAATTTACAGTGAATGAAGACGCATCCGCACTCACCGACTCGATCTTTCCTGTAGTCGGGTTCATCGGCACCTCACGCAGGAGGATACGGTTTGTTGATGGACCGTACTCCCAGTCATGTATTTCAATCAAATGCGCTCTGTGATTTGCCATATACTCTTTTATTGTCTCTGATTTGTACAACCCAACTTTAACGTTAGTGAAATATCTGTCCGCATATCTATAATCCTGAAAATTCGCTTCTATATATGTTGATTTGGTACCTTTCAGGTTTTGCAGCGTCAGATAATATTTATATCCAGCCTTTTTAGTAGGATAGAATTTATAGTAGTAATAGTGGCTTGAGAATTTTTCTCTTTTAGGTATCGCGAATTTCACCCATTTACCTTTTGGAATTTTAATCACTTTATCTATATTATTGTAATAATCACGCAAATCATTTGGCTGAATGTTGATCGTAGGATACTTGCCTGATGCAAAGGAAGGCATACTTCCAAAGGTCATGATGACCGCTGCCGAAAGTACGATCACCAGCATTCTTTTCATTTTCATTGATTTCTCCTTTTGGTAAGTAATGGCGCCACAGTCTGGTGCTGGCGCCATTGCTTATTATTCATATCTTAAATACCCTTTAGTCGAAGAACTCTCACTGGCTCAGTTGCTGCTTTCTGCCTGCGGCTCCTGCCCTATGGTAACGGTCTGCCCTGCTGACCATTTACCGTAGTAATTCTTCTTGGAAACAGTTCTTATTCCCCTTACCTTGACAGTATACGTCTGCCCAGTCTTAAGTCCGCTCACTGTCTTAGTCAGTTCCCCTGTGTAGCAATACTTCCACTTACCGCCGTCAGCCTTATAGGCAACGGCATATTTTCCGGCATATGTGGACTGCTGATAATTTACAGTGAATGAAGATGCATCCGCACTCACCGACTCGATCTTTCCTGTAGTCGGGTTCATCGGCACCTCACGCAGGAGGATACGGTTTGTTGATGGACCGTACTCCCAGTCATTCAATTCTATAAAATGCATCCTGTGTGTAGCCAGATACATTTTCATGGTTTCTTTTTTATTATTCTGAACAAGACGATAATATTGATATCGATCAATATACCCCGAATCTTGTAAACCAATTTCCAGATATGTCGATTTTGTGCCTTTCAGGTTTTGCAGGGTCAGATAATACTTATATCCGGCTTTTTTAGTAGGATAGAATCTATAGTAGTAATAATGTGTGGAGAATTTCTTTCTTTTCGGTATCGTGAACTTCACCCATTTGTTCATCGGTATCTTGACTATTTTAGTAAAATCATTATAGCTTAGCATAGAGTCTGTCGGCTGAATGTTGACCGTAGGATACTTGCCTGATGCAAAGGAAGGCATACTTCCAAAGGCCATGATGACCGCTGCTGAAAGTACAATCACCAGCATTCTTTTCATTTTCATTGATTTCTCCTTTCAATTACTCTCTTTCCCCAATATGTTTCCCCTGTTCATTTTTATCTTAAGCCATAAGCTTATATTTGTCAATTATTATTTAGTTTAACTATATATTGACTTGCCTATATGTTTGCGGTATTATTGTCATATCAGTTATCTGAACGTTAAATGGGAGCCCAATTATATGAGTACTCAAATAAACTATAAACGAGGTTCCATCGAATTGCTTTTGCTGCACATACTGGACAGCAGGGGGGATTGTTATGGCTATCAGCTGTCACAGCTAATCAAAGATACCTCTGACGGTATACTCGATTTTCCGGTGGGATCACTATACCCTGCTCTATATAAGCTTATAGATGAAAAGTTCATAACAGACTATAAAAAACAGGTCGGAAAACGTATGACTCGTGTCTATTACCATATTGAAGATATCGGTATTTCAAGGCTTCACGATCTCAGAAGCGAGTATATCGCTACTAATAACAGCATCATGCAAGTCATAAATCATGATTTCAGCATACCGGAGGAAAATGATGAATAAAGAAATCAAAAAATACTATAAAGAAGTTTCTACTCTATTACCTGTTCATGGGAAATACGAGAAACAGTTTCTAAAGAACATCAGGGAATCCCTGCTTGAATTTTCCGCTGATATCCCTGATATCACATACCTGAAGTTATGTGACGAATTTGGCGATCCGCAGGATATTATAATAAATTACTATTCGGAAATCGATAATGAATACCTGCGCAAGCAGCTTCGGCGCACGCATTTTATTAGGATAGCAACAACAGTTGCGTTTATTTTGTTTTGTGCATTAATGATATACTTAGCAGTACTGTTTTACATTGATTTCATAAATGCACAAAATGCTATTATAACCCATGAAAAAACGATCATTGAATAAGCACAATAATCATGTTCAGAATAAACAACGGATAGATGCGTCCACGCAGGACGATCTATCCGTTATTTTTATACTTTACTTATTATGGGCGTTATTTAGTTGGTTCAGCCAGATCTCCTTTGGTGAAATCCATGTCTTCAGGCTCGACCATTCTGGTTTTCTTTACTAACTTATGTATTATCAGAAGGGCCAGGAATATAGGAAGACCAATATACGCTACCATGATGCCGTACCAGTCGATGCCGGAAGATGAAACCGCATAGTAGCCCTGCCCCAGGATAACTACTCCCGATACTATCAGTGAGTACCAGGTACCGAACGGATAAAGCTTGCTGGTATATTTCAGCTCACTGACCGAGTGTCCCTGCGCCTTCAGACCTTTTCTGAATCTCAGATGGCAAACGCAGATGCCGAACCATGTGATGAATCCGGTAAGTCCGGTTGCGTTGTACAGCCAGGTGTAAACGGCGCTGTCGCTGTTCAGTGAAGTCAGGAAGCAGAGGCAGGCTACCACAGCTGTGAACAGTACCGCTGCGACAGGAACGCCGCGTTTGGTCACTTTGCCAAGAGCCTTTGGTGCTTTGTTCGATTCGGCCATGGAGTATAAGAGTCTGCTTGCCGAGTAGATCGTGGAATTTCCGCATGACAGCACTGACGTCAGTATCACGGCGTTCATTACCGATGCTGCAGCCGCGATGCCGCTCTTCTCGAACACGATGGTGAACGGGCTAATGGCCACGTTGTCCAGATTCGCATTCAGCAGGTTAGGGTCTGTGTATGAGATCAGCGTTGCTACAACAAAGATCGCGCCGATGTAGAATATCAGTATTCTCCAGAATACACTGTTGATCGCCTTGGGAACCGTCTTCTCAGGGTTCACGCACTCGCCTGCGGCAATGGCTGTGGCTTCTACTCCGACAAATGAGAAGCCTGCTACCATGAACACGCTGAACATTCCCATGGTGCCGCCGACAAACGGCGCTTCGCCTTTGGTCCAGTTGCTGAATCCCACGGTATCAGAGTGGAATATTCCGAATATCATCAGTACTCCGATGACCAGGAATATGATTATGGTCACTACCTTGATGCCTGCGAACCAGAATTCCGCTTCGCCGAATATCCCCGCCGAGAACAGATTCAGTCCCAGCAGCACGAATATAAAGATGGCGCTCCACATGACAGACGAGCTGTCAGGGAACCAGAATTTCATTACTATCGCCGATGCGACCAGCTCCGTGGCGACCGTCATGGCGCTGCAGTACCAGTAGTTCCAGCCCATGGCGAATCCGAAGGACTTGCCCACGTAATCCGTCGCATATGTCTCAAATGCTCCCGGCACCGGTCTGTAGGTGGCCATTTCACCCAGACTGGTCATTACAAAGTATACCGCTATACCGATGACGGCATAGGCGACCATGCTTCCGCCCGGTCCTGCCGAGCTGATGGAAGAGCCTGTGGCAACAAAAAGCCCCGTGCCTATTGCTCCTCCTATGGCTATCATATTCATCTGCCTTGGTTTGAGCTTGCGCTGAAGTTTATTATTATCTTCGCTCATGTTTTTCTCCTTTCAGGTGACAGCATCAGCTGTCCTGCGTCAGCGCCGGATCGTTCAGTACCAGCGCCACGGCTTGATTAAGCAGCCTCGGCGTTCTTTCAAATAAATCATCCTTTAATACTCTTTCAGTCAGCTTGTGGAAGTCCTTGCCCCACGGTCCTATGTTGATGCACGGCATGGATATCTTCTCGATATCACTTACCGGTATATCGTAGAACCTTCCGAACAGCGGCATGGATTTTTCCAGCGCTTCTCTGGTCTCTTCCCCTGAACGTATGCTCGTATAACTCAGATCCGATATCCCTGTATAGAAAAACTCTCTGGTGTAATGCTGTCCGTAGGCCTCAAACGCGCAGCGGTCCAGCGCCTCCGACAGTCCTGCCATCCTTTCATCCATATCCCTGAAAAAGATATTGGAAACGTTCGGGTAATACGGCGGTATCAGTCCGTACACCACCCGCGGTGAAAGGTCGTCGATGTAGTTGAATATGAACTCGATGACCTGGAAGTTGGCTTCCATGAGATTGCACTCACCTGCCGCTATCCGCTTTCCAAGCGTCTCCAGCATCTCATCATAATCATCTGTGAAGCGGTTACCGTAAGCCCTCTCAGCTTCCCCGTAAAGACTGCTGCAGTCCATGACGCAGGTCTTCCAGGGCAGCTCCGACGCAACAGGTTCAGCCACCTCCGTAAAACGGCTGTAGCTCCGGTTCATATCGGAGATCACCTGGTCAAAAGACTCCCTGCATATCTCCGCCACTTTGTCCATGACTGCCTTAGGCGTCTGATCCAGCGTCAGAATGCTGAAGCAGCCCGAAGCCGAAAGAGGCATGGAAACATCATAGTGATTTTTACTGTCCTTCATGTACAGCCATGTCGGCGGCGGTGCGCTTTCGCCTCCCACCACATCAGAGAAGTCCATGTTCAGCTCCGTGCGCCTGACGATCTCACTCATGAGATTCACAGGATTGAAGCCCTCAAAGACCTTGCCGATATGGGACAGGTAGCCTCTCACGTAGATGAACGGCATCAGCTTTCCCACCGAGCCCTCCGAGAATATGCCCTCATCGGGATCCTTGCGCTGGTGGGGCTCAGAATTTATCATCAGCTTATAGTCAAGTCCGTATTTGTTCCTGAGACCGGCCAGAAGCCTGACCCCGGCCCTCATGCCTGCCGACAGATTCTCCTCGTCCGGCACCGCGATGACTATCACGTTGCCCCTGAAATCCTTCAGCTGGCTGTATCTCCGCAGCAGAGACAGCTGGATGGAGCCGCCGCCCTTCATGTCCGCGCCCCCGCGCCCAAAGAGGAACCGGCCCGATTCCAGGTCCAGCCTTGCCTCTTCATGAAGAGAATCCTTCATCTCGAACAAAGCCTCCCCCAGCTCGTCCGGAGAGAATGCCAGCGGTTTCAGCAGCTTGAAGTCCTCCACATCCACCACGTCATTATGGTGAACAAAGACCACCGTGTCGCTGCCGGTGCCCTTGACCATGGCGTAGCACACGGCTCTGCCAAAGGGATCCCCAGGTATCATATATGCGCCGTAATGCTCAGGATGCTCTTTAAAATACGGTATCTCCGACAGATATCCCATAAGGAACCTCTCCGCGTCCTTTTCCCCGGCTGTATACGTGAAGCTCTGAGCTTTGATATAGCCGTACAGCAGCTCCCTTATATCTTTATCTATTCCAGTCAGAATTTTGTTCTTATCGCCCATTACCGCCATCTGCCTTTCCTGTTTTGTCTTATCAAAGTCTCGTTATCGGGCAGGTCAGACATGTCGGACCTCCTGTGCCCCTGTAGGAAAGCTCTTTGCCTTCATATGTCATGACCTCGACTCCCAGCTCCTTAAGCTTGGCCTCCACCTTAGGACAGCCCTTGATCAGGATCACCTTTCCCGGCTCCAGAGCCAGCAGATTGGTTCCCAGATAATCATATTCATCATCCTCGGCTTCTATGAGCGTGTAGCCTCTCTCCAGCAGGAATTCTCTGAAGAATACCGGCATGTACTTGGAATAGACGACCGCCTTGTCGGTGTCCACAAAGCTGATGATGCTCATCAGATGCAGGCATGCGTCCACGCCGTCGCCATGCGGCATCGGTACCACGATGTACTCGTCTACCAGTCCCCTGGTCAGCTCCTTGAACTGTCTGATGCCCTCATCGTTGGTCCTGTAGCCTCTGCCGATGGCTACCGTCTTCTCATCTATCCAGAGCACGTCGCCGCCTTCCATCTTTCCCGGAGCCTTGATCTCTCCCAGAGTCGGAACTCCGATCCCCTCCAGAAAAGCCTTGGTGGCCATCCACTCCCTGCCGCGAAGAGCCTTGCCCATCGGGAAGTAAACCGCGCCCTTCTTTGTTATCTTCAGAGGATCGTGGGTGTAGATGGAATCCAGCCCCGTCCTGTCATCCTCAGGCAGATAGTACACGTTTTCCACATTGTCGGTGATGAGCTTCTCGAATACCTCATACTCCTTCAGCACCTCTTCATAATCCGGGCATCCGAAATACTTGAACTCCTCCCAGGTATTATTCAGATTCTCCTGGCTGATAAAAGCCTGCTGCGGCCTCTTGAGCAGTATCGATTCTATTTTGCCCACCATTGACTGACATCCGTAATTCATAATTTACCTCCTAGCTAATATGCATCCACAATTTGTTGTATTTATAAATAGCAATTTCTGTGCCACTTTACCACGCCACCGTGCAAAACTCTCTCACGCATGCAATTGCAGCGCCTTCCGCACTTCGACATATCCGCAAGATTTTTTGCCCGCAACAAAAAAGAAAAATATTTTGCCCAAACCGCGCAAAATATTTTTCTTTTATCTCTCTGTTATCTGTCCAGTCCGTATTTTGTCATCTTATACCGCAGCGCCTGCCGGCTAATCCCCAGCCTGGCCGCCGCGTCGGTCACGTTCCTCGTCTCCCTGCAGGCTTCCTCGATCAGAGACCGCTCGTATGCCTCCACCGCCTCCGTCAGATTCCTGCCGGCGATCTCGCTTCTGCCGTGATCCTCGTCCGCCGCCTTTTTGTCATACAGCAGATTCTCCGGCAGATCCTTCAGGGTTATCTCGCTCCCCCTGGCCATGTTGAAGCCGTATTCGACCACGTTCCGGAGTTCCCTTACATTGCCCGGCCAGCTGTAGTTCAGCAGCGCCTTGCCCGCCAGCTCGCTGCACCCGCTTATCTTCTTGGCGCTCCGCTCATTGAAATGCTCGATGAAATGCTCCGTCAGCACCGGGATGTCGCCCCTGCGCTCATGAAGCAGCGGCAGCCTTATCTGCACCACGCCCAGCCGGAAAAACAGATCCTTCCTCATCTCCCCGGCCTCGATGACGGTATGAGGCTCACAGTTCAGCGCCGACACGATCCGCACGTCGATCCTCCGCTCCTTCTCCTCACCGATGCGGCGTATTTTTTGTTCCTCAACAGCCTTCAGTATCTTGCCCTGCAGGCCTATCTCCATGGAATTCAGCTCATCGAGGAACAAAGTGCCCCCGCTGGCCAGTTCAAACAGCCCGCGCCGGTCCACCGCCCCGGTGTAGCTGCCCCTGACCGTCCCGAACAGGGTGCTTTCCAGCAGCCCCATGGGAATGGCCGAACAGTTCTGCGACACAAACGGCCCCGAGGCCCTGCGGCTGTGACTGTGCAGCGACTGCGCCACCAGCTCCTTGCCCGTCCCCGTATCTCCGATTATCATCACCGGCGAATCGCCTGCGGCCACCCGCATGACCTGCTCCTTCAGCTCGTTCATGTGTGTATCCACGGTTATGATATCATCCAGCGTATAAAGGCTGCCCTTTCTGACGTTCCTGGCCGCCCTCCGTCCCTGCTTCACCACCGGTTTCCCATCCGCATTGAGCAGGACCGAGCCCTCGATGGCCCCGATTATCTTATCGCCCAGCGCGATTGGATACGTACTGCAGCTCAAAGTGAATGTCTTGCCGTTGCAGTCGGTCAGGGTCTGCACCTCTTCTATCACCGGCTCCCCGGTTTCCAGCACATGATAGACCGTGCTTTCCTCCCGTTTCAGCTCCGGATACACCTCCAGAAGCGGCATGCCCGTATACCCCTCGTTCCTCATGGTGTCGTCATCCGTATCCAGGACGGCGGCGTACTCGACGATGCCTTCCCTGTTCACGATCATCACCGAATCCATATTGTCGTAGATACTGCTCATCTGTTCCAGATAATTGGTAAACATATGTCAAACACGCGGCGTCTGTCGCGCCCTCCTTTCAGGTAGTGGTAACATTTTATACTGAATGTAGGATTTTGTAAAGGTTTTCAGCGCCGGGCCGTGCCGGTGATGAGAATATTACAACTTCTTTAATACCATCCCTCAGGATCTTTTTTTCTTGAACGCTTTCACCTTTTCCGACATGTCTGCCAGTTCCTCACTGGAAAGTTCCGGCAGGCGCTCCATTTTGTCCAGGAAAAGCATGATGCTTTCATTTTGTCTGATGCGGAGTTTCTCCTGATATAAGTCGATCACCAGGGCCGTCATCAGCGCTATGACAAAGATGCTGTATATCCCCAGGAGGATGGATACCGTACGTCCCACGAGAGAAACCGCGATGAAATCCCCGAAGCCGGTGGACGTTATCAGCGCGAATATGTACCATATGGCATCAGCCATGTTGTTTATCCCCGGCTCCGCGGCCATGACCACGGCGCAGCACACCAGGATCAGCGCCAGGTAGGTGATGATGAATCTCTCCATATGATTATCTTTGATTATTTTGATCAATAACTTTGAACTGCGCATTTTGATTCCTCCGATCACGATTTGATCTATCCTGTGTTTACTTATTTCTGAACCGATACTATGCAGTCGTACCTGACGGTCTTGCCTTTTATCGAATAGCCGGGCCTGATGCCGGCCAGGAGTCCGCCTTTTATCGGACGCTTGATTATGACCTTGCGGGGTCCGGCGTCTATGGCAGCCTGAAGCAGCGCGGCCTCATCGGCGCATGGCGTTTCCAGTGACTGGAGCACCTGGGGTTTCTTTTTGACCAGACTGCTTTTATGTCTGGCAGGAAACATGGGATCCAGCAGTATCACATCAGGCGGTTCTTTTAACAAAGCCAGTGCTTCCAGGCTGTCGCATTCCGTAAGGTGCATGCGGCAAACGATATCCGCAAGTTCAGGGATGTCACGGGCGCGGCGCAGAGTGTCTTCCAAAAGCGCCGCGACCACCGGGTTGTACTCGAACAGCTGAACATCGAATCCGGCTGCCGCCAGGAGCAGCGAATCCTCACCCATGCCGGCCGTAGCGTCAACAGCGGTCAGCGGCCGGGACGCGTCTTTTATCCTGGCGGCCCGCACCAGCAGCTCTCGCTGAAGGGTTCCTGCCTTCAGCCTGGGCAGCATGCGGGTGAAATCGCCGATAAACGATCGTCCGCCTGATATCAGGGTCAGCCCTGACGGATCCAGCCGCAGCACAAAAGCCGCGCACTCAGTGCCCGGCTCTTCTCTGGTTATCTCAGCTCCTAAATTATGAGCCAGTTTTTCCGCTGACCCCATGTCGGCACCGTCGCCTGCATAGACGACGATGTCTCCAATGCCATTTTTGTTCATCATATCATATGGACCTTTTCTCGACCCTGGTTTATCCTCTGACTTCCAGCAGTTTTCCCTTCAGATCGTCCTCCAGCTTCAGCAGCTCTGCCTCGGCCTCGCGGCGCTTTACGCGCCCGTCTTCCTGTATCTGGATCACCTCGTCGATGGTAGATATCAGCGACTCATTGGTATGCTTCAGCGTCTCCATATCCACAATGCCGCGTTCAGATTCCTTAGCCGTCTCGATGCTGGCCATCTTCAGGTTGTCAGCGTTTCTGCGGAGAAGTTCATTGGTGGTATCCGATACCACCCTCTGAGCTTCAGCAGCTTCCTGAGAATGGGCGATGCCCAGAGCGATTATCATCTGGCTCTTCCACAGTGGCAGCGTATTGACAAGCGTTGACTGGATCTTTTCCGACATGACGGAATCGTTGCCCTGCACCATCCTGATCTGAGGAGCCATCTGCAGCGATATAGTCCTGGTCAGTTCCAGATCGTGGAGTTTTTTCTCAAATCGGTTGCACATGGACGCCAGGTCGTTGGCCTCCTGGGCGTCCTCTGCGAGTCCGCTGGCCTGGGCCTTCTGCTGCAGCGCCGGCAGATCCACGGAAACGGTCTGCTCCAGCTTCTGCTTGCCTGCGGCGATATACATGGAAAGCTCCTTGAAGTAGGTTTTGTTCAGTTCGTAAAGCTTGTCCAGGGTGGCGATATCCTTCATCAGGACAACCTGGTGACTGTCCAGAGCCTCGGCGATCTTGTTGACGTTGACCTCGGCCTTGGCATACCTGGCCTTCATGGCCGCCACCTTATTGCCGCCTCTCTTGAACAGGCCCTTCAGCCCCTTGCTGTCTTCCTCGCCGAAGCCGCGCAGCTCAGTGACCAGAGAAGTCAGCAGGCCTCCCACTTCGCCCAGATCCTTGGTCCTGACGCTGTTCAGTGCAGTCTCGGAAAAGTCAGCCATCTTCTTCTGCGCGCCCGCTCCGTACTGTAGCACTATATTCGTATCGTGGAGATTTATCTTCTCCGCAAAGTCATCGATCATCTGCTGTTCCTGCGGCGTATATCTGGCAGCCTCAAAATCCTCTTTCACCTGCACATCTTTGACCTCTTCCAGTCCGTCCAGCACCAGCTCCGGTGTCATGATTTTCTCTTCCATCAGTTTCCTCCTCGATCAAAATCGTTGTCGGCCAGACCGTCTCTGGCAAACATGCTCTTAAGTACGGAAATGTCTGTCGACACGTCCATGACCGTATCCTCGTAGAGCTCACTGAGCAGCTTCCTGAATGCTACCGTGATGGTATCCAGAGTCTGCTCTATCTCTACCTTTGCTTTTACTATCTCCTCTGTCTGTATCGGCTTGTTTTCAAAATCCGTATAAACACCCACCAGCTTAACCGTGGTAGGCAGGTAATAATCCATGAACTTTCTGATGTCGCCCAGCAGTGAAGGCTTTTCCTCCACCCGTTTGAATATCTGGGTCACCAGACTTTCTATTTCGTCCAGTTTGCGGCTGATCTCTTCGCCGGGCAGGGCTATATTTGCCTCGCGGATCTGCCTTATGCTTTCCCGTCCCTTCTCCAGTACAAGTCTCAGCTTTCTCTCATCGTCGGTCTCGCCGGCGCGTCTTTGTTCATCCTCTTCAGCCTGCCTGCGTCTCTCCTCAAAGTTTTCTCTCGCCTTGACATATTTGTCATAAACGGAATCGTTACCGATGAAATACTGGCCGGAATCATCTATATGCCCCTGCAGGAACATCCTCATATCTATCATCTTCGCCAGATCTTTCTTAACAAAGGTTTCCCGGGAGCCGGTCTTTGCCGCCAGATCTTTTATCTCAAAAAATTCAGCGCCTTTCATGGTGCTCAGATACTCCCTGAACCGCCGGACCCTTCCCCTGAGCCTGACCCCCGCGGCCGTTAATCCGGCGCATGCGACAGCGCAGCATCCGGAAATTATGGTGATCACCGTCATGTTCCATGAAAACAGAGCGCCGATACCCAGGCTGGCAATGGATCCAGTGGCGAACGCCAGTATGCCTATGATGCCGCATACCATCATGACCGGGCCGCTGTATGTACCGGCAGGTTTTCTGACCGCCGGTATCTCCGAGCTGCCCGCAGGGGCGGTTTTCTTCTCATTAAAGCCTCCAAAAGGCTCTTCTCTGTGAACAAAATCCTCCTCGCGCGGTCCCGTATATTCCCTGGACACCTTTATATCATCCGGTTTTCCGTACACAAACTCCCTGAACGTGGAATTGATGTACCTGTTCAGATTATCAAAATTCATGCTGTTGACAGCGTCATTGATCATATCATTTATCTTGCTGCCTGAATTATAAGTGCTCATTATTTATCTCCTGACTAGAAAATGTTTATGCATTTTCTGGCATTCGGCAGTATCTTGGTAGCCTTGGCGCCTTCAATGTGGTCCTCCATCTCCTCGGGAGCGTCGTCATAGCGGATCAGATTTCCCGAACCGCCTACGCAGCCTCCGATGCAGGCCATGCCCTCTATGAAGTTATTTGACAGCCTGCCTTTGTCCGCCCTGGCCAGCGCCGCCTTACATTTATCTATGCCGTCGCACACCACAGGATCGAATTCAAAATCTGTGATCTCCAGTTCTTTGAGCGCCTGCGCCACAGCCTCCGCCAGTCCGCCGGATCTGGCAAAGTTTCTGCCGTATGATGAAGCCTGGTTCCAGTCCGTCTCCTCCTGTTCCTTCAAAAGGATATCACGGCTGTCAAACAGGGCCTGCAGCTCTTCAAAAGTCAGCGCATAGTCCACGTATTCAGCGACCTCCGGACGGCGCACCTCGGCCTTCTTGGCTATGCATGGTCCTATGAACACTATCTTGCAATGCGGATGTGCCCACTTAATGGTCCTGGCCAGCTCAGCCATCGGCGACAGGTTGCCAGAAATTCTGTTCTTCAGTCCCGGATATTTGGTTTCTATATATTTAACAAAAGCAGGGCAGCAGGATGATGTAAGGAACCCCTTTTCCACCAGCTCCTGTGCCTCCTTGGTAGCAACCATATCAGCACCCAGCGCCACTTCCATGACCTTGTCAAAGCCCAGCTCTCTGATGCCTGTGATTACCTGACCGATCCCGGCATATAAAAACTGTGATGCTATGGAAGGCGCCACTACAGCTATGACTGAATCGTCGTGCTCACCATGCTCACCGCTGAGCAGCTTTATAACATCGACGATGCTGGACACGTCTACCGTGGCTCCGAACGGGCAGTGATACACGCATGCCCCGCAGTCTATGCACTTTTCCGGATCGATGTCCGCCTCTCCGCCCTCGGCCATGGATATGGCGTTGACCTTGCAGGCGGTCTCACACGGTCTCTGAAAATTGTGGATGGCGCTGTACTGACACGCCCTGGCGCATCTGCCGCACTCCACACATTTTGATTTATCTATTGTAGCATGATGATGTCTGTCTATCCTGATGGCGTCCAGCTTGCAGGCGTCTCTGCAGCTGTTGGCCAGACACCCCCTGCAGAGGTCTGTGACCACATACCCTGCCTCCGGACATTCATCACAGGCGATGTCAATGACCTGAACTATGTTGGGGTTCTTCCTGCTCCCGCCCAGGGCCAGCCTGATGCGTTCAGCCACCACCGCTCTGTCCTTATATATGCAGCAGGTCTGAGGAGGTTCATCCTTGGGGATGACACTCCGCGCGATATCATCGAATTCAGCGAACGCATCGTTCCCGTTCCAGGTCTGATACGCGACTTCCCTTAAGACCTTGTATTTGGTCTCCTGTACCTTATTGTCAAACAGTTTCACTATAGTCTCCTTCTAAATATAATTAAAGCCATTTTAAGTATATTGACCAGAGAGTGTCATGTCAATAGGTTTGCATGCATATTACGATTTTAATGGATTAAAGCGCTCCGTCTCTATTTAATATCATCGAACCCAGCGTATCGAACAGCTTGTCAGGATCTATAGGTTTGGATATGTGCGCATCCATTCCGGCATCAATGCACTTTCTGATATCATCGTCAAAAGCATCTGCAGTCATGGCAATTACAGGTATCTCCGCCGCGTCCGCCCTGTCCATTCCCCGTATCTCCCGGGTCGCCTCTATACCGCTTTTGTTAGGCATCCTGACATCCATGAGGATGGCATCATACCCGCCGATATCGCTGCCGCTGAACATTTCCACGCCTTCTGCCCCGTCCCGGGCAACATCAACACTGATCCCTTTACTGCTGAGCAGTGCCGTGGCTATTTCCTGATTCAGCTTGTTGTCCTCGCACAGAAGCACCTTTCTGCCCTTCAGCTCCGCTCTATGCGGCATGGCAGTCACTGCCCGCGTCGTTTTCACAGCTTCCGTCTCGTCAAGATGAAGCCGTACAGTAAATTTGGCACCCTTGTTCTTCTCGCTCTCAACGTCTACGGAACCGCCCATGAGATCTACCAGCTGCCTGACTATAGAAAGACCAAGTCCGGTTCCCACTGATTCATAGCCGTGACGCTTTTCCTGTGAAAACGGTTCAAAGATGCGAGGCAGGAAATCCTCATCTATACCGATACCGTCATCCTGCACTGATACGGAAATATCCGGGTCTCCGCCGGGCACCTCCACGTCCTTTACAGTTATCCGGATATGGCCGCCGTCAGGCGTATACTTGACCGAATTGTTTAGTATATTCAGGAATATCTTCTGTATATTGAGCTTATCCATCATGACAGTTCGATTTCGGCACTGAGACCTGTCTACAGTCAGGGAGATGTTTTTCTGCTCTGCGATCTCGCGGATCGGAGTGATTATCTCTCTTTCAGCCTCATAGATATCCACGGGAGCCAGATCCAGTTCCAGCTTACCGCTGTTCACCTTGGATATCACCAGCGTATCGTTGATGAGATCCAGCAGAAGTGCCCCTGACGATTCGACCTTCTGCAGATATTCATTTCGCTGCTCGTCCGAAATGTCCGCTTCTCTTGCCATATGCGTAAATCCTATCATTGCGTTGAGCGGAGTACGCATATCGTGACTGATGTTTGAGAAAAACGCGTTCTTCTCATCTACGCTTTTCCTGCTCTCATCTGCCTGTACTTTCTGCAGCCTTGCTTCGGCCTGTGCGGCCATTATCTCTCCGCGTTCCCTCTGTCTGCGCCTCAGCATGAACATGGTCCAGGCAAGGCCGATTACCAGCAGCATCAGCGCCAGAACCACGCCGGCTACGATCGCCGGCGGTATCCTGGAAATAGCGGTCCGCCAGTCATTCTGCGGTAATGTGTCCCTGGTCACTATACCGTTGAAACTGCTCTTGGTCGCGGCTATGCTTTTGTTCAATATTGAGCAGAGAGTCTGATTGTCGTTACCCAGCGCGCTGCATATATCAGACATTACCCCCGGCATGGGACTAACACTGTAGGTTGTGGAATTATGCTGATTTATCAGCCATGTAGCGCTTGGCAGACCGATTATCATCGCGTCCACATTACCTTTCCTCATGGCCACGAAGCAGTCATCCGCGCTTTCGTAGCCTGCTATTTTAACATTTTTCAGCGTTTCGCCGGTATTTCCTCTCAAAGAATGATATGCAGCCTTCTTAACCGCTACTCTCTTTACCCCGGAAACACTCTGGCCCTGTTTTGTCATCAGGATGTTATTGACCGTCGTGAAACTGTCAGTCAGCGTGAGTCCGTTCTGGTACGCGTTGATCATGCCGTCCATGTAAAGTCCAATGACATCGATACTGCCGTTCCTGACGGCATTGATCAGCTCCTTCTGTGTATCGTAGGTTTTATATCTGAACTTGAGTCCGGAATAATCGGCGATGAGCTTATAGTAGTCCGGTATTATCCCCTTGTCAGATGGCTTGTAGTATGGTGTATCACCGCTGATAACGCCCACGTCAACAACAGGATGTTTCTTTATGTATGCATTCTCTTCGGCCGAGATCGGCAGCATATTGCTGCCGAAACGTGTCTCATATTTACTCTTAAGATTGGTAAGGTAATCCAGATTGGCCGACAGTATCTGTGAAAGTCCTTCATCCACCTTATTCTTAAGCGCCACATCATCTTTTCTGAAAGCAAAATAGTATGCTTCCGGCAGCAGTTTCATTATTGTATGGAACTGTGTTGCATCTGCCGCTCCATTATCGGCGCTGTAGATTTCGCCGTCTATCCTGCCCTTTTTCAAAGCGGCAGACATGGCTTTGATATTGCTGTATTCCCTGATGACCGGCGTCACGTTGTGTTCTCTGCACCATGCTCTGAACTCATTATTGTTAGCATAACTTGCAAGCACGCCGATCTTCATCTTGCTGAGCTGGTCTATATTACCGTAACTCCAGCGGTTGTCATCGGCACGCACAGCCAGGGTGTTATTGATCGTACCGATCGTTTCATCAGTAAACAGGTATTTGCCTTTACGGTCTGATGTTTTCACCACATCAGCCACTATATCATATTTGCCCTTATCCAGATTTCCAAGAAAATCCGGATCCGTGGAGGAATCTACAAACTCTATCTTCAGCCCGGTTTTCTGCGCTATGCTGATCATAGTTTCAACGTCCGTGCCTCGCCATACACCGGTTTTATCCTTATATGCGAAGATGGAATTATTGAGCACCGCCACCTTGACCGTCCCGGAGGCTGCTGTCGTTTCCGCTGATACTGCAGACGCGGGAACAAAAGCGACGCAGACCGTTACCATAAGACATATCAGCAGGCAGCTATACTTTCTTTTCATTTAACACCCTCCCTGATTCATTAAACTAATATCAGGTATTCCGCAATAATCATATAAAAATATTATAATTCTTTTTTTGTAAATTGTACACAAAAACTGCACCGTTTAAGGTGCAGTCCCGGCAGCGATATCCCGCTGATCTGTTTTGTTACTGCAAAGCCTGCTTCTGACCGGTTCTTATCTTGGGAATACGACCGTCAGCAGCATCTTGAAATTCTCTTTTCCGAAAACCGCGTGGGGATGTCCCGCGGGCATGACTATGGCATCGCCCTCTGACAGTTCATATTCCGTACCGTCTATGGTCACCTGTCCCTTGCCGTCCAGACATACAACAAAGGCGTCCCCGCCGGATTCATGGGTGCTTATCTCTTCTCCCTTCCAGAATGAAAACAGTGTCACACTTACGGCATCATTCTGCGACAGGGTCTTGCTCACGACCTGCCCTTCCTGATAAGCTACCTCTTCCTTAAGCTTCAGCACTTCTGCTTTTTTGATATTCTTGATCAGTTCCATTTTGTCTCCTCCCGGCATATAACCGCCGCTCCCTTTACTATCCCCGTTATACCACAGCAGCCGCAATAAATCCGTTGTAAAAACAACGGATTTATTCCAGTTTTATCTTATCTGTTCTTTTTCAGCAGTGCTTCATACAGCAGATCAGGATCCAGCGGTTTGGTCAGATGTCCGTCCATGCCTGCATGACGTGCCTTTTCCGCATCATCAGCATAGGCATCAGCGGTGAGCGCTATTATAGGGACTCTCTCCGCATCCGGATGATCGGAATTCCTGATCTCAGCGGCCGCGTCATAGCCGTTCATTACCGGCATCCTGATATCCATGAGTATCGCGTCATACCAGCCGGGTTCAGAAGCCAGAAACATATCGGTACCCTCTCTTCCGTTGACAGCCTCCGTTACACATATATCTTTCATTTTCAATATCGCTGTCGCTATCTCTCTGTTCATGGCGTTGTCCTCGCAAAGAAGCACCCGTTTTCCTGCCAGCGACGTATATGACACACCTTCATCGGTGACCTGGATCTCATTTTCCACTCGTTCAAAATCCAGCAGTATGGTGAACTCGCTGCCCCTGCCAAGTTCGCTTTTCAGCGATATGCTGCCGCCCATCATGTCGACGAGCCGTTTTGCTATGGTAAGTCCCAGACCTGAGCCTTCAATACCGGCGGTCTTTTCAGTTCTTTCCTGTGAAAAAGGTTCAAACAGCTTGGTCTGAAAGTCCTGGCTCATGCCTATACCCGTATCCCTCACTGTCAGTCTGTCATGGACACAGTCAGGTTCAAGCTTGAGACACTCGACTACCAGCGTGACCGCTCCGCCTTCCGGCGTATATTTGGCCGCGTTAGACAGCAGATTGATGAAAATCTCTTCAAGGCGGATCTTGTCCACACTGATATTTGCCATCACCGCCCTGCTGTTGTCCAGAGTAAAGCTGATATTCTTTTTGTCCATCATCGGCTTTACCGCTGTCACTATGCCCTTTATCACTTCACTGCAGCTTACTATGACCGGTTTTAATGTAGTCGTCCCAGTCTCGATCTTCTGAAGATCCAGAGTGTCGTTGATCAGATCCAGCAGAGTATCTCCCGCCCGCTGTATTTTGTTCAGGTAATCATGCACTACCTCAGGGTCTTTTTCCTGAAGTGCCAGCCGGTTATATCCAAGTATGGCATTGAGTGGCGTTCGCATGTCGTGACTGACATTTGACAAAAAGTCCGACTTGCTCTCATTGGCTCTGTCGGCCTCAAGTCTGAGCTTCTGTTCCAGAGAAAGCCGCTCCTCCAGTTCCTGCTGCTGTCTTTTTATCATTTCCGAAACATCCATCTGCTCTATGAGTATCAACTGCCTGTAATCATCGAGCCAGTGATAACGTATCTGCTTCCAGCACTCCATTCCGTCAGGATGTCTGCCCTTCACCATTACAGCGTGATAATCGCTGTCTTCCAGGTTTCTTATCATCGTTTCTATTTCAGCTTCAGCTATGAACCTTGCGGAATCCTCCTGATCGACCCAAGTATCAACAGCATAATCGAGAATCTTCCCATAATCCTGCTCATCGGTGATCTTTACGTAGGCATAATTGTAGATTTCTGAAATCACCTTTCCCAGGTAACGGAATCTGAATTTGCGTTCATCGACCTTGAGTATGGCTACGAAGTCGTATTCGATATCGGTGATGTGCTGTATGATCTCCTCATCGATCATCTTGTCGTTTATACTCTCGGAGTACATGACAGCTTCCAGCTCATGAGTCTGAGGATCATTCAGCATATTGACGGTAGTGCGCACCCATCCAAAGGATCCGTCCTCCATCCTGCGCCGGTACCGCGCTGAACTCTGCATTTCACCGCTTTCAAATCTTCGGATCAGCTCTTTTCTTGAAAAGTGCTCCCTGAATTTCTTTCTGTATTTATCATCTAATATCATTGCCTCCACGTTCTCAACCAGGTCATCCACCGTATCGGCCTGCAGTGTATTTATTATATATGGTGATGTCCCGAATCCCTCCGTACAGGTATTATTGGTGATATTCAGATGGAAGGTGCACAGCGATTTTGGATTTGCCGCCAGCAGAGCTCTCAGTGATTCTCTGTAGCGCTGCTGTTCCTGTTTACGCCCGGCAATGTTCTTTACCACGCCCATGGCACTTTCGACATTTCCATCTTTGTCCTTGAGCGGTACCATGACGATGATGTAAAAGTTTACCGCCGCGCTTTCATTTCCGACTATCGCGAATTCCCCGCTCGTCAGTTCTTTACCTCCGGATATGTCTCTGAACATTTTCAGCCACTGTTCATGACAATATTCCTTGAGATAAGGCAGCATGGTTTCCGGCGCATCAGTCAACACCTCCGGCAAACCTGTCTGTTCCGGGATACCGCCATAGAATTTCAGGGTCCTCTCCCCGAAGTTATATTCATAGCGGCTGTAGTCATCAGTATCCTGCATGTTGCCGGTCCTGTACAGCGCCTCATCGATTATTCTTTTTTCAGTGATATCAGTCAGCGCGGCAAAAATCATATGTTCTGAGCCACCCAGTTTTTTAGAACTGACATGCATTCGTATCCATTTGTACCGCCCCACAGCTGAAAGATATCTGAAGGCGATCATGGCCTCAGCCTTGTCCGGCAATGTAGACATCATGAATTCGCGTACCTCTTCCACATTGTCAGCATGGATCCGCTTCAAAAAGATGCTTTGTTCATCATTAACAAAAGCATCTGTTGTTGTCTCCAGTATTCGGCAGGCTGCCGGATTAGCCGCAACAAAATCCTGACGTCCCCCCCTGGCACGGTATACGACAATACCTGCAGGGATGTTGTCTATTATGGTCCTGATCTTTCCCAGCTGCTCACGATCAGCCACATCATGCATGTTTTCCACAATGACCACATAGAAAACCTTGCGTCCGTTTTCTTCTCCTACGATATGACCCTCGTCATGCACCCACAGGAGCCGGCCGTCTTTACACTCTATCCTGTATTCACAGGTATCGTATTCACCGTTTGCGATCTGATCGTCGATCTCCTTCAGCACACGCTGCCGGTCCTCCTCATAAACCATGAGTGAGAACCTGTTGTCAAATTTCTTTTCAAATTCATTCTTCGTATAACCGAGCATGCGCAGCATGTTGTCGCTGATATACGAGAACTGGTCATCCTCCTCAGCTGAATAAATGAATATTCCGCCCGGCGCGTACTTCCGGATAGATCCGAAATCCTCATTACTTTTATCTGCCATACAAACACCTCATTATTTTCCGACTTTTCAGTTTAATTATATCACCTGTCTCCGCTTTTTCAAAGCATTTGTTTGATCCGGCTTCGACCGTAAAATATGCCGGGTCTCTTTTCAGAGAGATCCGGCATATTAATCCTCTTAAATCGTATTGTCTAAGCGTCTGCCTGATGGAAGTGGGCAGTTCTGTATATAATGGTGTCCTGAGCGCTCTTGTCAAGCTCGGTGAAGTAGGCCATATAGCCTGCAACTCTCACCATCAGTCCCTTATACTTCTCCGGCGTCTTCTGCGCTGCCTTCAGCGTCTTGTCATCGACCACGTTTATCTGAATGTGCTCGCCGCCGTGTTCAAAGTAAGTCCTGATGATTCCCTCAATACTGTTGAGACCTTTTTCGCCCTCAACTCCCTTAGGATCAAACCTCAGGTTGAACAGCGCTCCATCGTGGAAGGCTTCCTGTCCCATGGATGCCACCGATTTGACAGTGGCTGTCGGTCCGCTCACATCGCGTCCCATCATCGGAGAAGCGTTGTCGCAGAAAGGCTCGCCCGCGCGCCTGCCGTCAGGCGTGGCACCGGTCACCATTCCGTGAGATACGTTCACAGTCTGGGAATGAACATTGAAGGAGTAATGTCCGCCTCTGGCGTCCTCCCACTGCTGTACTTCATCAGCGATGAAATGCATCATTTCCCTGTAAATTCCGTCAACATACGTATTGTCGTTGCCGAATTTAGGAGGTTTGTTCAGCAGCAGCTGCCTCATCCTCTCATTGCCCTCGAAGTTGCTGTCCAGCGCTTTTATCAGTTCATCCATGGTGATGTCTTTGTCTTCAAAGACGCACTTGTCGATAGCCGCTATGGAGTCAGCCATGTTGGCCGCGCCTGTGATGTAAAGACCTGATGTAGTGTACTTGGCACCGCCCTGCTGTACGGATCTGCCGCTTTCCACGCATCCCTTGGTCACCATTCCGGCAAAGATCACCGGGAACCTGGTCATATGCATGCTCTGCATGATGTTATATCCTGCAGCTACCATCTTGTAATGGTGTATTATCTGCTTCTTCAGCGCGTTCTTGAATTCCTCGATGTTCTTGAATTCTCTCGGATCTCCGGTCTGGAGTCCTCTCAGCTTTCCCGTCGCGGGATCCACGCCGTTATGCAGTACAAATTCGATCATTTTTCCCATATTGACGTATCCGGCATCAGGGGATCCGTCTGTAGCGCCGCCGCCCGGGCCTGGCTGGATGCATCCCACGATAGTCCAGTCTCTGGCCTCTTCCATGGTGCAGCCCTTGCCCAGTGACATCTTGATGGCAGCAGTGTCGTTGAAGAATCCCGGGTTTGCCTGTCCTGCCTGGACCATCTCGCAGCCCTTCCTGAACAAAGCCTCCGGCGTACCGTCCCAGACTCTCAGCGCCATTACCGGCTGAGTGGTCTTCAGCTGACTGGCCGCTTCCAGACAAAGATATGACAGCTCGTTGGTCGCGTCTCTGCCGTCAGGAGTCTGCCCGCCAACTATGAGTATCTCCCACATAGGATAGCCGGCGAAGGACGTGGCATACCACTTATCCCTGACCTCATAGACCTCACATGCCTTGAGATACATGCACTCCAGCATCTCCAGCGCCTCAGTCTCCGTTATATTCTTTTCATCCAGTACATCTTTCTTATAGAACGGCCACATATACTGATCGAAGCGGCCGAATCCGCAGGCGGTGGTGCAGACCTCGATATGGAATGCCACGTGGGCGAACCATACCATCTGCAAAGCCTGCTGGAAGGTCTCAGGCGGATTCTCCGGAACCACTCTGCAGTTGGCAGCTATGGTCAGCAGCTCCTGTTTTCTCTTCTCGTCGCTGCAGTCAGCAGCCTGACGCTCTGCCTCGTCTGCCATTCTGTGAGCATACGTGATCAGACCTTCACACTGGATTATACATGCCTGCCAGAATTCAACCTTTTCCTCATCCTCCTGGCTGCTGCGGATAGTATTGTCTATGTTGGCCTGACATTCCTTTATGTAACCTTTCAGGCCTATGGTCAGAAGCTTCTCATGATCGCAGGTAGTCTCACCTGATACGCCGTTTCTCAGTCCCACGGTTATAATATCGTCCTGTATCGCCTCTTCTATATTCGGCGGCAGGGCATTCCTGGACATATCCTCCATGGAACGTCCTTCCCAGTATTTCAGAGTTTCCAGGATCTGCTCCCTGTCTTCCTTTGAAATATCATATGGATCCTTACTTCTGACAGGAAACTCGTCAATATCGCTGATATACCATGAGCTGGACTGGAACTCAGGATGTAGATTTGCTCCTCTGTATTTGTTGGTTGCAGTTCCGACGATGAGTTCATCCTCGTTTATCAGCGTAGTCATTCTTTCCATTATATACCTGACGACCTCCGCCCTGAAAACAGGGATAGCATCGCCGGCATATTTCTTATATGCCTCGGTTTCAAGCACAAGACGCTCTGCCGTGATGGACGGCCTTGAGTTCCACAGCTTGTTCCTCATGCGCGTTAGTCTTTCATTTAACATATATATACCTCCCTTAACAAAAAGTTGATTCACTTCATTTTTTTCATAATAGCATTCTCAGCCGCCTCATTCCATGATTTTTTTGCTGTAAAAATGTATTGTTTGGTCATAGATTGGTTGTTGACTATCTTGAATATATAATATATAATATATAATATACAAAATGTAATAGACATTAATTACTTTTCAAGGAGGTTCAATATGTTTACAAAAGCAATAACCAGAAGGCCATGCAAAGCACTGGTAAACGGCATCACTACTTATCTGGAAGAAGGCAAACCTGTTTATGAAAACGCTGTCAAACAGCACGATAAATACATATCAATACTCAGAGAGCTGGGACTGGAAGTCACAGAGCTGGAAGCGGATGAAAGATTCCCCGATTCCTGCTTTGTTGAAGATCCAGCAGTAGTAATGGAACGCTGCGCCATCATAACCAACCCTGCCAGAGAATCTCGCAACGGTGAGAAATTTGAGATCATCGACGCCATTAAAAAGTTCTACAGTGACGATCAGATCTTCCACATCGAAGCCCCGGGCACCATGGAAGGCGGCGACGTCATGAGAGTCGGCGATCACTTCTACATAGGCATGTCCGACAGGACCAACGCTGAAGCTGCAAGACAGTTCAACGATATCGTGACAAAATTCGGCTACACTTCATCAACCGTTCCTGTAACAGAAGGTCTTCACCTGAAGGACTTCGCCATCTATCTGGAGAACAACAACCTGCTGGTTTCCGCAGTCATGAATGAACGCCCTGAATTCAAGGATTTCAACAGATTCGTCATCCCTGCCGAGGAGATCTACGCTATCAACAGCCTTTATATCAACGGCACCGTGATCGTACCTGAAGGCTACCCTAAGACACAGAAGATCATAGAAGATCTTGGGTATCCTGTCAAGCTGATCGACTCCAACGAATTCAAAAAGATCGACGGCAGTCTGACCTGCCTGTCACTTAGATTCTAAGGCACAGCATAAAAAATACAGGAGAGACTGAACATACAGTCTCTCCTTTTATTATGCAGGCAATGCTGTTATAATATTGCTGTAAACCAAAATCGGGAGGATCATAATATGGAAGAGATCAGAACCTACAGCGAACTTAACGACCGCATCCACGGTGAAAAATACCTGCTGGTCTTTTTGTCGTCCATGGAGTGCAGTGTCTGCCATGCCGACCTTCAGACAGCCGAAAAGCTTGTCGAAAGGCTGACCTTCCCTGCCATCAGCGTCAACGTTGCCGAGATACCCGAAGCTGCCGGACAGCTGAGTGTCTTTGCCGGTCCCACGGTGCTTTTGTTCAACAAAGGCCGCGAATACCACCGGCAGTCACGCTTTATTGACTTCCAGGTCCTTGAAGGCAGAATGAATGAACTATCCGGGCAGGACGCGCCTTTTACCTGCTGATATCATCAGCACTGCGATCATTATCAAATACAGAATGGTGCAGTAGACGGTCCCCTCAGGACCAAATGCTCCGCCTCCTATCCAGTCCGCGGCGCCCGTTTTCCCATTTTCCACGAAAACTGACGACTTACTGATCATATTGCCGCTGACCGGGGCCCCGTAAATGCTGCCCTGAAAGAAATTCCAGGTGATATGAAAGCCGATCGCGGCGTAAATGCTCTCGGTGACATATGTGAGCAAAGCCAGAAACACTCCCGCCAGTATGATATTCACCATTGAAATCAGACTCAGGCTTGGATTTCCTATGTGGATCAGGCCGAAAAACAAAGAAGGCGCCAATATGGCCGCCGCCGTTCCGCAGTGATCCTGCAGGGTATGCTGCAGCACACCACGTGTTAGAGTCTCTTCAAAGAATCCTACGGTCACGAGCATGGCAAACGACCAGAGTATACGCATATCCGGTGCTGCCGCCTCTATCGACGCCGCTCCGGTCATGATCAGTAAAGCGATCACGGTGCTCATGGACACCATACCGATCGTCAGTCCTGCCAGGAGGCTGCCGGCTTCCCGTTTTCTGATCCGTGTAAAGCCCATACCCGAAACAGAGTGTTTTTTGTTCATAATGCGATATGCTATGATCAGCATCATACCGATGAAGATGTTCCCTGCAATATCTTCCACATTATATAACAGTTCAATGGCGCCGGGATCGCTGCTTTTTCCGCCAAGCAGCGGCAGCAGATTGTTTCCGAGAAATATCTGCGTAAGTCCTGAAGCGACAAAGTACACCGCTCCGTATGCAATTAGCTGCAGCGGCCACTTGACCCCATAAGCGTCTGAATACCACCAGTTTTTCTTCATAAAGCCCCCTTTTGATATCTGCTGTTCTGGATTCATGATACCATATTTAAACAATATGGTCAAATTTACGTAAAGGAGGCTCTATCCATTATGACATAATTCCGCAGACTGTTCCGATCTACTTGGGCCTGCGAGTATATAGCAAAGCGCGAATTTTTTGCCAATATCTTTGTCTTTTTTGAAGAACAAAAAAACCGGCCCTGCTCACAGACTCAGACCGGCCTTTTTTCACTATTCTTGATTTTCCTGCACTTCACGGCAGGCATATCGTCATTGTCAGAACGAGATTTCCGTTAAAATCTGAAATCCCTCTCTCCTTTGTGTATATTGTTCAGATAATCCTCGCACTTTTCTCTTACCTTAGGATTGGTTATGACATCCAGCTCTTTAGCAATAAGTGCATCACCGATTTTCTTTGTTTCCGGAGAAGCATAATCCTCCAGGTACTCCTTGAGAGTCATCAGCGCGTTAGGATGACAGCAGTTGACTATCTGGCCACTCTTGAGCAGCGACATGAATCTGTCTCCTGTGCGTCCCTCGCGGTAGCAGGCAGTGCAGAAGCTAGGCACATATCCCATACCCATGAGCCAGTTCACCACCTGATCCAGTGTCCTTCTGTCGTTCACCTCGAATTGGGCGGAATTTTCTTCCTCCGGCTCCTCTTCAATATATCCGCCTACGCTGGTCCGCGATCCGCCGCTTATCTGCGAAATTCCCAGATGCAGCACTCTCTGTCGGCTGGCCTGGCTTTCTCTGGTAGAGCATATCATGCCGGTGTACGGCACGGCTATGCGTATGCAGGCCACGATCTTCGCAAAGGTATCATCGCTGATGCCGTTGTCAAAAACGTCAGGATCGATATCATCTGCCATCCTTACACGCGGAACGCTGATGGTATGCGGACCGCAGCCTTTGTAAGCCTCCAGATGCTCAGCGTGCATCAGTATGCCGGTAAAATCGTATTTGTAGTTATTCAGTCCGAAGAGCACTCCCAGGCCTACATCATCGATGCCGCCTTCCATGGCGCGGTCCATAGCTTCTGTATGATAGGCGTAATCATGCTTAGGTCCTGTCGGATGCAGCTTCTCATAGTTCTCCTTGTGATAGGTTTCCTGGAACAAAATGTATGTCCCGATGCCGGCGTCCTTAAGGCGTTTGTAATTTTCAACGGTAGTTGCCGCTATATTGACGTTGACGCGGCGGATGGCACCGTTCTTATGCTTGATGCTGTATATGGTATTGATGGACTCCAGTATGTATTCAATGGGATTCATCACCGGATCCTCTCCTGCTTCGATGGCAAGCCGCTTGTGACCCATATCCTGAAGAGCCGTTACCTCGTTTCTGATCTCCTCCTGAGTGAGCTTTTTCCTTGCAATATGCTTGTTCTTCAGATGATAAGGACAGTATTCACATCCGTTTACACAATAGTTGGAAAGATAAAGCGGCGCAAACAAAACTATGCGGTTCCCGTAAAAGTCCTTCTTTATCTGTTCAGCCAGAGCATATATCTCCTGATTCTTGTCCTCCAGCTCGCAGTCAAGCAGCACTACTGCCTCTTTATGGCTCAGTCCCTTGCGCAGGCGGGCTTTTTCCAGGATCTCATCGATAAGCTCACGATTGTTTTTGTTCTTCTCGCCGTATTCCAGGCACTCGAGTATTTCCTCGTGATTGATAAACTCCTCTGCCTTAGGCGACATTATATCATACATTATTATTACCTTTGCCTTTCTTCATGAGCGGGTGGTCGCCGCGTGACACCGCAAGGGTGTAACCTATGGCCTCCATTCGCAGCTCCAGGCAGTCCCGGCATTCCGCCGCTTCTTCACCTGTACATATCTTATGGTCATATAATTCATACTTTTTTCTGTACGACAGAGGTGACAGGTTAGGCATGACCACATTTGCTCCTGCCAGTATCCCTCTCTCGCGGCCGTCAGCTTCTATTGTTCCCAGCGCGGTGGTCGCCGGTATCAGCGCCTGCGGCAGCATCAGTCTCAGCAGACTGATGCAGACCAGGGTCTGTTCAGCCGTCCCTGCTTTTTTATCTGCAAACGGCGTTGCATGGTGAGGAACAAAGGGGCCTATGCCGATCATGTGGGGTGCCAGCTTCTCTATGAAAAGCATATCCTCCGCAAGGGTTTCGGCGTTCTGCCCCGGCGATCCCACCATGAATCCAGTGCCGACCTGATAACCTATGCGTTTCAGATCCCAAAGGCAGTCCATACGTCTCTGCAGCGACAGCTCCCCGGGGTGAAGTCTGGCATAATGCCAAGGATCAGCGGTTTCATGGCGCAGCAGATATCTCTCCGCTCCCGCCTCAAAGTACCTCAGGTAACTGTCGTGGCTCCGCTCTCCGATGGACAAGGTTATGGCGCAGTCCCCGAACCCGTCATGTATGGCGGATATTACTGAAACCATCTCCTCATCATCTATGCAGGGGTCCTCGCCTCCCTGGAGTACAAATGTACGAAATCCAAGTTCATACCCCCGGTCGCAGCACTCCAGTATCTGCTCCCTGTCAAGGCGGTATCGCGGCAGCTCTTTATTGCTCATGCGTATACCGCAGTAATAACAGTCGTTTCGACAGTAGCTGGTAAATTCGATGAGCCCTCTGGTGAATATCTCGTGGCCAAAATTACCGATGCTGATTCGCCTTGCTCTCTCAGCAAGCGGCTCCTGCAATACAGCGGGGTCGGTCTCAAAGATCATGATCCACTCGTCACGGGTCAGCTGCCTGTCTTTTTCCAGCTTATTTATCAGTCGGAACACTTCATTCATATATCAAACCCCTTATTTCGCATACACGGTCCTGGTGCTGATTCCATTCAGGCTGCCAATCTTTCCTGCCAGCGCGCTTATGGCGTCCGCCGGTCCGTCCACAGCAACGCTTATCAGCGATATGTTCTTTTCACGGTGAGGCAGACCCATACGTCCAAAGATGTACTCTCTGTATTGATGCAGAATGTCGTTAAGTTCTCCCGTCTGTTCTTCATTTTCGACTACTATTGAAATCAATGCCACTCTGTTTTCCATATTAATACCTCCAATCCAAAATAAAGCCCTGTGTCGAAAGGCACAGGGGCATATTTGCTCATAATACTCACGCTTTATTGCCGCTGCCTTTCCATCTCAGATTCAAACTCTTCCCGGTCAGTACAGTTTTTCTTATTCTATCATTTTGTGGTAATAAAGTCAAGAATTGTATTGTGAATTTTCTGTCATTTCAATTGACAAATACACTTTTCCAGTGTATTGTTAAGTAAATAACAATCATCATGATTTTGCAGCTAGATAAACTAAAGTTTAATGATATCAGTACTGATTATGAGTCAAAGGAGAAAAAAAATGAGCACAAAGAAAGCCGATACCTGCCAGCAGGATGCTGAGGTTCTGGACTTTACAAATCTCGGTGTTCTGATTGACACATATTACAGCGGCAGAGAAGATGCCCTGATACAGGTGCTGCACGCTGCCCAGGGCATGTATGGATACCTGCCCCTTGATCTTCAGAAATTTGTTGCAGACAAGCTTAATGTACCACTATCTCAGGTTTCAGGGGTAGTATCTTTCTATTCCTTCTTTACACCAAACAAACGCGGCGAGCACACCATCCGCATGTGTCTCGGAACAGCCTGTTATGTACGCGGAGGCAAGAAACTGGTGGATCACATCGTCAAAACCATGGATGTGGAGTTCGGCGAAACGACTGCAGACGGAAAATTCACTTTTGAAATCGCACGGTGCATCGGCGCCTGCGGACTTGCCCCGGCTATAATGATCGATGATGATGTTTACAAGATGATGACGCCGGAGAAACTTGATAAGCTGCTTCTTAAATACAGGGATTAGGAGGTGCAGATCATGAAAATAAAGAACATTGAAGATCTTAAAAAGGTCAAAAAAGAGTACCTGGATGATCTGAGCAGATACAAGTACAGGGTACTGGTATGCGGCGGCACCGGCTGTGTATCTTCAGGCTGCAGAGAAGTTGAAGAAGCTCTGGTCGCAGCCATCGAAAAACGCGGGATCCAGGATCAGGTCAAGGTAATAAAAAGAGGATGCATGGGGACCTGCGCAGTAGGTCCGGTACTGTTCGTCCTTCCTGATGAAACTTACTATACTGAACTGACGCCCGATAAGGCGGTGGAAATCGTAGATAAGCATTTTGTCGGCGGCGAACCAGTCCTCGATTATACATTTTATGATAACATCCAGAAAAAGCATGTCCTTCATATCAAAGATGTGGCCTTCTTCCGTGATCAGATCCGCATCGCTCTTAGGAACTGCGGACTCATCGACGTTACCACGGTGGACGCCTACATCGCCAGGGACGGCTATGAGGCCATCGCAGAGGCCCTCAAAGGGACCCCGGAAGCGGTGATCGATGAAATCAAGAACTCTGGTCTGAGAGGGCGCGGCGGAGCCGGCTTTCCGACCGGCATCAAGTGGGAATCAGCCCGCGGTCAGAAATCGAAACAGAAGTACTTTGTCTGCAACGCCGATGAAGGTGACCCGGGAGCTTTTATGGACAGAAGCGTATTTGAAGGAGATCCCCATTCTGTTATCGAAGGCATGATGCTGGGCGGATACGCCATCGGCGCCTCTCAGGGTTACGTTTACATCCGAGCTGAATACCCTATCGCTCTCCAGCGTCTGAGCGAAGCGATACAACAGGCCCGTAAATACGGGCTGCTGGGCAGGAACATCTTCGGCAGCGGTTTTGATTTTGACATAGATATCAGGATCGGCGCAGGCGCCTTTGTCTGCGGCGAGGAAACCGCGTTGATGAATTCTGTAGAGGGCAGGCGCGGCGAACCGAGGCAGAAACCCCCGTTCCCATTTGAAGCGGGGCTTTACGGTAAGCCTACCATTATCAACAACGTTGAGACCCTGGCCAATGTTCCGGCCATCATGCTGCACGGCTATGAATGGTATCGTCAGTACGGTACCGAGAAAAGTCCGGGCACCAAAGTATTCGCGCTTTCAGGCAATGTGGTAAACACCGGGCTCGTTGAGGTTCCCATGGGCATTCGCCTGGGCGACATTCTATATACCATAGGCGGCGGCATTATCGGAGGCAAAAAGTTCAAGGCTATCCAGTCCGGCGGACCTTCCGGCGGCTGTCTTACCACGAAGCATCTGAACACCTCGGTCGACTACGAGTCTCTGGCTGAGGTGGGAGCCATCATGGGCTCCGGAGGCCTGATCGTAATGGATGAGGATACCTGCATGGTGGATACCGCCCGTTATTTCATGGACTTTATCCAGGATGAATCCTGCGGCAAATGCACGCCATGCCGGGTCGGAACAAAGAGAATGCTGGAGATATTGAACCGCATCACCTCCGGGGAAGGCAGCGAGCAGGACCTGGCAGAGCTGGAAGAGCTCGCCACTACCATCAAGGACACCGCCATGTGCGGCCTTGGACAGACCGCGCCTAATCCCATTTTGTCCACCCTGCGTTACTTCCATGACGAATACGAGGCTCACATCAAAGAGAAAAAATGTGAAGCCGGCGTCTGTGCCGATTTGTTCCTCAGTCCATGCCAGAATGCATGTCCGGCCGGCATCAATGTGCCCGGCTATATGGAACTCATCCGCCATGGCCAGTTCATCGACGCCTATAATCTCATCAGACAGGACAATCCTTTCCCTGCGGTATGCGGCCGTGTGTGCACGCACCCATGCGAATACAAGTGCCGCCGCGGACAGCGTGATGAATCACTTAATATCAGAGATCTCAAGAGGTTTGTCGCTGATTATGCCATGGAGCATGAGACCGAGTTTACAGAGGATATCAAATATCCTAAGAACGGCAAGAAGGTGGCCGTCATCGGCGCAGGCCCAAGCGGCCTCACCTGTGGCTACTATCTTGTCCGTCTGGGATACGAGGTAGATGTATATGAAAGCCGCAGCGAAGCCGGCGGAGTACTGGGGTACGGAATCCCCGAGTACAGACTCAGCGACGAAGTACTGCAGCATGAGGTCAGCAGTATAGCCAAGGAAGGCGTGAACATCCTGCTCAACACCGAAGTCGGCAAGGATATAACCTTTAAAAAGCTGCAGAAAAACTATGATGCGATCTATATAGCGACCGGTGCTCAGCATGCCAACGACATGCATATCGAGGGAGAAGACCTGAAAGGCGTTTACTACGGTCTGGACTTCCTGAAAGATGTCCACTTCGGCAAATGCAGAAAGGTCGGTAAGAACGTGACCGTCATCGGCGGAGGCAATACAGCCATCGACGCGGCGAGGACCGCCGTGCGTCTCGGCGCTGCCAGGGTCACTGTACTTTATCGCCGTTCCAGAGAAGAGATGCCTGCGGAAGAGGTAGAGGTACGTGAGGCGCTGGAAGAAAACATCGAGATCGTTGCCTTTGTTGATCCTGTCAGACTCAACGGCAGGAACGGCAAGGTAGTATCCATGGAGGTACAGCGCATGACATCCGGCACCTTTGACAGGAGCGGACGACGCAGGCCGGTGGCCATCAAGGGCGACACCTATACGCTGAAGACGGATATGGTCATCCCCGCGGTGAGCCAGCATGCCGACCTTCCTTTCATAAACAAAAATGAAGTCGAGGTCAACGAGCTCGGAACCGTTGTGACAGATAAATACAACCTGCTGACTTCAATAGACGGAGTTTTTGCAGGCGGCGACTTTGGTCACGGGCCTGATACCGCGATATCAGCCATTGCTGACGGCAAGAAGGCTGCATGCTCAATAGATGTTTATCTGGGAGGAAAAGGCGAGCTCAATGTAGGTAAACCGATAGAAATACCGCCTGCTCTCGATGATGAGGATATGGCATTTTACAGCCGCTTTCCGATCGAGATCCTGCCACCTGATATACGCAAAGACAATTTTGAGGAAGTCAGCAAGGGGTACCGCAAACTAAATGCCATGGCAGAAGCGAATCGCTGTCTGCGCTGTGACAGAAGGTAAGGGGGGATTAAAATGACCAGTAAGATAACCCTTAATGTCAATGGCAGATCCATCACTGCCACAGAGGGTCAAACTATACTTCAGGCAGTCAGCGGAAGCAACATCCACATTCCAAGTCTCTGTTACCTGGAGGGTGTCCACAAATACGGCGGCTGCCGCATGTGCATGGTCGAAGCAGACGGTTTCAAGACCCTCATAGCGGCCTGCATGGTCCAGGCCAGGGATGGTATGGTGATCAGGACCAATACGGAAAGAGTAAGGCATGCAAGAAAGGTGAATCTGGAACTGCTGCTGAGCAACCACCCGCAGGACTGCCTGTCATGCCAGCGCTCAGGTTCCTGTGAACTGCAGGCTCTGGCCAGAGAGCTCGGCGTTACCGAGGCCCGTTTCAAAGGAGAGATGTCACAGAGCATCCCGGACATGAGTCCGTCGATAACGCGTGATACGTCAAAGTGTATCCTCTGCCGCCGCTGCGTAAGCGTCTGCAATGAGGTCCAGAAGATAGGCGCCATCAGCGCCCAGAACCGCGGTTTCAAGACCGTTATTTCACCTGCCATGGCCATGTCCATAAACGATGTCGACTGCATGAACTGCGGCCAGTGCATAGTAGCGTGTCCAGTAAATGCGCTCAGCGAAACATCAAGTATCAGTGACGTCTGGAACGCCATTGCTGATCCTGATAAACGAGTTATCGTTCAGGTGGCTCCGGCTGTAAGGGTCGGCATAGGCGATGAGTTCGGCATTCCTTCAGGTACGCCTGTAACGGGCAGGCTGGCGGCCGCTTTAAAAGAACTGAACTTCGACGATGTCTTTGATACCAATTTCGGAGCCGATGTGACCATCATGGAGGAAGGCAGTGAATTCCTGGAGCGGGCCAAGGCCGCACTCACAGGAGGCGAAGCAGTCATTCCGATGATAACCAGCTGCAGTCCGGGCTGGATCAAGTTCCTGGAGCACAGATTTCCGGACTATACCGCCAATCTTTCCAGCTGCAAATCGCCCCATATGATGATGGGTGCTCTGATCAAAAGCTACTATGCGGAGAAAATCGGCGTCGATCCCAGGAACATGTATGTAGTTTCAGTTATGCCATGCACCGCGAAAAAGTTCGAGATCACACGTCCCGAACTGATGAATGACGGCATGCGCAATGTAGACGCGGTCCTGACCGTAAGAGAGCTCGCCCGCATGATCAGAGAAGGCGGCATCGATTTTGCCAATCTTGATGACGCGGAATTCGACTCACCGATGGGGCTCAGCACCGGCGCTGCAGATATCTTCGGCACCACCGGCGGCGTCATGGAGGCTGCCCTGCGTACCGTCTACGAGCTGGTAACCGGCAGGGATCTGCCTTTTGACAAACTGCGTGTTACGCCGATCGAAAGTCACAATCAGATCAAGAAAGCCGAGCTCAAATTTGAAAACGTCCTTCCGGGATATGAATTTCTCGAGGGCTTCACCGCAAAGGTCGCCGTTACCAGCGGCTTCGCGGGGGCCGAGATCATCATGGAAGAGGTTGCCTCAGGAAAGGCAGATTATCATTTCATTGAAGTAATGGGCTGCCCGGGCGGCTGTGTAACGGGAGGCGGTCAGCCGCGGACCATGATCCAGAATGCCTGGGAAAAACGTGCCAGGGGGCTGTACCGAGAGGACGACAAAAAGAATCTGCGCAAGAGTCTCGACAATCCTTATGTGCAGGCACTGTACTCGGAATACCTGGGTGCGCCGCTTGGCCACAGAAGCCACGAACTGCTGCACACGACCTACGTACCCCGCGGCAAATATAATGAAAAGCTATGACAGCTGTTGAATCAATAACAAAACCCAAGAGTGTTGAACTTCAACCTCTTGGGTTTTATAACGTACCGTTTCAGGTCTGGCGCTCATCTTTGCCGCCATGCTCCCGAAATCGTTTCCAGCATCGTAACCGGATCTATAGGCTTCGCTATATGATCATTCATCCCCGCGTTCAGACATTTCTCCACGTCTTCTTTAAAAGCATCGGCCGTCATGGCTATTATCGGTACCTTCCCAGCATCTTCCCTGTCCAGCCCACGTATAGCTTCAGCCGCCTCATAGCCTCCCATCACAGGCATATGGAGATCCATCAGGACCGCGTCATAATAACCGATGTCCGCCCGTTCAAAGGCCTCGACCCCCAGCTGACCGTTGTCTGCCACGGTAATCGTCATGCCTTTATCTTCCAGCAGCGTTTTTACAATTTCCTGATTCAGCGGGTGATCCTCACAGATCAGGATGTGACGCCCGGTAAATATCTCCGTATCCAATTCCGCAGAATTATCCGCTGCCGCGCCAGCAAGAAGCTTACTTTGCGGTATCGTATCGAATGCCAGCACTACTGTAAATGTCGTGCCCTTCCCAGGGCTGCTGTATACATCTATGCTGCCGCCCATATTATCGACCAGTTTCTTTACTATCGCCAGGCCCAGACCAGTCCCTCTGTTCTCATTATTTTCTCCCCTGCTCTCCTGGGTAAACGGCTGGAAAATACGTCCGAGGAACTCCTCGCTCATACCGATGCCGTTGTCCGATATGACATGTTCGATGGATACTCTCTGTCCCGGCTGTTCCTCAGCCCTGATGCTGTAATCGATGGTGCCGCCTTCAGGAGTGTACTTTACCGCATTGGAAAGAATATTGAAGAATATCTGATTAACATGCAGCTTGTCTGCCAGCGGCACTGCCTCACCTGGGACTGCATCCTGCTGATCCAGAACCAGACTGATATTCTTTTCTTCACACAGCGGTCTGATGACCGAATCAAGGTACTTATTGTAGTCGTCCAATTGATAAGGTTCGAGACTGAGTTCGATTTTTCCGCTTTCCGCTTTTGACATATCCAGGATATCATTGATCAATCCCATCAGAAACCTTGATGAAGAATCTATTTTCTCTAGACAATCTTTGATTTTACCGATATCGTCTTCTCTGTTTGCTATGTATGTCATACCGATGATGCCGTTCAGCGGCGTCCTCATATCATGACTCATATTGGACAGGAACTCCGTCTTGTACTGATTTGCCTTCTCCGCGGCCATCATGGCTTCCTGCATCCTGCTCAGCTGTTCCTGCTCATGACGGTGCATTTCCGTGAAGTCAGACTGGCTGTTGAGAATGATCCTCCTGGTATTGTCAAGCCAGCTGTACTGCGCCTGCTTATATAAAATGTTGCCCTTTTCACTGAAACATCTGAATACAAACTCGTACTCTCCCGAAGTTTTCATTTTACTTTCAATATTTGTCAGGTCAGTACATTCGATAAAATAATCCCGATCATCCGGCACGACATGCTCCGCCGCTATCATTGAGCGCACCTCATCATAGTCGGCTTTTTCATTTACGTCCTGATCGCTGAACATCCATCTCTTTTCTCGGAGTTCAAATTTGCTTTCAGCAACATGTATGAGGCCGATGTTATCGTATTTCCCCTCAAGTATCCGGTTGACTATGTTCTCTTCCATGATACGGTCTGTAACATTCAGAGCATAGGTAACTGCTTCTATATTGCCGGTTTTCGGATTCTCCACCATATTGATAAATCCGTCTATCCATATCACCGTTCCTTCCGAGGAAAATACCGGATATGTCATGGTTATCTCTTTGTTGCCTTTTTTGAATTCATTTATCAGATTTTCTCTGTTGAACAAGCTGATGTACTTTTCTTTTAACGCCGCGTCACATACCGTTTCCGCGTTGGCCTTCAGATATCCGTCAGCCGTTCCCGACGCGCCCTGCGTGAGTACTGAGTCGAACTTGCTCTGTCCTTCGCCGCACCAGTTGGTCGTCAGATTCAGTCTGTATGACCCCAGCGAATATGGATTCACCTTTATGAGCTGGCTGTACAGACTGTCATACTGTTCTTCCTTTAGTTTTTCTGTAGTGATATCGATGCCGATCCCATAAGCAAACAAAGGTTTGCCGTCACCGTCGAATACGGTGGTGTAGCCCATCCGGTAACACCGCGGACTCACATCGGGGATCGTTTTGTACCAGTAATCACAGGAAACCGTACGCGCGCCGTTATCTATTGCACGGTATGAATCCCTGACCTTCTGCTTGTCTTTATCGTCGATCCATTCAAGTACGGATTCCGGAACGTTTTCAATGACTTTAGGTATGCCATACGATAAAAGGACTTCCTGATTGCAGCTTTTATCGGACATGGTGATACGATGATTTCTGATATCATATACCCAGACGATGAGATCGGCCAGATCAGTCGCTGCTTCATACATTTTGGTACGCTGCTCCAGCCTTTTTTCAGCCTCCTTCTCAGTCGTAACGTCCATTATGACTGAAAACACCATAACTGAGCCGTCTTCCTGCGCCAGTGTGCTGACATTGTTCTGAAACCATTTGTATCTGCCGTTGTTCATTCGGTATCGATAATCATATTCAAATTCCATACCCGGAGTCGACATTGACCTCATTACCTTGAATACTTTATATACATCATCCGGATGCAGCCTCTCCTCAAACGCGTGCTGGTCTTCCATATACCGGTTCATGCTGTCTACTTCCCATTCGTCATAGGCCTTAGTATTGGCCGTAACGAAAGAGATCCTGCCGTCGCTGATCCTGTACACGACCACCCCGGCCGGGATGCTGCCGATGATGTTGGCAACGGTGTTTTTCTCACTTTCAAGTCTGTTGACTCTGCTCACTTCATCGGTGACGTCAGTAGCAAAGGTGGCAACTGCTTCCCTTCCATACCACATGACATCATCGCAGCTGATGCGATAATACCTGTTGCGTTCAGGATCAAAGGTCGCGTCCGTTTCATAATGTCCATCCTTCATCTGATATATTGAGCACCACGGACACGGATCCTTCCTTCCACGCGCGAATTCATAACACCTCTTACCGGCGAAATCCCTGCGGCCCCAGTACTCAAATGCTTTTTCATTCACATAATATGTCTCCCAGGTTTTGCGGTCACAGACATAAACTATATTATCCACAAAATCCATCAGGTTCGCGTAGCCATCGGTCTCTTTTGAGGCATTATTGAACTGTACATAAATCAGAGGTTCTCCGTGCAGGGTACCGAGTCTCCTTGCTCTGGCCCTGACCCAGACGAATTCCTTTTCTTTATGAATTATTCTGTATGTAACATCGGCACGCCCGTTTTCCTCTGCGAGATCCGGCATTACAGACTTAAGTATCGGCAGATCATTTTTGTTTACAACATTGAGCGCGCTGTCGCTGATAACAGCTTCATATTCTTCAGGTGAATAACCGGAAATAGCCGGAATGCCCTCCGAATAGTAATAGACCTCAAACCTGTCCTCTTTGACCGTATAAATAGAAATGTCACCAGTGACCTTACTGATGAGTTCATCAATTCTTTGCTCAGAATACTCCATACTTTCACCTCTTAACAGTTCATCTGCGCCGGCATACTCAAATATTATCCAGACGGTCATATATCCATGAATTGACCGGCACATTCTTTGAACTATCTTGAGAATAATTATATCACACTATTCTGACAAATATGTATGTCAGTTTCTGCCATTGCAAAATTCCCGGCTTCCTACTACTGTGCCATTATGAATGTTCCTCCATTATGGCTCTTAAAGCGGTTATAGAACTGGAATGCGATCTGGCGACTGCGGTATCACTGTGTCTTATTCTGCTCAAGGCCGTTTTTATCATCTTATGAGATACTGTATTTGTAAACAGTACCATCAGATCCGGCGATCCTATCGATTTTTGAAGCGCCTCAGTATATTTGACAAATACCTTGGCTTTATAGTTATATTCTTTGCAGAGATTCTTGTATTCACGAACCATACATTCATTTCCGCCTACTATTACTACGCTCATGCATCCCCCTTATTTTGTTTATCAAAATCTCAAGCAGTGCTCCGGCTCCGACCACAAAAGTCAGCATCCCCAGACCGTATGCCAGCGACAGCATCGCTCCACTATACATCCCTGTCATCCTCGGAAAGCGTCACTGCTATCATTCTGGCCAGCTTTCTGATTTCATCATCTGTAAATGAAATTCCCATCAGCGGTATCTTTTCCTCCAGTTTCTTTATATTTCGTTCCAGCCTCATCGCGGTTGCGTACCCGGCATCCGTAAGATATACCTTGCCATAGCGTTCCTTGACCAGCAGATGCCTGGCCATCAGAGCCGAAAGCATGGTTGATACCGACGGCTTTGATACTCCAAGTTCCCTGGCAATACTGCATGAGGATACATCCACAGTGTTTTTGGATATCTCATAAATAGATAATATATAGTTTAAATGGGCTTCGGTCAGATACAACTGACCCTCTTCACTGTTTTCTTTCATGGCACTTTCCTCCTGACGGGCAAGTCCCGCAGCCGCAGCCGCAGGACGTTTTACCCGATTTTTTTTGTTTGACCATGTGCGCTATCACTGCCGCAGCAAACAAAGCGAGAACTGTGCTGATTATTATAGTTGCCATTTTGCCTCCTTTTTAACAAAACATTACTTTTTCTTTTCTCTGAAAAACCCTGCCACTATCCTGGCCGCAATGATCATCAGCGCGGCAAGTACAGCGAGAATAATGATGTCTGCCATATGTATACCAATATCCGTCTTCATTACGCGGCCTCTCCCTCGCGTAAATTCATCTTAACGGTTTTATTTCTGTCCGGTCTGAAGAGAAGATATATCATTCCGGCCATTAATATGAATGCCACGATCGTGGCGGGCCCGAACGCAACCGCGCCTGCTGCCAGTCCTCCTATCTGATATACCATCAAAGCTACGCAGTATGACATCACATTTTGGAACAAAATAGCAAACCAGAAGAATTTTCTGGATCCCATCTCCTTTGCCATAGTTGATATAGCCGCCAGGCACGGTGAGTCAAACAGATTGAAAAACAGGAATGATACGGCAGCGATGCTGCTCGGGAAGAACGCTGCAAATGCAGCATGCATCGAACTTGTATAACTGCCTACATCTCCAAGCCCGGAAAGTACGCCCATGGTGGATACGATGCCCTCCTTGGCGACAAATCCGCTTAATGAGGAAGCTACTGCCTGCCAGGTTCCAAATCCCAGCGGGACAAAAATCCATGCGATGGCATTTCCAATGTCAGACAGGAAACAGTTCTCCGAATCAACAAGCCCAAATGTACCGTTATGGATTCCAAAGCTCCCCAGGAACCACATTACCACACAGCAGAGGAACAGGATCGTTCCTGCCTTTTTCAGGAATGCCCACACTCTCTCCCAGACATGTATCAGCACGCCTCGTACAGACGGGATGTGGTACTGAGGAAGTTCCATGACAAAAGGCGCTGGTTTCCCGGCGAACATTCTGGTTTTCTTAAGTATTATGCATGAGATGATCACCAGTATGATGCCCGCGAAGTACATCATCGGGGCTGCCCACCATGCACCGCCCATGATAAATCCAGCTATAACTGCTATTACCGGCAGCTTGGCGCCGCACGGAATGAATGTAGTAGTTATCATAGTCATCCGGCGGTCTTTTTCATTCTCAATGGTACGACTGGCCATTATTGCAGGCACACCGCAGCCGGATGATATCAGGAAGGGAATGAAACTTTTTCCCGATAGTCCAAACCTGCGGAATATACGATCCATTATGAACGCCACCCTTGCCATATATCCACAGTCTTCCAATATGGACAGGAATAGGAATACCAGCGCCATCTGCGGCGCGAAACCGACAGGTGCGGCAAGTCCGCCAATGATACCGCTGACTATCAGTGAAATCAGCCATCCTGAAGCTCCGACCGCTTCAAGGCCATGCTGAACCGCCGGCTGTATCCAGGCTCCGAACAACGTATCATTGGTCCAGTCCGTTACGGCCGTGCCAAGAGTGGTCACAGAAATGTAGTATACGAGGAACATGATGGCGGCGAATATCGGCAACGCCAGTATCCTGTTCGTCACCACCTTGTCTATTCTGTCCGAAACCGACAGTGCTCCCCGTGCTTTTTTTCTGACCACCGACATTTCGACCACATTCTGTATATAGGCATACCGCTGATTTGTGATGATACTTTCAGAATCATCATCCATCTCCTTCTCGCAGTCTTTGATATGCATTTCTATATGCCGCATCAGCGAATCGTCAAAGGCAAGGTCACTGATCACTTTTTCATCTCGTTCAAAAAGCTTGACTGCATACCAGCGCAGGTTGTCGCTGTTTACTCTCTGCTCTACTGATTCCTCTATATGCGCAAGCGCGTGTTCTACGCTGCCCTTGAATACATGCGGCGGCTCAGCCAGCCTTTTGTTCCGGGCAGCATCAATGGCCTCCGCTGCCAGTTCTTCACCGCCTTCCCCTTTCAATGCGCTTATAGGCACTATTCTGCACCCGAGCTGAATGCTCAGCTTTTTCAAGTCTATCCCATCGCCGTTCTTTCTTACCAGGTCCATCATGTTCAGGGCAATCACCACCGGAATATTGAGTTCCAGTATCTGAGTCGTAAGGTAGAGATTTCTCTCTATATTTGTTCCATCTATGATGTTGATTATGGCATCAGGCTTTTCATTGACCAGATAATTCCTCGTCACCACTTCTTCCAGAGTATACGGCGAAAGTGAATATATCCCCGGAAGATCCTGTATCACCACATCCTTATGATTTTTCAGTCTCCCATCCTTTTTTTCAACCGTTACCCCGGGCCAGTTTCCCACATACTGTGTACTTCCCGTCAAATCATTGAACAGGGTGGTTTTACCGCAGTTCGGATTACCAGCAAGTGCTATTTTAATTTCCATCAGCTTATTGCTCCTTTCTATATATAGTTAGTCTTGCCTAACTTATGGCAAAAAAAATTTGAATATCTCTATTCAATTTCTATCAGTTCCGCATCCGATTTTCTTACGGACAGTTCATATCCTCTTACATTTAGTTCTATCGGATCACCCAGAGGCGCTACTTTCCTTATCAGGACTTCGGCCCCTCTGGTCATGCCCATATCCATTATCCTTCTTTTGGTAGGCCCGTTTCCCGTGATTTTCTTTATCATAACCGTTTCTCCTACTTTTGCATCCTTTAATGTAGTCATCCTGCCTCCTTATATCATTATCCTGTTTGCCATGCTCTTATCAAGCGCTATCCTGCTGTCTTTGACCTGCAGTATCAGATTTCCCGCGATCTCATTGACAACTGTCACTCTGCCATCGACCACAAACCCAAGTTCTGCCAGATGCTGTCTGATCTTGTCGCTGCCTGTTATCTTTCTGATGACTACATTGTCACCTGATTTGGCCATTGTTACCGGCACCATAGTCTCCTCCCTTCAAAGGTTAGTTAAAGCTAACTTATTATTATTATTTTAGGTTAGATTACTCTAACCACCATTTAGTTTAATGCCTCTAACCAATTTTGTCAACCCCTGTTTCTAAAATCTTGCAAATACGGTTAGAGTATGTTAACCTCTGGGTATATGTTAACCATTAAGAGAGGTATATTATGGAAATTCATAAATCAACAGAAGATTATCTGGAGGCTATGCTGATATTAAAGGAAAGTCACGGTTATGTCAGATCCATAGACATTGCCGGAAAGCTGGGCGTTACCAAGCCAAGCGTTTCCTACGCGACCAAAAGGCTGCGTGAGAACGGCTATATAACCATGGGCAGTGACGGGCTGATCACTCTGACGGATTCAGGCATGAAGATTGCTGCTACCATCTATGAACGCCACAGACTGCTGACCGAATTCTTCATTCATATCGGTGTGGATCCTGAGACTGCCAGGAAAGATGCCTGCAAGATAGAGCACGATATCAGTGAGGAGACTTTTGATGCCCTTTGCAGACATTCCGGAACAAAAAGAACGCGCGGATGATCCTGAAAATGACTGAGATTTCAGATCAGATACCGCTTTTTGAGCTGTCTGCACAGCTCTTCATACAGTACATCAGGGTCTATGGGCTTGGCAATATATCCGCTCATTCCGCTGGCTTTGCAGCGATTCAAATCATCTGAGAAAACATCTGCGGTCATCGCAATAACAGGTATCGTTTCAGCGTCGGCTTTTGTCAGCTGTCTGATTTTCCCTGCTGCTTCATACCCGCCCATTATCGGCATGTGAATATCCATCAGGATCGCATCAAAGGTGCCTGCCGGCATATCATCAAACATTTCCACTGCCGTATTGCCGTCACCTGTGACTTCAACCGTCATTCCTTTTTCCGTCAGCAGGGCTTTTGCTATCTCCTGATTGAGTTCATTGTCCTCACAAAGTAAAATGTGCCTGCCGGAAAGTCTGCTGTAATCGTTGCTTTCCCCGCCACAGCTTTGTTCCCACTGATCCTGGGTGGAGTCTATGTAATCAAAGTCGATCTTTACCGTAAATCTGGTTCCCTCATTGACTTCGCTTTCCACAGTTATTGTCCCATTCATCAGGTCTACCATTTTCTTGACTATCGAAAGCCCCAGCCCGGTTCCCTGTATTTCCTTATTTTCTTTCCGGTCTTCCTGAGTGAACTGATCAAAAAGTATTTCCTGAAAGCTTCTGCTCATCCCCATCCCGTTGTCGCTGACAGTCAGAGTGATGCGTTCCTTATGACCCGCTACAAGCTCGCTGTTGACGTTCAGCGTTATCTTACCATGCTCCGGTGTATATTTTACTGCATTTGACAATAAATTGAACGCTATTTGATTGAAGCGCAGCTGATCAATGACCGGAACAACCGCGTCAAGTTTATGCGGTTCCATATTGAATATCTGATGCTTGGCCTCACATAGAGGCTTGATCACAGAGTAGATATACGCGTCAAAATCTTTTATTAAATATGGGGTCGGGTGCAGTTCCAATGAACCGCTGTCTATCTTCTGCATATCAAGGATGTCATTTACGAGCCCCAGAAGGAATTTAGAAGAAGTGTCTATTTTGTTCAGACAGTCCTGAGTTTTATCAGAATTGTCCTGCTGCATCGCGATTCTGGTCATCCCTATTATGCCATTCATCGGCGTCCTGATGTCGTGACTCATCTGCGATACAAACACTGATTTCGCTTCATTGGCTTTTTCCGCCTCCAGACGCGCCCGCTGTACTTCATGCAGCTGTTCCTGTTCGTGCAGAAAAGCTTCAGTGACATTATATCTTCTGACCATTATCTGACGTGATTCCCGGTCCAGCCACTGATAACACAGCTGCTGACAAGTCTGGTTCCCGTCCTGTGTCCTGATATACGACTCTGAAAACACCCCCTGTGCCTCCAGTTTTGCCACGATCCTGCCCAGATCGGTTATCTGCTCAAAGTGCTCGCGCTCTTCAGCGGATACAAAGTTTTTCCTGACATAATCGCAGCAGATGCTGTATTCCGTTTTGTGACGTACTTCCGGGAATGTAATGGCATCAGCTTTAGCTAAAAACTCAAACTGATTCTCGTCAGCATAAATTATGCCGATATAATCCAGTTCGTTCACAGTCAGTTTGTTTATTATATTGGCATACTCACTTATTTCCTGATCTTTTCTATTGTTATCAGCTATCATTTCAAGGTCTTTCTCTATGAATTCCCTCAAGAGCCCGAACAGCTTTCTGTCCAGTCTGGAGTTGACACTTCTACTGTTATCCAGTATGCAAAGCGTTCCAAAAAATGAATCATCGTCCCAATGCAGCGGTACACCGAAATAGCTCTTCATGCCAATTTTCATATCCGGATTGTCCTGCCACACATCATCGACCGATGCATCCTCGATCAGAAGCTCCTCATCTGTTCCGACTACGGTTTCGCAATATAAGCCTTTTCCGAGGCTGCATTTTTCTCCCACGGGATAAATACTGTCATCATCAACACTGCGCACAAAAACCTCGATCTCATCATTGCTCAGTCTCATAATAAGCGCCGCAGATACCTGCAGCGTCTGCCTCAGCTGATCGAGCATATTTGCCCAGTTATTTTTTACTTTTTCCGGTACAACGTAATGACTGTCATCTACGATCTCCACTTCAGCAGCCTTCTGTCTGGCACGAACAAACACCTCCGCGAAATCATTTATCTGCATATCATTCATCTATCTACCTCTCCGATTTTGTTCCTGTTAATTGGCACCTTGGTTAATACTATTTATAACACAATATGTCAGATTGTAAATACCTATTTGCATAAATGAGCATTATTAGCTGCCGCCTCCGCCGATGCATATGACTTTCATGTTCCGGTGGAAGTCAAACAGAAAGAGCTTGTTTTTCAAATTAGATGATAAATAAATAATAGCCCGGGGATTCCCGGGCTATTATCATAGCTGTTTGATTACTTCAATAAGCACATTTACTATCTCTGACAGTGTCAACACATGCTGCGTCTGTTTACTGTTGAACTCATCAGCCAGTGGTACGTGGACAAAACCCGCCTGCTGAGTTCCGCCATGATGCAAAGCGCTGTACATCACGCTGTTACACACAAATGTCCCGGCGGAATATGAAACACCGATGGGCAAACCTTTGTCTGACAGGCATGATACTATCCTTTTGACCGGCAGTGTGGAAAAATACCCATCAGGTCCATCTGCCTCCAGCCTTTCGTCAACAGGCTTATGTCCCTCATTGTCGGCGATAGTGGCATCAGCCACATTAATGGCTACATATTCGATTTCCACCTTATTATTTGTTGCAGCTTCTCCAACCGAGATCACTGCATCCGGTCTCTGAGCATCAATAGCTGCGGCTACCGCTTTCATGGCACTGCCAAAAGCTACCGGAATACGCTTCGTTACGACCTGATTATTACCGATCATTCTGGGGAGCCTTCGCACTGCTTCCCATGATGTGTTCACATCGCGCCCATCAAATGGTTCAAAACCCGTAACAAGTATCCTCATATCAGTCACACATTATCCTTATTATCTCTTTATCAGTCTCGTACATTCCCTGGCTTCCCAGGCGGCCAATATTTCTGATGGTATTTTCGATGCCCTTGGATATGATACCGTCACCACCGTAAAACTGCTGTCCGTTCTTGTACATCTCATATCCGACAATGCCGGCTTCAACTGAAATGGCGATCTTGGCCGCGCATGACGCCTTGGCTCCGTCGCATATTATACCAGATGTAATGGCCAGAGCATTGACGATGGTATGTGAGATAACATCCAGATTTCCGCCCTTAAGATAAGCAATCCCCGCACCGGCGCTGGCTCCCGCACTTACCGCACCGCAGTATGCCGAAAGCCTTCCTATCTCAGTTTTAAGATGGATTGCCGTTAGATTAGATATCAGCAATGCTCGATAAAGCTGTTCATCTGTAACCTTGAGTTCCTCTGCATATGCTATAAGAGGCATGGATACCGTAAGGCCCTGATTACCGCTGCCGGAATTGATGACCACAGGCATCTCGCAGCCGTTCATTCTGGCGTCCGATCCAGCCGCCGCCATGGCCTTGGCCCTGCCGCGGATATCGAACCCGTACTCGTTCTGGATCACCTTGCCGATGTTGGCTCCGTAGTCGCCCTCCATGCCTTCCTTTGAAATGGCGGTGTTGCACTGGATCTGCCTGTCCAGCAGCTCCCGCACGTCGTCCAGATCAGCCGTCGTGGCAAAATCGTATATTTTCTCCATGGTCAGCTTCTGGTAGAGCTGATATTCGCCGCTCCTAGTCTCCTCCACATCTCTGCTCTCCAGGATCTCGCCGTTTTTCACGATCTCAACTATGTTGGTATGGTCGTTGACGATGTGGACCCGGGCGCTCTCCTCTCCGGCGAACACGGTTATCATGATATCCAGGGGATATTTGCTGTCGAGGGGCTGTACTTTGATGACCCCGAGGGACAAAAAATATCTCATCCATTCTTTTTGTTCAGGTGTGACACCAGAGATGACCTCCAGCTCTCTGGACGAGTCGCCGCCGGCAATGCCGATGGCTGCTGCCGTCTCGATGCCGCGGGCACCGTCGGTGTTAGGTACGATGACGCTCTTGACGTTCTTTATGATGTTGCCGCTGACCTCCACCAGGACGCGGTCCGGCGTCTTTCCCAGCACCTCCCTGGCCTTTGCCGCGCAAAAAGCCACGGCGATAGGTTCAGTGCATCCCATGGCCGCGATCATCTCGCTTTCCAGGATTTCGATATAGATACCATATAATTCATCATCTTTTTTCATTATTCTACCTCATAAGATTTTCCGGATTAAGTCCCTCCAGCTCCGGTACCACGAACAGTCCGTCCTTGCGTATCAGACGTCCGTCGATCCATATCTCTCCTCCGCCGTACTCCGGGCGCTGTATCATGACCAGATCCCAGTGGTTGGCCGACTTGTTGCCGTTTGGCGCGTCTTCGTAGCACATGCCCGGTGTCAGATGGAAGCTGCCGGCTATCTTCTCGTCGAACAAAATATCATTCATCGGGCTCAAAATATACGGGTTGACGCCAAAGGCGAACTCTCCGAAATACCGGGCGCCTTCATCCACGTTGAGGAACTCGTTTATGCGGTCAGTATCGTTGGCCGTGGCCTTCTCTATCCTTCCGTCCTTTATCTCAAAGCGTATGTCGTCGTACTTGAAACCGCCCTCCTGGGACGGCGTGTTATATGAAATCACGCCGTTCATGGATTCTCTCACCGGCGCCGTATAGACCTCGCCGTCAGGTATGTTCATGTGTCCGTCGCATTTTACCGATCCGATCCCCCTGATGGAGAACTCCAGGTCGGTACCCGGTCCCTTTATCTGAACTCTGTCCGCGTGGTCCAGCAGTTCCTTCAGCGGATCCATGGCTCTGCTCATGGCTGAGTAATCCAGTGTGCAGACCCTGTAGTAGAAGTCGGCAAAGGCCTCCTGGCTGGTATTGGCCAGCTGAGCCATGGAAGGGTTCGGATACCTCAGCACCACCCATTTTGTCTTATCGACTCTATACTGCACCGGCGGCCACATGGTCTTGTCATAGAATCCCATTTTATCGGCCGGGACGTCTGAAAGCTCTGATGTGTTGGCGCCGCCGCGGATGGCTATGTAGGCATCCATGCCCCTGATCATCTGCATCTCGCAGTCGGCCATGAACTCCACCTGCTCCCTGACGCAGTTCATGATCAGTTCCCTGTTGACCTCCGCGTCTCTGATCTTGACGAACGGTCTGCCGCCTGCCGCGTAAACGTCGCGCACCAGCTGTTTCACCAGCTGTTTACACTCTTCTCCCTGGTAATCGATGAGTACGTTCTCATCCTTCTTCACCTCACATGAAAAATTCACCAGCATATTTGATAGTTTAATGTCTCTCTGATCCATAATATATCTCCTCCAATTCATCCATCAATCCATCGAATCTTCTTATCACTGAATCAAAAGGTTCTGGCATTGTAAGATCTACCCCCGCCTTCTTCAATATAGAAACCGGATAATCGCTGCAGCCGCTCTTCAGGAACCCTTTATATCTGTCCAGATCCTCTCGCGTGCCATGCACGATCTTCTCCGCAAAAGCATTTGCTGCCGCGTATCCCGTTGCATACTGATAAACATAAAAATCACTGTAAAAATGAGGTATTCTGGCCCATTCCACATTACTGCAGTCATCGATTATCATATCCGGGCCGTAATATTTCATATTCAGTTCATGCCAGAATTCATTTATTTCATCAGTGGTAGGCTGCATGCCCTTCTCAACTGCATCATGAATATACAGCTCAAACTCGGCAAACATAACCTGTCTAAACAGCGTTCCTCTTATCTGACCAAGCTGAAGGTCAATAAGTGTTACGCGGCGATTTTTATTTTCAGCATGGTCTGTCAAGTATCTGCTGACTATAGTCTCATTGGTTACCGATGCCACTTCCGCGCAGAACAGTGAATAATTCGAATATACAAAAGGCTGTGTTCCCGTTGAATACCAGGTATGCATCGAATGTCCCATTTCATGTGCCAGCGTCAATACATCCTCATCCTTGCCATTGTAATTCATCAGCACGTATGGCATCGTGCCATATCCGCCTGATGAAAATGCGCCTGATGCCTTTCCTTTTTTAGGATAACGGTCAACCCATCTGCTGTGAATACCTTTATTAAATTGTCTTATATATTCGTCGCCCATCGGTTCCAGTGCTTCTGTGATCATTTCCACGCCACGATCAAAGTCAATATGGGCCACATCTCCCGCCGGCACCAGAGGCGCGTTGAGGTCATACAGATGGAAAGAATCCAATCCCAGCAGCTTCTTTTTCAAGGTAACATATCTATGTAACGATTTCAACCCTTTACATGTTGAATCCACAGTATTCCTATAGACATCGACCGGTATATTGTCATCAGACAAACTTGCTTCCACAGCAGAACCATAATGTCTCACATCTGCTTCAAAGACGCTGACTTTTACAGACGATGTCAGAAGACTGCAGAATGTGTTTGCAAATCTTCCATAACCTTCAAACAGTTTCTCAAACGCATCTTTTCTTACCTGACGCTGCTCCGACTGCGAAAATACAGAATATGTTCCCTCCGTCAGCTGTTGGGGTTCGCCATTCTCGTCAATGACATCATCAAAATCCATATCTGAATCCTGCAGTATGTGGCATGCCGAGCCGGCAGCAGACATACAGTCAGAAGCATATGCCAGCAGCTCTTCACTATCCTGATTAAGTACATGGGGCCTGGTTCTCATGATATCTGATAAAAAGAATCTGTATTCCTCCAGTCCACGGCAATTGTCAATCATCGTTTCGATTTCTTCATCTGTGTGCGACAATATTTCCGGAACAAAGAAAGCCTGCCTTCCCATTATTTCTGCAATTCTGCTTTCCAGTCTGCCATTCATGGCAAGATAAGCTGAAACAGTAACGTCCTCTTCGGACTTAAGGTTCGCATACAGGCCGAGTCTTTCCAGTTTCATGTTCAGCTGATCATTAAACTTAAGATAATCCAGCAGCTTCTCCGCTTCACTGAGCCGCCCCTTATATCCGTCGATATCTTCAGCCATATCTGTAAGCAGTGCAAAATCTTTTTCCCACTCGCTGTCGTTATCATACAGCTTGGTCAGATCCCATGTATCTTCTATTCTGCTCATGATTACCTCTCTCCTTTTTTGTATTCTTCGAGCGCCTGCGCCAGTTGATCAGGACACGATGTTTCATTTTCTCCGCACTTTGTTCCTCTCAGACAGAATATCACGTCATCAATATCCATCCCTTCTACCATTTTCTTAATTCCAAGTAAATTTCCGCCACAACCGCCTCTGCTTTTATAAGACACAAGTTTGTCATTTTCAATGTCGAAACTCATCCACGTGGAGCATACATCCTTAGGTTTAAATTCAAAATGCTGCCTGCTCATCTTTTCCCTCCTGAAGATGCTTCTTCCACACATGCCCTGATGGCCAGCGCCAGCTGGTTAGGGCACGAATCGCGCCCTTCACATTTTATCCCGCTGAACAGTCTTACTATTTCTTCCGCCGGTTTTGTTTCGATCAGCTTTGATATTCCATTTAAGTTGCCGCTACATCCGTTTTCCACTGTCAAATTCCGGATGTAGCCATCGATATAGTCGAAGGTCATGACATCGCTGCAGACTTCATTTCCCGGAAAGTATACGAAATTACATATATCCATTCAATGCCTCCACTTCATTTATCAGTACAAACTTGTCATTGAAATAATTTTTGATGTTGATGCTTTCCACCTCAACAGCCTGACTCATCCAGTCATCAGGGGCAGGAGACAACCCCGCCTCCTTTATCACTGCATATGATACTGCCTGGTATTTCACAAACTCCATAATTTCCTGTTCTGTCATTTTCATATCATCATCCATAGTTTCGTTTTCCCTGCGCGCCATTTCAACTGCTTCAGACAAGTCTCCGAATTCCGAGTTCTCGCATCTGTACGTCACGATATCTTCGTACAGTCCGATCATACGCCTGCGCTTTTCTATCTCAAAATATCTTTTGATTTTCTCGCCTGCGTTTTCCGCGTCTATGCAGACCATCTTCCTTTTGATGCTGATCAGCTCAGTTTCCGGTTTTGTATCAATTATTTCGCCGACTTTCTTACCTTCAAGTTTCTTTTCAAACTCGGATCCATAATACCCTTTGCCCACTGCAATCGGTTTATCTTCACCATCTACTCTGCAGATAACATAATCGCCGTCCCTGCATGGGCCGTCCACCTTAACCGCCTCGGTGAATATTTCTTTCATGCTGTCGTCAACGATACGAACCATGAGCTTTTCCTTTATCTTGTCAGAACTGCTCGCATCCTCAATGGGTGCAAGCTTCATCACTCCGTTTTTATTCATACTTCCTCCAATACATGTTCCGTCATACTGCTGCGTATTCTACAAACTCTTTAAAGAAGCTGCTCTTCTCCATAGCCCCTTCCTGAGTTCCCTGGTATGTAACCGTTCCATGCTCCAAGACTACGATGTTGTCTGCGTTCTTTATAGTATTAAAATTATGAGCAACTATAACAACAGTTCTATCCTTCATCATATTCTCAAGGGCTCCCTGTACCTCATGCTCTGTTGCCGGATCAAGGTTGCATGTAGCCTCGTCCAGGAGCATATATTCAGGGTTCTTGGCAATTGCCCTTGCAATATTCAGTCTCTGAAGTTCGCCACCGGAAAAATTGCCGCCGCCGTCATCTATTATAGTATTGTAACCATCAGGCATACCATGTATCAGTTCAAGGATATTAGCCCTGGCCGCTATGACATCCAGTTCCTCGTCAGACACATCTCTATCAAGTCCGTAGGTGATGTTGTCTTTAACAGTACCCGATATCAGCTGGGTTTTCTGACTGGTATATCCAAACATCTGCCGCCATTCCTTCTTGCTTATCTCACCAGCATTATCTTTTCCAAATCTGACGCTTCCCTCATCAGGATCATAATAACGTTCCAGAAGCTTGAGTATCGTCGTTTTCCCTTCTCCGTTTGCTCCGACTATGGCAGTGATCTTTCTCTTAGGTATCGTGAAGTTGACATTATTCAGTATCTTCGCATCATCATTATATCCGAAACTTACATTCTCGAATGTTATATCCTCATCAGGCACATCTATAGTTCTACCATCCTCTAAATCTTCACTGTCTGATTCAATGATCCTTACAACCTTGGCAAGTCCTCCTTCTCCGCCCTTTATGTTGACATACGCCTGGAAGAACACCATTACCTCAGATAAAGCAGTTGCAGCAAGGTTATAATAGGCGATTATAGTACCTGTATCTATTATGCCCTCTTTCATCAGTACGCTGCCGCCTATGAAGACTATGGCAGTGTTGACAAGGTTAGTCAAATCCGCATATGATGCCCTGAATGTAAACGACAGGCCCATGGCAACATCGGCTTTATACATGTCGTTAATTACCCTCTTGCCGGCTTCGAATTCCTCATCTTCCGTTCCTGATGCCTTGACCAATTCAAACGCCTTAAGTCTTTCGGCAATGAATGATGTAAAAGGTGAAAAATATCTCTGTGTCAGATACTTAGCCCAGTAAGACACGTTGGATATGGCGATTCCGTATAATATTATGAGTATCCCTGCCATCCCTGTCATCATCAGCAGCTTGCTGCTGTAACCTGCCAGTGCTGTAAATGACATGACCAGTGTGCTGATTTCTGCAATGAGTCCAACTGTTTCAACTACCAGCGAGTTGGCATTGCTGCAGTCCTGGGTTATTCTGCTGACCAGACTGTCAGGTGTTTCCCTGTCATAAAACTTTACCGGTATCCTTATAAGTTTACCCCACAGTTTTTTACGCATATTTCTGTCTATATACTCAACGCATATCCCATCACGGACATACTGCTGCAAGTAATTAATAACAGCAAAACCAAGAGACAGAATAATATATGGGATCAGCAGTTTACTACTCAGCGCCACGCCGTTCATAATATTCTGCTCATATTTTGACATCTCAACAACGGTCCATCCCATGGCAAAGCCAAATCCAATGATAATGGCAAATACAAGCCACGGCATCTTAATGTTCTTATATATTCCGAACAGTTCCTTCCACTTTATCCTGTCCTGCTTTTCCTTTTTCTTTTTCATGGTCAGCACACTCCTTCCTCTCCGCAGAATGAACGATATACCTGCGATATCTTAAGCATTTCCTCTGGAGCGCCTTCCGCCTCCACTTTGCCGTTCTTAAGAGCGATTATTATATCAGCATCCCTGATCATCGACATATTATGCGAAACCATGATACAGGTCCGTCCCTTGGTGAATCTGTCTATCGCTCTCTGCGTTTCCATTGCTGAGTGTGCATCCATGCTTGACGTTGATTCGTCAAATATTACATATCTGGAATTTCTCAGGATACCTCTGGTCATTGCCAGTTTCTGTCTCTGGCCGCCTGACAGCTTGCTGCCTTCTTCTCCAACCTGTGAGTCCAGTCCTTCAGGCATCGCCTGCACAAAATCCAGTGCGCATGATGCATCAAGTGCCTGTTTAATTTCTTCATCTGTCAGCGTCCTGCCCACTCCGTATGATACAGCTTCACGTATAGTACCCGAAAACATCGGCGCATCCTGTGAAATATATGATATTGATCTTCGGCTTTCCACCAGATCATAGGTATTTATATCGCGTCCGTTGAAAAATACGCTTCCATCCTCTACCTCATAAAATCTTTCCAGCAGCTTCAGCAACGTTGTCTTGCCACATCCGCTCTCGCCTATTATTGCGGTCTTCTGTCCCTCTTTGATCACCAGATTCAAGTCGTGAAACACCTTTTTATTCTCATATGAGAAGTTCAGGTCCCTGATTTCGATGTTTCCTTCAAGTCCACTTTTATCCGGATATGTGTCGTTGAACTCTGAAGGATTGATCATAATACCGCTGACACGCATTATGGCTCCCTGTGTTCCCTTGATGTCTGCCCATTCTGATATTACAGTAAGAATATTGCTTGTCATCTGAGCGCTGTACATAAAGAAAATGGTCCAGTTTCCAAAGTTCAACTGCCCTTTGTTGATCATGTCAGCACCTATGACCATTAGAATTATTGACGGTATCACCGACATGATAATTGTTGTAACAATGTTGCCGACGCAGCTGACTTGTGCAGATTTTACATTGGCGCTGTACATTTCTTCTATAGGTACTCTGCCGTTTTCGATTTCCTTGTTCTCTGTGCCATATGCTTTTATCAGAGGTATTTTAGTGACTCTGTCAGACAGGTAATGTGTCAGTTTGCTTATCTTCTCATACACCTTTACCTGTACATTGAAATTTATTCTGCCCCATATAATAGTAGCTATGACTGTAAAAGGTATACAGGCCAGCATCCACATGAGCAGTCCTTTGTTTATACTCGCGAGATAGCTTACGGATGAACATATGTAATAGACATACGAAATCATGATCAGCAGAAAGTTGACCAGGAAGTTTCCGATCACGCTGGTATCCGTGGTGACACGACTGATCATTTCACCAGGTTGCGCCTCTCCAAATCCTGACGGTTTTGTCTTTAATATCCTGCCCCAGACTACAAGTCTCAGGTTCCTCGATATTGCAACTTCACCTACCCTTTGACAAAAGTTATTCAAAAACGTTACCAGTATAAGCGCTATGGATGTAATAATTGTCAATTTTATAAGATGACCTGTAATATCACCATTCAACAGCTTTGATGTATATTGAGGAAATACAAGCTGGAGCTTGGATGCTCCAAGGCTTACTCCGATTACGAGAGCTATCCATATCCATGGCAGATTCGCATGTACCAGCACGTATAAGAATCGGCTCCACGAGCCTTTATTGCTTGTCAGTGTTTTTACACCAATTGTTTTCTTTTCCAAAACAAAAACCCCCTTGCAAAGATTATTTACCGACCTTAACTTAAATCAATTATAAGGAACTGAAAACACCTTTTCAATAAGGGTTGTCGATTGTGTGCATATGGTTGATTATTTGGCAGTATTCGTTGTGAAAAGAATCAGATAAATTTGAATCCCCGAGCTTCCAATATCTCCTTTAGGGGCTTCAAATTACCTCTGGCCAGAGGCACTTTGGCTGAGCTGCGCTTAAGGCTGATATAAAATGAACCACGCATACTCTCCTCGGCATGCACATCTTTGATTTCGCCTATTGGCACCAGGAACGACTGATGTGGCTTAAAGAAACCATACCCTTCAAATATCTTTTCCAACTGACCTATCGAGTATCTTGAGACCACTGTGGTATCATTTTGTCCATGGATTATGACCTTGCGAAGTACCTTCTCAACATAGATAATGTCTTCAGTATCTACAAGTTTAAATCCACCTTCAGTCAATATAGCTATCTTCTCCGATGCAGGATCTGCTATCGGTGAAAGCGCCTCCTCGGCCTTTTTCAGAACCCTTTCCAGTTTCAAGAGATTAATTGGTTTCACAATAAAATCCAGCGGATCATAATCGTATCCATCCAGCGCATATTCAGGATGACCTGTACAGAAGATACAGTTCACCTCCGGATAAGTCTTTTGTATCCTCATTGCTGCATCAAAACCGTTTGTTTCGCCCAGATCTATATCTATGAAAGCAGTATTGATATGGTTTTCCAGGATCATTCTTTCTACTGAAGAAGGATCCACCGTGCTAAAAACATTCCCCTTATTGACGTATATTCCAATCTCGCTAACCGTGGCCAGCAGGGAATCTTCATTATCATCCAGGACCAGTATCCTGAGTCTATCATAATTTTCCATTTTCCATTCCTATCCTACACTGTTTGGTATCTTCACAATAAAACTGATTATGTCTTTATCCTCGATTTCCCAGTAAAATATCATCATATTCATTTAAAAAAAAGACCACCACTTCATGTGATATGATACCTCCTGAGTAGACAAGGAAAATAACCAAAATCTACTCAGGAGGTATTTTTAATGGCTGAATCAAAACATATTCCGTAATTCCGGTGTTCGCACTAATAGTCACAGAAAATCAATATTCCGAATATAATTCTCATCTTTCACATCAACTGCAAAATACAAATCACAACAACCCTTCTAACTTATCATATGCATCACTTGCCTTGTTGTAGATTTTATTAACCTGGGATGAATACTGATTATATGACCCCTGCGGATTGATTGCAGCATTCTTGAAACTGACTATTCTCCTGTTTAATGACTGAATTGCTGACCAGGTATTCTTCATATTTAAGGGCGGATTTGTCAGCTCGTTATACAGGGTCTGTGCGTTGGAATAATTGGAATTAATTTTCTTAACCTTTGAAATGTACTTGTCGCTCTCAAACCATTTTGTTAACGCATCATTAAAATCGTCATAGAATGAGCCATCACTTTTCTTTGTGTAAGGATCCGTCTTACCGTTATCTTTCTCCCAAATACAATTATACCATATCTGCTCTGTCATGCCTGTTACTGAGTTACTGTCATTGAATGTTAACCTGCATGACTCAAGATAATCATAGGCATTTTTAATATATTGCTTCTCTTTGTATTGCTGATACATAATGATACCTACAACCAGAACAGCAATTCCCACAATTGCCACAATTGCAATTTTGATAATTTTCTTTCTTTTCATAGTCAAATCATCTTTACCGGTATCTGAAGCAGTGTCTTCAGCTAACTCGTCCATTGCAGTTTTTCCTGCATACGCAGACCTCGTATTACCAGCCTCATCCTGCTGTGATTCTGTATCCATGAGTATTACTGGTGACCCACAATGTGGACAGGTAACCGCCTTATCAGATATTTCTTTTCCACATTCCGAACATTTAATTAAACTCATAAAACAACCTCCTTGCAATTCAAACAAATAGCAAAAGTTTGATCAGTGTTGCACCAAAAATCCGGTGTTTGGTATGCATACTCTCCACATGCCGTTAGATTGCTTTCTATTTCAGCGATTCTTCATTTATACATACTTTGTGTTCATCTTCCGTATCCCAGTTCGAAATTATATGCAGATTTCCAGAATCAATATCCATTGCCATACTGTCAGACATCCTCATTAGCATATGGCCCTCAAAGTCCGTAGCCATGCTGTCTGAAATACAATAGCAGAATTCACCTTCTTCATAATCAAAGAAACTATTACTCATAACTAATTCCCCTTTACATTGTTAGTCTTAATATTCAGCACACAATCATAAAGTTCGTTCAGCTGCCTGATAAGCGGTGCCAAAATCAAGTCATCAGTTCTGCCTTCTGTCCTAATCACATTCGCGGAGTACATAAGATTGACATTCCTCGCTACCGGGTTAAAATATTTAACGTACCCATCTTCTTGTACAGTATTTAAATAATCCAAAGCTCCTTTAACGGCTTCGTCTTTTGTAAGTTTGACGTCCCAATCTGCATAGCGGTCCTGAGCGAACTGTGATGCTTCTTCGACAATACTCTGAAGTCTATCTAATACGGATTGATTGTACTCGATAACATTTCCGAGCACCTGCTCAGTATATTTGCTTTTATTTGCTATCAGACGCTCTATGATTTCTCCAAGGAATGGATAGATGAACGTGTGCTCATTGCCCCAATTGTCTTTTATGGTGTAAGGTTCTGAAAAATACCTGAAGATCTTGTCACCAGACCGCGAAATCTTATCAACTATTTCTTCATCGTAATAGTCATAACAGCTGATATGCACGTTTACAAAACTGCTGAGCTGGAAAAAGGATGGGATTTCTTTTGCCCTGAGAGTTATCAATGTGTCTAGATCTTCGTTTTCAAGCGCAAGAATAATAACGCCTTTCCTAAGCCTGATTTCTTCACCATCTACAGGCGACATTTGACGCGCAAGTCCATAGTCCTGCAAAGATATTTCTCTACGTTTAATGCTTGTTCCCGCTCCATAGCCAAGTACAAAATCGTGGTGGTCATACTTGCTCTTATCGACAAACCATATATAGTCATGATCCATGAGGTACTTTATCAGTTCATAGTTTTTAAACTCTATGGCGTAATCAAGAATAGTCTTATTATACTCATCTGTGTTAAGTATCAACTTATCCTCGCGATCAATATACTCCTGCCAAACAACCGGATCTTTTGAGAAAGCAATTTCATAATTGGTAATATGACCACTTGTGGGAACGAATGACTTTCCGCAACTAAGTATCTCCTCGCAGGACACTCCAAGAAGATCTGTGAAACCAGGCAAATCGTAAGTCTGTATTGCCTTTTTCCCATTAACAATCTGCGACAGCCGGTTTTCCATATTTTGGACCTCGTAGTCACTGGGTTCCAGTCCATTTGCAATTATATATGCCTTACCGAACTGACGTACAGATGGATATTTCAAAAGAATCAGTTTTTTTAAATAAGCCCCAACCTCTTCATTATCCTTTGCACTTTTCATTTTCTTTTCACCTCCATGCTGCTTTTGTATATATTATACCTTAGCATACATAAAATGATATCCTGCGTTTGTATACACCTATCATGTATATTATTATAGCGTCACTTTTACTATACACCCTACGCATATATAATGATCTGTACATTTACCTTAATTCAACCGGTTATGAAAGATACGCGAAGTCGCATGGTCTCAAGCCTCATCGCCTTCGGAATCAGTAAGAGACTTTAATATAAAAGCAGTCATTTACTTTGCAAATGCGCCATGCCTTAGGCATCATTATTCAGGAAAGGATCTAAGTTTCTCTATCCAAACAGCTTCAGGATGAGATCATCCACGGCGTCAGTATATCTGCCCTCTTTTATGAGGTTGTTTCTGAGTTCTACCAGGCTGAAGAGTATGAGCTGGCTCTCATCGTCTGTTACATTCATCTTTATCTTCTTATCGAACATCATCCTCACCTCCTGCGTGCTGACATTCTTTCTTTATATCAGCGTACTCCGACTACCCTTGATTTACAATTGTGCGAATCCGGGCACTAAAAAACCCCGCAAATGCTTGAAAACAAGCCATTTCCGGGGTTAGTCTGCATAAGTCTTGCATCGTTTGGTACACAATTGGTACACTGGCGCACTTTTTATGCGCGCTTACCGTTGAAATTTCAACGATTTTTACTCTATAGGCTTCATTGTCGGGAACATGCGAATGTCTCGTAATCCATTTGCATGGTTAGTTGAAATCTCAACTGCACATTTGAAATTCTAAATGCAACAGACTAAAATGCTGCTACATTTAAATCGTCACATGTTGCAGTTACGACTTCGTTAATGTGAAATCTGCAGAGTTAATTGTCACATCTGCTCCGAATTCTGATATAATCATCTAAAAGATGTGTACACTAAAATAAAGTGACATTCATTAGCATTTCAGTGCAGTTCTGAATGCACCAAGTCATAAATCAATTAATTGCGCATCCTGCCTGGTTATCTGATTGTATTTAATTACTTTTTAAACAGCTCTGGTTTCAGGCAAAGCTGCTTTAAAGGAATCATCTCCAGGCCGAGTTTTCGGGCTGTTTCCTCGCCATAGATCTCTACAAATAGTTCATATGGGGTCTTGGCGTTCAAACTAGCCCGAGGCATCGAATTCACATGATTCATCATCAGCGTGATTTCTTCTTGTTTGCGATCATTCATGGAGGTTCCCTTTGGTATGATGTAACGAATATATTCGTGGTTGCGCTCACAGCGGCTTTTCTGGTTTGTCTGCTGCGGATCACAGTAAAACACTCTGACATCTGCTTCTCCGGAGTAAGGGTCAAATTCGATTGCTGCAGGGTTACTGAATTCCGTACCGCGGTCAGTCAATACCAATCGGAACACACGGGCGAAATCGTCTCCTAACCGTTTTCTGAGCATACCATAGGCAGACGTAACGGCAGCAGCCGTTTTCTTGTCTTTCAGGATCATAAGCTGAAGATCACAATCTCTGAAAAACAGGGTAAGGATCACTTTCCCGCCTTTTGTACCTTCTACCGTATCCATTTCAATGATGTTGAGTTCAGGGTGTTCCATAATATAGGCCTGAAAATCCGGATAAGTCCGGTTGATATGGCACTGTTTATCCACCTTGAGTTCAGGACCGCTCTTTTTTCGATTCGGTTTTCTCTGTACTGTCCGGCGGAGATCCATATTTCCAATATCAAAAACTCTCTTATCAATGTACTTGTATATCGTGCGCATTGAGACCGGCATCTGATCCGCATAGGCATAATAAGCAATAGGAAGTGAGACTCCGTTTTGCACTAAAGGAATGACCGTGCCTGCAATAACCTGAAGATCTTCCGCTGACAAAGAAACGCCGGATCTGGATTCACTTAGTTTTTTTCTGTACTATGTCTGAGCATGCTCTGCCTGGTAGAACCGTTTCTCCAGAAAGCAGTTTGCGCGGTCCTCACACCCATTGCATACATATGGTGGGCTAAGCCGCTTATCACATATTATCGGCTCATACTGATCACAATACGCGGCGCACTGAGCACATTGCTTGGAGCAGACACGCTTATGGCAGATCGGAACCGGGCAAAGGGATTTATCTTTAAAAACGCACTCTTCTTTATGTACGCATTTTCTGCGTGCAGGCTTTCCTGTGACCACTGCATAGGTCTGCACTTCCCGGCTCACAGTCGTGCGATTTTTTCCGAGTTTCTCTCCGATTTTGCTGAATGTAAGCTTGACGGTCAATCCCTTTTCTATCTGGGATCTGTCAGTTAAGGTAAGGTGTTTCATAGTGTTATCCTTTCCGGCAGGATGGTAAGGTCAATTGTACTAAAAAAATCAAGAAGTTGTAACCACACGGTTTAAACTTCTTGATTCCTGCGGAGATGAATGCACTCCAGTTGATACTTTTAACTATTCAATTAACC